>Ga0194127_10000027_pt1 | contig 199527 bp, 187 predicted proteins | sample TA2KigC100mmetaG_FD_148624 | JGI IMG/M metagenome (GOLD analysis project Ga0194127, IMG submission 148624) | Freshwater microbial communities from Lake Tanganyika, Tanzania - TA2015036 Kigoma Deep Cast 100m | ecosystem: Environmental > Aquatic > Freshwater > Lake | place: Tanzania: Lake...
TTCTCACGTGTTCCTCACCCGTTCGCCACTAATCCATTCCCGAAGGAACTTCATCGTTCGACTTGCATGTATAAAGCACGCCGCCAGCGTTCGTCCTGAGCCAGGATCAAACTCTCCATTGAATTTTCTCTCAACGAGATGTTGATTCCGGCAAAAGAACATAAACAACTGTCGTTATTTAATGTCTTTGACCAATTGATTTCATTTACAAAGGATTCGACGGGCATGGCAATGAAGCCATACCTCATCGAGGTAATTGGCATTGACTTTTGGCACGCTGTTGAGTTCTCAAGGTACGGGTGCGCACCGATTCCGGGCCTTACAGCCGTTGGCAGGGCACAACCAATCCGCCCCTTCTCAAGGGCAGAAGGAGAAACCTAGGCCTCTACACAACTGGGGTCAAATCGCCACCGCATAACCCGAGAAATATGGGATGCGAAGGCCAAAAGACCTCGATATACAAGGGCTTCAGCTTCAAGGGAAGTTCTTGCTCGACTACTCGGCCTGGTGTTGAAGTCCGATTTCGTAGCGAGCGAGCAATCATAACGCTCTTTCTTGCAAGGTGCAAATACCCTAGTCGGTGATTTCTACCGCTATCAGATCCCTTTTCCCCTTACGGAGCAAGAGAAATTGGCCGTGGAGCAGATCGCTGGTTTTCGGAGTGAAATCCTCACCGCGAATCTTCTCATTATTTAGGTAGGCCCCGCCCTCTTTGATCACTCTGCGTGCAGCAGATTTAGATTCCACCACTCCTGAGTTAGTAACTAGATCAACCCAGGACGGAATCTCCTCACCTCTTTTGACTATCACTTTGGGAAGTTCGGCAAGGGCCGAGCTTAAGGTCTCTAAATCAAGATCCCCGATATCTGCCTGGCCAAAGAGCGCCTTTGCTGCAGCTTCAACTTTTGATGCTTGATCTGCTCCATGAATTAGCGTTGTGACCTCTCTGGCAAGAGCGCGATGAGCCTCTCTTGCTCCAGGATTCGCATTAAGAGAATCAATTAGGGCTTCTATTTCTTCGCGTGACCTAAAAGAAAAAGTTTTTAGTAACTGTTCAACATCTCTATCGTCAGAATTTAGAAAGAATTGAAAGAACGCGTAGGCAGAAGTCATCGCAGGATCTAACCAGATGGCTCCCTCTGCAGTTTTGCCAAACTTAGTTCCATCAGCTTTTGCCAGCAAAGGAATGGTTAGGGCGTGGGCACTCTTACCTTCAGCACGGCGTATCAAATCAACGCCAGCGACAATATTCCCCCATTGATCATTGCCGCCTATTTGAAGCGCGCAACTATGGCGACGATAAAGTTCCAAGAAATCGAAGGCCTGCATCACTTGATAGGAGAATTCGGTATATGAAATTCCACCTGATTCCAGGCGAGAGGCGACCGAATCTTTCGCCAACATCTGATTAACGCTAAAATGCTTTCCGATATCTCGCAAGAACTCAATTGCTGATACTGGGGCTGTCCAGTCAAGATTGTTAGCCATTATTGCCCCGTTCTTGCCCGAGAAATCCAGGAAACCCTCTAATTGCTCTCTGATTCGATCCACCCAGCTGGCAACTAACTCGGCCTCGTTCAGGCTTCTTTCAGCGCTTCGCCCACTGGGATCACCGACTAAACCGGTGGCTCCTCCAACCAGTGCTATTGGTCTATATCCAGCTAATTGAAAACGGCGCAGCAGCGTTAATGCAACTAGATTTCCAATATGAAGGCTTGGCGCAGTTGGATCACAGCCGAGATAAAGGCTGGCTCCAGGATCTGCTAAGTATTTCTCCAATTCAACTCTATCTGTGCTCTGGGCGATAGAGCCGCGCCATGTCAGGTCCTCTAGTAGCGCGTTGCTCATTGGTCCATCATGCCTGAAAATCTCTTTCGCTCGCTGGCATAGGCTCTAGCGTCAGCCGAGATTCTTACTCTCAAATTGGCAATCTGCTTCTTCACACTTTCAGGGGCAGTTCCATTTATGCTATCTCTGACTTTCAGGGCAGAGTCAAGATTTAGCCTATTTCTTACCTCCCCGGTTAATAAAGGACTTATCGCCTTTAGATCTGAATCACTTAACTGAACTAGCTCTATCGCTAACTCCTCGCACCTTTTGACTGCTTTGCCCGCTGCTTCATGGGCACCCGGAAATGCAACTCCCTTAAGAACTAGAAAGTCAGCGATTTCAGTAGCAAGTGAGAAACCAAGTGGGGCAGAGGCTCTCATCTTTTCCCTGTTGAACTTACTACTTGCCACCATGCCAGTAATTGCCGGAAGCAATAGGAGTAGATTCTCCACCGCATCAAAGGTTAACTCTTTATCCTCTTGCAGATCTCGGTTATAGGCAAAGGGTAGGCCCTTAATAACCGTCAGTAAGGCGGTAAGGGATCCGATAAAGCGTCCAGATTTTCCTCTAGCCAGCTCTGCAGCATCTGGGTTCTTTTTCTGCGGCATGATGGAAGATCCTGTGGCATAGGCATCATCTAGCTCCACCCAGCCAAATTCAATGCTGGCATAAAGGCTCCACTCCTCGCCTATTCTTGATAGATGAACTCCGATTAAGGAGATGATGAATAAAGCTTCGGCAACAAAGTCTCGATCACTTACAGCATCGATGCTATTGGCGATTACTCCAGTAAAGCCAAGCTCAGTGGCGCTTGCTTCAACACTTAGTGGAAGTGATGAGCCAGCAAGTGCGCCAGCACCAAGGGGTGAGAGTTTGCTTCTTTTCAGCCAATCAGAGATTCTGGAGATATCCCGGCTCAAACTCTGGGCATGCTTGGCTAATTCATGGCCAAATGAAACCGGCTGAGCGTGCTGCAGATGAGTAAAGCCGGGTGCCACATCACTGACATATTGGCTGGCAAGATCAGTGATCGCGCTACTTAGCTTTAATGTCTCGAGTGCAATTTCAATCATATGATCAATCAAGTAGAGGCGAAAATCGGTAGCAACTTGATCATTTCTAGATCTTCCGGCTCTAATTGCTCCGCCCTCTGGACCAACTTTTTCAATTAAGCCTCGTTCAAGGGCAGAATGCACATCTTCATCGCTAGTAATTGGTGCAAATTTTCCGCTAGCAACTTCTCTCTGGAGCTCACCTATAGCTGATCTAATCCGGCTGGCTAAGCTCCTATCGATTATCGAATTAGCTTCCAGGGCGTTTAGATGAGCGAGCGAGCTTCTCAAATCATAGAGAGATAAACGCCAATCAAAATGGACGCTTCGTGAAAGTGAAAACATTGCCTCCCCGGGTACCTTTGAGAACCTGCCACCCCAGAGCGCCATTACCTTCTCACCTTCTTTGATTTGCCTGTCTTTCGAGTACTACCTGATAACTCAGTGGCAATGAAATCACGAAGTTGAGCTGCTAGAAGCTTTCCCCCGCTTGCGTTTCGTGAAATGACTAGAACGGTATCATCTCCTGCGATAGTTCCTATTGCATTTGGAAGAGCCGAGCTCTCCGAGGCGCGATCAAGGGCGCTTGCAAGAAGCTGTGCCCCCCCTGGTGGGGTCTTAATGACCACGATATTCCCGCTGGCAGTAACACTTAAGAGTAATTGATCTGAAACTCGAGCCATTCTGGCCAATGGTTCAACACTTGACTCAAGGAATTGATATCGCATGACCCCTGAGGCATCTTTACCTCTAACCGCTCCCACATCATCTAGGTCGCGACTTGCAGTTGCTTGAGTTACTTCAATTCCTTCATCAGCCAAGAGGTCTACCAAATCACTCTGAGAACGGACCAAGCCTTGGTTCACAAAATTGACCACTAGCGCCCGCCTGGCATTCGAAGAGAGAGTGATACGTTTAGCCACGATAAATCTCCTCACAGCTTGAATTGAAGGCAGACGCAAAGGCCATAATCTGCTTCTCATTAACTACAAATGCCGGAGCTATTCGAATTACTTCATCGTTAGCCGCATTTATCAGAAATCCTCTAGATTGCATGGTAGCAGCTATCTGCTTGGCCTTATCCTCTTTCATGCAGATACCAATTAGCAATCCTTTACCGCGCACCTGATTCACTCCAATTATGGGTGATATAAGGTTTCGAATTAGCGCACCTTTTACCAAATTCAGAGCTAAATACTTCCTCTTTTCAATTTCATCGACAACAGCCATGGCGGCAGCTGTTGCTACCGGATTTCCACCGAAAGTGCTCCCATGAGATCCCGCCTTAAAGAGCTCTGATGCCTCTCTTAGGGTGATCATTGCCGCTAATGGAAGGCCACCGCCAAGGCCTTTTGCAATCGTTATGACATCAGGCTCTATTTTCTCATCTTCATATCCAAACCAATGCCCGCATCTACCCATCCCGGTTTGCACTGCATCGATTGCTAAGAGAGCACCTTTAGCATCACAGATTTGCCTTGCTGCCTTTAGATATCCACTTGGCGGAGTTATCACGCCTGCCTCGCCCATAATAGGTTCCAGGATAACCATCGCAGTTCTACCGTTAACAGCTCTTCTTAGCGCCTTGATATCACCATATTTCACGTGCTTTACTCCAGGAAGTAGTGGCTTGAAGGCATCTCTTTTTGCGCTCTGTCCGGTTAGAGAAAGTGCTCCCATAGTTCTGCCGTGAAATGACCCAATTGCCGAAACAATTCGCCTACCACGATGCAAGCGTGCAATCTTTATCGCCGCCTCATTTGCCTCTGCTCCAGAGTTACAGAAGAAGACCCTGGCACTCTTATTTAAAGTCATCGTCTGCAGTTTCTCAGCAAGTTCTAGAGCCACCGGGTGGGCGTAGAAGTTACTTACATGACTTAACCGCCTTATCTGCTTTGATACCGCAGCAACTACCGAAGGATGGTTATGTCCCAGAATGTTTGTGGCAATACCTCCTAGGAAATCTAGATATTTGACTCCATCCAGGTCCCAAACTTCAATTCCTTTGCCACGAGACAGTGAAATGCTGGGGGTTCCATAATTGCTCTGCATAACAGAGTTCCACGTCTCAATGGATTCCTTGTTTCCTTTCCTCATGGCTTCACCAACGTTCCACCATCGCCACTTAGCGCATCGATAAAGGCTGGCATCGATGTGCCATCGATAACCCGGGCAGAAGAGGCTCCAGATTCAATGGCGTTTATTACTGCCTCCACCTTTGGAGTCATTCCCCCTTCGAATGAAATCTTCTTGAGTTCTGCAAGCCTGATCTCAGTGATTAAAGAAGAGCGATCTGGCCAGGCGGTATATATTCCAGGAACATCGGTCAAAAAAAGCGTTTCCTCTGCTCTCAGAGAACCAGCTATTGCGCCTGCTGCAATATCAGCATTTATATTCAGAGCTCTTGAGGAACTGTCATCGGCAACCGGGGAGATCACTGGAAGATAACCCTTGTCAAGTAGGTCATTAATAATCTTTGGATTTACCTTTCTTATCTGGCCAACTAAGCCGAACTTAGCCTCGTCCCTTAGTTCAACTTCAAGTAATTGATTGTCACTGCCGGTGAGCCCCACGGCAGGAATACCAGCAGAAATTAGGTCCCTAACTACTGCTCGAAGCACGTTACCCGCAAGGATTAATTCGACAACTTCCATTATTTCTGGCGTTGTGATGCGAAAACCGTTGACGCTCTTCTTTTCGATGCCTCGCCTTGCAAGTTCTTTATCTATCTGCGGTCCACCACCATGAACAATAACAAATTTCTCTCCGGATCTAAAGCGCGCAGCAATTTCGCTTGCCCATTTTCTGGAGTGCTCCCCCATGGCATGGCCGCCAAATTTGATGACAATCATGTTGAATAAGCCGAATTCTCATGGACATATGCAGCCGATAGGTCATTAGTGAAGATAGTTGCTGATTCTGTGCCAACATTTAGATCTATCAGGATTTCAATTAGCTCGCCATCCATAGAAACCTTAGATCTATCCTCACCCGGTGAGCTAGCTATGCAAACCTTGACGCCGTTTAAAGCCACATCGATATTGAGAGGATCAATTACCGCATTGGTAGTACCAATTGCTGCCAAGACGCGACCCCAGTTGGCATCCTGACCACCTAGCGCACACTTAAGTAGGTTATTCCTGGCACAAGCTCTTCCAATTTCAACAGCATCTCTCTCACTCTTGGCATTAATGGTGGTTATCGAGATGATTTTCGTGTGCCCTTCGGCATCGGCAATTAATTGCTTCGAAAGACTTGATGCAACGGCCAGCAACGCTTCTTCCAGATCTTCATTGGTCATCACCTTGCCAGATGCTCCTGATGAGAGAAATAGAACGGTGTCATTAGTAGAAGTGCATCCATCCGAGTCGATTCTATTAAATGTCCTGTCGCAGACCTTTCTAAAAACAGCATCCGCCCATGTGTTTTCGACTTTGGCATCGGTCAAAATCACAGAGAGCATGGTCGCCAGGGAGGGTGCGAGCATCCCGGCTCCTTTGGCTACTCCTGTGAAGAGCGCTCCATCTTTTTCATAGTTGGCAATCTTTGGCTTTGAGTCGGTAGTCATGATCGCTCGAGCTATATCCTCAGTTGAGTCAGGACTTAGACAGGAATGTGCCTGAACAATTCCAGCCAGCATCTCATCCATAGGTAGTCTTACTCCGATTAAGCCAGTTGAACAGATGGCTACATCAGATGATGAAATTTCTAGCAATTTAGAGACTTGCTCTGCTGACTTATGGGTATCGGCAAAGCCAACAGGGCCTGTGGCTGCATTTGCTCCTCCGCTATTAAGAAGCACTGCAGCTACTTGCTGATCTCTAACAACCTGACGGCTCCAGATAACCGGTGCTGCGACAACTTGATTACTGGTAAAAACTGCTGTGCCGAAATAATCGGGGCCATCATTAACAATTAAGGCAACATCTTTTTCACCAGAACCCTTGAGGCCTGCGCTAACTCCTGCCCCCCGAAAACCCCTGGGAAGTTCCGGACGAAATTCTGGCCAAAAGCTCATTGCCCAATTCCCATAGCCATTAGACCCATCGATTCAGCAAGGCCAGAAATTAGATTAGCATTTTGAATTGCTTGCCCTGCTGCTCCTTTTCCTAGGTTATCGATAGCAACAGATGCGACAAACCTTGAGGTATGACTATCTACAGCAATTTGCATCTGAACCGAATTAGATCCATTTAGTGATGAGGTTTCAGGGAGTTGTCCCTGAGCCAGTAGATGAACAAATGGCTCGCCAGAATATGCCTTCTCATAAATTGCTCGTAGCTCTACCTCGGAATGCGTTGTTTTTGCAGTAACTGTTGCCAGAATTCCTCGTGGCATTGGCGCCAATATTGGAGTGAAGGAAATTCTTACTTCCTTTGAGTTGAGTTCTGAAAGAGATTGCTCAATCTCGGGAGTGTGTTGATGAGCCCCGCCAAACTTATAGGAGACCATCGAATTCATGATTTCACTTCCGCTAAGGCTCACCTTGCCACTTCGTCCTGCGCCAGTTGTTCCACTTGCTGCAACGACCACAATGTCGCTTGTATCTATTCCACCAGCTAGCACGGCAGGAGCGGCTGCCAGCGTTATAGCGGTGGCGTAGCATCCAGGGTTTGCAACCCTTGACGACTTTGCAATTGCTTCGCGTTTTCCTGGTAACTCTGGCAGTCCGTAGACCCAGCTACCTGCATAACTATCGTTGTAGTACTTCTTCCAAGCCTGCTCTGAGGTCAACCGGTAATCTGCCCCAAGATCTACGATCTTGACCTGGTCATCTATTTGCCTAACTAATTCGGCAGATTGACCATGCGGTAGAGCAAGGAAAACAAGCTCACATTCATTGATTGCATCAATATCAGTGTCGGAAAATCTCTGATCTCCATAGGAGTTTAAGTGGGAGTGCAGATCAGTAATCTTCTCCCCCGCATTTGAACCTGCTGCGATGTAGCTGACGTCAAAATTTGGGTGGCCAGCAAGAATACGCAAGAGCTCGCCACCGGCATAGCCGCTGGCTCCCAGGATTCCGATTTTCATGGCGGCAGATTAGCGAGATATGCATACTTATGCAAATCTATGTATACTTATGCAGTCAGGCTCTTATCTGCGCCCCGAACTTCCTACCGGCTAGAGCTCCGGCCTTTAGACGAAGCTCGGAGACTTCCTCTGCGGTCAAGGTTCGATCTGGGGCCCTAAAGACCAATGAAAATGCCAGCGAAACCTGAGATTCGCCCTCTTTCTGATAACGATCGAAGAGTTGAATGCTTTCCAACAACTCTCCAGCTCCTTCAGCAAGGGCTGCTTGAACTCCTTCTGCAGGAACTTTCTGGTCAACAAACAAGGAAATGTCCTGAATCGCAGCTGGCATAGAACTAATCGGCCTAGCTTTGAAGCCATCTGGGTAGCTAAGGCCATCAACAATTACTGCAAATGCCGCAGTTGCTTCAGGGAGGGAGAGCGCTGAAGTGATTCTTGGATGAATTTGGCCCGCATGAGCCACAGCTTTGCCTTCAACTCTAAATTCAGCACACCTGCCTGGATGCCACGGAGCAAGATCAACGGCCTCAATCGAATAATTGTTTCCTGATTCCTCTATTAACTCTCTTACTAAATCAACAGCATCACTCCATTCAACACTTCTCCCCTTACCCCACCAACCAGAGTTCGTGATTTCTCCTGCAATAACACCTGCAATGTGAAGAGGTTGCTTTGGAACGCTTTGATAAATCTGCTCTATTTGGGCAGCAGTTGGTCTCTTCTTGACTGATATCTCACCCGGGGAATTCAATTTCTCGACGTCTCTAAATATCGACCCACTTTCAAAGAGCGCTACTGATTTCTCTCCCCTAGCCAGGTTCCTGGCCGCCGTTGCGATAAGTCCTGGGGTCAGATGCGTTCTCAAAAACGGATACTCGTCTGACATGGGGTTTGCAATCTTGAATGTCTTTGCGCGATCACCAGCAAAACCAAAAAGTTCCATCTGTGATTGGCTCACAAATGGATAGTTATGAACTTCAACGAGTCCTCTATTAGCTAGTTTTAGAGTCATTGCCCGGCGTCGCTTCTGCAAAGCGGTAAGACCTGTGATTCCAGTACTAGCCAACTTCACGGAAGGAAGCTGGGAGGGAATTCGGTCGTAACCAAAGAATCTAGCCACCTCCTCTGCTAAGTCCGGAAGATCGTTAAGGTCTGGGCGCCAGGATGGTGGGGTTACAATCCACTTCTTTCCCCTCTTTCTCATACCAGCACCTATGGCTTTCAAGGATCTCTCGATCTCTTTATCCCTATAAGTTGTTCCGATGAGTGTCGAAATATCAGATGCTGCGATAGTAATACTGCGCCTCTTTATCGCAGAAGTCTTGAAAGATGCGCCGTTGTAGATAGCCCCTGCATATTCAATTAACAGTAATGCCGCGCGAGCAGATGCCACTTCAGCAAGAGCGGGATCAACGCCGCGCTCAAAGCGCCTGGAGGCCTCTGAGCTCAAATTATGGCATCTAGAATTACGAGCAACTGATACTGGCTCAAAGTGCGCAGCCTCGAGCGTTATGCCAACGGTAAATTCGCTTACCTCACTATCAAGGCCACCCATGGTTCCAGCTAAGGCTAAGACCTTCTTGTCATCAACGATTAGGAGATTGTCTTTGGCAAGCTTTCTCTTGACCTTATCTAGAGTTACTAATTCTGTGAATTTCCCAGCTCTGGCAACTTTTAGTGTTCCAGATATCTTCGCGCTATCAAAGGCATGAAGAGGTTGGCCCAGTTCTAGCATCACATAATTGGTGATATCTACCACGATTGAAATAGGGCGCATTCCGGCTTGACTTAGGCGCCTTGCCATCCATGGCGGAGTTGGCCTGAAGGGATCGACATTACTTAGGCTGCGCAGATATATCTGATCGGCACCAGTCTTATCCGAGATTAAAACCGGAGTGATTTTGCCCCGCTTTTTCTTCTTATCGAGTGATGAGATGAGACTACTTGAGGAAACATCTTTGAATTTAAGACCAATAGCTACAGCAAGCTCTCTCGCCGCCCCTCTTACGCTCATGGCATAGCCGCGATCAGGGTTTACCACAATATCCAAGACTGGATCATCTGCCCCAAGTGCTTTAAGCGCTGAACCTCCAATCTTTGCATGGCTATCAAGAACGATAATCCCAGAGTGATCATCTCCTAGTCCCAGCTCTTTAGAACTACAGATCATTCCATTGCTCGTTTTTCCATATGTTTCCCTTGCCGAAATTGCAAAGTTCCCCGCAAGTACTGCCCCGGGGAGGGCTACTACAACCAAATCGCCTTCAACAAAATTAGTAGCACCACAGATGACATATCTAGTCCTATTTTCGGCGCAATCAAGACCCACATGGCGAATTGGTTTCTTATGCCCGCCCAGCTCTTCGATACTTAATACTTTTCCAACAACTAATGGACCTTTAATTCTATCTGCTGGGTTAAAGATTGACTCAATCTCAAATCCAACTTTTGTGAAACCTGTAGCAATGTCGGATATGGAGATGCTCTTAGGTAACTCGACAAATTCTGCAAGCCAAGAGAGTGGTAGCTTCATCGCCCACCACTTCCAAATTGCCTCGAGAAGCGGACATCGCCTTCAACGATGTCATGCATATCTGTAATTCCATACTTGACCATCAAGGTTCTCTCAAGGCCCATACCAAAGGCAAATCCGGTGTAGATATCAGTATCAATGCCTGCTGCCTGCAAAACTTTTCGATTGACCATTCCACAACCGCCCCACTCCACCCAGCAGCCGTTATAGAAGAAATCAACTTCTGCGCTGGGTTCAGTAAATGGGAAAAATGACGGCCTGATTCTTGTTTTGACCCCAGAACCGAAGATCTTGGTCGCAAAGTGATCAAGTGTTCCTTTTAGGTGCGCCATGGTTATGCCTTTATCAACCACTAAACCTTCAACCTGATTAAAAACCGGCGTATGGGTCGCATCCAATTCATCGGCTCGATAGGTCCTACCCGGACATATAACATAAATCGGCGGTTCATTTTCCAACATAGTTCTAACTTGAACCGGTGAAGTGTGAGTTCGCATAACTAGCCCTGAGGAAAGTGGCTCAATAAAGAATGTGTCTTGCATCGTTCTTGCAGGATGATCTTCAGGGATGTTTAAGGCATCAAAATTCAGCCAAGAAGATTCTAACTCCGGTCCTTCTTGGACGGTGTAACCCATACCTATAAAGAGATCTGATATCTCATTAGTTAGCAGAGTCAAAGGATGCAAGGCCCCCCGTGGATTTCTATTGCTAGCAAGAGTTACATCCACTCTCTCCTGGCTTAGTGCTTTGCTATCCCTAAGCGCGGTTAATTCCTTCTCCTTATCATCGAATGCTTGATTGATATCGGCCCGAGCGGTTCCAATCAATTTTCCCATCGCTGCGCGATTGTCGATTTCAACTTCAGCTAGTCCTTGATTTGCTCTAGCAATAGGTGAACGATCGCCAACATGGGCAATCCTTACTTCACGCAGTTCATCTAGGGATTGAGCCTGTCTTATCGCCGATAGCGCCCCACTTTTGATCTGGTCGATACCTGCGTTATCTAACGACACTTGGAGATTCTACTAATTCAAGTGGCAAGAAGTGGCTATTGTCGCGCCGCTGATACGGCATACATCACTACCGAGGCCGCGGTAGCCAGATTTAGGCTCTCGGCCTTGCCTTCGATGGGAATAGCCACCGGCCTTGCTCCAAGAGTTGAGACCACCTGTGGTGGAATCCCCTTGGCCTCATTGCCGAATATCCATATCGCAGAGCGATCTCTAGACTCACTTGCTGCGCTCAATAGCCCCAGTTCACCATATGCATCTGTTGCATAGATATCGAAGCTTTTGCCTGAAAGAAGAGATTTGAGTTGATCTTCAGAGATTGAAGCAAATAGAGGAATATGCCAATGCGAACCCGCGCTTGAGCGAACTACCTTTGGGCTATAGATATCAACGCTGTTGTCGGAGAAAATTACTGCATCAAAACCAAAAGCATCTGCAGCTCGTATGACCGTTCCAGCATTACCAGGATCTTGAATCTTCCAGAAGTAGGCAATCTTGAGGGATTCTTTACTCCCTGCTAGAAAGTCTGCAAATGACTTGATGGGAATTTGTGCAATAGCCAGGAGACCCTGCGGAGTAACAGTATCGGTCATTGCTTTCATAACTTCATGTGATACTTCAACAATTTCAAAATAGCCTTCAGGGATCCTAGCCAGACGGCTCTTTCCATCGCTGGTTAGATAGAGAGTTGTGATTTGCTCTGGAGCAAATTCGAGCACTTCCGTAATTGACAAGAGTCCTTCAATTACATACTGACCACGTTCGCGTCTTGCCTTACTACCTCTTGGACCCAAAAGCGCCTTCACCTCTTCAACATGAGGCGAATGAAGGCTGGTGATCATCGCTTTTTTCGCGAGACTTTAGGAAACTTTTACATTCTTGCGCGCTACTTCAACCAGGGCAGTAAAAGTAGCGGGATCATCAGTTGCCAGCTCTGATAGAACTCGACGATCCACCTCAACTCCTGCAACTTTTAATCCTTGAATGAATCGGTTGTAGGTAATTCCATTAGCGCGGCTTGCAGCATTTATACGTGTAATCCAGAGCTGACGGAAACCACCTTTCTTATCTTTACGATCATTAAAGGCATAGATCTGAGAGTGAGTTACCTGCTCCTTTGCCTTGGTAAAAAGTCGGGAGCGTTGTCCGCGATAGCCAGCAGCTCGTTCCAGTGTGGTACGGCGCTTTTTTGCGGCATGAACGCCGCGTTTTACTCTTGCCATTATTGCTCCCTTTACTTCATACCAAGCAAACGCTTGGCAGAAAATGTGTTCCGATCATTAGCCGCCTGGTCCTTTGAGAGACGACGGGTTACTCGAGAAGGCTTACGTTCCAAGAGGTGGCGCTTGCCAGCGCGCTCGTGCACGATCTTTCCGCTTCCGGTGACGCGAAAAGTCTTCTTTGCGCCACTATGTGTTTTCATCTTCGGCATTTCTTTCCTCCTGTTGTCTTCACTTAAACTTCTTTGGCTTTAGCGGCGCGGGCGCGCTTTGCTTCAGCTAGCGCTTCACTCTTCTTACGCACTGGTCCAAGCACCATTGTCATGCTTCGACCTTCACGTTTTGGGACAAACTCCACAAATCCCAAACCTGCTACGTCTTCTGCAAGACGTTGCAGTAATCGAAATCCCATCTCTGGCCTAGTCTGTTCCCGTCCTTTGAATTGAACGGTTACCTTCACCTTATCTCCGCTAAGCAAGAACTTTTCAATCTGATTCTTCTTAGTATCGTAATCATGGTTCTCGATCTTTAGGCCCATCCGGATTTCCTTGACCACAATGTGGGTTTGGTTGGCCCGAGCCTCTCGCGCTTTCTGAGCTATTTCGTACTTATATTTTCCAAAATCCATGATCTTGCATACTGGTGGAAGCGCCTCAGGTGCGACCTCAACTAAGTCAAGACCTGCTTCATCGGCCATCTTGAGGGCTTTGTCTATCGCTACGACGCCAACTTGCTCACCTAATGCTCCAATCAGACGAATCTCTGGAACGCGAATCCGATCGTTGATACGAGGTTCAGCGGTGCTGATAACCCTTCCCTTCACTAAAGCATGATGGAAGTCAGCCGCCAGAATCAGACCAGTAATTTTGGTCTTGCTCTTGTTGACCAGCCCACCAACGAGTGAGGTAGGTGGGAGCGGCTAGCTCCACTTCATGTTGGTCACTTGACCAAGGGCCGCATACTACCGAGTGCGAAAATGAAGGTCAAAATGCGCCAATCCTCTTGCCCATCTACGCTTAGGCATGGCCTTTAAGCGTTGGCACCTGGAGTTGCCCAAGAGGGGCAATCTTCAAATCATCACTCAAGCCGGCGCTGCCCTCTCTGATGATCTTCCGTCAAGACAGAAGCGCTATTTCATCTCTATGATGATAAGAACTGTCTGCTTTCTCTTAGCGGTCTTCTCTCCCAGTCCCTTCCGTTGGTTTTTCCTAGTTGGGGCAGTAACTCTTCCATATATCTCAGTAATCATGGCCAATGGTGGACGCGAGACGATTAGAAGCAAGAGCGCGGTTCTAAAAACTAAACAACGCGAATTAGGTCAAGTCTAAGATTGCGCTGATGCGCCGCTTGGTCACTATCTCCGCTCTAGCCCTGCTTCTTATCTTTGGATGCGTGAAAGGGGCTATCTGGCAATATGAGAGATATGAAATACGTCATGCTAATAACAATCTGATTCGAAATAACGTTGCCATCGCCACACCTCTGTCGGAAGGTGACTTAAAGAGTCGAGAGCCTTCAGAGATCGCTTGGCGAACGGTATTACTTGCAGGAAGTTTTGATCCCAGCAAAGAGTTCCTCTTGCGCAATCGTTATCATGAGGGTAAATATGGCTTTGGCGTAGTCACTCTTTTCACTTCCCAAAGTGGCAAGCGATATTGGGTCGACCGTGGCTGGGTCCTTGCTGGTAAGGACGCTCAGACCCCTCCGATAATTCAGAGAGTAGATGGCAAAGTAATTGAGATAATGGCAAGAGTTAGAGTCTCAGATATCGAATCCCAGGTTCAAGGCAGCGTCTTCGCGCTCCCTAGAACTGATTCCACCGCAAAACTAGTCAACTGGAATTCTGATCAGGCAATTCAAACCGAACGAATCTATCTTGACTTGATCTCAACTTCTAATCCCTCAGTTAATCCAAAGGTTGCCACGGCTCTTCCTGAACTTAGTGACGGGCCCCATCTAGCTTATTCACTTCAATGGGTGCTCTTCATATTCCTGGTGGCCTTGGCCTGGTATCTAGTCTTTCGTGAGGACAGACGATCTCAAAGGCTAAAACTCTGACGCGAGTAGAGATCAGCATAGATTCCATTCAGGGCCAAGAGCTCCTCGTGCTTTCCACGCTCTGCAACTAGGCCATTTTCCAGAACCAAAATCTGATCTGCCGCCCTAATAGTTGAGAGTCTATGGGCGATGACAATGCTGGTTCTATCCTTTAGGGCATTAGCTAAGGCAACTTGAACCATGGCTTCATTCTCAGAATCTAGGTGAGCGGTAGCCTCATCCAGAATCACAATTCTTGGGGATTTCAAAAGTAGCCTGGCAATGGCAAGTCTCTGCTTCTCACCTCCTGAGAGACGATGGCCTCTCTCACCGACTACTGTTTCAAATCGATTTGGAAGCGCTTCAATGAGGTCGAGTATTTGAGCATCTTTGCATGCCTGCTCCATTTCGTCTTGCGTAGCTCCTTTTTTGGCATAGCGAAGATTAGCCTCAATGGTGTCATGGAACATATGAGCATCTTGAGGAACGACGCCAATGCTTGCTCGTAGAGAATTCACTTGCAGGTCCCGGATATCTACTCCATTTATCTTGATACATCCCGATGTCACATCATATAAACGTGGCAGAAGGGCGCTGATCGTGGTCTTTCCCGCACCTGAAATTCCGACCAGAGCGGTCATAGTTGCTGGTGGAACTTCAAATGAAATTCCTCTTAGCACCTCGCCACTATCGACAGTCTCAGGCTTGGCTACTGATTCAAGCGAAGCAAGGGAGATCTCCTCAGCTCTTGGATATGAGAACCGAACTGAATCAAATTTGATGTGTAGCCCGCCACTTCCAACTGGGGTAGCACCTGGTTTATCAGAGACCATAGGCTCAAGATCTAGAACTTCAAATACTCGCTCAAACGAGACCAAGGCCGTCATTACTTCGACGCGGACGTTGGATAGGGCCGTTAATGGTCCATATAAACGTGCTAGAAGCGCAGTAATTGCAAGCAGAGTCCCTAGCGATATTTCCTCATTGATGGTCAAATGTCCGCCGACTCCGTATGCAAGAGCGGTGGCAATGGCTGCTATCGAAGTTAGCGCAATAAAGAAGAGTCGGTTCAGCAGGGCAATTGAGATTCCGATCTTGGCCACTTTCCTAGCCCTGTGGCTAAATGTTGTGCTCTCGGTGCTTGGATCGCCATAGAGTGAGACCAGAAGAGCCCCTGAAACGTTAAAACGCTCGGTCATGGTCGCTGACATCTCAGCGTTTAGATCAAATGAATCCCGAGTTAATCCCTGCAGTTTCTTGCCGACCCATTTAGTCGGAATTATGAAAGCTGGAAGCAGCAATAATGAAACCACCGTGATCTGCCAAGACAAGATAAGCATAGTTAGCGTTACCAGAATCAAACTTAGGACATTGCTAATAAGCCCAGAGAGGGTCGAGGTGAAAGCCTGTTGAGCACCAAGAACATCTGAATTTATCCTTGAGATGAGGGCTCCGGTTTGAGTGCGAGTAAAAAAGGCTATCGATTGCTTTTGGATATGGGTAAAAACCTGCGAGCGGAGGTCAAAAATCAGGCCCTCGCCAATTCTGGCCGAGAACCATCGGCCAATTATGTTAAAGAGAGCATCTAGAAGGGCGATGAAGGCCACCAAGAAGGCTAGACGAGTCACCAGGCCAGGGTTACCTGGTATTACCCCATCATCTATCAAGTTTCTAAGAAGCAACGGGGTGGCAACCACTAAGAATGCATCTATAACTACTGTGACTAAGAAGAGGAGTAAGAACTTCTTGTAGGGAAGTGCACATGAAATAATCCTCTTTGCAGTTCCTGGTTTGAGTTTTTGGTTCTTTACCGAGGAGTCGGCAGTAAAGGATCTAAGAGACATCCAGGCTGCCATTTGAGACATGGCTTTACCCTAGACCAGTATCGCCTCCGAAATCAGATGATTAGACAGTAAAGCCAATTGCACGTAGCTGTTCACGCCCATCATCGGTAATTTTGTCGGGTCCCCATGGTGGCATCCAGACCCAATTGATTTTGACTTCAGAGACTAGGCCTTGCAGCACTGATCTAGTTTGATCTTCAATGACATCCTGCAACGGGCAAGCCGCGGAGGTAAGTGTCATATCAAGGACGGCAACATTCGATTCATCTATCGAAACATCATAAACCAGGCCTAAGTCAATGACATTTATCCCAAGTTCTGGATCAATGACATCCTTCATCGCCTCGGTTACATCATTTGCTGATGCGCTCACTTCTACTTCCCTTCACCATCACTGCATCTCGCCTGAAGTATTGCATCCTTAGTTGCCATCCATCCCAATAGGGCACACTTTACTCTAGCTGGAAACTTGGACACTCCAGCAAAGGCTACGCCATCACCGATTAGCTTCTCATCTCCAGAATCCGATCCCTTGCTGAGAATCATCGCCTGAAATGCTTCGATTATTTGTAGCACCTCATCGATTTGCCTTCCTATGACAAGGTCTGAAACTACTGAGGTGCCTGCTTGCGAGATCGAGCAGCCGATTCCATCCCAAGAAACCTCGATTATTTTCTTGCCATCGGTATGAAGATTTAGAGTTATTTCATCTCCACAAGAGGTGTTTGTGTGGCGAACTTGAATAGTGGGATTAGGCTTCAGCGCTTTGTTTAGGGGCCGTCTATAGTGCTCAAAAATGACTTCTTGATAGAGAGAATCTAGTTCCATTATCGACTCTGGAAATACTTTCTAGCTCGCTCTACTCCATCAATCAGTGCTTCAATGTCATCAAAGTCGTTATAAAGATAGAAAGAAGCACGGGTTGTGGCAATGGTCTTAAAGCGTCTCATCAAGGGCCATGCGCAGTGATGACCAGTTCTTACTGCAATGCCATATTGGTCTAGAGCTTGCCCTAAATCATGTGGATGGATACCTTGGACTGCAAATGAAACCACTCCCCCACGCATCTCTAGATCTTTTGGTCCGATAATCGATAGGCCCGTAATGCTCTGCAAGCCTTCAAGTGCTCTCTTTGTTAACTCGACTTCATGCGCGTGAATATCATCAAGGCCAAGAGCATTTAGATACTCCACTGCCGCGCCGAGCCCGATAGCTTGAGCCATATTCGGGACTCCAGCCTCAAACCGCTTCGGGGCATCAAGGTATGTAGCACCCTCCATAGTGACTGTTTCAATCATCGACCCACCGGTTAAGAAGGGAGGCATTTCATCAAGAAGATCCTTCTTGCCCCAGAGAATTCCAACTCCGGTTGGTCCTAACATCTTATGGCCTGAAAAAGCGATGAAGTCGACCATCAATGCCTTTGCATCAACTTTGTAATGGGGAACTGATTGGCAGGCATCCAGAACAAATAGCGCCCCAACGCTGTGAGCTTTCGCTGTTATTTGATCTAGCGGAACTATGGTTCCTAGGACATTTGATTGATGGGTGAGAGCTACCACCTTGGTTCTCTCATTAATCAATTCATCAATGTTAGAGGTATCTAAGCGTCCCTCTTCACTAACCTTAAACCAAACTAGCTCAGCACCAGTGCGAGAAGCGAGCTCCTGCCATGGGATTAGATTGGCATGATGCTCCATCTCCGAAACAACAATGCGGTCACCTGCCCTAATATGAAACCTTGTCCCTGCTTTGGCACTTCCTAGCGAGTAAGCGATTGTGTTTATGCTCTCGGTTGCTGACTTTGTGAATATGACCTCATCGATATCTGCGTTGATAAAGCCAGCAACTTTTGCTCGAGCCCCTTCATAAAGCTCCGTTGCTTCCTCTGCCAATTGATACGCACCCCTATGGACTGCTGCATTATGGTTCTCGTAGAAGTCTCGCTCAGCAGCCATCACCGAGTTTGGCTTTTGGGATGTGGCGCCACTATCTAGATAGATAAGGCGATTTTTGCCACGAATCTCGCGCCTAAGGATAGGAAACTCGGCCTTGATGGCTGAGAGATTTAATCTCGACACAAGATAGCGCTTACGCCTTGGCGTATTGCGCATAACCTTTCTCTTCTAGTCGGTCAGCAAGCTCCGGTCCGCCTTCTTCAACAATCTTTCCGCCAGCAAAGACATGTACGTAGTCTGGCTTTATATAGCGAAGGATTCGGGTGTAGTGAGTAATCAACATGATTCCTAGGTTCTGTTCGCCCTTAACGCGATTAACTCCATCAGATACAATCCTTAGCGCATCAATATCAAGTCCTGAATCTGTTTCATCCAAGATTGCGATCTTTGGCCTAAGTACTTTCATCTGCAGGATCTCAAGGCGCTTCTTCTCTCCTCCAGAAAATCCTTCATTAACGCTTCGCTCTGAGAAGGCAGGATCGATGGAGAGTCTACTCATCGCCTCCTTAACTTCTCCAACCCAAGTTCTCACCTTTGGAGCCTCACCGCGCAGGGCTGTTGCTGCAGCCCTTAAAAAGTTGGCGACCGATACCCCTGGCACCTCAACTGGGTATTGCATCGCAAGGAATAGCCCTGCCTTGGCTCGCTCATCAACGCTCATCTCAAGCACATCTACTCCATCAAGTGTTACTGATCCACCGATGACGCTGTACTTTGGATGACCTGCGATGGAGTAGGCAAGCGTCGATTTACCGGAGCCGTTAGGACCCATAATCGCGTGAACTTCACCTGAGTTAACCGTTAGATCGACACCGCGGAGAATCTCAAGGGATCCACTCTCACCTTCAACGCTTACCTCAAGATCCCTAATTACTAGTTGTGCCATCGCAACTTGCTCCTTAGGGTTATCTCTTCTTTGATATCGTGACAGTGTCTCCATCACGAACTACTGCAAATGTTTCAATAGCATCAAGAGCAGGCGGGGCAAGCACTTCCCCACTTCTTAGATCAAATTCGGCCCCATGGAGCCAACATCCGATTTTGTAGTCGCTAATCTCACCCTCAGATAGTGACGCTTCAGCGTGGCTACAGATGTCAGCTACTGCAAAGACCTCATCACCAATCCTTGCCACACATACATCCTCTGAGCCGAGTGTGAACTTAACTGGCTGGGAGTCCTGGAGTCGATCTACTTTGATCTCAATTGATTCCATCTATGCCCCCAGTTTCTCTAGCTGGCTATCAATCTGAGTCATTAGACGCTCCTGAATAACTTCGTCGCCAATTTTGTCGACTATTTCAGTGAAGAAGCCTCTTATCACTAGACGCCTAGCCTCGTTCATAGAGATGCCACGAGACATCAAATAGAAGAGTTGCTCATCATCAAATCTTCCCGTGGTGCTGGCATGTCCTGCGCCCACTATTTCACCAGTCTCAATTTCTAGGTTGGGAACTGAATCTGCCCGAGCCCCATCTGAGAGAAGAAGATTCTTGTTGAGTTCATAGGTGTCAGTTCCTTCAGCATTATGTCTAATGAATACATCGCCAATCCAAACAGTTCTAGCTCCATCACCTGCTAGAACGCCTTTGTAATTAACACGAGATTTGGCTCTGGGAATACCGTGATCGATAAAGACTCGGTGCTCTAGATGCTGGCCATCGGTCGCAAAATAGATTCCCCAGAGCTCAGCTGCGCTTCCTTGATCGGAGTACTCAACCGTTGGCAAGAGGCGAACCAAAGAACCCCCAATGGTCACGGTAATGGATCTAAAATTGGCATCTCTTCCCACAATTGCATGATGGCGCCCCATATGAACTGCGTTCTGTCCCCATTCCTGCAAGGTGATGAAAGTTAGGCTAGCTCCAGCCTCAACTCTGATTTCAATTTCTTCGCCAATGATCCCATCGCCAGTATTTTCAACAATCACGCTCGCTTTGCTATGGGCCCCTGCGGTAATTACGGTTCTTGAGAACTCTCCAGAACCTCCGGCGTTGCGCTTCAATAGGATTGGCTCACTTACTACTGCCTCATTGTCAATCTTTAGGTGGAGAACCTCAGTGACTTCACTTCGAAGGCGCTGAACTATGGCATCAGTTGTGATTGATCTTGCCGGGAGTTCACTTGCCTTCGCAGTTGAAATATCGAAGCCAGCTCTAGCCTTGCCAAATAGCTCAATTGAGATTCGATCGACAACGCTCACCGCTGGATCATGAAGACCGGCAATTCGCTTCAAAGGAGTAAAGCGCCAGGCCTCCTCTCGACCAGTTGGAGTTAAATATTCTGTCGGTAGGGCGCTGCTCACTAGCCGACCGAGCCTTCCATCTGCATCTCAATTAAGCGGTTGAGCTCTAGGGCATATTCCATCGGAAGCTCTCTCGCAATTGGCTCAATGAAGCCGCGTACAATCATGGCCATAGCTTCGTCTTCTTCAAGACCACGAGACATTAGATAAAAGAGCTGATCATCGCTGATCTTTGAAACTGTGGCTTCATGGCCCATAGTCACATCATCTTCACGGACATCAACGTAGGGATAAGTATCAGATCGAGAGATGTTGTCGATCAAGAGCGCATCACACTTTACGGTGCTCTTGGCGTGATGCGCTCCTTCTTTGACTTGGACCAATCCGCGATAGCTGGTTCTTCCGCCACCACGCGCAACGGATTTAGAGATAATCGTGGATGAAGTGTGTGGGGCGGCATGAACCATTTTGGCTCCCGCATCTTGGTGTTGTCCCTCTCCGGCAAAAGCGATCGACAGTGTTTCGCCCTTTGAATGTTCACCCATCATAAAAACAGCGGGATACTTCATAGTGACCTTTGAGCCGATATTTCCATCAATCCACTCCATCGTGGCACCCTCTTCGCAGATAGCACGCTTGGTCACCAAGTTATAGACGTTATTCGACCAATTCTGAATCGTGGTGTAGCGAACGCGGGCATTCTTTCTAACAATAATTTCCACAACAGCTGAATGAAGGGAATCAGATGAGTAAATCGGAGCAGTGCAGCCCTCGACATAGTGAACATATGAACCCTCATCGGCAATAATCAGAGTTCTTTCGAATTGGCCCATATTCTCGGTGTTGATCCTGAAATATGCCTGAAGTGGGATCTCAACATGAACTCCCTTTGGAATATATACAAATGAGCCACCGGACCAGACTGCGGTATTAAGAGCTGCAAACTTATTATCACCAACAGGAATTACTGAGCCAAAGAACTCTTTGAAGATGTCTTCATGCTCTCTTAGGGCCGTATCTGTGTCAAGGAATATGACTCCTTGTTTCTCTAGATCCTCACGGATTGAGTGATAGACCACCTCCGATTCATACTGTGCCGCAACTCCGGCCACCAGGCGTTGTTTTTCAGCCTCCGGAATACCAAGGCGGTCATATGTATTCTTAATATCTTCGGGTAGGTCTTCCCAGGAGGTGGCTTGCTTCTCTGTTGAGCGAACGAAGTACTTGATGGTGTCAAACTTGATTCCAGATAGATCAGATCCCCAGCTTGGCATGGGCTTTCTGTCAAAGAGTGATAAACCCTTAAGGCGCAGCTCAAGCATCCATTCAGGCTCGCCTTTTTGCGCCGAGATATCTCTAACTACCTCTTCGTTTAGACCACGTTTGCTATTGGCACCGGCATCATTCTTATCCGACCAACCGAACTCGTAGTTTCCGATTCCCTCTAATTCTGGGTGGGCAATCTGACTCATCCTTTATCCTGCTTTCTATTCCTACTCTGGGTTTTCTCTGTTTTCTCCGCTCTATTTCCTAATTGGGGAATGAAGGTGGTGCAGACTCCATCGCCATGAGCAATTGTTGCCAGGCGCTGGACATGGGTTCCTAAGATCTTGGAAAATGCTGCAGTCTCCTGCTCACATAGCTGCGGGTACTCAGCAGCAACATGGGCTATGGGACAATGGTGTTGACAGAGCTCAAGACCCATCCCTTTCGGATGGACATTTGCAGCATAACCTTCATCGCTTAGGAATTTTTCTAATCCATCGATTGCAGTCCTTGTTTCACTGATAGTTTTAGAGGATCTGCGAATAATTTCCTCCGCGCGATGCTTGGCAAATCCATCGACTAGATGCGCCCCAGCACTTGCCGCCATATATCTCAGAGCAGAGACTGCAAGATCATCATAGGAATGTTCAAATCTTTCACGTCCCCTATCGCTCATCACAAATACTTTGGAGGGTCGACCCCTAAGACCTGTGCTTCTAACATGCGGCTCTCGCTCTTCTAAGATTCCTTCGCCCACTAAGAAGTCAAGATGCCGTCTAATTCCAGCTGGGGTGAGACCAAGAGATCTTGCCAAGGCGACAGCAGTCGAGGGGCCATTTTCCAAAATGGCTCGGGCGACCTGGTCCCTGGTTCTTAGGTCCTCGGACGGTGCTAGGGTGGATTTCACAACGCAAGTGTTGCGTAATTCATGGTCAAACGCCACTTCAAAGCCCCCCCGCTCGCTCTAGGGTTGGGCCGTGGCCCCAACTGCCAGCCGAGCCCTCCTAAAGCTCTCCTCCCTTATGGTCTTTACCCAATCGGCAATTGTCTTTACTGGAGCTCTGGTCCGGATTAGCGGTTCAGGTCTTGGTTGCTCAACATGGCCGGAGTGCACTCCAGGCTCCTACACCCCAACCGCTGATCAGCCAGAGGCTCCGCTTCATGCCTGGATTGAATTTGGCAATCGCCTTCTTACCTTTCTTCTCCTATTGAATGCGCTGGCTTTAATGGTTGCCATTTTTAGGAGTGGAAGGCGTGAGTTAGGAAGGTTAGGTTCCCTGCAGATAGTAGGAATTCTGACCCAAGGAGCTCTCGGTGGAATTACCGTTCTAACTGCCCTTAATCCGGCAACCGTCGCTGCCCATTTCTTGCTCTCAACTATTCTTATCGCTGGCGCCCTGTCGCTTCGCCAGAGAGCTCATGGCAAGAGCCCGACTGAAGTTACGGTAATTCCGATGGTTTCAAGATTAATTTGGCTTCATCTTGCACTCACCTCTTCTGTGCTAATCGCTGGAACCATTGTTACTGGGAGTGGACCTCATGCTGGAGATAGCGTAGCTGAGAGATTCAACCTTGAATCACGAACTATGGCTTGGATTCATGCAGATTTGGTAATTGCTCTGCTGGGAGTGAGTATCGCTCTAATAATCGCGATCCGCCTTGGTTTGACCGGTCAGGCTCGAGAGATCCTGGCAAGGAGGGCCCAGATATTTCTAATCGTGGCTCTTGCTCAAGGCGGTATTGGATACATCCAATATTTCACTAAGTTGCCAGAGGCCCTAGTTGCAGCTCACGTGATTGGATCTCTTGCGGTGTGGTTATCCGCTTGGAACTTATTCATCTCTAGTAATCTCGGCGCTAATCTGATCGCCCGGAAAGAGTTGTAATGCAACCAGAGAAAGCGCCTTGGATAGATTTGGATGATAAGGCAGTAGCCATCGCTCGAGCCCTTGCTATGGATGCGGTGCAAAAAGTGGGAAATGGCCATCCGGGAACTGCAATGTCCTTAGCCCCTGTTGCCTATACCCTCTTTCAACGCGTCCTGCGCCATGATCCCAATGACCCAAATTGGATTGGCCGAGATAGATTCATACTCTCCTGTGGCCACTCCTCATTGACGCTCTACATTCAACTCTTTTTTGCTGGTTATGGATTGACCCTTGCTGATTTAAAAGCATTTAGAACTTGGGGCTCACTGACTCCAGGGCATCCTGAGTATGGCCATACCCTGGGAGTTGAAGCCACTACTGGCCCGTTGGGACAGGGAGTAGCTAATGCAGTTGGAATGGCGATGGCGTCAAGGTATGAAAGAGGTTTACTAGATCCTGATGCTGCCATGGGAAGCAGTGTCTTTGACCATAACATCTGGGTGATCTGCAGCGATGGAGATCTGCAGGAGGGAGTCAGCTCCGAAGCATCTTCTCTTGCTGGAGTTCAAGAGCTAGGAAACTTGAAGGTAATTTATGATGATAACCGCATCTCGATTGAAGGCGACACCCATTTCGCTTTCACCGAAGATGTTTCCAAGCGTTATCTTTCCTATGGCTGGCATGTAATCGAAGTCGGCGCAAAAGAAGATGGCGATGTTGATCGACTTGCTTTTGAAAAAGCTATGGATGAAGCACTTGCAATTACTGAAAAACCAACTCTAATTCGCTTGAAAAGTGTGATCGCTTGGCCTGCTCCTAAGGCGCGAAATACCGCTAAATCCCATGGCTCAGCCCTTGGAGCAGAGGAAGTGGCAGCCACAAAGATAGAGCTAGATCTTCCTGCAGAAGATTTCTACTTCCCGACAGAGATCCAAGAGCATGTCAGAAAAGTAATTGAGCGCAGCGCTAGATTGAGAAGTGAGTGGCAAACAGAATTTTCCAAATGGAAGAGCATCAATCCTAAGAAAGCAGCTTTGCTTGAGCGTCTAACAAAGCGCGAGCTTCCCAGCAATTGGAGCGCTGATCTTCCAACCTTTAGTAGCGATAAAGAGGTTTCCACCAGGAAAGCCTCTGGTGATGTCATAAACGCGCTTGCTGCCAAACTTCCTGAGATTCTTGGCGGATCTGCCGACCTAGCTGAGAGCAATAACACCAGCATTGAAAGCGGTGGATCATTTCTGCCCTCTTCATCCAAGATGAGAGGCGCTTCGCCTTATGGGCGAATCATTCACTTTGGAGTTCGAGAACATGCGATGGGTTCGATATTGAGTGGAATCGCCCTTCATGGGCTGGCTCGCCCATTTGGTGGAACCTTCTTAGTCTTTAGCGATTACATGAGAGCGGCGATACGTCTTGCTGCCCTTATGAAATTACCCGTCACATTTATTTGGAGCCATGACTCTATTGGCCTTGGAGAGGATGGGCCGACTCATCAGCCTGTTGAACATATTGCCGCCCTTCGAGGTATTCCAGGACTTGATGTAATCCGTCCTGCTGACGCTAATGAAGTTGTTGCTGCCTGGACTCAAATCATGAAGCGAGATAAGTGCTCTGGATTGCTGCTTTCTAGACAGAGTCTGCCAGTGATCGATCGAAGTGTTTATAGTTCAACAGCGGAAGTGAGCCGAGGGGCCTATGCGCTTAATGATGTAGGTAATCCTGATGTTTTGATTATCGCTACTGGTTCTGAAGTATCAATTGCCATTAAGGCAAGTGAACTTCTCATGCAGCAGGGCAAGAAGGTGCGAGTGATTAGCGCTCCATGTCTAGAATGGTTTAGAGAGCAGGATCAAGAGTATAGAGATTCGTTGATGCCCAAGTCAGTCAAGGCGCGAGTAAGCGTTGAAGCTGGTATTGCTCAAGGCTGGCATGAATTTATCGGAGATGCTGGCGTTGCCATTAGCCTAGAGCACTACGGAGCATCAGCCTCTGCATCCGTTCTATTTAGGGAATTTGGATTTACTGCGGAAGCAGTAGTTAAGGCTTGCCTGGAATCGATGGCGAAGAGCTCTAGATGAGCAAGACTCTATCTCAAATTACTCAGGCCGGTACCTCCATCTGGCTAGATGATCTCTCGAGGGAGCGATTGATTGATAACGGTAAGTCTCGCTCGCTCACCTCGCTAATCACCGAAGAATGCGTTGTTGGAGTAACTACAAACCCTGCAATATTTTCCAGTGCTATCTCGCATTCATCTCTATATTCAGATGAATTGAAAGCACTTGCTTCTAAAGGATTCTCAGCTGAGGAGATTATCACTGAGCTAACCTGCAGCGATGTTACCAAGGCATGTGTTCTCTTGCAAGATGTGTATAGGGCAAGAGATGGGATTGATGGTCGAGTAAGTATTGAAGTTGATCCAAGATTTGCCCGAGATACACAGAAAACTATTTCTCAGGCGCGAGATCTCTGGACTAAAATAGGTCGGCCTAATCTTTTGATAAAGGTTCCAGCAACTGTCGAAGGACTTCCTGCTATTCAAAGGCTCGTTGCAGAGGGCATAAGCGTTAATGTCACCATCATCTTCTCGATCAAACGCTATGAACAGGTTCTTGATGCCTTCATCAAGGGCTTAGAAGAGAGAGCTGGCAGATCTCTTCCCATTTCTGATATTCACTCAGTTGCCTCCTTTTTTATCAGTCGAGTTGATGCTGAGATTGATCCAAGGCTTAAATCAAATGGTTCGCAAGAAGCTTTAGCACTTCTTGGGAGAGCTGCGATAGCAAACGCTCGCCTGGCATATCAGCATTTTGAAAAGGTTTTGAATTCTCCTCGCTGGGGCAAGCTAGAAGGGCTAGGAGCCCATATCCAGAGGCCGCTCTGGGCTTCAACGGGAGTGAAGGACCTAAGTTATGACCCCACCCAATATGTGATGGAGTTGGTTGCTCCTTTATGCGTTAACACGATGCCGGAGCAGACTCTAAATGCCGTTAGGGATGAAGGTGCATTTAAGGGAAATAGCATCTTCGGCAAATACGTGGATGCAGCCAAAGTGATAAGCGATTTAGCAAGAGTTGGAATTCATATCGAAGAGGTGGCCGATAAGTTAGAGATGGAAGGTATTGAGAAATTCATTAAGCCTTGGCTTGAACTAATTGCCAATGTAGAGGCTGCTAGTAAATGATCAAACTCACTGGCTTTAATGAGGGCAGAGGCCTTTGGGAAAAATTAGATCAAATTACTGCTCGACTTGCTAAGTGCGACCCAACTATCTGGGGTGAGAAGGCTGCTAAAGAAGCTGCCAAACGTCTCAACTGGATTGATCTCCCGGAAAAATCTCGCGAACTTCTTCCGCAACTAGATGCGCTCTCTGCTTGGTCGAGAGAGTTTGGCCATAATGATTTCATCCTCTGTGGCATGGGTGGTTCATCCCTGGCACCTGAGGTTATAGCTCAGGTATATAGAAGAAGATTGACAGTTCTTGATTCCACAGATCCTGCTCATGTCAGGCAGGTATTTGGTCAAGATCTAGCAGAATCTTGCATCATCATTGCCTCTAAGTCTGGCTCAACTATTGAAACCGCATCTCAGATGGCATCAGCCAATGAACAGCTGATCAAACAGGGGCTTGATCCAAAGAATCACTTTGTCGTCATCACCGATCCATTCTCTCCCCTCGATTTACAATCAAGGCAAAGCAATTTAAGAGTCGTCAACGCCGATCCAAATGTTGGAGGGCGTTTTAGCGCGCTAAGCGCCTTCGGCCTCGCTCCAGCAGCTCTAATCGGTATTGATGTCTCCGTGCTTTTAGATGATGCCTATGAAGCATCGCTTTCTTTTACCAACGCTGGCTCAGCAGTCACTCAAGTTGCTGCAGCCCTAAGTGATAGCTCTTTTTCAGTCACTGGATTTCTTGATAGATCCTCTGATGTCACCGGATTGAGTGAATGGATCGAACAGTTAATCGCAGAATCCACTGGAAAAGATGGCAAGGGAGTCTTACCAATTACTTTATCCAGTAAGAGCAGCATGAGCTATCCAGTAATCAGCTTTGATGGAAGTGGAGCCAATAGCGTTGAAGCAAGCCTTGGCGAACACTTTATTTTTTGGCAGTGGGTTACTGCCCTTCTGGGATATCTACTTGAGGTAGATCCCTTTAATCAACCAAATGTCGCAGAAGCCAAGGATAACGCCAGCGCTCTTCTTGAAAGATGGAATCAAGAAAAGCCGATAATTAGCCCAGTGCTTGAAAGTGGCGAGATCGCAATCTACTCAAGTTTTGTCGCCAAAACGGTCGAGGACTATCTATGCAGAGCAATTTCTAATTCCAAAGGTTATCTGGCGCTCATGGCTTATCTCCACCGTGGCGTTGATGATCAGATTAGAGATCTGGCACCGCTTCTTGAAAGCAAGTCTAAGATTCCAACAACTTTTGGTTGGGGGCCACGCTTTCTTCACTCAACTGGTCAGTTCCATAAGGGAGGACCAAGGATAGGTTCATTCATTCAAATCACTGCAGAGAGTGGGATTAATTGGCCGATTGCCGGTAGAGGTTTTGGCTTTGAAACTTTGATTATGGCTCAAGTGCTCGGTGATATGGTGGCGTTAGAAAGTAGAGGATTGAGCGTAATTCGCTTCCACTTAAGGAATCGAACTCAAGGCATCAAAGAACTACTCCAAGCTGCAAATAGACTTTAGTCTTCGTCCTCAGCGCGTAGCTTTCTCAAAGCCGCCTCTAGAATTTTCTTGGCTTCAGCCTCTGTGCGACGCTCCTTTACGTAAGCTAGATGGGTCTTATATGGCTCATTCTTAATGGGTGATGGGGGATTGTTCTTATCTTGCCCTGCAGGAAAACCGCATCTTGGGCAATCCCATTCAGCAGGAACAACTACTGTGTCATCTTCAGCAAACGACGGTCTGGACTCATGGCCATTTTGGCACCAAAAAGAGACATGAAAGCGTGCAATCGCTTCTCCGCGCTCTGCCTCACCCATAGGACCTGCTCCAACGCGTGAACCACGGATAGCACTTCCACCAGCCATTTAGTTACTCCCTTTCCTAACTATGACCACAGCATTGCTACTTTAAAACTAAGCCAAGTGCAATGATGATGACAAGCCAGAGACCGCCGACAACAATTGTGATGCGATCTAGATTCTTCTCGACAACTGATGAGCCACCATAAGTTGAAGACATTCCCCCACCAAATAAGTCCGAAAGTCCGCTGCCTTTCCCTTTATGGAGAAGAACTAAGAGTATAATCAAGATGCTGGTTATCACCAGAAGGATTGAGAGAGCAAGCGACACTTATCTTCTCCTTGGTTGGGCTAAGAGGCGAATACTACCTAAAGGCCGTGATTACCACCGAATCTAGGCGCTCTTTGCCTTTAGAGAACTCGGTGGAATTTACATAGACGGGCGAACTCCTCGGCATCAAGGCTCGCCCCGCCGACCAAGGCGCCATCGATATCGCTCTGTTTCATGATATCTACGATGTTGGAGGACTTAACAGATCCCCCATAGAGAATTCTGGCGTTTTGGGCAATTTCATCACTTCCGATATCTCCTAGCTCAACTCTGATGGCAGCACAGACCTCTTGAGCGTCATCTGGGGTCGCAGTTCTGCCGGTTCCGATGGCCCAAACAGGTTCATAGGCAAAGGCAACTTTCTTTAGATCTGGCTTATGAAATCCCTTTAGGCCTTGGCGGAGTTGATTGATTACAAGAGAAACGTGGCTTCCAGATTCTCTGACCGAGAGCTCTTCACCAATACAAAATATCGGCACCATTTCGTTATCTAATATCGCGCGCATCTTCCTATTGATTAACTCATCACTTTCGCCATGAATTGCTCGGCGCTCAGAATGGCCTGCTAGAACATAGGTGCAATCAAGCTTCTTGAGCATCGCCCCTGAAATATCTCCAGTAAATGCTCCAGATTTTTCGGGGGAAATATCTTGGGCTCCATAGGATATTTGGAGGCGATCCCCATCAACTAAGGTCTGAACAGATCTCAAATCAGTAAATGGAGGCAAAACTGCTACGTCAACTGCATCAAAGTCACGATCTTGCAGTGAATATGCCAACTTTTGAATGACAGCAATCGCTTCAAGATGATTAAGGTTCATCTTCCAATTACCGGCAATTAGCGGTTTACGAGAACTCATCTCTACTCCTTGGTTGGCAATTGACTTATCTTAAGGCTATAAGTCCTGGAAGTTCTTTACCTTCTAAATACTCAAGGGATGCCCCGCCACCAGTTGAGATATACCCAAAATCACTATCGCTAAAGCCCATGGCTCTTACCGCAGCGGCTGAATCACCACCGCCAACCACCGATAGCCCTGAGACTTCACTTAAGGCTTGAGCAACACTCCTAGTTCCTGAAGCAAAGTTGGGAAATTCGAAGACTCCCATAGGTCCATTCCAAAAGACCGTGGCGCACTCTCTAATGGCAGAGGCAAATGCCCGTGCACTTTCTGGGCCAATATCTAAGCCCATTTGATTACTTGGAATCTGATCTACGCTAACTAGACTCGGTGAATCGTTTGCAAATGCCGGGGCTACCCAGATATCGCTGGGAAGCAAAACTCTAACTCCAATCTTTTCAGCCCTGGCCAGTAATTCTTTCACTAAATCAACTGACTCAACCTCAAATAGAGACTTGCCAATCTCCTTTCCTTGGGCAGCAAGAAATGTAAAGAGCATTCCCCCGCCAATTACCAGAACATCTACTTTATCAAGCAGATTGGAAATGACTCCGATCTTATCTGAGACCTTGGCCCCCCCTAGCACCACCCCGTAAGGACGCTCCGGTGATTGCGTTAGCTTGTCTAGCACGGCAACTTCAGCTGCAATTAACTTTCCAGCAGCATGTGGTAGTAAATGCGCAAGCTCAAAGACTGAGGCATGCTTTCGATGAACCGCCCCGAAACCATCACTGACAAAGAGATCGCCATACATAGCTAATTGCTTAGCAAACTCTAGACGAGCCTGATCGTCTTTACTGGTCTCTGCAGGGCTAAAGCGAATATTCTCTAAGAGCAGCACTTGACCAATTTCCAATCTATTGATCTTTTCTAGAACGGTAGAACCAGTAATTTCAGGTGAAAAAATTACTTCTTGCCCGAGTAGTTCTGCTAAACGTTTTGCTACAGGTTCTAGCGAGAGCTCTCCTCGTGCTTCACCCTTCGGTCTTCCCAGATGAGCGATTATTACTAGCGATACTCCAACTGCCAGCAGTTCTTGAATTGTCGGAAGTGAGGCGCGAATGCGTCCATCATCTGCAATTACTCTTCTTCCATCTCCGCCATCTTTGAGAGGGACATTGAGATCACAGCGAAGCAGAACTCGTTTCCCTGCTGGATTTAGAGCCGATAAACCTTGAATCAAAGGCTCTTCCCAATAAAGCTCATTAGATCAACTAGGCGATTTGAATATCCCCACTCATTGTCATACCAGCCAGTAACCTTTGCATGATTGCCAATGACTTTAGTAATTCCAGCATCAAAGATGCATGAGTGAGAATCAGTAACGATATCGCTTGAGACAATCGGCTCTTCAGTGTAGTAGAGAATTCCCTTTAGGGGACCTGCAGCAGCCTTCTTCATTGCCTCGTTAATGTCAGCAGCGCTTACTTCGCGAGAGAGTTCCACCGTTAGATCAGTAATTGAACCTGTTGGAACCGGCACTCTCAGGGCATATCCATCAAGCTTTCCCTTTAACTCTGGAAGCACTAGCCCGATGGCCTTTGCAGCTCCAGTTGAGGTTGGGATGATATTGGTCGCAGCAGCTCTTGCGCGGCGCAGATCTTTATGAGGAAAATCTAGGATTACCTGATCATTGGTGTAGGCATGCACTGTTGTCATAAAGCCTCTAACGATTCCAAAGTTGTCGTGCAGGACCTTAGCCATAGGAGCTAGGCAGTTAGTAGTGCAAGAGGCATTGGAGATGATCTGGTGCTTTTCTGGATCATAGGCAGCATCATTGACTCCAAGAACTAGAGTTACATCCTCATCACTTGCCGGCGCTGAGATAACAACCTTCTTTGCTCCCCCAACTAAATGCTTCTTTGCATCAGCAGCTTTTGTGAAGTGTCCAGTTGATTCAACGACGATATCTGCTCCGACAGATGCCCATGGAAGCGCTACTGGGTCACGTTCTGCAAATACTTTGAAGCTTCCATTTCCAACAGTTATGGAGTCCTTATTGTGGGTAACTTCATGGCCGAGTCTTCCAAGAATTGAATCGTATTTAAGCAAGTGAGCAAGGGTGGCAATATCGGTCAAATCATTTATTGCAACTACCTCAATATCTGCCTTTGAAGATAGTGCTGCACGGAAGAAGTTACGTCCAATACGACCAAAACCATTGATTCCAACTTTTACCAAGATAACCACACTCCATTAGAAGGCTTGACTCTCGCACCTAGTTTCTAATTCTTGACCATTTGTGCCACGACTTTGTGGACTTAGCCAAATCCTATCAGTGAATCTTTGGAGAACTATTGCCTAGCTAAATTGGGCTCAAGGATTAATTGAGTAGGTCAGGTGAGAGCCCAGCCTCCGTATCTGGAATACCCAGATCACTAGCCCGCTTATCAGCCATCGCCAATAGCCGCCGAATTCGTCCTGCAATTGCATCTTTAGTCATCGGCGGTGTTGATAGCGATCCCAACTCCTCAAGGCTTGCCTGCCCATGAGTTATGCGAAGTTCTCCTGCTTCGCGTAGGTGATTTGGGATGTCATCTCCTAGAATCTCAATAGCCCTTGAGACTCTTGCTGATGCAGCAACAGCAGCTCTTGCCGATCGTCTTAGGTTGGCATCATCGAAGTTTGCTAAACGATTAGCGGTTGCTCTAACTTCTCTTCGCATTCTGCGCTCTTCCCAAGCCATGACACTTTCATGTGCTCCAAGTCGTGTTAATAGCACTCCAATGGCATCACCATCTCTGATTACTACTCGATCAACGCCACGAACCTCTCGAGCCTTTGCGCTAATTGTCAATCTGCGCGCAGCCCCAACCAGAGCCAGAGCCGCCTCAGGACCAGGGCAGGTAATTTCAAGCGCTGATGATCTCCCAGGCTCTGTTAGAGAGCCATGAGCTAAAAATGCTCCACGCCAAGCAGCCTCTGCGCAACAAATTCCAGCAGAGACGACTTGTGGCGGAAGCCCTCTTACTGGGCGTCCATGTGAATCAACTAGCCCGGTCTGTCTCGCCAAATTGTCACCATCATTGATCACTCTTACTAAATATCGGCTTCCTTTTCTCAAGCCTCCAGCGCTAATTACCGCTAGATCTGAATCATGGCCATAAATGTCGGCAATATCTTTCCTGATACGTCTTGCCGCTTGGGCGGTATCAAGTTCAATCTCAACCATGATCTTTCCAGCTGAGATATGCAGTCCTCCAGCAAATCGCAAGATCGCTGAAACTTCAGCCTTTCGGCAGCAAGGCTTTGAGATCGTAAGGCGGCTTAACTCATCTTTAACCGCTGAAGTCATTGCCATGAGGGTTATCTAAGCATCTCAGCTTGAAAAATGTGGCTCAAAGTCAAGAATAGTTTTTCCTTATCATGATGATTGCTGCCGGGGTGAGATGCAAGATCTGCAACAAATACCCCTCCGCCCATGCCTTGAGCTAGCCCTTCCAGTTCTACCAGTAGATCGGAGCGGGCTGCTATGGAACTATCTAGTAGCGCAACATCACACTTTAGGTCTGGGGCGAATTTACGCAATATCCGCAAGTGATCTGCTGGTGAACTGCCAGCTAGCTCATTTCCTGTAACATTTGGAGAAGCGTCAAGATTGAGAATTATCACTCTCTTTGCCGGTGAACCCGCCAGAGTCTTTAGTTGTCTTTCCACCAAAAGATGCGGCAGAACACTTGAGAACCAAGAACCAGGACCTAGAGTGATGAAATCCGCTTCGGTAATAGCTCTCAGCCCTTGCGCAGTTGGGGTTGGATTATCTGGAATCAAACGTAAGTCCTCGAGTACCCCCTTTCCAACTGCTACCTCTTTTTGTCCTCTAATTAGATGGGTTCCTTGCCAAGTTTTGAAAACTCCTTCTATGTCTAGGGGCTCTAGAGCCATTGGCAGCACTCTTCCCACAACTTTTAGAAGCGCTCCAACTCTCTCTAATCCTTTGACTGGATCACTTTCACGGTCCCACAAGGCGGTAAGAAGTAAATTGCCTAGCGCATGTCCATCTAGCTCACCCTCTGAAGAGAAGCGATATTGCAATATTTCAGCCCAACTTCTGCCCCACTCATCATCGGCGCAAAGTGCAGCTAGCGCCATTCTTAAATCCCCAGGAGGCAGTGAATGAAACTCTTTTCTTAGCCGTCCACTTGATCCACCATTATCTGCAACGGTTACAATTGCAGTTAATTCACTTGTTATCCTTCTTAAGGCAGATAAGGTGGCTGCAAGTCCATGACCGCCACCAAGTGCAACAACCTTTGGCTGGATCAACGCTCCCTGACCAAATCTCTATGCATAGCATGAGCTGAAACGCTATGTTCGGCATCAATGACACTGCCATTGATTCTGCGGGCAAGTTCCTCGGCTACAGCAACGCTTCTATGTTTTCCTCCAGTACATCCGATTGCTAAAGTAACGTATTTCTTGCCCTCTTTTAAGTATCCCTGGCACAAACTATGGAAGAGAGCCAGATATTTCTCTAGAAACTCACCAACGCTCTCTGCGTTAAGGACTGCATCACTAACCTTCTTATCTAGTCCGTTCATCGCTCTAAGTTCTAGATCCCAGTGAGGGTTTGGAATGAAGCGACAATCCATCACTATATCTGCATCAACTGGCAGGCCAAATTTATATCCGAAAGATAAAACATTGACTTTTAGTGAAGCCGAAGAGTCTACTGAAAACAGTTCAGCAATCTTCTTCTCTAGTTGATGAACATTGAGCTGAGATGAATCAACAACCAGATCAGCGCTCGAGCGAAGTTCTCTTAGGCGTCTGCGCTCTCTTTCGATTCCATCGACAATGCGATCGTTTGCCTGCAGTGGATGTGGGCGCCTGGATGATTCAAATCTTCTAACCAAAACATCGTCGGCAGCATCCACGAAAATCATCCTTCTAGAGATCCCTCGCTCAGCCAACTGGGCTAGGGTTTGAATTAAGTCATCAAAGAAGCGCCTGCCTCTAACGTCAATTACTATCGCAATGGAGTCATCACTGCTCTGTGTTAGGTCAACAAGAGGAATCAATAAAGATGGAGGCAAGTTATCTATTACATACCAACCATGATCTTCCATAGCATGGGCAACCGTGGAACGACCAGCTCCGCTCATACCGGTAATAACTACTATTTCACGGCCCATGCCTGAATCATCCTAGATGTGTCAAGAACGCTCAATTATTTCACCGGTCGCAGTATCAACCGAATAACTATTTGATGCGCCAGAAAGGCCCGCCACAATGCTTTCGGCGCTCTTTGGGCCAATTCCTGGAAGGGCAGCAATCTGTTCAACGCTGGCTTTGCTTAGAGCGGCGATTGAACCAAAGTTCTCCAAAAGAACTGCTCGTCTCACTTCGCCAAGATTTGGAATTTCGTCAAGGAGTGACTCCAGCATTAACTTAGAACGCTTAGAGCGATGGAACGTAATGGCAAATCTATGAGCTTCATCCCTTATTCTCTGAACCAGATAGAGCGCCTCGCTATGGCGGTCAAGAACTACTGGGTAGCTCTGATCAGCAAACCAGATCTCCTCAAGCCTCTTTGCAAGACCGACCAAAGCAATATCGGTGATACCAAGTTCGGCAAATGCCCTGGCAGCGGCATTTACTTGGCCTTTTCCACCATCAACAATTACTAACTGTGGCGGATAGGCAAACTTAGGTCTCTGACCTCCGCTCAATTCAATCTCAGTCAGATCTAGATCCTTCTCCGCCAGATATCGCTTAAAGCGTCTGGTAATAACATGATGCATTGCCCTGGTGTCATCAAACTTCTCTTTATCATCTATTCCAAAGCGGCGATACTCGCTCTTTTTTGCCTGTCCATCTTCAAAGACCACCATAGATGCCACAACTGATGTTCCTTGAATATTTGAGATATCAAAGCATTCGATTCGAAGTGGAAGCTCCTCTAAACTAAGCGCACTTGCCAAATCCTCTAGAGCTTTACCACTGACGCCGGCATCATTTGATCTTCTACTTAAGAACTGAATTAGCGCTTGGTTAGCATTGCGCTCAACCATATCCAGAATTTGACTCTTTTCTCCACGTTCAGGTCTCTTTACAACAACTTTGCAACCAGCACGCTCTGATAGATAATCAGAGATGACACTCGATTGAACATCTTGATTAACTAATATTTCCTTGCCAATCTCAAAGTCCTGATAGACTCGGTTAACACAGGCTTCAAGGAGCGATGAATCCTCTGGCAAATTTGCCAGATCGATCATCCAAGATCTTGAGCTAATTACTCTTCCTGCCCTGACTCTAAAGATTGAGACTGCTGCATGAGTAATATCTTGATGAATAGCGATAAAGTCAGCAAAAATGGAGTCAGAAAGAGCGTTTTCAGTTGATTCACTAGCACGCTCGAGCGCCTCTAATTGATCACGCAGTTTTCCTGCTCTTTCAAACTCTTCCATCTTGGCAGCCTCGGCCATCTGATCTCTTAGCCCTTGGGTGATATCGACTGAACCATCAGAGATGAAATCACTTAGCCTTTGGGCAAGCACTTTGTGATCACCCTCATTGATTCGACCAACACAAGGGGCAGCGCATTTACCAATGTCTCCCAGCAAACAGGGGCGTTTTGCTCTGCTGGCTCTTTCAAAGTTGCTATTTGAGCAAGATCTCACGGGAAAGAGCTTCAATAAAACATCAAAGGTTGAGCGAAGAGCCCAGGCATGAGCAAAAGGTCCGAAGTAGGTAACACCTTTCTGTTTAGTTCTTCTAGTAATTAGCAATCGCGGGAATTTCTCGTTCATAGTAAGAGCTAGATAGGGATAACTCTTATCATCTTTGAATTGCACATTGAAAGTGGGGTTTTCTTCCTTGATCCAGGTAAATTCCAACTGAAGCGCCTCAACCTCGCTTCTAACCAAGGTCCAATCAACCCTGCTTGCCGAATGAATCATGCGGTAAGTCTTCTCGCCTACGTTTTTTTGAAAGTAGGAATTGATGCGATTCTTTAATGATCTAGCTTTACCGACATAGATAACTTCATCTTTCTCATTAAAGAAGCGATAGACCCCAGGTTCATCAGGAACACTTTCTGGGCGATATGAGGCAGGTTCGGCCATAACTACTTCTTTAGCGTTTCACGTAGGAACTCTCCGGTGTAACTGGCGGGAACTCTTGCAATCGCTTCAGGAGTCCCTTCGGCAACAATTCTGCCTCCCCCAGACCCTCCCTCAGGTCCTAGATCAATAACCCAATCAGCGCATTTAACAACATCCATATTGTGTTCAATTACTACCACAGTATTTCCGGTGTCGACCAATCTTTGGAGCACGGCCAGAAGCTTTCGGACATCCTCAAAGTGCAACCCCGTTGTTGGTTCATCAAGAACATAGATCGTGCGACCAGTGGATCTGCGTTGAAGCTCTGTGGCAAGCTTTACTCTCTGAGCCTCGCCTCCGGAGAGAGTGGGGGCTGGTTGACCAAGGCGCACATACCCCAGTCCCACATCACAGAGCGTTTTTAGATATCTATAAATGGCTGGAATTGATTCGAAAAAATCTTGGGCTTTCTCTACAGACATATCTAGAACTTCAGCAATCGTTTTGCCCTTGTAATGAACTTCCAAAGTCTCACGGTTATATCTAGCGCCATGACAGACTTCACAAGGCACATAGACATCTGGCAAGAAGTTCATCTCGATTGTGATTGTTCCATCACCAGAGCAATTCTCACATCTGCCACCTTTTACATTAAATGAGAAGCGGCCTTGTTGATATCCACGGACTTTAGCCTCGCTCGTTTCTGAAAATAGTGCTCGAATCTTGTCAAAGACTCCGGTGTATGTGGCAGGGTTGGAGCGAGGGGTCCTACCTATCGGTGATTGATCTACATGGACAACTTTATCTAGCTGATCAATGCCAGTAAGACTTCGATGTCGGCCTGGGACAATGCGAGCGCCATTCAATTTATTCGCAAGAACTGAGTAGAGAATATCGTTTACTAAGGTGGATTTTCCAGATCCACTAACTCCAGTAATCGCTACAAAGGCTCCTAAAGGGATCGCAACATCGACGCTCTTTAGGTTATTTTCCTTGGCTTCCTTTATTGATAAGACTCTATTAGGATTAATGGCGCGTCGCTTCTTGGGAATTCTAATTTTTGTTCGGCCAGAAATGTAGGCGCCGGTGATCGACTTCTTTGAATCAATGAGAGCTTGATAGTCGCCTGACACCACTATCTCTCCGCCATGCTCCCCAGCCCCTGGTCCAATATCAACTATCCAATCAGCAGTTCTGATCGTCTCTTCATCGTGCTCAACTACAATTAGCGTATTTCCCAGGTCTCGTAGGTGGGTAAGGGTTCCAATCAAGCGTTTGTTATCTCTTTGATGAAGCCCAATGCTCGGTTCATCTAGAACATAAAGGACGCCTACTAGGCCTGAGCCAATCTGGGTAGCAAGGCGAATTCTCTGTGCTTCACCTCCAGAAAGTGTTGCAGCTGGCCTTGCAAGAGTTAAGTACTCAAGTCCCACATCAAGTAGGAAGCCAAGACGGGCGTTAACCTCTTTCAACACTCTCTCGGCAATCTTTGCCTCGCGCGAGGCAAGCTTCAGACCCCTCAAGAACTTCGCGCAATCCTCTATTGATAACTCACAAACTGCAGCGATGTTCCTGTTTCCTACTGTAACGGATAGAACTTCAGGTTTGAGACGAGCTCCCATGCAAGCAGGACATGGAATCTGACGCATATAAGCTTCATATTTTTCCCGGCTGTAATCACTATCAGTCTCTGAATGGCGACGTTGGACAAAAGGGATTACCCCTTCAAAGCCAGTGGAGTAGCTGCGAACCCTGCCATAGCGATTCTTATATCTAACGTGCACTTCATATTCATAGCCATTCAATATGGCATCTCTTGCTCTAACCGAGAGCTTGCTCCAAGGGGTATTGAGGGAGAACTTCACATCAGAAGATAAGGCCTCAAGCAGATTGATAAAGTAATCGGAGGATTGTCCACCTGACCAAGGAGCAATAGCACCATCATCTATTGATATTGAATCATCTGGAATTACTAGCTCTTCATCAACTTCAAGTTTTGAGCCAATTCCAGTGCACTCAGCACAGGCCCCAAATGGTGAATTAAAAGAAAAAGACCTTGGTTCCATCTCTTGAAAAGAGAGGCCACAATCATGGCAGGCAAGCAGCTCGCTATAGGTGCGCTCCTTTTCTGGTCCCTTGGCATCTACAAAGTCGAGAACTACCAGACCATTTGCTAGTTTTAGCGCAGTTTCAATGGAATCAGTGAGCCGCTGCTTACCTTCAGGATTTGCCGTAAGGCGGTCAATTACCACTTCAATCGTGTGTTTTTCTTGTTTCTTTAGCTTGGGAACATCGGTGAGAGCCACCGTGGTGCCATCAACTCTTACTCTGGAATATCCCTGAACAGTAAAGTCTTTAAAGAGGTCAACAAATTCTCCCTTTCGAGCTCTAATCACCGGAGCCAACACCTGAAACTTGGTCTCAGCGGGAAGTTCCAATATCTGATCGACAATGTTTTGTGGAGTTTGCTTGGCAATCCCTTTGCCGCACTTTGGGCAATGCGGCTTTCCCGCACGAGCAAAGAGCAGGCGGAGGTAGTCATAGACTTCGGTAATAGTTCCAACTGTTGATCGTGGGTTTCGATTAGTAGATTTTTGATCGATCGAGACAGCAGGTGATAGCCCTTCGATAAAGTCCACATCTGGTTTATCCATCTGCCCTAGGAATTGACGGGCATAGGCAGATAGAGACTCCACATATCGCCTCTGGCCTTCAGCGAAAATGGTGTCAAAGGCAAGTGATGATTTTCCAGAGCCTGATAGGCCTGTAAAGACAATCATGGCATTTCTTGGAAGATCCAGTGAGACGTTTTTTAGGTTGTGTTCTCTTGCTCCACGAATAATTAGACGATCAGCGCTAATCACATACCTCCTTCCTGCATCGCTCTTAACTCCCTCTTTAGCTCCTTAATCTCATCTCGTAGGCGTGCTGCTAGTTCGAATTGCAGCTCAGATGCAGCGTTCCTCATCTGTTCTGTTAAGGAATCAATTAGCCCAAGTAACTCGGCAAGAGGTAAGGCTACGAGCGATTTGGCATGTATGCCAACTGGGGTTTGGCTCATTCCACGCCTATTGTTTCCAACAAGAAGAGCATTAGTATCCTCACTTTCCTCGGCAATTAAATCAGTGATATCTGCAATCTTCTTTCGCAAAGGTTGAGGATCAAGTCCTGCTGCCTGGTTGTAAGCCACCTGCTTTGCTCTCCTGCGATTGGTTTCATCAATAGCCCGACTCATTGAAGCAGTGATCTTGTCGGCATACATATGAACCTCACCTGAAACATTTCTAGCAGCTCGTCCAATAGTTTGAATTAGTGAACCAGTTGAGCGCAAGAACCCTTCTTTATCAGCATCTAAGATTGCAACCAGTGAAACTTCTGGAAGATCTAAGCCCTCACGGAGCAAGTTGATTCCAATCAAAACATCGTATTCGCCCATCCTTAATTCTCGGAGAAGTTCAACGCGCCTCAAGGTGTCTACTTCAGAGTGAAGATATCTAACCCTTATTCCGGCATCGGTGAAGAAATCTGTTAGATCCTCAGCCATCTTCTTAGTTAAAGTTGTTACTAACACCCGCTCGCTATTCTCAGACCTTAGCCGGATTTCGGACATCAAGTCATCTATCTGGTTCTTAATTGGCTTCAGAACAATCCTTGGATCAACAAGGCCAGTCGGTCTAATAACCTGCTCGACAAAGATTCCCCCGGTTCTATCCATCTCATAAGGTCCAGGGGTGGCTGAGAGATAGACCTTCTGTGGAGTTCGCTCCAGGAATTCTGCAAACTTTAATGGGCGATTATCAAGCGCGCTAGGCAGTCGAAAACCATGCTCCACCAGAGTTCTCTTTCTTGAAGCATCACCTTCATACATCGCCCCAATTTGTGGAACGGTGATGTGGGATTCATCGATTACGCATAGGAAATCCTCTGGAAAGTAATCTAGTAAGCAGTTAGGAGCAGATCCAGGTTCTCTAAAATCTATATGTCGAGAGTAATTCTCGATTCCAGAACAGAACCCAAGCTGAAGCATCATTTCAATATCAAATGAGGTTCGCATCCTAAGGCGCTGGGCCTCAAGGAGTTTATTTGCCCGCTCCAGTTCCTTAAGGCGAATATCTAGCTCTGCCCCGATATTGGCAATAGCACGCTTCATAGTCTCAGGCCCTGCTGAGTAGTGAGTAGCAGGGAAAATGAATACTGCTTTAACATCACTAACAATCTCACCAGTCAATGGGTGAAGCGTGGTCAGCCGCTCAATTTCATCTCCAAAGAATTCGATTCGAATCGCTAACTCTTCATAGACAGGAATGATTTCAACAGTGTCGCCGCGAACTCTAAAAGTTCCCCTATCAAATGCCATATCGTTGCGTTTGTATTGAACATCTACAAAACGCCTGAGCAGTACATTTCTATCGATGCTATCTCCAACAGATAAAGTGATCATTCGATCTATGTATTCTTGAGGGGTGCCCAGGCCATAAATGCAAGAGACTGTGGCGACCACGATCACATCACGCCTAGTTAGAAGTGAGTAGGTAGCCGAATATCGAAGCCGCTCTACCTCAGAGTTAACTGAAGAGTCTTTTTCAATAAAGGTATCGGTCTGGGGAACATATGCCTCAGGCTGGTAGTAATCGTAATAAGAGACAAAGTATTCAACAGCGTTATTAGGCATCAATTCTCTGAACTCATTTGCAAGTTGGGCAGCAAGAGTCTTATTTGGCGCAAGAACTAGAGTTGGGCGCTGTAATGCCTCAATGAGCCAGGCAGTAGTTGCAGATTTTCCAGTTCCAGTAGCCCCTAGAAGCACAACATCAGTTTCACCGCTATTTATCCTACGAGTGAGCTCTGCAATGGCGTCTGGTTGATCACCCGCTGGCTTAAAATCACTGATTACTTCAAAGGCTTTATCAGCTCTAGGTGTTGAGGTTATTGCTCGAGCCATGAGTTAGGGACTTTGCCTCTGTGCCCTCGGCAAGAGCTCTCGCTTCATTAACTCCTCCACCGCCCTGGTTAGCTGATCAATACTTCCATCATTTCTAATAACGTAGTCAGCGATCTTCTCCCGCTCTAAATCACTTGTCTGAGCTGACATGCGTTGAGCAATTTCATAATCCTTCAAGCCACGTTGGCGCAGCCGTTCACGCCTTACATCCTCACTGGCTGAAACCGTTACTACATAATCAAATTTCTTTGCTCCATCACTTTCAACAAGTAATGGAATCTGATTGACTAGAATTGACCCACTTGGAAGGTTTCTAGCCATCTTCTCTGAAGCTTCACGAACTAATGGATGAATAATTGATTCCAATTTCTTGCGTAGCTCTATTTCATTGAAGACAACTGATGCTAACTTCGCCCGATCTATTTGACCATAGCTTAGAATCGAGTCACCAAAAGTAGCCACTACTTCTTCATATCCTGGGCTTCCCCGCTCAATTACTTCGCGGGCTAATTGATCAGAATCAATAACCAGAGCGCCAAGCTCCTCTAGGATTTCACCCACCAGGCTTTTACCTGATCCGATACCACCAGTTAGCGCAACTCTTAACACTGCTTCAGCCTACCTAGAAAAGCAAAACTGGGCCCTGCTAAACAAGACCCAGAGAATTAAAACGAGCCAGAGTTACTCGGCTTCAGGGGTAGCAACTGAAGCAGCTGCGGCATCGGCTGCTTGAGCCTCTGCCTTCTGCTTCTTGTGAGCTAAGAATCTTGCTTGAGCTTCAGCGTATTGACGCTCCCATTCTTGTCGCTGTGTTTCATATCCTGGCTGCCACTCCTGTGTCGCAGTATCAAAGCCTTCAGGATAGATAAAGTTTCCGTTTTCATCATAGCGAGCTGTCATTCCATATTGCGTTGGATCAAATGCCTCAACGGCAACATCTTGGCCTTCATTAGCTTGCTTGAGTGAAAGTGAGATTCGGCGACGCTCCAGATCGATATCGATGATTTTTACAAATAATTGATCTCCAACTTGAACTACCTGCTCTGGAATTTCCACATGGCGCTCGGCTAACTCTGAGATGTGGACTAGGCCTTCAATTGCATCAAATACCTTTATGAAGGCGCCGAATGGAACTAGCTTTGTAACCTCGCCTCGCACCACTTGTCCAATAGTGTGGGTTCTGGCAAATGCCTGCCAAGGATCTTCCTGAGTTGCCTTTAGTGAAAGTGAAACTCTCTCGCGCTCAAAATCTACTTCAAGTACTTCAACAGTTACTTCATCTCCAACTGCAACAACTTCACCTGGATGATCGATGTGTTTCCATGAAAGCTCTGAAACATGGACTAATCCATCAACGCCACCAAGGTCAACAAAAGCTCCGAAGTTTACAATCGATGAGATAACGCCCTGGCGAACCTGTCCCTTAATCAGCTGATTGAGGAAGGTAGTACGAGATTCAGATTGGCTCTGCTCCAAAAATGCTCTACGAGAGAGAACTACGTTGTTGCGATTCTTATCAAGTTCAATGATGCGTGCTTCAATTTCTTTTCCGATATATGGGGAGAGATCTCTAACACGCCGCATTTCAACTAGGGATGCTGGAAGGAAACCACGTAATCCTATATCGACAATCAATCCTCCCTTAACAACTTCAATCACCGTTCCAGTTACAACTTCGTCGCGCTCTTTCTTGCCTTCGATATCGATCCAGGCTTTTTCATACTGCGCGCGCTTTTTGGAAAGGATCAAGCGACCTTCCTTATCTTCCTTCTGCAAGACCAGTGCTTCAACGCGATCTCCGACCTTAACCAATTCGCTTGGATCAAGTTCATGGCGGATTGAGAGCTCCCTGGCTGGGATTACGCCCTCAGTCTTATAACCAATGTCCAGCAATACTTCATCACGATCTACCTGGACAATGACGCCAGAGACTAGATCTCCGTCATTAAAAATCTTTATTGTGCCTTCAATTGCGGCTAGAAAATCTTCTGCACTTCCAATATCGTTTACTGAAATTTGAGTTGACAAGGTACTCCGTGGGGAATTTATCTAGTAGGGCACGCGCAAAGTCCGACTCCACTTTCTTGTAGGCCATCTACCAGATAAGGGGCGCTTCCTACTACGTGCGAGGGAGCACAGGAACCTTAAGCGAGAGGCGCAAATCTACTTTCACTAGCGCTCATCGGTCAATTTGAGGCTAATGTGCCGCTAAATTCCAACTCTTTCCGAAGCCAATATTGACTACAAGGGGCGCTTTTAGTTCAAACGCCCTTCCCATCTGATCTCGCACTAGAGCCTGCATCACCTCATGTTCGCCTTTGGCAATTTCAAAGATCAATTCATCATGAACTTGAAGTAAGAGCCTTGATGATAAATTCTCATTCCTGATGGCTTTATCGACATTTATCATTGCAACTTTTATTATGTCTGCGGCAGAGCCCTGAATAGGTGCATTAAGGGCCATCCGCTCAGCCATCTCCCGTCTTCCACGATTTTCATGATTTAGATCAGGCAGATAACGTCGTCTCCCAAGAATTGTCTCGGTATAGCCCTTTTCTCGAGCAATCTTTACAACGGCCTTTAGGTAATCTTGAATGCCGCCGAATCTTTCAAAGTATTTACTCATCAAAATACTGGCATCAGTTGGCGAGATATCTAATTGTTGAGCCAGTCCGTAAGAAGATAATCCATAGGCAAGACCGTAGGACATAGCTTTGACCTGCCTTCGCATATCGGCATCTACTTTTGACACTGGAACATCAAATACTTGCGCGCCAACAGTTGAGTGCAGATCCTCCCCAGTTCTAAAGGCTTCCAATAGGCCTTTATCATCTGATAAGTGGGCCATGATGCGCATTTCAATCTGGCTGTAATCGGCAGTCAATAGATCAACATAGGGAACTTGTGCAACGAAGCAATTTCTAATTCTTCTTCCCTCATCACTTCTAATCGGAATATTCTGCAAATTAGGTTCTGTAGATGAGAGCCGACCTGTCGCGGTCGTAGTCTGCTGAAATGTGGTATGAATTCTGCTATCAGACTTAGTTGAATTAAGAAGACCATCGACGGTAGTTCTAAGCTTGCCAACTTCTCTAATTCTTAGTAGTGAAGCCAGCACTGGGTGCTTCGTTGTGGAAAATAGCCACTCCAATGATTCGGCATCGGTACTAAAGCCACTCTTTATCCTCTTTGTTTTGGGAAGCTTTAGCTCTTCAAACAAAACTACTTGCAGCTGCTTAGGTGAGGCTGCATTGAATTCATGCCCGACAGCCTTGTAGGCATGCGAAGTTGCCTCTCTCTCCTCTTTTTCAAAGAAGGCCAGCAAAGATTTCATCCCCGCCTTATCAATAGCAATTCCAGTAGTTTCCATTTCAGCCAAGATTTGCATAGTCGGCATCTCTATCTGCTTATATAGTTCAAGGCAGTTCAGAGACTCGAGCTCTTTTGAAAGAGATCTCCATAGTTGTTGCAGATAGCTAGCACTACTAGGATTCCAATCTTGAGAGAAGAGGTCACTTGGAGATGAATCACTTTCAAGCCCTAGATACTTTTGCAAAAGGTCCTTTAGTTCGATATCTCGCGAACCAGCGTTGAGTAGATAGGCGGCAACTTCAGTATCCACTGCCACCTCGCTCAGCACCTTCGCAGAAATAGAGCTCTTCGCTCCGTGAAAGATGAAGTTTTTGAAGCCATTAATGACTTGACTTACATCGCCAAGATCGGCCACCGCTACCTCACCTGGCTCTATAGAGATTGCTGCTAGGTTTTCTGAAAGAAGAAGACCGACCAGATTCCTGCTGGCATTTAGCGCGTTCTCAAATTCTGTTTTGCTCACCTGGCGAACATTTACTTTAGGCACTGATGCTTCTCTCACCTCCGAATCCTTGGCAAGAGGTTTAACCCTTGCTTTGAGAGCCTTGATTTCCAGTTTTTCAAATAAGTCATTTACCTGTGAAATCTCTACCCCGCTCCAAGAAAGATCTGCCAAGTCTGGTGATATCGGCAAGTCGCTTCTAAGTTGAGTCAATTCGCGATTGGTAATTACTGCAGGAAGCCCCGCTCTTAAGGCTTCGCCTGCTTTGCCTGCAACAGTATCTACTCTGGAAATTAGTTCTGAGAGGGACCCAAACTCTTGGATCCACTTGGTAGCAGTCTTCTCGCCCACCCCAGGAATCGATGGCAAGTTATCACTGGGATCCCCTCGAAGAGCGGCAAAGTCTGGGTATTGCTTAGGGGTTAATCCATACTTTTCTAAAACGGCACTTGGCGTCATTCTGGCAAGTTCGGTTACACCTTTCTTAGGATAGAGGACGGTTACTCGATCGCTTACTAATTGAAAGGAATCGCGATCTCCAGAGCAGATACAAATCTCTGCTTCATCGCTAAATCGCTTAACAAAAGTGGCTATGACATCATCTGCCTCATATCCCTCAAGTACAAAGTGTGGAATGGCAAAGGCATCTAATAACTCATTGATGTAAGAGACTTGGGAGCGAAATTCCTCGGGAGTTGCTGCCCTATTTGCCTTATATTCTGGAAACACCTCTGACCTAAAGGTCTTTCTTGAGAAATCAAATGCAGTTGCGATATGTGTCGGCTGTTCATCTCTAATCAAGTTAATTAGCATGGAGGCGAAGCCATAGATTGCATTTGTGGGCTGCCCTGTAGAGGTTGCAAAGTTTTCAACCGGGAGGGCGTAGAAAGCCCTAAAGGCCATTGAATGACCATCTAGTAGGAGCAACTTCTTCTTCATCGCGCTTAATCTTAGGCATTGCCAGATACAATTGCCCACATGACAGACTTGACCGAGATACTAAATGACCGTGGCCGTGGGGCATTAGAGAATAAGATGGGAATTGAAATAACTGAGGCTAGCCCGCAGCGCGTGGTTGGCAGAATGCCAGTTGAGGGAAATACCCAGCCCTTCGGACTGCTTCATGGTGGAGCAAATGTTGTTCTCGCCGAAAGTTTAGGCTCTGTTGGAACCCATCTACATGCAGGTCCTTCAAGAAGGATCGTTGGAATCGAGATAAATGCAAGTCACCACAAGACTGCTACAGAAGGATACGTAACCGCAGTTGCAACAGCTGTAACTCTTGGAAAAACTCTCTGCACCTATAGCGTGGAGATTACCAACGACAAGGGTGAGAAAACTTGCACAGCCAGAATTACTTGCTTGATTCTGGCCCAGCGTTGATTAATCGAGCCCGCGAGCTCCGGTGCCTAGATAAGCAGATTTCACATGAGGATCATTCAATAGATCTTTACCCTTCGCTTCCTTAGTTATATTTCCAACTTCTAATACATACGCCCGATCCGAGCGTTGGAGTGCTTGCTGAGCATTTTGTTCAACTAAAAGGATCGTTACTCCGATTTTGTTAATCTGAGTGACGATACGGAAAATATTGGCAATCATCTGTGGTGCAAGGCCCATCGATGGCTCATCAAGAAGAAGCACTTTTGGCTTGGCCATTAGCGCTCGACCGATTGCAAGCATCTGCTGCTCTCCACCAGAAAGAGTTCCTCCAGCTTGAGTAGCCCTCTCCTTAAGACGTGGAAAGAGTTCATAGACGGTTGCTAAATCTTCTGCAAGCTCACTCTTTTTCATCTTTAGGTGATATTTACCAAGTTCAAGATTTTCAAGAACTGTCATGCCAGGAAATATTCCACGTCCTTCTGGGGCTTGGGATATTCCGAGTGAAACTCTCTGATGAGCCTTATGTTTAAGGATATCTTCACCATCATAGGTAATAGAACCTGAGGTCGGATTCAAAAGCCCTGAAATTGTCTTAAGTAGCGTAGTTTTTCCAGCGCCATTAGCGCCGATAAGGGCGACGATCTCACCCTGGTTTACTACAAGTGAAATGCCTTTGACTGCCTCAATCTTCCCATAGGACACCCGAAGATCTTGAATCTCAAGACGCATTTTCAGGTACCCCTAAATAAGCCTCAATAACTCTAGGATCATCTTGAACCTTGCCAGGAGAATCATCAGCAATCTTCTGCCCGAAATCTAGAACTACTACTCGATCTGAAACCTTCATAACTAACGACATATCATGCTCAATAAGAAGCACGGTGTATCCTGCATCGCGGATCTTTCTAATTGTTGCAGCCAAATCAACTTTCTCTGCAGGGTTAAAACCAGCCGCTGGTTCGTCAAGGAGGAGTAATTTTGGCTCAGCTCCCATCGCTCTTGCAATCTCTAGTCTTCTCTGCACCCCATATGGAAGATTCTTTGCTAGGCGATCTGAATACTCGCCAATTCCTACAAAGTCCAGTAGCTCCTGTGCTCTTGCCTTGTCACGCTTTTCCTCGCGGCGGGAAACTGGAAATCCAAATAGGCCTAAGACTAAACCAGATTTCTTATGGGTATCAGTTGCAGTTATGACATTTTCGAGTGCGGTCATGTCTCCCCAGAGTCGGATACTCTGGAAGGTACGCGCCACCCCTCTTCTTGTGATCTCATAGCGCTTTATTCCAGACAGAGACTTTCCCTCAAAAATAATCTCACCAGATGTAATTTGATATACGCCTGTGATAACGTTAAAGACTGTCGTCTTTCCTGCGCCATTTGGCCCGATGAGCCCAAGAATCTCTTTCTCTTTCACATCAAAACTAACGTCACTCAGGGCGGTAACACCACCAAATTTCATGGAGACATTCTTTAGTTGTATCAACGATGAACTCATGTGGCATCTTTCTTATCAATCGTCTTCTCACGCTTCTTACGAGGAAGTAGGCCATCAGGACGCAGATTCATCATGATCACTAGAACCAGCCCAAATACTAGGAGGCGAGCATCAGAGATAAAGCGAATGCGATCCGGGAGATAACCGAGAATCACAGCCCCAAGAATCACGCCCCAGATATTTCCCATTCCGCCAAAAACTACGCAAGCAAGAATCAAAATAGAGATTTGAAGTGTAAAATTATCTGGAGCAATAAAGAGAGTTTTTGAGGCATAAAAAACTCCAGCAGCTCCTCCAACGGATGCTCCGAGAACGAATGCCCATATTTTATATCTAAAAGTTGGAACGCCTAACAATTCTGCAGCATCTTCATCTTGTCGAATGGATTCCCAAGCTCGACCAGCGCGGCGCGCAGATAGCCGGCGCACCATCCAGATTGCCAACAAAATAAGCACTAATAGCGTCCAGTAATAGATGCGATGACTATCAAAGGTGTATTCAATGCCAAAAATTGCAGGCGGAGTTGGGATATTGAGAATTCCCTCTGATCTTCCAAGAGCTCCTAGATTTAGCGCCACAATTCTGACGATTTCGCCAAAACCTAAGGTGATGATGGCTAAATAATCTCCTCGAAGTTTTAGAGCAGGAATTCCCAGGATGATTCCGGAGAACATCGCCATAGCAATACCGATCGGCAGAATCTCCCAGGTATTTAGACCTGTTTTGGTTCCTAACAAACCCATGGTGTAGGCACCTATAGCAAAGAAAGCAACATAGCCGAGATCCAAGAGACCGCTTTTTCCGATAACGATGTTTAGGCCTATAGCCATTAACACGAACATCGCAATTGGATAGACCAGAACCGACTCATAATCGGCGATTGGGGTATTAAGAATCGTTCCACCCAGAAATGGCAGAGAAGCTACGACTGTAACTCCGCACAGGGCTAGAACAACTCTTCCGACTCGTCCTTGGTTCTCCCAGATCTCAGCTCCCTTATCACGAAGATTTATCATCATGCCCTCGTCTGGGTTAAGGCCTCACCGAATAACCCGTTCGGTCTGGTGTAAAGAACTAGAACTAGAACTATGAACACTGTCACTGCCTTCCACTGGGTCCCTAGGAAGAATGAGGCATAAGTTTCGAGTAAGCCAAGGGCAAGACCGCCGAAGAAAGCGCCTTTGATATTTCCAATTCCACCCAAGATAGCCGCCGTGAAAGCTGCAATTCCAAGCTCAAATCCAATATTTGAGGCAGTATTTTCATACTTCAATACGTAGAAAAAACCTGCAGCGCCAGTCATTAAACCACCAACTAAAAATGTCGCTGAAACTACTCCATCAATATTAATACCCATTAATCGAGCTGCATTTGGATTCATTGATACTGCACGAATTGCTTTGCCCATACGAGTCTTGTTCACAAAGGACATAAGAATTCCAAAAAGAACTAGAGCTGAGATCACGATTATCGTGTTATCTATACGAATGCCGGCATCAAAGAATTGACCTATGAACCTCTTTTCCATCGCGCGGGGGCTAGCCACAGGTCTTGAGTCCGTGAGAATTCGAACGCTTTCGGCTAGAACCATAGAGACACCAATTGCTGAAATTAAGGGAGCCAGAACCCCGGAGTTCATTCTGCGTAACCTGCGATAAGCCACAATCTCAACTATCATAGAGAGTGTGCCTGATACCATCATGGCGAAAATCAGTGCGGTTGCAAGAATTAGCCAAAGGCGAAAGCCTGTGGCATATTCCGACGTTTGGGTAAATTTAAATACATCTCGAATTATGATGATGGTGGCAAAGGTACCAACCATAAAGATCTCTGAATTTGCAAAGTTAATCATACGCAAAACACCGTAGACCATGGTGTAGCCAAGAGCTATGAGAATGTAGATGAAGCCAAGGCTTAAGCCGCCAAAAGTGAGCGACCAGAACTGATCTAGAAAACTACCTATCAAGGCGCCTTTTCCCCTATAAACCCCGAGTTAAAGTTTCGGCAGGCCCCCTATTAGAGAACCTGCCGAAAACTGTTTGTCTATCTTTATTAGCCTACTGGTCCTGTGAACTTGATAACGCCACCTTTGACTTCGAAGCCATTCATGACGCCACCTGCTACATCACCATAAGCATCAAACTTAATGGTGGAACCAGTCAGTGATTTTCCGCTATATGCCTTAACGCACTTAAGCATTGCTTCGCGAGTTGAAACACCCTTTGCAACACAACTTAGGAATACGTTTGTGGCATCAATTGCCTCAGCAGCATAAACGCCGGAGGACTTACCCATCTTCTTCTTGAAATCTGCTTCAAGCTTTGCATCGATTTCAGCAAGTGGGACTGTTCCTGCAGTTAGGCGTACACCTTCAATCACTGATGCTGGAGCAAGAGTCAAGAAGGTTGGGCTTAGAACGCCGTCGCCGCCTGCAAGGATTCCGGTATATCCGCTGTCACGTAGCTGCTTGAAGAATGGTGCAGCCTGTGGGAAATAACCGGTGTAGATGACAACGTTTGCTGCTGCAGTCTTGATCTTGGCGATCGTTGCAGACCAGTCAGTTGTCTTATCTGAAACGCTATCAAAGCCAGCTGATTGGCCAGCAGGAATTGAATTCTTCATGTAGTCAACAAGACCAACGCCATAAGCAGACTGGTCATCGACTACGAATACCTTAGGGGATGAAACACCCTTTGTCGCTAACTTAAATAGCGATGGACCCTGGACCTTATCGGTCGGTGGTACACGGTGGAACACGGGAACGCCCATTGCGCCACCCTGAGCCGATGGGTCTGTGATTGACACGCGTGTTGCTGATGGAGAAATCATCGGCAATAGACGCTGCTTGTAATAAGGAAGTGCTGCAATTGTTGCACCTGAGTAAGCAGCTCCTACAAGACCAATGATCTTCTTGTTTGATGCGATTCCTGGAGCAACCTTTGCAGATTGTGCTGGATCGCCCTGGTCATCTGCCTGAACAACCTTAATTTTGTACTTGCCTTTGTTCTTTGCGTTAAAGAGTTTGATGGCATATTGCATGGCAGCCAACTCATCCTGACCAACTGATGCTTCTTCACCAGTTAGAGGACCCTGAAACGCGAGGGTAATTGTCTTAGCTGCTGCATTTGACGCTGGCGCAACTGCCACCAGCGACGCAGCTGCAAGTGCGGCCGCTACAGTAACCGAAATCATTACACGCTTCTTCATTTGGTACCTTTCATTCATGATCATGCCCCCTAGGAAAGGGAGGCGCAAATCATAGACTGAGGTTCAACTGCCGGACAAGCGAGAGTGAACTTAGAGTTAGTTACATTCCTGTTACTTTTACCTGAAAACCCCCGATTACCCGCTTACTTATGAGCATCTGCTGAGGGGTCAATTACCGCCTTAGCCACCTCCTTCATGGAGATGCGCCGGTCCATCGCCGCCCTCTGAATCCAAGAGAAGGCCTCTGGTTCTGAAAGGTTGAGTGCTTGCATCAAGATTCCTTTAGCCCTATCAATTAACTTTCTACTCTCAAGTCGTTCATGAAGATCACTGACTTCAAGTGCTAGAGATTTCATCTGCCGATGGCGGCTAATTGAGATTTCAATCGCTGGAATTAAATCGTTAATCGTAAATGGCTTTACTACATAAGCCATAGCGCCAGCATCACTTGCTCTCTCAACTAGATCTCTCTGACTAAAGGCAGTGAGCATCAACACGGGTGATATTTCAATAATTTCTTTGGCGGCTGAAATGCCATCCAAGACCGGCATCTTTACATCAAGAATAGCTAGCTCTGGCTTTAACTCTTTAGCAAGATCAATTGCCTCTTGGCCATTGCTTGCCTGCCCAACTACTTCATACCCTGACTCAGTAAGCATCTCTACTAGATCCAAACGGATTAGAGTTTCATCCTCTGCGATTAGGATGCGATGGGCTAAAGAATCAATTTCACTCTTCACGTGCCTCGAGTCGGATTTGAACCGACACTATGCGGTGTTTGAGACCGCCCTCTCTACCGTTGGAGTACCGAGGCTAGATTTAGTTCAAGATTATTCTAGCGATAGGCAGGGGCAACACCGGTGACGGCATCTCCCACCCTATGAACGCGCATGGCATTGGTTGAGCCAGGAATCCCCGGAGGAGATCCGGCAACAATCATGATGAATTCGCCGACTGCAACTCTCTTGCTCTCTATCAAGATGGCATCCACCTGCTTGACCATCTCATCCGTGGTACTGACCAAAGGAATAAGAAGTGGTTCAACCCCCCAAGAGAGTGCCATCTGGTTATAAGTAGAAGTATCTGGAGTTAGCGCCAGAATTGGTATTGGTGATCTAAGTCTTGACATGCGCCGTGCTGAATCTCCGCTCTTGGTAAAGGCTGCTAAAACTTTAGCGCCGATTGTTAGACCAACCTCGGTGGCTGCCCTGGTTATTGCCCCACCTTTTGTTCTAGGGTTGTGCTGGAGAGCTGGAATTAGATGCAGTGCATCTTGCTCGGTCTTTTCAATAATTCGCGCCATGGTGGCCACTGCCTCAATAGCGAATGCTCCAACGCTAGTCTCACCTGAGAGCATTAGGGCATCAGCCCCATCAAGAACGGCATTAGCGCAGTCAGTAGCCTCAGCTCTGGTTGGCCTAGAGTTACTAATCATGGAATCAAGCATCTGGGTGGCCACGATTACTGGCTTTGCATTCTCGCGAGCCAGAGTGATGCATCGCTTTTGCACCAGTGGAATATCTTCAATCGGTAATTCTACGCCCAAATCTCCACGGGCCACCATAATTCCATCAAAGGCGAGAACAATTTCCTCAAGGTTATCTATCGCCTGAGGTTTTTCGATCTTGGCGATAACCGGAACATGCTGGCCAACTTCTTCCATAATCTTATGAACATCATCAATGTCCCTAGCCGATCGTACGAAAGATAGAGCAATGAGATCAGCTCCTGCCTTAAGGCCCCAACGCAGGTCTTCAATGTCCTTCTCACTCATCGACCGAACAGATACCGCAACTCCTGGAAGATTAATCCCTTTGTTACTGGAAACTACTCCAGGTTCAATTACTTTCGTTACTACATCATTTCCCTTAACTTCTAGGACTTGAACTGCCACTTTGCCATCATCAATTAGAATCAAGTCTCCAGGCTTGCAATCACCGGTAAGACCCTTATAAGTGGTGGAGACACGAGATTTGTCGCCAGAAACTTCATCAGTTGTTATGGTGAAAGTCTCTCCGCGGTTTAATTCATGAGGACCACTGGTAAATCTTCCCAGGCGAATCTTTGGCCCCTGAAGATCAATCATTATCGCGACAGGCTTTCTTACTCTCTTGGCCTCAGCTCTTACAAGATCTAAACAATTCTGATGTTCCTGATAACTGCCATGTGAGAGATTGAGTCGGGCCACATTCATCCCGGCTTTAATCAGATGAGAAACTTTCTCAGCGCTCTCAACGGCTGGGCCCATGGTGCAGACTATTTTGGCGCGGCGCATGGGCTTACTTTATTGCCATATTTGGCCAATTAGTAATTAGCAAGGAATTAGACCGTAAGTGGTCGAGCAGTTGGCTCGATAGGCGCTGGTAGTTGCGTATGGCCCATTAGATCTGCATCAACAGCTGATGCGGCGCTTCGTCCCTCGGCGATCGCCCAAACAATCAGTGATTGGCCACGGCCGGCATCACCACAGACATAAACTGAAGCAACGTTGGTGCGATATGAGTTATCACGTGCAATATTTCCCCGAGAATCAAGTTCTAGCTCAAGGGCAGTGACCAGTTCATTCTTTTCTGGTCCGGTAAAGCCCATTGCAAGTAAGACCATATCTGCAGGGAGGTTTCTAGAAGTTCCTGGAACTTTTTCGAACTTGCCATCAATGTATTTTGTCTCAACTATTTTCAAGGCCGCTAATTGACCCGAGCTATCTCCAATGAACTCCTCAGTGGAAATCGAATAGAGCCTCTCTCCCGATTCTTCATGGGCGCTACTAACTCGATAGGTCATTGGATAAGTTGGCCATGGTTGTGACTCAGGTCGCTCATCACTTGGCCTTGGCATAATTTCAATTTGAGTGATGCTTGCAGCTCCTTGGCGAATTGCGGTGCCAAGACAATCAGCGCCAGTATCTCCCCCACCCAAGATAATTACATTCCTGCCCTTGGCATTAATTGGTGGCTCTGACGGTAATTCATCTAGCGCTTGCCTATTTCCCCAAGGCAGATATTCCATCGCCTGATAGATGCCATTAAATGATCTCCCAGGGATATCTAAATCGCGCCACTGTGTGGCCCCTACCGCTAACACAGTGGCATCATATTTAGCGCGAAGCTCGGCAGCAGTGATATCAACACCAACATTAACCCCTGCTCTAAATCTTGTTCCCTCTGACTGCATCTGATTTAGGCGGCGGTCAAGAACTGACTTCTCCATTTTGAATTCTGGGATTCCATAGCGAAGAAGTCCTCCAACTTTTTCACCTTTTTCATAGACCACGACGGTGTGACCAGCTCTAGTTAATTGCTGTGCGGCCGCGAGTCCTGCAGGGCCTGAGCCAATTACTGCGATGGTCTTGCCTGTCATGCGATCTGGTTGGAGCGGATTAACACTACCTGATTGAAATCCCTCCTCGATAATTCTTAGCTCTACTTGTTTAATTGTCACCGGATCTTGATTAATTCCTAAAACACAAGCTGTTTCACAAGGAGCAGGGCAAAGACGACCAGTGAATTCCGGAAAATTATTGGTTGCATGAAGGCGATCTAGGGCATCGCTCTTTTCATTTCGCCAAATTAGGTCATTCCATTCTGGAATTAGATTTCCCAAAGGACATCCCTCATGACAGAAAGGGATTCCGCAATCCATGCATCTTCCAGCTTGTTTTTGGAGAGAGGAAAATTCCTGCTCTTCATAAACCTCACGCCAATCCCTAATTCGCACATCAACCGGGCGACGTTTAGGCACCTCCCTGCCAGTATTTAGAAAGCCACGGGGATCAGCCATTTAGCACCTCCATGATTGCATCATCTGCTGACTTTCCTTCGCGCTCTGCCCTATCAATAACTGATAAGACCTTGGCATAATCTCTTGGCATCACCAGAGAAAATCTCTTCAAGGCAGCCGGCCAATCATCAAGTAATCCATGTGCAATCACAGAGCCCGTCTCTGCATAGAAGCGTGAGAGTATGGATTTGAGTCTCTCCTCTTGATCTTTTGGAATAGATAGAACATCCACCATCTCGGTATTTACAAGAGATGGATTTAAATCAAGGATAAAAGCGCGACCACCCGACATACCAGCTGCAAGATTTCGCCCAGTCTTGCCAAGGATTACAACTGTTCCCCCGGTCATATATTCACAGCCATGATCGCCAACGCCCTCAACGACAGCTAGCGCTCCAGAATTTCTTACGCAGAAACGCTCTCCCACCATTCCCCGAACAAATATCTCACCTTGAGTTGCTCCATAGCCAATCACATTTCCAGCGATTACATTTTCATGTGAGGCAAACTTTGCCTTCTCATCAGGACGCAAAATAATTCGCCCTCCTGATAGTCCTTTTCCCAGATAATCATTGGTATCTCCGTATAGCCTAAGCGTTAATCCGCGTGGAACAAAGGCCCCAAGTGATTGACCAGCAGATCCATGGAAAGTGATATCAATAGTGTCGTCAGGCAAACCTTGACCACCAAAATTTCTGGTGATTTCAGAGCCAAGCATTGTTCCAACAGTGCGGTTACCGTTTCTAATTGCCATCTGCAATTTGATTGGAATTCTATTTTCCAAAGCACTTTCTGAGAGTTTGATTAGCTCATTATCCAAAGCTGCCTCAAGTCCATGATCTTGCTTGCTGGTATTTCTTCTTGCAGAGCTAGAATTTAGGGCTGGAACGGTAAGTATGGGCGCTAAATCAAGACCACTGGCTTTCCAATGCTCTACTGCGGCTGCAGTCTCTAGGCTCTCAACTTGTCCAACTGCTTCGCCAAGGCTCCTAAAACCTAGCTTTGCCAGTAATTCCCTTACTTCCTGTGCGATATATTCAAAGAAAGTTTCTACAAACTCTGGCCTTCCTGTAAAGCGCTTCCTTAGCTCTGGATTTTGGGTAGCAACGCCAACTGGACAGGTATCTAGGTGGCAAACACGCATCATCACACACCCTGAGACCACAAGAGGCGCGGTGGCAAAGCCAAATTCTTCAGCTCCGAGTAAGGCAGCAATTACGACATCTCTTCCAGTTTTCATCTGACCATCAGTTTGAACCACGATGCGATCGCGAAGTCCATTTAGCATCAGCGTTTGCTGGGTTTCAGCTAAACCTAACTCCCACGGGGATCCAGCATGCTTAAGAGAAGTTAATGGGGAAGCTCCAGTTCCACCATCATGTCCTGATATCAAAACAACATCGGCATGGGCTTTGCTGACTCCTGCGGCAACTGTTCCAACGCCGACTTCAGCAACGAGTTTTACATGGATACGCGCCTTGTTATTTGCATTTTTTAGATCATGAATCAACTGAGCTAAATCTTCAATGGAGTAAATATCGTGATGTGGAGGTGGAGAGATTAAGCCAACACCTGGAGTTGAGTAGCGAACCTTGGCAATCCAGGGATAAACCTTATTTCCTGGTAATTGACCACCCTCACCAGGTTTTGCACCTTGCGCCATCTTTATCTGAATGTCATCAGCGTTGACTAGATACTCACTAGTTACTCCAAATCGTCCTGAAGCAACTTGTTTAATTGCAGATCTTGTCGAATCGCCATTAGCAAGAGGAGTAAAGCGCTCGGGATCTTCTCCTCCTTCGCCGGTATTTGATTTTGCTCCCATACGATTCATTGCTATTGCTAATGTCTCGTGGGCTTCTTGGGAAATTGAGCCATAAGACATAGCTCCGGTTGAAAATCTCTTCAATATCTCAGAAATTGGCTCGACCTCTTCAATGGCGACAGGAGCTCTCAAGTCTTCGTTGAAGGAGAAAAGGCCTCGAAGTGTCATTAGGGCTCTTGATTGATCATCAACTCTCTTGGTATATCTCTGGAAAATGTCATAGCGCTTTGACCTTGTGGCATGCTGCAAAGCAAAGACCGTCTCTGGATCAAATAAATGTGGTTCGCCATCTCGTCGCCATTGATACTCCCCGCCAATTGGAAGTCGTTTTGAACCCGGAACTTCTCCCCCCGGTGGATAGGCGATGTGATGGCGCGCAATTGTCTCTTGCGCAATAACTTCAAGATCTACTCCTCCAAGTCTCGAAGTAGTTCCGACAAAGTACTCATTTACTAAAGCCTCTGATAATCCAATTGCTTCAAAGACTTGGGCTCCGGTATATGAGGCAATGGTTGAAATGCCCATCTTAGACATCACTTTCAATACGCCTTTACCCAAAGACTTTATTAAGTTTCTAACAGCCCTCTCTGGTGTAATTCCAGTAATAACTCCGGTTAAGACCAAATCTTCAGCGCTCTCCATGGCCAGATAAGGATTAACCGCTGCTGCGCCATAGCCAATTAGGAGCGCAACATGATGGACCTCTCTAACCTCACCACTTTCAACAACTAGGCCCACCTTGGTTCTAGTTTTTTCACGAATTAGGTGATGGTGCACAGAAGAGGTTAGAAGCAGAGATGGGATCGGCGCGTTCTCGGCGTCCCCATCGCGATCGGAGAGAACAATTATTCTGGCGCCTTGGGCAATAGCCTCTGATACTTCTGTCCCTATCTCCTCAATTCTCTCTTGCAATCCTTGACCAGCTTCTGAAACTGGGAAGAGGCCGCGAACTACATAGGTCGATAATCCTGGATGATTGTTATCCGCATTTACATTAATTATTTTGGCAAGCTCATCATTGTCAATTACCGGAAAAGCTAAAGATATCTGTCTGCAAGATGCTGGACCGGGATCAAGTAGATTATGTTCTGGACCAATGGATCCCCCAAGTGAGGTAACTAGCTCCTCTCTTATGGCATCAAGAGGTGGATTGGTCACTTGAGCAAAAAGCTGTGCGAAGTAATCGAATAAGAGACGTGGCTTGCCAGAAAGTGCTGCGATGGGGGTATCAGTTCCCATTGATCCAATGGGCTCAATTCCACTTCTTGCCATCGGGGTAATAATCACTCTTAATTCTTCTTCGGTATAACCAAATGCTCTCTGCCTTCTTAGCACTGAGGAGTGCGGATAAGTAATGTGCTCTCGTGCTGGTAATTCTGATAGACGCACAATTCCTGCATGAAGCCATTCACCATAGGGTGCGTTATTTGCCAGGCTCTCTTTGATCTCCTCATCCTCGATAATGCGACCTGAGTGGATGTCAACTAGGAACATGCGTCCTGGTTGAAGCCTTCCCTTTCGGATCACTTTCTCTTGCGGAATATCTAAGACTCCAACCTCACTTGCTAGAACCACTAAACCATCATCTGTTACCCAGTAGCGAGATGGACGTAAACCATTTCGATCTAACACCGCGCCAATTTGTTTTCCATCAGTGAAAGTGACGCAGGCAGGTCCATCCCAAGGCTCCATAACAGACGCATGGAAACGATAGAAGTTCTTTAGTTTTTCAGGCATAGTCTCGTGATTTTCCCAAGCCTCAGGAATCATCATAAGAATTGAGTGCGCCAGGGAGCGCCCGCCCAAATAGAGCAGCTCTAATACTTCATCAAAGGAGGCAGAATCACTTCCTGAGGGATCAACTATTGGGAAAAGGCGGGTTAGATTCCCGGGGATCAAATCACTTTCTAAGAGTGCTTCGCGCGCTGCCATCCAATTACGATTTCCCTTTACCGTATTTATTTCACCATTATGGGCGATGAGTCGATAAGGATGTGCAAGTGGCCAAGATGGAAAAGTATTTGTAGAAAATCTTGAATGCACTAAGGCAAGTGGAGAGACTAGACGAGGATCTGAAAGATCCGGAAAGAATTCTTCTAATTGGCTTGTGGTAAGCATTCCCTTGTAAACGATTGTTCTACTTGATAGAGAGGGAAAATATATGGAAAGTTCATGCTCCACTCTCTTTCTAAAGCAAAATGCCCTTCGATCCAAATCTAAGTCAGATGTTCCATCATCTGATGAAATGAATATCTGTTCAAACTCAGGCATGACCGATAACGCTGTCGCTCCAATAGATGTGGGGTTAATTGGGAGCTTGCGCCAACCTAGAACCTTTAGATTCTCTTGGCTAGCAATCTGCTCAATGCGAGCTTTGTTTGAAAAATTCTTGGGCAAAAATGCCACTCCTGCTGCATAGCTAAGTGTGGCAGGCAGTTCAAATGAGAGAACTTCTCGAAAGAATTGATCTGGGATACAGATCAATATTCCTGCGCCATCACCGCTATTTACTTCAGCGCCAGATGCACCACGATGCTCCAAGTTCCCTAAGGCAATTAATCCTTTAGCGATGATGTCATGGGTGGGGACTTTGTTAAGCGTAGCCACCATCGCAACACCACAAGCATCATGCTCGTTGGCAGGGTCATATAGACCTACTGCCTTTGGTAGAGATGAAAAGACCACTTATCGCTCCCACCAAGAAATTATTGTTTACTTCGAGTTGTTTTTTTATTTCTTCTCAAAGTTACTGGGACAACGACGGCCCTAAGAGGAGCACGAGTCTATCAAGAACCTGCTTTCTTTTGGCGCCCTCTAGAGTCCAGAGATATGGGCGATCTGGCCAACCGATGCCGTTATGGCCATTCCCAAGGCGCCACCAAAGAGAATCCGAAGGGTGGGTCGCCAGATTTTCGAGCCTGAAGTCTTAGCGCTGACTACTCCTGCAACAAGCAGGCCCAGGAATGTAATTGCCACAATTGACAGGGCTTTCCCCTCAAGACTTGGCGAGAGAGCGCCAAGAAGTGGAATTGCTCCTCCAAATGTGAAGCTAAGTGCTGAAGCAATCGCTGCTTGCATGGGGCGCGCCTTGGTCAACTCATACTGGCCCAACTCATCGCGCAGATGAGCACCAAGTGCGTCATGGGCATGAAGTTCTTGGGCAACTTTTTCTGCAGTTGCTCTAGTCAATCCTCGCCCCTGATAGATCTGAGTTAACTCCTCAAGCTCTCCCTTGGGATCAATCCGATGATGCTCTAGTTCTAAAACTCGATCAGATTCTTCGATGTCATTCTGTGACTTGACAGAGACATACTCACCAACAGCCATAGACATGGCTCCTGCTGCGATTCCTGCTAAGCCAACGGTAATTACATAGTCATTCTTCTGGGCTGAAACAATTCCAATCATCAATGCTGCCGATGAAACCAGCCCATCATTGACACCTAAGACTGCAGCCCTGAGCCATCCAGCTCTTTGTGTGCGATGCTTAGCTTTTCGTATCCCTAATCCAGGTTGGCTCACGAACCTATTTTACACTCGAATCTCTTGGTAATTGATTCTGGCGCAAGTAGATGAGTGAACCAAAGAGCAAGATCACACTCGTCCAAACATTTAGTCTGACGCCTAAAATCAAGTTCGCCTCATCAATTCGGATAGTCTCAATCAAGGCTCGCCCCATGCAATACAGGGCGACATACATAGCAAATATGGAACCTGGAACAAACTTCTTTCTAGACCCCACCCTTATCAAAATGAAGGCTGCTATGAAGCACCAAATGAATTCATATAGGAAAACTGGATGAAATGTCTCAACGCTTGTATATCCAATAGGTCGGTAGGCTAATGGGATCTCAAGAGCCCAGGGGGCGTTTAACTCCCGCCCAAAAATTTCTTTATTAAACCAATTTCCCCAACGACCAATTCCTTGGGCAACTAAAAGCCCCGGAGCTAGCGCGTCGGCAAAGCTTGCGAAAGAAATCTCAGCGCGTGACCTATTTCTTCGATATCCAATACATGCGCCAAGAAGTCCAAGGGAAATTGCTCCCCAGATTCCAAGGCCACCCTGCCATATATATAGCGCACTAAGCGGATCACCATTTTCTCCAAAATAAGCTTGTGGAGAGGAAATCACGTGATAAAGACGACCACCGATGATTCCAAATGGAACTGCATAGATTGCTACATCGTTAACTACCTCAGCCTTACCACCAAGTGCGACATATCTCCTATTTCCAATGTAAAGAGCAGCAATAATCCCAACGATGATGCATAGAGCGTAGAAGTGAAAAGTAAGCGGCCCAATCTCTATTTGAGATTGAGTTGGGGAAGGAATAGCAGCAAAGATCACTGCTTAGCTGCTTCGACCGCTGCCTTAAATTCCTCAAGTCTAAATTCAGAGGTGGTGCGATTCCATGGTTTGCCATTGATAAATACAGTTGGAGTTCCCTCTACACCGTTTTTCTTCATCGATGATGCGACATTTTTGACCACATCACCTGATTGATTATCGTTAACGCAGCTGGCAAAGCTATCACTGGTAATACCAAGCCGCGTGCCAACTTCAACTAAGTTCCTATTTGAAAACAAGCCACTGTTCTCTCCACCTTGAATATGATATAGCGCTCTGTGATACTCAATGAACCTTCCCTCTGGAACAGCACAACTTGCGGCATTAGCGGCGCGAACTGATTCTTGGCCTATAAACGACGCTATGTGATAGATCACTTGTGCCTGCTTTTCTCTAATCAAAGTCTCTAGATAGTCACCCATAGCATCTTCAAAGAACTTGCAATAAGGACACTGGAAGTCTTCCCAAACATCAATCCTTAGTGGACTATCGGCATTAAATACCACGCCGTAATCTGCCTCTGGTGAGATTGTTGGTATCACTGGATCGCCATTATTGGCCGAAGAAATACTCTCAATTGATGCAGGAACCGCAACGCTAGCACCAGACCTCTTATCCAAAACTGTGAAGATAACCCCAGATAAGACCACAAGTGCGATCATGCCAATGACAATGTTTCTCGTTACTGTGTCTCTGGATTTACCTGTACTACTCACTTTTCTTTGGCGCGGCTCCTTTGGCACTTTTACTCCTTCAAATTCTCCTTACTGTTGTCGACATAAGTCTAAACCAACATCCTAAAACTAGCCGACTTAGCCCTTTCTGACCCCATCTGATAATTGCCGGGCAAGTGAGGCAACGCTCTTACATGCCTGCTCTATATCTGCTGCTTGAAGCACTAACTCAATAAATGCTGAGCCCACAATGACCCCATCGGCAAACTTGGCAACGCTTGCAGCTTGCTCCCACGTTGAAACTCCAAGCCCAACAGCGATAGGAAGATCTGTAATCTTGCGAAGTCTTGATACTAGTTGGCTGGCGCTATCTGAGAGAGAATTTCTGGCCCCTGTTACTCCCATAAGACTTGCAGCATAAATAAACCCAGAGCACCTTTCAGCAACTTTGACTAATCTTGAATCATCTGTGCTGGGAGCTACAACATAGACGCGGCTCAAATCATTTCTCTCTGTTTCTTCAATCCATTCGCCTGACTCCTCAATAGTTAAATCTGGAGTAATAACTCCAACACCTCCAACTTCGGCAAGAGCCTTTGTGAACTCCTTTACTCCATATCGCTCAATAGGATTCCAGTAAGACATAACTAGAGAGGGAACGCTTACACTTGAGACCACATCCAAGACTTCCTTAGCTCCAGTCCTATTTCTCAAGGCAATCTCAGCAGCCTCTTGAATTATTGCTCCATCCATAACTGGATCGCTATAAGCAAAGCCCACTTCAACAATATCTACCCCACCATCAACTAACGCCTTAATTATTTCCTTAGATCCTTCAAGACTTGGGAAGCCCGCTGGCATATAACCGATTAAGGCTGCGCGATCCTCACTTCTTGCACGTGCAAATACCTGAGCCAAACTCTCTCTACTCATCGCTGTTAATAATCCTAAAGAGGAATCCCGAAGTATTGCGCAGCTGTTTGAACATCTTTATCGCCGCGCCCGGAGAGATTGATAAGCAGGATTGTTCCACTTCCTAACTCATTGCCAACTTGTAGAGCGCCAGCGAGTGCATGAGCGGTTTCGATAGCAGGAATTATCCCTTCACACTTTGAAAACAGTGAGAAAGCATGCATCGCTTGATCATCAGTAATTGCTCGATACTCCGCTCGTCCAATGTCATGAAGGTATGCATGTTCAGGACCTACTCCTGGATAATCAAGGCCAGCAGAAATTGAATGAGACTCAATAGTTTGACCATCGCTATCTTGAAGAAGATAAGACCTGGTGCCGTGAAGAACACCGGGAGTGCCACCAACAATAGTTGCGGCATGTTTACCACTTTCAACTCCAGATCCGCCTGCTTCAAGACCAATCAAGCGGACCTTTTGATCATCAAGAAAGGGATGGAAAATACCGATGGCATTAGATCCCCCACCAACGCAAGCTAGGACAGCATCAGGAAGTCTTCCGGTCATCTCCAATACTTGCTGCCTTGCTTCAATTCCAATGATGCGATGAAAATCTCTAACCATCGTTGGGAAAGGATGAGGACCTGCAACAGTTCCTAATAAGTAATGAGTTGATGCAACATTTGTCACCCAATCACGCATCGCCTCATTAATTGCATCCTTTAAAGTTCTAGAGCCAGTCGTAACTGGAACAACGGTTGCGCCAAGCAACTTCATTCTTGCCACATTTAACGCTTGGCGTTTTGTATCTTCTTCGCCCATATAAACCACACACTCCAGGCCCAATAGCGCTGCAGCAGTTGCCGAGGCCACGCCATGTTGACCAGCACCAGTTTCAGCAATAATTCTCTTCTTGCCCATGCGTTTAGTGAGAAGTGCCTGTCCCAGGACATTATTTATCTTGTGACTGCCAGTGTGATTCAGATCTTCACGCTTGAGCAAAATTCGGGCGTTCCCAGCATGTTCGGCAAATCTTTTCGCCTCAGTAATGATCGAGGGTCTGCCAGTGTAGGTTTTATGTAAATGATTAAGTTCTTTTTGAAATTCCGGATCTTTAGAAGCAGAGTTATTAGCCGCTTCTAATTCATCTAATGCCCCAATTAGAGCCTCTGGGACAAAGCGTCCGCCGTAGGGGCCAAAGTGGCCAACAATTTCGGTTCGCTCCATGACCTTGAGTATACTTTCTCTTAAGGCTTTGCGACATTTAAGAATTGACGAACGCTATCGGCTGGATCATCAGATTTAACTAAAGCTTCCCCTATCAAGATTGCGTCTGCTCCAGCAATTAAAGCCTCGAGTGCATCTTTGGGCCCTGACATCCCAGATTCGGCGATTCGATATACGCCTGCTGGAATCATGGGCAGAAGAATTTGAAAATTACCCTTGTCAATTTCTAATGTCTTTAGATTACGTGCATTTACTCCAATTATCTTCGGGCTAATCTCTAGTGCTCTGTCAAGTTCTTCTTGATTATGAATCTCAATGAGTGCCTGCATGCCAAGAGTTGTCACTAGTTGATAGAGCTCACTGAGCTGGCTATCTGATAGCGCTGCAACGATTAAAAGTATTAGATCTGCGCCATGAGCTCTTGATTCCCTCACTAAATACTCGTTGACTATAAAGTCCTTTCGTAGCATTGGGATAGAGACTTCTTTTCTGACTTTTGAAAAGTCTTCTAGCGATCCTCCGAAGCATCTTCGCTCAGTTAGTACGCTGATAACCGCTGCCCCACCATCTTGATATTGACGTGCCAGCCTTTCAGGAGCTGGTATTTGAGCAAGTGATCCTTTGCTAGGACTAGAGCGCTTGACTTCAGCAATTATTGAGAACTTCTCTTTGCTAAGGGTTGCTAGTACATCCAAAGGTTTAGCAGCTCGTGCCATCCTCTCCTCTAATTCAGAGTTAGAGACTTGGCGTAGGGCTTGATCCTCCAACACGCCAGCAATAATTGAACCAAGAACGCTCATGATATCTAAGCCTTTTCCGTAAGAGGCACAAGTGAGTTTGCTGCTCCAATTGCCCCGAGTACTGCTGCTGCCTTGTTTAAGCACTCTTCATATTCACTAATTGGATTTGAATCAGCAACTATTCCAGCACCTGCCTGCACATATGCTTTCTTGCCATTAATTACTGCAGTTCTAATTGCAATACATGTGTCAAGGTTTCCCGTGAAATCTATATATCCAATTGCTCCGCCATAGATTCCTCGCCTCGATGGCTCTAGCTCTTCAATTATCTCCATTGCTCTTGGCTTTGGTGCGCCAGAGAGAGTTCCCGCAGGAAATACTGCGTATAAAGCTTCCACCGCTGATTTGGACCTATCTAGCTCTCCAGTGACGGTTGAGACGATATGCATGACATGGGAATATCTCTCAATCTGCATGAACTCAACGACATTTACACTCCCTGCAGCGCAGACTCTTCCTAAGTCATTTCTTCCAAGGTCAACTAACATCAAATGCTCAGCGCGCTCTTTTGGATCTGCAAGAAGTTCCTCTCCTAGCCTTAAATCTTCCTCTTGATTTGTCGATCGTTTTCTAGTTCCGGCAATTGGATGAACCATCACTTCAGATCCAGTGACTTTCACAAGTGCCTCAGGACTTGAACCAACAACACTTAAGCCATCTGCAAATCTGAAGTGATACATATAGGGACTTGGATTATGAAGTCTTAACATTCGATATGCATCAAGCGAGGATGCCTGGCAATCCATAGTAAATCTCTGAGATAAGACAACTTGGAAAGCCTCCCCCGATCTAATCTGCTCCTTTATTGCTTCTACACTCTGGCAGAATCGATCTTGAGTGAAATTGGCAGTAAAACTTGGAGCACTCTTTTCTACAATGTGAGAGATATTGCTATCTAGTTTTTCTAAGAGCGCTGCCTGCATTTGATCAAGTCTTTTGATAGCCGATTGATAGGCCTGATCGACTCTTTCATCAGAACCATCCCAATTTATGGCATTTGCTATCAAGATCACAATACCTTGCAGGTGATCATAAACAGCTAAGTCCGTAGTCAGCATAAAAGCAATTTCTGGAAGCTTTAATTCATCTGTTGCTATTTTGGGAAGTTTCTCAAGTCTTCGCACTGCGTCATATCCCAAATAGCCAACCAATCCGCCAGTGAGAGGTGGCAGATTTTCGATCTTTGGCGAGCGCAAATGTTTAGCGGCAATTTGTAGCGCTTCTAAAGGATCAATACCACTTGGAGCTCCTGCCGGCATAGTTCCAAGCCAGTGAGCAACTCCGTCTTTCTCAGTTAGCGTGGCTTCACTTCTTAGGCCGATAAATGAATATCTAGACCATGCTCCGCCATGCTCCGCTGACTCTAGAAGGAATGTATTTTCGCGATCTTTAGCTAACTTGGAATAGAGAGTCAGCGGAGTTTCATTATCTGCCAATAGCGATTGAGCCACCGGAATAACGTTATATTCCCTGGCGTATGCGCGAAACTGCTCTAGACTTAATCGCTCCATTTAATGATCCTTTACAGCTTTAGTTTGAAAAATTCGAATCATTCGAACGAAGTCCTTGGTAATATCAAAACTTAACTGTCTCATTTGGATGCCACTTCTAGAGCTTGTTCAATGGTGAAATTCTGTGAATATAAGGCTTTGCCAACAATACTTCCTTCAACACCTATTTCTGTCAATTCTCGAAGAGATTGAATATCACTTAGCTGTGAAACTCCCCCCGAGGCAATTATCGGCCGATTTGTTGCAGCGCATACTGATTTGAGTAAATCTAAGTTCGGCCCCTGAAGAGTTCCATCTCTATTGACGTCTGTTATTACATATCTAGAACAGCCATAGCTATCCAAACGCTCCAGGGCATCAAAGAGATCTCCCACATCCTGTCTACCCCCACGGGCTGCCAAAGTTCTCTCTCTCACATCAAGTCCTACCGCAATCCTGGCACCAAAACGTTTGATGGCAGATTCACACCAAGCCGGATCTTCTAGGGCTGAGGTAGACAAGTTAATTCGGTGGCAACCTGTAGCAAGTGCTCGCACCAAAGATTCTTCATCTCGAATTCCACCGGATAGTTGAACCTTTGTATCTAATTTGCCAACCAGTTTGACTAAGAGATCGTAATTGGAGCCAGTGCCAAAGGCTGCATCTAGATCAACTAAGTGAATCCACTCTGCTCCCGCGCTTTCAAATTCAAGTGCAGCATCAAGAGCAGATCCATATTTGCTTTGCTGCTCCAGATCGCCTTTAGTCAAGCGAACTGCCTGGCCGGAGCGAACATCAACTGCAGGCAATAGCTCCAATTTGTTCATTCTTAAGCAAGACTTCTAAGGATTTTGGCAAAGCGCATCTGGCTATTCTAATTGCGATAGCACTTATCTGGTAGAGGGTTATCTTTGCTTAAACCAAACAATCTGGACCGAGGATTGACTTTAAGTCTGCACTCAAACTCGGAGATGCGGTGATTTTCAATCCATCATCTAGCTTAAGGATGGTGTTTCTTGTGCCGCCTTCAATTCTTAGATGAACTTCCCTGGTCCCAGGATGGGAGCGCAGAATTTCCTTCATACGATCAACAACAGGAGGCGTGCATCTTTCAGCTTCAAGTTTGATTACAAGTGGTCCGATAGGAGCCTGATTAATATCTGGAAGACTTAACTCTAAAGCTGTTATCTGTGGTGTCTCCTCGCGTTTATCTATTCTTCCACGAATAACAACGATTCGATCCTCAATTAAATTTAGTGCATGTGTTTGATAGGTAGATGAGAAGAAGCGAACATCAATTGCTCCCTCTAAATCTTCAACTGTGACAATCGCCCAAGATTGACCTTGCCTACTAACCTTACGTTGTACTGCTGTGATTAGCCCTGCGATAGTAATGACCTGATCATGAACGACTCCATCATCTATAATCTGACTAATTGTTGTATCAGTTGCATTTCTCAAGACGTGTTCAACGCCAAGCAGTGGATGATCTGAAACATAAAGACCTAGCATCTCTCGCTCATAAGCAAGAAGTAGTGCCTTTTCCCACTCTTGATCACTTACTTCAAGCGCCAGAGTCGCGATGCCGTTTGCGCTAATTTCGTTTGCACCACCAAATAGATCAAATTGACCAATGGCTTGTGCGCGTTTTTCTTCTAATACTGAATCAATGGCCTCTAGATAAATGCTCATAAGGCCTTTACGAGAATGGCCCAAAGAATCAAAGGCGCCGGCTTTAATAAGGGACTCGATAGTTTTCTTATTACAGACTGTGCCCTCAACTTTTGCCAGGAAATCACCAAAGGAGGTGTACTTGCCCTTCTCCTTACGATTCTTAACAATTGATGCCACGACATTTTCTCCAATATTCCTAATGGCAGTTAGTCCAAATCGAATATCACTTCCACCTGGGGTGTACTCAGCATTTGAGAAATTAACATCGGGAGCAAGGACCTTGATACCCATTCTGCGACACTCATTTAGGTAAAGGGCTGACTTATCTTTATCATCCCTGACGCTAGTAAGCAGAGCTGCCATATATTCAGTTGGGTAGTTAGCCTTGAGATAGGCAGTCCAAAACGAAAGCACTCCATAGCCTGCGCTATGAGCTCGATTGAAGGCATAGTCCGAGAATGGAATTAGCGTCTTCCATAGTTCCTCAATCGCTATGCTGGAAAATCCATTATTACGCATGCCCTCTTCGAAGTGAACATACTCTTTATCAAGAATCTCTTTATTCTTTTTTCCCATAGCTTTACGCAGCAGATCTGCTCGACCTAGAGAAAAGCCAGCAAGTTTTTGTGCGATTGCCATGACTTGCTCTTGATAGACAATAAGCCCATAGGTATCTGCCAGAATTTCATCAAGGGCCGCCCTTAACTCGGGATGAATTGGTTCAATTCTTTTGCGTTTATTCTTGCGATCTGCATAATCATTATGAGCATTTACACCCATAGGTCCTGGGCGATAGAGTGCAATAACAGCTGAAATGTCTTCAAAGCAATCTGGAGCCATTGATCTAAGCAACGCTCGAATCGGTGCGCTATCTAATTGGAATACTCCAAGGGTCTCCCCTCTTGAAAGCAATCCAAAAGTCTTCTTATCTGAAAGCTCTAAGGATTCCAGGACAATTGTCTCTCCTTGATTGCTCTTGATATTTTCTAGGCAATCATCAAGGACTGAGAGATTGCGTAGCCCCAGAAAGTCCATCTTTAAGAGCCCCGTTGCCTCGCATGCACCCATATCAAATTGAGTGATAATCGATCCATCTGAGTCTCTTCGATGAATTGGAATCACATCAATTAATGGATCCCTACTAAGGATCACCCCTGCAGCATGGACTGACCACTGCCGCTTAAGTCCCTCTAGCCCCTTGGCCATATCAACAATGGTTTTTGAATCAGGATCAGTTTCATAAATGTTTCTAAACTCTTGAGCCTCCCCAAATCTCTCGTTTTCCTTATCAAAAACGCCTTGAAGTGAAATGTCCTTACCCATAATTGAAGACGGCAGCGCTTTAGTTAACCGTTCACCTAGCGCATATGGATAACCTAGAACTCGGGTAGCATCTTTAATCGCCGCTTTCGATTTGATGGTTCCGTAGGTAATAATCTGGGCCACGCGATCATCACCATATTTATGGGTGGCATACCTAATCATCTCTGAGCGTCGACGCTCATCGAAGTCTAAGTCGATGTCAGGCATAGAGATGCGATCTGGATTCAAGAAGCGCTCAAAGAGCAATCCGTGCTTGATCGGATCGAGTCCTGTAATTCCTAAAGAATAAGAAACTAGTGAACCCGCAGCGGATCCTCTTCCAGGACCAACACGGATGCCCTCTTTCTTAGCATGAGAAACTAAGTCACCAACAACCAAGAAGTATCCCGCAAATCCCATCTTAGTCATAACGTCTAGTTCAAAGTGAAGTCGTGCTTGATATTGCGGCGGCACCTGATCCATGCTCTTTACGCCAAATCTCTCCAATAAGCCTCGCTCACCCTGCTTGACTAGCCAAGAGTTCTCGCTTTCACCGTCTGGGACAGCAAATTTGGGAAGCAGGTTCTCATTCTCGCGCATGGTGATATTGCAACGCTCAGCAATAAGTAACGTGTTATCGCAAGCAACCTCTAAATCTTTAAAGATCCGACGCATTGCCTTAGCATCTTTGAGATAGAATTCCTCGTTTTCAAATTTGAATCTCTTTGGATCAGCCAGTGTGCTAGCTGATTGAATACAAAGAAGTGCGGCATGATGTTTGGCATCTTCAGCATAGGTATAGTGAAGATCATTTGTCGCCACAAGCGGCAGTCCAAGTTCTTTAGACAATTTAAGCAAATCATCCTTGACTCGTCTCTCAATTTCGATGTCATGATCCATAATCTCAACAAAGTAATTATCAGCTCCGAAGATGTCGCGATAATTTGCCGCAGCTGCTCTCGCTTCGTTATAAGCGCCCATCCTGATCCGCGTCTGAATCTCGCCTGCCGGGCAACCGGTGGTTGCAATAACGCCTTGGCTAAATTTGGAGAGTAGCTCTCGATCCATTCTGGGTTTGTAATAAAAACCTTCTAGCGAAGCCAAAGATGAAAGGCGAAAGATATTGGCAAGACCAACATTATTTTCAGCCCAGAGCGTCATATGGGTATATGCCCCACCGCCTGAGATATCGTCTTCTCCGCCTTCAGCCCATTTAACCCGTTTCCTATCAAATCTAGATTCCGGAGCTACATAGGCTTCAATTCCAATAATCGGCTTGACGCCAGCACCCTTCATAGTCTTGTAGAAATCAAAGGCGCCAAATACATTTCCATGATCGGTCATAGCAATCGCGCCATCACCTGAGCGAGCAACCTCTTGAGCTAGTTTTTCCACGCGGGCAGCTCCATCGAGCATCGAATACTCGGTATGGACATGTAGATGGACAAAACCCTGGCTCACGGTCGGCGACACTACTCCCTTGCTCTCACTTGACCGAGAGCAACGCAAGGGCGCGCGTTAGATCCTCTGGCAGTGGGGCATTTAGGATGATTCGCTCATCACTTGAGGGTTGATTAAAAGATAGCTCTATTGCATGCAGCCAAGGTCGCTCTAACTCCAAGCGCGCTGCCAGGACTGGATCTGCTCCATATGCCAGATCGCCAACTAGAGGGTGGCGCAGTGCATTGAAGTGAACTCTAATCTGATGAGTTCTTCCAGTTTCTAGAACGACTTTCAATAGAGATGCGCCTTGATAATACTCAATTAATTCATAGTGGGTAATACTGGCTTTGCCATCTGCAACAACTGCAAAACGATAATCCTCTCTTGGATGTCGGCCAATTGGCGCATCGATACTTCCTTCAGCTGGATCAATGTGGCCTTGAATTAGTATGCGATAAACTTTTTCGATACTACGCTTCCTAAATTGATTCTTCATCGAAATGTAGGAGCCTTCATGCTTTGCCAATAACATCAAACCTGAAGTTCCGGCATCAAGTCTTTGTACTATTCCTTGTCGCTCTTGCGGTCCGGTAGTTGATATTCGATATCCCCTGGCAAGAAGAGCGCCAACAACAGTCGGACCCATCCAACCAGGGCTGGCATGTGCGGCGCATCCTACTGGTTTATTAACCACTACAACATCATCATCGTCATAGATTATCTCAAGTGTTTCAATCGGTGTTTCTTTCAATTCCAATGGATCATAGCGGGCTGGCATTAGAACTGTTAAACGATCCCCTGCGCTAACACGATCTGATTTTGAAAGAGGTCTCTTTCCTTGCAAAACATTTCCGGCATTAAGTAGATCTGCCACCACACTTCTTGAAAGCTCTAACGTCTTCGATAAAGCGGTATCGACCCTCTGGCCATCTAAGGCCTCATCTATCTGGATCGCCCTTTTCTCGCGCTCCACTAGATACCTCGTCTATAAGGCTCAATTTTTCGAATGGCTAGAAGGCTCATCAAGATCGCTGAGATCACAATGGCAGAGTCTGCAATGTTAAAGACCGTCCAATTAGGAAGCTCAATCCAATCAATAACCTCACCCCTCCAAGGTGCAGGGGGTCTAAAGGCGCGGTCCATCAAATTCCCCAGCACTCCGCCAAGTAGTAGGGCTAAAGCAATTGCCCAAGAAGCACTAGTGACTTTGCGAATGAAGTAGAGAATGAATGCAGCTACACAGAGTTTCAAAGAGCTCAAAATTAAAGTGGCATCACCAACTAAACTAAAAGCAGCTCCCGAGTTTGTGGAAAAAGTCAATTGGAGAAAATCACCTATAACCCTTACTGGCTCTCGGTATTGCAGATAAGAAAACGCCCAATTTTTGCTGATCAAGTCAAGTGCAAAGATTGAGACCGTAATTATTATGAAGAGTCGTCGCGCGCAGTTAGCACCCGACGACCTTATCGGCGCTCTTCCTTCTGTTTGCATAACATGCAAAGGGTGGCACGAGGAAAAACTTGGAGACGAGCTTTCCCAATCGCACTTCCACAATCCTCACATCGCCCATAGGTCTTGGTATCGATTCGCTCTAATGCTCGCTCGGTCTGCAAAACCATATCTCTAGCGTTATATACCAGAGATATCTCATGTTCACGTTCAAATGTTTTAGCACCAGCATCGGCTTGATCATCTCCTGCGCCCACTCCTGATGCTTCAATTAGGTCGTCCATCTCACTTTCAATCGCTTCAAGTTCTTTCTTTAATCTCACTAAGTCTTTTGAAAGCTCCGACCTAACTGCCTTAATCTCGCTTACGCTCCATGATTCCTCGCCAGCGAGAACAAAGGGGACAGGAGCCGTCTTGATCGGCTTTAGGGCTGGAGCTTTCTTGCCTGGCTTTTGCGCCCTAACGGGTGGTGGCATCACCAGTCGCTTTTCTGGAACGACGACTAAATCACTTGCCTCAATCTCTGGCTTATAAACTGAAATTGTTGTAGCTCCACCTTTGGCAGTACTGCTGGTAAGTGCAGTCTTATGTGCGCCCTTCATTATCTGAGCCGGAGCTTTCTTAGGTAGTGACTTGTTAGCAAGAGTGGAGCGAACTTGAGTTTTCTTTCCAGGTGGTTTTCTTGCTGCAACTTTCTTTGGCGCAGCCTTTCTCTTAGGAGATTTCTTAGCCTTTTGCTTTAAATTCTTTGCCTTCGGTTTTGCCTTAGTTGGGCGAGATTTCCTCTTAGATTTGGCAACCGCCGAGCGGACTTTCTTTTTCAATACCACAACGGCGAAGGCTAAAGGTTTATCGATTCAAATGCCACTCGCCCCGCTATAGGCTAGAATGAGCGTGCTTACATCAGATATCGCGATGACCAGGCCATCACCTGTGAGCGAGTTGGAAGAAATGAGCAAGAAGCTCATCTAGAACCGGCGGTAAGTTTTTAAGGAAGCGGCAGCGCAAGCTGCAAGGCGGGTGGTACCGCGGTCGTTACTTAGATCGCCCCTCCAAGAGATCGAAAGAGTCATATTCGAATTTCGAGGGGGTATTTGTGGCAAGCACTTCACCTTACTTAGCACTACCTGCCTCCATCGATCTTCCGAAAGTAGAACATGAAATTCTAGGTTTCTGGCAAGCCCAAGACATTTTCCATAGCAGCGTCAGAATGCGCCAAGGTGGACAGAGTTGGACTTTTTATGAAGGACCGCCTACCGCTAACGGATTACCGGGAACACATCATATTGAAGCTCGAGTATTTAAGGATGTATTTCCTCGTTTTCAAACGATGAAGGGTAAATATGTCATTCGCAACGCCGGTTGGGATTGCCATGGCCTTCCTGTGGAGATTGAAGTTGAAAAGGAACTTGGATTCTCGGCAAAAGGCGATATCGAAAAATATGGAATAGCTGCCTTTAATGAAAAGTGTCGTCATTCAGTGCAAAGACATGTTGGCGCATTTACTGAGATGACTGAACGGATGGGCTTCTGGGTCGATTTTGATCAGGCTTATTGGACGATGTCTAACGAATATATTGAGAGTGTCTGGTGGTCTCTTGCTCAAATTCATAGCAAAGGCCTACTAGTCCAAGATTCTCGCGTAGCTCCTTATTGTCCAAGATGTGGCACAGGTCTTTCAGATCATGAGATAGCTCTAGGCTATGAGAGCGTTACTGACCCGAGCCTTTACTTGCGCTTTCCAATTACTGAAGGGGAGCTAAAAGATCTTGGGGCATCACTTCTAGTCTGGACTACTACCCCTTGGACCTTGGTCTCTAATACCGCAATTGCCGTAAACCCAGATGTTGATTATTTGGTGGTTAGAACTAAGGCCGATTCTGAAAAGGAGGTCACCTCGGAAGTCTTGGTGATCGCAGAAAGCCTAGTTGAGGCGATAGATGGCGGTTATGAGGTCTTAAGAAAGTTGAAGGGAAATCAATTAGAGAAGACTAAGTATCAACGCCCCTTTGACTTTGTTGATATTCCAGATGCTCATTATGTAGTCCTTGCTGACTATGTGACTACTGAAGATGGAACCGGATTGGTTCATCAAGCACCAGCATTTGGCGCAGATGACTTACAGACTTGTCGCAAATATGGCCTACCGGTGATCAACCCAATTGCTCCCAATGGTGAATTTGAATCAAACATTCCAACAGTTGGTGGCATGTTCTTTAAGCAAGCAGATAGAGTCCTAATCAAAGTGCTTAAGAAATCTGCAGCGCTCTATAAACATCAGCAATATGAGCACTCCTACCCACATTGCTGGAGATGTCATACTCCCCTGATCTATTACGCCCAACCTTCTTGGTACATCAGAACTACCAAAATCAAAGAAGAGTTATTGCGAGAAAATGCCGCTACCGATTGGCATCCAGAGACAGTAAGAACGGGTCGCTATGGCGATTGGTTAAATAACAATATCGATTGGGCTCTCTCTCGCAATCGCTATTGGGGAACTCCCCTTCCTATCTGGCGCTGCGAAAACAAGCATGAAGAGGCCTTTGCTTCAAAGGCGCAATTGCAGGCGCGATACGGGAGGGATTTGACTGATCTGGAACTTCATAGACCTTTTGTCGATGAGATTGTCTTTAAATGCCTTAGTTGTCCATCACAGATGGTGCGAACCCCTGAAGTTATTGATTGTTGGTATGACTCAGGTGCCATGCCCTTTGCTCAATGGGGATATCCCCATAGTCAAGGATCTGATCAGAGGTTTAACCAGGCCTATCCTGCTGACTTTATATGCGAGGCAATTGATCAGACCCGCGGTTGGTTCTATACCTTGATGGCTATTGGAACTCTGGTATTTGATAAATCCTCCTATAAAACCGTGCTCTGCCTAGGGCATATCTTGGATAAAGATGGTCGCAAGATGAGTAAGCATTTAGGCAATGTCCTTGAGCCAATGGCGCTTATGGATAAACATGGAGCAGATGCGGTCCGTTGGTACATGCTCGCTGCTGGTTCTCCATGGAGTGCAAGACGTGTTAGCCATGAAGCCATCTCAGAAGTCGTAAGAAAGACCTTACTTACCTATTGGAACACGGTCTCCTTTCTAACCCTCTATGCCTCAGCTGCTAATTACTCCCCAACTCCAATAACTAACTCCACTCAACTTTCAATATTGGATCGTTGGATTTTAAGCGAATTAAATCAACTAATTGCATTAGTTGATCAAGCTCTAACCGATTTTGATTCCCAGTTGGCTGGCTCGGCAATTGCCACATTCATCGACGATTTATCCAATTGGTATGTCAGGCGATCGAGAAGAAGATTCTGGGATGGCGATAGCCCAGCTCTCTCCACCCTGCATCACTGTCTAAAGAACGTCACCTTACTAATGGCCCCTATGGTGCCATTCATTACTGAACATGTCTGGCAAGAACTTATTTGCGTTGTTGAAGAGGATGGACCTATTTCAGTCCACCTGGCAGATTTTCCTGTCAGTGATGATTCATTAATTGATAAAGAACTCTCCAAATCTGTTGCTCTAACCAGAAGGCTAGTTGAGCTCGGTCGAGCATCTAGGGCGCAATCTGGCGTAAAGATTCGCCAGCCTCTTTCTCGAGCGCTAATTGCAGCTCCTGGCTGGAAGTCGCTAGATGTTGAACTTCGCGATCAAATCTCAGATGAACTCAATGTTGAATCCTTAGATGATCTTTCTAGCGCTGGAGCAGATCTAGTTGAAATCTCTATCAAGGCTAATTTCCGCTCACTTGGAGCAAGATTTGGCGGCGAGGTTCAAGCAATATCGAAGGCCATCACCTCTTCTAATGCCCAAGCTCTAGTTGGTCAGATAAGAAAAGATGGGAAAGCATCAATTTCCTATGACACAAACTCAGTAGAGATTACCGAGGATGATCTCGTTATTACTGAAACCCCAAGAACTGGTTGGGCAGTGGCTTCACACTCAGGTGAGAGCGTCGCTATGGATTTGAAACTAACTGATGAACTGATCGCAAAAGGCATTGTTAGAGAGGCTATTCGCGCCATTCAAGATGAGCGAAAGACCGCAGGATTTGATGTCAGTGATCGCATCCATGTGAAGTGGAACTCAGATATATCATCATCGAAGGCAATTCAGGATGGAATCGCCTGGATAAGTGAAGAGGTTCTAGCTCTCTCATTTGAAAGAGATCCGAGCCTAAAGCCAAGTGATCAAGAGCTCGGCCTTTGCCTAAGACTAAGTAGGGCTTAAAACCTACTTCTAATCTGCCAGAGATCAGGAAATACTGGATTAAACAGAGTTGAAGAAAGATATGCGGTACCACTTGAGCCACCAGTTCCACTCTTATGCCCAATAGTTCTCTCCACCATTTTTACATGGCGATAGCGCCACTCTTGCAGGCCTTCATCGATATCCACTAAGCGCTCACAGATAAGTGAGCCTTCAGGATCTTTCCTATGAAGTTCAAGCAGAGCCTCTTGCACAGCCTCATTCGGTTGATAGCTCAAAGCGAAATCACGGTTCAAAATTTCCTTTGTAATACTAAATCCTCGTCCATCAAAATACTTAAGTGCGCTATCCCAAATGCTTGGTTGCTGCATCACATTCTCAACCCGCTGCTTATCCTCTGGCAGAAGGTGCGATACAGCTTTTTGGTCGCGTCTTCCAAGGATTGCTTCGACTTCTCTAAATTGCGCAGACTGAAAACCGCTGGAAGCTCCTAGGCGATCGCGGAATGAATTGAATTGCAGCGGGGTCATCGTCTCAAGAATGTCGATCTGAGCAACACAGATTTTTAGGATTGTTCTAATTCGACCCAGAATAGATAGTGAGTAATGAGTATCGCCGGATTCAAGACTTCTTTGCGCAGCAAGAAATTCATGGATCAACTCCTTAAACCAGAGTTCATAGGTTTGATGGGTCACGATGAACAACAACTCATCATGCTCAGGGCCTTCAGAGAGTGGTTGTTGCAGTTTGAGTAACTCGCCAACCTTCAGATAGGAGCTATAGGTAAGGGCGGCGTCATCGCTTTGACTCATGTGACTCGAACCTCTGCATCACTGACTTTCTCATACTGACGAGTGCTTACTAAATCTCTGATTCTTTGAAACCCGTCATAAACCTCTACATAGGAGTTAACTAGGGGCGAGATAGCGACTCTTATCGAATTGGGAGCACGAAAGTCTGGAATCACATTGGCGTACTTGCGCAGAGCAATAGCAATTTTACCCGCCTCTGGATGACAGAGAGATATATGTCCTCCACGCTTGCCGGAACTTCTTGGCGTATTGAGTGAGAAACCTAGTGGTTCAAGCCACTTCTCAGATAATTCAATCATCATCTCAGTTCCAATCGCAGCTTTTGCCTGGATGGCAGAAATTCCTGCCTCTTCGATCATTTCAAATGCGCTCTTAACACAGCGCAGTCCAATTAGCGAAGGACTGGCTATTTGAAAGCCCCGAATGCTTTCAACTCTTTCAAAATCTGGACCCATAGCGAATTGATCTCGTTGGGCGAACCATCCTTGGATTGGAACTTGTAGTTGGTTCTGCATCTGCCTTGAGACATATAACCAGGCAGGAGATCCTGGTCCTGAGTTTCCGTACTTGTAGGTGCAGCCAACTGCCAGATCAACTGAGTTCTTATCAAAATCAAGGACCACAGATCCCACTGCGTGGGCTGCATCCCAGAGCATTAAGGCTCCATAACTCTTTACTAATTCAGTAAGGGCCTTGATATCCTGCCTAGCACCTGAGCGATATTGCACGACTTGCAGTGAAACCAAGGCCACATCATCTGAGAGATAGCCTTTTAGTAGTTCTGGTGTAATCAATTCACTTTCACTAAGGGCGCTATCTTCATTATCAATGGTGGTTAGATTCAAGCCTAGGCTCTTTGCAATACCGGCCATTATGTAACGATCGGTTGGAAAATTAGCGGCATCAATAATCATGGTTTTCCTATCGGGCCTTGCCCTTATTGCGGCTAGGGCTAATTGATAGAGATTCACAGAGGTGGTGTCACAGGCTAGAACTTGACCCGCACCGGCCCCCAGGGCGCTTCGCCCAATCAAGTCTCCAACAGTCTGGGCTTCATCAATCCAATTCTCCCAACCGGTAACGACCTTTGACCCCCACTCTTGGGTAAGAAAATCACTAATTGCCTCTACCGTGGCATGAGGCAGACGACCTAAAGAATTACCATCTAGATAGCACGTATTGGGATCGGTAATTACAAATTGATCTCGATATTGCCTTAGATCATCCTGGGCATCTAGAGCTAGGGCTTGGCCGCGTTCCATAACCTTGAGTCTAGGTCAGGTATTCCCTTCTTGAGAAGTTGCTGGCTAGGACAAGGTTCTAGCGAATCAATGCAATAAGAATTTGTATGCCGAAGAAGAGCACAATAAATGACAGATCAAGAGCTACTGGTCCCATGCGAAGCGGGGGGATAAAGCGGCGGACAAAACCTAGAGGCTTGTCAGTGATCACATAAATTATTTCGGCAGCGGGAAGAATAATTCCTCGTGGACGCCAGTCCGGGCGAAACATCCTGACATAATCAAGAATCAAGCGAGCAAAGAGAGCGAAGAGAAAAAGGTTTAGAGCAAGGACAATCCAGCCGCTGACATCTATCACAGCAGAATTAAATCAACTCTGGTTAAAAAAGCTAGCGTTGGCAGCTGCCGTCTTATCCTCTGAGCTGACCATCACATTTGGTGGTGTTAGGAGAAATACTTTTGAAGTCACACGCTCGATTGTTCCGGCATGACCAAAGACTAAGCCGGAGGCAAAATCAATTAATCTCTTCCGCTCTGAATCCTCCATATCGCTTAGGTTCATAATTACCGGATTTCCTTCACGGTAATACTCACCAATTGCACGAGCTTCACTATAGAAACGTGGCGTGATAGTAACGATGCGATCAATAGCGGCCGGCTCTGCAGGCTTTGCCCGGCTACTCATAGATGGAGCAACGCTGAGTGACTTGCTCTCGCGCCTTACTGGGGCAACCTTATTTCCAGGTGATGCTACTTCGCTAGATCCATCATCTTCGGTTAGACCTAGGTAGTTGGTCATTTTTCTCAAGGCACTCGTCATATCCTGATTTTACCCGCCTAGCTATCTCTGCCCGAGGATTGAGCTACCGAGCCTGATATGTGTCGCACCATATTCCATAGCAATCTGATAATCCCCACTCATTCCCGATGAGATACCACTGGCCTTTGGAGCCATTTTCAATAGTTCTTGACTCAAATTCCTCAAGATTTCAAAGCCCGGCCTGGGATCGCTATTTAGAGGTGCTATCCCCATAACTCCTACAACGTCAATGCCTGCTAACGCAATCAGGCTCTCGGCAAAGGCTACAAATTCCTTTGGGTCTACTCCACTTCTATTACTTTCTCGGCTAGCTAACTCATCTGCATCTAGATTAACCTGAATAAAGCATCTCTGCCGCTTATTTAGCTCTAACGCCAACTCTGAGATTTTGACTGCATGACGAATCTCATCAAGTGAGTGGATATAGGAAGCAACCGAAACTATGGCTCTTAACTTATTACTCTGTAGCCCTCCTTGAAAATGCCAATGGATGTCCTTGGCAAGAGCCTCTGACTTCTTACTTAACTCGCTCTGACGATTCTCCCCAAAGTGACGCTCGCCAAGAAGATAGAGGATTTCAAGGTCACTTACTGGAAAAGTCTTGGTAACGACGATCAACTCCACCCCAGGCTTGAGCTGAGCTTTGATCTTATCAAGAGCGCTTCTGATCTGACTCTCTCTAGCGCTCATCTGATGATCACCCCCGCCTGCCTTCCAGTTTTTGCATCACGACGATATGAGAAATATCCTGGGCTATGTTTGCTGCACTGGCCTGTAGAACTCCAGACTATCCCACGCTCCTTTAAGATAGAGATAACCCCTGCCTCTAAATCAAGGCATCTCTTCTCCTCATCAGTTGCACATTTGCCTATCTGATTAACCACTCGGCGATAGATTTCAAGGCTGACTTGATAACAGTTGCCACATATTGATGCTCCGAGGGATGCGCTAATTTCACTTGGAACTATCCCATAACTTTCAAATCTTTCAAGGGTTGCCTCAACTACCCCTGCAACCAGGCCTTTTCTGCCTATATGCACTGCCGCTATTGCAGATGGCGAAGATAGAAGGAGGGGTATGCAATCTGCAGTCAAAACCGCAAGTGCGATGCCGCTTCTTTTGGTAAATAGCGCATCGGCCTCTGGCTCTTGCAAATGCGAGGAGCTCTCATCAATCTCCGCGACCTTTGAGCCATGAACCTGGCGCATAAAGAATAGATCGCTGCGCTTTATGCCTAACTCTCTAGCAAGTAACTCACGATTGGCCTCAACTACTATTGCTTCATCGCCAACATGGCTTGCCAGGTTCAAACTTTGAAATTCATTACTACTAAAGCCACCATGGCGCGAGGTAAAGAGCGACCTCGACATTTGGGGCTTTACTACTTCATGAAATCTGGGATATCAATATCATCTTCTGCCACTAACTCCTCAAAAGTTATCCTTCTTCTGGGAGTTCCTGGGGTATCCATCGCAACTGCTATTGGATCATTTGCAGCGATGGGATCGGCATGACCATTTAAACTAGTTGTTGAGATAACTGGAACAGATACCTTCTTTGGCGCTCCCCCATCAAATCCCGCAGCAATGACCGTCACTCTTACCTCATCACCAAGGGCATCATCGATCACAGTTCCAAAGATGATGTTGGCATCAGGGTGAGCACATTTGGCCACCAACTCGGCTGCTTCGCTGATCTCAAATAGACCAAGATCTGATCCACCAGCAATTGAGAGAAGAACTCCATGGGCGCCATCGATTGATGCCTCAAGTAGAGGGGACGAGATTGCAAGTTCAGCAGCTCGGGTAGATCTGGCCTCACCTCTGGCAGAGCCGATTCCCATGAGAGCAGAACCTGCTCCATCCATGACGCTTTTTACATCGGCAAAATCAAGATTGATTAGACCTGGCGTGGTAATCAAATCAGTAATTCCTTGAACTCCTGAGAGCAAGACTTGATCAGCGGTTTTGAATGCCTCTGGTGCAGAGATCGAGCGATCAGAGATTGAAAGTAGGCGATCATTCGGAATGACAATAAGAGTGTCAACTTCAGAGCGAAGATTTTCAATTCCTTCGTCTGCTTGCATCGCACGGCGTTTGCCTTCAAAACTAAATGGACGTGTTACCACTCCAACTGTTAAAGCCCCTGCCTCTTTAGCAATCTTGGCAATAATTGGCGCTCCACCACTTCCAGTGCCACCGCCCTCACCCGCTGTCACAAAAACCATATCTGAGCCACGTAATACTTCTTCGATTTCTTCGGTGTGATCAATTGCTGCTTGCCTGCCAATTTCAGGAACAGCTCCGGCGCCAAGTCCACGAGTTAGTTTCCTTCCAATATCTAATTTGACATCAGCATCACTCATCAGAAGAGCTTGTGCATCAGTGTTAATGGCAATGAACTCAACGCCTTTTAGTCCAACATCGATCATGCGATTAACTGCATTAACGCCACCGCCGCCAATGCCAACTACTTTGATGACTGCTAGATAATTCTGTGGTGTCGCCACTCTCTCTCGTCTCTCTCCAAACCCTAATTCTCAACTTTAGACTTAGGGTTCAGTTTCATTCCACGCACAAAAGTAGTTGTGCAGCCAGCCTCTGGCAAAGACCGACACGATTAGTTAAGGAAATACTTTATCTATCGAGCTGTTGGTTTCAGCGGATCTCTTAGATTGATTCTGCGAACTGTTTCATTCCCATCCAATGCTAATAAGCGCTGTATTACTTCGACTTTTAGCCCAAGATCGCTGGTATTGCCCCAGGAGATTTCGATACTACGCCCTGAATAGTTGGCCGAGGTGATAAAACTATCGCCATCTCTAGCGCTAACTCGCTGTAACGCAAAACCTTTCGCGGCAAGCTCTTGGCCAAATAGCTCTATTAGTTCTCGAGCGCCAGCCCTTAATTGGCTAACTTCCTCGCCGCTTGTTGTAGCCGGCAGAGTTAACTCAGGTATCTGCTGCCAGCTCAGATCTCCAGAGCTGATAGCTTGATCGATATCCTGCCTGGGAAGATAAAAGTAATCAAGACCTGAGTCCATAAATCCTACGTTGGCACTCTGGGGACTTGTAGTTGAGGTAAGCCTAGCTATCGGAGATCTGGAAAATACCTTTACCAGTAATCTACCACTGATTAGATTTCGATCTACTTCCACATTTTCCACCAGAGCAAATTGCCGCAGTCGATTGGCGAGTTGGCGACGATCAACCCGCGCTATTTGATCCCCAAGTTCAACAACTGCAGGTGGCTGGGCTAACATCTGCTCTACTCGAGTCGCAATTTCTTTGTCCTTGATACCAATCTTGATCTCTTTGACTACAAATACCTGGCTAAATCCCAAAAGATAAATAAGTGTGCCAGAAAGAATTAATGAAATTAGAAGAGTTAGCCTTAGATGTAATCTCATGCAATTAGGATTCGATTGCCTCTGCGATTAATTTACCAAGAGAGCTGATGTCCCCTGCCCCCAAGGTAAGAATCAAATCTCCACTCTTTGCCATCTTTACCACCGATTCGACGACCTCGGGTATCGAAGGTTGATAGCTATGTACTTTGCTATCCATTTCTTTTGAAATTAGAAGGGAGCTAACTCCTGCAATCTCTTTCTCGCCAGCGGGATATATCTCAAGTAAGTAGGTGTAATCAGATGCCGACAGCGCTTTGGCAAATTCGCTGGCAAATACTTGAGTTCTAGAGTATCTATGAGGTTGGAAAACTGTGATTACCCGACCACCTTGAGCATATAGCCTGGCGCTTTCAAGAGTTGCCCTAATCTCAGTTGGATGATGCCCGTAATCATCAATAACGGTTATTCCCTGGCAGATACCCTTAATTTCAAAGCGTCTTCTGGCTCCACTAAATAGAGATAAACCTTCAAGCAGATCATTGGCATTTGCACCAAGTTCAAGGCCTGCAAGTAGCGCTGCCCCAGCATTGAGAAGATTATGGCGGCCAGTGATGGCCAGTTCTACCTTCCCTAAGACCCGACCGTGATGACTAACTCTGGCCTGCGCGCGCCTTGGTTCAAGATGAATACGATCAAGGCGCAGGTCTGCCTCACTATCTATTCCATAGGTAGCGATGGAAATAGCAGCGCCCTTCTCCTTGACTCTCTTTACTAATCCAAGTGCTCCTGGATCATCGCTGCAGATAGCCAAAAAGCCCCCCGGCCTGATGGTGGCGACAAAGTCATCAAATATCTGATCGATCTGAGCAAGAGTTGCAAAATTATCAACATGATCTAATTCGATATTGGTAATTATTACACCCAAAGGTCTATAGGCGGTAAATGAGCCATCTGATTCATCAGCTTCAACGACGAAGGTATCTCCGGAGCCTTGATGAGCATTGGTTCCAGAGTTACTAACTGTTGCTCCTATGGCAAAGGATGGATCAAATCCTGCATGCTGAAGCGCTACCGTTAACATCGATGCAGTTGTGGTCTTTCCATGGGTTCCAGCAACTGCAACAGAGCGAGTGCCAATCATTAACTCAGCAAGAGCTGCGGCTCGCTCCAAAACTGGTATGCCGTTCTTCAGCGCCGCCGCAAGCTCTGGATTACTTGGAGGAATCGCACTTGATTTGATCACTAATTCTGCGCTACCTAGATTTTCTGGGCTATGGCCAATGTAGATCTTTGCTCCCAAACTTCTTAAGCCATCAAGCATCGAAGAATCATGCAAATCTGAGCCTGAAACTTGCGCACCCCTTGAGGCCATGATCCTGGCAATTCCACTCATTCCCGAGCCACCGATACCTACAAAGTGAACTCGGGCCTTCCTCCAATCACGAATTATTTGAGCGCTCATTTAGCGCCTGCTTTTGAGAGCAGATCTTGAGCAAGCTCGGCAATTCTCATCGCTGCCTTGGAGTTAGAACCTATGGATTTTGGCTGATATCTTGCTGCGCAATCTAGAGCTATCGATAAGTTTTGGTTTAGCCACTCTGCTGAGAAATCATCATTTGCCACCATTAGCGCTGAGCCCTGAGCCACTAGAGCCGTCGCATTATCAATTTGCTCGCCATTTCCATGAGGCAAGGGAATCAGTATTGAGTATTTTCCCAGCGAGACCAGCTCTGAGCAGGTAACCGCCCCTGAGCGAGTGATCAGAAGATCTGCGCTGCCATAGATGGCGGCCATATCGTGAAAGTAGGGTAGGGGTAGATAATTGTTACTTGCCCCAGGAAGCTCGTTATTGATTCCTAAAGCATGGATTATCTGAACCTTGGTATATCTATCGCAATATTTCTCTAGGAATTCTGCAATAACCGAGTTGATGTGAGTAGATCCGAGTGAGCCACCAAATACCGCTACTATCTGAAGTTTTGGATCAAATCCCCAACTCTGACAGTTAAGCTCTCTAAAGCTTGACCTATTGGATTGCTCTGCAAGATTGTTCAGTGATTGGCGAATTGGCATCCCAACTAAGACCGAACCTGGCCAATCCTTGGCAACCTTTTCAAAATTTACTGCAGTCACTTTGGCAAAGCGCCGCCCCAGTCTATTGGCAAGACCTGGTTTGGCATTAGCCTCGTGGATCAAAATAGGAACCTTAAGGCTCCAAGCGGCTAGATATGTTGGAGTCGAAACATATCCCCCAAATCCAATTACTAAGTCAGCTCGCTTGATAATTACTCTAGCCTTCAATGTCGCTGCTATTATGAGAATTGGAAAGAGAATAATCTTCGGTGAAAATCTTCTCGGAAATGAAGCCTTTGGAATATAATGGATGCGATGACCTCTCTTGGGAACCAATAACGATTCAAGTCCACGTAGGACTCCTATGAATTCACAAGAGATTCTTGGGTCCTTGAGCAACAGAGCTTCAGCGACTGCTAGCGCTGGCTCAATATGTCCAGCAGTTCCTCCGCCAGCTAAGACCACGCGCTGCGCCATGGGCTCTATCCTCTCGCAGTTCTTGCCGCCCTACGCTGGCGAATCTCGGACGCAATTTGGGGATCTCGTCGAAGAACTCCTAGAACAAAGCCGAGGGCGATGAGGGTGGCAATAAGAGAAGAGCCACCATAGGAAATCAGCGGCAGAGTCACTCCGACAACTGGAATTACGCTAATTACTGTTCCGATATTTAGAAGTACTTGTGCTGCGATCCAACATCCAATGCCTGCACAGACATAGCGATCAAATGAATTCTGTGCATTTAGTGCTACTTTAAATATTCCAAGAATTAGGATTCCAAATAGAGCAAGAGTTGCTAGAGTCCCTAGCAATCCTAACTCTTCTCCAATTACTGCAAAAATAAAGTCAGTGTGCACTTCAGGAAGACTGCCCCACTTCTGCTTACTACTTCCAAGACCTGTTCCCAGCGCTCCTCCTGAGGCAAGTCCCATGATGCTATGGGCCTGCTGCCAACCAACATCTTGATAATTCTCCTCGGAAAAGGGATTAAAGAATGCCGAGAAGCGATTCATGCGAGTAGCACTTGGCAGAACAAAGGCGGCAAAGACACCAATTCCGACAAGGCTTAGAACTGCAAATACTCTTAAAGGAAGTCCCGAAATGTAGAGAATTCCCGCGATGAATCCGGTGATCACCACTGCCGTACCAAGATCATTACCAATCATTATTAGCGTCATTATCAAAGCAAATCCAGGAACTATCAATCGAGCAGGATCGCTTGGTATTTCCTCACTCGCTCTCTGATCATGGAGATGGAGCCTTAGCGCACACCAAAGAATCAAGCCTAACTTGGCGAATTCACTGGGTTGGAGCGTAAAGATTCCGATACCAATCCAGTTGGTGTTCCCACCAACGGCTTTCCCGATTCCACTAATTTGAGGAAGTATTAAGAGGGCGCAGGAAAGAATCAATGAGACCTGAGCAATCGGCTTCCAGATTTCATATCTAAGCTTCATCGTCACCCAAGCAAGTCCTGCTGCCACAATCAGAAATAGGGCTTGACGCGCGACAAAACTAAATGAATTACCTGATTCTCTTAAAGATTTAACCGATGATGCGCTCAAAACCATCACTAAGCCCAGCAATGAGAGCGCAACCGCTGAGCCCAAAACTAAATAGTAAGCAGAGGCTGGAGTAGAGAATAGTGGCTTTGACTTACTCACCAAATGCCTCCTTCGCTGCTTGGGTAAAGCTATCGCCACGATCGGCATAATCGTTAAATTGATCCATCGAAGCACAAGCCGGGGCCAGCAAAACCACATCTCCACTTACTGCAAAGTCTTTGACAATATCCATGACCTGGCGCATTACCTCTATCCCCTTCAAGTTAGGATCGGTCATGTATATAGCAAGATTTGGAGACTCCTTTAATAGTGCGCTTCTAATCAGGGAGGCATCACTTCCGATTAATATCGCAGCTCTTATTCGACTCTTGCATCTTCTGGCTAGCTCATCCATCGCCGCTCCCTTTGCAAGACCGCCGCCAATCCAGATTGACTGCATCTGCGAGTGAAGAGCTGCAATCGCGGCATGGGGATTTGTTGCTTTTGAATCATCGATGAAAGTTATTCCGCCTCTAGCAAAAACCATCTCAAGTCGATGATGATCCAATCTAAAACTTCTTAATGCTGCCGCTATTGCGCTAGGGCTCGCTCCGACACTTCTGGCAAGGGCTGCGGCAGCCATCGCATTTGAAACATTATGGCCTACAGATGGACTCACATCTAGCAGTTCAAATAGGGCTACAGCATCACCATCAACAAATTTTCGATCAACAATTAGATTTTCAACTAATCCAATTTCGCCTTTGGCAGGAACTTGCAGTGATATCCAGATAACCTTCTTGGGGAATCTTCTCATGCTCTCTATAAGATATTCATCATCCCTATTTAGGATGACTAATTCTGAGAGATCAGCGATCTTTAACTTAGCGGCTAAGTAATTCTCAAAGCTCTGATGCCAATCAATATGATCTTGAGCAATATTCAAAATAGCTGCCGATTCCAGGTGGGCCAGATTGCTCCACTCTAATTGAAATGATGAGAGTTCTAGCGCCAAAACATCGGCCCCGGAATTCACCACCGCCTCAAGGGCGGTATATCCCACGTTGCCACAAGCTTTTGCCTTAATTCCAGATTGGATAAGCATAGATTCAAGCATCTGAATGGCGGTGGTTTTTCCGTTGGTGCCAGTGAGTCCTATCCAGCGTTGATTGGGGCAGATTTGCTCTTTAACTCTCCAGGCAAGATCAATTTCGCTGATCAATTCAATTCCAGCGCTTCTAACAAGCGAAATAAATGGATGATCAACTCTCCAGCCTGGAGAGACAACTGCAAGCTTTACTCCGGCTAAATCCTCACTTCTCAATTCATTTCTTATCCCAAATCCGGCAACTTTCTCATCAACTGAGATCACCGATGCGCCTTTGGACATCAAAAGCTCGAGCGTGGGAGCCCCAGTAACTCCCGCGCCAAAGAGAATGCACTTAGCGCCGCCCAAAGAATCTAGAAAACTCTGGCTCACGCAACGACCCACTGAGCATAGAAGAGTCCAAGGCCAGCAGCTACACATAAACCTGCCACAATCCAGAATCGAATAACAATAGTTACCTCGCCCCAACCAAGTAGTTCAAAGTGATGTTGAAGCGGTGCCATCTTAAACACTCTTTTGCCACCGCTTATTTTGAAGTAGCCGGTCTGAATGATCACAGAGAGAGTGATGATTACAAATAACCCGCCGATAGGAATCAGCAGAAGCTCAATTCGAAGTGCCATAGCAAGGCCAGCTAGCGCCCCACCGAGGGCTAGAGAGCCAGTATCTCCCATAAAGATTCTTGCCGGAGAGGCATTCCACCAGAGAAATCCGGCACAAGATCCAGCAAGAGCTGATGCAAGAACTGCAAGATCTAATGGATCGCGCACGTTGTAACAATTGCCGCCACTTACCACTTCGCAGCGCTGACCAAACTCCCAGACACCGATGAGAACGAATGCCAGAAATGATAATACTGCTGCCCCTGTGGCTAGACCATCTAGGCCATCGGTTAGATTGACTCCGTTACTTGCACCAAGCACCATCAAGATTGCTAGGAGAATCAGTAGCGCCATTCCGAGCTTTATCGAAGTATCTCTAACTGTTGATAGATACTGCGACATTGGCGTTAGTCCGAGGTCATCAGGAAATCTGGTAGCCAAATAGCCAAATACTCCCGCAATGATTCCTTGAGTTAGCAACTTCTCCTTAGCCTTAAGCCCTAGTGAACGCTGCCTAACTACCTTTAGCCAATCATCCAAATATCCGATTAAGCCAAGACAAACAATTAGGCCGATTACCAATACTGCCGAAGTGGTTAAAGCTGCGCCAGTAAATAGATGTGAGATCAAATAACCAGCAATTGCTGCCAGAATCAGGATTACCCCACCCATTGTTGGAGTTCCACGCTTGGTGTGATGGCTCTTTGGACCATCATCTCTAATCTGCTGGCCATAGCCTTTGCGCAACAAGAGCTCAATGAATACCGGGGTAAGTAAAAAGCTAATCAGAAATGCAGTTGCCCCTGAAATTAATATGCCTCTCATCTACTCTCCCCTTCGGGCTCGATCATAACCCTGGTCTTAATGGCACTGGCTAATTCATCTAGTTTCTCAGCCCTGGAGGCTTTTACTAGTACGACATCGCCTGGATTAAATTCGGAAAAGACACTTAGGGATTCTTGCCAGCTAGGGAAATATCGAACTGTGATTGTCGCAGGATCAATCTTGCTTAGATAGGACTTGCTATTGATGGCTACCAAGAAATCAATTCCTAAATTTTGCGCGCTCTTCCCAATTTCTTCATGCAACTGATCTGAAGCCTGGCCTAACTCATGCATTTGCCCCAAAAAGGCCCAGGAGCGACCACCTCGTTCTTGAGCAAGTAGGGCTAAAACCCTAAGGGCGGCCTCAATACTCTCAGGATTTGCATTATAAGAATCATTAATCAGTGTTAAACCATTTCCTTCATCTAATTCCATGCGCCATTTACTAAGTGACTGATGATTGGAAAGAGCCGAGGCAATTCGACTGACACTTACGCCTAGAGAGCTAGCGATGGCAGCGGCCGCAAGAGCATTCGAAATCTGATGAAGGCCGAGGATTTGTAACGCTACCGCCTGGCGCTCACTGCCAATTACTAAGTCAAAGTGAGCAAAGCCTCCCCTGGCTTCAATATCAGCGGCGCGAATATCGCATTTTGCGTCAACTCCAAAGGTAACCCTCTTTACACCCTCTGCACTTGGCATATTTGGGGTAAAAGAATCATAAGTTCCAAGGACTGCAACGGCGCCCTTTCCTAAACCAGCAATCAACTCACCCTTAGTCTTGGCAATCACTTCTTGAGATCCGAATTGGCCAACGTGAGCATTTCCAACTATAAGAACGGCCCCAACATTAGGATTGGCAAGGGCGGTAAGAGCAGTGATATCTCCACTGTTCCTGGCACCCATTTCCAGGATGCAATATTTACTCGTCTTTGTGCAGCGAAGAAGGGTCAAAGGAACGCCCAGCTCATTATTGAAAGAGTCCATGGAGGCGATCGTTTCACCTTCATTACTAAGAATTGAGAGGAGTAGATCCTTAGTTGTGGTCTTTCCCTGGCTCCCGGTAATTCCAACTACTCTTAAGTCTTTGAGCTCAGCTCTTACATGAGAGGCTAATTTTGCTAAGGCTATCAGGACATCATTTACCAAAATATGAGGAGTGGAAACTGGACGCTTACAAATACTTAAAACCGCTCCCTTTTTGACTGCTTCAGCGATGTAATCATGGCCATCGCCCTTCTCGCCCTTAAGTGCTAAAAAGACATCCCCAGGAGTAATCTGCCTTGAATCAAACTGGAAGCTAGCCGCACTTCCTACTTGGAGATCTCCATGGGTTATGCCCCCCATAATTTGAGCCATCTGTGCCATGCTCATTTGAATCATAATTCGGCCTCGATGTATTTTCTTAAGATCCCTTGGTCGCTAAATGGAATTTTGACTCCCCTAATCTCTTGGCCTACTTCGTGTCCCTTACCTAAGACCACCAGGACATCTCCGGCTTCGGCTCTCTCAACGCCATATCTGATGGCTACTTGGCGATCTACGATTACAGCACTAGGTGACTTAACCTCGAGTGAACCGAGCATATCTTTCAATATTTGCTCAGGGTCTTCATCTCTTGGATTATCGCTGGTGAAGATGGCGATATCACTTCCAGAATCAAGAGCCTTTCCCATCAGAGAACGTTTAGATCTATCGCGATTACCCCCACAGCCCAGGATTGCGATTATCTTGGAATCGGTGATTTTTCTTAGCGTTGCCAGAACCTTCTCAACGGCATCTGGGGTGTGAGCATAATCAACTAAGGCTAAGAATTCTTGCCCACAATCAATCACTTCTAGTCGACCAGGGGCTCCTTTAAGAGTTGCTAGGGAGTTTCCAATTACTAGCGGATCGACCCCACTTTCATAAGCTATTACCATAGCCATGAGTGCATTATCTAGATTATGTTCTCCTATTAGATTTAGTTGACCTGAAATGAGAATTCCATCCCTGCCTCTGACAATAACTTCATAGCCCTTAGAGGTGTTCTTGATTCCTTGGTAATACCAATGAGCTTTGCTATTTGTACGAGAGATAGTAGTGGGGGTTAGTGAAATCTCACTTGCTAGCCTGGCTCCATAAGCATTATCGATATTTATGAAGGCTGCTTGGCAGAGCTGGGCTTCAAAGAGTTTCTTCTTGGCTTGGTAGTAATTCTCCATATTGCCATGAAAATCAAGATGATCTTGTGTCAGATTGGTAAAGGCAGCAGCAGAGAAGAAGGCTCCATCTACACGATTTAGTGCTAGCGCATGGCTACTTACCTCGACAGCGGCTGCGCGCAGATGTCTCTCTTGCATGATAGAGAGGATGTTATGGAGTTGATCGGCCTCTGGAGTAGTGTGGCTAGCGGCAAAACTATCCCGGCCAATTTCAATTCCAATAGTTCCAATGAGGCCAGAATCCACCCAAGCAAATTCCCAGATTTGCCTAAGTAGAAATGAGGTCGTGGTCTTGCCATTTGTCCCCGTGATTCCGGCAAGAAATAGCGCTCTGCTGGGAGATTGATTAAACCAATCTGCCAAGTAGCCACTCTTAGCTCTCGGGTTTTCTATCTTCAAAATTGGGAAATCTCCAAGTAATGCTGAGGCAAGATCTGCGCCTTGCATATCAGTCAGCAATGCAATAGCACCAGCTTTTTGAGCATCTAAAGCAAATCGCGCCCCATGATGTTTCTCACCAGGGAGAGCTATAAATAGCGCTCCCTCTGTAATTCGATTTGAAGAACTAGAAAGACCCGTTATCTTAAGGGACTTAAACTTTTCACTAATTTCAACTCCTAAAAAAGATGCCACATCGCCAAGCTTTTTAACATTTGGCTCAAAGCGACGCATCTCAGCCATTTTCGCTCACTTGATCTCTCTTAGCACCCGATGCTTGCGCCCCACCGGTCATCAATTCAATCTTGGCCTTTAACTCTTTCTCGGTAAGAACATAGCCTGTTGTTGCAGGAGCTGTGGGACGAATCGCTTTATCCTCTAGAACAAAGCTCATCACTTTCTTGAATACTGGGCCCCCCAGATATCCTCCCCAGTGAAGACCCTTAGGATCTTGAATGGTTACCGAGACTACATACTCGGGTTTATCTGCCGGAGCAAACCCGATAAACGAAGCAGTATATCCGCTGTAGCAACCGCATTTAGGGTTATACCTCTGCGCAGTTCCAGTTTTCCCAGCAACGCGATAACCATCGATGGCAGCTGATGCTGCGGTTCCTCGGTTGGTGGCAACGCTCTCCATCATTAAGCGCATCTTCTCTGCAGTATCTGCGCTAATCACCCTTACTGATTTTTGCTGACTTGCCGGGGCATATCTCCCCGCTCCATCGCTAATGCCAGCAATCAAGGTAGGGGTCACGCGAAGGCCATCGTTGGCAATAGTTGCAAAGACTGATGTTGCCTGAAGGGCGGTAAGTGAATAACCCTGACCAAATGCCACAGCTGGAGCAGTTGTTCCAGACCAATCCTTAACGTCATGCAGCTTTCCAGTTTCCTCGCCAGGAAGACCGGAATTAGCTTTTTCAGCAATTCCAAACTTCTTTAGATATGAGTGAAGCTTGTCATTAGAGAGCATCTCCCCCACTTTTATTGCTCCAGTATTACTAGAGGTAGCAAGCGCTCCGGTGAGGGTTAAACGCTGAGTGGGATGTTTTTCATGATCGCTGAATACTTTATTGGAGCGCTTCAATTTCCAAGGAATAGTCATCACTGTCTCAGGTGAAATCTTGCCCTCTTCCAGGGCGGCAGCAATAGTCATCACTTTTCCGACAGAGCCTGGTTCATAAACTTCTTGCACCGAAGGGTTCTTCCAGCGATAGGGGTCTACACCTTTGGTGTCCCCCGGTGTAAATGAAGGATAAGTTGCATGAGCTAGCACTTCACCAGTTGCTGGATCCATAACAATTACCGTGCCAGAAAGTGCCCGAGAACTCTTAACTACAGTCCTTATTGCATCTTGTGCCACCCACTGCACATCTCTATCGATAGTTAACCTGACGGTGCTTCCCCGAACCGCCTCTGCGGTAATTTTCTGAGTTCCAGGAATAATTGTGCCTGCTGCATCTGCGTAGGTGTAATGGCCATCAATTCCGCTTAAAGTTGAATTCATGCTGTATTCCAGTCCTGCAGCCCCAGCACCTGCCCTATTGATGAATCCAATTACTGCCGCTCCTAAATCACCTTCAGGATACTCGCGAACATAGATTCGTTCAGCAAATAACCCCATCAGTCTTTTCGCTAGGCCATTTTTTCTCCCAGAAATCTCTTGGTTGTAGGCATCAACCGCTGACTCTAGTTTTCGCCAAACTTGAGGCTTGACCGCCTGGCTGATTACTACATATCTTCTCTCGCCAACTAATTGTTGCCTAAGCCAATTTTGATCAACATCGAGTATCGGCGCTGCAAGTTCTGCCAGCTCTTTAGGGTGATCCACTATCGCCTGATCTACCAAGATTCGATAAGCGCTAACGCTTCTAGCAAATTCTGTGCCATTGATATCAGTTATGGCTCCACGCGGAGCCATAATCACTGACCTCTTTGTTAATTCGTTATCAACTTTATTGGCGAAGTTGGCCGCCCTGACGCCTTGAATATCAATCAAACGAACTGCAAAAGCTAGAAGAATTACCGAGGAGATAGCAACGAGGTAGCTAATCCTTCTCTCTACTAACTTGTGGTGGCTCATGGCTTGGCTTTGACCACCTTTTCTTGCTCAGGAGCGAAGGGAATTGAGATATCCAGAAACGTTGGTGAGCTACTTGGAATCATTCCAAGGGAGAGAGCGCGCTCTGCCAGCGACTCAGATGTGGAAAGCAGAGCTACTTGTCTAAGCGCCTCTTCGCGCTCTTCATTTACCATTATCGCCTCAATCTTTAACTCCCTAACTCTTACTGCATCATTTTCCAGAAGGATATTTATTCCAAGAAGTCCCAAAAGGCCAAGTGACAATATGGCTCCAACGATTGAATAAAAGAGGCGATCTGTTGCTTGCTCCCTAGACGTTGGGCGAAGTTCTGGAACGAGTTTGAGGATTGCATTTGATGATTTCTCAATTGCTAGTTTCTTTGATCGCTCAAATGCTGGGCTAAGTACTGAGAGAGCCATTAAGCAGCCACCCGCTCAATTGCGCGAAGCCTTACCGACTTTGCCCGAGAGTTTTCTAAGATCTCAGCATCACTAGCCTTTTGGCTACCGCTAAAGACTAAGGAGAACTTTGCCGAGAGAGCTTTGATTTCCACTGGTAGACCAACTGGGGTTTTTGATTGGGTTGCCTGAGCAAAGATCTTTTTGACAATTTTGTCTTCTAGAGATTGAAAAGACATCACAACCATCCGACCACCAAGGTTTAATCGCTCAAGACAGAGTGGGATGGCTCGCTCTAAAGTCGCTAGTTCTTGATTGACCTCAATACGAAGTGCCTGGAAAGTTCGCTTAGCCGGATTTCCTCCAAGGCGTCTTGCTGGAGCAGGAATTGATCTCTTAATCAACTCTGCTAGATCACTAGTGCTCTTTATTGAGCCAGTAGTTCTTTCTGCAATGATGTTGTCGACAATTCTTTGCGCAAATCTCTCTTCACCATACTGGCGAATGATGCGGATTAGGTCGCCCCTGGAATAGTTATCTAGAACCTCTTGGGCAGTTATTCCACTGCTTTGATCCATGCGCATATCAAGTGGAGCGCTCTGAGCGTAGGAGAAGCCACGCTCGGATTGACCCAATTGCATCGATGAGGTGCCAAGATCAAAGAGGATTCCATCGACTGCCCAAATTCCAAGGGAATCAAGTAGTTTGGGAGTCTGGTCATAAACTGCATGAAAAATAGTGATGCGATCTAAGTGCGAAGCTAAACGTTGACTGGCTTTATCAATCGCGCTCTTATCTCTATCAATACCGATAATTCTTAAGTTAGGAAATTTCTCCAAGAGTGCCAATGAATGCCCGCCTAAGCCTAATGTGGCATCCACTAATACGGGCTCTCCTTTGTTCTCCAGAGAGGTTGATAAAACAGCGATGCAGCGATTAAGTAGAACTGATGTATGCTCTAGCCTCATCCCTACATTCCCTCTCTTGTTGGATTAACCACTCTCACTCTTGTTTCACTCTCTTCTCTGGTCACCGCCGGCCGACGGATTGCGGGGGATAAACGGCACCGGGGAAGGGGCGCCGTTTCTTTGAAGGTCGGCGGTGGCCAGAAGAGAGAGGACAGTTTTATTTCTTGCCCCTTTTAAAAGAGGCCTGGAAACACCTCCTCTGAAACATCGGCAAAACCTTTTTCACGATCTTTGAGATAGCTCTTCCAAGCCTTGAAGTCCCAAATCTCAACCCGAGTATTTGCACCGATCACTACGCACTCTTTTTCCAAATCTGCATACTCTCTAAGACCAGCAGGAATCATTACGCGACCTTGCTTATCTGGAATCTCATCGTGAGCTCCGGCAAACATCACGCGCATGTAGTCACGGGCAGCCTTTGCAGTAAGGGGTGCTCGTCTTAATTGCTCAGTGATTCGAGCAAATTCAGCAGATGGAAAGACAAAGAGACAACGCTCTTGTCCTTTAGTGATTACTAATCCTGATGCCAACTCATCACGGAATTTGGCGGGAAGAATCAACCGCCCCTTCTCATCAAGGCGAGGTTCGTGGGTGCCAAGAAACACTTCAAAGACCTCCCCTAGTTACCTACTGTGCAGAACCCCCGTATTGCTTAATTCCCCACTCTACTCCCTTTTCCTCCATTTTCAACCACCTGTCTCCACGCTCCAAGGGGTTGGCCAATCGGCCCCTCCATTTGCTGCTATTGGGCATAAAAAAACCCGCCAGAGGCGGGCAGCTCTTTCCTTTTGAACTTCCCTATTCACCCAGATTGCGGCGATCCCATCTCTGCTCAAAGCCCTGACTCCACTTTCTGGGACCCTTCTTTGACCCCTTGTTCTGGGCTTTGGAGATGACCCCATTCATCAGGCCCCCAAGATTTGAGATGGCAAGAACGGCTCCAATGAGTGAGGTGATGAAGCCAACAACCCCAACTAATGGCACCTGAGAGATTAATCCGCCAAAGAGGATAAAGATTCCCGCAAGAATAAAGCCAAAACCAATTACCACCCGACTCCTTGAAGGACTCTTGCCGCTAAAGGTTGAAATTAGGCGAGGATCATCGGCAGCAAGGGCCTGCTCCATCTCGGCCAAGAGGCGCTTTTCATGCTCGGATAGTGGCATAAGGGTCAGGATAGTAGAGGCGGGGCTATCTGGAAAGTCGAGAGGATGGGAAATCGCTATCAATCTTCCTCAGCATCATCGCCCTGACCAATGAGGCGAGCAGGTTTTACAGAGCCACTACCAAAACGAGCAATCGCCCTATCAATAGCCACCTGCGCTTGGCTCCATCCAACTTCGCGCTCCCCAAGCTCCATCTGCTCAACAGCGCCACTTTGATCCACTAATTGCTCAAGCGAGACTCCAAGAAGGCGAATTCGTGACCCGCCAATCTTTAGCGCAAGGTAGAGATCTTTAACCACTTCATAGATTTCATGGCTGCCATTTATGGCAAGAGGCAAAGTCTTAGAACGAGTTAGATTTGAAAAGTCAGAGAAGCGAACCTTAAGACCGATGGTTTTACTACGCAATTGGCGAGACCTTAGGCGCCCTGTAGCTCTCTCGGTTAATCGAAGTAGCTCTCTAGATATCTCCTCTTGATCTTCTAGATCATAGCCAAATGTCTCTGCAGCGCTAATGCTCTTCTCTGGAGCATCGGCAATAACTTCTCGATAATCTCTAGCCCAAGCAAGTTCATAGAGTGAGACGCCAGCACTTGGACCAAGTGCTCGCTTCAGAGTTTCAAGTGGGGTATTGGCAATATCGGCAACAGTGCGCAGCCCTAAACGCTGCAGCTCTTCATTAGTTTTTGGCCCAACCCCCCAGATTTCAGAGACTGGAAGTGGGTGTAGAAAGGTCAATACGCGATCATGGGCAATTTCCAGCATGCCATTTGGTTTACAGCGGCCCGAGGCTAATTTGGCAATAAACTTGGTAGTAGCGATTCCCACAGAGCAGGTGATCTTCTCTGATGAGAAGATTCTCTGTCTTATCGCCTCAGCAATTTGGCGACCACTACCAAACAATCTCTTTGATCCGGTGACATCAAGAAATGCTTCATCTAGTGAGAGCGGCTCCACATGCGGAGTAAATTGAAAGAAAATCTCCATGACTTTTCTGGAGACTTGAGAGTAACGCTCATGATCTGGGGAAATAAATATGGCACTTGGCGCCATTCGCTTTGCTCTCGATACTGGCATTGCAGCTTTTATGCCAAATTTTCTAGCAGCATAATTTGCCGAAAGAACTACCCCCCTGGCTCCGGCGCCAACTACCAAAGGCTTTCCTCTATATTGCGGATAATCCAACTCTGAGACCGAGGCATAGAAGGCATCCATATCGACATGAAGTATCGTAGAATGCTCGCCCATCTGATCACTCACAGATGGCTAGGCTACGCCACTTTTGATAAGCCACTGATAAATCCCATGCTGCGATAGCCCTAAGTGAGATACCGCGTAGCCCGGTTCTGCGGGTAGCACCGCGAATTAATAGTAGCTGCGAGTTATAGAGCACCTCGGCATAGCTATGTTGAGCGCCTTCAAAGAATGTGGCATCACTACAACCATATCCATCATCAAGGGTTAGAAAGATAACTCTTTTACCCGAGCGGACTGGTGGGGTTTGTAGCGCTACTTTAACTCCAGCTACTAATACTAAAGATCCTGACCTTTGATCTAGTAGCTGATTAGATTTTATCGCTCCGATTTCATTGAGGAATTCGGCATAAAACTCAATCATATGATGAGAGACATCCATCCCTAGGTACTTAACTTCATTTCTTACCAGCTCATGATCCTCTAAATCAGGCAGGCCCGTCTTAGATAGAGTGGGGGTAAAGCCTAGGGTTAGTTGTGAGCCGCTAACCACCTTAGTTCTACTGCTACCAGACCATTTATATAAATCATTTAGATGCAGTAGTAAATCTCGACGATTTATCTCATTGCCATAGAGCTGATCAAAGGCTCCTACCATTAATAAAGCCTCAGAGGTTGGCCTACTTACCGAGCTGCGATGGATGAAATCAGCTAGATCTAGATAGGGACGATTGGTGATGATTGCTGATACTTCAGAGCTGCTAATTCCTGAAATATCGCTAAGAGATAGCCGGATGCTTCTCTGATCATCACCTTCAACTCGATAGCTGATATCAGAGTGATTGATATCAAGGGGGGCGATAGTTAATCCATTGCGTCTAGCCTCATCTAATAGCAAGCGCTTGGGATACATACCAGGTTCATGGGTTAGAACTCCGGAAAGAAAAGCTGCCGGGTAATGGCGCTTCAACCAAGCAGATTGATAGGTGGGAAGAGCAAAGGCAGCAGCATGGGCTTTGCAGAATCCAAAGGAGGCAAAGGCTCTTAAGACATCCCAGATTTGAGTAATAACTTTTAGCTCATAGCCTCTTGATAAAGCTTTAGGAAAGAACCAATCGCAGACCCCTTGCTGCCCCTCTTTGCTACCAAGAGCCCTCCTCTTCTCATCAGCTTCGGCAAGGGATGACCCAGCTAAGGTGGCAATAATCTCAATAACTTGTTCATGAAATACCACTACCCCATGGGTATCACTCAAGATTTCGCTTAAATCAGGGTGGAATATCTCCCTAGTTTTAAAACCTTGGCGGGTATTTAGAAATGGGGTGATCATGTCGCTTTTGACTGGCCCTGGCCTAAAAAGTGAGATGTCAATTATTAAATCGGTGAAAGTCTCTGGGGTTAGCTTTCCAACCAATTCACGCTGCCCTGGACTCTCTATTTGAAAGATGCCTAAGGTCTTAGCAGATTGGATTAGTGAAAATGTCTCACTATCATCTAAAGCTATTGCATCAATATCTATATTTTTGCCAGTGCTTCGCTCTATCTCAGATATGGCATAGGCCAGAGATGATTGCATCCGAACTCCTAAAATATCTAGCTTTAAAAGTCCGATCGCCTCCACATCATCTTTATCCCACTGCACCATTAGGTAATTGCTAGCATTTATCTCAACTGGGGCCCACTGATATAGCTCAGCGCTAGAGATCACTATTGCGCAAGGATGCATTGCAATATTTCTAGGTAGGCCATCTAAGCGTTCTGCAAGGCCAACTGCCATCTTCCAGGTAGGGCTAGTTAAATTTAAATTAGCAAGTTCAGGAAGATTTATTAGGGCCTGGGAGATATTACGAGCTCTGATATGGGGCAGTGATTTAGCAACTAGATCTATCTCCATGGGAGCAAGTGAGAGAGCTGCTCCTACATCTCTTATGGCATGGCGAGCTCTATAGGTATCAAACATCGCAACAGTTGCAGATCGCTCTGGGTAATTTGCAAATACCTGATCATAGATTTCTAATCTTCTAGCAGATTCCACATCGATATCGATATCAGGCAGAGCTCTGCGAAGCGGAGAGCAGAATCGCTCCATCAATAAACCTAGTGAGAGTGGCTCAACTCCAGAGATTCCTAGAAGATGGCAGATAAGTGATCCAGCTCCACTGCCTCGCGCCGCTACTCTAATTCCAGAGCTGCGTGCTCGATCTGTAATATCAGCAACAGTTAGGAAATATGACTCAAAACCTAGGCTCTTAATGATAGCTAACTCTTCTTCTAGCCTTTGGCTGACCTCATTATTGCTCTGGCCATAACGCCAATTAATTCCAGCTATCGCCCGCTGTCTTAATTGGAGGGTTAGTTCCTCTTGGCTTTTAGCTCCTAAAAGCTCGGGCTCTGGAAGATGGATAGATCCCAGGCCGATATCTTGGCTAGGTGATAGCTCTGCCTGCTTGGCAAGGTCTTGGGTAGCACTTAGTAATTTACGGCCGTTGCGCTGGCCTGCGGCGCGAGTAATTATCTCTGCTAAGTGATGCATCTCTTGAGAGCTTTTAAGAAAAGCCTCGCTATTTTCTCGCTCTACAACATTTTTATGAAGCGGCAGGAGCCTTCGGCTAGCATCAAGAATATCTGCTATCGGAGCATCCTGCCTTAAGAGCATTCTGGCAGCATTGGTAAACACTGCTGGTAAATCATTATCTTCAGCAAAACCAAGCATCCTGGCAGCATGGGTGGTGGATCTAGGACCATCTCCATAAGTTAGGTGAGAGACAACTTCGATTACTTGGCTTTGAAATAACTCGCGGCTATCGTTATATAGCGATAGCGCTCTCCCATATTGACGATTGGTGATAGCTCTAGCAAGCAGGGAGTCAGGGCCTTGTAGCGATATCAGGTTGCTGGTGTGATTTGAATGTCTCTTTAGAAAGCTTAAATCACACTCGCCATAGCTTTTAAGTTCACTAACAACTCTTACTAAAGACCTCCAACCTTTACCTGGGGTGGCAAGGAGTGTGATTCGACTTTGATTCTTGCAAGCGATATCAACTCCAATAATTGGAGTAATTCCATTTTCAACACAGCTTTGTGTAAATCGAATCGCGCCATATAAACCATCGCGATCAGTTAGAGCAAGTGATCTCATGCCAAAGTCACGAGCCTTTTCGACTAAAAGGTGAGGAAGAGTGGTTCCATATTTAAATGAAAATCCACTAGCAAGATGTAGATGGGTAAAACTCATGCCGGTCTTGAGGTGGGGCGAACCTGCCAAAGGCCGGGAGCGCTAGCCCCTTCTGGAATTGCTTCAATGCGTTCTATTTCAAAAGTTTTCATCACGCCAACAGGAGCTGCTTCTACGCGCCATAAAATCCGTCCACCATCATCTGGGCGAAATAAGCCATCGCTCGCTCTATTCCACCAGCCACCAGATTCATGCCAAGAGGTAAGAAGGCCATGAATTCGATAGCGCTGGCCCTTATAGGTGAACTCAATTGGCTCACCGCCGGATAGGTAGATCTCCGGTCTCTGATTCTCTGGCTTTTCGAACATTTGTTCGAATACTATACCTACCCCCTGACCCCCTCAAATCTCCTTGCTAGCCATGATGCCTAATCAAACATCTACAGCCCGTTAACCCACTCCTCCATCTACCCGCCAAGCCTGAGAGATAGCCTTGACCTGTTCAACAGGTCCTTCCCCTCCCGAAAGCCAACTAGCAAAAACTCAACCAAACCTCGCGGAGGAAACTTTGAGACTTAAGAAAATAGTTGTGGCGATAGCAGCAGCCTCACTGGTCGCTCAGATGTCACTTGCCCACGCCAGTTTCTACACAGAGCCAGGCTTTGCTGTCACGCTAACCATCCTGCATAACAATGATGGTGAGTCTGCCCTCTTGCCTGATCAATCATTTAAGACAGCGCAAGGAACATTGATCTATGGCAGCGCTGCAGCATTCTCATCAGTTATGAAGCGTGAGGTTAAAGCTGCTAAGGCTGCAAGAAATGCGCTGCTCTCAGTCTATGCAGGCGATTCATTCTTGGCCAGTAAGAACTTGATCTGTTCAGAACCCGCGAATAGCGCCTCTACAGCAACTGTTTATGATGGAGTTGCACAATCTTTGATGCCTTATGACCTTCACGTTCTGGGCAATCATGAGTTTGATTATGGAACCGGATTTCTAAAGCGTTACATCCAATCCTTCTCCAGCAAGAACCGCTATCCATTTATTTCTGGAAATATGGATTTCTCAGCTAACGCTGATTTATCCCCACTCATTAGTAAGCGGGAGCCGATTCTCCGTGGGGTAATGATTGGCAAGACCCTGGGGCGGTCATATGTTCATAAGGATTACACCACTGGCGCAATCTTCGGAGTAGTTAGTGCTATCACTCCAATGCTTAGGACTATCTCCTCCCCTGGAACTTCAAAGTTGACTTCCTCCGATATCGCCACCACAGCAGCCTTGGTAAATAAGCAAGTTGCGGAACTGCAAGCTCGGGGCGTAAACAAGATTATTCTGGTAAGCCATCTCCAGGGCGTTGCCTATGATAAGCAATTGATATCCCTCTTAAAGAATGTTGATATTGCCATAGCTGGTGGCGGAGATGACCTTTTGACCAATCCAGATGTAGCAGAATCAACTCAGTTGATTCCTGGTGAGGGTAAGCCTGTGGGCAAATATCCTGAGATGGTCAAAGATGCTAACGGCCTGGATATTCCGCTAATTACCACAAAGGGCAACTACAGCTATCTCGGCCGCTTTGATGTCACATTTGATGCCCAAGGAAAAGTGAGCTCTTACAACAAAACCACCTCTTACCCACGACGTGTAATTCCGGCTTCAACGGTATCTAAGGCACTTGAGGTGCAGGATGCGGTCACCCCTGATGCCAAGATTATTGAAGCTATGGAGGTTCCGCTAAAGGCATGCCTGGCTGGCTTTGCTAAGCCGTTTGCATCGAGCCAAGTTGTCTTTGCCACCGATCGTGGAAGTGCCACGGTGCTGGGAGTAAGAACTGCTGAGACCAACGGTGGAAACTTAGTTGCAGACTCCTTCTTGCATGCCTATAGCAATAGAGCAGCTGGAGCGAATCTACCCGCTGCGGGGAGTGCAAATCCTGTCGTTGCTCTGCAAAATGGTGGTGGTATTAGACAAAATGGTGGTGTCACTCTCCCTACAACTGGAGTTATCGGAGCCATTAGCCGTGGTAACACCTTTGATCTTCTCCCCTTTGATAATCGCCTAGTAGCAACTACCAATGTGCGGGCTTCCGATATCAAAGAGATACTGGAGAGATCGTGCGCTGTTAGCACATCAGGAGGAGGACAATTTCTTCAAGTTGGCGGAATGAAAGTAACCTGCTCAAGAAGTGGAACTGCTATCGTGGTTTCAAGTCCCACCGGTGACTCTTATGCCGGAAACATAACCACAGCTGGCACTAGAGTTAGAGATGTAACTCTTAACGATGGTCGCGCTCTGGTTAAAGATGGAGCAGTAGTGGCAAATGCCCCAACGGTTACGATTGTTACCAACAACTTCACAGCAGAGGGTGGAGATAACTATCCAACTCTAGCCAAGCTAGTAAAAGTTGGATTTGGAGTCTCATACGAACAAGCTCTCTATGACTATCTCTTAAGCTTCCCGAAAAATGCAGCGGGGTTGCCGGAGATTCCATCTAGTGACAGTCGCTACAGCAAGACCTCCGGGGAAGGTCGCTTCACCTGGCTACCCTAGATTAGCAATTTGGTGAAAATCCCCCCTAGATATTGGAGGAAACACGGCCGATGAATCAGCGGGGGTTTCATGTGACCTGCCGTAAACTAAAGTCCAAGCAATCGGAATGAACAGGGGGTTTAAGTGGACATAGTTTTCATCATCGCAAGAGTCTTATTCTCTCTACTATTTATCTCATCTGGAGTGGCTCACTTAGCAAGACTTCAGGCAATGACGGGATATGCGCAATACAAGAAAGTCCCGGCAGCTAAGTTATCGGTAATTGTTACTGGATTAATGTTGATCATTGGTGGCCTATATGTCGCACTTGGTATCTATGCTGATTTAGGTGCACTTCTCCTAGCAATTTTTCTTCTACTTTCTGCATTTAAGATGCATGACTTCTGGACCATCACCGATGAGCAGGCCAAGCAGGCTGAGATGGCAAACTTCATGAAGAATCTTGCCCTAGCTGGAGCTGCCCTAGTTATCTTTGTCTTGGTTGGAAGTGGCGGCGAATTTGGCCCAACGATTACCGAAGGAATCTTTAATCTCTAGTTGAACAAGATTTGAATTAGCGCCAGAAACCCCCGATAGTAAGCACTTAATAGCGGGGGTTTTTCTATTGGCTTAGATAGCCTCTTCCCGTGGAGATAGCGGTAGCAATTCTTACCGGCATCGCAATTGGCTTGGTTCTTGGATATGTCGGAGCCGGTGGCTCGATGCTGGCAGTCCCAGCCCTAATCTATATTTTTGGCTTTAATCCAGTTCAAGCAACAACTGCATCTCTCATCGTGGTCTTCATTGGTGCTGCCTCTGGGGCTCTGCCAAAACTCAGAAAGAATGAGATATTAATAAAAGAATCACTTGTAATTTGGGCAATCGGGCTTAGCACAAACTTCACCGGTGCTTATTTTCTTCCAGAAATACCAGAGAAGATAATTCTTACTGGCTTTGCCATGGTTTTGATAGTTGCTGGTTCATCCATGCTTCTTCCATCCCCCAAACAATCTAGTGAGCGAAAGATTTCACCCTTTGCCTTAATTGCTATTTCTCTAATCATTGGCGCAATCACTGGCCTATTTGGAATTGGAGGAGGCTTTCTGGCCATACCAATCTTGGTTCTCTTCTATAACATTGCGCCCACAAAAGCTGCGGGAACATCTCTTTTCATAATCACCATCAATACCCTTACTGGCTTCTTTGCTCACTTTCGCCATTGGGACGAGGTTAATTGGTCAATTCCAATCGTTATCGCCCTTATGGCCCTGCTTGTTTCACGTCCGGCATCACGCCATAGCTCAAAGCTCTCGCCGACAACCCTCAAGCGAGCATTTGCGCTCTTTGTGTTTGCCATTGCCGCCTTCACTCTTGTAGAGACGTGGAATATCTCATGATTGAAGAGAGAAAGGATTCTCTTTGAACAAGAGAGCCTCTGTTCTTTTTGTCTGTGTGCATAACGCAGGTCGCTCGCAAATAGCAGCTGGCTATCTACGAGAACTTGCTGGAGATCGGGTTGAGGTAAGAAGCGCCGGATCTGCTCCCTCGGATTCAATAATTCCAGCAGTTGTTGCAACGATGCGAGAAGAAGGCATTGACCTAGGCGCGCAGAGTCCAAAGATACTCACCAATCAAGCAGTTGAGGCCTCAGATGTTGTTATCACTATGGGATGTGGCGATGCTTGCCCCCTCTATCCCGGTAAGCGTTATTTTGATTGGGAAGTAGATGATCCTGCAGGGCTGAGCGTTGATGCCATCCGTCCAATACGAGATCAGATTAAGTCGCTGGTAAGAGATTTGATAGCCACTCTCTAGAATCCAACTATGGATTCCATACTAGAAAAGGCTGCGGTTAAGCGCGCTCAAGCAGCCTTTGATAAGCATGCAATTCCAGGAAAGATAAAGATTCTCAGCAACAGTGCGAGAAGTGCTGCGGAGGCTGCAGCGGCACTTGGTATTGAGGTTGGCCAGATTGCCTCATCGCTAGTTTTTAAGATGCCAGATCAGAGATCACTTCTTGTAATTACTTCAGGCCGTCATAGAGTCGATACAAAATTGGTTGCAGTTCTCCTACAGGTTTCATCTCTAGAGAGGGCAGATGCCGATTATGTCAAAGAGATTTCGGGATACTCTGTGGGGGGAGTTGCCCCACTTGGCTGGATAAAGGCGCCTGGTATGACGTTGATTGATGAAGCCTTAGGTGATTATCAAGTTATTTGGGCTGCAGCTGGTCATCCTCACGCTGTATTTCCGACCACATATCAAGAGTTATTAATAGCATCAGGTGCAACCAGCGCAAAAGTCGGTCCATGAAGTGAAGCGTATTTTTCAAATTGCTGTCTATTTGTGTTTTCTGTGGAATCTGATTCTTGTCGTTGGCGTTACCCTTAATGCATCGTATGCCTTTGACAGAGCAGTTGGAGGTCAGTTTGAAGGATTTCCAAACTGGGTTAGGGCGCTCTACATATTAACTACCATCGTCGTTATCTCTCAAGCGTACACTTACTTCTTAGCAAGTCGTGGAATAGATAAGGTAAAGACCGGAATACTAAAGTTCTTTTTTCTTCTGGGACTCCTTAGCTCATTGGCAAATCTACTTTCAAGATCTGAACCTGAAAGGATCAATGCGATTGCGGCTTTCATAATCACCGTAGCCTTCTACAATCTTCTACGAAAAAAGCGAATTCATGTCTCCTAAATGGAGTATGGAAAAAAGTGGTGCTGGAGATCCACTAGTTCTAATCCATGGCATGGGATCTGCCAGCACCGCCTGGAAGCCCATTCGTTCAACCTTGGATAAAGACTTTTCGGTAATTAGCCTTGATCTTCCAGGGCATGGAAAAACGCCTCTCCAAAGAGGTGAATCCATGGATCCCTATTCCTTGGCACTTAAAGTTTTGGATCAATTGAGTGAAGAGGCCATCGATAGCTTTCACCTGGCTGGTAACTCACTTGGAGGATGGATTGCCATGGAGATGGCAGCGATAGCTCCCATACGAGTTAGGTCTCTAGTTGGTATTGCCCCTGCCGGATTGTGGCTTAATCCCTATAACGCCAGATATCCGGGGACTGCACGAGCGCGATTTCTTTCCAAATACACCATCAAATTAGCGCCAACAATGTTGCATTTTGCACCTGCTCGTAGGTTAGGTTTTGCTGATGTTAGTCCGCGTTGGCAGGAGTTCTCATATGAACTCTGTCTTGATGCGGTGATTGCCATGTCGAGTGCGCAGGGCTACTACCCAGCTTGGGATGGCATGCTATTAAAGCGCTTTGATCGCCATATACCTGAATCAATTCCGGTGACTATAATCTTTGGTGATTCTGATAGGACTCTTCCTGAGACTAGCTGCCAAGAAAAATCCCTGGCGCCAAAACATGCCAGATGGATTATTTTTCCAGAGACCGGCCATGCTCCAATGTGGGACAGTCCCTATGATGTAATTGATGAGATAAGGAAAGCTGCAGGAATTGCAAAGTGATTCTGGTTTTCTTTTGGAAGATTAAGGCTCGCTATATTCCTTGGGCAATCTTGCATATGGGACTAGACCGCCTATACCTTGCAAGAAGGGGTGATGTGAAATTTTGGAAGTTACTCGGGGCAGGCAAAGGTGAAACTTTTACCCCAAAGGATGCTGATCCTCTTCGCTGGGGCCTCTTAGTTGTTGTCGATAAAGATTCGGATATTGCTAATGCAAAAATAATTGAGCGTTGGGCCAGAAGATCTCAATCACGATTCTACGCTCAACTGTCTCCGATATCAGTCAATGGCGCCTGGTCAAAGAAGAGACCATTTAAGGACATCCCCGGTGCTCCCGCGAATTGGAGTGGCAAAATAGTTGCAATCACTCGAGCCAGAATTAAGTGGCGTAAGAACGTAATCTTCTGGAACTCAGTCCCTCCGGTTACTGCAAGCCTTCACTCCTGCCCTGGATTGATTTCTGCTATTGGAATAGGTGAAGCCCCAATTGGATTGCAGGGAACTCTCTCGATCTGGGAAACAGCAGAAGCAGTTAAGAATTTTGCCTACTCAGGTGCTGCTCATAAAGAGGCGATCAAGGCCACACATCGCCACGCTTGGTATGCCGAGGAGATGTTTTCACGTTTTGCCCTCATTGAATCTAAGGGCTCCCTATAAGGCAGAATTAAGCCATGTCTATCCCCAATTCTCGTCCGAAGCGAGATTCGCGGCGCACGATAAGCGCTTGGAAAAACTTTGTCTTGTTAGCTGTTCTATCCGTTGCTATAGCGCTGCAACTCTCCTATCCCCTGATCGAAGGCGAGCGCCTACGTCTAGTCACTATCGCAACTGTTTACTGGGCGGCAGGAGCAATGTTGCTTCACGCCCTTTTTGCATATGGCCTTACCTATGCTTTGAGATTTCTCTTCATAACCTTCACCTACGCTTTAATAATTGAACAAGTAGGAATGAGAACTACCTGGCCCTTTGGAAGTTATGAATATTCGCCATCGCTTGGCTATCAGATCTTTGATGTTCCTTTAGTTGTTCCCTTTGCCTGGATCATGATGGCCCACTCGGTCTTCATCGCTGCTAGACGCGTTGCTCCAAATTTTGTCTTTCTAGTTGGCGGCTACGGCCTTATGGCCTGGGATCTATTCCTAGATCCACAGATGGTCTCTGCTGGTCGTTGGAGTTGGGAGGTAAGTGGCAGGAGCGTGCCGTTTCAACCTGAGATTCCACTTTCCAATACTTTTGGATGGCTATTAACCGGGATGGGGCTAATGGCACTACTTGATATATTCCTTCCTAAGAAAAGACGCTCCTTTGGTTCAAGTAGAGCTGTTCCTGAATTCTTTCTTGCTTGGAGTTGGATTGGTGGAATCGCAATCAATACTTTCCACTTTGATAGACCAGGGGTGGCACTCATTGGAGGAACGGCCCTAGGCGCCCTTGTAATCTGGTACTCCTTATCAGTCAAATATGGTCGCCGAGACTAAGGAAAATGACTTTTCTCTTAAGTGTCTCTGCCATTCTTATCGCATTGATGCTCTTTTTTGCGATCTTCAACTACCTCTCTATAAGGGTAGTTGACGATAAAAGCCGTGCAATCATTGATCAATCTGTCTCAATTTTAGTACCTATGCGCAATGAGGCTGAAAATGTCCATGACTTAATCAGCTCACTTATCGGGCAGGTCAATTTGAATGACTTCGAGATTATTCTTCTTGATGACTCCTCGAGTGATAACACTAAAGAATTGCTAGCAGAGTTATCTGGGGGCAAGACAAAAGTGATTGTGGGCAAAGGTCTAGAAGAGGGTTGGCTGGGAAAGAACTTTGCCTGCTATCAATTAGCCAAATCTGCAAGGGGCCAGTACTTGGTATTTCTAGATGCTGATGTAAGGCTAACTCCAACAGCTATTTCAGAGACGATTCAATCTTTGAATTCATGGAATTGGGAATTCATTTCTCCTTATCCGCGGCAAATTGCCATAACATTTTTAGAACGCTTAACCCAACCCCTTCTTCAATGGTCATGGTTTACGAGTCTGCCCCTTCGAATCTCACAGAAATGGCCAAGGCCTTCAACCGTTGTGGCTAATGGTCAATTCATGGTGATTAAGCGCCAAGCATATTTTGAGTGTGATGGGCATCAAGGAGTTAAGGGTGAGGTATTAGATGATCTCCACCTAGCTAGAAATCTGGTGAAAGCTGGATTTAGAGGTGGCGTGGCAGATGGTTCCAAGGTCGCGCAATGCCGAATGTATACCAGCGCTACTCAACTAATTGAAGGCTATGCCAAGTCGCAATGGAGCGCATTTGTTAATCCTCTAGGTGCTTTTGTTGCAATATCTTTACTGATTCTCACCTCAATTCTTCCCATTGTATCTGCTCTATCAGGATCACTCTTCGGCTGGTATCTCTATTTTGCAATTGTCATTACAAGAATCCTAAGTGCAATCAAAACTCGAACTATCCCAAGTGCCTCACTGCTTCATCCCTTGAGTGCCGCAATATGGATATCTCTGATAGCTCTTTCTTGGATAAGGAAATATCGAGGCGATCTTCGTTGGCGAGGAAGAAAACTATGAGCCATCATAGGGTGAGCAAAGTTTCAAAATCAGTGATTGTTATTGGCTCTGGTATGGGTGGAATGGCTGTTGCTGCCCGCCTGGCAAAACGAGGACATAAGGTAAAAGTATTTGAAGCAGCAAGCTTTGCTGGTGGCAAGTGTCGAACTGAAACCATCTCAGGATTTTCTTTCGATACTGGCCCCTCACTACTAACTCTTCCTGCTGTCTACAGAGATCTCTTTGTCAAGACTGGCAAACGCTTAGAACATATTGCCCAACTAGACCCTGTAGATCCCTCCTTCACCTATATCTTCGATGATGGCAAGAGGGTCACTTTCCCAAATCTTTCACATAGCGGCACCGTCTCTGCCATAGCCAAAAGCTTCGGAGTTCAGGCAGGAGATGCTTGGCACCAATTACTAATCAGGGCAGAGAAGATGTGGGATGCCTCAAGGCAGAATTTCATTGAAAGTGAGCTTCGCTCTCCTTTAGAGATGATAAGAACCCCATCGCTTCTTCGTGATTTGAAAATTATCGCTCCTTTTACCTCCCTTAGAGATTTGGTTAGGAGCTATACCGACAATGTTCATATCGGAAAGATAATTGATCGCTATGCCACCTACACCGGCTCTGATCCCAGAAAGGTTCCTGCAGTCCTTCTAACTATTGTCTTTGTTGAAGAGGCCTTTGGTGCCTGGCATGTAAGCGGTGGAGTTGGCACGCTAGCCAAATCTCTTGAAACTCGTTTAAGTGATCTCGGAGTTGAACTCCAACTCAACACCAAAGTGGCTCAGATCATCACTAAATCTGGGATGGCGAGTGGAGTCAAATTAGCAAATGGCCAGATCCACATAAGTGATGTTGTTATCGCCAATTCTGATGCAGAGCTAGTCTATAACCAACTACTTGAGAAAACCTCTAAAACCAAGAGGGCACGTAAATCGCTGAACAAAGCCACTGCCTCACTATCTGGATTCTCACTGCTACTTGGTCTACGCGGTTCATCAGAACTTGGTCATCACACCGTTTTCTTCCCTAAGGACTACGACGCCGAATTTGATTCTATTTTTGGAAAGAAGAAGCCCGTGGAAGATCCAGCAATCTATATCTGCAATCCCCTTGATGCCAAGATGAGGCGCAATGGAGCCGACGAGAGTTGGTCAGTATTGATTAATGCTCCTCGCCATGAACCTGGGGTTGGCTTTGATTGGGATGAGAAGAGTGCAACAGAATATAGCCATCACATCATAGATCTTATGGAGGCAAGAGGTCTAGATATTCGCTCAAGACTTGAAGTAATTGAATATAGAAGCCCTGCAGATCTAGCCAAGAGTGTTAGCGCCCCAGGAGGTTCTATTTATGGAACATCTAGCAATGGAGCAAGATCTGCATTTTGGCGAGCACGTAATCGCTCAAAAATTAAGAATCTATTCTTAGTTGGAGGTTCTACTCATCCTGGAGGCGGGCTGCCTTTGGTTGGAATTAGCGCCGAGATTGTCGCAGAAGCGGTCGAAGAAAACTAAGCACTGTCAATAAAGACATGACCTGAAGAACTGCCCAGATTTGAGAAAGAAGTATTGCTAAGTCCATATCTACTGCTCTTGCAACGAGCGCAATAAATAGAATACTGGCTCTAATGGGCCGCTCCCCTATGGTCACAACCCCAAGTTGAGTAACTCCAAGAGATGCCGCCCTTGTGCGTACATATTCTTGAAGAAATGCTGCTAGCCAAGCGATCAATACCAATTGATACGGGGCGCCGAGTAGATAGAGGCTATATGCCCAGAGTGATTCAACCACTCGATCGATAAAGCCATCCAATAAAGCTCCCCACTTGCTGACCTTGCCAGTGAGTATTGCCAAGGATCCATCAAGCCCATCGGCAATTAGAGAAAGGGCTAGAAAAGCAATAGCCCAATCATTTTCAATCGTTACCAGCAGGCCCGCACCCAGAAAAAGCCCAAGAATTGAAAGTGAGTTTGGCGTTACTCTCATGGCTGCCAAGGGTTTGCAGAGCAGAAATGAGATCTCAAGCCAGGCTCGAACTACTCCCCTGATCTGTGCTCCCCCGTGAAGAGCGCCCCAAGAGTTAAAGAACTCTGACTTTTTCATCGTAGGCCAATCCTCTTGATTATCTCAATGGTTGGCGTTGCGCTATTCATAGTATAGAAGTGTAAGCCAGGAACCCCACTTTCTAGAAGCTCTTTAGATAATTCACTGGCAATGTCAATTCCAACCCTTGCAACATCAGCTGAACGCTCTCCTGCTCTTTCAACTCTACTTTGAATATCACTTGGTATTGGGGTTCCGCCAAGTTCTGCCATTTTCTTCAATTGAGCTCTGTTAGTAATCGGAAGAATTCCGGGATAGATATCTAACCTTGAGCCGAAAGCTCTTATCTCATTTACTAAATTGAAATAGCCCTTAATATCAAAAAAGAACTGGGTTGTGGCAAATCTTGCTCCGCGACGCTCTTTTTCAAGAAGTACTTCTATATCTTGCTCATAGTTGCCATTTGATGCCGGATGACCATCGGGGAATGCCGCCACTCCAACTTCAAAGCCCATCTGCGATGCGAGAGAAACCAATTGATCTGCGTGATCAAAGCCTCCAGCTGTACTCTCCCACTTCACGCCAGGCCCTCCCTTTGGATCTCCCCGCAGGGCAAGAATTGATTTGATTCCCGAACCTCTATATTGCTTAAGAATTTCAACTAGTTCATCTTTGCTAGAGCCAACGCAGGTGAGATGTGCGATGGTAGATATTCCACTTCGTGATGTTATCTCCGATGTGATTCTTACCGTGCGATCTCTGGTAGAACCACCTGCTCCATAAGTAACCGAAACAAAATCAGGTTTATAAAGTTCAAGGGCCTTTAGGGCGCCCCAGAGGCGCTCCTCTCCGGCCTGATCCTTAGGCGGAAAGAACTCAACAGAGAAGGTAGGGACGCTATCCATATAGCGGGAGGGTACCGTTGCGCCGTGAATTCACCTGACCTGTCCCAGCTTCGCGCCGAGATAGATAAGACTTTGGCCTCATTTGCCGCTGAGAGAAGCGTTTCACTACTTGGCATTGGCCCAGAGTTAGCACCTGTTGCCAAGGCTATGTCAGATTTTATTACGCAAGGTGGCAAGAGATTTAGGCCCATCTTTGCTTATTTAGGTTATTTAGGAAGCGGGGCAGAGCCAAGAGCTGAAGTCTTGCGTGCCTGCACATCTTTAGAGTTAGTTCACGTCTGCGCACTCATCCATGATGATTTGATGGATGGCTCTAATACAAGAAGAAACAAACCAGCAATTCATAAAGCCTTTCAACAATATCACCAAGACGCTTCATATAATGGCAGCTCTGAAAGATTTGGAAGCTCCTCTGCGATTCTTCTGGGAGATCTGGCTCTAGTTTGGGCGGATCGTTTATTGGTTGAGTCAGGAATTAGCGGGGATGAACTTCTTCAAGTTCAATCAGTATTTGGCGATATGAGAGATGAACTAATGGCGGGTCAATACCTTGATGTCTTAGAAGGAGCACTTGCGACAACTAGTATTGATAGAGCACTCAAAGTTGCTCGATTTAAATCAGGCAAATATTCGATTGAGCGTCCACTTCATTTCGGCGCAGCTCTTTCCGGCAAGAAAGAGCTTATGAACACCTATTCTTCCTTTGGACTCCCACTCGGTGAGGCATTTCAATTGCGCGATGATCTCCTAGGGGTATTTGGAGATCCAGATGTCACTGGAAAGCCAGCAGGTGATGATCTAAGGGAGGGAAAGCGGACAGTTCTTATCGCCCTAACCATGGAGCTAGTGGATCAGAAAGATCGTGATCTGCTCTCAGCATCACTTGGCAAAGAGGGTCTTGATAGAACTCAAATCCTTCAACTTCAGGAGATCATTTCTAGCTCTGGCGCGATTGCTCAAGTTGAGAAGCTCATCACAGAGCTTAGAGATAAAGCGATCTCTGCGTTGCGAGATGGCCAGGTTGAGGCAAGTGTTGTCTCGGTTTTAGAAGAGATGGCTACCATGACAACGCAACGGAGTCTTTAGAGTGCGAAAAGTTAAAGGAAAAACTGACCGAGTAGTTGTCGTTGGCGCGGGCCTTGCCGGACTTAGTTGCGCTCTTAGATTGGCAGGTGCTGGGCGCGAAGTAATTGTTCTGGAGCGCGAAGCAGTTCCGGGTGGTCGAAATGGCCTTATGAAGAAAGATGGTTACTCCTTTGATACCGGGCCAAGTGTTTTGACAATGCCTGGTCTGATTGCTGATGCTCTTGCCTGCGTTGGAGAGAGGATTGAAGATTGGCTAGAGCTAATGCCACTCAAACCCTTATATCGCGCCTTCTATGCCGATGGTTCTCAACTAGATGTTCATGCCAATACTGAGCAGATGGAGGCTGAGATTGCCCAAAATATCAACGCAGATGAAGCTGCTGGATATAGAAGGTATGTAGACTTCGTCACTAAGTTGTATAAGTATGAGATGAATGATTTCATCGATAGAAACATTGACTCTCCTTTAAATCTACTAACTCCCAATCTTGCTCGCTTGATTGCCCTCGGTGGCTTTAGAAAACTAGCACCTAAGGTCTCGCAATTCCTCAAGGATCCTAGAACTCAGCGCGTCTACTCTTTCCAGGCGATGTATGCCGGAGTCTCTCCCCAGCAAGCGCTAGCAATATATGCCGTAATTGCTTATATGGACTCAGTAAATGGAGTCTTCTTTCCTAAGGGCGGCATGCATGCAGTTCCAAGGGCCCTTGCAGGAGCTGCGACAAGACATGGAGTCACCTTTGAATACAACACCACGGTGACAAAGGTTGAGAAGAACGGGTCTCGAGCAACTGCAGTCATGACTAGTGACGGTCAGAGAATTGAATGTGATGTATTAGTACTAAATCCAGATCTGCCTGTTGCTTGGAGGGAATTGCTTGGTAAGACTCCAATTTCAGTCAAGAGACTGAATTACTCTCCATCGTGTGTAACCATCTTGGCCGGTTCTTCCAAGAGTTATGATCACCTAGCCCATCACAACATTCACTTTGGTAACTCCTGGGATGGCGTCTTTGATGAATTAATAACGAAAAAACAGCTAATGAGCGACCCTAGTCTTCTAGTCACGCTTCCCTCTAAAGATGATGCCAGTCTTGCTCCAAGTGGAAAACATAGTTACTACATACTTTTCCCAACGCCCAACATGGATGCTGGTATCGATTGGAAGAAGATGAAGAGCGTTTATAAAGATCAGATGTATGCCACTATGCAGGCGCGAGGATATGAAGACTTTGGAAATTCTGTTGAAGTCGAACATGTAACAACTCCACTTGATTGGCAGGAGATGGGGATGGAGCGGGGTGCGCCATTTGCTAGTGCTCACACCTTCCTCCAAACTGGTCCATTTAGGCCAAGTAATATGGCTAAAGGTTATGAGAACGTGGTCTTTACTGGAAGCGGAACCCAGCCGGGAGTTGGAGTCCCAATGGTGCTTATCTCAGGAAGACTTGCGGCAGAGAGAATCTTGGGGCCAGTAAAATAGTATGGATGAGTTAAGCGCTGCTGGAATCATTGATCTAGAGCTACGCAAATCTTATCTAGAGTGCAAGCGACTCAACTCCCTTCATGGGAAGACTTACTACTTAGCCACTCTCCTACTTCCCAAAGCAAAGCGCCCTTATGTTCATGCTCTCTATGGTTTTGCTCGCTATGCCGATGAAATTGTTGATGATCTATCTTCAACTCTTTCCAATCAAGAAAAAGTTGATGCTCTTGGTAAATGGAGTGATCAACTCTTATCAGATATTTACATGGGCCGAAGTAGTGACCATATAGGAAGAGCCCTAGTTGACACTGTGCAACGCTTCATGATCCCTATTGCCTACTTTGAAGCATTTTTCCACTCAATGGCGATGGATTTAACAGTGACTCAGTATGACAAATATGAAGATCTGATGGAATATGTCTATGGATCAGCTGCAGTAATTGGGCTTGAGATGGTCCATGTTCTAGGAACAGTTAAGGGCAAAGAGTCTGAGGCGCTCATCCCTGCGGAAAAACTAGGAATAGCTTTCCAATTAGCTAACTTCATCAGGGATGTTGGGGAGGATCTCCAGCGGGGGCGCATCTATCTACCAATGGCGGAGTTAGCCTCATTTGGCGTGGAACGCCAGATGCTAGAGAGGCGAGTAGTAAGTCCTGAAATCATCCAAGCACTCAAGTTCCAGATCGCACGCGTGCGGCAGTTACAGAAGGAAGCAGATAAGGGAATTGAGCTATTAAGCCCTGATGCTCGTGCCTGCATTAGAGCAGCAAGTGAGCTCTACTGTGGAATTGTTGATGAAGTTGAAAAAATTGATTATCAGATCTTTACCAAGAGGGCTAAGACTTCTAATTGGAGACGGGCAAGGACTGCACTTCCTGCTTATTTCTCAGCTCTGGCCTCTCGCTAGTTTACCTGCACTCCCCTTCTTCCCCAATAGATCCATTGGGAAATCACCATGACAATCATAGAGAATCCAAACAAGAGATCTTCAACTGGAGCAGAAGCAATACGAACTCCAATTATTACTTCAGGATTGTAGGTAAGGATTCCTCTTGAGGTTAGCCACCAATTGGTAATAATCTGAAAGAAGAGCATGATCGCGTAGGCGTTCCAAAAACTCTTTCTTGTTAGAATCCTAGATTTAGTTATGTAGACATCGAAGACGAAAACCAGAGGAATAGAGAGTAGAGCTAGCTGGGTATAACTCATTGCTCATCACCATAAGTCCAAAGGGGCTTTACTCGCCTAACAGCTTCAATAGTCATGAGAGCAGCTAGGGGGACGACGAGAAAGAAGAGGAATTCTTCAAGTGGAACGCCGGCAGGACCAAAGATTCCAACCACTTGTTGCTCATCAAAGAACCAGTGTCTAGAGGTAACTGCGTAGTAGTCCCAGATCAGAAATATCGTTGCAGTAGGAAGGATTGCCAGCAGCGCTCGCTTAATCCTTCGCATAACTCCAACCTTTAAGAAAATCTCAAGCCAGAATGAGCCTACAACCGTAAAGGCGAGCATCGCGAAATAACCAAACTTGAGCACGGGCTAATGCTATTCTTTCTACTAATCGGGAGCCAAAAGTTGGCTGAGAGGACCTCATCGAAGGTCGACCGAAAGACCAGCTCGGTAATGCGAACTGGAAGGGAGATAAAAACATGTTTACCTTATTCACTGCATGGGGATATGAAGTATCAGCCCTGGAGTTAAGCGCCGTCATTACCTCATTTGCTGCAGTCCTCCTTGGGGCGCGTGGGGCGAGAATTACCTGGCCTTGGTATGTAGTAAGTGCATCCCTTTATGCAATCTTCTTTTATCAAGTAAATCTCATTGCTAGCGCACTTCTCCAATTTGTCTTCATCGCAGCAGCAATCTGGGGCTGGCTAGGATGGAAGCCATCTGGGGTTGCTCCAAGATATATGAATAATAAGGAGAGACTTATCTGGGTCTCAGCTTTGATTGCCTCTTGGCTCATCAGCGCACCAGCTCTTGAAAGTATCGGCGCCGCTGCAACTCTTCCAGATTCATTCATACTTGTCTCAAGTACTCTGGCACAAATTGCTATGGTGCTTCAGAGAAATGAAACTTGGATTGCCTGGATTGTGATTGACATTTTCGGCACCTATCACTATGCCAATCAGGGATATTGGTTCACTGCTTTGCTCTATGGCGTATTCACCGTTATTGCTTTCTTCGGACTATACCGTTGGAGGAAGTTATCAAGTAGCTCAAATCGAATCTAATATGAATCAGCCCACAATTAGCCAAATCGTTACCAGCATTAAAAGAGGGAGAGCCTTAGATAACGCAGGACGAATAGTTGCTATCGATGGCCCCGCAGGGGCAGGAAAGACAACTCTTGCTAATCGTCTTAAAGAAAACATCAAAGAAGCCAGAGTTGAGATTGTGCATATGGATGATCTCTATGATGGTTGGCAGAGTGCGCTAACTCCAGCCCTCGGCAAAGTTCTGGACATAAATATCTGCTCTCCCGTATCGCAGGGAAAGCCTTTCAAATATAGAAAATATGACTGGCTCGAATCCAAATTTGGCCCCCTACTTGAATTCTCTTTTCCAGACATCTTGATTCTAGAAGGGGTGGGAGCCGGTCAGAAGACAATTAGAAAATTCCTAGATGAGTTGATTTGGATTGAAATTTCAGCTCAGGTGGGTTTGCAACGTGTCTTGCAAAGAGATGGCGCATACCTTGAAAAGGAGATGGAGATCTGGCAGATGCGAGAGAATTTCCACTTTGCTGCAGACAACACTCGCGATTGCGCCACTATCCGCATTGATGGAGCAAATTTCATCTAAAATTCCCACGTGTCAGACTTAACTGGGGAAATCATCGATGGGCGCTATCAGCTAACCCGCGTTGTTGGCTCTGGCGGAATGGCGACTATTTATGCCGCTATAGATTTAAGACTTGATCGACACGTTGCAGTAAAGATCATGCATTCTCATCTTGCCCAAGATGAGCAATTTGTCTCAAGATTTATCAGGGAGGCGAAAGCTGCCGCATCGCTATCTCATCCCAGTATCGTTGCCGTTTTGGATCAAGGATGGAATCAAGGTGGGGTTCCATGCGTATTCATTGTCATGGAATTGGTAGAAGGTGCAACTCTAAGAGATTACATAGTTGAGCAGGGCGCACTATCTGTTGAGCGGTCCTTATCGATTATCACTCCAGTTGCTAGCGCTCTGGCTGCGGCCCATAAGTTAGGAATTGTTCATAGGGATATAAAACCTGAGAACATTTTGGTCTCTAAAGAGGGGCGAATAAAGATTGCTGACTTTGGTTTGGCTAGAGGGGCCTTACTCGGAAACACTATGACCGCTGAATCAAGTGTCATTCTAGGAAGTGTTTCATATCTCTCCCCTGAACAAGTTCAACGTGGAGTAGCAGATGCTAGAAGTGATATCTACTCACTTGGAATTGTTCTCTTTGAAATCTTGACTGGACAGAAGCCTTATCACGGAGAAGATCCGGTTCAGGTAGCGATTAAACATGTAAATGAGCGAGTACCTGCTCCTTCAACACTTAAACTTGGACTCTCTACAGAAATTGATGAACTTGTCCTATCGGCTACTAATATCGATCCTGATAAACGACCAAGAGATGCAGTGGTCATGCTAGAGAAACTACGTGAGCTCTCTGAGAAGTTAGATCCTCGTAAGAGACAGCTAAGTTTAGAACTTGACCTACCACCACTTGCCATAAGAACGCCCGGCAAGAAGGTTGGCACAAAGCGCCTGTCTAGGAAAAAAGAGATTGAAGTTGCACTTCCCAAGACCCAGGAGACCGCCATGAAAAAAGAGAAAAGTTCTGCAACCCGTAAGAAGGTGTTATCCAAGCGCGTCAAACGCAATCGAAAGATAGCAGCTTTCATTGCATTAGCCATTGGAGTTGGTATTTGGTATGCAATCGTTGGCCCTGGGTCAAAAGTGATTGTTCCATCCCTTGCTGGCTTAACGGTCAAAGAAGCAACTGGTGAATTAGCCGATCTTGGCATTGATCTAAGAGTTGAACGAGAAGAATTCAGCGAAGAAATCCCAGAAAATAGGGTGATTAACTCAAATCCTGCAGGAGGCGGGCGAATTGACCCTAATGGAACAGTTGAGGTCACAATTTCAAAAGGTAAGGAGCGATATGTCGTCCCAACTCTTCAAGGCCTAAAGGTAGAGATTGCTCAAGGCTTGATTCTGGATAGTAAATTGCTTCCTGGTCAAGTAATAGAGGAGTTCTCAACGGAATTCCCTAAAGGATTTGTCATGCGAAGCACTCCGGCAGTTGGCGAGCGCATTAAGCGCGATAGCCAAGTAACTCTATATGTCTCCAAAGGCATTGAGCAGGTCGGAGTTTCAAGCTATGAAGGAAAGAGCGGAGAGCAGGCACTTAATGAACTTACTGAAGCAGGTTTTGACGTTGAGACTAAGTATGTCTTTAGTGAAGATCTTCCTATAGGAGCAGTAATTAGCCAGATGCCAAGCGGTGGAGATATCGATAAGGGAAGCGTCATTACTTTAACGGTTTCTAAGGGATCACAGTTTATCTTTATCCCTAATCTGTTCTCCCTAAGTCAAGCCGAGGCCGTCGATACCCTTAAAGACCTGGAATTGAAGGTAATTGTCAAGAAAGTAGGCAATAAGAAGACCAAAGTTGTCACCAACATCTCACCTAAAGTGGGAGAAAAAGTGAAACGTGGCTCAACTGTCACAATCACTGTAGGGTGATTAAGTGCCCAAAGCAGAGAGAAGACCTCGCCTTGGTGCGCATGTGCCAACCTCAGGTGGTATGGCTAAGCGCGCAATTGAATATGCCAAAACTATTCAGGCTGAGGCAATTCAGGTTTTTGCCTCGAATCCCCGAGGCTGGGCTATGCCAGAAACAAATCATGATGCCGATGAAGTATTCATTGAAAAGGCAAGAGAACTAGATATTGAGACATATATCCATGCACCATTTCTTATCAATCTAGGATCACCAACTGAAGGCACCTATAGGAATTCATTAGCTTCGACGAAGTATTCTCTCAAACGTGGGCGCGAAATAGAAGCTAAAGGTGTCGTGATTCATACTGGATCGGCCGTTGATGAAGGAAATGTCAAAAAGGCCTTGAAACAGATTCGTGAGGGGATGATGCCGATACTAGAAGAGTTGAATGAGCAAGACCCATGGCTCCTGCTTGAACCAACAGCCGGCCAAGGTCAGTCACTAGTTAAGCGTCTTGAAGATCTAGATAATTACTTTGAAGCCCTGGAGTGGCATCCCAAGGTTGGTATCTGTCTTGATACTTGCCATGTATTTGCAGCAGGTCATGACATCAAAAGTAAAGGTGGAATGAAGGCAACTATTGACCTACTGGTTGAGGTTGCCGGTGTTGAGCGCATCCATTTAATCCATGCCAACGATTCAATGGATGTGCTTGGCTCTCTTAAAGACAGGCATCAGAATCTAGGAGAGGGCGAGATAGGAATCGAAGCATTTGCCGAACTCCTAGCCCACCCAGCTATTGCAGATGCGCCATTAATCCTAGAAACCCCGGGTGAAGAGCCAGAGCATGGAAAAGAAGTGGCCATGCTGATGAAAATGAGGGATAAGAAAATGAGGGATAAATAGTGCAACTTAGATTAGCCCCCTGGGCTCTCCTTGGGGTAGCTGCCATGTGGGGCATCTCATTTGTCTGGATGAAGGACATTCTAGATGAGCAGGATGTCTATAGCTTTCTAACATCAAGATTTATCTTTGCAGCTGTGTCAATGATTATCATCAAGCCAAAGGTATTAAGGCTCTTTACCAAGGAACTTGTCACTAAAGGATTCATTATTGGTTCAGCTCTAGGCTCTGGATATGTCTTTCAAACCCTAGGTCTTGATCGAACTACTCCTGCAATCACCGGTTTTATTACTGGTCTTTATGTAGTAATCACGCCTCTAATAGCAGGATTACTGCTCAAGGAGCGAGTAACCCTAGCGATGTGGGGCTTTATCTTCCTTGCTATGGCGGGTCTTGCAGTTCTCTCTGTTAAAGGTTGGAGTGTTGGATTTGGAGAGCTCCTGGTATTCATCTCAGCGATCTTGTTTGCGATTCACATCATCATGCTTGGTGCTTGGAGCAAGAATTTTGATGCCTACGCCTTAACGGTGGTGCAGTTAATCGGTTGCGCCCTTTTGTCGGCAATTCCAGCAGGGATTAATGGATTCACGCCTCCCCCAGAGACTAAAGTTTGGGCAGTTGTAATCTTTACGGCCGTCTTTGCAACAGCTCTTGCTTTTGTGATTCAAACCTGGTCCCAGGCTCGAATCTCAACCACTAAAGTAGCGGTGATACTCACGATGGAAGTGGTCTTTGCCGCTCTATTCTCTTTTGCCTATGGAATGGAGCCTTTTACTCTTCGATTAGCAACCGGTGGAACTTTGATGCTTATTGCCATGCTTGCGATAGTGCAGCCACGCTTTTCTTCTACACGATCTAGTTGAGATAATAGGGCAATGATAACTGGCTCAAATGTCATAGATCTAAGGTCTGATACCGTAACCAAACCTTCAGTAGGGATGCGTGCTGCCATGGCTAACGCAGAAGTTGGCGATGATGTCTACTCAGATGATCCAACCGTAAATTCCCTAGAAGAAAGAGTTGCAGAGCTATTTGGAAAAGAGGCAGCCCTGTTTACTCCAAGTGGCTCCCTTGCTAATCAATTAGCAATTAGATCTTTGGTTTCCCCAGGAGATGAGCTCATTTGTGAGACAAATTCACATATTGCACGAGCAGAGTTGGGAGCTGGGGCGGTATTTAGTGGAATTACTACTCGGACTTGGCTGGCAGAGCGTGGGTTATTAAATGCCACACAGGTTCTAGAGTTGGCAAGACCTGATTCTGGTCCTTACCTTGTTTCAACAACGGCTATTGCAATTGAGAATACCCATAATTTTGGCGGTGGAAGTGTTCAGCCCATGGATCAAATCGCTCTGCTTAGTAAGCAGGCAGAAGAATTAGGGCTCTATCTTCACCTAGATGGAGCGAGAATTTGGAATGCGCACGTGGCATCTGGAATTCCATTATCAGAGTATGGTAAATATTTTGAAACTATAAGCGTCTGCCTATCAAAAGGCCTTGGAGCTCCAGTTGGATCATTGATGATATCAAGTAAAGAGCGCATTGCCTCCTCTAGGGTTTGGCGCAAGAGATATGGCGCTGGGATGAGACAGGTTGGCATTTTGGCAGCAGCTGGTCACTTCGCTCTTGACAACAATATCGCCCGAATAGCTGAAGATCACTTAAAGGCCAAGAAGCTAGCCCATGCCTGTGCCGGCGCTGCGCCCACTACGATTAATCCAGATTCTGTTGAGACAAACATCATTGGCCTTGACCTCTCTGAAGCAAAGATGTCTGCAATTGAATTTGCCTCGGCAGCAAGACAGAAGGGCCTATGGGTGAGCGCTCTTGGAGAGAACTATGTCAGATTAGTTACACATATGGATATCTCTGATGAAGCAAATGATCGCGCCTGCTTTATCTTGCAGGAACTTCTAAATGGCGCCTTCATGGTTGAGTAGCCACTGTTTATATTTCAATCCATAAGCATAATTTCCTAGAGCTCCGGATGATTTGACAATTCGATGGCAAGGAACTACTAAGGCAATTGAATTTCGGGCACAAGCACTTCCTGCAGCTCTCACTGCATCAGCAGAACCTGCACGTCTGGCAAGATCGGCATAGGAGAGAGTCTTGCCCGGAGATACTTTTCTCATGACTCTCCATACCGTTTGCGAAAACTTCTCACCTTCTTGATCAACGCTAATACCATCAAGTGCAAATAAATCCCCGTCAAAGTAATCGTTAATAAGCACTGAGACTATGGGAATTTCATTGACTCTCTTAACTTCTAAGTTCCTCTCCTTTCTTGAAATTGTGGAGAGAAGATCTTCTTGGGTGGTAAAACCTGCGGCGATGAGGACATGTTCGCGAGAAATAAGAGATAGCACCCCAACTGGAGTCTTAAGAGAAGTTCCAAGCAACACGGGAAAAGACTAATGCCAGGGCTGATTGAGGTAAAGACTAAGAACGATCGCGAAGCATCTCTGCAACAAGAAAAGCAAGTTCGAGAGATTGGGTGTGATTAAGCCTTGGATCACAGGCGCTCTCATAGCGGGTAGCAAGATCCTCATGTGAAATCGCCTCCCCTCCACCAACACACTCGGTGACATCATCGCCGGTTAACTCGATATGGATTCCACCAGGATGAGTTCCAAGTTCTTGATGGACTTCAAAGAATCCCCTTACCTCATCTAGAACATCATCGAATTTACGGGTCTTATATCCACTGGGCGCTTCATAAGTATTGCCATGCATAGGATCACATACCCAGAGAACTTTGGCTCCAGACTTGCTCGCCGCCTCAATAATTCCAGGAAGGGCTCCGCGCACATTTGCTGCGCCCATTCGGGTGATAAAGGTCAGTCTTCCTGGCTCATCATTTGGATTGAGAGCTTTGATGACCTCCAGGGCGTTCTCAGGGCTTGTTTTTGGTCCGAGTTTTACCCCAATAGGATTTCTGATCTTCTTTGCAAAATCAATATGAGCTCCGTCCAACTGTCGGGTGCGATCACCAATCCAGAGAAAGTGTGCTGATACATCATAAGCATTACCAGTTCTTGAATCGATTCTCGTTAGGGCCTTTTCATACTCAAGAATCAAAGCTTCATGGCTTGAATAGAAATCAACAGTCTTGAACTCCGCAGGGTTAATCCCGGCAGATCGCATGAAATCAAGAGCTCTGCCAATCTCATTAGCCATAGCTTCATAACGAGTGCCAATGCGAGAATCCTTAACAAATCCCTTATTCCACTCATGCACTAAACGTAGGTCCGCGAATCCGCCTTGGGTAAAAGCACGAACTAGATTGAGAGTTGCAGATGAGGTGTGATAGACCTTGACTAGGCGAGCAGGATTTGGACGGCGAGCAGCTTGGCTAAATTCCAAATCATTAACGGCATCTCCGCGATATGCAGGCAGAGATATTTCTCCTCGGGTCTCCAAATCATTACTTCTTGGCTTAGCAAATTGCCCAGCCATTCGACCTACTTTGATTACGGGCAAACTAGCCCCGTATTGAAGAACTGCAGCCATCTGCAAGATAGTCTTTATACGATTGCGGATGGAATCGGCAGTCGCTGCGGCAAAAGTCTCTGCGCAATCACCGCCCTGGAGCATGAAGGCCTTACCATCTGCTGCCTGCGCAATTTTCTCTTTCAAGTTGTCGCATTCGCCAGCAAAAACTAAAGGTGGTAGTGACTTTAGCTCTTTAACTGCCCGCTCTAATTCAGAGCGATCTGGCCAATTAGGCTGTTGCGATGCCTCAAGGGCTGGGTCAAAGAGAGACTCGATTGACATGGTCAAAGAGTAGGCAACTTAGGGCAATCGGCGCTTGCCGATTATCCGAAGAAGACCTCTGCCTCTTTCAATAGCGAGGGATCTACTGTCTTTAACTTCGCAGTGGCCGTTGCCAGAGGAACTCGCTTAATTGCCGTTCCATGGAGGGCAACCATCTTGCCCCAGTCGCCTTCATGAGCCGCAGTTATTGCATGTAGGCCAAAGCGGGTAGCCAGAACACGATCAAATGCCGTTGGCGTTCCACCGCGTTGAATGTGTCCAAGGATGGAGGTGCGAGCCTCAGCCCCAGTACGTTTTTCAATCTCTGTTGCCAGCCACTCACCAATGCCTGAGAGCTTTACATGACCAAAGGCATCTTTGGTGGAATCTTTGGTAATTAAATCGCCATCTTTTGGAAGTGCGCCCTCGGCAACTACCAAGATAGGGGCATAGGATTGCTCAAATCTAGACTTCACATATGAACAGACTTTTTCAATATCGAATGGCACTTCAGGGATAAGAATGCATGAAGCACCGCCTGCAAGACCTGAGTGCAGCGCAATCCAACCAGCATGTCTTCCCATAACCTCGACAATTAATGCGCGATGATGAGATTCAGCGGTGGTATGAAGACGATCAATTGCTTCAACTGCGATATTTACTGCTGTATCAAAACCAAAGGTGTAGTCAGTATTACTTAAATCGTTATCAATGGTCTTTGGAACGCCAATTACCTTGACCCCTAGGCCACCTAATTTCGTTGCCACTCCCAAGGTGTCCTCGCCGCCGATTACAATCAGAGCGTCAACATTCACTTTTGCAAGATTCTCTTTGATCTTTTTTACACCATTTTCAATCTTAAATGGATTGGTGCGAGATGAACCGAGAATTGTTCCACCCCTTGGCAAGATGCCACGAGTCGCCCTCATATTAAGCGGCATCGTAAGACCCTCTAGAGGACCTCTCCATCCATCACGAAATCCGATGAACTCATAGCCATATTCTTTCTCGCCCTTGCGAACCACTGCCCTTATGACAGCATTGAGCCCTGGGCAATCTCCACCGCCTGTAAGCACACCGAAACGCATATAAACTCCGATTGGCTAAAGGGATTTGAGTCTGCTCTGACTCAAGTGGGAGATTCTAGCGCATCACAAAACTATCGAGGAAATTAACGCGTAACTACAATGCCTTTTCCGACTACAACTATTCCGCCAGGTGAGACGGTGAAGCGCTGGCGATCTCTCTCCAAATCAAATCCAATACTGGCTCCAGATTCAACTACTACGCTCTTATCCAGTATTGCATTCTTAACCCTGGCTCCATCTCCTATTCGCACGGCTGGCATAAGCACCGAGCTTTCAACGACGCAGTCACGACCGGCATGCACATCATAGGAGGCCACGGTTCTGCGTAGCTCCCCGCCAGAAATAATCGAGCCCGCTCCGACCACGGAATCGAAGGCAATTCCCCGCTCGGAGAATTTTGCAGGCGGAAGTGATGGTGGATTGGTAAGGATCGGCCACTTTCGGTTATATAGATTAAATACCGGAAGCGGTGAGACTAGATCCATGTGAGCATCAAAATAATTGTCAATACTTCCCACATCACGCCAATAACTTTTATCGCGCTCTGTCTCACCTGGCACAACGTTATTAGCAAAATCATAAACCTTGGCAAGGCCAGCTCTAGTCATAGCCGGAATAATGTTGGCGCCCAAGTCATGCCTGGAATCAACATCTTCAGAGTCTAGGATTAGCGCTTCCTCCATGGCATCACGGCGGAAAATGTAGTTACCCATGGAAACTAGACAGAGATCAGGATGACCTGGCATAGCTGGTGGATCTTTAGTTTTTTCGTGGAATGCCTTTATGGAAACTCCATCGCTATCGAGTTCTATAACGCCAAAATCTGAAGCCTCTGATCTCTTGACTCTAATTGCAGCAACTGTTACCCCTGCTCCACTTTGCAAGTGACTTAAATACATCGCATTTGTATCCATGCGGTAGACATGGTCGGCTCCAAAGACAATTACATGTTTTGGATTCTCATCGTGGATTAGATTGAAATTCTGCAAGATCGCATCAGCACTTCCGGTATACCAGCGTGGACCGAGTCTCTGCTGGGCGGGAACTGGAGTTATGTAGTTACCTAGAAGAGTAGACATTCTCCAAGTAGTAGTTATATGCCTATCGAGCGAATGAGATTTGTATTGAGTAAGAACTGCAATTCTTAGGAAACCTGCATTGACAAGATTTGAGAGAACAAAATCAACTAAACGATATGAGCCACCAAAAGGAACTGCCGGCTTAGCTCTATCTGCTGTCAGCGGCATCAAACGCTTACCCTCACCACCGGCAAGAACTATTCCTAATGGAAGATCTAAGCGAGGCATAGACCTAACGATACTCTTGGCAGGTGAGCCGCGCTAAGGTAAAAGTAGCCATGATTACTAGAGAGTGGCCTCCTGAAATATATGGTGGAGCAGGGGTTCATATCTCGAACCTAGTCTCTGCCCTTAATGAAAGCGGTGAGATCGAAAGTTTTGTGCACTGCTTTGGAGGACCAAGAGGTGATGCCTCAAATTATCAATTACCTAGCGAGTTATCCTCGATTAATCCTGCGCTTCAAGCCCTGCTAATTGATAGTGATATTGCCAAGAACCTTAAAGGAATGGATATCGCTCATTCCCATACCTGGTATGCAAACCTATCCGGATATTTAGCTATGAAGATATTTGAAATTCCTCATGTGATCACCTCCCATTCATTAGAGCCTCTGCGCCCGTGGAAGGCTGAGCAATTAGCTGGCGGTTATCAGATTTCATCATGGGCTGAGAAAATTTCATATGAGAGCGCATCTGCCATCATCGCAGTTAGCGAAGGCATGAGAGAGGATGTCTTAAAGGCCTACCCAGAGGTTGATCCCAACAAGGTAGTAACGATAAGAAGTGGGATAGACACCAAAGCTTTTGCCCCCAATCCAAATCTTGCGGTTTTAAAGAAGTTTGGAGTTAGCCAGCCCTTTGGCTTATTTGTTGGAAGAATCACGAGGCAGAAGGGACTAGCTCATCTCCTTCGTGCCTGGCAGAAGGTCTCCGAAGAATACTGCTTAGTTCTTGCTGCAGGATCTCCTGATGAACCAGCCGTCAGTGCTGAAGTTGAACAACTGATTTCAGAGCTGGCACATCAGCGTGGACGTGTCATCTGGATTAAGCAGATGCTGAATCGAGAAGAGTTAACTGCGCTTCTCACTGGAGCCCAAGTATTTCTCTGTCCTTCAATCTATGAACCCTTAGGAATTGTTAACCTAGAGGCTATGGCCTGCCAAACAGCAGTCATAGCCTCAAGAGTGGGCGGTATCCCTGAAGTGGTAATTGATAATGAAACTGGGGTATTAGTTGATTACTCAGCTAACCCTTCAGAATTTGAAGAGTCATTAGCTTTGGCTATAAATAATGTGATGTCAGATAAATCACTTTCCATAAGATACGGTCAATTAGGCAGAAAACGTGCCACTGAGCACTTTGGATGGGATAGGGTCGCCCAAGCTACCGTCGAGTTATATCGGAGTTTGATAAAGTAAATGTCTAAGAAAGGTTGGGCGCTTTTTGCCCTGGTAGGTCTGCTGTGGGGCGTTCCGTACCTATTCATGAAAGTCGCCGTTGAAGAACTATCTACCCCTGTCATTGTCTTCTCGCGCCTGGCTATCGGCTCACTTCTCTTGATTCCAGTGGCGCTCTATGAAAAATCTATCCGCCCAGCCCTTAAGTACTGGCCCTACATCATGTATTACTCCGTTCTTGAGATGGTGATTCCTTGGTATTTGATCACCACCGCGCAAAAGGATCTCTCATCAGGATTAGTAGCACTATTAGTTTCAACTGTTCCCATATGGGCCACTCTATTTGCTCATCATGGCGGTGATAGCACAGCAGCTCATCGCACTAGAATCTTTGGAATTGCCACAGGGTTATTAGGTGTGGCACTTCTGGTTGGAATTGAGTCCTTAAATGACTTTGAAAGTGCAATTGCCATAATGATGGTCTTGATTGCATCCATTTCTTATGCCTGGGCACTAAATATGATAACCAGGCTGGGTCCTGAGATTTCTGGGGTGGCAATCAATGGCTTATCGATGGCAATGGCTTTGGTTTTCTTTGCTCCCTTCGCCGCAATAAACCTTCCAACTCAGAGCCCCTCGATGGAGGCAATCGGCGCCACTGTAGCTCTAGGATTCTTTTCAACGGGCCTTGCCTTCTGGATTTTCTTTATCGTCCTAAGAGAAATTGGACCTGCCAGAGCATCGTTGGTGGTCTATCCGAACACTGCGGTTGCAGTAGTTCTTGGAATCATAATTCTTGATGAGAAGTTAACGCTAGCAATTGCTATTGGGCTTCCATTGGTTTTGATTGGGTCTTACCTTGCAAGCAAGAAGTCTGACACGCCAGTTGTTACTGGGTAAACCCCAGCTTGAATAGAGCTTTGGGATCACTTTGCCAATTGGCCAAGACCTTTACATAAAGTCCAAGAAATACTCGGGCCTTTAATTTCTTTTCAATCTCAGCTCTCGCCATAGTGCCAACTCGCTTTAGCTTCTCACCTTTATGGCCAATGATTATTGCCTTCTGGCTATCGCGCTCGACAATGATCGATGCATGAATATCAAAGAAAGCAGCATCGCCTTCTTGTTTTCTTTCACGCTCTGAGATCTCATCAATCAAGACGGCAATTGAGTGAGGAACCTCTTCAAAGACATCTTCGATAGCAGCCTCTCTAATCAGATCAGCGATCTGGGTAGTGAGCTCTTGATCAGAGCTCATATCGGCTGGATAGAAAGGTGGTGATTCTGGAGCGTATTTGGCTAGCAGATCCATCAGCAATTGCACTTGATCATCAGTTTTGGCCGATAAAGGCACCACGTCATCCCAGGCAAAGCCAGCATCTTTTGCTAATTTACTTGCCGCAATTAATTGCTCTGGCATCAGAGCCTTCTTGGCCATATCGATCATAGTTAGGGCACAAATTTTCTTTGCTCTTTGATGACGTGCCATCTCTTTGGCTATGAAGAGATCCCCTGCTCCAATTGCTTCAACAGAGGGAATGCAGAGCACAATGGCATCAACGGATTCCATGCTCTCATTCACAACAGAATTTAGCGCTCCACCCAGCAGCGTCTTTGGCTTATGAACTCCGGGGGTGTCGACAACAACTAGTTGAAAATCAGGGCGTGTGACAATTCCTCGTATCGCATTTCTAGTGGTATTTGGATGATGAGAGGTAATAACTACTTTCTGGCCAACTAGAGCGTTAACAAGAGTTGATTTACCAGTATTGGGCCTGCCCACAATTGCAACAAAGGCAGCTTTATATTTCATCATCGCTAAGGGTACCCGTAATTTGCCCACTGATTGGCACCATCAATTCAAGTGCATCTGGAACTGAGCTAACTATCTCAGCCAAGCGCTCACCAATTAAGCGGTGACAGCCATCGCTAGTAGGTGAGGTGATCGGTCCTGGAACTGCCATGACTGGGCGCATGATCTCGGCAGCATCACGAGCGGTTCTTAGTGATCCACTTCTAAAGGCTGCCTCGACTACTATGGTCCCTCTTGAGAGAGCTGCAATCAATCTGTTTCTAGTTAGAAATCTCTCTGCTCTTGCTCCTACTTTAGGCATCACTTCAGATACCAGAGCTCCGCTTTCCTGTAGTTCAGAGAAGATTTTGCTATTTCCGGCAGGGTAACTAACCGAAACTCCAGATGCGAGAACTGCAAAAGTGGAACCTTCAGCAGCCAGGCAGCCACGATGGGCATGGGTATCTATTCCATATGCTCCCCCACTTACTACTGCCCAATTGCGATCTGCAAAACCGCTTGCAAATTCACTAGCAACTCTTGCTCCATAAAGAGTCGGTTTTCTTGTCCCAACAATGGAAACACACTGCGCTTGCAAATTAGCGCCCTTAATAACTAAACCAATCGGTGGATTGCGTAAGTCATGAAGAGCAGTAGGCCAACACTTTGACGCTGGAGTGATAAATCTCGCATCGGCTGCCTCTATCTCTTCCCAGAGCTCTTGAACAGAAGCACCGATAAGGGCCTGTCGAATCTCTCCAGACACTCTATTTACCTGCTCATATGCTCCATCGGTAATTCGCTCCACCAACTCAACGGCGCCATATCGCTTCAACTCAACTGACCAAGGGATACTTCCTGGCTCAATGACGTTGAAGAGCTTTAAGCGTGCTTGAATATCCAAATCTTCATTTATCTGCTTTTCGATCTCTGCCATTGCAGGAGGGTAAAAGTAGAGAGCATTAGTAGTCTTTGGATCTTGCTCAGATGTGAATAACCCTACTTGTTAATTAGAGCTGAGATATTTGCATATGACTTTCTATGTATCTGAGTAACCCCTAGTTCAATTAGAGACCTCTCATGATCCCTGGTTACATATCCTTTGTGTTGAGCAAAGTGATAGCCGGGATACAGGGTATCTACCTTGATCATGATTCGATCACGATAGACCTTGGCAAGAATTGATGCTGCAGATATTGAAATAGCAACTTGATCTCCCTTCCAGATAGCAAGGGATTCACAGCGCAGTCCTGGAATCTGATACCCATCGGTCAGGACATATTCGGGCTCTATTGCCAGAGCGCTTATAGCTCGGCGCATTCCTTCCAGATTAGCATTATGTAAGCCGATTTCATCTATCTCTGATGCTGGAATTTCAATTATTGAATACTCTAAAGCCTGCTGGGTAATTACTTCGAATAGCTCTTCGCGTGTAGTTGGTGTGAGCTCTTTTGAATCCCGTACTTGTTCTAACTTCACCTCATGAATATCTCTTAGCATTACTGCCGCTACAACTAATGGTCCTGCACAGGCACCTCTGCCTGCCTCATCAACTCCTGCAATCTTTGTGATCCCCGATTCCAGAAGTCTAGATTCAATCATAAATCGAGAATCCCTACTTAGGGTTTCTTACTGGAATCTTTGAAAGATCTTCGCCTTTTTCAAGAACTCCAAGCTTTGAAAGGGGCCAGATGATAAAAACAGCCCGGCCTGTGACTTTATCTAGGGGGACCATTCCCTTGTTGGGATCATCGGTGTGAAAACGAGAATCAGCGCTAGCCCCACGGTGATCACCCATCACCCAGATAAATCCTTCAGGCACTTCAACTTCAAATTCTGAATCACTGGGCTTGTCGCCTGCATAAATATAAGGCTCGTTGATGCTAATGCCATTAACTTCAATTTCTCCATCTTTTGCGCAGCAGCGAACTCTATCTCCGCCAACTCCAATAACTCTCTTGATCAAATACTGCTTAGAGGGGTCTGGAAGAACGCCAACGAAAACTAGGGAATTCTTTATTGCCTTACGTACTCCTGATGCATCATCATAACTTGGTGATAGCCAATTGGCCGGATCTCGAAATACGACAACTTCGCCTCGCTTGACATCACCAAAAAGCGCTCCGAACTTATTAACTCCCACTCGATCATCAACCAAAAGGGTGTTCTCCATAGAGCCGGATGGGATATAGAAGAATTGGACGAAAAAAGTTTTAACGATTATCGAAAGTACTAAAGCCGAGATTACCAAGATGGGAAGTTCGCGAAGGCTACTTCCCCTCGCTTTAGGCGACATTTGTCTTTACTTTAGGACTTAGTGGGTTCAGCTTCAGTAGGAGTTGCTTCCTCTGTTACTTGAGCGCTCTCCGGAGTAACGCTAGCTTTAACTACTGCCTCAGGTGCAACTTCCTCCGCTACTACCACAACTTCAGCAATTTCTTCTGCCGGATCAGTTTTGGAAGTTGAATATATGACCTCTAGGTCATCTGCTGCACGACGCTCACGAATCTTGGCAGCTTTGCCACGAAGATCACGGAGATAGAAGAGTTTGGAACGACGAACCTCGCCTTTTCTTACTAATTCAATCTTTTCAATAACCGGTGCATGAACTGGGAAAATTCTCTCAACACCAACTCCATAGGAGATCTTGCGAACAGTAAAGGTCTCGCGAACTCCAGATCCTTGACGTGCAATTACTAGTCCTTGAAAAACCTGAATACGGCTCTTGCTGCCTTCGATAACTCGGACATGAACTTTTATCTCATCACCTGGACGAAAGTTCGGAAGGTCCTTTCGGAGAGAGGAGGCATCTAGGGCATCGAGCACGTTCATTATGTTGTCCTCACAATTAGTCTCTTTTTTCACTGCAGGCTTATCCAAGGAATCGGCCTAAGAACTTGGCGTATCTTGCCATATCTCTAGGCTAAGCGCTAAATCCCCAAAAAGGGCCGGCAGAGAGTGAGCTATTGCCCCCGGAGTTGGGCGCTGAGGGTCGCATGCAGAAAAGGGCCAGCAACTATTACCGCGCTACTTGCAGAACCGTCTCGAGCCTTAGCAACTGAAAAAGTTGCTCCTGCTTCTTGGGCGATAAGTGATGCTGCAGCATAATCCCATTCATTTACTCCCTCTTCGAAGAAAGCATCAAGTGAGCCACTTGCAACATGACAGATATCAACGGCGCATGCACCAAGTCTTCTTAAATCTCTAACCTTAGGAAGTAAGTCTTGAATTATCTTGGCTTGAACTCTGCGATTCTTGATGTCATAGGCAAATCCGGTGCCTAGTAGAGCGCGATCTAGAGCAACTGGATCATTACACTTAATTGGCAGATTATTTAGAAAAGCGCCATCTGACTTTGAGGCTTTCCATAATGAATTACTTGTCGGTGAATAGACCACTCCTGCTATAACTTCTTTTCCGTTCTTTGCTGCGATACTAATACACCAGCCAGGTAGGTCATAGAGATAGTTAACGGTTCCATCGATTGGATCAATCACCCAGGTGATTCCAGTGTCGCTTTTCTTGTTTGCTCCCTCCTCGCCTATTAACCCGTCCCCTGGCCTTTGAGCAAGAATTTGGCCTGCTATTAAAGCTTCACTCTGATGATCTTTTTGGGTGGCAAAATCAAGCGCACCGCTTTTTTGGTCTAATTCAAATTTGCTTGGTCGATCTGAGAGTAATTCGCCGGCATTCTTGGCTACTTGCTCAGCTAGGGCCAATAACTCAAGGTTTAGCGCCATCAACCAATCTAATCATAGTTTGATAACCACCAAGTAGACTGCCCATCATGCTCACCTCCTATAAGAGATTATTTGCTGTGCCCGGAGGTTGGAACTTTTCTCTAGCAGGCTTTATCTTGCGTATGCCCATCTCCATGCTCTACATCGCAATCGTCCTCTTCGTGGTTGCTGAAACCGGCTCATACTCATTGGCAGGGGGGCTATCGATGGTGGCATCGCTGGTCCTATCAGTAGCGACACCGCTTTGGTCCAGGGCAGCAGATCAATTTGGTCAAAATAGAGTCCTTGCTATAACCGCACCAGTTCATTTATTTTTTCTAGGCTTGTTTGTCTATCTAGTAAAAAGCGATGCCCCAAACTGGAGTTGGTTTACCTCGGCGATAATCTTTGAGGGCTTTGTCATAGGCTCAGGTCAGATGGTCAGACGCCGTTGGATTCATGTCATCGGTGATGATAGGAAGTTAATTGACACCGCATACTCCTTTGAGGCCTTAGTTGATGAAGTTATTTACACAAGCGGACCTGCACTGACTGCTATCACCGCCTCCTACTTCTTCCCAGAGGCTGCGATATTCACTGCTATGGGCTTTGTTGCTGTTGGAGCACTGCTTTTTCTGACTCAAAGAGGTACACAACCCCCGGCTCATCCGCGTCAATTAGGTGATGATCACCCCTTGCTCATTAGGGATCGTTTTGTTCAAGCGCTATTTATTCCCATGATGATGTGCGGAGCATTCTTTGGGGGAACTGGGTTAGTAATCGTGGCTTATCTTGATGAATTTGGAGTTCGCGAACATAGCGGATTCTTCGTCGCGATCTGGTCTTTTAGCTCTGGAATATCGGCATTCGTTAGCGGATCAATACATTGGAAGATAAATGAAGCACGCAGATTCATCATCTCGATCTTTGCTCTGGCTCTGCTGACTGCTCCTATATTGATGGCTGCACAAATATTTACGGGCGACTTAACAATTATGGCTATGGCGCTATTCGTCAATGGGCTGGCAATCGCTCCGCTGCTAACAGCAGGTTTTACTGTCGCTGAGCGCTCAGTTGGTCCCAAGCGCACTACCGAAGTTCTGGCGTGGTCAATCTCTGCGCTGAACCTGGGCGGGGCCATTCCTACAGCAATTACTGGATACATCATTGACACATACGGCTCAACTGTAGCATTCGTAGTGCCAGTTGCCTGTATTTTGATTGCCCTGCTATCTCTTCTGCCATTTCTTAGGCTCTGGAAGGCCAAAGTAATTCAACTCTAAGCCTAATTTCCCATAGATTTCACTAATCTTGTGGCAATCTTTGCCTATGACTGACTTGCGCTTTATCGCTCGCTCGCAAGATGGAGAGCATCTAGAGCTAAGTGACGGTGAGGGAAATCATTTCTCGCTACGAGTTAGCGATACTCTGCGCGCTGCAATCAATGAGCGTCGTTTAGCTAGCGTAGTTGATAGCGCTCCACAGTTTTCCATCAAAGAGATACAATCTCGACTTAGAGCTGGTGAGAGTTTTGCTGAAGTTGCTCGCATCTCAGGTCTTTCAATTGAGAAAGTTGAGCGCTATGCCAGTCCTATCTTGCAAGAGCGTGGATGGATAATTGAGTTGGCGGAGAAAGCCTCACCAAAAGGCACAGCACTCCGACTCTCTGAGTTGGTAATTCAACGTCTGGCTCCTCGTGGGGTCAATATGAATCAGATCTCTTGGAGAACCTGGAGACTAGATGATGGAACTTGGCATCTAGTGCTTACCTATCCTTCAAGAGATGGACAATCAGAGGCAACTTGGATCTTTGATGCAAGTAAGCGAACTCTGCATTCAAGAGATGATGGCGCCAGATGGATAAACGGCGAAGAAACTTTCCAAAAGGCTAACTCTAGAAGTGATCGACTAAGTGATCACGGCGTTTTATTCCCTATGGATGGAGAGTCTCCCAAACCACCACGCTTAGTTGCGGTCAGGACTAATCCAAACCTTCGTGATGAGCCAAATGATCCACAAGAAATCGCTCCTGATGCTAAGAAGGATGGAGTAACTAAGAGGATTTCAATTCCATCCTGGGATGACATTATGTTTGGTCGAGGAAGGAAGAAGGATGAAGAAGAGGAGGAGGAGCGTTAGATATCAGCGCTTAATAGAGGTATTGCTAACTCGGCTTGAGTAATTCCCCCATGGTGTCCGACCATAGATAGTTGCAGTTCTTCGCGATCGGGCTCGACCATGATGAACTCAGAATTGGCAATAGCAATCAAATCACCAATTCGATCCAGGTTCTTTACTAGCACCTGGGGGCCAAAGAGATTCAGGGCAGTTGCCTCCGCACGGGTATAGAGAGTTACTCTCTCTCCAAAGAACTCCTGCCATTGTGACTTGGTTTCATCTAGGGAGCCTGGCTTCAGATAGAGATAGCGCACTCTAGGTTCGCCCCCAAGCAAGGCCACATTCCTAAGTAAATCATTTTCCTTGCCCAGAACTACAAAGTCATCCCGATTGATCATTCCATGGTCTGATGTAACCCAGAGCCTTGTTCCCTTAGGCAGGTTCTCTACAAGTTTCAATACCAATTCTGCGCTCTTCGACATGGCAAAGTGAAATTTCTCAGAGCCCATGCCATCACGATGTGAGGCACTATCAACATCATCAATATAGAGATAAGCAAATGATTTGTAAGTACTTAGCGCACTCTTTGCTTGATCTACCATCTCATCTACTTGATTAACCCCATAGTAATCAGCGCCACGAAGGGCAGCTCTTGTAAAGCCAGTCTCTTGATATCGCTTTGCTGCAATGTGAGAGACTTTGATTCCCTCCTTCTTTGCCCGCTCAAATAGAGTCGCCTCTGATTGCCATATATAAGGATCTACTCGTTCATCCCACTTGAGAGCATTCAATAAACGATCGGGGCTGCCACTATTAGGAATTCTCATGGTGTAGCCAACCATTCCATGAACTCCAACAGCACAACCGGTACCAAGGGAGGTCAAACTTGCCGAAGTCGTTGAAGGAAAAGTTGCTTGTAATTGGTCAAAGCCTCTTAATTGCGAAAATACTGGCAAATCTTTTCTTACAAGCTCCAGAGCATTAATTCCCATGCCATCTACTAAAAGTAGACACTCTCTTTGACCCTCATTCTTAGTAATCCCGAGAGAGTTAACACACTTGGAAACCCCAAGTGTTGCAAAGATAGATTGTGATAGATCTGAAAGCAGGTAGGCCACACGCCTATCTTTCCAGTAACCTTGACCTCTAATGATCAAATACTCGGAAACAGTAGTTAATGCCCTTAAAGATAAGAGCCCAATAGTAGCTCTGGAGTCGACAATTATCAGTCATGGCCTGCCCAGACCTAGGAATCTTGAGATCGCCTTGGAGGTAGAAAGGATTGTGACCGAATCTGGTGCAACCTCAGCAACCATCGCAATCCTTGACGGGCAAATTCATGTAGGCCTTGAGCATGATCAATTAGAGCGCGTAGCAAGTGATGAGAATATCGTTAAGGCTTCAATAAGAGACTTGGCGATAATTACTAGTAAGAAGAAGAGCGCAGCAACTACAGTTGCTGCCACATCCCATATTGCTCACTTGGCTGGTATCTCACTCTTTGCCACAGGAGGGCTAGGCGGTGTTCATCGTGAGGCTTGGCAGAGCTGGGATGAATCAGCAGACCTACTTGCCTTGGCAAATACGCCGGTCGTAATCGTTTGCGCTGGAGCTAAATCAATACTTGATGTGAGCGCCACTTTAGAAAGACTTGAAACGCTATCGGTACCAATTCTTGGTTACAAAACAAATAGATTCCCGGGCTTTTATCTCACTGACTCTGGCTTTGAGCTAGAATACAGGGCAGATTCTGCTCAAGAGATTGCCCAAATTTGGAGAGCGCGAGGGGATGTGGCAACAAATCAGAGCGCTCTGATCGTGGCAAATCCTGTTAGTAAAGAGATGGAGAAATCACTTCACGATCAACTGCTGCAAGATGGTCTTGCTAGGGCGAAAGCTGATGGAGTAATTGGAAAAGATGTTACCCCATTCCTCCTGGAATATTTTCATGCCAACTCTAAGGGCGAATCTTTAAGGGTGAACATTGAGATAATCAAAGCAAATGCTGCTCTAGCAGCTCAGATTGCAGTAGCAATGAGTTAATCATGGCTCGAATCCTTTGTATCGGCGATGCCATGCTTGATGTAATAGTAAGAATGCAGGGGCCAATGTATTTAGGTAGTGACACTATTTCTCAAATCTCAACCCATGCAGGCGGAGCTGCGGCAAATACTGCCACATGGCTGGCATCTACTAGCCATAGCGTCTTTTATGTCTGTCGGCTTGGAGATGATGCTGCAGGGCAAGTGATCGCCAATCAACTTGATACTTGGAATATTGAATTCAAGCGAGAATTCTTAAGTGGACATAGAACTGGGATTGTCGTGGTCCTAGTTGATCAAAATGGAGAACGCTCAATGTTTCCCGATCGAGGAGCAAATTCAGGTCTTAGCGAAATAGATCTGCCTGACTTATCTAGATTTGATGCCGTTTTTCTCTCAGGCTATTCCCTCTTCAATCCCCTCTCTCAAGATGGGGTCCTTAGAATGATTGACCAGATACGGAAGGCGAATGTAAAGATCTTTTTCAATCCCGGATCAGTCGGAGTAATGAGTAATCTGGGACCAGAAATATGTCGGGCCAGGACCCAATTGATGGATCTATTGATTATGAACGAGGCTGAGGCAGAGTTTCTAACTGGCCAAAGTGATACTAAATCCGCTCTTGAGCAGCTCTCACAAGATGTTGAAACAGTGGTCATAACAGCCAACAGGAAAGGGGCGATGGGTAGGTTAAGAGGCCAGGAAATAATAGATTCGCCAATTAAGCCAATTACTGCAATCGATTCCACAGGAGCAGGAGATGCATTTGCTGCTGGGTTTATTGGAAGATGGATTGAATCTAAGGATTTAGAATCATCTCTAAGGGCTGGTAATTCACTAGCCAGTGGGTGTGTCGCAACTATCGGAGCTAGGCCGAGCGTCAATCCCGAGTAATCCATACTTTACTTGGCAGAATCGTGCCCATGGCTAAAACAGGTTCAAGCAAGGGCTCAAGCAAGAAGATTGCATCCGCCAAACCTGGAGAGTTTCCAGGAAAAATTCTTGATATCGATGTCTCATCTGAGATGTCTGATTCATTTCTTGAATATGCCTACTCTGTTATTTACTCCAGAGCTCTTCCTGATGCCCGTGATGGATTAAAGCCAGTTCATCGCAGAATCCTCCATCAGATGTCTGAGATGGGACTTCGACCAGATAAAGGGCATGTTAAGAGCGCGCGAGTTGTTGGTGAGGTGATGGGTAAGTTACATCCCCATGGTGATGGAGCGATTTATGATGCGCTAGTTCGCATGGCACAGAATTTTTCGATGCGTCTGCCATTAGTTGACGGCCATGGAAACTTCGGCTCCCTTGATGCTGGCCCTGCTGCAATGCGCTATACCGAAGCACGACTGGCAAGTGCTGCCCTAATGATGGTTGAGGAAGCTGATGAAGATACTGTCGATTTTGGCGCGAATTATGATGGTCAGATTTTAGAACCATTGGTACTACCTGCAGCTTTTCCTAATCTCTTAGTAAATGGCGCAACTGGTATCGCTGTTGGAATGGCAACAAATATGGCGCCACATAATTTAGGTGAAGTAATTAGGGCCACTAAGCATCTCATTGAAAACCCCAGCGCCACCCTTGCGCAGGTAATGAAGTTCATCCCTGCTCCGGATTTTCCAACGGGGGGAAGAATCATTGGTAAAGAGGGCATACGTGAGGCCTACCAAAGTGGCAAGGGGGCATTTAAGGTTCGCGCTAAGGCTGAAGTTGGCAAAGTTAGCGCCCGCAAATCTGGAATAACCATCACTGAACTGCCGTTTAACATCGGACCTGAAAAAGTTGTTGAGCGTATCAGCGAGCTAGTCAAGTCCAAGAAGATTCAAGGCATCTCAGACATCGTCGATCTAAGCGATGGTCAATCGGGAACTAAGGTGGTTGTTGAAGTTAAGAATGGCTTTGAGCCAGAGGCGGTGTTAGAAAACCTTTATAAACTCACCCCCCTTGAGGATGCCTTCTCCATCAACGCAGTTGCGCTAGTAAATGGCAAGCCACGGACTCTGGGCTTGAAGGAACTGCTTCAAGTATTTATCGATCACCGCATTCAGGTGGTAACCAGGAGATCAAACTTTCGAAAGGCCAAAGCTTCTGCTCGATTAGGTCTCGTTGAAGGTTTGTTGAAGGCCATTATCGATATCGATAGGGTAGTAAAGATTATTAGAGGTAGCGATGATGGCAATGAGGCAAAGGAAGCTCTGATTAAGGGCTTGAAGTTAAGCGATGAACAAGCCACCTACATATTGGATATGCCACTTAGAAGGTTGACTAAGATGTCAAAAATTGAATTGGATGCCGAAGCTAGAGAGCTAAAAGCCACCATCTCCAAGCTCACAGCGCTACTAAAGAGTGAGGAGGCCCTAAGAAGTCAAGTATCAGATGAGCTAAGTGAAGTGAGCGCTAAATACGCCACAGCCCGGCGCACGCTAATTGCTTAAGCGTCGATTCTCTCGCGATCAATATCACTAGTTGCGATAAATTCTTTCCTCGGGGCTACTTCATTACCCATCAAAAGCTCAAACACCTTCTCGGCAGCGGCAGCATCCTTTATGGTAATTCTTCTAAGTGTGCGCCTATCAGGATCCATAGTTGTCTCACGGAGCTGATCGGCATCCATCTCACCTAGGCCTTTATAGCGCTGCAGTGGCTCCTTCCATCGCTTTCCTTGTTTCTTCAAGTCTGCTAATAACTTCTTCATCTCATCATCGGAGTAGGTGTAATGAACCTCTGCCTTCTTGCCTCCCCCGCCAATTGCTTCAATGCGATAAAGTGGTGGAATCGCAGCAAATACTCGTCCATCATCGATCAAGGGCTTCATATAGCGATAGAGCAGGGTAAGCATCAAGCATCTGATGTGAGCTCCGTCAACGTCAGCATCTGACATCAGAATAACTCTTCCATATCTAGCATCTTCGAGAGTGAACGACTTCCCAGATCCTGCGCCGATTACTTGGATGATTGCTGCGCACTCCGCGTTATCTAGCATCTGAGATAGCGATGCTTTCTGCACATTTAATATCTTCCCCTTTAGGGGCAAGATTGCTTGGAATTCAGAGTTTCTGGCAGCCTTAGTGGTGCCAAGTGCTGACTCGCCTTCAACAATAAAGAGCTCGGTGCGTGAGACATCTCCTGAACGACAATCAGATAGTTTGGCTGGAAGTGATGAGCTCTCAAGGGCGCTCTTTCGTCTTTGCAACTCCTTATGGGCCCTGGATGAAATACGAGTCCTTGCAGCGTTAGCAACTTTCTCCAATACTAAAGACCCATTGGCCTTATCAATTCGCTTGGTGGAAGTAAAGAACTTCTTAAGTTCCTCTGATACTACTTGAGTAACAATTCTTGTTACTGCAGGAGTTCCTAGAACCTCTTTAGTTTGACCTTCAAACTGTGGCTCCTGCATCCGCACCGTTATAACCGCGGTTAGGCCTTCGAGGATATCTTCCTTGATGACATCGGGCTCATTCTTCCTTAATGCCCCTTTTACGCGCAGGAATTCATTGAAGGTCTTTACCAATGCCCTCTCGAAGCCTTGAACGTGGGTTCCACCCTTCGCAGTCGCGATGATATTTACAAAGGAGCGAAGGGTGCTCTCATAGCCATCTCCCCATTTGATGGCGATATCAACGTCCATATCTCGCTCAACTTCTTGTGGCTCAAGATGGCCCTTCTCATCTAATACTGGAACCCTCTCTTGGTAATGACCCTGACCAGTCAAGCGGATTACATCACCCACTGCCTGATCTGGCTGAATGAAGTGGCAATACTCAGAGATCCCGCCCTTGTGAAAGAAGGTTTCTGAGCTCTCTTTACTAGTGCGATTATCATTAACAAGCAGAGTAAGGCCTGGTACTAGATAAGAGGTTTGACGGGCTCTAGTGTAGATCTCCTCTAGATCATGTTGGGCATCCTTTATGAATATCTGTTTATCTGACCACCACTTAATTCGAGTCCCAGTTATCTTCGATGAAACCTTTCCGATGATGCGAAGCCCTGATTCAGGTTCGAATTGAGCATTTGGTCCATCTCCATCAAATATTCCAGCAACTCCCCGCTTGAATGACATCCAATAAATCTTTCCATCACGATCTACTTCAACATCAAGACGTGATGCCAGGGCATTTACCACAGATGCTCCAACTCCATGAAGGCCACCGGTTGCCGAATATGAACTAGTGCCAAATTTTCCACCTGCATGCAGTTTGGTCATCACAACTTCGACGCCAGTAAGCCCAGTCTTTGGTTCCTTATCAACCGGAATTCCCCGTCCATCATCATGGACTTCAATTGATCCATCTTTCTCTAAATTGATCTCAATCTTCTTGCAATATCCTGCCAAGGACTCATCAACGGCGTTATCAATAATCTCCCAGAGGCAGTGCATAAGGCCGCGACCATCGGTTGAACCGATATACATCCCGGGCCGTTTTCTAACCGCATCAAGACCTTCTAATACTGAGAGATCTTTGGCCGAGTAAGACTTCTCTACACTACGCACTTGTTCCGCGCCTTGAGTCTCTACCACGATGGGCAAGGGTATCTACGAGATCAAAAGCGGCTGTCAATACGCGCCGAAAAGGGTGAGAATTTCATTTTTCCAGCGAAGAGAGTCATTAATTGTGAGAAGAAATACCGATTTCGACCTGCGGGGAATAAGCCAGGGTGGTTTGATGTTCCTCTAGGACGAAACGAGTTAGGAAAGATGAGCCAGAAATGACCGAGAATCTATTGCTTACCTCAACGCCCCTTAACGCCCTTGATCGCTGTGACCGCTGTGGTGCTCAGGCTTATGTTCGTGCGGTCATGTCTAATGGATTTGAATTACTCTTCTGTGCTCACCATGCCAAGAAATACCAAGATGGCCTAGCAAGCGCTGCTGCTCGCATCGATGATGAGACAGAGCGTCTTAGCGCAGAATTAGCGGCGAGATAATCTTTGATACCAGGCTTGGTCTACCAGTTCTAGCTTCCTCTCTATCTGAAACGCCGCTTAACTTAACTAGAGAGTTAACTGCTAAGTAACGAAGTGGCTCCAGCTCCCACTTTCTGATCCTCTGGTTAACAAAGTGCAGATTAGTCAAATCACTCTCCTTGCCAGCAATTAGTTGAGCCAATATTTTGCTGGCCAAATAACTCATAGTTACGCCATCTCCAGCATAGCCACCAAGACGGCCGTAGCCAGATGATTTATCAAATTGCAGATAAGGCTCCCAATTTCGAGTAATTGCTACTGCCCCACCCCAAGCATGTGTGAACTTCACATCTTTCAAAATGGGAAACCATGAAATTAATAGCGAGCGAATTGTCGCGTGCACCTTTTCGGTCTTCTCCTTGGCAACATTTAACTTTGATCCAAAGGGATAAGTAGCGCCCCGGCCGCCGATTGCGATTCGGTTATCCAAAGTGCGCTGGGCGTAATTGACCATATGCAAAGCCTCAGCAAAGGTAATCCTCGATGAATTACCAAGCTCACTCCAAATCGAACCACTTAAAGGCTCAGTCGCAACCATCAAAGAATACAGCGGTATGAACTCCCGGTCTGCGCTGCCCAAGGCCTCGGTCGCCTGGATTACAACTGGGGCGGCGATGTGGGCGTTATTGACCAAGACCCCGCCCCCTACAGCGGTCGCGAAAGAACTTTCGAAAAGTTCAGCCCCACGCTTCGCTACATCCCTAATCAACAAGCTAACGAGATTGAAAGGATTGATGGTCGCACAGTTCGGATTGAAGAGCGCTCCCTTGATTCCATCAACATTCAACTTCGCCTTAGCTTCACTCGCTGATAGCCACAAATGACTTGAATCAACGCGCTCTCTTAAACGCGATACTTGCGCATCATTTCGCGCAAAGTAAAGGCTTCCAGACTTTGTGAACCCAACGCTTTCATCAGCAAATCCCCCAATTTCATCGATCGCTGAATCTAGAGCTTCAAATAATTGATTGGTTCTTGCCTCGCCAATCCTTGCAATCAATGACCTCCTATAGACCGGATACTCACTCGATGCCCAACCACCATTTCGACCACTTGCACCGAATCCAAATTCATACGCCTCAAAGATGGCAATCCTTAGAGTTGGATCGAGCGCAAGGAGATGATGCGCGCTCCATAACCCGCTAAACCCGCCGCCGATGATGCAAACATCGTATTCAGACTTCGGCTCAGTACTCTCAATCCTTATCGCATACGCTTGCCAAAGCACCCCACTATTCACCACTCTCAAGTCCAATCTCTAAGCGAGTAATAGATCCTACCTACATATTCGTGCACAACGCCTTGCCAACCGGGAATAGTGGATAGCGGCGCAAATGACCAAATTGGAGGGCGCTGCGAGAAGATGTAATCAACAGCAATCGGGTCTACCTTCACGCCAGCTTTTGTGAAAGTTGCATAGGCTCGCTTGAGATGAGTAGCCGATGAAACTAGTAACCACTTTCGCTCTACCTCGAGTAGCTTCTTAGTCTCAATTGCATTTTCTCTAGTGTTGGTCGAGCCATTTTCAATGATTATTTTTGACTTTGGAACACCCAGCCCCACCCATAGATCTCTCGCCAGCTCACTCTCCCCAACTCCATCTTCAATCTCCTTACCAAAGGAGGTATAAACCAGCCTAAATTCAGGACATAGCTTTAAGAGGCGAACTGGCTCAGTTACCCGCTCTGCCCCCGCCGTTAGTTGAATCCCAGTTACTTCATCGAAATCAGCATTTGAAATGACGCCACCAAGTGCAATCACTCCCTCATATTCGCTGCACGGAATATGATCTCGCAAGCTGGCATCGGCGAATCTGAATTGATTGAGGGCAAAATTCTCCAGCGGCCGGCTTGCAACATACAACGCAAAAGGACTGCTTAGAAGGATTGAAAAGAATAGGAAAGCAACTAAGACTGATCTCCTAAACTTTGAATTTCTTCGGCGGAAAAGAAAGATTGATAGAGCTAGAGTGATAGTCCAAATAGTCAGAGGATCGGTGGCGAAGCGAAGTATCCACTCGATGAACTCAAACACTTAGCCATTCTCCCACTCGAGACAACTTTTAGGGCAAGGACTATCCTCCAAAGACAAGCTTGTGGAGGTTTACACCTTGATACATAGCGAGGACTAAGGATGGGCTCCTCTCTCGAATTTTGATATGGGTCTAATTAACCCTGAAACCCAACCTCTCGATGTGATCCATCGCAGAATGGCTTCTCCTCTGAGTGGCCGCAGCGGCAGAGCGAAAAGTTCTCCTTAGTTTCTATGACATTTCCATCGGCATCGACGAAGTCGACAGCGCCAGTTACTCGGATTGAGCCATTTGGCTTTACGAAGATCTTCGGGCGCTCTTCCATTCGATAATTCTAATCTAGGTAATCGCGAAGGACTTGCGAACGAGATGGGTGGCGCAGCTTGGACATCGTCTTGGATTCGATCTGGCGGATACGTTCGCGGGTTACGCCATAGACCTTGCCGATTTCATCGAGGGTCTTTGGTTGCCCATCAGTTAGGCCGAAGCGCATCGCAACAACGCCGGCTTCGCGCTCTGAGAGTGTGTCGAGAACTGAGTGGAGTTGTTCTTGAAGAAGTGTGAATGAGACCGCATCGGCCGGGACGATTGCTTCGGAGTCTTCGATTAGATCGCCGAACTCTGAATCTCCCTCTTCGCCAAGTGGGGTGTGAAGTGAGATTGGTTCGCGGCCATACTTTTGGACTTCGACGACTTTCTCTGGTGTCATATCTAGTTCTCTAGCCAACTCTTCTGGGGTCGGTTCGCGACCTAGATCTTGGAGCATCTGTCGCTGGACGCGGGCAAGTTTGTTAATGACTTCAACCATGTGGACTGGGATACGGATCGTTCTTGCTTGATCGGCCATTGCTCTAGTAATTGCCTGGCGGATCCACCAGGTGGCATAGGTCGAGAACTTATAGCCCTTTGTGTAATCGAATTTCTCTACTGCTCGAATTAGACCAAGATTCCCCTCTTGAATTAGATCAAGAAATAGCATGCCTCGTCCCGTGTAGCGCTTGGCAAGAGAGACTACCAGGCGCAAGTTAGCTTCAAGTAGATGGTTCTTAGCCTGCTTGCCATCTTCTGCAATCCATTCAAGCTCGCGCTTATACGAGCGCTCCATCTTCTCGCCTGAACTTAATTTCGCTTCAGCAAATAGACCAGCTTCAATTCTCATCGCAAGTTCAACTTCAAGTTCGGCATTTAGCAGGGCTACTCGACCAATCTGCTTTAGATAATCTTTAACTGGATCTGCGGTGGCGCCAGCTGTGAGAACTGTCTGCGGTGGCGCATCATCTTCCTCAGAATCCTTAAGGGTGAACTCACCTTCCTCTTTCTTCGCTTCTTCAGTTAGAATAACTACGCGAACATCACTTGCACCTTCAGCCGCCTCTTCGCCAGTCTCGGCAACCAACTTCTCAAGATCTGCTAGCTCAACATCTTCTAGCTCAACATCTTCTCCATCAATTCTTGTAATGACTTTCTTTCCTACTGGTTTGCCAATTCCAGCAGCTGCAGCCTTTGCCGCCTCTATCTCTGCCTTGGTTGGAAAGAGACGACGACCTTTCTTCTCGGCTGGCTTTGCTTGAGCCTCTCTTGCAAGCCTCATCGCCTCTAGCTCTGCTTTAGTGGGGAATAACCTGGGGCCTTTTGATTTAGCGCCCTTCTTACCTTTCTTATGCGAACTCTTAACGGCGCTCTTCATGCTCTTTCTTGCAGCGCTCTTCTTCTTAGTTGCATTTTTGGGCGCCCTAGATAGAGCCACGAATTAGTCCTTTGCTTTAAGTTGACGAACTGCCAGAACTTCATTTGCTTCTAGCCTTTAGGGGATTTGGCTATGGCTATATTATAAATTGTCCACAGAGGTAAATGCACATCCGAACCACTTTATTCCTTACTCCGCGTGGGCTAATTGGAGAGATTCACGGATTATCTGGCCTACGCTCTCAACCTCAATCAGGAATCCATCATGTCCAAAGGGTGAGGAAATTCGCCTCAAGGGTCGGGCAGTGGGGGTGAGTTCCACAATTTCCTCCTGCAAGCGGGGCGGAAAGAGCCGGTCTGTGTCGATAGAGACAACGACGATCGGAACTTGGGCAGCGGCCAAAGCTGCTGCGACTCCTCCCCGATCGCGACCAATATCGTGGGAAATCATCGCCGACTCCAGTGTTATATAGGTATTGGCATCAAATCTGCGTTGCAACTTGAGGGCCTGATGGTCGAGATAGGAGGTCACCGCAAAGCGACCTGTGTCATCTCCTTGTAGGTCCCGTCCAAATCGAGTATCCATCTCATATTCGGTTCGATAGGAGAGATGAGCGATCTTGCGAGCTATGCCCATTCCCTCAACAGGGCCAATTGCCTGTTCATAGTAATCCCCGCCGTTGAAATATGGGTCAGCTTTGATCGCGTGAATCTCGGTGCTCCAAGTTCCAATCTGATCACCGGTGGCCACTGCAGAAGATCCAATAGTGCAAATGGCTCCGATGCGATCTGGGTATTCAATCGCCCATTCAAGCGAGCGCATCCCCCCTAATGATGGCCCAACTGCCAATACATAGCCAGGGATTTCTAATTGATTCGATAACTCAACTTCAGCCCGTACCAGGTCGCGAACTGTTAGGTATGGAAACCTTGAACCCCATCGCTTGCCATCGGGTGCAAGCGATGAAGCTCCAGTACTTCCTTGACATCCCCCAATGACATTGGGACAGATGATGAAGTATTTCTCGCTATCAAAGGGCAAGCCTGCGCCAACCATCTGTGGCCACCAAGCGGTGACATCAGACCATCCAGTTAACGCATGATTGATTAGGATCGCGTTTGACCTATCACTATTTAGCTCGCCCCAAGTTTGATAAGCAATTGTGATATCAGGCAATACTTCACCTGACTCCAATTGGAGATCACCCAGTTCATGAAAACGGCGCTGCCCCGGATCATGGAACTCTAGCCATGCTCCAGTGATGGCCTCGGTAATCGCCATTTTATTGAGTTCTAGGAATTACTTCGCCGCAGCGAAAGCTTTTTCAAGATCTTTTTTGATATCTGCGATATTTTCAATCCCCAGGGAGAGGCGAACCAGGCCTGGAGTAACTCCAGCGCTTAGCTGCTCTTCTGGACTTAACTGAGAATGAGTAGTTGATGCTGGATGGATGGCAAGAGATCTGACATCACCGATATTTGCCACATGAGAGAAGATATCTAAGGAATCGATGAACTTCCTGCCAGCTTCAATTCCACCCTTTATTTCAAAGGAGAGAACTGATCCACTGCCCCTGGGAGCATATTTCTTAGCTAACTTATTCCAAGGAGATGATTCCAGTGAGGCATAGTTAACCTCTAATACCTGAGGATGGGTCTCCAGCCACTTAGCAGTTGCTAAGGCGTTGTCGACATGGCGCTCGAGTCTGATTGAGAGCGTCTCAAGGCCTTGAGCCAAGAGCCAAGCATTAAATGGCGCAACAGCTGCTCCGATGTCACGAAGCAAGGTCAGGCGAATCTTAAAGATATATGCCAGATTCGCTCCAAAAGCAGAACCCACTCCAAGTGCTTGGGCATAAACGATGCCGTGATAGCTTGGGTCTGGCTGGTTGAAATCCTTGAAGCGCTCTGGATATTTTGCATAATCAAACTTTCCAGCATCAACGATTGCTCCAACCACTACATTTCCATGGCCTGAGAGAAACTTCGTTGCTGAGTGAACCACAACATCTGCGCCATGTTCGATGGGGCGAATCAGAAATGGGGTGGCAACGGTGTTATCAACAATTAGCGGCACTCCGGCTCTATGAGCGACATCAGATACGGCTTGAATGTCTAGGATATCGTTCTTCGGATTAGCTATCGTCTCACCGAAGAAAGCCTTGGTATTTGGGCGTATCTCCTTCTTCCAGCTCTCGGGATCCTCAGGATTATCAACGAAGGTGACCTCGATGCCGAACTTTGGCAATGTGTAATGAAAGAGATTGTAGGTACCGCCATATAGCGATGGCGATGAGACTATGTGGTCTCCGGCTTGGGCAACGTTAAGAACTGCAAATGTTGTCGCTGCCGACCCTGAGGCCAGAAGCAGAGCTGCCACTCCACCTTCTAGAGATGCGATTCTCTGCTCCACTGCATCTTGGGTGGGATTCATGATGCGGGTATAGATATTGCCGAGCTCTGCCAGACCAAATAAATCCGCAGCATGTTTAGTGTCGCGGAATTGATATGCGGTGGTCTGATAGAGAGGCAGCGCCCTTGCTCCGGTAGTTGGGTCCGGAACTTGTCCAGCATGGACTTGACGAGTTTCAAAGTGAGAATCGGTTACGGAAAAAGATGACACGAGTTAAACCTCCCTAAATTAAGGGGCCTGGCAACTGTGATGCAGACCCGCGCTTGTCGATGGCGCCTTGCTATCGACCAGGTCCTCACCCGGAGCACCCCACCGCGGTGGAGGGTTGCCGCTCAGTTAGCCGGGGCTATGAACTAAGACTCGTGACCCGGGGCTTACTCTAGAGCAAGAATTAGGAAAAAGTCCAGCCTATTTACAATCGGCCGGCCTGATGGAGGCGGCGCAAGAACTCCCTCGTTTGGCTCTTCTTAGGGCTTTCTAAGATTTTCTTCGGCTCTCCCGACTCCAGAATTCGTCCCTGATGCAAGTAGCAGAGCTCATCGGCAACTTGTTTTGCAAAACCCATCTCATGAGTGGCAAGCACCATCGTCATTCCTTCACTCTTTAGATCTCTAACGGTGCTTAAGACTTCATTGACTAAGACTGGATCTAGGGCGCTAGTAATTTCATCAAGTAAGAGAAGGCGAGGATGTCTGGCAAGGGAGCGGATAATTGCCACTCTCTGCTGCTGTCCCCCGCTCAGTCGATCTGGATATTGATCAGCTTTTTCATTCAAACCAAATTTCTTCAATAACTCTAAAGCTTCATCTATCGCTTTATCTTTTGCCACCTTCTGCACCTTAGTGGGAGCTAGTATCACATTTTCAAGCACTGTCATATGCGGAAAGAGGTTAAAGGATTGAAATACCATCCCCAGCTTCTCTCTTACCTGATCAGGACTGATATCAACTGCAGAAATATCTGCTCCATCAAGAAGAATCTGACCATCATCTATTTGATCAAGTAAGTTAATACAACGCAGTAGTGTTGATTTACCACTACCAGAGGCACCGATAAAGACTGTGGCTTTATGCTCAAGAACTGTAAAAGAGATATCTTCTAGAACAACCTCACTTCCAAAACTCTTACGAACCTTGTCTAGTTGTAGTACTGGATGACTCATGCTTGCCCTACAGCATTTTCTCGCTCATATGAATTCCTAAGCATGCGGTCAGTCCAGCGAGTCAAGGGAATTGTCACCAGAAGAAAGATGATTGCCGCCATCACATACGGGGTGTAATTAAAGGTCTTTGCAGTTTGAATCTGAGCCGCCCTTACTGCATCAGTAACTCCCAGAATTGAAACCAGACCAGTATCTTTGATGAGAGCCACTAAATCATTGAGAAGTGGTGGAGTGACTCGTTTTAGGGCTTGAGGAAGAACTACATGGCGAAGCGTCTGAAAATTACTTAATCCCAGAGAGCGGGCCGCAGCCCTCTGGCTGGGATGGACGGTAAGAATTCCTGAGCGAATAACCTCGGCCACATAAGCCGAGTAAGTGATGATCACCGCAAGGGTTCCCAAGATCAAGACATTATTGGTCAAACCCTTTATCTCTAGAGCTGGAACCCCAAAACCAACCAGAAGGATAACCAGCAACATGGGAATGCCACGAAATACATCGACATAAACTGTGGCCAGCAGCCTAAATGGCGTTAAAGCCGGAGATCTAGAGGTTCTAAGGAGTGCAATCGCTAAGCCAATTAGCGCTACAGAAGTTCCTGCGATGACAGTTAGAGTGGCATTGGTAGTGAAACCAAGAAGTATTTTCGGCAGAATCTCAACGCCATAGGCCCATTTGAAGAAAGTATTTCTAAGGGTTTCCCATCCAGGGGAGGTAACTAAGACTAGACCGAGAGTTCCAAGAACTAAGAAGCTTGAAAGAACTGCAATGAGCGCACTCTTTCGATTTCGTGCCTTCCTTGCCGTTCGCCTGGTAAGTTCGATCTCACTTGGGCTCCAAGAGCCTCCAAAGTCATAAGAGGAGGGCGTAGCTCTGTTAGAGCCACGCCCCGATTTCTTAGCCATCAGAGAAGCTTAGAAGCTTGCCCTTTCTTGGCAACTATCCAAGTACTGGAGCTCCTGCAGATGATGTCAACCATTTATCGATAATGGCTTGAAGTGTTCCATTATTGGTAATGGAATCAACTGCGCCTGAAACGCATGAGGTGATGGAATTATCCTTCGATAGCAAGAGACCAAATCCTTGATCTCCTGAATCGCTGCCATCAATCTGTCCAACGATGATTCCATTTGGAACTTCAACGGCTGAGAGATAGAAAGCCGTTGGAAGATCTACAACTAGGCCATCAATCTGCTTATTCTTCAAAGCAGTAACAGCGGCGGCGTTATCGTTAAATACCGAGGCCTTTAGCCCCAATTGAGACTCAATTACATCAAGTGAGGTAGTTGAAACTGCCGCACCTAACTTGGCCTTAGCATCGGCCAGGCCTTGCAAAGTAGTGACTCCATCAATCTTGCTTCCCTTGAAAGAGACAATTGCTTGATTTGACTTGTAATAAGGAGATGAGAAGTCAACTACCTGCTTGCGCTCATCGGTAATTGAGTATTGCTGGAGATTGAAGTCAAAAGCCTTTGGTCCTGGGGCAATTGCAGCGTCAAAGCTGGTGCGAACCCACTTGACTGCTGATTGGTCATAGCCAAGCTCGCTTGCTACTGCATAGGCCACTGCTGCTTCAAAGCCCTCGCCTGATTCTGGGGCATCATCGATGACCCATGGATAGTAGGCAGGCTCACCGGTGGCAATTGTCAGAACGCCTGCTTCAACGGTTGCAAGAGATTCTGGCGTGCATGTTGTTGATTCACCTGAGGAACTCTCATCACTTGATGAAGAACAGGCTGTGATCACTAGAGCGGTGAGAAGTAATGGGATGAATCTAAGGAGTCTTTTCACTTTTTCCCTGCCTTTCGCAAATTTGGAGCCTAAGGCCTGCCAACAATTGTCAGACCCGCACTTGCCGATGGCGCCTTGCTATCGACCAGGTCCTCACCCGGAGCACCCCACCGCGGTGGAGGGTTGCCGTCCAGTTAGCCGGGGCTTAATGCTGGAACTCTTGACCTAGGGCGGATATTAGAAAAATCAAAGTGAAAAGTCCATATCAGAGCTAGGCATGCCGTGGGCATCTGCCACAGCCTGGTAATAGATCTGGCCCTTGTGAACATTTAATCCCTTAGCAAGGCCAGGGTTTTGCGAAAGGGCTGTCTTCCAGCCTTTATTAGCAAGGGCTAGTCCGTAAGGCAAGGTGGCATTTGAAAGGGCATAGGTTGAGGTGAAGGGAAGTGCTCCTGGCATATTTGCCACACAATAGAAGATGCTCTCATGGACCTTGTATGTTGGCTCGGCGTGAGTGGTGGGCCGGGAATCTTGGAAGCAACCACCTTGATCTATTGCAATATCAACTAGAACTGAGCCCTTCTTTGATTTAGAGACCAACTCATTACTAATCAGCTTTGGAGCCTTTGCGCCATGGATTAGAACTGCTCCAATTATCAGATCTGAGATGAGAGCCTCTTGTTCAATTTCATGGGTATTGGAAACTAGAGTCTTAATAGCGCCATTAAAAATCTGATCAATTTGTGCAAGTCTGCTCTGGTTCAAATCAATAACAGTCACATCGGCTCTCATGCCAAGGGCAATAGTGGCTGCAGCAAGACCTGCAGTTCCTCCACCAAGAATCAAAACTTTTCCAGGCCTTACCCCAGGCACTCCCCCAAGTAATACTCCCCGCCCTCCAGCACTTGCTTGTAGGGCTGCAGCCCCAACTTGCGGAGCCATACGACCTGCCACCTCACTCATGGGGGCCAATAGTGGAAGCGCGCCATCTAGCTCCACTGTCTCGTAAGCAATTGCTGTGATACCGCTATCAATTAACGCCTGCGTACACTCCTTTGATGCCGCAAGATGAAGATAGGTGAAGAGAACTTGTCCTTCTCTCATTCGGTGATACTCGTCGGCAACTGGCTCCTTAACCTTTAGAACTAACTCAGATTCAGCCCAAAGTTGATCTGCAGAGGAGAGTATTGTTGCTCCAAGGCTTTTGTAATCATCATCTGAAATGGCGCAGCCAAGGCCGGCTGAGCTTTCAATCAGGACTTCGTGCCCTGCGCGAATAAACTCTCGAGCCCCGGCAGGAGTTAGGGCAACTCTATACTCATGGTTCTTTATCTCTTTGGGAATGCCGATGATCATCTCTAGATAGTACCCGAGAAGAGCTCACTACAGATTTTGGGGTGTAGCTCACTTCGCATCTGGGCAAATGAGTTAGGGGCCCATCCCGAGCTGAAGACTTGCCTGAGCAATTTGCTCATCGAATATGTTGGATCATCTTGCTCTGCTCTATCTAACGCCCTTTGGGCAAGTGCACCATCGCCACGTTCATAGGCAACGGCTGCAAATAAATTAGCGACCGGGGCGATATAGCCTTTTGGGGCAAGGCGAAGTAAGAATCGCCAAGCAGTGAAACAAGTATCTAGGCTTGCAGCACCTACACTTCCCAAAGCGTAATCTCTGACCTGCAAGTCCTTAAGACGAACTAAGAGCAGAGCAATTAGCTCCTTATCTTTCACTAAACCGTGCTCTTCAAACTCCTTTATGAAGTCATTTACCGCTCTGGCTCCTTGCCTCTGCGACAGTAGCAGATTCTGGTCATAATCAATTTGATCTACTTTTCTGACCAATTCAACCAATTCCTTATCGCCATCAAGTGCTGAGATAGATTCAATTAATTGCTCCAGCGTGGCATAAGGAATTGGCCTGCCCTCGGCAACCTGTTCTGCAGCAACCCTTGATTCAATCAACTCAGGCAGCTCATTTCCCTCTTCGGGGCAACAGACTTGATCTTCACAAATCAGAGAGCGATAACGGTTTTGCTCAACGGTTATCACCTCGCGCAGGCTAAGTCCATAGTCACTAATGGCTGCAAGAACTGCTGAGATGACCTCCTTCTGACTCTCACCGATTGGGCTCTTATAGAAGATAGCGATAGCAGATTCAGCGTTATCTCTTGATAAATGCGAGGTGAGAACTCTTAGCTCATCACCTGAGATCTGAGTGGGAAAATCAATACGGATTGCCATAGCTATGGCGGCATTTTTAAGGCTCAATAGAACTATGGAATCCTGCGGATTAAATCCGATCAAGAATGGAACTGCGGAAAGTAGATCTTTTGGTGTTGTAAGTGTGCTCATGGGCCAAGCATCTGGGGAGGTAAAACCCTAAAATATTGAAGTTGATAGAAATGTTGATAACTAGCCTCTGTAGATACCCCGGGCCGGCCTAATGTCTAGATCCCTACTCACCTTTTGAACAATGGCTCCATCAATTGGGGCGCTAAGTGCCCCTGCTCGCCAAAAACCGCTCCAAGTGGTGGTCAGTTCAACTCTCTTTTGGCCAGAGCTTTTATAGGTGTTCTCAATGAGCATTAAGGGATATGGGGCTCCAGGCAGCCGCGTGGCGAAGTCATTGCCATCTCCAAAATCCCAGGAGAACTCTGGAGTCAAGTGAATGGTTATGGGGGTGCCAAGAACCACAATAACGGCAGTGAAATGCGCTGGAGTATTAGTTAGAAAATTAACGCTCTGGTTTACCAAGATGTTATCTAAAGGTTGAGTGATGATTACGCCCCTTGGAATCAAACTCTTAACTTGATCACTTATCTGCGAACCTGAAATTCGCTTTACTCTTGGCTTTGGTGAAGGTCTTGGTCCTTGAGAGGCCGGTCTTACAGCAGTGACTGGCTTTGGCAGCCATGGAATCCAGGTGCGCTTGGTAGTTGAGGTGGGCCTCGGTTTTGGTGAAGTTCTCTCCTCATGCCCCACCTTTCCCTTCTTCACTGTAATCACCACCTCGTTGCTGTCTTGATCGGCCTTAACATCAATACATGTCTCATTCTCACAAGCGCCATGAGCGGGGTTTAGAAAAGCCACTAGAAGCACGGTAGTCAGAAGGGTTTTGCGCACCGCAAGATGATGCCGGCGCGAAGATTCTGCTCACCTTGGCATGGATAGATTTTGGGGAAATCACAGCCCTGTGCGGGCTTATAGCCAGATGGCCCAAGAGAGTGCTCTGCCCGCCTCTGGCACTTTCTAAGACTAAGCCTCTAGCCTTGCTCTATGTGCATCGGATGTATGGCTATGTACGCAGCGGCTCTTGCCGGAGTGGATGCTCAAGGAGCGCCAGATCCTGCCCCAGTAATAGTTATCCAAAAGCCCACAGCTGCCCAATTAGTTCGCGCCGCATTCAAGGAGAACAGAAATATCATCAAGACGAACCTAAACAATCGAGCGATTTAATCTCGATTCTTTTAGATCTGCTCTAACCTCTTATCTCTTAACTACATCCTGAAGTATTGCCGCAACCTTCACAGACATAGCAGGCACCCGAGGTGCGCATCTTTACTCCACAGCTAACACAAAGAGGTGCATCGGATCTAACCCCTGCGATCTTCTCTAGCAGCTCGGTTGAAGAACCTATCTGTATTGGCGAAGTATCGGGTGTTACTGGATCACTCCTTTCCTCGATTACCTCACCCTCAGCCTCGACAACTTGAGCATACTCAGCGGTTTCAAGGGCAGCTGCTCTCTCTGCTGCGGTATAGACCCCGAAGGCAGCTCTCTCTTCATACCTCAGGTAATCAAGTGCTAGCCGGCGGAAGATGTAATCCATCATGGATTGGGCCATACGAATATCTGGATCATCGGTAATTCCTGCTGGTTCAAAGCGAGAGTTGGTGAACTTAGATACATAGGTCTCTAGTGGCACTCCGTATTGCAGGCCAATCGAAACTGCAATTGAGAAGGCATCCATAACACCTGCCAGAGTTGAACCCTGCTTGCCAAGTTTTAAGAAGATCTCGCCTAATTGACCATCCTCATAAGTCCCAGCGTTCATATAACCTTCAGCGCCACCCACGGAAAATGAGGTGGTTCTTGAAGGACGAGACTTTGGTAGGCGCTTGCGAGTTGCCGGAGCAGGAGCTGTATTTACCTGATCATCTTTGCCATTGTTCTTAGATTTTGCATCAGAGAGCGGCTGACCAACTTTACAACTATCGCGATAGACAGCGAGCGCTTTTAGCCCCAGCTTCCATCCCTCATAATAAACCTCTTCCACATCTTCAACGCTGGCATCTGCAGGCAGATTTACTGTCTTTGAGATAGCCCCTGAAAGAAATGGCTGACAGGCCGCCATCATTCTTACATGTCCCATGGGAGCAATCGATCTAGCTCCAAGAGCGCAATCAAAGACATCGTAATGCTCCACCTTCAGCCCAGGTGAATCAACGACATGGCCATTAGCTGCGATGTATTCCACAATGGCTTCGATAGTTTCCTCGGCATAACCCAATTTCTTTAGCGCTTGTGGCACGGTCTGGTTAACGATCTGGAGAGAACCCCCACCAACCATCTTCTTAAACTTAACGAGGGAGAAATCTGGCTCAATACCAGTGGTATCGCAATCCATCATTAGCCCAATCGTTCCAGTTGGGGCAAGGACTGAGGCTTGAGCATTTCTCCAGCCATTTTTCTCACCCAGGGCAATGCAGCTATCCCATTGCTTATTAGCCTCAGCTAGAACATCTCTATCAAGAGTTGAGATAGATTTGACCGAAAGTGAGGCTGCCTGGTGCTTCTTTATTACTCGAGTATGTGGAGCTACATTTCTGGCATAGCCTTCATAGGGACCAACAATTCCTGCCATCTCAGCTGAGCGGCGGTATGAAGTTCCAGTCATTAAAGAGGTGATTGCTCCAGCAAGTGCGCGACCGCCCTCTGAATCATAGGCAAGGCCTGAAGCCATAAGAAGCGCGCCAAGGTTTGCATACCCAATTCCTAGTTGACGATAAGCCCTAGTGGTTACTCGTATTGCCTCGGTTGGAAAATCTGCAAAACAAATTGAGATATCCATTGCAGTAATAATCATCTCAACTGCTTTAACAAAGCTCTTGACATCAAATGAACCATCGCTTTTCAAAAACTTCATTAGGTTCAAAGAGGCTAGGTTGCATGAGGAGTTATCAAGTGACATATATTCCGAGCAAGGATTGGAGGCATTGATTCGCCCAGTCTCAGAGTTGGTATGCCAATCATTGATGGTGGTGTCATATTGGATTCCAGGGTCGGCACAGGCCCAAGCAGCCTCTGCCATCTTGCGAAAGAGTTGACGGGAATCAACCTCTTCCATTACCTCACCAGTTGAGCGGGCCGTTAGACCAAACTTTGCGTTATTTTCATAGGCGCGCATAAATTCATCGCTTACTCGAACTGAGTTATTGGCATTCTGATATTGCACCGAGATGATGTCTTTGCCGCCAAGATCCATATCAAAACCAGCATCGCGAAGCGCGCGAATCTTGTTTTCTTCCTTTACCTTAGTCTCAATAAATTCTTCGATATCTGGATGATCGACATCAAGAACCACCATCTTGGCAGCTCTTCTTGTGGCTCCTCCTGATTTGATGGTTCCGGCGGAGGAATCAGCGCCACGCATGAATGAAACCGGACCTGAGGCAGTGCCCCCTGATTTTAAGAGCTCTTTGGATGAGCGAAGACGAGAGAGATTTAAGCCCGCCCCCGATCCACCTTTGAAGATCATACCCTCTTCGCGATACCAGTTAAGGATCGATTCCATTGTGTCATCAACTGAGAGGATGAAACAGGCAGAGACTTGCTGCGGAGCTGAAGTTCCCACGTTAAACCAAACTGGTGAATTAAAGGAAAATATCTGATGTAGCAGCATATACGTTAACTCATGTTCAAAGATTTCTGCATCAGCAGGCGTTGCAAAATAACCATGCTCTTTTCCAGCTTTGGTATAGGTAAGCACCACACGATCAATAACTTGCTTGAGTGAATGCTCTCGACTCTCATGACCTAGCGCGCCACGGAAATATTTAGTGGAAACAATGGTTGAGGCATTTACCGACCAGAAATCCGGAAACTCAACACCGCGTTGTTCAAAGACCACTTCTCCGCTCTTCCAATTGGTCTGCACCACATCGCGCCTCTCCCAATTGACTTTCTCATATGGGTGCTCGCCAGCTGTTGTATAGACCCGCTCCATTTTCAAGCCTTTATCCATCTTGGCTTTCTCCGATGGGCGATTGATTACCGTGTCCGACATTTCTTCTTTCTCCAGTTTTTTCTTGAATTTTTAATTTTGGTTTTCTTGACTTTTCTTAATTTCTATTTAGTTTTTCTCTCATCTACTTATCGGACTTTTTTATTTGAGTTGCGGGGAGGCAACTTGAGATTCGCTCTCTATCTCTAACTTTTCGATCGGCAGGGCCCGGAGAAGAGCGATCTCGCCTTCGAAATCTTCAAGGGAAGAGAAGTTACGGTATACCGAGGCATATCGCAGGTAGGCGACCTCATCTAATTCTCGAAGTGGCGGCAAGATTGCCATGCCCACCTCTTGAGCTTCGATCTCGGTCTGTCCTGTGGAGCGAAGGGTGTCCTCCACTCTCATTGCCAGCAGGGCTAAATCATCATCATTTACTGGTCGGTTCTGGCAGGCCTTGCGCACGCCATTGATGACCTTCTCGCGATTGAAGGGCTCAGTAGCCCCGCTACGCTTGATGATGGAGAGAACTGCAGTCTCTGAGGTTGAAAAACGAGAGCCGCATTGAGCGCACTCTCTTCTGCGACGAATTGAACTTCCTTCATCACTAGGACGCGAGTCGATGACTCTGGAATCCTCATATCGGCAGAAGGGGCAGTTCACGGCGTGTCGTCCTCTCAATCCTGGGAATTCCTCGATATTGGGTGTAATGGAGCCTTAGCGACCAATCACTACTTATGGAAGCATATCGCAGAGCAACCCCAATATCTAGGGGTAAGAGTAAAGCAAGGGTTTAGTGTTTGCAATAGGTAAAGAGACTGAGACCCTATGGGCGTGTCGGGATATAGATCTTCTGACCGGCTTGGAGGTTCGGGGATTTCAAATCATTAACTTCCAAAATATCTGCCACCAGGGCTCGCCTATCTGCCTCGGGGGAGATTCCCTCAGCAATCGACCAGAGGGTGTCCCCTGGCCTTACGCTGATCTTCATATAAGGGCTAGAGATGGATTGGCTCTTTGATCCCGCCGTGGCGCCATCAAAGGCGGCAAAGCCTGAGAGAAGCAGGATGGAGAGTGAAGAGATGACTGCCAACCTTGTCAGCCCTCGACCATGCGGGGTTGGTCGAAGCGCTGCTGGACCTTGATTCATAGGGGATTTCACGCGCCTAGCATCCTTAGTAAGGCAGGGATTGATGGCGATTGTCGTCATCTTCTCTCTCCAGATACTTCTAGATCAGATCGGCGAGAAGTGGGGATACTCTTCGAACGTCTGTTCTAAGAGAAAAGATACACCCCGCCGCCGACATCGACAAGTCTTTTTAGAACATTTGTTTGATTATTTCGCAACTTTGTTCTAAACTCCGATCATGAGCAAGAGACCTGCAAATCTGACCGAACTGCCCGATGGCCCAGTTGATGAGAATGGCCTCACCCCTCGTCAGACCAAGATCCTTGTAGCGATCAAAGAGGCTATGCAGGCCCATGGCTACCCCCCTTCCATGCGTGAGATCGGTGAAGCAGCAGGGCTCGCCTCCCCATCAAGTGTTAAGTATCAACTAGAAGCTCTTGAGCAGAAAGGTTGGATCCGACGTGACCCATCGCGTGGTCGAGCTTTAGAGGTACTAACCCCAGGTGATGAGAGATTTGAAGATATCAAGCCGGAGAAGGTCCATAACGTTCCATTAGTAGGTCGCATTGCAGCCGGTGGTCCAATTCTTGCAGAACAAAATGTTGAAGGGCTCTTCCCGCTTCCAGCATCATTAGTTGGCGAGGGCGATCTCTTCATGTTGAAAGTCGTTGGTGATTCCATGATCAATGCTGCGATCTGTGATGGCGACTTTGTTGTAATTCGCTCCCAGAAGGATGCAGATAAGGGTGAAATTGTTGCAGCGATGATTGATGGTGAGGCAACAGTTAAGACCTTTACTAGAAAGAATGGCCAGATCTGGCTAATGCCGGCAAATGATGAGTACCAGCCAATGGATGGATCTCAGGCAGAGATTCTTGGCGTGGTAACTGCCGTTCTTCGCTCGCTTTAAGTTTCATTTAACAAGGTACTTCTCTAGAGCATGAGCTAGTGAGCCATCAACCAGGGCATGAAGCGATGTTCCTTGAGGCAGATACTCTTGACTTAGTATCTCCCCATGTTCATGGATCTGACTCACTAGATCTCCTCGATCATAAGGAAGCACAGTTCTAACTTCAACTCTTGGCTGTGGCAGTGAGGTCTCAATGGCCCGAATGAGTTTTTCAATACCTGACCCGCTATGAACTGAGATTAGATAAGAATCCGGCTCTTGCCTTAATACTTGAGCAATCACCTCAGGATCTGCGATATCTACCTTATTCAAGGCGACGATTTCCGGGATTTTCGCTCCACCAATTTCGGCGATTACCGCTCTAACTGCCTTGATCTGGCCCAAGGGATCTGAGTGTGAGCCATCTACTACATGAACGATTACATCAGCCCCTGAGACCTCCTCAAGGGTTGATTTGAAGGCATCAATTAGATCGTGCGGTAGGTGCTTAACAAATCCCACCGTATCGCTCAGGGTGTAGATCCGGCCATCGCTGGTCTCTGAGCGTCTAACAGTTGGATCCAAGGTGGCAAAAAGCGCATTCTGCACTAGCACTCCAGCATTGGTTAAGCGATTTAGTAGCGATGACTTTCCAGCGTTGGTATAGCCCGCTATTGCAACAGAGGGAATGGAGTTTCTCCTACGTTCTTGCCTCTTGGTATCTCGAGCAACTTTCATATCGCCAATTTCCCTGCGCAGCTTGGACATCTTGTCGCGGATACGGCGGCGATCTACCTCTATCTTGGTTTCGCCAGGACCGCGTCCACCAATTCCACCTGCTTGGCGCGAGAGTGAATCACCCCAACCACGAAGTCTCGGCAACATATAGCTCATCTGGGCTAATTCAACTTGGGCTTTACCCTCTTTGCTCTTGGCATGTTGGGCAAAAATATCCAAAATCAGTGCGGTGCGATCAACTACTTTTACCTTTACCTTATCTTCCAGATTCCTTAGTTGAGAGGGGCTTAACTCTCCATCACAGACCACGGTATCTGCACCTGTGGACTTCACGATGCCTTTAAGCTCGCTCACTTTTCCAGAGCCGACAAATGTTGCAGGATCTGGCTTATCACGGCGTTGAATGAGCGCATCTAAGACGGTTGATCCTGCAGTCTGAGCTAGGGCTGCCAGCTCCTCCATGGAGTTTTCTGCATCTTTATCGCTTCCCTCAGTCCAGACACCTACCAAGATAACTCGCTCAAGTCTTAACTGGCGATACTCGGCCTCGGAGATATCACTTAGCTCTGTGGAGAGGCCGGTGACTCTCCGTAGAGCTTGGCGATCACTCAAATCTTGCTGCGTTGAATGAAATGAGTCGGGAATAGGAATCTCAGAATCAAACGCTGCTGCCACTTGCCGGCTCTCAGAGATTAAGTCCTCTATCTCTGGCAGCTCTTTTTCCTTAGCCAAGATAAGGCTCCAGATCATGATCACTAATTAATACTGCAGGGCCAGTTAGAGTGGCATTGGAATGAAGATCTAGCTCAACTATCAATCTTCCTCCAGGAGGATTAATTACCCATTTAGCCGGCAGCTTCAGGCCTTTTTTCACCGTGGCAGCAAGAGCTACTGCGCAGGTGCCAGTACCACATGACCTAGTCTCGCCACTTCCTCGTTCATGAACTCTCATGGCAAGTTCGCCGTTTGCCAAGAATTGAACGAATTCAACGTTAACACCCTCTGGGTAATCCTCTTTTGGGCGAACTACGGGAGGATCCTTCAGATCGCCGATATCATCAAGTGAATCCACAAAGACCACCGCATGGGGGTTTCCCATGCTTAAGTGATATCCACTCCAGGCTTTGCCATTATTTGTAGCAGTAACTGGGCCATCGATAATCTCAACTTGTCCCATGTTCACGCTGATATCACCGGCGACATCAGCGCTTAAATACTTAGCACCGTCGCGCGTGAGTATGGAGAATATTCCCGCCGCTTGATGTCCTCTTTCTACTAAATACCTCGCCATCACTCTGATTCCATTGCCACACATCTCAGCTAGAGATCCATCAGCGTTTCGATAATCCATAAACCACTTACCATCTGGTTTGGTAATTCTTATTAGACCATCTGCCCCAATGCCACTTTGCCTATTGCATACTGCAGCAGTCTGATTTGATGAGAGATTGTTCTGATCATCTGGGTCAAAAAAGATTATGAAATCATTCTCAGAGCCATGGCCATAGGTGCCAGTAAGTGGGGCTTTCATCCAAGACCAATAATAGAGGAGATGATTTCTTCTAGGAGTTGTGGCCCGGAACTACCTTTGATCCAAGTGATTCTCTCATCTCTTGAAAACCAGGTCTCCTGTCTTCTGGCATATTTCCTGGTGGCCCGCTTAGTCTCCTCTTTGGCTTCAGCCTCACTTAGCTGGCCCCTGGCAAACTTAATTACCTGGGCATATCCAAGGCCAGCCTGAGCAGTTCTTGCCTCCAACAGACCGTGAGAAATAAGGCCTTTTACCTCATCTACTAGCCCCTTTTCCCACATCTTCTCAACGCGAGCATCAATTCGCGATGCAAGACTTGAGCGCTCCATAAATAGGCCAAATTGCTTCGCCTCTGGATACCTACTGCTTCCCACTCTTGGCAGATTTGCGGTGTAGGGCAGGCCCGTTAATTCAATTACCTCCAGGGCTCTTACCACTCTTCGTGAATTCTCCTTGGGAATTGCCGCAGCGGCTGCTGGGTCTAACCTAGCAAGTCTTTGATGCATCAGGTCTTGGCCAAGCTCCTCTGCCTGCTTAGCTATTTTCTCACGCAGAACTGGATCAGTATCTGGAAAATCAAGGTCATCCAAAATTGCCTTGATATAGAGCCCGGTTCCGCCAACCACAATTACTGGTTTATTTAGAGCAAGTAATTGATCAATAGTGTTTCTAGCATCAATTTGATATTGAGCAACTGAAGCTTCTTGATTAACTTCTAAGATATCTAGTAAGTGATGTGGGATTCCTCGCCTCTCCTGAAGTGAGAGTTTGGCCGTTCCAATATCCATCCCTTTATAGAGCTGCATCGAGTCGGCATTGACTATCTCACCTCCCATAGCTTCTGCGAGTAAAAGAGCTAGCTCACTTTTTCCAGTTGCCGTGGCCCCGCAGATTACAATTACTGTCATCTAGGATGAACGCTCTTTAAAGTTGGCATTCCCAGCATTACTCCATTTGATTCAGCCTCTGATTTTCTAGCGCTAAAAGCATCTCCTCCTCTAGTGGGGCGGATATTTACGCTCTGGCTATCTCCAATAAGGAAGTGAGCCTGTGCCTCTTTGATAGTTAGCTCGGCAAAATCTCCAGACCTAGCTTCGTCTGGGGCTGCGAAGTGAACTAGGCGAAAATCTCTACTCTTGCCTGAAGCGCTCCTGCCGTCAATATCGGTGATCAAAACCTCAACTCCTTTGCCAAGTAATTGGCAATTATCCCTCTTTGAAATCTGATTCAAATGCTCATGCAATCGCTCATAGCGCTCTGCAACGATTTGCCCTGGAATCTGATTTTCCATTTCAGCAGCTGGGGTGCCAGGCCGCTTGGAGTATTTGAAGCTATAGGCGGCAAGAAAGCCGACCTCGCTGCAAATATCTAGCGTTGCTTGAAAATCTGCTTCACTCTCTCCAGGGAATCCCACAATTACATCGGTGGTAATACTTGCTTGTGGAATTGCGTTGCGAACTTTGCTAATAATGGAGCGATAGCGATCAACTCGATATGAGCGTCGCATCGCTGCCAATATCTGATCAGATCCAGATTGCAGCGGCATATGAAGATGAGGCATGACATTCTTTGTCTCAGCCATAGCATCAATTACATCATCGGTGAAATCTCTTGGATGAGGCGACATAAAGCGAACTCGCTCTAGCCCCTCAATCTGGCCACAGGCTCTAAGTAATTTGGCAAAGGCCCTCCTATCTCCAAAGTCAACGCCATATGCATTTACGTTCTGGCCCAGAAGAGTTATCTCAATAACTCCATCTGCCACCAGAGCTCTTATCTCGCTTAATATTTCATCAGCGCTTCGATCTTTCTCGCGGCCGCGAAGAGCGGGAACTATGCAGAAGGTGCAGGTGTTATTGCAGCCCACTGAGATTGAGACCCAGGCAGAAAATGGTGAATGACGCCGTGCTGGAAGAGTGGATGGAAAGTGTTCTAGAGATTCTTTGATTTCAATCTGAGCCCTTTTTTCAACTCTGGCTCGCTCAAGTAAGGCTGGAAGAGAGCCCATATTGTGAGTTCCAAAGACCACATCAACGTAGGGAGCCTTCATTAAGATCAATCCTTGGTCTTTCTGGGCGAGACAACCACCTATTGCTATCTGCATATCTGGCCTTAGTTTTTTCGCAGGAGCTAGGAAACTTAGGTGACCATAGAGTTTGTTATCAGCATTCTCTCTCACCGCGCAGGTGTTAAAGACGATTAGATCAGGGTCGGTTCCAGGGGCTGCGGGGAGGTAGCCTGCGGCATCAAGGGATCCAGCAATACGCTCGGAATCATGAACGTTCATCTGGCAGCCCAGAGTTTGGATGAGGTAGGTGCGACTCACCAGCGAATCGTACCTATCCATCTCTTGCCGAAATTTATGAGCGCGAGATTCCCAGCTCTGCCAATACTCGAGAGATGACAGGGCCAGAAAAGCCCCGCCTTGATAAGGCTCCACACATTCTGCGGCATGCCACCTCAGGTGAAAGGCTGCTAACTGCCCGAGCTTTTCGCTCTGCGAAAGTCATGGCATTGGCAAACTCTTCATCATCGCTGATATCACCGGTGATCCGCTCGATTATCTCTGGAGAGATTCCCTTAGAGCGCAGCTCTCCGCCAATTATTCGCTTTGAGACCTTCTTAGTCCTCTGCCGTGATTCACTCCAATAGCGAGCAAACTCATGATCATTGACAAAGCCCCGCTCGGCAAGGCGGAAGAGGACTGCGTTCGCAACCTCTTCCGGAATTCCGCGTTTCTTGAGGAGAGTGAAGAGCTCTCCCCTACTTTTCGCCCGACGACCAAGCGCAGTTAACGCAATCGTCGTGCCTACTTGGTAGGGGTCGCTCCCAACTTCTACTGAATTAGAACTCGACATCAGCTGCGGCTTCATCGATTGCAGCAACTAGCGCTGGATCGATATCGCTCGCTGCGAAGTGAGCCCGGATCTTGCCTTCAATCTCATTGGCTAGATCTGGGTTATCAAGCAGGAATTGGCGGGAGTTCTCTTTACCCTGACCGAGTTGATCTCCTTCATAGGTAAACCAGGCTCCAGATTTCTTTACGATTCCAAGATCAACGCCTAGATCTAGAAGGCTTCCCTCTCTAGAGATTCCTATTCCGTAGAGAATGTCAAACTCTGCTTGCTTAAATGGTGGAGCCATCTTATTTTTCACAACTTTGACGCGGGTGCGATTCCCAACCGCTTCTTGTCCATCTTTGAGAGTTTCGATACGACGGATATCCATACGGACTGAGGCATAGAACTTGAGCGCTTTTCCACCAGTTGTGGTTTCGGGAGAGCCAAAGAAAACGCCAATCTTGTCGCGGAGCTGATTAATGAAGATAGCGGTGGTTTTTGTCTGGCTTAACGCGCCAGTTATCTTCCTTAAAGCCTGCGACATTAAGCGAGCCTGAAGTCCCATATGGGAATCACCCATCTCACCTTCAATTTCAGCTCTAGGAACTAGGGCAGCAACTGAGTCAACGACAATAAGATCAAGTGCTCCAGAGCGAACTAACATATCCATGATTTCAAGTGCTTGTTCGCCGGTATCAGGTTGCGAAACTAGAAGCGCATCAATATCGACGCCAAGTTTCTTAGCATATTCAGCATCAAAGGCATGCTCGGCATCAATGAATGCTGCAATGCCGCCACTTTTTTGCGCATTAGCAATTGCATGCAAAGTTAAAGTTGTTTTTCCTGATGATTCAGGTCCAAAGACTTCAACGACACGGCCTCGTGGTATGCCACCAATCCCTAAGGCCATATCCAGGGCGATGGAACCAGTTGGAATTACCTCAATTGGAGTTGCGATCCGCTCGCTCATCTTCATTACTGAGCCCTTGCCAAACTGACGCTCGATTTGAGCAAGCGCGGTATCTAGGGCTTTCTGCCGTTCGGCAGAGGGTTCTGCTTCTTTATTTGGATCTTTGGCTTCTTTAGCCACAGTCTTGCCTCTCTTCTCTCGTAGTTGGCTCCAGAAGGTACGGAATGCCACTGACGGCCTGACCTTTAAAGTCGGCGGAATTGTGGAACCGCTCTGGTTGGGTATAACAGCTCTCCGCTGTTATGGGCATCATTCTAGCCGAACATCTGTTCTAATGACTTTCTAGACACGCCACCCCTACCTTGAAGCCATGGTCGAGCTCGCACCTTTTCAAACCCCAAGACCGGCCGAATATGCCCCTATTCCAAAGCCCCTAAAGAAGCGAGATCTGAAGGGGCTCAAGATTCCAGATGGGCCAAGATCTGCCTTTCTAACCCTTAGGTTCCAGAGAGACACCCCGGCCTTTCTACTAGATGCCCGAGACAGATATGGAGATTGCAGCTCATTCCTCCTCGGCGGCCAGCTATTTATTACCGCCTTCTCCCCTGAAATGGTCCATGAGGTAACGGTGAGCAAGCAGAGCAGCTTTATTAAGGGGGTGGGCTTTGATCGGATGCGAAAGGTATTAGGTAGTGGACTGCTTACCAATGAGGAGCCAATTCATCTTCGCCATAGAAGGCTGATGCAATCTCCATTTCATATCAGCAAGATCTCCTCGTATGCCCAGACGATGCTTAGCCTTACTCGCAAACATATCTCCAATTGGAAAGATGGTCAGGTAGTAGCACTTGGACCTGAGATGATGTCGCTTACCTTTGACATCGTTGCCGATATCTTATTCGGTACCGATATCTCAGCAGATACCAAGCGGGTCCAGGATTCTATGCATATCGCCATAGATCGTATCGAGCGCACCATGCTCCCCGGCCTTGATCGCCTAGACAATCTGCCTATCGCCTATTTTAGAAAGTTTGAAAAAGCAGCCAACGAGCTCCATGAGGTGGCAACTCGGATAGTAAATGAGCGCATTGCCAGCGGAATCATGCGCGATGACCTAATGGGAGTATTACTTGAAGCCCAAACTGTCGAAGGAGAACGCTTGACTCCCAGAGAAATCTCTGATGAGACTCTGACTTTAATCTTAAGTGGCCATGAAACTACCGCAAATGTGTTAACTTGGACCTTTGCCTACTTAAGCCAGAACCCAAGGTATTGGGATGGGCTCGCAGAAGAAGCTGAGGCGGTTTTTGCAAAAGAAAATGATGAGGATTTTGCCAAGGCTCTTCTCTCCGCACCCCTATCAGGAGCCATCTTTAGTGAGGTCTTAAGGCTTGCTCCCCCAGTCTGGGTCTCTCCAAGAAGAGCTCTAGAGGATATAACCCTTGGGGGCAAAGATATTCCAAAAGGTGCTCACGTTTTACTTAGTCAATATGTCACTCAAAGGGATGAAAAATACTTCTCCTCTGCCAATGAATTTATCCCAGAGCGATGGAGCGGTGAGTTTGAAAAGAGCTTGCCTCGTGGCGCTTATTTCCCCTTCTTAGCAGGTAGTAGAAAATGCCTGGGCGATCAATTCGCTCTCCTTGAGGGGCGAATAATTATCTTAGAGATGGCACGAGGAGCTCGGCTCTCACTTACTGGGGAATTTCCTAAAGCCCAACCTCGAGCAACTTATCGCCCTAAAGGGGCTGTAGCTATGAAAGTTGAGCTTATTTGAGTTCGCTTGGAATATCTGGGTTATTTTTCACAACCGCCCGCCAGATATCAGCCGGCTCAAATCCCATTTCAAGTGCTTGGTCCACACTCTGTCCACCAAGTTCTGCCATGGCAAAATCTTTGGAAAAGGAAGGAGCCCATTCAGGACCAAAGTGGGCAATTAGCCTTCGACGAAGTTCCGTGATCCTCACTTTATTTCTTACCAAATGCTCTTAAAGAATTGAGGCTAAACGCTCTGCCTGCTCTTTAGAGTGCTCATCAGAAAGTGGGGCAGTCACTTGTCCCATTAGCCAGCGCAGGATAAGTCCGACTCCAACGACATCGGTTGCAAAAATCTTAGAGAGTTGAGCATAAATCTCAACCCAGATTCTATGCTCTCTTGCGGTTAAAGCATCTGCCATAGTCTCGCCATCGTTAGCAAGTGCGCTTCTTAGCCCGGCATGGTTTGAGATCTCAGAGGAGATTAAATAAAGCGCCTTAGCTCTTGATTGTGCAATCATTGCCAGAGTTGAGATTCGCTCTAATTCACTTTCGACCAGCGCCAAGAAGACTTCATGTTTATCTCTAAAATGGTTATAAAGCGAGGCTCTTGAGACTTGAGCCTTATCAGCAATTTCAATCATGTTAGTGCCAGAGATTCCGCTTTGCGCCAAAAGCTCTTTTGTTGCTGCCATGATGGCGCCTCTGGTGCGACGATGAATTATTGATTGGTGTTGATAGGTCGAGCGTAAGCTCTGATCTCTCACAGCCTAATTCTTCCCCTCTGTTTAAGCAGCGTTGGTATCAACGACGCTAAGTACTGGAGTCTCATTGAGTCTGACTTGAGTAGTTACCTCAACTAGTACTTTTGATAGCGACAAATTCAGCGCCAGGCAAATCGCATTAAGAAGTTCAGATGATGCTTCTTTCTGACCACGTTCCACCTCAGAAAGATACCCCAGTGAAACTCGGGCAACCTTGGCTACATCTCTTAGGGTTCTATCTTGAGAGATGCGCTCGGCGCGAAGGCACTGACCAATATGGCTACGTAGTAACTCCATGACTGAACCTCCCTGCTTCAACTAGATCTGCGCCGGTACCTAGGTGCTAAGGATACGCGCCAGAAGGGTTAATGCGCTCTCTACCGCGCCGTTTATAACCGCTTGGCGATCGCCATTTAAGGTCAATTTCAAGCTTTCTTGCCTATTTGGACCCACTAACCCGATCCAGATCTCACCAGGGGCGAAGCCATCTAGAGGTGATGGACCGGCAGCACCTGAGGAGGATATGGCCCAACTGCTTCCAATTCTTAGCTTTGCCCCCTCGGCCATGGCCAAGGCAACATCTGCGGAAACCAAACCTTTGGAGTCAATTAACTCCGTACTTAAACCTAACTGACTAATCTTCATCTCCTTTGAATAAGCAACGATTGATCCAAGTAAGACCTCTGAGGCCCCAGCTACTGAAACAAGAGCAGAAGTTATGCCTCCTCCTGTGATTGATTCGGCGCAGGAGATGCTCTCTCTTCGCTCTCTGAGTAGATCGATTACCTGTTTTGCTAGTTCGTTCATGGCTTTGACTTAACTACATCTCGAATGTATTGAAAGCCAGTAATGTAGGTCAGCGCTATCGAAATTGCAAGCAGGATATCTCTTGGAGTATGTAGAATTTCAGGAAGTGGCAGGATGTAGAAACCGACTGAAAAGTTCTGCAGCAGAGTCTTTAGCTTTCCGCCCTTGCTAGCACTGATTACTTTTCGCCTAACAACCGCCAGGCGCAAGACAGTAATGACAATTTCTCGGGTGAGAATTAATACCGTCACCCACCAAGGCATCTTGCCAAGTATTGAAAGGCCAATTAGAGCTGTAGCGATAAATGCCTTGTCAGCGATGGGGTCTAAGATAATTCCAAAAGAGGAAATCTGATTCCAACGCCTTGCAATAATCCCATCTAGAACATCGGTCATTCCCACAATGAAGAATGAGAACCAGGCGATGATCTGCCAGTTTTGATCATCTCCTCCATTCTTAAATAGAGCCCAGGTGCAGAAAGGAAGGGCTGCAATCCGGGTAAAGGTCAAGGCATTGGGAAGATTCATAGGCCCTGGGCAATCAAATCTGCCCCTGAAACATCGATGACAATAGCATCAACATACTGGCCCACTTTATAGCCAGCGCTTGGCCGACCAGCGATGGTGATAAAGGTGCTGGAATCAACTTCAGGTCCTTGATGTTCGGCTCTGCCTTCTTGAAGCTCTTCATCTTCAACTAGCACTCTCACTTTCTGGCCGATTCGATCCGAGGCTGTCTGCATCACTAACTCTTCGGCGATCTTGGTTAGCTCACTTGTTCGCTCAGCAATAACATGAGGTTCTAACTTACCTTCCATCGAAAGGGCCTCAGTCTTATCTTCATCAGAGTAGGCAAAGATGCCCATGGCATCAAGTTTTGCGGCATTAACAAAGTCAACCAGCTCTTGATACTCGCTCTCACTCTCTCCAGGAAAACCCACAATGAAGTTGGAGCGAATTCCAGCTTCAGGACTCAGCGCTCTTATCTGAGTGATTAAGTGTAAGAACTTCTCACCATCTCCAAAGCGGCGCATCCTTCTGAGCAGGGCCCCTGAGGCATGTTGAAATGAGATGTCAAAGTAGGGAACAACCTTCTCCGTTGCAACCATGGCTTGCAATAGGGTCGGTCTAATCTCTGCAGGCTGTAGGTAAGAAGCTCTGATGCGCTCGATTCCATCAATTCTTGAAAGCGCTGGCAACAATTTCTCCATTGCCTTTAGATCACCGAAGTCTTTTCCATAAGAGGTGGTGTTCTCGCTTACCAGAAAGAGTTCACTAACGCCACTTTCAGCTAGCCATCTTGCCTCAGCGATAATCTCATCTGAAGTTCTTGAGATAAAAGATCCTCTAAATTGTGGGATGGCGCAGAATGAACACCTGCGATCACAGCCTGAGGCGATTTTTAAGGGAGCCATTGGGGAGTTGGCTAATCTCTTTCTTGAGAAAGTGCTTCCCTGCCCCATCTTGGTCTTCAGCTCGTCCTTCATCTCCTGGCGAGCTACAGGTGATACGGGAGTTAAACTTCTACGGTCCTTTGGAGTATGGGCCGGGCTGGACTTGCCTGCCAGAATGTTCTGCAGGCGGCTTGAAATATCGGCATAGTCATCAAAGCTTAATATGGCATCAGCCTCTGGCATGGCATCTGCTAGCTCCTTTCCATATCGCTCAGCCATACATCCCACAGCAACTACTGCGCGAAGGGTGCCATCTGATTTCATGGAGTGCGCCTCAACTAGAGCATCTACTGAGTCTTTTCTAGCAGATTCAATAAAACCGCAGGTATTTACCAAGGCCACATCAGCAGTTGCTGGATCATCAACTAATTGCCATCCAGCTACTGCCAGCCGCCCGGCCAATTCTTCGGAATCAACATCATTTCGCGCACAGCCCAGAGTCACTAAGGCAACGCTTTTGGGCTTGGACACCTAATTATTCTATAGAGAAGAGGTGAGGCTTAACCTTGATTAGATGCTTGAGGTCCGAATTCCAGACGCAAAACCTCGCCGACTGCTCCAACAACTCCAATGTCTTCGCCATTTACCGTCAGATTAATCGCTCCGGCGTTTCCCATGACCAGATAGAGCAGTTGATTATCGGTAAAGGTCCGCTCCTCACCCTGGTGAATTCGTCCACTAAATTGAGTCCGTCCAGTGCTATCGCGAATTGCAATCCATGAAAGCCCATTTACTGCTTTGAGTTTTACCTCAACGTCATCTCTTATTGCAGCGCTGGGTGGGCTCTGATCTTCATTGTTACTTGGGGCAGTAATGATGTTTTGCTCTGGTGACTCCTGTATAGAAGTAATTGCGGTTCCAACGAGTGCAAAGATAAACAGCACAGCTACTACGCCACCTAGGGCCGTCCAGGAGATTGGCTTTCTCTCCTTCTTCGGCGTGAGAACGTGATTTTCACTTAGCAGATCGCGAATGGATTTTCGCAAAGGAATTGTTTGGGATTCAAACTTAATCAATAGATCACTATCGCCAACTCCACAGATTCGGGCAATAGTTTTGATGTGTCCCCGAGCATAAGTCGCGCCACCTGCAGATGAAAAATTGTCATGCTCTAGATCCGCAATCACCGATGTCGGAATGCGCGAGAGTCTTGCAATTTGCTCGATGGTGAACCCTGCCGACTTGCGCATCTCTTCTAGCGTTGAACCGACCGACATGAAAGCCTCTAAATCACTTGTGGGGAAGGGCAATTGTAGAAGCAGTACCAAGATAGGACAACCTAATTGTTGGAGCATGGGCTATTTGAGCAGAGGGCAGCCAAATACCGCCCTAGGAAATTCAACCCTGAATTACCTCAAGGACAGTCGTCAGGTCCTCCTGCTTGACTAGAACCACCCGAGCCTTGGAGCCCTCTGAAGGTCCCACAATTCCTCGACTCTCCATTAAGTCCATCAGCCTGCCAGCTTTGGCAAAGCCGATTCTTAGCTTTCTCTGCAACATTGAAGTTGAACCAAATTGCGTACTAACCACTAATTCAATGGCTTGAATCAATAGCTCTCTATCATCGCCAATCTCCTCATCATATCCACGAGTGGCAAAGAGAGGCTTCAAAATGTCTTCGCGATATACCGGTCTTAGCTGAGCCTTTACATGGCTTACAACTGCTTCGATTTCTCGCTCTGAAACATACGCTCCTTGGATTCTCATCGGCTTACTTGCCCCCATGGGCAAGAAGAGAGCATCGCCTTGGCCCACGAGTTTTTCAGCTCCTGGGGTATCAAGAATAACTCTGGAGTCAGCAAGAGATGAGGTGGCAAAAGATAGGCGCGAAGGGACATTTGCTTTGATAAGACCGGTAACAATATCGACGCTGGGCCTTTGAGTCGCGATAACTAGATGAATACCAGCAGCTCTTGCCAACTGAGTGATTCTTACTATGCGATCTTCAACATCTCTGGCAGCAACCATCATTAGATCTGCTAACTCATCAATGACTACAAGAAGATATGGATAAGGCTCTAAAGCTGCATCTGCTCCCTCTTTAGCGATGACTTTTCCGGCCCTGACTGCCTTATTAAAATCATCGATATGTCTAAAGCCATAAGTCGAAAGATCGTCATAGCGCATATCCATCTCGCGTATTACCCAAGAAAGTGCCTCTGCGGCTTTTTTCGGATTGGTGATAATCGGAGCAATTAGATGCGGGATTCCCTCATAGGAATTAAGTTCGACTCGCTTGGGATCAATCAGAATGAGACGCACATCATTGGGAGTTGCTCTTACTAATACTGAGGTCACCAGAGCATTAATCATGGATGATTTACCAGCGCCAGTTGCACCTGCCACTAGGAGATGCGGCATCTTGGCAAGGTTTGCGCAGATAAAATTGCCTTCAACATCCTTTCCAAGGGCTATCACCATGGGATGGTGATCATTTCCAGCAACATTTGAGCGGAGCACATCGCCTAAAGAAACTATCTCTCTATCGCTATTTGGAATCTCAATACCAACTGCAGACTTACCGGGAATTGGCGAGAGGATTCGCACATCGCTACTTGCCACCGCATAAGCAACGTTCCTACTAAGGGCAGTTATTGCCTCAACCTTCACCCCTGATCCCAGCTCTACCTCATAGCGAGTAACGGTGGGCCCTCGCATAAAGCCAGTGACTTCACAGTCGATTTCGAATTGGGCAAAAACTTCAGTTAAAGACTGGACTATCTGATCATTGGCCTTGGTCTTGGCTTTACTTGATGGAGTGGTTCTAAGGAGATCCATCGATGGTAATTCATAGGAGTCAGTTGAGGAAAGCAGTAATTGAATTGGCCTAGCAGGCTTTGCGCTTACTTTCGGCTTTGGAATCTCAACTGTGAACTCTTCATCAAGGCCCTCCTCGTCAATTTCACCTTCTAGCTCCTCTTCGTGGGTTTTACTAAGATCCTGAACTAGTGGCGTTTCAAATGGTGGAGTATCGGCAATTTCAAAATCCTGCCTCTCCTGTTTTCTATCTCTACGTTCATTAAGTGCCCCACTAACTTTATTACTTACCCCAGAGATAAGGGCCTTGACCAAATCAATCACCTTTGAGAAAGGAGTTGCGGTAATGACAAGTGCACCAAAGACCAAGGTGAGAGAAAGAATTGGAATAGCCAACATATCGGTAAGCAGTGCCACAAGGGGCGTTGAAACGCCATAGCCAATCCATCCCCCACCTTCACGCATGGCGGTTGCGCCCGTGTCGATTGACGAGGGATTAATTATGTGGATTAGCCCCGTTGAACTCAAGACTAGAAGAAGTGAACCAATAGTTATCCGCCCATTTGCTGCCTTATCTTGTGGAGCGCGAAATAATCGGAATGCAGAATAGCCAAAGAGAATTGGTGTAAGAATTGCTACTCTGCCAAACCCTCCATAGAAGAAGGCATGAGCCGCCCTGCCGAAGGCATTATCTAGTTGCCACCAAGAGGTAGCTGCAGCCAAGAGTGCAACAATTAAAAGAACTAAACCGATGCCATCCCGTTGATGCTCTGGCTCTAGGTCTTTGGCTCCCCGCGCGATAAAGCGAATACTGGCACCGAATGATCTAGCAATCGCGCTCCAAGCAAATCCAAAGCCACCAGCAATGGAGGATGCTATGCCGCTTGCCTTTTTCGTAGATTTCTTCTTTGCCACAACAAAAAATCGTATTGGAAAGTATTTTCATTGAGGCACAGGCGCGCCGTCAAACCTCAATTACAACCGGCACAATCATTGGGCGACGGCGATGTTCTTCCCCTACCCAACTTCCAACCGTCTTTCGAACAACTTGAGAGAGTTGATGCGTTCCATTAATTCCACCTGCCACAGGGGCTGCAAGGGCTCGCTCTATCCGGCCTTTTACTTCACTAAACAGCTGGAGATCCTCAGCAAAGCCACGAGCATGGATGTCAGGGCCTGCAACAATCTCTCCACTCTGTGAATCAATAACCACAATTACTGAGATAAATCCCTCTTCTCCCAGAATCAAGCGATCTTTGATAGAGGCCTCGGTGATATCACCGATACTCTGGCCATCTACATAGACATATCCCACTGGAACTGCGCCTACCACTCTTGCTCTACCCTCACTTAAATCCACGACAACTCCATTATCAACGACCACAACATTGCCTGGCTTGACTCCGGTTGAGATAGCAAGCTCGGCGTTAGCAGTCATTTGGCGCCATTCACCATGAACTGGCATGACATTCCTAGGCTTGACGACGTTATAGCAATAGAGCAACTCCCCTGCAGCGGCATGGCCTGAAACATGAACAAGTGCGTTGCCCTTATGAACTACCCGAGCCCCGAATCTAGTTAACTCATTTATTACTCGATAGACCGAGTTCTCATTCCCAGGGATCAGCGACGAGGCCAGAATCACAGTGTCATCTTTGCCAACTCTAATCTGATGATCACCGTTCGCCATTCTTGATAGAGCTGCCAGAGGTTCGCCTTGTGAGCCGGTGCAGATCAAAACTACTTTATCTCCAGCACTGTCAATTTCATCAATCTCAAGCAAGGTATTAGGGGGAATGTGTAGATATCCCATCTCGGCAGCAAGTGTCATGTTGCGAACCATGGAGCGCCCAACGAAGGCAGCCTTTCTACCCTTGCTATAGGCAATATCGATTACCTGTTGAATGCGATGAACGTGGGAGGCAAAGGAGGCAACAATTACTCGCGCCTTTGTGCCATCAATTACTCGCGCTAATACCGGCATGATCTCGCGCTCTGAAGTAGTAAAGCCTGGAATATCAGCATTGGTTGAATCAACCATGAATAGATCCACCCCTGATTGGCCAAGGGATGCAAAGCGAGCTAAGTCAGTAACCCTGCCATCTAAGGGAAGTTGATCCATCTTGAAGTCACCGGTGTGAAGAACGACTCCTGCTGGCGTTTTTATGGCAACTGCTAGCGAATCAGGTATTGAGTGATTTACTGCAATGAATTCCAGATCAAAGGGGCCAACTTTTCTACTCTGGCCCTCTTTGACTTCAATCAAAACCGGCGAAATCCGATGGTCTCTTAATTTTCCCTTCAAGAAGGCAAGAGTTAGTGCGCTACCGATTACTTGGATATCTTCTCGCTCGCGCAGCAAGTAGCCAAGCGCGGTTATGTGATCTTCATGGCCATGGGTAAGAAATACTGCAGCAATATCGCCCATCCGCTCTTTAAGGTAAGAAAAGTCTGGGAGGATCAAGTCAACGCCTGGTTGAGTTTCACTGGGGAATAAGACTCCGCAGTCAAGGATCAATAACTGGCCTTCATATTCAAAGACGGTCATATTGCGTCCAACCTCGCCAAGACCGCCCAAGGTTAGGATCCTTAGAGTTTTAGCAGGTAGTTTTGGCGGCAACCCTAGTTCGGGATGCGGATGATTCATTACTTGACTTTCACGCCGCCGGCGCGAAGATCTTCTCGTAGTTGGTTTATCTGAGATTCAGTGGCATCAACTAATGGCAGACGAACTCTTCCTCCGCTTAAGCCCATCATGGTAAGAGCTGCTTTGGTGAGAATTGCGCCTTGGGTTCTAAATGTTCCGGTGTAAACTGGCAATAGCCTTTGATGAATTTCGATGGCTTTGTTGATATCACCCGAGAAGAATGCATCAAGCATCTGCTTTAACTCTGCTCCGACGCTATGGCCGCAGACCGAGACAAAACCCACTGCTCCCACAGAAAGTAATGGCAGATTCAAGATGTCATCACCGGAATAGACTGGAATAGCGCATCGCTTAATTACCCAAGAAGTTGAGGCGACGTCTCCCTTTGCATCTTTAAGGGCTGCAATCTTGGGATTCGCTGCTAATCTAACAATCGTATCTGGCTCAATTGCCGCCCCAGTTCTATGCGGGATGTCATAGAGCATTATTGGTAGATCAGTAGAACCTGCCATCGCTTCAAAGTGAGCGGCAATTCCTGCCTGTGGTGGTTTGTTGTAGTAGGGAGTAACCACTAAGAGTCCATCAGCGCCGGCGCTAGCTGCTTGCCTAGCCTGCTCAAGAGAATGTGAAGTCTCGTTATTTCCAGCTCCTGCCACAATCCTTATATTTGATCCCACGACTTTGCGCACAACCTTGATGACTTCAACTTTTTCCTCATCACTAGTGGTTGGAGCCTCACCGGTGGTGCCATTTAGAACGATTCCGTCATGGCCAGTTGAGACTAGATGGGAGGCAATCTTCTCAACGCTTGCCCAATCAATTGAGAGATCATCTTTAAAAGGCGTGACCATTGCGGTCAACAATCTGCCAAATGGCGGATGAATCGACATGCTCCAAGGCTACTACCTAAGGGCTATGGCGCGATGCGCCCCGACTTTTCAAAGGCAGCATAGGTAAGGGGCATGAGACGGGCAAAGTGCTCCTCCATCTTCTCTGCCACCATTTCAATCTCCCGTTGCGGATAGCTAGGAAAGCGAGAACCTTCCCGGGCAGTTCTTAGCGACAAAAAGTTCATGAGCGCTCTAGCATTCATCGTGACATACATAGATGAATAGAGCGCGACTGGAAGCACCGCCCTTGCCACCTCTCGTGCCACCCCTGCATCTAACATCTTCTTGTAGTTTGCATAACAAAGTTCATAACTTTCCTTCATTGCAGCCACTGATATTTCATATTGTTCATCACTGCCATCGATGAATACATAATGACCAGTCTTTCCCGTTTGAATTAATTTTCTCGCCTTATTTGGCACATAGAAGACCGGGAGAAGTTCGCGATAGCGACCGCTCTCCTCGTTATATGAAGCGATGCGATGACGCATAAATTCTCTAAATACAAATATTGGCGCGCTAACAAAGAAAGTCATTGAGGTGTGTTCAAAGGGAGTGCCGTGGCGCTCTCTTGCTAGATAATTAATTAGACCTGCCGAGCGCGCAGGATCTGCATTTACTTCCTCTAATGATTTCTCACCTGCTGTTGAAACTCGCGCCGCCCAAATTACATCAGCATCATTAGCGTTAGCTTTTACTAGCTCTACGGTCATATCGTCTCTGAAGACAATTTCTGGATGATCAGGCTGGCTCACGTGCGCGACCTTATCCATTCCCTGGCGCTAGGCGGGGATTTTCTAAGGCAGAATGGGCGCGTGTCAGAAGAGCCTGCCAGCTTCAATAAGCGCACTGTCTTATCAGACTCACTTGCGGTGGCAATTCCTGTGGGAACTTATGGCGCTGCCTTTGGAGCCGCCTCTATCGCGGCTGGCTTCTCGATTCTTCAAACCTGTCTGCTGTCTCTGCTCTTGTTCTCAGGAGCTTCGCAATTTGCAGTAGTTGGGGTGATGGCCTCTGGTGGATCTGCTTTGAGTGCCATTGCCACAGGTTCTCTTCTTGGTTTCCGGAATGGGCTTTATGGACTAAAGATGGCGCCACTGTTAGAACTCAAGGGTTTTAGACGCGTAATTGGTGCGCAATTAACTATCGATGAATCAACAGGTGTTGCAATTAGCCAAGAGGCTAGAGGAGATGATGCTGCGCGCTTTGGATTCTGGGCTACTGGAATCGGGGTCTATTTCTTCTGGAACCTCTTTACGCTTCTTGGAGCACTTGGTGCTGGAGCAATAGGAGATCCTGCGGCATGGGGTCTTGATGCCGTAGTTCCAGCAGCCTTCTTGGGCCTCCTCTGGCCAAGACTAGTTGACAACATAACTTTGGCACTTGCTATCTCTGCCGCACTCCTGGCACTTCTGCTAGTTCCCATCCTTCCTGCGGGGGTTCCAATTATTGCAACGGCGCTGCTAGCAGTTATTTTTGGAAGCAGAACAAAGTGATGAATCAGCTATGGATTGCGACTTTGGTGTCGAGTTTGATCTGCTTCTTACTTAAATATCTGGGCTATCGCACCCCAGAATCACTTCTTAATCGACCGGTAATTCAGAGGGCTAATTCTTTGATTCCCATCGCTCTACTGAGCTCATTAGTTGCTGTTCAAGCCTTAACGATTAAGGAGCAGGTAGTAATTGACCATAGGCTCGCTGGGCTCTTTGTTGCCGCAATTGCTTTAAGATTAAAGGCAAACTTCCCACTAATGATGATACTTGCCGCTGCAAGTTCGGCTGTGGTCTACAACCTCTAGATAATCTTCAAAGCTTCAAGCTTTGCTCTTAGATCAATATCTGAAGGCTCGGTGAGATGGGTTCCATCGGAGAAAAGAATTACTGGAATGGAGCGCTTTCCCCCATTTATTTCGATTACTTTCTCAGAAGCTCCAGGAGTTGATTCGACATCAATAATCTCATAGCTAACAGCTAGAGAATCAAGAAGCCTCTTGGAACGAAAACAATCTCCACACCAATCTGCGCTGTACATTGTTATTGCAGCACTCATGATTTTCCTAGATTTCCATTAAGTGTTCCAGGCCAAATGTTAAGCCAGGCCTTAGCTTTACGCTTCTTAAAGCAAGGAGTACCCCGGGCATAAAACCACTTCTATCAATTGAGTCATGCCTAATGGAAAGGGTCTCACCTTGATCTCCCAGCAAGACCTCTTGATGGGCAACTAGACCCCTTAGGCGGATTGAATGAATGGGCACATCGCCAACCTTTGCACCTCTTGCGCCAGGGAGTCCGCTACTAGTCCTATCAGGCATATCCCTCTTCTTGGCTCTCGCTCTTGCCTCAGAGATTAACTCTGCAGTTCGAGAGGCTGTCCCAGAGGGCGCATCGGCTTTTTCAGGATGATGAAGTTCCACAATCTCAACCGATTCAAAATAGCTGGCAGCCTTTGCTGCGAATTGCATCATCAGGACTGCTCCAAGGCCAAAGTTTGGCGCAATAATTGCTCCGACTTTAGGGTTCTTAGCAAGAAGTGATCTCACCTGATCAACTCTCTGGCTATCAAAGCCGGTAGTTCCGACAACTACATGAATACCGTTGCTGATTGCATACTCTAGATTCTTCATTACTGCGTCAGGATGAGTGAAATCTAGAACCACTTCAGCCTTAGAACTCTTGAGTAAATCAAGTGAGTCGCCAAGATCAAGGCTAGCAACTAAATCCAGATCATTCGCAGCAGAAACGGCCTTTACGCTCTCGGCGCCCATACGGCCCTTAGCGCCAAGGATGGCAACTCTAGTGTTCATCGCTTTTTCACCTTCTACTTCATAACCTCTTCAAATATCGAACGCTTGGCAAATGGTCCCACAACTGACAGGCTCGGCGCAGAGAGCAAGACCTCGGATGCGAGTTTAGCAATGGCTGCGCTATCAACGGCTGAGATCTCGCGCAAGATTTCATCAAAACTTAAGACCTGGCCATAGATCAGCTCGCTCTTACCTATCCGACTCATTCTGGCACCTGTATCTTCCTGCCCCAGGACAAGTGAGCCACTAACAGAACCTTGAGCTCTACTTAACTCCATGCTGCTTAATCCATTACTTGCCACTTCTTCTAGAACACCACGCATTATCTTGATGACCTCAACAGCCTTTGATGGAGTGGAGCCGGCATAGAGTGCTAGGAATCCACTTCCAGCAAATTGCTGGGCATATGAATAAACCGAGTATGCCAAGCCGCGTTTTTCTCTGATTTCTTGAAATAGACGAGAAGACATTCCCCCCCCTAGGGCAGCTGATAGAACTCCCATTGCGAAGCGTCTCTTATCATCTCTATTTACCCCACTCATTCCAAGAACAATATGAGCTTGCTCTGTCTTTCTATTCATGAGGCCAATGCTCTTCTTTGGCTTTCTAATATATTCCTGGTTCGGTCTTAGGTTAAATCCACTCTCAGGCCGATCCAAAAAATCATCCCTAGAAAGAGCAGCGATAACCTGATCAACCACCTGTTGATGTCTAATATTTCCAGCAACTGCCACCACAATATCCCTTGGCAAATAACGCTTCTTGTAGTAGTTAAAGACCGCGTTTCTAGAGAGCGCCTCTATTGACTTAGTAGTTCCGAGTATTGAGCGCCCTAGCGTGGAATCGCCATAGAAAGTCTCAGCAAATAACTCATGGACCAAATCAGCTGGATCATCATCGCGCATGGAGATCTCCTCCAAAACTACTTTTCTCTCAGCATCAACGTCACTCGGTCTGGCAAGAGATGAGGTGATTAGATCTGAGATCACATCAATAGCTAGAGGCAGATCTTTATCAATTACTCGAGCATGAAAGCAGGTGTACTCCTTTGATGTAAAGGCATTCATCTCACCACCAACTGCTTCAATCGATGATGAGATCTCCATCGCACTTCGACGAGTGGTTCCTTTGAACAGAAGGTGTTCTAGAAAGTGTGATGCTCCAGCAACTTTTAAGGATTCATCACGAGAGCCAACATTGACCCAGATACCAAAAGCCGCTGAGCGAACCGAAGGGATTTCCTCTGTGACAATTCGTAGGCCGCTAGCAAGAACGGTCCTACGCACGGTCATTGAATTCCACTTACTCCGAGGTAGGGTCTGACTTCTGGCCTTCACTTAAGACTGGTATGAGCGAGAGCTTGCCCTTGGGATCAATCTCACCAATTTCAACTTTGACTTTATCGCCAACTTTCATGACATCTTCTAGGTTTTCTATCCGCTTTCCACCATGCATCTTGCGAATCTGCGAGATGTGTAGCAAGCCATCTTTTCCAGGAAGAAGATTTACGAAGGCTCCAAAGGTTGCAATCTTGACGATAGTCCCGTTATATCGCTCCCCGATTTCAGGAAGCTTTGGATCGGCAATTGAGAGAATCTGGGCTTTGGCAGCATCTGCTGCTGTGCCATTGGTGGCACCGATAAAGATTGTTCCATCATCTTCGATGGAGATCTCAGCTCCAGTTTCCTCTTGAATCTGATTAATAACCTTTCCCTTAGGTCCGATAACGGCGCCAATCTGATCAACCGGGATCTTGATTGAGATGATTCTAGGAGCAAGCGGATTCATATCATCTGGGCGATCAATAGCTTCATTCATCACCTTTAATATCGCAAGACGTGCTTCTTTTGCCTGCAGGAGCGCATCTGATAAGACGCCAGCAGGAATTCCATCTAACTTGGTATCTAATTGAAGAGCAGTTACAAAGTCTTTAGTTCCAGCAACTTTAAAGTCCATATCTCCGAAAGCATCTTCTGCGCCCAAGATATCTGTTAGAGCAACGTATTCGACTTTGCCATCAACATCATCTGAAATCAAGCCCATGGCAATTCCAGCAACTGGTGCCTTTAATGGTACGCCGGCATTTAGTAGCGAGAGAGTCGAAGCACAGACAGATCCCATTGAAGTTGATCCATTGGAACCGAGTGCTTCAGAGACTTGCCTGATGGCATAAGGAAACTCCTCGCGAGCAGGAAGAACTGGTAGGAGTGCTCGCTCAGCAAGTGCTCCATGACCAATTTCCCGCCTCTTAGGTGATCCCACTCGACCAGTCTCACCAGTTGAATACGGAGGGAAGTTATAGTTATGCATGTAACGCTTATGGTCTTCAGGATTGAGCGTATCTAACTGTTGCTCCATCTTAAGCATATTCAAAGTAGTGACCCCCAGGATCTGAGTCTCACCGCGTTCAAAGATAGCTGAGCCATGAACTCTTGGAACAACCTCAACTTCGGCAATTAACGGTCTGATATCACGTAGACCTCGGCCATCGATTCGAATCTTTTCGCGCAAGACTCTCTGGCGAACTAACTTCTTAGTCAATGAACGAAATGCTGCAGGAATTTCTTTCTCCCGGCCAGCAAAGCTCTCAGCAAGTGATTGCATAGCCTCATCAGATAGGCGATCTATCTCACTTTCACGCTCTTGCTTAAGTGAAATCTTTAGCGCAGCATCAAGATTCTTCTTTACTGCTTTCTCAACGGCCGCAAAGGCATCTTCTTGATAATCAAGAAATACTGGAAACTCAGCGGTTGGCTTTGCAGCCACCTGAGCTAGTTCAATCTGTGCTTGGCAGAGTTGGCGAATAAAAGGCTTGGAAGCTTCAAGTCCCTGTCCAACAATTTCCTCAGTTGGAGCGCTAGCACCAGAGCCAATTAAGTCAATGGTCCTAGTCGTTGCTTCAGCCTCAACCATCATGATGGCAACATCATCGCCAGCAATTCTTCCAGCCACGACCATATCAAACACCGCTTTTTCTAGGTCGCTATGGTTTGGAAATGCCACCCATTGCCCATCGATGAGGGCAATTCGCACACCACCAATTGGACCTGAGAAAGGCAACCCTGCCAATTGCGTTGACATCGATGCCGCATTAATAGCAATCACGTCATACATATGATTCTGATCAAGCGCCAGAACAGTTACAACGATCTGAACTTCGTTACGCAGCCCTTTGATAAATGAGGGGCGAAGCGGACGATCAATCAAGCGACAGGTGAGGATGGCATCCTCTGAAGGACGACCTTCTCTGCGAAAGAATGATCCAGGGATCTTTCCCACTGCATACATACGCTCTTCCACATCAACTGTTAATGGGAAGAAATCGAATTGATCTCTAGGCGACTCTGAAGCAGTTGTCGTTGACAGCAACATCGTCTCATCATCGAGATAAACAACCGCACTTCCTGCAGCTTGGCGCGCTAGGCGACCAGTTTCGAAACGGATCTCTCGTTTTCCAAATTTTCCATTGTCAATCACGACAGCGGCAGACTTAACGTCTTGACCCTCCATGGGTCTCTCCTACTCTCTAAAACCCGCGCACCTACTTGCAGAGAATGGATCTTCGATCGAAGCCAACGGCGTTCTTCTTTGAATCCGTAAGCCACCACCGAGGACCAAACCTCCAGCGTCGTGCTGGGTGATTATGTAATTGTTCAGCAAACTAACGGCGGATGCCGAGTTTGTCGATGATCGCGCGGTATCGCGCAATATCTGTCTTTGCAAGGTATTGCAAAATTCTGCGACGGCGACCTACTAGAAGCAGTAGACCACGACGGTTGTGGTGATCATGCTGATTGGTCTGTAGGTGCTCGGTTACTTCTTCAATTCTCTTTGATAAAACCGCAACCTGTGACTCTGGGCTTCCCGTGTCAGATGCAGAGGCGCCATACTTGGTAATGATTTCTTTCTTCTCGGCAGGCGTTAATGCCATTCTTTTCATCCTTTACATCTTTGGCGAGGGCTCTCAAGCTGATGCACGAGCGCACGCTTTCTCGTTTGAGGGGCGCAAATCTACCAGCGCTGCTTAAAGATCAAAAATCGAGGCGAAAATACGCTTAAAGTGAAGTCAGTTTCCTGGCCTCATCACAATCTGTTTTCATCTGTAGCAAGAGCTCATCGAGAGAGGCAAATTTGATGGTATCCCTAAGTCTCCAACCAAACTCTACTTTCGCCTCTTGGTCATAGAGATCTAGGTCATCTCGATCAAGTGCGTATGCCTCAACCTGTCGCCCCCGAACACCTTCAAATGTGGGATTAGTTCCAATCGAAATTGCTGCTGGCCAACGGTGAGTTCCAATCGACAACCATCCGGCATAGACCCCATCTGATGGGACCGTGGCATAGGAATCTAGGCCAATATTTGCAGTGGGATATCCAATCTTTTTTCCTCTTTTTTCGCCATGAATTACCGGCCCTACCAATTGATGAGCTCTAGTTAGTAATTGATTAGCAATCTCGATATTTCCAGCCCTGATTGCTTCTCGGATTCTTGTTGAGGAAACCTTCATGTTTCCATACGTGTAAAGTGGAACCGCCTTCACTTTAAAAGGTGAATTAGATTGTAAATACTCAACATTGCCAGCAGCTCCTGCTCCAAAGGTGAAGTCCTCCCCTACTAAGACTAACTCGGGATCAAAGATGGATTTCAAGACTTGGCTAATGAACTCATCTGGACTCAACTTGGAAAATTGCGGGCTGAATCTGACTACCGCAACGCTACTTGCCCCATGCATGACTAGCTGAGTAATGCGATTATGTAGGGTCAAAAGTCGGGTTGGAACTCTATCTGGGGCAAATACCGAAGTTGGATGAGGATCAAAGGTGAGAGCAACGACTGGAAGTGCTGCCTTAATCCCCTCTTGAAGTATTACTTGATGGCCCATGTGTACTCCATCAAAGATTCCAATAGCAAGAGCTGAACCCAAAAGTGGCGACCCATGCCAGGCTACTTCGGCGCTACTCATACCTTTCATTCTTTCATGAAATAAAGACTGCCACAGGTTGAGCCCCATGCTGGCGATTTTCCAAGATGGCAGCGACTTGCCCGCTTGGACCGACGGCCACCACCGGAGCATCAGTTGATGAGGCACTTAGCGCTCTACCGAAACTCAACTCTTTAACTTCTTGTAGATCGACGTTTCTTATCGCCATAACTTTAGAAATCTCACCAACAAGTGGCCTTATCACCGGAGATTCAATGGTGCTGCAATCATCTAATGAAAATGGGGCAACCAGGCTTCTTCTAAGTGAGATCAAGTGACCACCTACGCCAAGAGCGCTTCCTAGATCTCTTGCAATTGATCGAATAAAAGTTCCTGCAGAGCATTCAACATAAACCTCAATATCTAGATGTTCACCATGGTTAATCTCAATCACGTCTAACTTATAGATATCTACTTGACGGGCTGGAATATCAACTTGCTTGCCCTGCCTAACTAGATCATAAGCTCTCTTACCATCAATCTTAATTGCCGAGACTTTCGTTGGAAACTGCATGATGCTCCCCACTTGCCTTGCAAGCAAATCTCCTATCACTTGATCACTAACGCCTGAGGTGTCGGAAGTTGAGATAATTTCGCCTTGTGCATCATCGCTGCTCGTTCCTTGACCTAAACGGATCCGGCCGTGATAGGCCTTCTTTCCTTGAGTGATGTATTGCAAGAATCTTGTAGCTCTATTTATCCCAAGGACTAAGACCCCGGTTGCCATGGGATCTAGAGTCCCAGCATGCCCCACCTTCTTAGTTCCTAGCGCTTTTCTTAGCTCGGCTACTACATCATGGCTGGTGACTCCTGCTGGCTTATCAACAATGACAAAGCCGTCTTCCAAACTCATTCATCCACCAGAGAGAAAGTCTTTTGGCCGGCTCTGGCGATAGGGATCTAAGCCACTTATCGGCTCTGCGCTAGATCGAAGATTTGCGATCTCCTCATCGCTTTTTCTGACCTGATCTAATAGATCTTCAAAGTTCTTAGCATTCTCACCAAGGCCATCTGCAAAGAAAGTTAGAGATGGAGTATTTCTGGTGCCAAGCTCACGACCCACTTCAGTTCTAAGTAGTCCCTTGGCGCTATTTAGTGCTTTGGCCGAGTTGAGGCGAGCCTCATCATCTCCCAATACTGTGTAGAAAATAGAGGCCTGCTGCAAGTCTCCAGTTACTCGAACATCGGTAATGGTCACAAAACCTAGGCGCGGGTCTCCTACTTTGCTCTCAAGGGCTGAGGCAACTACCACCTTGATGCGGTCAGCAACTTTTGCAGCCCGATGTGACTTTGCCATGATTCATGCTCGCTTTTTCTCGCGCATCTCAAATGCCTCAAGTACATCTCCGATTTGAATGTCTTTGAAATTACCTACGCTAACTCCACACTCAAAGCCCTCACGAACTTCAGCGGCATCATCTTTGAATCGCTTCAGAGATTCAATGTTTAGATTATCGCCAATTACCACGCTATCGCGCAGGACTCTAGCCTTAGCATTTCGTCTGATTAGACCGCTTGAAACTAGAGATCCTGCAATAGTTCCAAACTTACTGGACTTAAATACCTCCCGCACTTCAGCCCTTCCCAAGATTTCTTCCTCAAATTCAGGCTTGAGCAATCCTTTGAGGGCAGCCTCGATTTCCTCAATTGCTTTATAAATAACTGAGTAGAAGCGAACCTCAACGCCTTCTTCATCAGCAAAAATTGCAGTGTGGGCCTCTGGCTTAACATTGAAGCCAACAATTACCGCGCCAGATGCTGAAGCTAGAGTGACATCGCTCTTGGTTATTGCACCAACGCCTCTATGAATAACCCCTAGATGAACTTCACTTCCCACATCTAGTTGAACTAGAGCATCTTCAAGTGCTTCAACAGAACCGCTGACATCACCTTTGAGGATTAGATTAAGAGTGGTGACCTTAGATTGCTCTAGGAAGTCTTCAAGAGAAACTTTCTTTCTAACTTTAGCCAGGGCCGCGTGGCGCTCTCCTGCCTGGCGCTTCTCGGCAATCTGTCTAGCAGTGCGATCATCAGGTGCCACAATAAAACTATCTCCAGCACTTGGCACTGAGGTAAATCCGAGAACTTGAACTGGGCGAGATGGACCTGCAACTTCAACATCTTTTCCAAACTCATCCATCATCGCTCTAACACGACCAAAAGCACTTCCTGCAACGATGGCATCTCCCACCTTTAGCATTCCTCGTTGGACTAGCACTGTGGCAACTGGACCACGTCCACGATCTAGGTGAGCTTCGATGGCAACGCCTCTTGCATCATCTTCATGAATTGCTCTTAGATCAATTGCCGCATCTGCGGTTAATAGAATTGCTTCAATCAATTGATCTATGCCAGTGACTTTGGCTGCAGAAACGTCAACGAACAAAGTATCTCCGCCATATTCTTCGGCAACCAAGTTGTATTCCGTCAATTGCTGACGAATCCTGCCGGGATTTGCTCCCTCTTTATCAACCTTGTTTACTGCCACAACAATTGGAACGCTTGCAGCTCGAGCGTGATTAAGGGCTTCAATGGTCTGAGGCATAACTCCATCATCTGCAGCGACAACCAAAACTGCAATATCTGTCACCTTTGCTCCGCGTGCTCGCATGGCGGTGAAAGCTTCATGGCCTGGAGTATCAATAAAGGTAATAGCGCGATTAAGGCCCGCATGGTCATGATGAATCTGATAAGCGCCGATATGCTGAGTAATTCCACCTGCTTCACCTTTGACAACTTCAGTCTGGCGAATGGCATCTAGTAGCAGTGTCTTTCCATGATCAACATGGCCCATGACTGTCACCACTGGAGGTCTAATACTTAACTCGTCAGGATCGACTTCAGAGAGTTCTTGATCAAGATCAATATCAAATTGCTCTAATATCTCTTTATCTTCATCCTCTGGTGAAACTACCGTTACTTTGTAGCCAAACTCGCTACTCAATACATGCAATGTTTCTTCATCGACTGATTGGGTTGCAGTAACCATCTCGCCTAGATGAAAGAGCACTGAGACTAAAGCTGCTGGATCTGCTCCAATTTTTTCAGCAAAGTCAGCAAGAGATGCCCCTCTTCTTAATCTAACTGGAGTATTTCCATCGCCCCGAGGAACAATTGCGCCGCCTAAGGTAGGGGCTTGCATATTGTCTATCTCTTCGCGGCGAGTCTTCTTTGATTTGTAATTCCTTTTCTTTCCAGCATTCTTTCCAAATGCGCCACCGGCGCTTCCGCGCTGCCCAGGTCTTCCTGGCGCAAAACCACCACCTGCTTTTCCTTGCTCCGGCCTTGCTGGCGCACCAGTTGAACTCCTAGAACCTGCTTGGCCGTCGCCTGGGCTGCGATAGGGAGATGATGATCCAGAGATGCGATCTTGAGGACGCGATGAACCATCAGTGCGCTGTTGTGGACGGGCAGCAAATCCTGGACGAATAGAATCCGGGCGAGGTCCTGCCATATTTCCACTTCGTCCTGGCGCACCTGGTGGCCTTACTGCGCCAGGTCTAATTTGTCCGGGGCGTTGCACTCCGCCTCGGCCTTGTGGTCTTGGTGGACGAGGCGGCGCTGATGGATTCCCAAAAGGATTGTTTCCCGGCCTTGCTCCACCTCGGCCTTGTGGTCTTGGTGGACGAGGCAGCGCTGATGGCGTGGCAAAGGGATTGTTCCCAACTCTGGCAGCAGGAGCAGCTGGAGGCTTAGCAGGGAGTGGATTTGGAGTGATCTTTTCTCTGACGCTCTCTTTAGTTACAGGATTAGCAGTTGGAGCCTTCTTATCTACCTGCTCCATTGGCTCTGCCGGCGCCGCTCTCTTAGCTGGCGCCTTCCTGGTAGGGGCTTTCTTGGCAGGAGTTTTCTTGGGGGCAGCGGTGGTCGGAAACTTTTCTAGAAACTTTCGCACCACCGGTGCTTCAACAGTTGAAGATGCGGAGCGAACAAATTCGCCCATCTCCTGGAGTTTTGCAAGGACTTCCTTGCTATCCATTCCTGCATCTCTTGCTAATTCGTAAACGCGGACCTTTGCCACTTTTCTCCTTTTGTGGCTCCTCGTCTACCTCCTAAACGCGAAGCCTAGTTGACCTACTCATAACTGTGAGATGCTCATTTGAGTGCCATTGCCTTCTAGACCTAGCCTTCGCTTTTCAAATACATGTAAGGGAGATCCTCACGGCATAACCATACCGCCGCGGTGCTACTTTTACGAAACTTCGCTCGCTTCAGGCCCGCTAGGCGCTCCATCGGAGTGAATATCAATACGCCAACCAGTCAGGCGCGCTGCCAGGCGGGCATTCTGTCCATCTTTTCCAATGGCAAGAGATAGTTGGTAATCAGGAACTACTGCCTTGACAGAGCGAGTGTCGATATTTACCACCTCAACCTTTGAAACTCTTGCCGGAGCTAGGGCATTACCGACATAAGTTGCTGGATCATCAGACCAATCAACAATATCTATCTTCTCACCATGCAGCTCATCCATTACCGCCCTTGCCCTGGCCCCCATTGGACCAATCAACGCTCCCTTCGGACTTACCCCAGCTCTATGCGCTCTTACCGCAATCTTGCTACGGTGGCCTGCTTCACGAGCAATTCCCATAATTTCGACGATGCGATCTCTAATTTCGGGAACTTCCAGGGCAAATAATTGTTTGACCAAGGCTGGATGGCTTCTAGAGAGCAATACTTCCGGGCCCTTGTGGCCCTGCTTAACTTCAACAACAAAACTCTTGATTCGATCACCATGTTTATAGATCTCACCTGGCACTTGTTCATGTGGTGGAATTTTTCCCTCAACTCTTCCAAGATCGATATAGACCATCCTCTGATCGCGCCCCTGTTGAATAACTCCCGAGACAATGTCACCAACAGATGCGCTAAATTCGCCAACAATTTCTAGATCTTTTGACTCACGCATCTTCTCTCTTATTATCTTGCGCGCGGTAGAGGATGCAATACGACTAAAGCCCTCTGGCTCATCGCTGATCTCATCAATTTTCTCTCCATCTGGACCAAATATTGGAACCAAGATCTTTATCTCACCGGTGACTAGATCTAATTTGGCATGAGCAAATGGTTTTGCTCCCTCCATCTCGTCATAGGCGCTCTTGACTGCAATTTCTATGGCAGCAATTAGGCGATCTAATGGGATGTCGCGCTCAATGGTTAGAGCCTCTAGAACTTTCATATCAACATTCATCGTCTATCACCATCTTTGCGATTAAATTCAATCTCAACAGCTGCCCGTTTGATATCACCGAGTGAGACGCTTACCTCCCCACCCTTTACCTCAAATAGGGCCGAGTTTGAATCATGGCTCTTCAGGCGGCCAACTAGCTTTTGCCCATCTGTTTGTGCTATGGAAACTAAGCGCCCGATATTCTTCCTCCAGTGATGAGCTTTACTTAGTGGGCGATCCACCCCGGGGGTGGTGACTTCCAGAGTAAATGGATTATCACCGAGCTGGCTGTAGTTTTCTAACAATTCAGAGATTGCCCTTGAAGTAGCGGCTACTTCATCAAGATCTAGGTTTCGCTCATCATGATCAATTGTCACCGAGATGATTCGAGAGCGCCCAACCGGGATTACCCTTATTTCTTCAAGGAGCAGCCCAGACTCTCTAAATACTGGGGCAAGAAGCTCACTTAAGTTATCTACCAAAGCCATTTTGTTACCTACTTATTTAGTTGTTGTGAAGTTGTAGGGCTAAGAGTAGCCCAGATTTCAACCTCTTAGGAAGGTGTCATAGCAGAGACGGATGATAAGTGCGGTAGTAACTACAAGAAATGCCCGTCGAATCAAGACTGAGCCACCTTTCATTCCAGCTTTGGCACCAATGAATCCCCCAAGGATATTTCCTGCCGCCATCGTTAAGCCCAGAGCCCAGAGAATCTGAGAGTTGAAGCCAAAAACTGCTATCGCTCCCAAGTTGGTTGCTAGGTTCACAAGCTTGGCAGTCACTGATGCTTGAAGAAATGCAAAGCCCAAGAGCGCAACCAGCGCCAGCATCAGGAATGACCCGGTGCCAGGGCCAAAGATTCCATCATAAAAACCGATGACTGCCCCGACTATTGCGCCAATTAGAAGTCGTCTATTTCTTTCGAACTTTGCTGAGGCAATCTGTCCTAGATCTTTCCGAAGATAGGCATAGATGGCAACAATAATGAGAAGAAATAGGATGACCGGCCGAAAGGCATCTTTTGGAATCATGGTCGCCACGCTTGCTCCAAGCGCTGAACCGATAAAGGCCGGTAGAGCCATCACTGCAGCTAGTTTGAAGTCTGGCCTTACCTTCCTTAGATATGAAGCAGTGGCACCGAAGGTTCCAAGAAATGATGGGACCTTGTTAGTCCCAAGAATCACTGAAGGCGAAGTATCAGGAAGGGAGACTAGAAGCGCAGGCAGTTGAATTAGACCGCCGCCTCCAGCTAGCGAATCAACCAGTCCTGCAAAGGTTGCAGCAAGTAGGAGTAATAGGATTATTTCGAACGAGATATCCACGACAGAATAGCGAATCAACCAAGCAATTTGACTAAGTGGGCGGTTATCTGGCCAAGTGCAACCTCGATCTTCTCGCCACTTCTTCGAACTCGGAATTCAACGAGGCCTTGAGCCAAACTCTTGCCAAAGATCAAGATATAGGGATTACCAATTAATTCCGCGTCTTTGAACTTAACCCCAGGGCTTGCCTCACGACGATCATCTAGCATCACAGTAATTCCCTTGGCTTCTAATTCTTTTCCGATTTTCTCTGCCTGGATAAATGGCTCATCATCTCGACCCGTTGCCACGATATGAACTTTTGCTGGAGCAATCTCGACTGGCCAGATAATGCCGATCTCATCATGACCCTGCTCCGCAATAGCGGCAAGGGCCCTGGTAACTCCAATACCATAAGAGCCCATGGTTACTACCCGGGATTTACCATGGTTATCAAGGACCGTTAAATCAAGTGCTTGAGCATATTTGCGCCCCAATTGGAAGATGTGACCAATTTCAATAGCGCGATCAATAATGATTGGACTGTCACAGTTTGGACAAGGATCTCCTTGGTTTATCTCAACGGCTTCAATGAATCCATCAACGCTAAAGTCACGACCATGGGTGACATATCGCATATGTTTATTCTTGGTATTTGCTCCAGTAATCCAGTGAGAGCCAACTACAACAGAGGGATCGGCATAGAGTTTAATTCCCAATTTCTTCGCATCCTGTGGACCAACATAGCCTTTGACCAAACCTGGATGCTTCTCAAAGTCGGCATCTTCAAATAGACGAAGCTCCTTGATTCCGGCAAGGTTAGCCTCGACGCGCTTTAGATCTACTTGGCGATCACCTGGGATAAGTATTGAGATTACTTGCCCATCTGCTACCAACAAAATGTTCTTTAAGGTGTCAGAGGCGTTTACATTTGCTTGGTATTTCTGATTCATTACTGCAACTAAGCTCTCTATGGTTGGAGTATCTGGGGTGTCAAGAAGCTCCATCGCAGGTGCTGGCTCTATCTCCTTGCCAATTATCTTGCCAACCATCGCTTCAACATTTGCGGCATAACCACATTTAGGGCAGAGCACATAAGTATCTTCACCTGTTGGGCAGGGAGCTAGAAACTCCTCCGATTTTGAACCACCCATCGACCCCGATACTGCTGAAACGATATTGAATCTAAGGCCGAGGCGATTAAATGTTGAGATATAGGCAGCTCGATGTTTCTGATATGAAGTTTCAAGGCCGGCATCATCCAGATCAAAGGAATAGGAGTCCTTCATAACAAATTCCCGACCCCTAATGATTCCGCTTCTTGGACGGGCTTCATCGCGATACTTCGTCTGAATTTGATAGATAGAAAGTGGTAGATCTTTATATGAGGAGTACTCCCCCTTGACCATGAGAGTAAACATCTCTTCATGGGTTGGCCCTAGGAGATAATCACTTCCTTTGCGATCTTGGAGCCTAAATAATGCTGGTCCATATTCCTCCCAGCGATTGGACTTCTCATAAGGATCTTTAGGAAGCAGGGCTGGAAAGTGCACCTCCTGAAAACCTGCCTTATCCATCTCTTCCCTGATGACTCTTTCAACATTTCTAAGAGCAATCACCCCCAGCGGCAGCCAAGAGAAAATTCCTGCGGCAATTGGGCGGATATATCCAGCGCGAACTAGGAGTTTTAGGCTGGCAACAGAGGCATCTGATGGGTCATCTCTGAGTGTGCGTAGCAAGAGAGATGACATCTTCAACATGGCGCTAAGCCTAGCGAATTACCTTACCTGTACTGTCGGTTCTCCCGATGCGACACCAGCGGCCTCCATCTTTTCTGCAAGGCGCATCGCCTCTTCAATCAAAGTTTCAACTATCTGCGCCTCAGGAACAGTTTTGATTACTTCACCTTTTACAAATATCTGACCTTTGCCATTACCTGATGCAACGCCAAGATCTGCCTCTCTCGCCTCCCCCGGTCCATTAACCACGCATCCCATAACTGCAACGCGAAGCGGAACCGTCATTCCCTCAAGTCCTGCCTGTACTTTCTCAGCCAGTGAATAGACATCTACTTGGGCCCTACCACAAGAAGGACAAGAGACAATCTCCAATTTTCTCTGCCTTAAATTAAGCGATTCTAAAATTGAAATACCAACTTTAACTTCCTCAACTGGAGGCGCAGAAAGGGAGACTCTTATTGTGTCGCCAATTCCTTCAGCCAATAAGACAGCAAATGCCGTAGATGATTTGATGGTTCCTTGAAATATGGGACCAGCCTCAGTCACTCCTAAGTGAAGTGGATAATCACACTTTTGCGCCAAGAGCCGATACGCCGTGACCATAGTTACTGGATCGTGGTGTTTAACAGAGATCTTGATATCCCTAAAACCATGTTCTTCAAACAAACCAGCCTCCCAGAGCGCCGATTCGACTAAGGCTTCGGCAGTGGCTTTGCCATACTTTGACAAAAGCCTTGGATCAAGGGAGCCAGCATTTACTCCAATACGGATTGGAATACCGGCATCGCCTGCAGCTCTGGCAACTTCTTTAACTTTGTCATCAAATTGTTTGATATTTCCGGGATTTACACGGACTGCAGCGCATCCGGCGTCAATTGCAGCAAAGATATACTTTGGTTGAAAGTGAATATCTGCAATAACTGGAATCTGAGATTTCCTTGCGATATCTTTTAGGGAATCAGCATCATCTTGGCTGGGAACAGCAACTCTTACTATCTGACAGCCCGATGCGGTGAGCTCTGCTATTTGCTGCAGGGTTGAATCCACATCTGCAGTTAGCGTGGTGCACATCGATTGAACTGATACTGGAGCATCTCCCCCAACTAGAACACTGCCTACCTTTAGTTGGCGAGATTTACGGCGCGGGGCAAGCACTGGTGGTGGCGCAGACGGAATTCCCAGATCAACCATGGCTCTATTCTCTCCTAAAGATCGAGGTTAATCGGATTGAAAACATCAGCAATTAGCAACAGAAGGGTCAGGGCGAGCAGGATAGCGAAGACCACCAAGGTAATTGGGGTGAGCCTCTCCACATCAACCGGCCCTGGATCAGCCTTTCCTCGAATAGCTGCAATCCTGCGACGAATCGCTTCATAGCTAGCGACTGCAATGTGGCCACCATCAAGGGGAAGGATAGGAAGAAGGTTAAAGATTCCGACAAAGATGTTGAGAGAGGCCACGATGAGAATGAATGTGGCTACTTTCTCTCCAGTGCTGAGATTGCCGCTAGAAACAGTCTCCCCACTTGCCCGAGCCACTCCAATAATTCCAACTAGCCCTTGCGAGTTTCGCTCTTGACCCAAGAACGTCTGGCCAACCAAGGAAGGTACCTGAGAAGGAAGTGACATCAGAGCTTTGATAGAGCCTTCAAAGATTGCTCCAGTTGCTCTGATGCTTGAGCTAATAGCTTTGATGGGGCTCTGCCTTACCAGACCAATTTCATTTATCACTCCCAGAAATCCTCTGGGGCTTCCGTCAACAATCCTGGTTGCTGGGGTGATGGCAATATTCATTATCTGCCCATCTCTTTTGATTATGAAATTGATCTCTCTCTCTGCAGATGCACGCAAGATCTCTGCCGCATCGCCCCAAGGCAAGACTTGTCCATTTACTCCCAGGATCTCATCTCCTGGCATCAGGCCAAAGCGCTTAGCAGGTGAAATCGGATCTCCTGGTTGGCACTGGCTCTCCTTTGGAACACAGGGCAGTACTTGAGAAATTGTTGGAAGCACTTGTGATGTGCCAATTCCTGCAAAGAGAGCAAATAGGAGCAATATCGCAAAAACAAAATGGAGAAATGATCCAGCGCTAAGAACTACTAACTTCTTTGGGACTGTTGCTAGGTAAAAAGCCCTTGGTTTGAACTCATCTGCTAACTCTTCATTTGGCGACATCCCGGATATCTTGCAATAACCACCGGCAGGAATTGCCTTGATGCCAAACTCGGTCTCACCACGTTGGGTTGACCATAAGCGCTTGCCAAAACCTACGAAGAACTCGGTAACTCTCATCCCATAGCGTTTAGCGGTTATGTAATGGCCAAATTCATGAACCATCACCGATATAAGGAGAGCGAGAATAAAGGCAATTACACCAAGAAATCCCATTTCCTCTCCCCTTTACCGCCTCTTCAATACCTCTGTTGCAACCATGCGGGCATCTTGCTCAATAGCGCTGACATCTGAGATGTCACGAATCTTTGAAGGTGCACGTGCCGTTAACTTATCAACAACCTTTTCAATGGTATCGACAATGGCTGTGAAAGCGATCTCCTGCCTCATAAAGGCAGCCACTGCCTCCTCATTTGCTGCGTTATAAATCGCAGCAACTGATGAGCCGAGGGCTCCTGCTCTCTTTGCTAGTTGCACTGCTGGAAATCTCTTCTCATCAATTGGTTCAAAGCTCCAACTCTGCTTGCTACTCCAATCAATTGGCGCCATAGCGCCATTGACTCTATTTGGATAAGAAAGGGCGTAGGCGATCGGCCCCTTCATATCAGGAGGTGATGCTTGAGCAAGAGTTGAGCCATCTCTAAATTCCACCAGTGAATGCACTACTGATTGAGGATGAATCACTGCTTCAATCCTGGAGTATGGGATATCAAACAAGTAGTGAGCTTCGATGATCTCAAGGCCCTTATTGACTAGCGTTGCAGAGTTGATGGTCACAACTGGCCCCATCGACCAGGTGGGATGGGCTAGAGCATCTGCAAGCTTCACTTCGCCTAAATCTTGTCGATCCCTAAAAGGACCACCGCTTGCGGTGAGAATTAGCTTAGAGACATCACTTGATCGCCCTGAGCTCATCGCTTGAAAGAGAGCTGAATGCTCAGAATCGACTGGAATTATTTTCTCTGCTCCATAGGCCATCACCAAATCTCCGCCTGCAACGAGAGATTCTTTATTGGCAAGAGCTACTCTATTTCCGCAAGATAGAGCTGCCAGAGTTGGACCAAGACCAATGGATCCCGTCATGGCATTTAGAACTAAGTCACAGGTCAGGGAGGCGATCTGCTCAGAGGCCCCCTTGCCATCAATTACTTTGACACCACTTAGGACGCTTTTAAGTTCTTCAGCTCCACTACTCACCCCCACAATTGGGACATTAAATTGCCTTACTTGTTTGGCCAACAAACTTAAGCTACTTCCCCCGGCACTAAGCCCACCTACTCTAAAAAGATCAGGGTTAGCTGCGATAACCTCTAGGGCTTGAACCCCAATCGAGCCGGTGGAGCCTAAAATCACAATATCGCGCACGGGTCAATCTTCTCAGAAATAGGTCAAATAGATGGAAAAGATAGAATAGGCAGATGAGTTCAGGGCCACATATCGAGCAGGTAAGAAAACTTCTCACTCAAATCCCTGGACCAAAGTCCCAAGAACTAATAGAGCGCAGGGCTGAGGCGGTTTCGGCCTCACTGGGTATGGCTATCCCAGTTGTGGTGCAAAAAGCTGGCGGTGGGGTAATTGTTGATGTTGATGGCAATTCCATCATCGACATGGGAGCAGGAATTGCCGTCGTAAATGTTGGAAACTCGGCAGATAGAGTTGTAAAGAATGTTCAAGAGCAGGTAGAGGCATTTACCCATACCTGCTTCATGATCGCCCCTTACATGGGATATATCCAAGTCTGTGAGGCCCTTAATCGCTTAACTCCAGGAAGCCATAAGAAGAAGTCAGTACTTTTTAATTCAGGTGCTGAAGCGGTTGAGAACGCAGTAAAGATTTCACGCAAGTTCACCAAGCGCCAAGCAGTAGTGGTCTTTGAACATGGCTATCACGGCAGAACCAATCTAACGATGGCCATGACTGCAAAGAACATGCCATACAAAGATGGATTTGGGCCATTTGCTCCTGAGGTCTATCGCATGCCAATGTCTTATCCATATCGCTGCGATTCCTGTTCAGGGCCTTGCCAAGAATCAGTTCTAGATACCGTGCTACATAAGATTGAGAAAGAAATTGGTGCAGGTAATGTGGCCTGTATCGTCATTGAACCAATTCTTGGTGAGAGTGGCTTTATCGTTCCATGTAAAGGCTTCCTTCCGGGCCTTGCCAAGTTCTGCAAAGAGAATGGCATTTTGTTTGTTGCAGATGAAGTTCAAACCGGCTTTGCAAGAACTGGTGCGATGTTTGCCTGTGAAGATGAAGGGGTCGTTCCAGACCTAATCACTACAGCAAAAGGTATTGCAGGCGGTCTTCCGCTAGCTGGCGTTACTGGAAGAGCTGATGTAATGGATTCCATTCATGCAAGTGGCCTTGGTGGAACATTCGGTGGATCTCCTATTGCCTGCGCTGCAGCCCTTGGCGCAATTGCCACAATTGAGGAGGATAGTCTAGTTGAGAGAGCAAGAGTGCTCGGTTTGATTATGCGCCAGAGCCTTGAGGCGATGAAGAAGAAGTATCCAATCATTGGAGATGTTAGAGGGCGCGGATCTATGCAGGCTCTAGAGCTAGTAATCCCTGGATCAAAAGAGCCAAATCCAGCAGCGCTTAGCTCTGTTATTACATATTGCCAGCAAAACGGAGTTCTAATTCTCTCTGCTGGAACTTATGGCAATGTAATTAGGCTATTGCCGCCACTTGTTATGCCGGAGCACCTTCTCAAAGAGGCTCTAGAGATTCTTGAACAGGGCCTAGCTCAGGCTTAGCGATCAAGTAAATTCTGCGTTGGTAGGTATCTATCGCCTCTTTTTCGTTTAGCAATAGCACTTACTGCCTCTAGGACTACGCGGTTTGCCAAGATTGCTGTGACATCAGCAGAATCAAATGGCGGTGAAACTTCAACGACATCAATTCCAACTACTGGTAGCTCTAGGCAGATCCTTCTTACGGCCTCTAAAAGTTCACGTGAAGTCATCCCCCCCGGCTCTGGAGTTCCAGTTCCTGGCGCCATTCCAGGATCGACTACATCGATATCAACTGAGAGAAAAACGCCATCGCAACCATCTGTGAGTCGAGCAAACGATTCTTCCAAAACAGTATTCAATCCACGGTGATGAATCTCTGTCATCTCATAGGAACGCATTCCTTGATCGCGCATCCAATTCAAAGTCGCATCATCTGGCCAATATCCACGAAGACCTAGTTGCAAGAAACGATCGCCACGAACATAACCACTATCAATCAATCTGCGCATCGGTGTTCCATGGCCAACTAGTGCTCCAAATTGCAAATCTCCGGTATCGGCATGTGCATCAAAATGCACCATAGAAATCTTGCCTTTACCGCGGTGCTCAGCAATACCGGCAACATCGGCCGAAGCAATCGAATGATCACCGCCAAGAACAAGAGCAATCGCGCCGGCCCTAGAGATCTTCTCTGTTGCCGCTTTCAATACCTTTAGCGATTCCTCAAGGTTTCCAGGTGGCATCAATAAATCACCGGCATCAAATACCTTCAAAGCCTTCAAGCCATCTATTCGCAGCGCTAAATGAGGGCGCTCACCGTCATGCGGAAGGTAATCCCCCATGCGAATTGCTTGGGGGCCAAACTTTGCACCGGATCTATGTGAAGTTCCGCTATCAATTGGCGCGCCAACAATTACAACATCGGCGCCCTTGTAAGTCTCCGGCTTATCTAGATCGCATGCAGGCACGCCAAGGAAAGTGAAGTTAGGGCCATACATATTTCCGATGTTGGTCATTACTTCTTTCTTTGTCTGCTTACAACTTCTTTTTCCACCTTCCGATTCTATTAAGGAAGGGTCAAATTGACCAATAGCAATAATGTGTGTGGTTCAAATTGTAAGGAATATGCGCTGTATGCCATGTCAAACAAACAATTGGCATCTTCTACTAGGAAGGAATGGACAATGCTTGTCAATAGATTGCCACTTCAAGACTTCCCATGCCCGCTTGATGAAGTGCAATCGTGGAATATGGTCAATGGCAGGTATCCCAATCCAAGAACTAAGCGTGGTGTCCTTCAAGCACTAAATGCCCTTTGGGGATCAAGATGAAGACTGGCAAACTATTTACATTGGGCGGTCTAGGAATTTGGGCTCTCATTGACTTTATTATCATTGCCACCAAGAATGTGAAAGATGGGAGTGGTTCGCCAATTGCCTGACGGGCAATGTCCCTTGTCGCATTT
>Ga0194127_10000029_pt1 | contig 192709 bp, 170 predicted proteins | sample TA2KigC100mmetaG_FD_148624 | JGI IMG/M metagenome (GOLD analysis project Ga0194127, IMG submission 148624) | Freshwater microbial communities from Lake Tanganyika, Tanzania - TA2015036 Kigoma Deep Cast 100m | ecosystem: Environmental > Aquatic > Freshwater > Lake | place: Tanzania: Lake...
GCCTGTATATTTTCATGTTGCTTTTCTTCTCCCTGTTACCATTAAAAGACGTGCCAATTTAAACAATAAGTTGCAGCCCCGCCCCTTGCTGCTCTACTTTATGAAGCGGGGCGCCCAAAAAGTCTCCTTGGGTCTTTCGGATAGTTTTTATTATGAGTTTATTAACGAAGGGTTTTATCTGCGGTTGCGCTGCTGCGCTTCCTTCATCTTCTTCTGCTGTTCCTGCACCTGCTCCAGCCGTTCCTGCCACTTAGACTTTGTCTTTGGCTTCTTCCTGTTCTCCTCAATTTTTGCCAGGATCTTATTATGGTCAATAATGTAGTTCTGAATGACAAACTGAAGTGCCAGTGTTATCAGATTGGAAACGGTATAGTACCAGGTAAGCCCCGATGGAAGCCTGTTGAAGAAGAATAAGAGGAACACCGGGAAGATATAGGGCATGTACTTCAGCACCGGGTTGCTCTGGTCAGGCGTCATGCTCATGCTGTACCAGGAAATAAGAAAACTGGTAGTACAGGCAAGAATATTAAACAAGCTCAGGTGACTGCCCAGCAGCGGAATATGAAACCCGAATTTGATCGGATCATCGTAGGCGGCAAGGTCATTTGCCCATAAAAATTCAGCCCCACGCAGCGCCGGCTCTGAGTTGAAGAAACTGAACAGGGCAAAGAATATTGGTATCTGCAGCAATGCGGGAATGCAGCCGCCCAGCGGATTCACCCCTGCCTCCCGGAAAAGTTTCATCTGCTCCATGCTCATGGCCTGTCGGTCATCGCCAAGTTTTTCTTTGAGTTTTGATATTTCAGGGCGCAGCGCTTTCATTTTTGCGCCGCTCAGGTAACTCTTATAAGTAAGGGGCGATATAAGCAGGCGGATAATAAGGGTAAGCAAAACAATGGCAAGACCCGGGTTCTTAGTAAGGTTATTAAACAGGTCAAAGATCGGCAACACTAAAAACTTATTGATGGGCCTTACAAACTGATAAGGGCCCTGGCCGAGATTGATAAGCTTTTCGAACTTCATACCATACTTCTTCAGAATATGGTAATCTGAGGGTCCGTAATACATACTGAAGGAAACTTCAGAAGCGGAGCCCGCAGGAACAGTCAGCTTCATATTGGCTGTGGAATTGACAACGGTTTTGGCCGTGTCCGGAGGAATAGTCCATTCCATGGCGCCGAAACTGAAATTGTTTTTGGCTATCAGTATGCCGTAAAAGAAACGTTGTCTTATTCCTATCCAGTTTACTGATTCATCAAAGACTCTGCTGCTTTTTCTTGCGATGGTGTGATAATCAAAACTTCCGTCTTTTACATAGCCCACCTGTGTGTTTTGTTTTTCATAAGAAATATCTGATTCCTGCTGTGCTGCAGCATATTTCCATGTAAGGTTCATGGTGCCCTGGTTAAGCAGGTTATCCGCCCCGGTCATTTTGATGGTAAAGTCAACTAAGTATTCATTGGGCTTAATCACAAATTCATGAGTGATGCTGCGGCCGCTGCTGTCTAGTGGCGTCAGTGTAAAAGAAATTTTTTTGGTGCCATCCGCAAGGGTCACCGTATCGCCGGCTGAGAAGAAGAGGCTACCTGTTTCAGCCGTTTTTTGAAGGGCTGAGGTTCCTGTATTAATGGTGTAGCTGATTCCGTCAAAATCGCCGGCGGTCATTTTCACCGGCAAACTGTCCTGCCCTTTGAAATTCTTCAGTTCAACTTTTTTTATCTGCCCGCCTTTATTACTGAAAGTGATCTTTGCCAGTTCATTTTGCAGGGTCAGCAGTTTTTCGGCGGTATCAGCTTCTCCAAACAGAACTGCAGGGTTGGTTACTTTTATGATGGAGTCCTGCACTTTTGCTATAGAATCTTCAACAGGTTTTTTTGCAAGACGGATGGAGTCATTTTTTGCCTGTTCCTGCAGTTTCTTCTTCCGGTAAGCTGACTGCTCTTTATTGGTATAGTAGAAATAGCCAAAAAAAAGCGCAGCCAGTATCAGAAAACCGAGAACTGTATTACGATCAAACTTCATGAGGGGGTAAAAAAATTATAAGGCCGCAAAGATAGGGTAAACAACGGAGGTCAGTGGTAATAAGCCGGAGGTCGGAAAGACGCTCTATAGCATGATTATACGCTTTAAACTCAGGCTTCAGGCATCTGACTTCGGACCTCACTCTCTTAAATCATTTCACTCTGCAGCAGGGGGTTCTTTACTTCAATCTTTTTTTCGGCAAAGGCTTTGGTGGCTTTTACAAAGTGAACGAAAATGGGTTGCGGGTTTTCCACGGTGCTTTTAAGTTCCGGATGGTATTGCACACCGATAAAAAAGGGATGGTTGGGCAATTCAATTATCTCCACCAGCCCGGTACCGGGGTTTTTACCGCTGGCAATCATTCCGGCTTTTTCAAATTGCTCCAGGTATTTATTATTGAACTCCCAGCGGTGGCGATGTCTTTCGCTGACAGCAATTTTTCCATAAATATTATTAGCCAATGAACCTTCTTTGATATCACAGGGGTAAGCGCCTAAACGCATCGTTCCGCCTTTGGCAGTGATCTTTTTCTGCTCTTCCATCAAATCAATTACCGCTTCCTGTGTATCGGGATCCATTTCAGTGGAATGAGCATTTTTTAACCCCAATACATTTCTTGCAAATTCAATAACTGCCATTTGCATACCCAAACAAATTCCAAAGAATGGCAACCCATTCTCTCTTGCATATTTTACTGCAACGATTTTCCCTTCCACACCTCTATGGCCAAATCCCGGCGCTACCAGCAGGCCATCCAATCCGGCCAGTTTTTCAGACACATTACCATCAGTGATGAACTCACTGTGCACATTTACCACTTCTACTTTACATTCGTTCATAGCGCCGGCATGAATGAATGATTCAAGAATGGATTTATAAGCATCCTGGAGTTCTATATATTTCCCGATCAAACCGATCGTTACTTTTCCTTTCGGATATTTTAATTTATCGAGGAATTCTTTCCATTTGGCAAGATCAGGTTCTTTGTAATTGCTGATGTTCATTTTCTTCAATACAATTGTATCTAACCCTTCTCTCATCATTACTACCGGTACTTCGTAAATGGTCGGAGCATCCAGGGCTTCGATCACTGCTTCTGTTTTTACATTGCAGAACAAAGCGATCTTTCTTCTTAATTCCGGTGTCAAAGGTTTTTCAGTACGGCACACAAGGATGTCAGGATGCACTCCTTCCTGACTCAGCATTTTTACGCTGTGCTGGGTGGGTTTTGTCTTCAGCTCCTTGGCAGCTTTGAGATATGGGATCAGCGTAAGATGAACCACTACGGAATCTTCTTCCGGCAGCTCCCATTGCAACTGGCGCACAGCTTCCACAAAAGGCAGGCTCTCAATATCACCCACTGTACCGCCAATTTCAGTGATGATAATATCATAATCCCCGCTTTGCCCCAACAGCTGCATCCTTCTTTTGATTTCATCGGTAATATGCGGTACCACCTGCACTGTTTTTCCCAGGTAGGCTCCTTCTCTTTCTTTATTGATAACGGTCTGGTAAATTCTTCCTGTTGTAACATTATTAGCCTGCGAAGTAAAAATGTTGAGAAATCTTTCATAATGGCCAAGATCAAGATCGGTTTCAGCGCCGTCTTCTGTCACATAACATTCGCCATGCTCATAGGGGTTCATCGTTCCGGGATCAACATTGATATAAGGGTCAAATTTTTGGATAGTAACCCTCAAGCCTCTTGCCTGCAGCAATTTGGCAAGTGAAGCGGCAATAATGCCCTTCCCCAATGAGGAAGTAACACCCCCGGTAACAAAAATATACTTGGCCATACAAAATGGTTTTTTGCTTATCGTTTAAGGCCCTTTAAAAAATCTGATGAAAAAACCCAGTCCACTTGACCAGCGGAAGAGTACTGCTGCTCTTTGAAAATCACAGAGCCCAGTTTGAAAGAATTTCCGGGAGGTCATGCAAAGCTAAGCGATATTTTGAGTACTGAAAAATTAAGATAGGCAGTTGTGGAAAATCTGCAATAAAAAAGCGGAACTTATAATGGACTCCGCTTCTTTTCTGATTATTTTTCTGAATTACATATTCCCGCATTCCGCCGTGCAGGTATGCCCTTCTTCCCCGTGGGCAAAAACATGGTTGCCATCCTTGCATTTATCTGTGCAGGCATGGGCCCTGCTGCCGCTCTTCATACAGGCTTCTGAACAGGTATGTCCTTCCTCGCCATGGGCATAAACATGGTTTCCGTCCTTACATGCATCCGTGCAAACATGGGCTGCCAGGGTGGCTTTGGGAGCTTCTTTTACCGTATTCTCCAGCTTGCCGGGGTCACCAGTCTTGGCTTTGTCGTCCTTTTTTTCATTATTACAGGATACTGCAAAAAATGCAGCTGTAACCAGCATCAGTGAAAAGAGTTTTTTCATACAAAATCGATTTTTTGGTAAAGAATAATATATGAATGTACGTATTTCCCCTTTATCCGGTTTCAGCCAAACCCGACAGGCTGAGATAGAAGGCAAGCAATCTCAGTAATATTTTTGGGGAACAAGGTAATCGGCGACATAATCCGCTATACCTTCTTCCAGCGAAGTGAAGTGAAGGCTGTACCCGGCATTTCTCAATTTCGTCATATCGGCCTCTGTAAAATACTGGTACTTATCCTTAATATCAGCCGGCATGTCAATGTATTCAATATTCACACTTTTGCCCATGGCAGCAAAAACTGCTTTTTCCAGGTCATCAAAGGTTCTTGCCTTGCCTGTGCCGAGATTATACAACCCGTTAAGGCCGGCTGTCCATTGCCCCGGCTTCGCCGAAGCTTCGCCGGGCAAGCCATTCTCCATGGCCATCATCAGCCAGCAGCAGACATGGGCCACATCCTTTACATAAATAAAATCCCGGAGCTGTTTACCGTCTTCAAAATCCGGCCGGTGAGCTTTAAAGAGCTTTACTTTCCCTGTTTCCTTAATCTGATTAAAGCCATGCAACACCATACTCGCCATGCGGCCCTTGTGGTATTCGTTGGGGCCATATACGTTGAAGAACTTGAGACCGGCCCAGAATGGAGGGGTCGCAATTTGCTGAAGAGCCCATTTATCAAATTCATTTTTAGAAATGCCATATGGATTCAGCGGCTGCAACCGGTTCGCCAGTTCATGATCGTCTTTGTAGCCCAGTTCACCGGCCCCGTAAGTGGCGGCGGATGATGCATATACCAGCGGTATCTTTTGGGCAGCGCAATAATTCCAGATCATTTTGGAGTATTGCACATTCAGTTTTTCATGCACCGCATAATCGAATTCAGCGGTATCTGTACGGGCGCCGAAGTGAAATACAAAGCCGGCCTCCTGATTATTTTTCAGCCAGGCTTCCAGTTTATCCCTTTCTATTTTCTCAGAAAATTGTTTGGAGGAATAGTTGGGCAGTTTCTCGTTGTCCTCAAAATCATCAACGATAACAATATCGGAATATCCTTTGGCATTCAGGTAACCCAGCAGGTAACTGCCGATAAAGCCGGCAGCGCCGGTTAGTACTATTTTTTTACCGCTCATTATATGGAACTCAAAGCCGAACCGGCTTCTTCTTTGGATAAATAATTTTCAATGGCCGTATCGTACTTTTCTTTCCAGTCTTCTATTGATCCCCATGAAATACCATCCACCTTTATCTCTCCTGCAGTCACCACTCCCAGCTCAGCAAAAGCTATCTCACATTTCTGCATGTGCCGCAGAAAATTAGCTGCCTGCTCCTCCGCCACCGACACCACCACCCGGCTTTGGGCCTCTCCAAACCAAAAAGCATCTTTTCTTACAGGACTTCCGTCCCAATAAAATTGTTCAATGGTTGAAACTGAAAAACCAAGGTCTCTGCCAAATCCTTTTTCAAAAAGAGTGGTTATCAGGCCGCCCTCACTTACATCATGTGCACTTTGTATATGTCCGTTTTCAATAAGCCCCCGTGTTACCTGCTGCAGATGAAATTCTTTTTCAAGGTCAAAATAAGGGGCGGGTGCATATTCTGTGCCGCATACTTTGGCAAGGTATTGTGAAGAATTAATATCGTTTACCCATTCACCGATGAGGTAGATAAAATCCCCCTCCTGTTTAAAATCAAGTGTCATTTTTTTAGTTACATCTTCCAGCAATCCTACCATTCCGATAGCGGGTGTGGGGTACACAGGTCCGTCGGGATTCTGATTATAAAAACTGACATTTCCCCCGGTTACCGGCGTATCAAACCTGCGGCAGGCATCTCCCATTCCTTTAATGGCATGTACAAACTGGTAATACACTTCGGGATCGTAGGGATTACCAAAGTTCAGGCAGTTTGTAACCCCTAAGGGCTGACCGCCGCAGCACACAATGTTACGGGCTGCTTCCGCCACAGCTATCATGGCGCCTTTGTACGGGTCGGCAAATACATAGCGGCTATTACAGTCAGTGGTAACGGCTATTCCTTTTTTTGTACCCTTAACCAGCACCACTGCGGCATCGGTGGGTGCGTTGGTTGAAGTATTGTTGGTTCCCACCATACTGTCATACTGATGATAAACCCAGCACTTGGAAGCAATGGAAGGCAACTGAATGATTTTTTCTGCAACAACTTTCAGATCCTCCGGAACAGGAATGGAGTCAGGATTGAATTTTCTGACCGCTTCAAAATAAGAGGGCTCTTTAAATTCTCTTTCGTATTGCGGCGCCCCGCCGCCCAGCACCAGTTCACGGGCAGGAATGGATGCTTCCGGTTGACCGTGCATATAAAAATTAAGTATCCCGTCATCCGTTACTTCCCCAATCACAGAACACGGCAGGTCCCATTTTTCAAAAATCCTTTTCACTTCTTCCTCCCTCCCCTTCTGAGCCACCAGTAACATTCTCTCCTGGCTTTCGCTCAGCAGCAGTTCCCATGTCTTCATACCCCCGGCCTCTGATGGGGAGCCATCGCCGCCAACCCTCGCCTGGCGGGTGGGCACTTTATCCAAATCGATCCGCATACCCACACCGCCTTTTGCACTCATTTCTGCTGTGGAGCAAATAATACCTGCCGCTCCCATATCCTGCATGCCCACCACGGCGCCGGTTTGTATGACTTCAAGGCAAGCCTCAAGCAATTTTTTTTCCTGGAAAGGATCGCCTACCTGCACCGCAGGCAGGTCCTGTGCACTTTCTTCCGTAATATCAGCCGAAGCAAATGAAGCCCCGCCGATGCCGTCTTTTCCCGTTGCGCTTCCTACAAACATGACGGGATTGCCTTTACCTTTTGCAGTGGCTGAAATGGTTTCACCGGCTCTCACAATTCCCACACTCATGGCATTCACCAGCGGATTGGTGTGGTAACATTCATCAAAATAAATCTCCCCGCCAACAGTGGGCACACCAAAACAATTGCCATAATGCCCGATACCATGCACCACACCGGATAATAAATGCTGTGTTTTATCTTCTTCCAGGTTTCCAAAACGCAATGAATTCAGCGCAGCAATGGGCCGTGCGCCCATGGTGAAAATATCACGGTGTATTCCGCCAACACCTGTAGCTGCTCCCTGAAAAGGCTCAATGGCTGAAGGATGGTTATGCGATTCTATTTTGAAAACCACTCCCAGCCCGCCGCCAATATCCATCAGACCGGCATTTTCCTCCCCGGCCTTTACCAGCATCCTGCCTCCTTCTCTCGGCAATGTCTTCAACCACCTGATTGAATTCTTATAACTGCAATGCTCACTCCACATCCCGGAAAAAGCGCAGAGTTCATTGAAGTTGGGGGTGCGTCCCAGTTTCTGTCTGATAAGTTCAAATTCTTCTTCGGTCAGGCGTAGCTGCTGTGCGGTTTTTACTGTTACTTCCATGAAGTTGTATGGGCTTATATGTTCAGGCCGGCCCTGATTTCAGGCTTTGTACGGCGAAGTGCAAATTTACAGCATGCCCATGAACGGCTGCTCACATCTTGTCAACTTTATACTGACAATCACCTTAAGAATAGCTATTTTGCAGGGCAAACCTTCTGCCCTTGGAATACCTTTTATTTATTGCTTACCTGGTTGTATTTGCCTGGCTGGTTACAAGGGTAAAATTCTTTACAACAACAGGGCTCACCAATTCCCAGCTCATCATTATTTTCCTGCTGAAAGTGATGGCCGGAATTTTTTATGGCTGAATAGGCCTGTATTACGGGGCCTGGCACAAATGCAGGACACCTGGAGTTTTCATGCAGAAAGTATTAAAGAGTATGACCTGCTGTATACAAGCCCTGCCGAATATTTCACCAATCTTTTCCAGGATCCTTACGGCGCCGGGTTTGGCGGTTTCTTCGCCGGCACCGATTCTTACTGGAACGACCTCAAGAGCAATATCCTGATAAAACTTTTCTCTGTCTTCAACATCTTCAGCTTCGGCACTTATTATGTCAATGTTATCTTCTATTCTTTTATCACCCTGTTTGGCGCCATTGCGATCTTTAAAGTGATGAACGATGCCTTCCCGGGGAAGAGAATGAACATTCTGCTGGCCACTTTCCTGGTTCCTTCTTTTTTATACTGGACAAGCGGACTGCATAAGGAAGGGCTGATTTTTACCGGCATCAGCCTCATCATCTACTCCATCTACTTTGGCAGCATTGAAAAAAAATGGGGGTTCAAAAGGGTATCGAGCCTGCTTACGGGATTATTATTATTACCGGTTCTCCGGAATTTCATCCTGGTAATCATCATTCCCGCCATTATCGCATGGCTGGCTGCCACCCGCTAGCCCAAATATGCACTGGCTATTTTCGCCACTGTTTATATAAGCTTTGGGGTCTTGTTCTTTGTGGCACGGTATGCCAATCCCCGTCTTGATTTTCCACAGGCAGTGGTAAACAAACAGCAGGAGTTTATTAAACTGAAAGGTGGCAACACCAGTATCCCCATCAAAAAACTGGAGCCTAATGCTATCAGTTTTTTAAAAAATACGCCCCAGGCCATCAACCTGTCTGCCATCCGCCCCTACCCAAGTGATGTCAGGCATATTTTATCACTCGCAGCAGCCCTGGAGATCAATATCCTGTTATTACTCTTCCTTGTTTTCATTATCTGGCACCGAAACGGTCTGAAGTCACGGAACCTGATCTATTTCTGTATTTTCTTTTCCTTTTCCGTCCTGCTTGCCATTGGCTTCAGCGTTAATAACCTTGGCGCAATCGTACGCTATCGCAGTATCATTATGCCTTTGCTGATAGTCCCCATGCTGGCCAGCCTTGACTGGACAAGGGTGGTAAGGCTTTTATTAAATAATATTAGAAATAAAAATAATATTAGTGATATTCTTTAAATTTCCATATTTTTTATGGGAATACTACCTTTAAGTAACATTTTTTTCCCAGTTTAAGTGAAATTCTGGAGTTATTCCCAGAAAAAATTGGCAATACCGGTCTAAATTGATTTTTTTGCTAAAAAATCAAACTATGTCGCTCCGTTTTAGTGCAATCAGCAATCTTATGACCAATGGCCACTCAAAAATTGATGTGGCAGCCAAGGTAACCGGGATATTTGGCAGTAATGTGTTTACCCTGAAAACTGCCCGTGAGTTTTTAAGTGATGAAGCATTTAAAAGCCTTCAATCTTCCATAAAAGCCAGCCAGAAAATAGACCGGGCCATGGCCAACCAGATTGCCAACGGCATCAGGGCATGGGCCGAAAGCAAAGGTGTAACCCATTTTACGCACTGGTTTCAGCCACTTACCGGTTCTACCGCTGAAAAACATGATTCATTTTTTACTCTCAAAAGTGATGGCACCCCTATTGAACAATTTGAGGGCGACGCCCTGGTACAGCAGGAGCCCGACGCTTCTTCTTTCCCCAGCGGAGGCCTGCGGGCCACTTTTGAGGCAAGAGGTTATACGGCCTGGGACCCCTCCTCGCCTGCCTTTATCATGGAGATCGGCGAAGGAAAGACACTCTGCATACCTACCATCTTTGTTTCTTATACCGGCGAGTCGCTTGACTATAAAGCCCCGCTGCTGAAAGCCCTAGATGCGCTGAACAAAGCTGCCGTGGATGTGTGTAATTATTTCGACAAGAATGTTACCCGTGTAACACCCACCCTTGGCTGGGAGCAGGAATACTTTGTAGTGGATGAGGCCCTGTTTAATGCCCGGCCCGACCTGGTGATGACAGGCAGAACGGTGTACGGACATTCTTCTGCGAAAAACCAGCAACTGGAAGACCACTATTTCGGTTCCATTCCTGAAAGAGTGTATGCCTATATGCGGGATTTTGAAACGGAAGCCTACAAACTCGGCATTCCGCTGCGCACTAGACATAATGAAGTGGCCCCCGCCCAGTTTGAATGCGCCCCCATTTTTGAAGAAGTAGGCGTGGCTGTTGACCACAACTCCTTATTGATGGATGTAATGGAGAGAGTGGCCCGCCGCCATAACCTGCGGGTGCTGCTGCATGAAAAACCTTTTGCCGGCATCAACGGCAGCGGTAAACACAATAACTGGAGCATGGCTACGGATACAGGAGTGAACCTTTTAGCCCCGGGTAAAACACCCAAAACCAACCTGATGTTCCTCACTTTCTTTGTAAATACCATCAAAGCAGTGCATGATTATGCCGATGTGCTCAGGGCTTCTATTGCATCTGCACCAAACGATCACCGCCTTGGAGCCAACGAAGCGCCTCCGGCCATCATTTCAGTGTTTATTGGTGAATACCTGACCAAAGTGCTGAATGAAATAAAAGAAAGGGTGACCGATAAAATGGATGAGACCGATGAGAGCATGCTGAAGATTGACATCCACCGCAGCATACCTGAACTGCTGATGGACAATACCGACCGCAACCGCACTTCGCCGTTTGCTTTTACTGGTAACAAGTTTGAATTCCGTGCCGTGGGCTCCTCGGCCAACTGCGCCAATGCCATGACGGCGCTGAACACCATAGTGGCACAAACCCTGAAACAGTTTAAGAAAGATGTGGATGCACTCATTGAAAAAGGCGAGAAAAAAGAAATCGCCATTATGCACACCATCCGGGAATACATTGTTGCCAGCGAAAAAGTGTTGTTTGAAGGCGACGGATACAGCGAAGCCTGGCAAAAGGAAGCGGAGAAAAGAGGCTTGCCCAATGTAAAAACCACGCCGCTGGCGCTGGATGCGATGGTATCTGGCATGGCTACAAAGCTTTTTGAAGGCAATAATGTTTACACACACCAGGAGCTGGAAGCAAGACATGAAATAGAACTGGAGAAATACATCAAAAAAGTGCAGATAGAAAGCCGCATCATGGGCGAACTGGCTATCAGTCATATTTTACCGGCCGCCATCCGCTACCAGAACCTGCTGGCCAATAATATCAGGGGATTAAAAGAAGCCGGATTATCCGAATCTGCTTTTGCCAACCAGAAACAGATCCTGGAACAGATAGCTGAGCACATCAACAAAACCAGCGACCTGGTAGAGAAAATGATTGAAGCAAGAAAGGTGTGCAACAACATGACCGATACCCGTACAAAAGCCATCGCTTATCAAAGCCAGGTGAAAGACAGTTTCTTTGATGCCATACGCTACCATGTTGACAAGCTTGAATTACTGGTGGACGACCGGGAATGGTACCTGCCCAAATACAGGGAGATGCTTTTTTTGAGATAAGCTTTTCCAAAGTATCAGCGGATACCTTCTCTTTCGGGGAAGGTATTTTTATTTCCGGGCGCCTGAACCTGCTGTTGTTTATTACCCCGGTATTAATTTTATAAAATAAATCCCGTCTTGTTTCCATTATGATAGTTTATTCAACAGCAAACACACCCGGCGAACTGCAGGGGATACTTACCCTGCAAAGGGAAAACCTGGCCCGCAACCTGGATGCAGAAGAAATAAAGGAGCAGGGTTTTGTAACGGTGGAGCATGGCTATGCGCTGCTGGAAAAATTGAACAGCTGCGAAAAACACATCCTCGCTAAAGACGGGCAGAAAGTAATAGGTTACCTGCTGGCCATGACGAAAGACCGTAAAAACGATGTACCGGTACTACTTTCCATGTTTGATGCATTTGACAGGGTGAAATACGATGGAAGAAAAATAGCCGATTACCATTATCTCGTTGTTGGGCAGGTATGTGTGGCCAGGCCTTACCGCGGGCAGGGCATACTGGATGCCTGTTATGCTGCATACAGGAAGCATTACCACCGCAAATATGATTTTGCCATTACAGAAATTGATGCAACCAATCTGCGTTCGTTGCAGGCGCATAAAAGGATTGGCTTTATAGAAGCGGAAAGATATAATGGGCCTGATGGGACTAACTGGGTGATTGTGCTTTGGGACTGGAGAGAAAGTAAGCGCTAACGTTTATAAAATTCGCTTCCATTTAATTCATTGCAGAAATCACTTCCTGCCAAAAGAACCCGCTGACAAAAGAAAAGACGGTTTATTTTAAAGTAAACCCTTCCAGAAACTTTGTATTAAAATCCCCGCTGCGGAAACGTTCATCCTGCATCAGCTGCAGGTGGAAAGGTATAGTGGTCTTCACCCCTTCAATTACATATTCACTCAGCGCCCTGTACATGGTTTGGATGGCCTCCTGTCTTGTTTGAGCAACAGTAATGAGTTTCCCGATCATGGAATCGTAATAAGGCGGAATCACATACCCTGCATACACATGGCTGTCAACCCTTACTCCGTGGCCGCCGGGCTGGTTGAGTGAAGTAATCCGTCCCGGTGAAGGTCTGAAATCATTATACGGGTCTTCGGCATTGATGCGGCATTGGATTGCATGCATACTAGGGTAATAATCTTTGCCGCTGATGCGTTCACCCATGGCGATTTTTATCTGCTCTTTGATCAGGTCAAAGTTGATCACTTCTTCCGTTACACAATGCTCCACCTGTATCCGGGTGTTCATTTCCATGAAGTAGAAATTCCGGTGCTTGTCCACCAGGAACTCAACGGTACCCACACTTTCATAATTGATGGCCGATGCTCCCCTGCGGGCTGCCTCTCCCATTCGCATCCGGAGTTCATCCGTCATAAACGGCGATGGCGATTCTTCCACCAGCTTCTGGTGGCGCCGCTGGATGGAGCAGTCCCTTTCGCTCAGGTGACAAACATTGCCATACTGGTCGCCGGCCACCTGTATCTCAATATGCCGCGGCTCTTCCACAAATTTTTCCATGTACAGTCCGTCGTTCTTAAAAGCTGCTCCTGCTTCCGCTTTGGCAGAATTGTAAGCTCTTTCCAGTTCGCTTTCTTCCCATACCAGCCGCATTCCTTTTCCGCCGCCTCCGGCCGTGGCTTTCATCATTACGGGATAACCTATTTCACGGGCAAGCCCCACCGCATGGTCGTAACTCTGCAGCAGGCCTTCGCCGCCGGGCACCACCGGTACACCGGCCCTCATCATTGTTTCCTTTGCCGTTATTTTATCGCCCATGCCATTGATCATCTCCGGCGTGGGACCGATGAACTTGATGCCATGATCGGCGCATATCTGCGAAAACTTGGCATTCTCCGCCAAAAAACCATAGCCGGGATGGATGGCATCTGCATTGGTGATTTCAGCAGCAGCCATCAGGTGTGGTATGTTGAGGTAGGAATCGGCGCTTTGCGGTCTTCCGATGCAAACAGCCTCATCTGCAAATTTTACATGCAGGCTGTCACGGTCGGCAGTGGAATAAACAGCCACTGTTTTGATGCCCATTTCCCTTGCCGTGCGGATAACCCGTAAAGCAATTTCACCCCGGTTGGCAATCAGTATCTTCTTAAACATTGAATGAGTTTGAAATGAAAAAAAGTTCATGGTTCATGGTTCAGGGCTGCTTACTATGAACTATCAGCTATGAACCATGAACTTTTAGGCCGGTTCCACTAAAAACAGGGGCTGATCATATTCCACCGGCGAGGCATCATCCACCAGCACTTTTAGAATTTTACCCTTCACCTCGCTTTCAATTTCATTAAAAAGTTTCATAGCCTCAATTACACAAACCACGGTTCCGGGCGCCACCTCGCTGCCCACATCCACCAGGTTGGGTTTATCAGGCGCCGCCCTGCGGTAAAATGTACCGATCATCGGGCTCTTAATGGTAATAGTATTGGCAGGGGCGGCTGCTTCTGCTGCCCTGGCTTTTTCTGCAGCTGGCGGCTGGGGAGCAGGCACCGGGGCCGCCATTTGTACAGGAGCGGATGCCACAGGTGCGGCTGACACCACCTGCGTTACATGATTCTCTTTTTGCTTAATGGTAACCTTAAAATCTTTTTGCTCTACGGTAAGTTCGCCAATATTGGATTTATTGACCATTTTGATCAATTCCTGTATTTGCTTAAAATCCATGTTTTTCAATTTAAAACAGAGTTTTGGTTTTAATAAATAGACCCCGCCCGAAGCGGGGGAACTAAGGTAATGAAATCAAATTCAGATTTCCCGGTTTTTTAGCTGATTTTGCCCTAAAATGACCCAAAATAATACAAAAATGGCCCAAAACCAGGCGATTTCAGGCCATTTTAGCTCAATTTCAAAATTATTCTTTTACCCTTTCCACATACTCACCGGTTTTGGTATTCACCCGGATCAGTTCACCTTCATTTACAAAAAGAGGAACCCCCAGTGTAGCGCCTGTTTCCAGCGTTGCCGGCTTCAGTGTACGGGTGGCTGTATCGCCCCTTAGGCCCGGCTCCGTGTAAGTAACCTGTAATATTATTTTATCAGGAAGCTCGGCGCCGAGTACCTGGTTGTTTTCCGTATTGATAAGCACCCCAACCTCCTGGCCTTCTTTAAGGTATTGCGGGGCATCAATTGACGACTCCTGCAGGGCCGCCTGTTCAAAAGTCTCATTGTCCATAAAATTATACCCGGTATCATCTTTATACAGAAACTGATAATACCTTCTTTCCACCCTTACAGGGTAAATGGTATCCCCCGAGTTCCAGGTTTTTTCAATGGTCCGGCTGTTATCCACTCCCTTCAGTTTGGCCCACACTTTAGCGGCCGCACGGGCCGTTTTATTTTCACCAAATTCCACCACACTGTAAAGGCTACCGTCAAGGTTCAGTATCATACCGCGGCTGATGTCTGCTGTATTTGCCATAATATTTTAAAATTTCAGTTACAATATCCGGGTGCAGGCCCGGAATTTTAAACGGGGTGCAAAGATAAGCCCCCACAGCCTGATGGCAAAAAGCGGGGATATACTATCAGGCAATAAAGCAACAGGATTGGTTTTTCTCCCGTCAATTCCTGAAGTGGCTGAAAAACATTTTCTTTGGATATGAAAAAAATAACCTGTCTTCTGGCGACCGTATTCGCCCTGCTTGGAACAAAAGCACAGGATGAAACACCCCCCTATAAAAAGACCCCTTATTATCCCGATGTAAAACTGCTGCTGGCCGACAGCGCCACCTGGTACCGCAAAGATGATCTGCCGCAAAAGACACCGGTGATGCTGATGTACTTCAGCCCTACCTGCGAGCATTGCAAGGTGCAGACGAAGGACATACTCGACAATTTTGACCGGTTTAAGAACATACAGATCATAATGGCCACACCTATTAAATTTGATTCCATGCGGGTCTTTATTCAAAAATTCCGGCTCGATACGTATAAGAACATTGTGGTGGGATTTGACCCCGATTTTTCCCTCATGTCTTTTTTCCGGGTGCATAAAATGCCTTTTGTTGCATTGTACAGCCTGTGGAAAGAACTTATTGCAGGTTTTGACGGTGGCCTGCCTGCCGCTCAGCTTGCCAAAAAATTTGAGCAATAACACTTGGCGCATTTCCGCATTCCATCAGCATTCCCGAAACATCAAACCCTTACCTTTGCGCCGCCTGTACCCCCGTTGGGGATTACAGCAGATAAAAAGAAAATTATTATTCAAATCATAAATCTTTTTTCATGAAAGTTACTGTAGTGGGCGCCGGCGCGGTGGGAGCCATCTGTGCCGATAATATTGCCCGTAAAGAATTATGTACTGAACTGGTATTGCTCGATATCAAAGAAGGCCTTGCTGAAGGAAAGGCCCAGGATATGATGCAAACTGCAACCTTACTGGGATTTGATACAAAAATTACCGGCAGCACCAACGATTATTCAAAAACAGCCGGCAGCGATGTAGTGGTGATCACCTCCGGCATTCCCCGCAAACCGGGCATGACCCGGGAAGAACTGATCGGCACCAACGCAGGTATTGTAAAAACTGTTTGCGAAAACATTCTGAAACATTCTCCCAATGCCATCATCATCGTCATCAGTAACCCGATGGATACGATGACTTACCTGGCGATGCAGTCAACCGGATTGCCCAAGAACAGAATTATCGGTATGGGCGGCACATTAGACAGCAGCCGTTTCAAATACCAACTCAGCCAGCACCTCGGTTGCAGCCCTTCTGACCTGAATGCAGTAGTGGTTGGCGGGCATGGTGATACCACCATGATACCACTAATCCGTCTTGCCACCTGGAACAGTGTTCCGGTAACGAACTTCCTTTCTGCAGAGCAGCAGGAGAAGATCGTAAAAGACACCATGGTAGGCGGCGCAACATTAACGGCACTCATCGGCACTTCGGCATGGTATGCACCCGGCGCTGCCGGAGCTGCATTGGTGGAAGCCATTGTTCGTGATGAGAAGAAATTATTTACCTGCTGCGTGGCGCTGGAGGGTGAATACGGGCAAAAAGATATTTGCCTCGGCGTTCCAGTGATCATTGGAAGAAACGGCTGGGAAAAGATCCTTGACTTCAAACTGAATGAAAGCGAGCAAGCTGCTTTCAATAAGAGTGCAGATGCGGTGAGAAGTATGAATGATGTGCTGAAAACGTTGTAATCATCTTATCAAAAAATTCAAAAGAGGCTGATCCCGTTATGGAGTTAGCCTCTTTTTATTTTTCTATCAGGTAACACCACCTAAACAGCCTGCCTTCAAAATCAAACGGTGTGGTGGGTTTTGTAATATCCTTAATGACAGAAGCTTTTATTTCATCCCGTTCTAATACAAACTTTCTGAAGTTGGTACTGAAATAAAGCACCCCTCCTTTTTTCAATCCCCGCAGGCAATCATTGATCAGTTCTGCATGATCCCGCTGAATATCCAGTATATCCTTCATCCGCTGGCTGTTGCTGAAAGTCGGGGGGCCATTACAATCATATCGAAATAATCAGCAGCAACAGATTTCAGGTATTGCTTTGCATCAGCCTGCACTAATTTGTATTTGGTGTTATTAATAAATCGGTTTAAGTGCAGGTTTTTCTCCGCCCATTTCAGATAGGTATTGGAAAGATCAACCGTCACCACTTCTTCTGCGCCGCCAGCAGCCGCATACACCGAAAAAGAGCCGGTATAGGCAAACAGGTTCAGTACTTTCTTTCCATTGCTTTGTTCTCTTACCATTTGCCGGGTAATGCGATGATCCAAAAACAATCCGGTGTCTAAATAATCACTCAGATTAATAATAAACTTCAAACCGTTTTCCTCTACAATAAATTCATGCTTTCTTTCATCATATTTCCGGTACTGCCCAAGCCTTCCGGGTTTTTGCTGCCGGAGTTTCAGAAAAATATTCTCTTTTGATGCGGATAATATTTCAGAAAGCACCTGCCGGCTTCGTTCCACCCGGTTATCATGTTCTTCATCTGTCATTCCATGCCTTCGCTTGTACTCAGCCACATACAACTTATCTCCGTACAATTCAATGCAGAAAGGAAATTCCGGCAGATCATGATCATATAACCGGTAGCAGCTCACCCCCAGCCGCATTGCCTGTTTTGACAGGTGCCGGTACACTTTCGCCAGCCGGTTGCGGAACATCAGAAATTTTTCGTCAGTGCTTATACCCACAAAAACTTTTACGAATTTTAATGCCCCAATTTACTGCGAAACCGCTTGTATGCAATAGTAGATATAGAAACCACGGGCAGCTATGCTGCCGCCAACGGAATAACTGAGATATCCATTCAACTTTCCGACGGGCAATCGGTAACCGGCCGTTACAGCACACTTATTAACCCCGGCCAGCCCATTCCGCCCTATATAACAGCCATGACGGGTATTACCAACAGTATGGTGGCCGGCGCCCCCCGCTTTGCCGAAGTGGCAGAACAGATTTATAACCTGCTTCATGATAAAATATTCATCGCTCACAATGTGAACTTTGATTATTCATTTATTAAAAGCCACCTGAGGGAAGCAGGGTTTGAGTTCAACACCAAAAAACTCTGCACCGTAAGGCTCAGCCGTAAAATATTTCCGGGGTTCCTTTCCTACGGTCTGGGCAAGCTCAGCTGCTCACTGGGCATTGAGATCAGCGACCGGCACCGGGCCGGCGGTGATGCTGAAGCAACGGCAAAGATCTTTCACCTGCTGATGGAAAACGATAAAGAAAATCACATTCAGAAAAGCCTGCAGCGAAACTCCAAAGAATGGATACTGCCGCCCAATGTGCCCAAAGAGCATTTTGATGCATTGCCGTATACTCCCGGTGTTTATTATTTTCATAATGAAAAAGGCAAAGTGGTATATGTGGGCAAAGCTGCCAATATACGGTACAGGGTCAATAGTCACTTCAGCAATAATTCCGAAAGCAGGCAAAAGCAAAATTTCATGCGGCATGTTTACGGCATCAGCCACCAGCCCTGCGGCACTGAACTGATGGCCTGCATCCTTGAATCAGCTGAAATAAAAAAGCGCTGGCCCGTTTTTAATTCCTCGCAAAAAAGATGGGAAGACATCTATGGAATTTTTGTGTACGAAGACCGCAGGGGTTACCTGCGGCTGGCCATTGATAAAAACCGGAAAAGGCTGAACCCGGTTTATACTTTCCATTACCTTGTGGATGGGCATGCCATCATCCGCAAACTGGTTAAAGACTATCAGCTTTGCCCCAAACTCTGCTTTTTGCAGAATGATGATGCTGTTTGCGAAGGCATAAAGGAAGACTATTGCAAAGGCGCCTGCGCGAAAAAGGAAACTCCGGCCCGCTACAACAGGCGGGTGCAAAAAGCCTGCTCATCGCTGATGGTGCAGCCTTCCTTTGCCATTATTGACAATGGCCTGAATGGTGACGACCGTTCCTGCATACTGGTTTGCGAAGGAAAATTTTACGGTATGGGGTATATACCTGCCGGCTTCCCATTAAAGGATATCAGTGTATTAAAAGAGCAGGTAGCCATCTACCGGGAAAACAGTTTCATCCGTAACATTATTCATGGCTATGTTGCCCGGTTCCCGGAGAAAGTTTTTTATTTCTGAATCATCTGTTCATTCCGCCCAGCCAATCATTTTAGTTGCCGCCAATGAACTGATACACTTAATATCTTTTTATATTTAATAACCATCTTAAGGCTGCCGAAATCGCCTTTGTTCCTGTATTTTTGCCGACTTAAAACTATCAAATGAAATATTTATTTACAGTTGTTTTCTCTCTGCTGTTCATTTTACCGGCAACAGCGCAGAATACCAAACCGGCTGCGAAGCCAGTTGCCAAACCGGCCGCCAAACCGGCGCCTGCCCCGCTACTGAAAAATTATAACGATACCCTGAGTTATGTACTTGGCGAAGTGGCAGCATTTAACCTGATTAACCAGGGTTTTGGCGATGTGAAAGTTAATATGACAGTATTTCTAAGGGGCTTTAATGATATCAACGGTAAAAAAACCCCCCTGGTGGATGATGTTACGGCCAATGCCTTACTCACCAATTATATGACCCAAAAGCAGGAAGAGGCCTGCAGGCCTAATATCGAAGCAGGCGAGAAATTTCTTGCAGAAAATAAAAAAAGACAGGGTGTGATGACAACAGCCAGCGGCCTGCAATACGAAATACTCAAACTTGGCGAAGGCCCGAAACCGGCAGTAACTGACACTTTTGTATGCCATTACCGGGGAACCCTGATCAATGGTACCGAGTTTGATGCCTCTTACAACCGGAATCAGCCTTTAGAAATGCCCTTAACACGGGTTATAGCCGGCTGGACGGAAGGGCTGCAACTGATGCCTGTTGGTTCAAAATTCAAACTATTTATCCCTCACCAGTTGGGGTATGGCACAAGGGATAACGGAACTATACCAGCCGGTTCAACACTTATTTTTGAAATGGAGTTGCTTGATGTAAAGAAAGGCAATTAATGCAATTGATTATTATATAAACCCTGTGACCTTAGCCGTTACGGGGTTTATTATTTGCTGTAACAACAGCTGAATAATATCAAAAGGGGACAGCCGAAGCCATCCCCCTGAGGTTTAATTAAAAACCCTGAGCATTAGTGTTTGTTCACTACTACTTTTTCCACCACCTGCTCACCGGTTTCTGGTACCACAATGCGGATGGTATACATACCCGGTATCAGGTTCTCTATGGTTATGTTGTTATTTGGTCACTCCTTTCATTTGCCGGGTCGTACGGCCATTCATGTCGGCCACAGTAACATCACGGGTTACTGAAGCGTCTTCAAACACCACATTTACTTTGCCATTATGGCTCGGGTTGGGATATACAATGGTTTTACCTAACTGACCTTCGCCCCGAACCGACCGTATTTCAGAATACTTCGATTGGGTATCAATATCCACCTGGCGGATGCGGTACTGGCTGATGCCTTTGGTATTGTTCAGGTCGGTGAAAGTATAACTAAGCGTTACATCGCTGTTACCATTAACAGCCTGTGTGGGTACCCAGCCGATTTGCTGCCAGTTGCCATCCACATTTCTTTCCACGGCAAAGCCGCTGTTGTTCAGTTCCATGGCCGTTTCCCATTTAAGCAGCACTGTTGAACGGTGGCGGGTGGCTGTAAAGGATTTGAACTCCACTTCAGGAGCTACCCGGTTCTTTAAAATCGGCTTGCGCCGGCTTACTTCCACCAGGGCTTCTTCACCTCCGGTTTCATAGAGTTGTTTAATGCGGTAAAAACTGTCACGCATTCTCTGCAACAATTTTCGTTTTTACCCATTCAAGGACTTTTTCAAACTGTTCCTGCTCACTTAAATAAGTGTTATCCAATACCAACGCATCCTTGGCCTGGCGCAGCGGGCTTACTTCCCGGTTGGAATCAATATAATCCCTCATCTCAAGGTTATTCTTAACTTTTTCAATAGTTACGTTGGGGTTTTTCTCAAATAATTCCTTAAACCTCCGCTCTACTCTTACAGCAATATCAGCTGTCATGAAAATCTTCAGATCCGCATCGGGAAATACTACTGTTCCGATATCCCGTCCGTCCATAACCACTCCTTTCCTGCCGCCCATTTTACGCTGCTGGATCACAGCAAATTCCCTAACTTCTCTGATAGCGGCTATTTCACTTACTTTTTCCGCAATCACAAGATCCCGGATAACATATTCTACATTCTCATCGTTCAGGTGAATTTCACTGTTATTGCTCGAAGGATTAAAAATGTATTCGAGGTTGATACTTTTCAGCGCTTTTTTAACTTCTTTTATATCAGTCCAGTCAATATGGTTGCGAAGAAAGTAAAGCGTTATTGCCCGGTACATAGCCCCGCTGTCCACATAAACATATCCGAGTGATTTTGCCAGTTGCTTTGCCAGTGTGCTTTTCCCGCAACTGCTCTGGCCATCAATTGTAATGATGATCTTTTTTGTCATACACCGGCAAAAATACTATTTCGTTTTGTTCGCTGCCGGTTTCATAACGTAAATAAAAAAGAGCACCAGAACTGGTGCTCCTTCTTCTAACGTTACTTCAATTTATGCTAGGCTTTTGATTTTTCTTCGGCTCTTGCCTTAAAGGAGAAGTTAAGTTTCTCCTTTCCCATGTCGGCATCTGCTTCCAGCACATCGCCTGCTTTTACATTCATACTCAGTATTTCCTCTGCCAGCGGGTCTTCCAGGTATTTTTGAATAGCCCGGTGCAGCGGCCTTGCCCCAAACTGCTGGTCATATCCTTTGTCGGCGAGAAAAGATTTGGCCGCTTCGGTTAATTCAAGGCTGAAGCCCAAATTGGCAAGACGTTTCATCACCCCCTTCATCAGGATATCAATGATGCTGAAGATATGGTCTTTCGTCAGGCTGTTGAATATGACCACATCATCAATCCTGTTAAGAAATTCCGGCGAGAACGTTTTTTTCAGTGCTTTTTCAATCACTGCCTTGGTGGCTTCGTCTTCATTCTCTATTTTGGCGCTGGTGGTAAATCCCACACCGGTGCCAAAATCCTTGAGCTGGCGGACACCGATATTCGATGTCATAATAATCAATGCATTCTTGAAATCCACTTTTCTGCCCAGTCCGTCTGTTAACTGTCCATCATCCAGCACCTGCAAAAGAATATTGTAAATATCCGGGTGTGCTTTTTCAATTTCATCCAGCAGGATAACGCTGTAGGGTTTACGCCGCACCTTTTCGGTTAACTGTCCGCCTTCCTCATAGCCTACATAGCCCGGAGGGGCGCCAATCAGGCGGCTCACGGTAAATTTTTCCATATACTCACTCATGTCTATCCGGATAAGTGAGTCTTCTGAGTCAAACATGTGACGGGCCAGCGCCCTGGCCAGTTCCGTTTTACCAACACCTGTCGGGCCAAGGAAAATAAATGTGCCAACGGGTTTTTTAGGATCCTTCAACCCCACCCTGTTACGCTGAATGGCTTTCACCACTTTTTGAATTGCTTCCTGCTGCCCTACCACCATGCCTTTCATATCATCAGCCATACGGCGAAGTTTCTCTGTTTCAGCCTGTACCATCCGTTTCACCGGAATACCTGTCATCATGCTTACCACTTCTGCAATGTCTTCCTCGCCGATGGGGAATCGTTTGTGTTTGCTTTCCTCCTCCCACTCATGCTTGGCCTTTTCCAGTTCCTCCTGTAATCTTTTTTCTGTATCGCGGAGCGAGGCGGCCTCTTCAAACTTCTGGCTCTTCACCACTTTATTTTTTTCATTCTTCACATCCTCGATTTTCTTTTCAAGATCAACTATATTCTGGGGAACATTTATGTTTTTTAAATGAACCCTGGCCCCCACTTCATCCATCACATCAATAGCCTTATCGGGAAGCAGCCTGTCTGTTACATACCGGTCACTGAGTTTCACACAGGCGTCAATGGCCTCATCATCATAATTCACATTATGGTAATCCTCGTATTTGGATTTGATATTATTGAGAATCTGGATCGTTTCCTCCACACTCGGCGGATCCACCATTACTTTCTGAAAACGGCGGTCAAGGGCCCCGTCTTTTTCAATATACATCCGGTACTCATCAAGGGTGGATGCTCCGATGCATTGCAGTTCACCCCTTGCCAATGCGGGCTTGAAGATATTGCTGGCATCCAGTGAGCCGCTGGCGCCGCCTGCACCCACAATGGTGTGCAATTCATCAATGAAGAGTATTACATCCCGGTTTTTTTCCAGTTCATTCATGATGGCCTTCATCCTTTCTTCAAACTGGCCGCGGTACTTGGTACCTGCCACCAGGGCGGCAAGGTCAAGTGAAATCACCCTTTTATCAAACAGAACCCTTGAAACCTTACGCTGCACAATGCGCAGTGCCAGGCCCTCCACAATAGCGGTTTTGCCCACACCCGGCTCCCCGATAAGTATCGGGTTGTTCTTTTTGCGCCGGGAAAGTATCTGCGAAACCCTTTCGATCTCCGACTCTCTTCCTACAATGGGATCCAGCGCCCCCAGTTCAGCCATTTTGGTGATGTCGCGGCCGAAATTATCCAGCACCGGTGTTTTGCTTTTGGCGCTGCCCTGTTTGGAGCTGCCCTTGGACTGAGAGTATTTTTTTTCTTCATCAAAATCATCGTCATTCTCATCCTGGAATTCGGCACGGGGGTCATTGGATTTTACGATCCCCAGCTCCTGTCTGAAAAGATCATAATCCACATCAAACTGGTTTAATATCTGTGTAGCTATATTTTCTTTGTTCTTGAGAATGGAAAGCATCAGGTGTTCGGTTTCCACCGTGGAGCTTTTAAGCGCCTTGGCTTCCAGTACGGTCACCCGGATCACTTTTTCGGCCTGTTTGGTCAGTGGCAGGCTGTTAATATTGGCAATATTTTTCCCCGTTTTATCCTTTACTGCCAGTTCTATTTCCTTTCGTAATTCGTAAAGGTCAACGTTAAAACTTTTAAGGATCTTGATTGCCGTATTGTCCCCCTCTCTTATCAGGCCAAGCAAGAGGTGCTCGGTGCCGATAAAATCATTGCCAAGGCGAAGCGCTTCCTCCCTGCTGAAAGAGATAATCTCCTTTACCTGTGCTGAAAAATTGTTATCCATTTAGATAATTGGTTGTGACACAATATTAACAAATAAATTTGGTTCCGGTTTGCCTGTTATTATAAACGGGATGTTGATAATTTAAGTTGTTTGGACCTGCACCTTTTACCAGTTTTCCGTCCTGTATCCGGAAATTTACCCGCCGGAATGGAGGATCGTTTGAAAACAACAGCCCCGAAACCGAATGAACTATGCAAGTCAAAACGGATACCAAAGAAAAATTTCATGTCATCACGGTAACAGAGCCGGTTCTTTCTGCTACAATGACAGAAGAATTAGCCGGTTGTTTGCTTCTCTACCTGCAAAATGACGTTAAAAACCTGGTGCTGGTGCTGAAAGATATGACTTCCATCGATGTGATTGCAGCAGAAAAAATTGTGTATATGCAGCAGAAATTTTACGAAAACGGCGCTTCTTTTGTTATCTGCGAACTGCAAAAACCGGTGGAAGATTTTCTTGACCGGCATGAACTGCTCGAAATGATGAATGTAACTCCCACCCAAAGCGAAGCCTGGGATATTGTGCAGATGGAGGAGATAGAAAGGGAGATGTTCGGGGATGACGGCCCCAAATGATGCAGCATTTTTAGTATGTTATGGGTCTTTAAAACATTCGCACCCTGTTTCACCACACCAAAACCTTTACCGGCTGATGTTTGCTGTTACCATTTTGGGCAATAACTCTGCTGTACCGGCATTTGACCGGCATCCTACCTGCCAGGTAGTTACCTATGACGGCGTTAATTACCTGGTTGATTGCGGGGAAGGCACACAAATTCAGCTTATCAATTATAAGGTCAGGCGCAGCAGGATCTCCCACATTTTTATTTCGCATCTGCATGGTGATCATTATTTCGGGCTGGCGGGTCTTATCAACACCCTCAGCCTGCTCGGGCACCAGCAGGTACTCCATGTTTTTGCACCGGCGCCGCTCCGGGAAATTATAGAGCTGCAGTTGAAAATAGCAGATACAATGCTTTGCTACCCGCTGCATATTCATCATATCACCGGGCCTGCCACCTTGCTTGATACAGAAAAACTGACCGTAAAATGCTTCCCCACCAATCACCGTATTGAATGCTTCGGGTTCAGTTTTGTTGAAAAAAAACCATCCCGCAGGCTGAATCCTGAAAAAGCCAAAGAGTATGAAATTCCAATAACATTCTATGAAAGACTTAAAGACGGGGAAGATTATATCAGAAAGGACGGGAGTATTGTAAAAAATGAATGGGTAACCGGGCCGGCTGATCCGGGAAAACGATATGCATTTTGCGCCGATACCAAATATGACGAATCCCTGATCCCGCATATTGAAGGCTTTGATATGATCTATCATGAAACTACTTACCTGGATAACATGCGGGATAAAGCCATGAGCCGCTTTCATTCCACCAGCAAACAGGCTGCCGAACTGGCGAAAAAGGCCGGTGTAAAGAAATTACTGATCGGACACTTCAGCAGCAAGTATGATACACTGGAAGAATTTGAACAGGAAGCACGGGATGTTTTTCCCAATACCGAACTGGCGCTGGAAGGGGTGGCCTATAATGTTTAACGGAAAATCCAGTAATAAAACAACGGAAATTCTTTTCTCCAGGCGGGCTCATTGTGTTTGCCGTCATCCCTGATAACTGTCGTCATCTTTGAGGCAGAGACTTTCATCATTTCAACCAGCACTTTCAGCATATCCGGCACCATGCTTTCGCTTTCCTGCTTGCCGGCATAGAAGTAGACCCTTGCTTTCACTTTTTTGCCTTTTGTCTTTATATCATCAAATATGTTGGGAGCTACCCAGAATGCAGGCGAAAAAACACCGGCAGCCCCAAAAACTTTTGGATATTTCAGTATGGCGTACAGGGAAATAAGCCCGCCCATTGAGCTGCCTGCTATTGATGTGTTTTGCCGGTCTTTTTTTGTACGGTAGGTTTTATCAACGTAGGGCTTCAGTGTTTGTGCAATAAAATCAACATAGGCATTACCCTCTCCTTTGCCTGAAAAAATATTTCCACCATTCAGGTTTACTGAAAAATCATACGGGCAGTATTCATTCAGCCGTTTATCTCCGCCATTATCAATTGCCACCACAAGAGATGTCTGAATCATCGCCGTATCCAGAAATTCATCCACTCCCCATTCTCCGGCAAAGGAGGTGGCATCATCAAAAACATTTTGCCCGTCATGCATGTACAAAACCGGCCAGCGATAATTTTTCGGCGCCGTATAATAATTTTCGGGCAGGTATACCCATACCCTTCTTTTCCTGTTTAGTTGCGGGATAAAAAAGGCGGTATCCGCAATCCGTACATTTTTCCCCGCTGTGCTAACCCTTGGTTTTGCAGAAAATTGGTCATGCCATGCTTCTACGGTCAGCTCCACAATAGTATTTCCTTCAACCTGAATCCTTCTGTTCTCAACACTGGTTCCGTTTTTCCTGCTCTCCACTTTATCCCAGCCGCCCCGGGTCAGTTTATACTCATAGATACCTGCTGCCAGGTTGAATTGCAAATAATAAAAGCCCTTTTCATCCTGCCGAAATCTGTGCTTTTCATCTTTGGGGTTCCAGCCATTGAAGGAAGCGGCGAGATAAACGGAGCTGCCATTAATATGATTGGCAGGCAGGGATTTTATTTTAAACCTTACTGTTTGAGAAAGAGAAACTGAGTAAACAAATATTAATAGTATAGTGCAGTAATGCCGGAGCATAGCCAGGAGTTTCGCCAACTATTCAACAGTCTTCATCAGTTCCCGTATCTTTTGGTGATGCTTCTCACTTACCTTCCATACCGGCAGGCGGAATGTGTTTTTACAAAGACTCATTTCAGATAAATACGCCTTTACCCCGCTGGGGCTGCCTTCAGCAAACATAGAGGCAATAATATCAATGTATTTGTTGTGCAGCGGTTGAGCCATATCAAAATTGCCTTTCAGGCAAAGGCGAACCATATTTGAAAATTCAAGCGGGTAAGCATTAGCCACCACAGAAATGACACCTTCGGCACCCTGTGCTATCATCTGCAAAGTGATGGGGTCATCGCCGCTGATGACCCTAAAATCAGCCGGTTTGTTTTTGATGAGCTGGTTGATGAGGCCAAAATTGCCGCTGGCTTCCTTGGTAGCAAAAATATTTTTCAGTTCATGAGCAATACGCAGCTGAGTATCCGCCGTAACGCTTTGCCCGGTGCGGCCCGGCACATTATACATAATGATGGGCAATGGCGTGGCAGCATTTAATGCTTTATAATGCTGAAATATTCCTTCCTGGTTAGGTTTATTATAATAAGGGCTTACAGAAAGAATGGCATCATATCCTTTCAGGTCAAACTTCTTAAAGCTTTCCATCACTTCATGTGTATCGTTTCCGCCAATGCCGGCTGCTAAGGGCTTGCGGCCGGCTACTTCCCTTGCCACAAAAGAAAATACTTCCTGTTTTTCGGCTCCATGTACCGTGGCGCTTTCGCCGGTGGTGCCAAGCACAACAAGGTACTCCACCTGGCCTTTTATCCAGAATTCTATCAGACTGCTGAAACTCTCCCAGTCAATTTTTCCGTCTTCATGAAAAGGAGTAACGATGGCGATGCCGGTGCCGGTGAATTTATCTCTGTATGACATGTTATAATTAAGAATTAAAAATTAACAACAAATAATCGCTGAATAAAGAACTGGAAGATGAAGTGTGCAACCCGCCTTCACATGGTTACGGACTGGGAAGCGCAATGAAGATGCCATGAAAAACTGAAACTGTTTACATAATTATTTTTTGGACTAAAGACTATTGACTAACGACTTCTGTCTCACTAATCCTCTTCCCAAAAACCCATCTTACCATATTTTATTATCCGGTCATTTATCCTTTTTTCTGTGGGAATTTCCTTTAGTTCCTTTATTACCGGTATCAAAAACTCTTTCAGCATGCGGGCAGCCGCATCGTAATCCCAGTGGGCGCCTCCTTCCGGCTCGGGTATAATGTCATCAATAATTCCGTTTTGCAGGTTATCTTTTGCCGTCAGTTTTAGCTGTTCCGCCGCCACCTCTTTTTTATCCCAGCTGCGCCAGAGAATGGAGGAGCAGCTTTCCGGGGAAATAACGGTGTACCAGGTATTCTCCATCATAAATACTTTGTCACCCACACCTATGCCCAATGCACCGCCGCTTGCGCCTTCGCCGATGATGACACAGATGACCGGAACACTCAGCCGTATCATTTCATAAATATTCCGTGCAATGGCTTCCCCCTGTCCTCTTTCCTCTGCTTCCAGTCCCGGATAAGCGCCGGGTGTATCAATTAAGGTGATGATGGGTTTATTGAATTTTTCCGCCAGTTTCATCAGGCGAAGGGCTTTGCGGTAACCTTCCGGGTTAGCCATTCCAAAATTCCTCATTTGCCGCATCTTGGTATTGATACCCTTCTGCTGGCCGATTATCATCACTGTTTCGCCATCCAGTGAAGCAAATCCTCCCACCATGGCTTTGTCATCTTTTACATTTCTGTCGCCAAACAACTCCACAAAGTTTGTCGTCATTTTCTCGATATACTTGAGGGTATAAGGCCTGTCGGGATGGCGGCTGAGCTGCACCCGCTGCCAGCTGCTCAGGCTCTGGGTGATCTCTTTTCTCTTTTCAAGTATGCCGGCTTCTAATTTCTGTATGGAATCGGTAAAATCAATCTTAGTCTTTTCCTGGCGATGTTTCATCGTCTGGATCTCGTCAATCAGGTCCTTAATGGGTTTCTCAAAGTCGAGGAACTGCCTGTTGGCATCGGTTGGCATAGGCTGTAAATGTGTGGCTAAATTAAGGATTAAATGATAATGCCTTTTTTCAGCCGGAAATGCTGGTTTTCAGTGTATAAAACAACAAAAGCTCCTTTGAAGGAGCCTTTGCGGACCGGACGGGACTCGAACCCGCGACCTCCGCCGTGACAGGGCGGCATTCTAACCAACTGAACTACCGATCCGTAGTTTTTTTCAGGACGGCAAAGATAGCTCTGCACCCTTTTTTATCCAAAAGTTTCTATGTATTCCATTTATACAAAACAACGGGGAGAAAAATGAGCAAATAATTCAGCCAATGGCTCTAAGTGCAGCCTGTGTCTGTTTTTATAGTAAAGCTGGTGCAAATAACAATTGTATCTGCTGAAAAAAAGCAATCATTCACGGCATGATCTGACTCAAGATTTACAAAAACAAGACAAATTCAAAAGCAAACTCAGGAATAACATTTTTACCTTTGCACCCGGTTTTATAATCTTACCGCCCTTGAAAGTTTCCCGGGGCTTTTTTAGAATTGATTAACAGCACTGGCTGCTGCTGAGACAAGAAATATCCGGACCCTGCGTTTTATAGAATTATTTGGTTATGGTTTTTTAATTAATGGTGCCCGCCATCAAGGGGGCTTGTAGCACACATGAAGAAAAGATTAAAGTCATTTTATCTGCTTGTTTCATCCGTATTTATTGGTCTGCTGCATATGCCCTTTGCATTTGCCAAATCTGTATCGGGAAATAAATTATTTCCTGTCCCGGTTTCTGACTCGCCGGCCAAAGCAGCAGTTGAACCGATGCATATTATTCCGGCAGTAAAATCCGTTTACGACAGCCTTCATCTGAACCTGAGGGGATTAAGCCGGGAAGCATTTGAATATGCAAAAAAGGGGGTTGACCGGCTGCTGCAGGAAGGCAGACTGGTGAATGACTCAATTATTTCTATAATTGATTTCAGCAGACAAAGCAGTGAAAAAAGATTCTTTATACTCGATATAAAGAACTTCAAAGTTCTTTTCAACACACTGGTATCCCATGGCCGTAATTCGGGCCGTGAGTTTGCCAGTTATTTCTCCAATCAGCATGCATCCTATATGAGCAGCCCCGGTTTCTATATAACCAGGGAAACTTATGAAGGCAAGAACGGCTACTCCCTGAAATTAGAGGGTCTTGAAAAAGGCATCAACGATAATGCGTATGAAAGAGGTATCGTTGTGCATGGCGCTGCTTATGTAAGCGATGCTTTTGTAAATGCACAGGGTTATATCGGCCGCAGCCAGGGTTGCCCCGCAGTACCGGCACAGGTTGCTTATCCTGTTATCAACCGGATCAAGAACGGCACCTGCCTTTTTATCTATCACCCGTCGTATGTAAACAGGTCTGCTATTCTGTAGTTTTCCTGTTTTATTTCATTCTTTCCCCTCCGCAGTTCAATCTTTATCTTTGAGGATTAATACAGTATTATGCTCAAGGTAGGCGTATTCGGAGTCGGACACCTGGGAAAATATCACCTGAACAACTGGAAGGAAATTGCCGGAACAGAAATTGTTGGCTTCTATGACCCGGATGATAACACCTCCAAAGCAGTGGCCGATACATACCAGTTGCCCCGCTTTTTGGATGATGATGCCCTTATAGATGCCTGTGATGCCATTGATGTGGTGGCCCCTACGAATTTTCATTTTGAAATTTGCGAGAAAGCCATTAAAAAAGGAAAGCATGTATTTGTAGAAAAACCACTGGCCAACACCATGGAGGAAGCCTGGCAACTGGTAAAACTGGCGGCAGAATCAGGAATTAAATTCCAGGTAGGTCATGTAGAACGTTTCAACCCCGCCTTTTTAGCTATAAAAGGAATGGTGCTTAGCCCGATGTTCATAGAAGTGCACCGGCTGGCGCAGTTCAACCCAAGGGGCAGTGAAGTAAGTGTGATACTTGACCTGATGATCCATGACATTGACATCATCCTGAGCCTTGTGAAAAGCGATGTAAAAAGCATCTCTGCCAACGGTGTGGCGGTGATGACCGATACACCGGATATTGCCAATGTCCGCATCGAGTTCAACAATGGCTGTGTGGCCAACCTTACCAGCAGCCGCATCTCCATGAAAAAAATGCGGAAGATCCGCCTGTTTCAAAAAGATGCCTATATCGGGATTGACTTCCTGAATAAAAAAACAGAGATCATCAAACTGAAAGAACCGCAGGATTCTAATGTGTTTGCATTCGACATTGAAACCCCCAACGGGAAAAAAACCATTGCTATGGCCAACCCGGCCATTCCGGAAGTAAATGCCATTAAAGAAGAACTCACCGCATTCAAAAATGCTGTACTAAGCAATACCAAAACACCCGTTACAGAAGTGGATGGCCTGATGGCCATGGAGGTGGCGCACCAGATACTGGAAAAGATCGGCAATAACATTATTACCCGCCAATGAGTGAGGGGCAAAAAATATCCATCGCCTGGTATGCCATCACAGATTATTTAATGGCATCGCTGGCATGGGCTGTTTTCTTTTTTATCCGCAGGGCCATACTGAACCAGCCTGTTACAGATGCGGGGCAATTACAAACAGATACCGCTGCTGGGAACCACTGCTGACCTGGAAAAAATAATTGACAGGAATAATATCCGGCTGGTTGTTCTTGCTATTGACAAATCAAAACAATCCCTGCTGGAAAATATGATTGACAGACTGGGCGAAAAGGATGTAGAAGTAAAAATTTTGCCTGATACCCTTGACCTTTTATCCGGCTCAGTTAAAACAAGCAATGTAATGGGAGCTGCGCTGATTGATCTGCAGACAGGGTTGATGCCCCAGCCGGGATTATATTCAATCTGTCATTGAAAAGAAAAACAGGTCCTGGAAAAAAATATCCTTCTCCATTGATATTTCCAATTTCAGTTTCCGTAAAATTGACCGCAACCTGAATTTTTAATGAGCGGACCCGGCAACATACAATACCTGAGGCATAAGGAAATTGATAAAGGAAAATGGGACAAATGCATTGGTACTGCCCCCAACGGGCTGATCTATGCATATTCATTTTACTTAGATACTATGTCGAAAAACTGGGATGCGCTGGTGTTGTCCAAAGGACTCCATTCGGAGAATGACTATGAAACCGTATTGACGTTAACATGGAACAGTAAATACGGCATCCGTTACCTGTACCAGCCGTTTCTTACAGCGCAACTCGGCGTCTTTGGAAAAAATGTTACGGAACAGCTGGTTGCTGACATTATCGGTGCTATACCCTCTTCCTTCCGGCTGATTGAAATATCAATGAACAGTGGTAATATTTTCAACAGCCATGGTAAACTTTTTACACTCCGGAACAATTACATACTTGACCTTATCAAGCCTTACAATGCATTGGCTGAAAAATACAGCGAAAATACCCGGAGGAACATTAAAAAAGCTGTACAGTCTGGTTATACGGCTGAAAAGGGGATTGCTATTGAAAGAATCATTGAACTGGCCGTTTCGCAAATGAAAATTCAAAACAATCAGTCGGCTGACAATGTGAACCGCTTCCGTAAATTGTACCAGCTTCTTCATGAAAAGACAATGACTGCCGCTTATGGCATTTTGCTGAACGGCGAATTACTGGCCTCCGCTGTGTTCTTTTTTTCTCACAACAGGGCATATTATATTCTGGCAGGCAATCATCCCGGTAGCCGGAATACCGGCACATCACATATGCTTATTGATGCTTTTATAAATGACCATGCAGGAAAAAATATGCTGCTGGACTTTGAGGGTTCTGATATTCCCGGGCTCATAATATTTTACAGCGGCTTTGGCGCCATCAATGAGCCCTATCCTTTTCTAAGGATCAACCGGCTGCCGTTTTATTTAAGATGGATGAAGTGATGATGTCGGAGTTCAGACATCGGACCTCCTGCTTCTTTCTTCTAGAATTTTCTCTGCTATCAGCAAATCCACAGGCCTGGTTATTTTTATATTATCCTCTTCGCCTTCCACCAGCGTAACATGGATGCCGTATGCTTCCACCACGGCGGCCTCATCGGTAAACTTATCTATATATTCAATCTGAAATGCCGGTAGCAGTATCCTGCTGTGAAAAGTTTGGGGTGTTTGCACCAGCATTACTTTACTTCGGTCATAAGCCTCATTACTTTCCTCATTAAGAAGACGGATACTGTCCCTGGAAGCAACAGCAGGTATGGCAGTGCCGGTTTCCACTGCCTGACGGTAACAGCGCTGTATCAGGTCTTTTGTAACCAGGCAACGAACTCCGTCATGCACAAAAATGACGGATTCCCGCTGTACCAGCGCCAGCCCGTTTTTTACCGACTGAAACCGGGTATCGCCGCCGGCCGTTATTTTAATCCTGCCTTTATCAAAATAAGCATCAATTATTTCCTGGCCCATATCCTTATAATCAACCGGCAATACAAGTATGACCTGTAAATCATCGTAAGCTTCCAGGAATATTTTTAGTGTATAGTAGAGTACCGGTTTACCCTGCAGCAGCATAAACTGTTTGGGAAGGCTGCCCCCCATTCTTGTTCCGGTGCCGCCGGCCACTATGATGGAGTATTTATACATACGATAAATAAGCAACGGAAAATATTCCCGTTTCTGTTATCTGAGATTAACAAGGATCAATTGTAAAGATGTAAATTTTTTAAACCCTTTGTCGGCAGTTACTAAAGTATAGCCTTCCACCAATGCAGTTGCAGCTATAACAGCATCAGGTAATTTTATTTTATATTGCTGCTTTAAGCGGATAGCTTCATTTTTTATTGAAGTGGTTAACGGCATAGTGGTTCAATAATCAATAGCAGATTGCCTCACTGACAACTCTTTCCTGCTCAACCCCTCTACTCCGATTATTTCGATTTCGGTTACAACTGAAACAAAACAATTTTCTTCAAAATAGGGAACGACAGATGAAATACCCTTCAAAGCATATACCAGGATATTAGTGTCAAGAAGGTAATTATTTCCATTCATTACGGACCCTTTTCTGGTATTTGAGGCCATCTTCAATACCCGGAAGTTTGCCAAAAAAAGAAGCTATATTACTTTTCTTTCTGCGACTGCTTCTTGATTTACGCAGAATAGACCTGACTTCTTCTGCTGTTGTATTCTTTTTTATTACAAGTACCATACTAATATTTATTCAAAGTTAACAAAAAGAATAAAAAGCCACCAGCTATCAGCAGTACGAATTGTTTGGACAGGCTGACCCGCATTCTGCTTCCTGCACCGCCGGCCACTATGATGGCATATTTACGCATTAATTATTGTATTTGGCTCTAAATGTTAGTGAAAGAGGCTGAAGGATCACTAGTTGACCCTTTTTATTAATTGCTTTGATACAGGTAAAATGTAAGACAGACCCTTCCTTTAACTTTGAAAAAATTACCAATACAAAAGGTGCAAAGTTTTCAGCATCGTTATACCCCTCAATTTCATCCTTCTGATTTTCTAATCCCCGAGCCTGGATTTTGAAGCCTGCAATTTTCAGCCGTTTATCACTTGCAATTAATTTTGTAGCACACCGTGCCGAACTGGGACAAGGACAATCAACCGAATCCGGGCAGAGAATTGCTTTAACAGTCGTAGTCGGCTCACAATTTTTATTTGAATCCGTCTGACCAAATAACCAGGAGGCTGAGATAATGAATAAAAATGTTATTAAATATCTCACAAAAAATGGTTCGCATTTCATTTATAAATTAATACCTGATTTTCCCCATTACTTCCCTTCAAACCCCTGTACATCCCCTCACTGTTGAACACCATTGCCGCATTTCCTTTTGCATCCACGCCAATCATCCCGCCTTCGCCATCCAGCTTCAGTAATTTATCATGCACCACCCCATGTATGGCTTCTTCCAGTGAAAGACCTTTGTATTCCATCAGGCAGCTCACATCATAAGCCGTTACAGCACGGATAAAGGGTTCGCCGTGTCCGGTACAACTGATAGCGCAGGTTTTATTATTGGCATAGGTGCCGGCGCCAATGATCGGGCTGTCACCTACCCGGCCCCATCGCTTGTTGGTCATGCCACCTGTGCTGGTTGCAGCGGCAATATTGCCCTGCATATCAACAGCAACGGCTCCCACTGTTCCGAATTTCCTGCCCTCCCTAACTTTAGCGGAGGAGGGTTTACCCTCCGCAGCCTTGGCGACGGAGGGATTATCGTTACTAAAACTGTTCCCGGCTTGAGTTTCTGCCTGAAGTTTTACATTATGATCCAACGCAAAATCATCACTGCCCTGCATTTGTTTCCACTGTTCATACCTGAATGCTGAAAAGAAATATTCATCAGGTTCAATGGCCAGACCGTGCAGTTTTGCAAATTCAAAAGCTCCCTGCCCGTTCAGCATTACATGCGGGCTTTGGGTCATTATGGCATAAGCCAGTTCCACCGGGTTTTTGATATTTCTTACAGCGGAAACGGCTCCCGCCATCAATGTTTTTCCCTCCATGACGGATGCATCCATTTCCTGGCTCCCGTCTTTACAAAATACCGAACCGCGGCCGGCATTGAAAAGGATATTGTCCTCCAGCGATACAACAGCAGCCTTGATTGCATCAAGGGCGGTTCCGCCTTTTTCCAGTAAACGGTAACCGGCATTTAAAGCAGCTTCCAGTCCCTGTTTATAAGCCGCTTCCAGTTCAGCGCTCATATCTTCCTTGCGGATGGTGCCGGCGCCGCCATGCACCAAAATTTTATATACCGGCATAAGGGTTAAACGGTATTAGTACAAAAGCGAATTTAGCTATTTGAGCGGCCATCGCATATCTGCCCCGCCAAACATATTCCATAAAAAACCGAAAAGAGAAGACTGGCTGATCATTGCATCCAACCTTATTCCTGTATTGGGTGTATGGTTGCTCGGGTGGAGCGCCGTTGAAGTATTTACCGTTTACGCCATGGAAACCCTGATCGCCGGGATACTGACGGTACTGAAGCTTCTTATAACCACCCTGGTCCGGAAAGAGGATACCTGGTACAACAAAGGAGCCTCATCACAGGTAAGCGGTCTTTTTTTTATTCTTTTCTTCATACTTCATTTTGGAATTTTTGCAGCCGTGCAAACGGGCATCTTTTCCGGTGTGGCCAGAATCAATCCACCCGGCAGCGGGCCGATGCATTTTTTCTTTCACTGGTGGGAGTATATTACAGATGATATTGCCTGGATGCTCGGCGGATTCATCATCAGTTACCTGGCAAGGGATTGTATACCTTTTATTGTAAAAAAGGAATATAAAACCGTTCCTATGATGATACTGATGTTTCAGCCTTATGGCCGCATCTTCATCCAGCAGATTACTGTGATCCTCGGCAGTATGTTCCTGAGCTTTGGCGCAGGTAAAATATTTGTAGGGGTATTCGCTATGGTAAAAATATTCTTCGAAGTGTTTATTAACTACGATGGAATATTGAATATGGCATTGAAAGGTTTAAAAAAGACATCAGGAAAGCAATAACTCACACTCTTGCAGCAGTTGCTCCCTGGAAATGGTGGCCGTGCCCACTTCCTCGCAAACCAGGCCGCCTGCAATATTGGCCACTTCGGCCATCAGGTGCACATTTTTGGTGGCTGCATACACCAGGGAAGCAACGGCAATCACCGTATCTCCTGCCCCGGATACATCGGCGATATTCCGCAGATGCGAAGGAATGATTGCTGACCGGCCGTTTTGCTGGTAAAAAACCCCTTTTTCAGAAAGTGTGATAAATGAAATGGTATGTTTCAATTCATCTTTCAGTGTCCGGTGAATGTTTTCAAGAAAGGGCAGGTTCACATTACCGGCAAGCAGGTTCAGGGCTTCTTTCACTTCCTTCAGGTTGGGTTTGAAAATATCGGCCTGCTTGTAGGAAAAAAAGTTTTTCCGTTTCGGGTCCACAGCGGTGAGCACACCTGCCTGCCTGCACAGCTCAATGACTTCTTTTATCATCCTTTCCGTTAAAACACCTTTATTATAATCTTCAAAAATGATAATGTCGGGGTCTTCGTTTGCAATAAAATTGTGAACCTGCTCCAGCAGGCGGTTTTCATCAGCTGTATTTAAAGGATCGGTTATTTCATCATCCAGCCGCATCATTTGCTGGTTACGGCTGATGATGCGGGTTTTGCTGGTCGTTTTCCTTCCAGTACTTTTAATAAGATAGGCTGTATCAATATTGCTGCTGTCAAATAATTCCGACAACAGGGTTCCTTCGGCATCATTGCCGGTAACGGAGAGAACAGCGACCGCTGCCCCCAATGACTGGCAGTTCAGCGCCACATTACCTGCCCCGCCGATGCGGTATTCTTTTTTATCCAGTGAAACCACAGGTACCGGAGCCTCCGGTGAAATACGCTCCACCCGGCCCCACATATAGGTGTCCAGCATTACATCGCCGATAACTCCGGCCCTGATAGAAGAAAAGGAATCAAACAGTTTTTTGAAATCATCCATGCCCCAAAAGTAAATGATAATTCGTCAGGACCGAATACCTGAACAAACAGGCCCCGCAACCCGGGTTTTAGTTTTTCTTTTCTGACCTGTACTTGCTGTTGAGCCCTTTAACAACATCTGCAGTAATGTTGTAGGCAGTATCTCTGAAATAAAATAATCCCTGCTCGTAAGAAATAATATAGGAGTAATTCTTTGTTTTATTATACTCTTTCAGAAATGCCTCAATCTTGGTTTTGATATCATTTTGCCGGCGCACCATCAGGTCATTGTATTCCTGGTCCAGTTGCTGTTTGCGGGCCTTTATGTCGTCATCCATTTTTTTGAGCTCCAGGCTGGCAGATTCTATTTCTGTCTGATTCATTTTTCCTCCCTGGGCTTTATTCTGCAGGTCGGAATAGCGGTCCTGAAAATTCCGGGTAAGCTTGTCTATTTCTGCATTGATCTCATTCTCCTTTTTGGCAAGCTCGGCTTTTACTTCTTTCACAAGATCAAAGCTGGCCGCTACCGAATCCATTTCGAAATAAGCCATTTTGAAATAGCCGCTGCTTTTCAGGGTATCTCCAACAGAGGATTTGCCTGTTTTTGCTTTCCCGGCCGGCTGTAATTGCTTAACAAGCAGGTATCCTGCCACAAGGGTTAACAGCACATTCCATATAAGTAAATTTCTCTGCATCCTGCTTTTTTGCAAAGTAAAAACGAACAGGCCGGCAAATATAGGGATTCAGCCCACTTTAGGAAACAGTTAACAGCCAACAGGCAACAGACAATAAACTATCAGATTAAAAAAGGAGCAAGAAATTTCTTACTCCTCAAAAATCTGATCATCGCTTATTGCTGATTGTTTACTCCTCTTCATCAAAAGCCATAGCCTCACGGGTGGTTTGCAGCAGTTCGTATTCTTCCTTACTGCCCACAATGATATTTTCAAATTCCCGCAATCCGGTACCGGCCGGTATCGGGTGACCGGTAATCACATTTTCCTTCAGGCCAAGCATTTCATCCGTTTTGCCGTTGATGGCCGCCGAAGAAAGCACTTTGGTGGTTTCCTGGAAGGAAGCTGCAGAAATCCAGCTCTGCACACCGAGCGAAGCCTTGGTGATCCCGAGCAGTGTGGGTGATGAAGTGGCGGGCTTTGCATCCCTGAACTCCACCAGCTTTTTGTCATTCCGGCGCAGCAGGGAATTTTCTTCCCTCACCTCCCGCAGGCTTACTATCTGGCCGGCACGGAGCCTGTTGCTCTCACCCACATCTGTTACAACCTTCTTGTCGAAGATGAAATCATTTTCTTCCACAAACTCAAACTTGTCCACCAGGTCATCCTCCAGGAACTTGGTATCTCCCGGATCCACAATGTTCACCTTACGCATCATCTGGCGAACAATCACCTCAATATGTTTGTCATTGATCTTTACACCCTGCAGGCGGTACACCTCCTGTATCTCATTCACTACATATTCCTGTACAGCAAACGGACCTTTGATTGAAAGGATATCGAATGGTGCGATCTGTCCGTCGCTCAGGGAGGCGCCTGCTTTTACAAAGTCGCCATCCTGTGCCAGTATCTGCCTTGTAAGAGGCACCAGGTATTTTTTCTGTACGCCGTCCTTTGCTTCAATGATGATCTCCCGGTTACCTCTTTTTACAGCGCCCATGATCACCACGCCATCGATTTCAGAAACCACAGCAGGGTTGCTCGGGTTTCTTGCTTCAAACAATTCCGTTACACGGGGAAGACCACCGGTAATATCCCTGAGTTTGCCAAGCACCCTCGGGATCTTTACAATCACCTGCCCGGCTTTTACCTCATCCCTTTCTTCAACAATAATATGGCTGCCGGTGGGCAGGTTATAAGATTTGTTGTCCTTGCCCTGCACAACAATGGAGGGAATTTTGGTCTTATCCTTGGTTTCAATCACCACTTTTTCCCTGTGGCCGGTTTGTTCATCCGCTTCTTCACGGTAAGTGATGCCTTCAATCACATTTTCAAATTTCACGGGGCCTTCTGCTTCTGCAACGATAACATTGTTGAAGGGGTCCCATGAACAAATGACATCTCCTTTATTTACTTTTTGCCCGTCTTTTACATTCAGTGTGGCGCCATAAGGAATGTTATTGGTGATCATCAACCGGTCATTCTTCGTATCAATGATACGTACCTCGCCGGTACGGCCTATTACAACCTGTGTTTTTTCGCCTTCGTTATTGGTGATGCTTACCGTACGTAAACCGTCAAACTGAATTGTGCCGTCAAATTTGGCGATAAGTGTTGACTCTACCGATGCAGAACCCGCCACACCACCTACGTGGAAGGTACGCAGGGTAAGCTGTGTACCCGGCTCACCAATAGATTGTGCAGCAATGATGCCCACCGCATCTCCTTTCTGTGCCAGATTACCGCTGGCAAGGTTTTTACCATAACACTTTACACAAACGCCCCGCTTGCTTTCACAGGTAAGTACTGAACGGATTTCAACAAATTCAATTCCGGCATCTTCAATTCTTTTTGCAAGATCAGCAGTTATTTCATCACCGGCAGAAATGATCATGTTGTCGGTTACCGGGTCATACACATCATGCAATGAGGTACGGCCGGCAATCCTGTCAGCCAGGGGTTCAATTATGTCTTCGTTATCTTTTAGTGCTGATGTTGCTATGCCCCGCAGTGTTCCGCAATCTTCTTCTGTAATCACCACATCCTGCGCCACGTCAACCAAACGGCGGGTAAGGTAACCGGCATCAGCTGTTTTAAGAGCTGTGTCTGCCAAACCCTTTCTTGCACCGTGGGTGGAAATAAAATAATCCAATACGTTCAATCCGCCTTTAAAATTGGATAGGATTGGGTTTTCGATGATCTCAGAACCGGTAGAACCGGATTTTCTCGGTTTCGCCATCAGCCCCCTGATACCGGCAAGCTGCTTGATCTGCTGCTTGGAGCCTCTTGCGCCGGAGTCCAGCATCATGTAAACAGAATTGAAACCCTGCTTATCATTGCTCAACTCACGGATCAGTGTTTCAGTGATCCTTGTATCCACACGGCTCCAGATATCCACTATCTGGTTATATCGTTCATTATTGGTGATAAGGCCCATATTGTAGCTGTCCCACACTTCATCCACTTCACCTTTTGCATGCTCCAGCATTTCTTCTTTCACATCGGGGATGATGAGGTCGTTAATATTAAATGATAACCCCCCCTGGAAGGCTGTGCGGAAACCAAGCTGTTTGATATCATCCAGGAACTTGGCTGTTTTTGGTACATTGGTAATCCGGATGATGTCTCCAATAATTTCCCTCAGGTTCTTTTTTGTTAACAGAGCATTTACAAAACCGGCTTCGGCGGGTACATACTGGTTAAATATTACACGGCCTACGGTGGTTTCAATCAGCTTATGCTCAAGAAGCCCATCGGCATTGCGGATATTTGCCTTCACCTTTATCCATGCATGCAGGTCTACTACTTTTTCGTTGTAAGCGATGATGACTTCCTCAACAGAATAAAATACTTTCCCTTCTCCCCGGACGGTTTCCTTATCCGTTGTCTTTTTACCTTTTGTAATGTAGTAAAGACCCAGTACCATGTCCTGTGAAGGCAGGGTAATAGGTGTTCCGTTCTGCGGGTTCAGGATGTTATGCGAAGCCAGCATGAGTAACTGTGCTTCCAGGATAGCTGAATGGCTCAGCGGCACATGCACGGCCATCTGGTCACCGTCAAAGTCAGCGTTGAATGCTGTACAAACCAGCGGGTGCAGCTGTATGGCTTTACCTTCAATCAACTTAGGCTGAAAAGCCTGTATTGACAAACGGTGAAGTGTCGGGGCACGGTTTAACAGCACCGGGTGTCCTTTTAAGATATTTTCAAGAATATCCCAAACAACAGCTTCTTTTTTATCAACCAGCTTCCTTGCAGACTTAACAGTTTTTACAATACCTCTTTCAATCAGTTTGCGGATGATAAACGGTTTGAACAATTCAGCAGCCATATCTTTCGGCAAACCGCACTCATGCAATTTCAGCTCCGGGCCTACCACAATTACAGAACGGCCGGAATAGTCAACCCTTTTGCCCAGCAGGTTCTGGCGGAAACGGCCTTGCTTGCCTTTCAATACATCGCTCAGCGATTTCAGTGCCCTTCCACCCTCTGCTTTAACAGCATTGGATTTACGGCTGTTATCAAACAGGGAGTCAACTGCTTCCTGCAGCATCCTCTTTTCGTTACGGAGGATGACTTCAGGTGCTTTAATCTCGAGTAATCTTTTCAAACGGTTATTACGGATAATAACACGACGGTAAAGGTCATTTAAATCAGATGAGGCAAAACGGCCGCCATCCAGCGGAACCAGCGGACGCAGGTCGGGCGGAATTACCGGAATATACTGCATCACCATCCACTCAGGTCGGTTAGTAATTCTGGTATTGGCATCACGAAAGGCTTCCACTACACTCAGCCTCTTCAACGCATCTGCCTTACGCTGCTGCGATGTTTCAGTAGCTGCTGCATTACGCAGATCAAAAGATAACTGGTCCAGGTCAATTCTTGCCAGCATATCATGTACCGCTTCAGCCCCCATTTTGGCAATGAACTTGTTGGGGTCATCATCAGGCAGGTACTGGTTATCTTTTGGCAGCGTTTCCAGTATGTCCAGGTATTCTTCCTCAGTCAGCAGGTCTCCAAAATTCTGGCCTTTATCAGCACGGATACCTGATTGTATCACCACATATCTTTCATAATAAACAATGGTCTCCAGTTTTTTGGAACTTACGCCCAGGAGGTAGCCAATTTTATTTGGCAATGATTTGAAATACCAGATATGAACCACCGGCACCACCAGTTTAATATGGCCCATTCTTTCACGGCGCACTTTCTTTTCCGTTACCTCCACGCCGCAACGGTCGCAAACTATACCCTTGTAACGGATACGCTTATATTTTCCGCAGGCACATTCATAATCTTTTACGGGCCCGAAAATCCTTTCGCAGAACAGGCCATCCCTTTCCGGCTTATAAGTACGGTAGTTAATGGTTTCAGGCTTTAAAATTTCACCATAGCTTCTTTCCAGGATAGTGTCGGGCGATGCCAGGCCAATGGTGATCTGTGAAAAACCTGCTTTAGGACGATTTTCTTTTTTGATAGCCATAATCGTATTTACGATTTACCCCCAACCTCTAAAGGGGAGTATTTGAACTCTCACTAGAGTTGGGATTTTAAAATATTGATTAAAACCCGGAATGATAAAGTGTGCGAAGCAACAGAAGATGACCTGCTTGTCGGCAGGCAGGTAACATTACTGAAGCCTGGCAAAAAACATCACTCCGAAATTTTTTAAATAACAAACTGTAAAGAACTATTGATTTCAAGTCCCCCCTTTAGGGGGACAGGGTTACTCAAATTTTAAATCAAGACCTAAGCCTCTCAGCTCATGAACCAATACATTGAATGATTCCGGTACGCCGGCCCTGGGTACATTATCTCCTTTCACAATGGACTCGTACGTTTTTGCACGGCCGATAATGTCATCTGATTTAATGGTCAGCAGCTCCTGCAGAATGTTGGAGGCGCCATAAGCTTCCAGCGCCCAAACTTCCATTTCACCAAAACGCTGTCCGCCAAATTGTGCTTTACCGCCAAGAGGCTGTTGTGTTATCAAACTGTAGGGGCCGATTGAACGGGCATGCATCTTATCATCCACCATGTGGTGCAGTTTGATCACATATATCACACCCACTGTTGCCTTCTGGTGAAACCTTTCACCTGTTTCTCCATCGTAGAGATGGGTGTGGCCATACATGGGAATACCGGCCCTGTCGCAATACCCTGCAATTTCATCCACCGTGGCCCCGTCAAAGATGGGAGTTGAGAATTTAAGGCCCAGTTTTTCGCCTGTCCATCCCAGAATGGTTTCATAGATCTGCCCCAGGTTCATCCGGCTGGGCACACCCAGCGGATTCAATACTATATCAACCGGTGTTCCGTCCTCAAGAAAAGGCATATCTTCCTGGCGAACGATTTTTGCCACGATGCCTTTGTTACCATGGCGGCCGGCCATCTTATCACCCACTTTCAGTTTACGCTTCACAGCGAGGTAAACCTTGGCAAGTTTTAATACGCCGGCTGGTAATTCATCACCGATGCTGATGTTGAACTTCTCTCTTTTATAGCGGCCCAGTTCTTCGTTGTACTTGATATTGTAATTGTGAAGAAGTGTATTGATATTATCATCCACTTTTTTGTCGCTGGTCCATCCCAGCGGGTTGATATTGGCATAATCAAGCCCACGCAGGTTTTTATCGGTGAATTTGGCGCCCTTTCCAATCTGTACTTCGCCGAAATTGTTGCTTACCCCGGCCGAGGCATGGTCCTTTAGCAGGGTGGTGAGTTTTTCCAGCAATATTTCCTTCAGATCGTTTTCATTTTTCTCATGCATCCGTTCCAGTTTCTCCATGGCGGCCTTTTCCCTTACCTTGGCGTTCTTGTCTTTCTTGGCCCGCTGGAAAAGTTTTTTACCGATCACCACACCTTCCACACCGTTCGGCGCTTTCAGAGAAGCATCTTTGGCATCCCCGGCTTTATCGCCGAAGATGGCACGGAGCAGTTTCTCTTCCGGGGTAGGGTCGCTTTCTCCTTTAGGAGTTATTTTACCAATCAGTATATCACCTTCCTTTACCTGGGCGCCGATACGGATGATACCGTTTTCATCCAGGTCTTTTGTAGCTTCTTCAGAAACGTTGGGAATATCCGGCGTCAGTTCTTCTTCGCCGAGTTTTGTATCCCTTACTTCCAGTTCATATTCTGAAATGTGAACAGAGGTAAACAGGTCTTCCTTCACCACTCTCTCACTGATCACAATGGCATCTTCAAAGTTGTAACCTTTCCATGGCATGAAAGCCACTTTCAGGTTCTTACCAAGTGCCAGCTCTCCTTCTTTTGTGGCATAACCATCGGTCAGGAAATCACCCTTTTTCACCTTTTGCCCTTTCTTCACGGCGGGTTTCAGGTTGATGCATGTCTCCTGGTTGGTTTTAATGAACTTGGTGAGTTTATAGATTCTCAGGTCATCTTCAAAACTTACCAGTTTTTCAGCTTCATCCCTGTCGTAGCGAACATGCATCTCATTGGCATCCACAAACTCCACCACGCCGTTTCCATCGGAATGTATCTGAATTCTTGCATCTCTTGCTGCTTTGCCTTCCAGGCCGGTGCCCACAATAGGTACATCGGGTCGAATTAACGGAACTGCCTGACGCTGCATGTTTGATCCCATCAGGGCACGGTTAGCATCATCATGCTCCAGGAAGGGAATCAACGATGCACTCAGCCCCACAATCTGGTTGGGCGCCACATCCATGTATTCCACTTCATATTTTTCAAGTATTGGGAAGTCGCCGGTCTGACGGCTTACCACTTTATCATCCACAAACTCACCCTTCTCGTTTAACCCGGAATTGGCCTGGGCAATTTTTGCAAGGTCTTCTTCTTCCGCACTCAGAAAAGCAAGTTTTTTCATATCCACCTTGCCGTTTTCCACCTTGCGGTAAGGGGTTTCTATAAAGCCCATATCATTGATCTTGGCATGCACACAAAGTGTAGATATCAAACCAATGTTGGGACCTTCAGGCGTTTCAATTGTACATAAACGGCCATAGTGGGAATAGTGTACGTCACGAACCTCGAAGCCGGCCCTTTCACGGCTGAGGCCGCCGGGGCCGAGTGCCGAGATACGACGCTTATGTGTGATCTCACTCAGCGGATTGGTCTGATCCAGGAATTGTGACAACTGTGAAGTACCAAAGAAAGAATTGATCACGGATGAAAGTGTTCTTGCATTGATAAGGTCAACCGGGGTAAACACCTCATTGTCTCTTACATTCATTCTTTCCCGGATGGTTCTGGCCATACGGGCAAGGCCCACGCCAAACTGTGCATAAAGCTGTTCGCCCACCGTACGTACCCGGCGGTTGCTCAGGTGGTCAATATCATCAATCTCCGCTTTGCCATTGGTAAGCTTCACCAGGTATTTAATGATGAGGATAATATCTTCCCGGGTAAGTGTCTTTTTCTCCAATGGAAGGTCAATGCCCAGTTTGCGGTTGATCTTATAACGTCCAACTTCGCCCAGGTCATAGCGCTTATCGCTGAAAAATAATTTATCAATTATGCCTCTTGCCGTTTCATTGTCGGGTGCATCAGCGCCGCGGAGCTGTCGGTAGATGAACTGCACCGCTTCCAGTTCACTGTTGGAAGTATCCTTGTTCAGGGTATTGTAGATGATGGCGTAATCGCCGCCCACATCTTCCCGCTGAATAAAGATGCTCTTTACATCCATCTCCGCTATAGTGCTGATGGCATCTTCGTCCAGCACAGTATCCCTTTCCATTACAATTTCATTCCGCTCAATGGACACTACTTCTCCGGTATCCTCATCTACAAAATCTTCCACCCATGTTCTTAGTACCCTTGCAGCAAGGCGTTTGCCCACATATTTACCCAGTGTTTTCTTTTCTACTTTTATTTCATCGGCCATACCGAACAGTTCAAGGATGTCTTTATCTGTTTCGTAGCCGATTGAACGCAGCAGGGTGGTAACCGGGAATTTTTTCTTCCGGTCAATGTAAGCATACATCACATTGTTGATGTCGGTGGCAAATTCCATCCAGGCGCCTTTGAAGGGGATCACCCTTGCTGAATAAATTTTTGTTCCGTTAGGGTGAACAGACTGGCCAAAGAACACACCCGGTGAACGGTGGAGCTGTGATACCACCACCCTTTCAGCGCCATTAATTACAAACGTACCGCGGGTTGTCATGTACGGAATGTTTCCGAGAAATACATCCTGTACAATGGTCTGGAAATCCACATGCTCTTCATCATTACAGCTCAGGCGGAGTTTTGCCTTCAGGGGAACTGCATAGGTAAGCCCTCTTTCCATACACTCTTCAATAGTGTAACGGGGAGGATCAATGAAATAATCCAGGAACTCCAGAACGAAAATGTTCCGGGTATCGGTAATCGGGAAATTTTCTTTAAACACACGGAACAAACCTTCGATATTCCGTTTGTCCGGAGTTGTTTCTAACTGGAAAAATTCTTTGAACGACTGGATTTGCACTTCAAGGAGATCAGGAGCTTCGGCTAAGTGTTTGATTTTACCGAAATCGACTCTTGAGTTCACTTTTGTTGAAGACATAGCGTAAAACCGGTTTTTACAATGTTGCGGACACACAAATCACATACAGGCTTTCCTTTTAAATAAAACGAAAACCAGTGAATTTCAATTACTTACAGATGATTTGGGATGTCAAAATATGTTTGGCCAAAATAAAGGATGGCAAAGGTAAGGATTTAAAATTCCCGGCCAAGAAAAGTTTGCTCACAACAATCCGGCCAAAATACCACTAAGTGGCCATTTTCTGCCCGGTACAGAACATTTAAATTGACCTCCAAAACAGGTTATGCGCTGGAAAGAAATAGTGGGCGATTATCTCAGTTTTACCCGCAAGGACCGGATTGCCGTCCTGGTTATTGTGTTTTTGCTCCTGGCAGTGTTCTTTTTACCAAAATTTATTACCAGGGAAGATTCAGCAAAACCGGCGGGCAATGACAATGTCTGGATAACCGCATTAAACAGGCTTGAACAGAAACAGGCAGAAGATGAGAAAGATCCCGGCAACGCCTATTCCTCTTCTTATTACCAGTATGACAGAACTAAAAATAATTACTACGCCAAAGAAAATACAGAACTCTTCTACTTTGATCCCAATACCCTTTCACCGGGAGACTGGGAAAAATTAGGCATCAGGCAGAAGACCATCCGCACCATTCAAAATTACCTGACCAAAGGCGGTCGTTTCAGAAAACCCGAAGATGTAAAAAAGATCTACGGGCTTTTCCCGGATGAGTACGAACGGATAGCGCCTTATATACGCATCGCAGCAAATGATAACCCGGTCTCAGAAACAACGTATACGCAGCAGGAAACAAAACCATTGAGACCGGTTGCTTCCCGCTATGCGGTGATTGATATCAATACAGCAGATACCACGGCATTTATTTCACTTCCGGGTATCGGCAGCAAACTAGCGTCAAGAATTGTCAATTTCAGAGATAAACTTGGGGGGTTCCGTTCTATAAGCCAGGTTGGAGAAACATTTGGCCTGCCTGATTCCACTTTTCAGAAAATTAAGCAATACCTGAAACTTGAGAATACTTCACTCAGAAAGATCAACATCAATACAGCCACAGTGGATGAACTAAAAGCACATCCTTACATCAGGTGGAGTATTGCCAATCCCATTATGGCTTACCGGAATGAACACGGACCCTTTGCAAAACTGGAAGATCTGAAAAAGGTGATGGTGGTGACGGAAGAGATATATAACAAAATTGCGCCGTATCTGAGCACACAATAAAAAACCCTCCGAAAAACGAAGGGTTTAAAATCCATTCAACAAAAAAATTACGCTATCTCAACCTCAGCACCGGCTTCCTTCAGTTTGTTGGCAATTTCTTCGGCTTCTGCTTTCGAAACACCTTCTTTCACATTCTTCGGAGCGCCGTCAACCAGGTCTTTGGCTTCTTTCAGTCCAAGACCGGTAAGGTCTTTAACGATCTTCACTACATTCAGCTTGGAGGCGCCGCCGCTCTTCAATACCACGTTGAATGCTGTTTTCTCCTCAGCAGCAGCTGCGCTGCCGCCATCACCGCCTCCGCTTACCACTACTGCAGCAGCTGCGGGTTCGATGCCATATTCTGTTTTTAAGAAGTCAGCCAGTTCCTGCACTTCTTTTACGGTTAAGCCTACCAGGCTTTCTGCTAATGCTTTTACGTCTGCCATTTGATTTAAATTTTTACCGTCTTCATATCCTCGTTTCGTTTACGGATCCGACGGCGGTTTAAAAAAATTGTTTACCCCCATCCCCTAAAGCCTGCCTGACGGTAGGCAGGGGGAGTATTAAAACCCATCTGGGGTAATGGGCTTTTATTTTTAGGTCGGACGATTAAGAAACAAACCTTAAACATCAAACCTGAAACTTTAAACTTTACTCTGCCGGTACAGCTTCTGCTTTCTTCTCTGCATGCTGCAGTAAAGCAGCCAGCACTCTTTTTGCAGGCGATTGCAGCAAACCAATTACTTCGCCAATCAGTTCGTTCTTCGTTTTGATCTTTGTAAGCGCTGCCAGTTGGTTATCGCCCATGTACACATCGCCATTGATAAAGGCGGCCTTCATCACCGGTTTTTCACCATTGCTTTCCTTGCAAAAAGAACTGATGATAAGCGCCGGCTCCTTGGGATTCTCTGAAAACATCAGGGCCGTTACTTTATGCAGCGAGTCATATACACCGGTATATTTCTCACTATCCAGCGCTTCCAGCGCCTTTTTAATAAGGGTGTTCTTGGCTACTTTCATTTCCACTTTCCTGTCGAAACAGGCCCGGCGCAATTTGCCTACCTGCTCCACCGTCAGTGATTCGGTATCGGTAACATAGAAGTTGCTGTACTGGGAAAACTTGCCCTTCAGCACTTCTATCACTTCGTTTTTTTGCTCTTTTGTCATACCATTTTATTTGTTATCCCGGACCAACCGCAGGGCGGTAAAGGATCTTGTTTAAAAATTAATGAACAAATGCCTTTGAGTCAATTGAAATACCCGGGCTCATACTGCTGGCCATGCTGATGCCTTTCACATAAGTGCCCTTGGCGCTTGATGGCTTGACCTTCATGATGGCATTCAGCAGCTCCTGGCTGTTTTCAGCAATTTTCTCAGGTGTAAAACTCACCCGGCCAATAGAAGCATGGATGATTCCGGCCTTATCCACTTTGAAAGCGATTTTACCGCCTTTAACTTCATTTACTGCAGCAGCCACATCATTGCTCACTGTACCCGTTTTGGGGTTGGGCATCAGGTTACGGGGACCCAGCACTTTACCCAGTTTACCGATCCTGGGCATTACCGAAGGTGTGGCGATGATGACATCCACATCCACCCAGCCGCCTTCAATTTTGGTTACAAACTCATCCAGCCCCACATAATCAGCTCCGGCTGTTTTTGCTTCCGCTTCTTTGTCAGGTGTGCAAAGTACCAGCACTCTTTTGGTTTTACCGGTACCATGCGGAAGTGTAACGGTACCGCGGATGGCCTGGTCTGCCTTTTTGGGGTCAACCCCGAGGCGGACATGCAGGTCAACAGAAGCGTCGAACTTACAGGTAGTAATTTGCTTTACCAGCGCTGATGCTTCTTTAAGGGAATATGTTTTGTTGCCGTCAACTTTTGTTTCCGCAACCTTTCTTTTTTTACTTACAAATGCCATTGTTTAGTTCTTTAAAGATTTTACAAGTCCCAAACGGAGGAAATCAAGTCCCCCCTTCAGGGGGATTTAGGGGGTTTCCCACGGAGCTTTCCCTTCTACAGTGAGGCCCATGCTGCGGGCAGTACCAGCTACCATCTTCATGGCGCTTTCTACCGTAAAGCAGTTCAGGTCGGGCATTTTGTCTTTAGCAATCACCTCTACCTGCGCCCAGTTTACCTTTCCCACCTTGTTGCGGTTGCTTTCCTTGGAACCTGACTGGATCTTGGCAGCCTCCATCAACTGTACGGCAGCAGGAGGTGTTTTGATAATGAAATCAAAACTCTTGTCGCTATAAACAGTAATTAATACGGGGAGAACTTTCCCCATTTTGTCCTGCGTTCTTGCATTGAACTGCTTGCAGAATTCCATGATATTGATACCCTTGGAACCCAGCGCAGGACCGATCGGGGGTGCAGGGTTGGCCTGGCCACCTTTACATTGCAGCTTTACAAAGCCGCTGACTTCTTTTGCCATTTCTTTTTTGATTTATTGGTTCAAACGACCTTTCGTCTCAAGGACTACTCAATCTCCCAAATTCCTCATTACCAGTTTCCTGGTTTTCGAAAGAACTAATTGGGGCGGCAAAGATAGGGGCAAATACCGTTGAAGCAAAAGTTTACTGAAATTTATTTAAAAAGAAAGCCATTTACTGATAAGCAAATGACTATAAACTTTATTGGCAGAAACTTAGCTGATCTTCTCCACCTGCATATAATTCAGTTCCACCGGCGTAGAACGGCCGAATATCTTCACTGTAACTTTTAGCTTTTTCTTCTCATCATTCACTTCCTCAATCACCCCGTTAAAATCATTAAATGGTCCTTCAATGATCTTGATGGTTTCACCAACAATAAAGGGTTCCACCATACTAACGCCGCCGCTTTCGGCCATCTCATCCATCTTGCCCAGCATCTTGTTCACCTCGGCCTTGCGCAGGGCAATGGGGGTTTCCTTTCCCAGGAAATGGATCACATTGGTGGTATTCTTGATAATATCCCGTAAATCGTCAGTCAGTTTGCCATTGGCAATTTCTATCATCACATATCCCGGATAGTAATTTCTTTCCCGCATCACTTTTTTACCATTGGCCACTTTATATACCTTCTCCACGGGCAGAAAAACCTGTTTTACCTGCTCCCAGCCGCCGCGGCTTATTTCCTTATCCAGGTATTCTTTAACCTTTTTTTCCTTGCCGCTTACCACCCGCAGTACATACCATTTGGTATCCTGCTGCTGCACATTTTCAGTATTTGCTGTTGCTTCCATTGTTATCAGAAAAGTTGGTTGTAAATAAACTTCAGGCCGTTGCCAAAAACAAAGTCCATGGCCAGTACAATAAAGGTGATCACAATGGTGGCAGCCAGTACAATCATGGTGGATTGCTGCAGCTGTGGCCAGGTGGGCCAGCTCACTTTGTCTCTTAATTCTTTGAAAGAATCCCTGAAATAGGTTGTAATCTTATTCATGTTTCCTTTTTTCAAATCAGTTGTGGCACGGGTACTAGGATTCGAACCCAGATCTAAGGTTTTGGAGACCTCCATTCTACCATTGAACTATACCCGTAAAAGAACTTTATATTCTTTGATTGCAGACAAGCAAGGCTTCGTCTGCATCCCGACCGGCTGCGCTGAGTCGGGAATATGCCCGTAAGAATCAAAAGTCACCGGTCATTCGGAAAAAACCTGATGACCAATGACTTTTGAAGTGTCAAAGATAAAAAATTTATTTAATAATCTCAGTCACCTGTCCGGCGCCTACTGTACGGCCGCCTTCACGGATCGCAAACTTCAAACCCTTTTCCATAGCGATAGGCTGGATGAGTTTTACGGTCAGCGAGGTGTTATCGCCGGGCATCACCATTTCAGTACCTGCGGCCAGTTCTACTTCACCGGTTACGTCCGTTGTACGGAAATAGAACTGCGGGCGGTATTTGTTGAAAAAAGGAGTATGACGGCCGCCTTCTTCCTTGCTCAGTACGTACACCTCGGCCTTGAATTCAGTGTGAGGTGTAATTGAACCGGGCTTAACGATTACCATACCACGGCGTATATCTTTTTTCTCAATACCACGGAGCAATAAACCGGCGTTATCGCCGGCTTCGCCCTCTTCCAGCAATTTGCGGAACATTTCCACACCTGTACAGGTAGATGTAAGTGGCTTTTCAATCAGGCCCACAATTTCCACCGGATCACCCACTTTAACTTTACCTCTCTCAATACGACCAGTGGCAACGGTACCCCGGCCGGTGATAGAGAATACATCTTCAACGGACATAAGGAATGGCTGGTCGATCGGGCGGGTCGGCAGCGGAATATAAGAATCCACTGCTTCCATCAGTTCGTCCACTCCCTTCACCCATTTTTCTTCCCCGGCAAGGGCCCCGGTAGCCGAACCTTTGATGATTGGCGTGTTGGCGCCGTCAAATCCGTAGAATGTAAGCAGGTCACGGATCTCCATCTCAACCAGGTCAAGCAGTTCAGGGTCATCCACCAGGTCAACTTTATTCATAAACACCACCATGCGGGGTACGCCTACCTGGCGGGCCAGCAGGATGTGTTCTTTTGTTTGCGGCATAGGACCATCAGTTGCAGCCACAACCAGGATAGCACCATCCATCTGGGCAGCGCCGGTAATCATGTTCTTAATGTAGTCGGCGTGACCGGGACAGTCCACATGGGCATAGTGGCGGTTAGCCGTCTGGTACTCTACGTGGGCTGTGTTAATGGTGATACCCCTTTCTTTTTCTTCAGGAGCAGCATCAATTTCATCATATTTTTTTGCTTCCGCCATGCCTTTCTTGGCAAGAATGGTGGTGATGGCCGCAGTTAATGTGGTTTTACCGTGGTCAATATGACCGATAGTACCAACATTAACATGGGGTTTGTCCCTTTTGAAGGTCTCTTTAGTTGCCATTGTTATCTGTTTTTTTAGGTTGTGTTTACTTTTTTATCAAAACCTGCTTTCGCAGAAAATACTTTGTTTATGAGCCGTTGATGAGAATTGAACTCACGACCTCTTCCTTACCAAGGAAGTGCTCTACCACTGAGCTACAACGGCCGGTCTTGCCAGATCCGCCTCCGCTGAGCCATGGCGGTTTGGAGCGGGAGACCGGGCTCGAACCGGCCACCTGAAGCTTGGAAGGCTACCGCTCTACCAAATGAGCTACTCCCGCTTTTACCCACCGTAGCCCTGTCTGCCGACAGGCAGGTTTAGCGAAGGTGGGATGTATTAAAAGAACTCTTATTGTAAAGCCCTCCTTCGTTAAAACTTTTGAGGGCAAGTGGGCAAGGATGGATTCGAACCACCGAACTCCGAAGAGGACAGATTTACAGTCTGTTGCCGTTGGCCACTTGGCTACTTGCCCGGTATTTTTATTTACAAGAGCCACTTGTCGGAATCGAACCAACGACCTACTGATTACAAATCAGTTGCTCTACCGGCTGAGCTAAAGTGGCGTTATAAATATCCGCCTTCCCTCAAAAAGCTCAGGATGTACGGCGGTCAGCGCAATAAAGAGCTACCCCCATTTTATTTGGGGAGGCAAAGGTAAGGGAATTTGAATATTGCAAAAATTTTGAAAAGGGAATTTTATCCTGAAAATCAGTAAATAGAAAAGGCCCCGGCGTCTTTTGATCGCCGGGGCCTTCTTAAGTTTCAGGCGGCTTTTTTTTCCTTATTTCTTTTGATTTGCACCAACAGGGAATCGAATGCATCGTCAAAGGATTCCTCAAATGATTTACTGATTGATTTTACAAAAAAACTGTGCCTGGGAATATGCACCCTTATCTCGGCAATTTTGTCCTTGATAGCATGCACTACATTGTCCAATTTTAAAAACACATTCACCTGGATAATCCTGTCTGTAAAACTGGAAAGTTTTCCCAGCTTCCGGTTCACATACTCAATCAATTTTTTGTCTGCTTCGAAGTGAACAGATTGAATGTTTACCTTCATAGTCATCAATTTTAATCAGTGAAACAATAAATAAAGAACTGTCTGGTGTTTTCAGAAGGTGGTTTTTTTGTCAGCAGTAAATTACTGCAAAACCGGGTTTATTCCGGCAAAGATTTCTTATTTTTTTATTGTGTTTCCTGTTATTTTAAGCTTTTGGGTGGGATTTTTTGTGAATATCTTTCAGTTTTTCAATGGTTGTATGGGTGTACACCTGGGTGGCGGCCAGGCTGCTGTGCCCCAGCAACTCCTTTACCGCATTCAGCCCCGCCCCGTTGTTCATCAGGTGGGTGGCAAAGGTATGGCGAAGCACATGGGGGCTTTTTTTATCCAGCGTACTGGCCAATCCCAGATAAGTATTAACCAGTAACCAGGCATATCTGGGATAAAGCTTTTTCCCTTTTTCTGTTACCAGCAGTACGTCATCAGCCTGGTCAAAATGCTCTTTTTTTTGCTCCTGGTAATACAGTATTAGCTCTATAAGGGCATCGCTGAGGGGTATTATTCTTTCCTTGTTCCCCTTGCCAAGCACCTTTACCTGTTTCCTGTCAGAATCAACCTGCTTTTCCCGCAGGTTCAGCAATTCACTTAACCTCATCCCGGTTGTATAAAACATAGTGATGACCATTTTAGCATTCAGGCTTTTCCAGTCATCTGCAGATTGATGAAGGGCAGTAACCAGTTTTTCCGTTTCCTCTTCCTTCATAAACGAAGGAAGCTTGCTCCCTTTTTTGGGGCTGATTATTTTGGCCATGGGGGTGGTTTCAATAGTTCCTGTTTTCAAACAATACCTGAAAAATGATTTTAATGCGGAAATCTTACGGTTAACCGAAGCGGAACTCAGCCCTTTGTCTTTTAAGAAAGCCAGCCAGCTTCTGATGTGCTGGTGGGTAATATCTTTAACTGTAGCAGGCCCAAATTGCTTTTCACTAAACCCAATAAAGTCGCGGAGATCGTTATAATATGAAGTAACAGTGTTGACTGAATACCTTTTCTCGTACCTGAGGTATTCAATAAAAGGCTGTATGGATAAATGGGTTAACAAAGGAACCGGGATATCAGAATCAAAACTACATAATCCGGCGGCGCAAAAAAATAGCTGCCGGCTTTTTACACCGGGCAGCTTAATCAATTATACTGAAAACCGAATGAATCAACCTTCGATCTTTCCGCTGGCTATTTTCTGTTTGTAGATCGCTTTCAACACCTCTCCCCTCCGTTTCACCGAGGGCTTGGTGAAGGACTGACGTTCCCGCAGCTGAAGCAGGATCTTTGATTTCTCAAATTTCTTTTTGTACTTCTTCAGTGCTTTGTCGATATTCTCGCAATCTTTTGAATCTATGATCAGCATAATAATTTTGTATACCTCCTTTGGTATTTTTTTAGTCCCTTTTTTTTCGGGAGGCAAAGATATGGTGAAATATTCAGAGTGTAAAGCCAGGGTCAGGTAAAGTTTTCGGGTATCCGGTTCAGTCAATAGTTGGAATAACTGCTTAATTTGCACGGATGTTTACCGGCATTATTGAAACAACGGGCAAAATCACTGCTGTCAGTCCCGCGGGTTCCGGCAAAAGCTTTTGGGTGGAATCACCCATCTCATCCAAATTGCAGCCCGATCAAAGCCTCTGCCACGATGGTGTGTGCCTGACCGTGGAAGAAATTGCCGGTAACAGCCACAGGGTTACTGCCGTTGCCGAAACGCTTAAAAAAACCACTCTTGGTTTATGGCAGCCCGGCAGCCTGATTAATCTTGAAAGATGCCTTCAATTGGGCGACCGGTTGGATGGCCATATGGTGCAGGGACATGCGGATGCCTCCGTTATATGTCTGAAACGTAAAGAAAAAAAAGGGAGTTGGGAATTTGACTTTGAATTGCCGGGGAAGTTTGCACCATTGCTGATAGAAAAAGGATCTGTAACCATTAATGGTATCAGCCTGACCGCTTTTAATGTAAAAAAGAAAAGTTTCAGGGTTGCCATCATTCCCTACACTTTTGAACACACCAATATCAGCCGGGTGATGAAAGACACTCCCGTGAACATTGAGTTTGATGTTATCGGAAAGTATCTGCTCAGAACCTTTCAAACAAAAAAGAATAACTTTTGATGCATTTGAACCTCCAAATGAATAGTTTAAAAGCAATACCAAACATACCAAATCAAAGAAAACTGCTTTTACTTCCCTTGTTTCCAGTATTGTTTTTCTTTCTTCACAACCTGGCAAATTATACTGATTTACTGATAATGTAAGTATCCCTAAAAAGCAGACGGTTTAAAACTTGAGTATTAATCTTAAATTTAAACTGTCATAAAAAAATCCCGATTTACGGAGGCCCAGATTGTCTCCGCCCTAAAAAAGCAAGAAGCAGGCATCTCCACCCGTGAGGTTTGTCGTGAACTGGGCGTCAGCGAGGCTACGTTTTATAACTGGAAGGTCAAATATGGAGGTATGGAGATTTCCGATGTTAAAAAAATGAAGACTCTTGAAGAAGAGAATGCCCGACTCAAAAAATGTACGCAGATCTTGCAATCGACAATCAAATTCTCAAGGATCTGTTCACAAAAAAAGGCTGGGCCCTGCCACTAAAAGGCATTTAGCAGAAGAACTGGTACGTGATCAAGGCGGTACAGGAGCAAAAGCCCGGTGATGTGCCTGTAGTGTATACTGACGAAAAAGGCAATACCTGGCATAACGTAAATGTTTTTTCGAAACAAGTTGCGGCAGATGAATCATATCCCGGGCCACTTGTGCTGAAAAGAACAGTTGCTGACGAAAAATTAGCTGCCGGTAATCATTCGCTGGTATTTTATTCGGGAAGCGACTCAGTTAATCGCACTGCCAGGGTCACCCGGCAGCGGCCCGGTTATATCCGTACAGAAGTAAAAACAGGGGCAGCCGGGCAAATCACTTTGCTGCAAAATCATTATCCCGGCTGGAAAGTATATATTAATAATAAGGAAAAACCAATCATTGAAAAAGGAAGACCGGGAATTACTGTTAACATCCCGGCAGGTGAATTGGTTATCGACTTCCGCTACCAGCGAAAAGCAGTCTGGCTTTCCGCATTACTTGTTCATCTTTTAGTGATAGGTTTCGGGATATTAAAGTTGCGGGAAATAATAAAACAAATGCTTATCAAATCTTCTTCCCTTTCATCGCCGCACTGATGGCCTGATCCATCAGCCGCTCTGCGTATGGTCGTGAAATTTCGTTCAGTTTTTCGATTGCCGCATGAACCAGATCTTTGTTACCCGATGAAAGAACATGCTGCAATTCCTCCATGGCTGCATTTGTATGCTCCAGCTCTTCAGGAGTAAGTATATTTTTATTCTTTGCCAGAAACTGTTCTGTGGCTGACAATAACTGTTGTGCCTCCGTCCGGGCTTCCACCAGGACCCTTGTATGCATATCCGCTTTGGCATGTGTCACCGAATCAAGCAGCATTCTTTCCACTTCCTCATCTGTAAGACCGTATTGCGGTTTTACTTCCACACTTTGTTCCACCCCGCTTCGCAGTTCTTTTGCTTTTACCATTAATATGCCGTCTGCATTTACCAGGAAAGAAATTTCCACTTTGGGCAGGCCGGCCGGCATAGCAGGAATTCCTGAAAGAATGAATTCTGCCAGCCTGCGGTTATCTTTTACAAGATCCCTTTCCCCCTGATAAACGGCTATTTTAATTCCGCTTTGCCCGTCTTTCTGTGTGGTGTATTGTCTTGCGGCCTTTGAAGGGACTTTTGAATTTCGGGGTATAAGCACATCCATCAGTCCGCCCATGGTTTCAATTCCCAGCGAAAGCGGAGTGATATCAAGCAGCAGGAAATCCCGGTTGTTTCCTGCCAGAATATCGGCCTGCACAGCAGCGCCCAACGCCACTACTTCATCAGGGTTTAATGTATCATGTAATTCTCTTGAGAAAAATTTTCTTACGTTTTCTTTCACAAGGGGAACCCTGGTAGAACCCCCCACCATCACTACTTCATCAATTTCGTCATTACCCAATTTTGCATCCTGCAATGCATTTTTGCAGCATTGAATGGTTTTTTCAATGAATGAGTTTATCAACCTCTCAAATTCATTTCTTGAAAGATGCAGTTTCTGTCCTGCCACTTCCGCATGAAATACATCCTGTGAACTGAGGTATATTTTTGCCTGTTCCGCAACAAGTCTCAGTTCCTGCGCAACATTTTTATTTTGCTGCAGTTCTTCACCGGTCAAACCAGTCTGTTTTACCCAATGAGAGACAATAACCCGGTCAAAATCATCGCCCCCAAGGTAAGTGTCACCATTAGTTGAAAGCACCTCAACAATACCTCCTGTAATCCTGAGTATGGAAATATCAAATGTACCGCCGCCCAGGTCATACACCGCTATTGTTTTTCCCTCCTTCGCTAAAGCTCCGGAGGGCAGGGTTTCATCTTTTTTTAATCCCAGGCCATACGCCAGGCTTGCTGCAGTTGGTTCATTTACGATCCGCAAAACATCCAGCCCTGCCAGCTTTCCTGCATCACGGGTGGCCTGCCGCTGCGCATCATTAAAATAAGCGGGGACAGTAATGACTGCTTTGGTAACAGGAGTTTTCAGGATATGCCCGGCCCTTGTTTTCAGTTCTTTTAATATGAAAGATGACAGTTCAATGGGCGAATAAAATTTTTCTCTCGCCTGTACTTTCACCAGGGTTTCTGTGTTATCATCAATTATTTTGTAGGTGAAAAAAGATGAGTACTCCCTTACATCATTGTACGACTTACCCATCAGCCGTTTTACAGAAAAAATAGTGTTGTGGGGTTCGCTGATAAGATATTTCTTAGCCTCATCGCCTACAGTAATAAATCCTCCCTCCCCAAAATGAATAACGGATGGTACAAGGGCATTCCCGTCATGTTCCTTCAGCACAACCGGCTTTCTGCTTTCCGGATGAATGATGGCCACCAGGCTGTTGGTGGTACCCAGGTCAATCCCCACGATCATTTCGGGCTGCTGAAGGCTGCCGGTTGATATGTTAATGCCAATCTTTGCCACAACTGAAAAAATTACAAGATGAAAAATCACAAATTCCAAACAGGGCAAATGTAGCAAAGGAATGCGGCTTGTATTTACGAAGGCAGAAACAAAAAAGGTCTCCGATTCCGGAAACCTTTTGTTATTTGCGATTTGTTTTTTGTTATTTCATCCCTATGTCATCAGGTACATTTTTCCATATCCCTTATTGAAGAATTTATCCGTTTCATCTCCTTCGGGTCTGTATTTGTCAAGCGACTTGCCATTCAGGTTGGTAACCACCCGGTACAGATAAACACCGTTTGCCAGCTTTTGGCCATACTGATCGGTGCCATCCCATTTAAATTCGGTGATATTGCGGCCGGCAGCTTGAACTTATAATACGTTTTACTGTAATCTATCCATTCGTTATTGTAATTATAGGGCTGTGCACCGGCAAAGAGTCCGGTAAACAGTAAAAATGGAAGTAAAATTCTTTTCATCAGATTCAGTTTTTTAAGCAGGTTCGGATTTATTAATCGTTTTCTTTTTTAGGTTTCACCATATCCAGTCTCAATGAAAAGACATGGGTAAACAAAGGGTTAGACTGATTGGCGAGATTGGTAAAGGCATAGTCGATAGTTACGCCTCCTATTCTGAAGCCGGCGCCTCCTCCGGGCTGATAAATCCAAACTTTCTTTTGATTAAGTGTGTCGCCATCTGACAAAGCCCGCTGAAAATTATTGATGCCGCCCCGCAGGAAAAACACATGGCTGATGTTCAGTTCGAATCCCAGTTTGGGATCGGCACTTACCGGGTCTTCGCTGAGCAGTGTATTGCGCTGGCCATCAAATGTCACATCTATATTGGCTTCGGCCAGCAGGTTTAGTTTTTTGCCCAGTTTAAAATCCCGGGCTACTCCCAGCACCAGGCGTGGAGCTGTAAGCTCAGTTGATTTTACGGGTATTTCATTTTTTGTCAGGTATAAAACTTCTTTTTCCCTTTCTGTAAAACTGAATGACCAGGCATTGAATGTGCTGGTAATATCCCGGCCGGCAATACCAAATTTCCATTTGTTACTGTATATCTGCAACCCTGCATCAAGGCCAAAACCCCATGCTTTGGCAAACTTGCCCACACTGCGGTGAATGACTTTTGCATTCAGGCCAAAATGGATATTCTTTTTTTCACTTTCCCGCAATTTTTGTGCAAAGGAAAATAGGAATGCATAGTCAGCCGAAGAAAATGCCTGGATGTTGTTATAGTTAATGGACCCGTCGGGTTCTACCAGGAACAGTGTATTCATGATATCGTCTACGGCAAACCGTAACCCGGTTACACCGAGGGTTCTTTTATTATTGGAAGTGGGAAAAGCCACGCCGGCATAATCGTATTTGCCGATTCCAGCAAAGTATTCAGCATGCATCAGGTTCACCTGGGGGTTGTTTTTAACTCCCACCAGTCCCGCAGGGTTCCAGTATCCGGCAGTACCGTCCTGTACAGACGCTACCTGTGAGCCGCCCATGGCCAAGCCCCGGGCGCCGGCGCCAATATTCAAAAATTCATTGGAATATTTTCTGAATTGTGCAGTTGCGGTTACAGAAAAAACAGTTGTCAACAGGGACAAAATAAGGGTGGTTGGTTTCATTCGGACAATTTTCGATAAGCGTTTGATTAAGACTCGCTTTCATACGTACGGGCTGCTTGTACAGTTTAGCTTTCAGAAAAATACAAAGTACCCAGTAAAATTAGTCTTTAGCTGCGGAAATACATAGGGCTTACAGAGGCAAAAGACTAATGTTTGAAACCGAATTAATTAGAAAAATATTGCTTCTCCGGAGTGACAACCTTATTCTGGCTTACTTTTGTGCTAAATCACTGGTTTAGAAATGAATTTGATAGAAGAGCTACGATGGAGGGGGATGATACAGGACATCATGCCCGAAACGGAGGAACAACTGAAAAAAGAGATGACCACGGGCTATATCGGCTTTGACCCCACAGCCGACAGTCTGCATATCGGCAGCCTTGTTCCCATTTTATTGCTGGTACACCTTCAAAAAGCCGGGCATAAACCCATTGCATTGGTGGGCGGAGCTACAGGTATGATAGGTGACCCCAGCGAAAAAAGCGAGGAGAGAAATTTATTGAGCGAAGAAGTTTTGCAGAAAAACATTGCAGGCGTAAAAGCACAACTGGAAAGATTTCTGGATTTTAACCCTACTTTGCCCAATGCAGCGGAAATGGCCAATAATTATGACTGGTTTAAAAACATTTTATTCATTGATTTTTTACGGGATGCAGGAAAACACCTCACAGTTAGCTACATGATGGCCAAAGACAGTGTGAAGAAAAGAATTGAGAGTGATGCCGGGCTGAGTTACACCGAATTTGCTTACCAGGTAATGCAGGGCTACGATTTTTTGTGGTTGTACGAACATCAGAACTGTAAACTGCAAATGGGCGGATCCGATCAATGGGGGAATATAACTGCAGGTACGGAGCTGATACGTAAAAAATGTAAGGGCGAAGCATTTGCATTTACCTGCCCTTTGATTACAAAAGCAGATGGTGGAAAATTCGGTAAAACCGAAAGCGGGAATGTATGGCTGGACCCAAAGAGGACATCATCGTACCAATTTTACCAATTCTGGCTTAATGCCAGTGACGAAGATGCCGAGAAGTGGATTAAAATTTTCACTTTTCTCACCAGGGATGCTGTTGAGATGCTTACCCATGAGCACCGGATGAATCCCTCTGCAAGAGTACTGCAAAAAACACTGGCACAGGAAGTAACCCGCTTTGTTCATGGCGATGAACATCTGGCTGAAGCCATTGCCACCACTGAAAAACTTTTTTCCAATCAGCATGCACCCGCGGAAAATTTTAGTGCGGATGACCTGGAAAGCATAGAAGGCCTGGTGAAAATTGAATTCTCAAGAGATAAGATTACCGGTGGTATAGATATCGTTTCTTTTCTGGCAGAAGCCGGAATTGTTCCCAGCAAAGGCGAAGCCAGAAAACTGGTACAGGGAGGCGGCATCAGCATTAACAGAAAAAAAGCGGAAGGTATTGCTGTAAAAATTGATGCGTCATTATTGTTGCATCACAAATACATTTTGGTGCAAAAAGGAAAAAAGAATTATTACCTGATAACAGCTATTTGATTTCTTTGATTACTCCCCACATGGCATCAGCAATCAACTGATTCCCCTTTTCATTCATGTGTACCCTGTCGTAAGTCAGAATATTTTTCTCTTTATTCTGCGGGTTGTTTTCCCTTAGATAGTCCAGAAATTTTTTCCGCAGATCCACCAGCGGAAGACCATTACGGGCTGCGATGGAACGTATGATATTGCTGTAGCGGTTCAGATCGCCGTCCTGCGGATTGCTCATGTCGTTCTTCTCTCCTATCACGGCAGGTGTACAAAGAACAGCTATGATATTCCTGGCTTTCAGTTTGTTTAAAATACCCTGGTAAAATTTTTCAAATTTATCAGGGTCAGTACCGGTGCCTGTTAAAGTTTTATGCCATACATCATTTACTCCAACGTAAATTACAACGATACCCGGATCCTTCGCCAGCACATCCTCTTCCAGCCGTAAATAAAGGTCGTACACTTTATTGCCGCTGATGCCTGCGCCGGTAAACTCATATTGCTGAGCTTTACCTTCCTGTTTGCTCATGCTGTCAACCCGGGAGACATAACCGCCGGGTTTTGCACCCAGTTCGGTGATGGAATCGCCAAAGAAAACCACCTTTGTTTTCTTCTGTATGGTAAATGCCAGTGAACAAATGATCGCTGCCGCAATGAATACGGTTTTTTTCATTTTAATTCTTTAGCAGGTAAAAATACAAACTGAAGACAATTGGAATGACGGGAGTACTTCAGTAAAATTCCCTGAGAAATTCTCAAACCCCGATCAACTTCTCAACCAATTAACTTATTAACTACTGCCTTATTCCACATCAACCTGTTTTTTTATCACAGAGCCATCACTGGCCTCGGGCAGGTATTTGCGTTCCCGGATTAGATACCCATTGCCTTTTTCGCAGAAATGTACTTTCAGGTTTTCAATGCTGACGGGGTTACCATCAGGAATATCTGCAATGTTAGAGTGCAGGATATCATGCCCGTCAATAATTACTACCAGCCCGCTGCCGATGGCTTCCATTTTATTTCCTCCGGTAATGAGCATGCCGGTATCTTCACCCAAACCAATCCCTATGGCAGAAGGATTGGTGGCTACAGCCTGGGCAAGCCTTCCAAACCTTCCTCTTTTTTCAAAATGCGAATCAATGATTACGGAACTGATAAAACCAAGACCTGTTGTAATCTTTACTTCTCCTTTGAGATGCGCCCTTGTGGCATTGCCTTCATAGATCATGGTTTGACCCATGGCCATGGCCCCTGCTGAAGTTCCGGCAATCAGGAAATCTTCTTCCTGGTATCTTCTTTTGAGTATGGCTAAAAACTCGGTTCCGCCATCCGTCACACTCAGACGTAGCTGGTTGCCGCCGATAAACATCACCGCATCGCAATGGCGGATACGTTCGATGTATTCATCATCCATAGCATCCTGGCGGGTACGGATATGCATTACCCCGGCATTGGTGCAGCCGATTTTGCCAAATGCATTCAGATAATTCTCTCCCACTTCATAAGGAATGGTGGAAGCTGTAGTGATAACCTCGATGCGGGCCAGCAGACCGCCCGCTTCTTCCACCACCCGGCGAAGAATACCCAATTCAAAAAAATTAAGGTTATTGCGGTGTATCTCCCCGGTTTCTAAATCTGTTCCTTTATCTTCTGCGCCGCCGATGGCTATCAGTTTTCCCCTGGGATGGTTCATTCAAAAGGGTTTGATTACGGACAAATATAAAAGAATAATACTCTAACGGTAACACGATATTGCACAGTATGTGGATATGTGGAAAATATGGATTGCTCATTATCCATCATCGTCAGACACCCCCCCGTTTATCCCAGTATTTTTCTTTTATAAAATAAATACACACTCCGGCTAATGCAATCAAACTTCCCCATAAAGCAAACCAGTTGGTATGGTAAAACAGAAAGGCCCAGATGAGCAGGGATAAAACAACAGGGGCAGGATATAACCACATTCTAAAAGGGAGTTTGTTTGTACCCTTTCTCCTTCTCAACAAAACAATCCCCACTGCCTGCGCCATAAACTGCACAACGATTCGCATGGCCAGGATAGAATCAATCACATCTTTCAGTTTCATCAACAAACTAAAAACAAAGCCCAGCCCGCATAAAATGATAAGTGATATATGCGGAAATTTTTTGGCCGGGTGCAATTTGCCAAAGATTTTGAAAAAGTTTCCATTCACTGCCGCAGCATAGGGAATACGGGAATAGCCCAGCACCACGGCAAAAAGAGAAGAAAAGGCCACACAAAGGATGAGTACAGTTATAATGGTGCCAACTCCGGTTCCATATAATTGTTGCATAAAAGAACTTACCAGATATTTGTCATCAGCTTTTACCGATTGCCACGGTATTACTCCCATCACACTGATATTCATCAGCAGGTACAAAGCGGCAATACCAAAAATGGAAATGAAAATGCTGCGGGGAATATTCTTTTCAGGATTCACTATTTCACCGCCAAGATGACAAACATTGTAATAACCAAGATAAGCATATACCGTTTTTACCGATGCCTGGCCGACCGCAGCCCATAAAGCATAACTAAAAAAGGATTCATTGCCCGATGGTAAAAATTTTACAGTATGCTGCTGGTTCATTAATCCGCTGGCGATGATCCATACAATGGTGAGAATAACGATACTCCCCATCACCACCGATATCCTGCCAATGGTTTCTATCTTCCGGTATAGCAGGATAAAAACCAGTATAACCAGCCCGCCCGAAACGATTTTTTGCTGCCACCAGTCCAGCGGAACTATATATGTAAGGTATTGTGCAAACCCGATAGCAGCCGATGCCATTACCAGCGGCGCCTGTATGGAGGTTTGCCATACAAACAGAAAGCCCATCAGCTTTCCGCCTTTTTCGCCAAAAGCAATACGATGAAAATTATAAGTGCCGCCGGCCAGCGGGTATTTAGCGCCAAGCTCACTCCAGATCATTGCATCCACAAAAGCAGTAAAAGCGCCAAATATCCATGCCCAGATAAAGAGGCCGTTATTAAATTGTGCCACTACAAAGGGCATTACCACAAAAGGCCCGATTCCTACCATATCTATCATGTTGATAGCCGTGGCCTGAACCAGGTTGATCTTGCGGTTGGTGAGCGGAGTGGACAATAAGTTTATTATTTTGAGTTTATGGTTTATTGTTTTGCCTTTCTGAATTCAAACAACGATAAACAAAAAATAATAAACCATAAACATTTTTTAACCTTGGGCAAATGCCGTAATCCCTTCCACCAGCACATCCAGATTTTTTGCAGTGGTATAAACATTCGGCGTCACCCTCACTCCTTTAATGTTTTCCCACTCAATACCTACCGTATGCACTTTGTATTTTTCCAGCAGGAATGCATCCAGTTCACCAGGCTTCTTGCCTTCAACTGATACATTGCCAATGGCGCAGCCCCATTGGGGAAGAAGCGAAGTGTGCAGTTTTACTTTGGGAATGTCTTTTACTTTTTCCATCCAGTAATTCTTCAGGTAATGCAATCTCTTCTCTTTCCTTTCAATGCCGATCATTTCATGAAATTCAATGGCCTTGCCAATGGCCTGTTCAATAAAAAAAGGCCTCGTTCCCAGCGCCTCAAATTTTCTTATATCATCCTTCAGCGGATTATCGGTGGCAAATAACGGGTACAGGTCCTTTATTTTTTCTTTCCGCACATACAGCATACCGCTGCCTATAGGCGCATACAGCCACTTGTGCAGGCTTGCTGCGAAATAATCAGCATCCAGGTCCGGTATCTTAAAATCAAAATGGGCAAAACTGTGCGCCCCGTCCACCACCACTTCGATGCCCCGTTTGTGTGCCTCCCGTGCAATCTTCCTCACCGGCAGTATCTGGCCGTTCCAGTTGATGATATGGGTAATGTGAACGGCTTTTGTTTTAGCTGTAAATGCATTTACATACTGCTTTACCAGGTATTCCTCGTCTTCACTGGGCAGTTCGAGATTTATCCATACCATCTTTATTCCATCTCTTATCTCTCTTTGTTTGTAAGCATTCACCATATTGGGATAATCCTGTCTGGCAGCCACCACTTCATCGCCTGCCTTTAGTTGCAACCCAAATATCACAGTCTCCAATCCTTCGCTTGAATTTCTGTTGATGGCAATTTCTTCGGGTGAACATCCGGCAGGTTTGGCGAGGTTCTTCCTGAGTGGTTCCCTTCCCTGATCCAGTATCCGCCACATATAATAACTCGGCGCTTCGTTGCAGTAATCATAATAGCGCTTCATGGCATCCTGAACCGTTTTGGGGGCCGGCGAAACCCCGCCGTTGTTCAGATTGATCAGCCCGGGTGAAGCTGTAAATGACTGCTGGATATAATACCAAAAATCCTCTTCCGTTGCCAGTTCTTCCGGAGACAGGCCTTTTGCATCCCGCAGGGCTGCTTCCAGGTTTCTTGCCCATGCCGGTTTTGACAGCGAGGATAAAAAAGCAGTGGCTGAAAACATCCCTGCATTTTGCAAAAAACGACGGCGGTTGGTAATCCCCATAAAAAAGATTTTTCTAAATGTACTGAAATTTAAAATGTACCTATATGTGGTTATCCATAAGCATCTCTGGCGCACTATTGGCTACATACATAAAAACGCCCAACTTCCCCATTCGCCTGCTGTAACAGGCTAATTCAACTTTTGTATATGAAAATACTGGAGATAAAAGTGCTGAAGGGCCCCAACTACTGGAGTGTGCGCCGGCCCAAACTGATACAGATGAAGCTTGACCTGGAAGAATTGGAGCAAAGTCCGACCAACAAAATACCTGGTTTCGGGGAAAGGCTGGAAAAACTGTTTCCAACCATGATTGAGCACCGGTGCAGCGAAGCCATGCGGGGCGGTTTTTTCAAGCGGGTGGACGAAGGCACCTGGATGGGTCATGTAATTGAACACATCGCCCTGGAATTACAAACACTGGCAGGAATGGATGTGGGTTTTGGAAGAACAAGAACTCCGGAAGGGGAAAAAGAAGGGGTGTATTATGTGGTGTTCAGCTATATGGAAGAGGATGCAGGAGTGCATGCCGCCCAAGCATCTGTGAATATTGCACAGGCATTGGTTGATGGCAAGGAATATGATCTCGCCAACGATATTCAGCAGTTGAGGGAAATACGGGAAGATACAAGGCTGGGCCGACTGTGCCCATAACCCGCATGGGCTGAAACTGCTTTGCGATTTTGTGAGTAAGCTGGATTATCCGCTGCGTGTCGGGGTTATCAGCGGAACGGGCGACAGAAGGGATGAAGACATCCGGGAGCTGGGAGAAATTTCAGCGCAATACTTTGATGAAATAATTATCCGGTGTGATAAAAATCTGCGGGGAAGAACTGCTGATGAAATTATCGGCTTATTGAGAGAAGGTATTGACAGGATAAACCCGAACATACCGGTAATGACCATTCCCAAAGAAGACCAGGCCCTGGATTATATTTATGAAAATCCAAAACAGGGGACCCTATATACCATAATGTGCGACGTGGTGGCAAGGGCGCCGGATAAGATAAGGGAGCTCAAAGAGAGGGAGGAAAGAGAAGGCGCTGTGGCCTCTCATCCGGCCTGATTTTCTTTTAAAACCATTTGGGAAGAACGCTGTTTAGGCCTATTTTTGCACTCCCATTTCCAAATGGTGTGATTGACCCGTGGTGTAACGGTAGCACTACAGATTTTGGTTCTGTCTGTTAAGGTTCGAATCCTTACGGGTCAACAGAAGTCCCGCCACCGGCGGGATTTTTTATTTAAGCTTGCTAATACAAGCCTTCAGACTGTCTTTCCATTCTTTCAGCCTAATGCCAAACACCTTTTGAATTTTTGCTGTATCCAGCACAGAATACGCCGGTCTTTTTGCCGGTGTGGGATATTGCGATGTGGGAATGGGATTGATTTTACATGTACTGCCGGTGAGTTCTTTGATTGCCAAAGCAAAATCGTACCAGTTGATAATACCGGTATTTGAAAAATGATAAATGCCTCCCTGGCAATTGACGATTGACGATTGACAATTGGCAATAATCTGCAAAATCGCTTCCGCCAGATCCGCTGCATACGTAGGCGAACCAACCTGGTCATTTACTACATGGATCTCTTTCTTTTCACCCATCAGCTTCACCATGGTCTTTACAAAATTCTTTCCGTATTCGCTATAAACCCATGAAGTACGGATGATAATACAGTCAGGATTGAATTGCATCGCCTGCTGCTCCCCTTCCAGTTTGCTGGCCCCGTAAGCGGACTGAGGGTTTGTTGTATCCTCCTCTTTATACGGAACAGTTGCCGTGCCGTCAAAAACATAATCGGTGGAAATATGAATAAGCCGGCAGTTATTTTCTTTACAGATAGCAGCCAGCACACCCACTGCTTCGCCATTTATCTGGCAGGACCGTTCTTTTTCCGTCTCGGCCCTGTCAACTGCCGTGTAAGCGGCGCAGTTAATCACATAAGCGGGGTGGTAAACGCTGAAGTAATGCCGCACCATTTCAAAATGATGAATGGGCAGGTCTTCTTTTGAAAGGAAAATAAATTCATAATCCGGAAACCCGGGAGCCAGTTGCTGCAGCTCTTTACCCAACTGGCCATTGGCCCCAGTTACCAATATTTTTTGAATGGTTGCCATCAGCCATCAAAAACAAAGCTGTTATTACATTGTGCGAAGGTGGGGAGCCCTTTATCCTTGTCAGAGATGATGATATTTTCCGGGGGTATCCTCCAGTCAATATTCAGTTCTGCATCATTGTAAATAATACCGGCTTCACTTTCTTTATTGTAGAATGCGTCACACTTGTAAATCACATCGGCCTGCTTGCTTAGCACGGAAAACCCATGGGCAAACCCTTTGGGAATAAAAATGGCCCTCCTGTTTTTTGCCGAAAGAACCTTGCAGTATGTTTGTCCAAAAGTGGGCGACCCTTTCCGCAGGTCCACCGCCACATCCAGTATCTTTCCCCTGTTTACCCTTACCAGCTTGTTTTGTGCAAAGGGCGGCATCTGGTAATGAAGGCCGCGGATAACGCCATAATAAGAAACCGACTGGTTATCCTGCACCCAGCGTACATCAATGCCCTGCTCCTTGAACACATTTTCGTTGTAGGATTCAAAAAAACAGCCACGGCTGTCTTCAAACACCTGCGGTTCAAAAAGCAGGACACCGGGTAAATCAGTTGTGGTCAACAGCATATATTATAAAGTCCAGTAGGGTCTGTTTTTAATTTTATCCCGGAAGATGCCTTTCAAATCAGCCACCAGGCCATGAGGTTTGGTGATGCGGGTAAAATAAGCATCGTCCAGTTCCCTGTATTCATTATGTGGTACCGCAACAATCACTGCATCATACATTCCGTCTGTTTTAGCTGCCAGTTCAAATCCATACTCATGCTTCAGCTCTTTTGAATCGGCATGCGGGTCTTCCACATCAACATTTACATCATAGGATTGCAGCGCCTTTACTACATCAGCCACTTTGGAATTCCGGATATCACTTACATTCTCTTTAAAAGTAGCGCCTTTTACCAGCACTTTGGCCTTTTTTGCATCATCTGTATTTTTTATGATATGCTGTACCACTGTTTTGGCCACATACTTGGCCATATTGTCGTTGATATTCCGGCCGGCCAGTATCACTTCCGCATCATACCCCAGTTCATTGGCCTTGTATGTAAGATAGTAGGGGTCCACACCGATACAGTGCCCTCCTACCAGTCCCGGCTGGAACTTTAAAAAATTCCATTTGGTACCCGCTGCCTCCAGCACTTCGTACGTATTTATGTTCATCATGTTAAAGATGATGGACAGCTCGTTCATCAGGGCAATGTTCAGGTCCCGCTGGGTGTTTTCAATGATCTTGGCAGCCTCGGCCACTTTGATGGAGGAAGCCCTGTGCACTCCTGCCTTCACCACCAGCTCATAGGTTTTGGCAATTTCTTCCAGCGATTCCGAATCACAGCCCGATACCACTTTTACAATAGTAGCCAGCGTATGATCCTTATCACCGGGGTTGATGCGCTCAGGTGAATAACCAAGTTTGAAATCAGCAATATTTTTTAAACCCGACAATTTCTCGATAACCGGCAGGCAATCTTCTTCGGTACAGCCGGGGTATACCGTGGATTCAAACACCACATAATCTCCCATCTTAATTACCTTCCCCACCGTTTCGGATGCTTTTTTCACCGGCCCGAGGTCCGGCACATTGTGCTCATCCACCGGCGTTGGCACAGCTACAATGAAAAACCTGGCTTCCCGCAAAACATCCAATGAATCTGTAAACACCATATCACAACCTTCAAAATCTTCTTTCGCCAGTTCATTGCTGGGATCAATCCCCTGTTTCATCAGCCCAATCCGCCTGGAACTGATGTCAAACCCGATTACCGGTATTTTTTTTGCAAACTCAAGTGCAATGGGAAGCCCGACATATCCAAGGCCGATAACGGCCAGCTTTGCTTTTTTATCAACTAATTCCTGGTACATGCCATTAATTCATTTCATGCTTACAAATTCTTTGGGCTGTTTGTTCCATTCTTCTTCGGGCAACGATTTAAAATATTCATAGGTAATCTTCAACCCATCGCTCCGGCTTACCTTAGGCTCCCATCCCAGTATGGCTTTTGCCTTTGTTATATCCGGTTGCCTTTGTTTGGGGTCATCAACGGGTAAAGGCTTGTAAGTGATTTTTACTTTATTACCGGTAAGCGCCAGCACTTCCTCCGCAAATTCTTTTAATGATACTTCGTTAGGGTTGCCAATATTAACCGGCATAATATAATCACTGAGCAGCAACCGGTAAATTCCTTCAACCAGGTCATCCACATAACAAAAACTCCTTGTTTGCGAACCGTCGCCAAAAACAGTAAGGTCTTCGCCCCTTAATGCCTGACCGATAAATGCCGGCAATGCCCTCCCGTCATTGAGCCGCATCCTTGGGCCGTAGGTGTTGAATATTCTTACAATCCTGGTGTCCACTCCATGAAAGGTATGGTACGCCATGGTGATGGATTCCATATATCGCTTGGCTTCATCATAAACGCCTCTCGGACCAACCGGATTTACATTGCCCCAGTATTCTTCTGTTTGCGGATGCACCAGCGGATCGCCATACACTTCGCTGGTGCTGGCCACCAGTATCCGGGCTTCCTTCGCCTTGGCAAGGCCCAGGCAATTGTGTGTACCCATTGCACCCACTTTCAGCGTCTGGATAGGTATTTTCAGATAATCAATCGGGCTGGCCGGCGAGGCAAAGTGAAGAATATAATCGAGATGACCGGGTATATGTATAAACTTGGTAACATCATGATGATAAAACTCAAACTGCTGCAGTTTAAACAAATGCCGAATATTGTTTAAATCCCCGGTGATGAGATTATCCATGCCAATCACCTGATATTCTTCTTTGATAAACCTGTCGCACAAATGCGAACCGAGAAATCCGGCAGCGCCGGTTATTAATACCCGTTTGCCCCCAAGCCCCCTAAAGGGGGAATCAGCATTTTTAATTTCTTTACTCAACTTGATTTTTTGTTTTCAGTTAACAAAAGATATTTCAATATTATAAATTTCCCTTACTCCCCTTTAGGGGTCGGGGGTTACCACCTCCCTTCCCACACTTTGATAATAGAAACCAAGTTCTCTCATCGCAGCAAGGTCAAAAAGGTTGCGGCCATCGAAGATAGCTTTGTTTTTCAGCGTTGCGGCAATCTTTGAAAAATCAGGGGTTCTGAACTCATTCCACTCCGTAGCAATGATCAGTGCTTCGGCGCCGTTCAGCGTATCATACTGGCTTTCGGTATAGGTAATAATATCGCCCAGTTCGTTTCTCACATTCTTCATGGCCTCCGGGTCAAAAGCGGCAACGGTGGCGCCTTCTTTCAGTAATTCTTTGATCATATAAAGCGCCGGCGCTTCCCGTATATCATCCGTATTGGGCTTGAAAGCAAGGCCCCATAAGGCAAAATGTTTCCCTTTCAGGTTCCCGTTAAAATATTTTTTTATGCCCGCCAGCAGGTGCAGTTTCTGCAATTCATTTACCTCCATTACTGCATTCAGGATCTTAAAATCATAGTCCGCTTCATGGGATGATTTTACCAGGGCCTGCACATCTTTCGGAAAACAGCTTCCGCCATAACCAATACCGGGGAACAAAAATCTTTTTCCGATCCGTTCATCGCTGCCGATACCCCGGCGCACCATGTCCACATCGGCGCCAAGCCTTTCACAAAGTCTTGCTATCTCGTTCATAAAAGAGATCTTGGTGGCAAGAAATGAGTTAGCGGCATATTTTGTCAGTTCGGCAGAACGTTCGTCCATAAAAATAACCGGGTTGCCCTGTCGCACAAAAGGCGCATACAAATCACCCATCAGTTTCTTTGCCTTTTCAGAACTGGTGCCAATCACCACACGGTTCGGCTTCATACAATCTTCCACGGCTACGCCCTCCCTTAAAAACTCCGGATTGCTTACCACATCAAATTCACCTTTATAATTTTTAGCGATAGCTGTATGCACTTTTTCAGCAGTACCCACCGGCACTGTACTTTTATCAACAACTACTTTATAGCCCGTCATCAGTTTTCCAAGATCATCTGCCACATCCAAAATATAGTTAAGGTCAGCTGAACCATTTTCTCCCGGCGGTGTTGGCAGTGCCAGAAGAATAATTACGGCATCCCTTATACCCTCCGCAAGGCTGGTAGTGAAGTGCAGCCGGTGTTCTTTCAGGTTACGAAGAAATAAGTGCTCCAGCCCGGGTTCGTAAATGGTGACTTCCCCTTTACTGAGCTTATTTACTTTGCTGACGTCAATATCCACGCAGGTCACATCATTGCCTGTTTCGGCAAAACAAGTACCTGTTACCAAACCAACATAGCCGGTTCCAACGACTGCAATTTTCATATCAGAATTTATTTATGAATGATAAAACATTTGTAGTGATAAAGGCCAGTTGCTCCTCATCCAGTTCTGTGTGAACGGGCAGAGAAATCACCCTTTCTGTAAGCCAGTCTGTAACCGGCAAATCTTTTGCAGCCGGATTAAACTGCTCAAACATTTTTTGCCTGTGTCCCGGCACCGGGTAATAGATCATGGAAGGAATGCCGTTCTCCGCAAGAATTTTTTTCAGACCTTCCCGGTCAACCCCTTCAAGCAAAATGGTGTATTGATGAAAAACATGGTCGCTGTAAGCAGCCCGGAAAGGGGTGGTGATTTTTGGATGACCTGTAAAGGCTGCGTCATAGTAGTCAGCCGCTTTTCTCCTTGCCGCAGCATACGCATCCAGGTGCTTTAGCTTGATGTTGAGTATTGCCGCCTGTATCGAATCCAACCGGCTGTTGCAACCCACCACATCATGATAATACTGCCGGCTCTGGCCGTGGTTGGCGATCATTTTCAATTTTGCGTCCAGTTGCTCATCATTGGTAAAAATGGCCCCTCCGTCACCAAATGCACCAAGGTTCTTGGAAGGATAAAAAGAGGTAGTGCCTATTTGGCCGATTGTGCCTGTTTTCTTTTTTGTACCATCAGAAAAGGTATAGGCACATCCAATGGCCTGGGCATTATCTTCAATCACATACAGGCTATACTTTCGGGCAATAGCCATGATTTCCTCCATCGGTGCAGACTGTCCGTATAGATGAACCGGAACTATTGCTTTTGTTTTGGGAGTGATTGCCTTCTCCAGCGAACCCGGATCCATACAAAATGTTCTGGCATCCACTTCCACAAACACAGGCGTTAACTTCAATAATGCGATCACTTCTGTAGTGGCGATATAGGTAAAGGAAGGGGTGATCACTTCATCGCCCGGCTGCAGGCCAAGTGCCATCATGGCTATCTGGAGTGCATCAGTACCATTGGCGCAGGGAATAGTATGCTTCACACCCAGGTAAGAGGAAAGATGGGCTGCAAAATCATGAACAGGTTTACCATTGATAAAGGCTGTACTCTCCATCACTTCAATGACTGCTTTGTCCACTTCGGGTTTTATCTTATGATACTGGGTTTTGGTATCTACCATCTGGATGGGTCGCATCGGCAATTTGCTGTAAAAGCGGCGCAAAAATAGCAAAATAAGGGTAGTTTACCCGATTGCTTTTACATTTGCTGCTTATTAATTACCAACAGGTTGTCAGTATTTCTTTACAATATATTCTTACTCCTGTTTCGGGCGGGTACCCGCATTGCCGCTTTATTTAACCCAAAGGCAAAAAATTGGGTGCAGGGGCGAAAAGGAATATTCAAAAAACTGGAACAGGCCATACCAAAAAAGGAAAAAATCATCTGGGTGCACTGTGCTTCGCTGGGCGAGTTTGAACAGGGCAGGCCAGTGATAGAAAAACTCAAATTTCAAATCCCAAATGCCAAAATACTGCTCACATTCTTCTCCCCTTCGGGCTATGAGGTACGGAAAGATTATGAAGGCGCGGACTGGGTTTTTTACCTGCCGGCGGATGGGCCCCGCAATGCAAAAAAAATTCTGGAAATCGTTCATCCATCGCTGGTGATTTTTGTAAAGTATGAGTTCTGGTATTATTACCTGAAAAAAATAAAATACCGCAATATCCCGCTGCTGCTTATTTCCGCTCTTTTCAGAAAAGATATGTCCTTCTTTAAATGGTATGGCGGGCTGCAGCGCAAAATCCTTTCCCGCTTTGATCACCTGTTTGTGCAGGATGAAAATTCTTTACGTTTGTTAAATGAAATCGGGCTGGGCAACATTGCTGGTATATCCGGTGATACCCGATACGACAGGGTAATTGAAATTGCCGGGCAATTTGAACCCATTCCACTCCTTGAAGAATTTACCGGCACATCCAAAACACTGGTTGCGGGCAGCACCTGGCCTGAAGATGAGGTAATGCTGCAAAAAACTTTTCAGCAATTACCGGCCGGCTCCATCAAACTCATCATGGCACCGCATGAACTGTACAATAACAAACTGGCTGCGCTCAGGCAGCTTTTTCCATCAGCCATACTTTTTTCTGAGCTGAAAGAAAAAAAGGAACTGGCTCATTCTTCTGACTGTCTCATTATAGACAATTTCGGGATGCTGTCCCGCCTGTACAGGTACGGGTATATAACCTATGTGGGAGGCGGTCTTAAAAAAATGGGAGTGCATAATGTGCTGGAAGCGGCTGTTTATTCAAAACCCGTCCTCATGGGGCCTTATTACCATAAGTATATTGAAGCGGCAGGCCTCGTAAACAGCAATGGAGGCATTGTGGTGGAAAATGAAAAAGCAATGGCGCAGGTGATCGGGAAATTGCTTCATGACAGCAGCCGGTACAGCCTTTCAGCCGGGGCTGCCGGTGAATTTGTAAGAAAAAATGCGGGGGCCACGCAAAAGATTCTGAACTTTATTCAGGAAAACCGTCTTTTGACCAGCTGATCAAAATGCAGCACGGTGTTGCTGTCGCTGTTCCAGCCCAGTTTCACTTTCAGTTCCCTTGTGATCCAGTACTCCGCTTCCGCATAAATATTAAAACTGTTGATGGTTTTGATGCAGCGCTCATACATGGCTTCATCGCCCCGGAAAAGCTCGTTGATGAAAAGAAACCGGTCGTTGATGCCGATGGCCTTGCGCAGGTCTTTCACCGGGGTTTCTTTCAGCACTTCCACCAGCTCCGTTTTTCCCTGCCGCAATTTATCGTTCAGCGATTCGCCCTGTGCAGCGTTATCGTTCACTTCCTTTTCTTTTCCCTGGTGAGAAAGGGTGGGTATTTCTGTCATCGGGTCAAACACCATATCCAGCTGGCCGTTCTTCTGCAGCAGTGAAACGGAGCCTTCATCCACCAGTAAGGTCTCTTTCACCCGGTGGCTTTCAGGTTCTTTTATAACAGGCTGATCGGCCGGTCTGGGGGCATACCTTTCGTATTCGGCGCCCACGGCCGAGGCAACCGCCTGGTTAAGCGGAAGTACCACCGCCACTTTTGCGGTGCCCAGGCTCTGCCTGACGGTGGCGTTCATTTTGGAAAGTTCAAACTCCAGCAACTGCACCGTACCCAGCATCAGGGCGGGGTCGGCTTTTTGTTCAAATTGCTGTTTCAGTTTAAGTATGAGGGATTCCAGTCGTTCCATTCCGGTAATTTTGAAGCTTGATAAAATAACTCAACGTTACAGGTGTTCTAAAATTACAAACAACCTGCCAATAAATTTCCTAACATTGGCCGGTAAATAAATCTTAACAATGTTTATTGAACCCAATACCAGCGGCGAACGCCGGGGAAGTATCGAGGTGATCTGCGGCTCCATGTTCAGCGGGAAGACAGAGGAACTTATCCGCCGCCTGAAAAGAGTGAAAATAGCCAACCAGAAGGCCGAAATTTTCAAGCCGGCCATTGATGTGCGGTATGATGAAGTAAAGATCGTATCGCATGATGCCACAGCCATTCTGTCAACCCCCGTTGATAATTCGCAGAAGATATTGCTGATGGCACAGGATGTGGATGTGGTGGGTATTGATGAGGCCCAGTTTTTTGACGACCAGATTGCCAATGTGTGTGATGAACTGGCCTTCCGCGGCATCCGGGTAATTGTGGCCGGGCTGGATATGGATTATCTCGGCAATCCCTTCGGGCAAATGCCATATATCATGGCCAAGGCTGATTACGTAACAAAACTGCACGCCATCTGCCAGCAATGCGGCAGTATCGCCAATTACTCCTACCGTAAAGTGTCCAACGACGAGCAGGTAATGCTGGGCGCCACCGATGTGTATGAACCGCGGTGCAGAAAGTGTTATTCGAAGTAGATTAGTTAATTAGTGATTGGGGGAGGGGGAATTCGGAAACAGGCTTTAAAGCAGAACGACCCCCGCTGCTAACGAAGTATCCCTAATAACCAATTAACTAATTAACCATCTACCTCGCTTTGCCTTTTATTTTTGATTTGCCCTTTATGTCAAAGCTCATTCCTCCGCCGGAAGCTTTTATATCCATGTCCTGGTCGGCAGTTACTACCAGCCCGCTGCGGCTGTCCACCACAATGGTGCCGGTCACTTCTCCGCTGAGGCTGAGTTTTTCATCTCCCTTCGATTCAATTTTACTCACCTCCTCAAGGGTTACCATATCCCCTTCAATATCCGTTACCTTGTACGTTGATTTATACCGGGCAGGCAACTTGCCGCCAACTTCTGAAACTTTATCCCAGGTATCGCCTACTTTAATTTCCTTATTTGGAAAAATATACCAGAACCGTTCCAGGTTTTGTTTGATCTCATCTGCATTGAACTGGCCATTGAACTCCTTCATCATTTCCTGCTTTTCATCTTCATCAAGACCCAGCGATCCGGCTATGTTCTCTGCCATGTTCTCAAACCCGGTTACCTCCGTTATTTTTCCTTCGGGGTTCACCTTCATAGTGAATTTTTGCCCCTTGATGGAACCGAATATCCTGTTGAATATCTGCATGGGGTCTTTTTTAAGTTCAGCCGTGTCGGAACTCACCGGTTTATCTGTGTCCACATCAATATTGAAACCCGCTACTTCTGTTTTCAGTTTAAATCTTTCAAATGATGAAACAATGGTTTTGGTACCGCTGTCATCCCCATTTACGTCCATGGAATAATAGGTGGTCATATCCATTTTTATCTCCTGGCCCATGATTTCCTGGTCCATGCTTACGGTCATTTCATAATCATACCCCTTTCCTTTTTCCAGGTCAAACTTCAGCATTTTGGTGGCCGTGCTGGTTTTGGTGGTCTGGCAGGCTTCAAAACTTACTGCTGCAAAAAGGACAACAGCAGCGGCAATCAAACAGGTTATCTTTTTCATTTAAACTGATTTAATAAAAAACAGGGGTCGAAGTTACATGAATAAGTAATTTCGCAGAGAATCATTTGTTATCAATTCTGTAAACCACATATTTACCCTCTTTAAGAAAGATATGCTGCTGGAATTGCGTCAGCAATACAGTTTTTATGGTGTGCTGCTTTACATCGGCGCCACCATTTTTGTGCTGTTTAATGCCATGGATGAAACCGACAGCAATGTGTGGAACGGATTATTCTGGGTTATCCAGCTTTTTGTTTGTATTAATGCAGTAGCCAAGAGTTTTTTACAAGAGAGCCGGGGCCGCATGCTTTACTTCTATTCCATCGTAAGCCCTGCCAGTTTTGTACTGGCCAAACTGCTGTTTAATTCCCTGCTTATGCTGTTGATGAGTATGCTAAGCCTGTTATTATTCACTCTTTTTCTCGGTAACCCTATGCAAAAAGCCGGTCCATTTATCGGGCTGGTATTGCTGGGCGGCTGGAGCCTGAGCCTGGTGTTCACATTTCTTGCTGCTATTGCTGCCCGGGCACAGCAGAATGCAGCCATCATGGCGGTGCTGGGGTTTCCCATCATTATCCCGCAGCTATTATTACTGATGCGTCTGTCCAATGCAGCTTTTGCCCCATTGCTAACCATACCAGTAACCACAGTACTGTTGTTAATTGCACTTGACATACTGGTTGTACTTCTGGCTGTTATTCTTTTTCCTTTCTTATGGAAGGATTAATAGAATAATTGAACAGATAGACCTGCCTGTCCGTTATTCAGGCAGGCAATGCAGAATAATGAAGTTTATGATTGTTGATACAGAGAATAAACAGCCGGTTTTATTTCTTCATTCCCTGCCCGACATTCTTCTGTCCGATATTCTCCTTTCCCCTTAATTTTGCCCCACTCAACCCGCTTCCTGCGGGTTTTCAATGGTCTCCATTGACAGTTGAAAAAAACTATATGCATAGGTCCTGGTGGAAGATACTCGGCGTAGGGCTGCTTGTTTACACATTTAGTGCCGGACTATTGCTGAATGTGCCCCAGCTGCCGGCCTTGCAGGAAACCATCCGTAACCTTTACTTTCATGTATGCATGTGGTTTGCCATGATGATACTGTTCACCATTTCAGTGGTGAATGCCATACGCTACCTGCGCAGTTTTAAGCTGAAGTATGATATTTATGCCCGGCAGTATGCCGTTGTTGGAATTGTGTTTGGTCTGTTGGGCTACGGCACCGGCGCCATTTGGGCATCCTTTACCTGGGCCGACCCCAATAATTCAATCATCGACAATTTTAAAACGATTGCCCGGGATCCGAAACTGATCGGGGCTGCCATCGCCCTGCTGGTTTATTTTGCTTATTTAATTTTAAGAGATTCTGTTCAGGATACTGACAAAAAAGCACGGGTAAGTTCTGTCTATAACATATTCGCCTATGCACTGTTGTTTCCATCAATCTGGATTCTGCCCCGGATTCTCCCCAGCCTGCACCCCGGCAACGAAGACAATCCGGCCCTCGATGTAAAAAATGATATCAGCGGCTCTATGCGAATGGTGTTTTATCCGGCTGTAATTGGCTGGACACTGCTGGGTGTATGGATTACAACATTAAAAATAAGGACAACCCTGCTGAAAGAAAAATCAATGCTTTCATAAAATGAAACTGAACAAAAAAATACCGGCGCTGATGCTGATGCTGCTGTTTGCTTCGCTTCTTTTTGCGCAACAAAAACAAACAGAGATGGCCGACCTTATGCGCAGCAACGGAAGGATATATGTGGTGGTGGCCGTGATGCTGACGATCCTCATCGGGTTGGTGCTGTATGTGGTGAGGCTGGACAGGAAAATAGGTAAACTGGAGAAAGAAAACAAATAAGAGGAAGGTACAAGGTACAAGGTACAAGGTACAAGGTACAAGGTACAAGGTACAAGGTACAAGGTACAAGGTACAAGGTACAAGGTACAAGGTACAAGGTACAAGGTACAAGGAGGAAGGTAAAAGACATAAGAAATAATTCAGTTTTCACTATTCACCATTCACGAAAACAACGATTACTTAAATAAAATCTCAAATCATGTCAGAAAAGAATTACAGTTTTTTTGGCGCTGTTGAAAAAAGTTTTGACAAAGCTGCCAAATACACCAAATGGGACAAAGGGGTGCTCGAACAAATTAAGGAATGCAATGCCGTGTACCAGATACGTTTTCCGCTTAAAAGAGATAACGGCGACATAGAAGTGATAGAAGCCTACCGGGTGCAGCACTCCCATCACAAAACTCCCTGCAAAGGGGGTATCCGCTTTGCCGCAGAAGTGAACCAGGATGAAGTGATGGCCCTCGCCGCACTGATGACCTACAAATGCGCCATTGTGAATGTGCCGTTTGGCGGCGCCAAAGGGGGTATCAAGATTAACCCGAGAAAATATTCTCCTTATGAACTGGAAAAAATTACCCGCCGTTATACCGCGGAATTGATCAAGAAGAATTTTATCGGCCCCGGCACCGATGTTCCGGCGCCTGATTACGGAACCGGTGAAAGAGAAATGGCCTGGATACTGGATACCTACGGAGCCATGCACCCGGGAGAAATAGATGCGGCCGGTTGTGTGACCGGCAAACCAATTACACAGGGTGGTGTCCGCGGTCGCCGCGAAGCTACCGGGTTGGGAGTGTTTTTCGGTTTAAGGGAAGTATGTAATATGCCTGACATCATGAAAAGACTTGGGCTCACTACCGGAGTAGAAGGCAAAAGAGTTGTAGTACAGGGATTGGGCAATGTGGGTTATCACTCGGCTAAATTCTTCCAGGATGCAGGGGCCAAAGTGACCGGTCTTGCGGAATACGAAGGGGCTATCAGCAATAATAAGGGGCTGGATGTGGATGCTGTGTTTGAGCACCGCAAAAAGACAGGTTCGATCCTGGGCTTTCCCGGCGCCACAGATCTGGCCAATAACACCGATGCGCTGGAACTGGAATGTGATATACTGATACCCGCAGCGCTTGAAAATGTGGTTGACGGCGACAATGCACCCAATGTAAAGGCAAAAATCATTGGCGAAGCAGCCAACGGGCCGCTTACGCCGGAAGCTGATGAAATATTTGCACAAAGAGGGATCCTGGTGGTGCCGGATATGTACCTGAATGCCGGAGGTGTTACCGTTTCTTATTTTGAATGGCTGAAGAACCTGAGCCATGTCCGTTACGGCCGTCTGGAAAAACGCTTTACTGAAAACCTGAATGCCCATATTCTGAGCCAGATTGAAGAACTTACCGGTAAAAAAGTAAGTGATACGGAAAGGGAATTCATCCTGCATGGCCCGGATGAGGTGGACCTGGTGTACAGCGGGCTGGAAGAAACCATGATCAATGCCACCCATGAGATTATGAATGTATGGAAGGCCAACCCCGAAATACCGGATATGCGTACCGCCGCTTATGTTGTTGCTATCAATAAAGTGGGAACGAGTTATGCGGAACTGGGGATATTCCCATAGCACCACCTCAGCCTCTCTATAAATGGAGAGAGAGCAAAACCAATTGCTTTTTAAATCAACCCCATCTTCAAAAGAGATGGGGTTTTGATTTGTCATATTGTTCGGTTTTGGATAGAAAATAAATTAAATTTGAAGAAGAGCCGGGAGCAATGCCGGTGTTGCCGGCAATTATTTTGCACATACCAGAATTTCTTAGTCTTTCTCATACAATCCAGACAATGAAACAATTATTAATAAGCAGCATTTTCTTTCTTTTAATAACCAACGAACTAAAAGCACAAACAACAGAAGAATATGACGCATATAGTGAGCATCCACTTATATGCCTTGTCCTAAATGCATCGTCCCCGCTCATAAGAGTAAACTCAAATTGACGTTGACAATTGACAGTGTTGAATTTTCAGATAAAACTATCAAAACAAGTTTTAATAAGACGATTATAATAGGATTTGAGAGTGACTACCTGAAAATTAATGACAGCCTGTACATAAAAATATTCATTACGAAAAATCAGGAATATGACAAAAAGTTTTATTCCTGGAACTGGGACTATCTTAAGAAAAGAGGATCGCAGTTTTTTTCCATGGGAAAAAGTTACTACGATGAAATGGAGTACGGTAATACAGTTCCGGCAAACGGAAACTTTGGACGGGATTTGGGAACTTATGGTACACCCGGTTATATTATCTATCACTACCACTACCGGATTGAATAACCGCCTTATGCCGGAGTCTCACAGCCGGGTTTTTGCGCTGCGGAATCAAGGCATCTTCAAAAGAATCCTAACTTCCCTTTTTGTAAACCAAGTGAACTATCTGAACAAATTAATCCTTGACATCGAGCTTCACAACGTGAAGGGGATAAAGGAATCTTTTGCCAATGGTATTGATCCTAATGATACGTACAAAGGCGAACCGCTTATTTATGAACTGACCAGTGAATACACCCGGTCGCAGCAGTTTAAGGATTGTGTAAGGGCTTTTGCGGATGCAGGCCTGCAAATGGAAGATAAAGTGTTATTGGCCGTACTGCTGGATGATGCAGGTTCATTGGATGAACAACTGAAGAAAAAACCCGGTGCACCGAAGCAGCAGTATACTCTTCGCTGTGCCTATACGCCGCTATACAAAGTATCATTGCTGCATATCTGTGCGGAATTCAATCATGCGGTCTGTGCCGGCATACTAGTTAAACATGGCGCTGACATCAATGCAAAAGCAGGAACCGATGAACATGGATTTGGCGGGGAAACTCCAATTTTTCATACAGTGAACCAGAACAATAACCGGTCGGCAGATATGCTGCAGTTTCTTTTGGAACAAAAAGCTGACCTGCATAGCACTGTTCCGGGTTTAATATGGGGCAAGGGATATGAGTGGGAAACATTTATTCCGGCTGTGAACCCGGTAAGCTATGCCATGATGGGACTGCTTCCGCAAATGCACCGGGATGAAAAAGCGGTTGCAGAGACTGTATCATTGTTGCTGCAGCATGCTTATGGCATCCGCTATTTACCCGGCAATGTGCCAAATGCTTACCTCCATAAGTAATTTATCGTATCAAAGCAACCGATTGCCCTTTGTTTCAATCATTGGGGTATAAAAGCGTAATTTCGCTTTAAAACATTCAACCTTGTAATTCCTGAAATATAATTACGCTCATGAAAAAACTTTTTCTAGCCCTCTTCCCTCTTGTTTCGCTTTTAACCAATGCCCAAACCGCTGATGAAGTAATTCAGAAATATACGGCTGCTATGGGAGGCCTTGATGCATTTAAAAAAGTGCAAACCGCAAAATTTACCGGCACTGTCAGCGTTCGGGGGTATGATCTGCCGATGACCATACAAATTATCAATGGCAGGGCCATGCGTTCGGATGTGGATGCTATGGGGCAAGCAGTAATAAATGTTTACAAAGACGGAAAAGGATGGGCTGTTAACCCTTTTAACGGCATGGAAACAGCTACGGATGTAGAAGGCGCTGAATTACTTAACCTGAAAGCACAGGCCAGCCTGGTCAATGCCCTGATGGATAATAAAAGCCAGGGACATACAGTGGAACTGCAGGGGCAGGAAGCTGTAGAAGGTATAACGACATGGAAAATAAAACTAACCACCAAAGAGGACGGCCGCATCGTTTTTTACTACATAAGTAATGCGGATAACTATCTGATTAAAGTAACAAATACCCGAGAAATACAGGGGCAGGAAACGGAAGTGGAGACCTGGTTCAGCGATCTGAAAGAATTTGCGGGTTTAAAATTCTACATGACAAGAACGCAAAAAACGGGCGGTCAAACTTTGCAGACCATTGCATACAGCAATGTAGAACTGAATGTACCTGTTGATGAAAAAATTTTTGATAAGTAAAAAAACCATTTATTCAAACGGCAGCTCCTGGCTGCCTTTTATTTTATAAGGAGCGGAAGTTCGAAAATAGCTTCAAGCCTGCTCTCCCTTCGCTCCCATGCAAAACATTGTTTGCCGTTAGTGATGACCATATACTGAACCGGAACGCTGATGTTATAGCGCAACAGTTGCTGTAATACCCGTTCATCCAGCCCCACTTCAATGGATTTACATTCCACCATCATCCAGGGATGATGGCCGGTATCATACACCAGTATATCAAATCGCTTTTTTAATTCACCCAGTTGTATTTCTTTTTCCACAGCAATCAGTGATGAGGGATACTTTTTCACTGCAATAAGGTAACTGATGAAATTCTGGCGCACCCATTCTTCGGGAGTCAGCGCTACCCATTTCTTCCTTACAACATCAAAGATCAGTTCCCGGTTTGTTTCTTTTTTGATCCGGAAAGACGGTTCGGGATATCTGATAATCACCATGCTTCAAAAGTAAATGATTAAATTCGCAGGCATGAAGACCAAAGAAGAGATTGTACAAAACTGGCTGCCCCGCTATACCGGCGCCCCGCTGGAAAGTTTCGGGGAATATATCCTGCTGACCAACTTCAGCAACTATGTAAAACTGTTTGCCGAATGGAACAAAACCATTGTTACCGGTGAAGGCAAACCGATGCAATGCGCCACCGCCGATAATATCACCATCATCAATTTCGGAATGGGCAGCCCCACTGCCGCCACGATAATGGACCTGCTCTCGGCCACTAGGCCCAAAGCAGTGCTGTTTCTTGGCAAGTGCGGCGGACTGAAGAAAAGAAACAAGATCGGCGATCTGATACTTCCTATCGCTGCCATCCGGGGCGAGGGTACTTCCAATGATTATTTTCCGGCCGAAGTACCGGCGCTCCCGGCCTTTGCTTTGCAAAAAGCAGTGTCCACCACCATCCGGGATTATGGTGTGGATTACTGGACCGGCACTGTGTACACCACCAACCGCCGGGTTTGGGAGCATGATGAACCCTTTAAAGAATACCTGCAGAAAATAAGGGCCTATGCCATTGATATGGAAACAGCCACCATTTTCACCGTCGGGTTTTATAACAGGATACCCACCGGCGCTTTACTGCTGGTAAGCGACCAGCCGATGATACCCGAAGGAGTGAAAACAGAAGAAAGTGATAAAGCCGTAACAGCTCAGTACGTGGAGAACCACCTGAAAATTGGCATTGACTCACTGAAACAACTGATGAACGATGGAATGACCGTACGACACCTGAAATTTTAAACACCCCTCATGCGACTCTATATTTTTTTAACCGCTATAGCAGGCATGCTGCTGCCGGCCGGCGAATGCAATAATAAATCAACCGGGCAAAAATTCAAAGGCCGGCTTGAAGTGGCCGGCATCTGTATGAACTATACTATCAGCGTCATTGAAGGTAATCCCGGAACTGACGTTATAGTCGCCAACTGGACCGATGAGGTGACCAATAAACAATATACCAATGTATTCCGGCTGGGCAATCCCTGTGATTTTCCTTCTTCCCTTAAACAGGGTGATGAATTTTACTTTGTGATTGATACATCAAAGGGAAAAGAATGTGCAGTATGCATGGCCTATTACCCCACTCCTTCCAAATCACTACCCATAAAAGTGGTGAAATGAGATGGATCCCCTGCTGACCATAAAAAATCTGTCGGTTGATTTTATTACAGAGTCATCAACAGTCACGGCGCTGAAAAATATCTCATTTTCCGTAACCCGTAATGAAATTGTGGCGCTGGTGGGTGAATCGGGTTCTGGTAAATCAGTCACAGCCTTCTCCGTTTTACAACTGCTACCCTCCCCTCCTGCAAAATATGCGTCAGGTGAAATTTTATTTTCCGCCGGCGGAAATACAGTTACCGACTTATTGCGGCTAAAGCAGCAGGAAATGCAGCATATCCGCGGAAACCGTATAGCGATGATCTTCCAGGAACCGATGACATCACTGAACCCGGTGCTTACCAGCGGCGAACAGGTTACCGAAGCCATCCTGCAGCATAAAAAGATTTCATTTGCCGAAGCACAAAAACAAACCATCACCTGGTTTGAAAAAGTAAAACTGCCAGACCCTGCTGCAGTTTTCAGCCGCTATCCGCACCAGTTAAGCGGCGGACAAAAGCAACGGGTAATGATCGCCATGGCCATGTGCTGTGAGCCCTCTTTACTCATCTGCGATGAACCCACCACGGCCCTTGACGTAACGGTGCAGAAAACAATCCTTCAACTGATAAAAGAACTGCAGCAGCAAACCGGTATGGGTGTAATTTTCATTACTCATGATCTTGGCGTAGTGGCTGAAATCGCTGACCGTGCCATAGTGATGTACAAAGGTGAAATAGTGGAGCAGGGTATGGTAAAAATTATCTTCAGCAGCTCGCAGCATCCCTATACAAAAGCATTACTTGCCTGCCGGCCGGTAAATCACCAAAGAGGAAAACGGTTGCCGGTGGTGAGTGACTTTTTGGAAGAAATGAAGCCGGAAGCAGAAAAGCCGAAGTCAGAAGCCGGAAGTCAGAACCCGTTAGCTACCGGGTCAGAAAAAGCCCATCTGGCATCAGACCTCAGCCCTCAGACTTCTGATCTAAAACCTCAGCCCTCTGTCCTCCTCTGTGTACAACATCTCTCGGTTTGGTTTCCAGTCAAAAAACCAATGTTCGGTAAAGCCGTTTCTTTTACCAAAGCAGTTGATGATATAAGTTTTGATGTGTACAAAGGTGAAACGCTTGGCCTTGTGGGTGAAAGCGGATGCGGCAAAACCACATTGGGAAGAACATTGCTCAGGCTGATTGAACCCACCAGAGGAAAGATAATTTACAACGGTATTGACCTGACACATAAAAAAAGAGAAGATCTGCTGCCGCTTCGTAAGGAAATTCAAATCGTTTTTCAGGACCCCTATTCTTCATTAAACCCCCGCATTACGATCGGTTCCGCCATTGCCGAACCCATGAAAGTGCATGGCCTTTATACAACTGCCGCGCAGAGAAAGAACAAAGTGGTTGAGCTGCTGGAAAAAGTAAATCTGCAGGCTGATCATTTTAACCGGTATCCGCATGAGTTCAGCGGCGGTCAGCGGCAGCGAATTGTTATTGCAAGGGCTCTGGCACTGAACCCTTCTTTTATTGTCTGCGATGAATCAGTATCGGCGCTGGATGTAAGTGTGCAGGCCCAGGTGCTTAACCTGCTGAACGATTTGAAAAAGGAATTTGGCTTTACCGTGATATTTATTTCACATGACCTTTCTGTTGTCCGCTACATCAGTGACCGCATTATGGTAATGAACAAAGGTAAGGTCATTGAAACCGGGCCGGCAGATGAAGTGTATTTCAATCCACAATCGGATTATACGAAACAACTTATTGCCTCGGTACCGAAAGGCATGGTTTCAGCATGAACCGCTTTAATATTCAGCCTCCGTACCGGTATCCTCATCTTTGTAAAATTCTTTGGCGCTTTCCCTTGCAGAATACAGCAACCTTTTCAGTTCCTTCTGCAGTTGTTTTTCCAGCGGCTCTTCTTCTTTCAGTTTAATTTCTGAAAAGCGGGAAAATTCATAATCACCCCGGTTCATGTCCCGGAGGTAGACCGAATAAAATTCCGGTCTGGTTTTCTTGTTTTCTTCAAGTTCAAAAACTTCGGGGTCTTCTGGCGTTAAGCCCACGGTGGCCAGCCGCCACGTAAGATCGTCTTTCTTTGTCTTATACTTATAAAAATAAACATAGCCCCTTTTATTTTTGTGCACTGCAGACAGCCGTTGTATAAATACCAGGGAATCCGGTTTCTCATAAGCGATTATGCTATACAAAGTGCTTCGGCCGAGATCGAAGTGATTATTATACTTTGCGGGAAACAGGCCAATCTTTTTGTTTTCTTTTAAATCCCTGTACAATTCATACCTGTATTCATCCAGTCCGGCAAAATAATTTAAAAGCGTATCCGGGAATGATTTACCCTTTTGCAATAACAGCATAAAGGTGTTATACTTTAACCGCTTGTCGGCTGATTTAAGCATTTGTTCAATAACCGGCTTCACTGCCGTATTGCTTTCCGTAAATGGCAGCAGTAATTTGGCGTATAAGCCCAGGTCGGCATTGCCGTCGTCATTGTCATCATCGCTGAGATAAGACGGCTTTTTCTTATCGTTCTTGCTTTCTTCGGCCTTAGCTATGGCTTTCTTTTTTTCCGCTATGGCCTGTTTCTTCAATTCCTGTTTTGCCTCAATGAGAAATTTACTGAACCAAGCTTCATAGTCCCTGGGCTGCACCAGGTTGCTGTCCACCATCTGGCCTATCAATTCCATAATGCCGGGCTTATAATCTTCAAGGTTCAGCAGCGGCAAAAGATCCGGCAAAATGGCAAGCGTCAGCTTTAATGAATCGGAAAGTTCATCGAGGAATTTACCGTTCTTAATCCCGTATGATGAAAGATATTTTTTCAGCAGGCCATAGTTACCGTAAGGTATATAGTCGCTGCCGCTAAAATCAAGTACGGGGGCCCCTGTATTGATTATATCCCGGAAAACAGAATAAGCATAAGTTGTTTTATGCTGTAATAAATTTTCAAGAACAGCGTATTGAAGCTGTACGGTGTCATTAAGTGCATAGTAGAGTTGTTTCAAATAATCAGCGGTTTCCTTTGATTTTATATCAGCCAGTTTATTGATGAATTCCCTTTTGGTTTCCAGGTATTTTTTGTGCTCCCACCCGAGTGATGTGATGGCATTTTTCAGCATTGGCAGGTCAGATGAGTCAAGATAAATATCCGCAATATGATCAACTGCCCGGTTATGCAGCACAGTGTCTTTGCTGCCAAAATCCTCAAAGAACAAATTTGATTTCTTTACAAAGGGATTTATCCCTTTCATCGTATCAGCAGGAGTAAACGATTCAAAGAATTGTTTTATGAAGGAACCGGGTGGTGTCAGCGAGTCTGACTGCGTGGCCAGCGTATAGCCATATCCGTCCTTGTAATACATTTTTGTCCATAAGATGCGGCTGCTGGCTGTATCCGTAATTACAGATTCCCAAACTTTCGTTTTATCAGGAAGTTCTGATTTTTTCTTAAGGCGGAATGTATAGGTGCTGTCGGTAAAAAAAGACAACCGGCTGTCTTTTTCAAACCCTGCGCTGTCCTTCAGGTAAGCGTAGCGGGAAGAACGGAAGAAAGAAACAAATATCCTCTCACCTGTACTGTCATTCCGGATGATTTTATTCCGGTAAATGCCGGATTCCAGCTGGTCTTTTTCTGTTTTTTCACCCTCCTCATCATCCGTTCGGACCCAGCTGTATTGAGGTATGTTCAATTTTATTTTTTTTCCCTCAGGGTACCATGGAGTATTTACGGCATAATAGAACGAAGTGTCTTTTTGCAGCTTATTAGTACCATAAATAAAAGGTTTAATTTCAAAAGAATTCAGGAATCGCTGCGCAGCAGGCGTTTCCTGCCGGCTGCGGGCAACCAATGTATAGTAATGAGGGCCCTGTATCAGGAAACGGGTAAAATAAAGAGCTCCTGATTTGTCCCGGTATTTTCCATCAAGTGCAGGATAACTTTTGTAAATATGCTGCCGGCGGAATAGGGCAGTATCCACAAACTCAGATGTCATAAAGCTCCCTTCCATGAGGCTGAGATCAAAAGTATCTTCACCGGCAAAATGAAAATTGTGAATATCGGTACGGATAACCCGGTAATGAATGCCGTTTGTTTTGTCCGCTGCATCATAAATCCAGCTTCCGTCGTTGCCAACATAAGGCTCATGCGGCAGTTCAACCACAAACCCGCCGTAAGCCGGTGAAAACTTTTTTAAATAAGAACCGTTGCCGTTCTTATACTCCCGGATGCGAATGCTTCCGAAAAATTTTTCCGCTTCAGGGCCATTCTTCACATAATCACCATTACCGCTCATCTTGAAAAAGATAACTTCAAAAGGAGTGATGAAAATATTGTAGCGTTGCATATCACCCCGGCGGGTGCGGTTCACCACATTAAATCCTTTATAGCCGTTCCGGCTGATAGTGGTTTTTGAAATGATCTTACCGGGAACATTTTCATACAGCAAACTGTCCACCACCCGGTAAACATCATCCTCACTGTGGTTCCACATCCAGGCATTGGTCATAATGCGGGTTACGAGATAATAACTGCCGTTGGCCATATCGGCGCACTGTTGCTGGTTCAGTGCGGCGTCATCACCAAACTTGTAAAACCTGCCGGGTATATCCACCTTGAATAATCCGTCATCGGCTGAATCTGCTGTGAAAACAACCGGCACCCTTATTTTTTCCACCAGGTCTTTTTCCCGGCTGGCCCTTTCTCCCATTTTCACCGGGCGAAGTTTATAGCCCTTCCTTCGCAGTATCTCAATCACCCCCCTGTCGCCCGGCAGGTGGGCAGCGCCCACACCTGCAAATAAAAAAGTGCCGCTTCGCAAAATGGAGTCAATGGAACCGGCCTGTATTTCATTACGGCGGTACAGGAATTTTTCATCAAACGCTGCCGAAAAACTATTGTACTTATTGATGGAGTCCAGCAGGTCAAGATTACCGCGGCGGTAAGCTTCCTGCAGTTGATCGGTTGAATAGGCTTCATCCCAGTCGCCATAGCTTCTTTCTTTCTTTCTTGTTTTTATCTTTTGCAGCATCTTTATATGCCTCAGCCATCAGCCGCATGCTTTACCCATAATCTTCCACCCCTGCTATTTTCTTCCCCCATTTTTTTCCGCATTGAAAGATGTACATATCCAGGTAAGTGTCTTCTTCAAAATCGCTTGACTCATTGCCATAAGTGCGGTACAAAAGATTATTGATTGCGGAAGGATTGCTGTAAAGAGCCTTTTCTATCTTCTTGCCGTATTTATAAAATTTAAGGGTATTGATGCTCATATAATCAGACGGCACAGATGAATAACTGCCGTATAAACTGGTATAGTCGCCATACCCGCTTCCGCCGACATCATATTTGCTCATGTCTTCCTGCCAGGTTTCAGGGTTGGTTTCCAGCGCCACCACCTGTGCATTCCTGATGGCATAGTAAAATGAATCGGGAAGGTTAAAAGCAATTTTACTGCTGACATGCATGGTGCCGATGAGGTATGAGGGTTTCTTCATTCCCCTGCCGGTTATTTCCCACAAAAGGCTTGGGTATTTTTTATTCTTCATATCCGGCTGGGCCCCGGTCCAGCAAGTATTTAATAAAATGAAGAACAAAAGAAGGTTTCGCTTCATACAGTATACTGGTTGACCTGTACTGTGGTTACAATACCAAAAGTAAGATGATGCTTACCTATAAAAAGCATAAAATTATTTTGAGAACCAATGTGTTGGCAAAACAAGCCTCCTTGAATTTTACCGGATGATAACAGGGGCATATTGGGTATTGACAAGCTGTGAAAAATTAAACGGGATTTTGCTTTCGAATAATATACCTTTGCCCGCTAAAATTACAGTCACCCTGACCAAACCCGGCGCCGTAAGGCCGTGGTTGACCGGCGGATTTTGAGTGTAGCCGGAATCAGAATCACCCGGTAGTACCCGGTTTGTGTCATGAGGCTTTGCGTTAAACCCTAAACACTCATGAAGCTATCACAATTCCGTTTCGATCTTCCCCTCAATCTTATTGCACAAAATCCGGCCAGAAGAAGAGAAGATGCCCGTATGATGGTAGTGCATCGCCATACCGGTGAGATTGAGAACAAACACTTCTGGGACATCATCGATTATTTTAACGACAAGGATGTGTTTGTGGTGAATAACACCAAGGTGTTCCCTGCCCGTATGTACGGTCGCAAGGAAAAGACCGGGGCCAAGATTGAAGTATTCCTGCTCCGTGAACTGAACAGACCCAACCGCCTATGGGATGTGATTGTTGACCCTGCCCGGAAAATCAGGGTGGGCAATAAACTGTATTTCGGCGATCAGGAAGACCTGGTGGCAGAGGTGATTGACAATACTACCAGCCGGGGCCGCACCATCCGCTTCCTTTGGGAAGGAACCGAAGAAGAATTCAGGGCGGTGCTGGAAAGGCTGGGAGAAACCCCTTTACCCAAATACATTAAGAGAAAACCTGATGAAGAGGATAAAGAAAGGTACCAGACCGTTTATGCCAAGCATGAAGGGGCCGTGGCAGCCCCTACGGCCGGTCTGCATTTCAGCAAAGAGCTTATCAAGCGACTTGAAATAAAGGGCATCCGTTTTGCAGAACTTACGCTGCATACCGGTTTGGGAACCTTCCGCCCCATTGAAGTGGAAGACCTGAGTAAACATAAAATGGATGCAGAGTATTACCACATTGATGACCCCTGCTGCAAAATTGTAAACCGGGCAAAAGAATACGGGCACCGCATCTGCTCCGTAGGCACTACTACCATGCGGGCCATGGAATCATCTTTTACTGCGCAGAAGTTGCTGAAACCTTCGGAGGGATGGACAAATATTTTTATTCACCCGCCTTATGATTTTAATATCGCCGATTCACTTGTCACCAATTTCCATTTACCTAAAACCAGTTTACTGATTATGACCTGCGCCTTTGCGGGGTACGATCTGGCCATGGAAGCTTATAAAAGAGCCATAAAAGAAAAGTACAGGTTTTTTAGCTACGGTGATGCGCTGCTGATAATTTAAAGATGGAAAAACCTAAGGTTAAGATTAAAAGTTTCGAAGCTGTCAATTCCTCAATTCCGGCGTGAATCTTCACATTGATCTCATTATCACTCCAGCCCAAACATTCCCCGGTTCAGTTGCTGCAGTATTTGTGCTTTGTATGCAGCAGGAACCAGCAGCGATATATTATGCGGGCTGCCGCCATAAGATACCATTCTTACCGGTATGTTCATAATGGAGCCAAACAGCTTTTTTACCATATCCTCTGTTTGTGCGATCTGATTACCTACTACGGATATGATGGTTTGATTCTTATCTACTTCTACTGTACCAAAAGGTTCCAGTTCTTTCAAAATACTATCGAGGCTATCTGCATTATCAATTGTTATTGAAACAGCTACTTCGGATGTAGTAATCATATCAATCGGTGTTCTGTATTTTTCAAACACCTCAAATATTTTTCTAAGAAACCCATAAGCTAATAACATCCGGCTGCTCTTGATGCGGATGGCAATTATATTATCCTTTGCTGCCACAGCTTTCACTCCCACTGAACCTGCTTCTTCGGTTATCGTAGTGCCTTTTGCTTCCGGCAGCATGGTATTCAGCAGTTTTACGGGGATATTATACTGCTGTGCCGGCCAGATAGAGGCCGGGTGTAAAACTTTGGCGCCGAAATAAGCCAGTTCCGCCGCCTCATCAAAACTCATCTGTTCAACCGGAACAGTTCTCTTTACACCCCGGGGATCATTGTTGTGCATACCGTCAATATCCGTCCATATTTCGCAAACAGACGCATTGATTGCTGCTGCAATCAGGGATGCAGAATAGTCGCTTCCTCCCCTTTTCAGGTTATCCACTTCTCCCTTTGCATTCCGGCAGATATAGCCCTGTGTAACAAAAAGTTTTTTATCCTTTTGTTTTTTCAGTAACTGGGTAAGTTTGACCCTGATGCTGCCGATCTGCGGCTCATCATACTGGTCGATGGACATAAACTCCAGTGCCGGAAGCAACTGGTGCGGTGTCCTCTGCTCCTCAAGGTAAGTACAAAATAACCTGGTTGAAAGCAGTTCACCCTGTGCCAGTATATCCTTGCTCAGCGCTTCGCTGAAAGAAATCTTCAAAATGATATTCAGGAATTCAAAATGCTCTGCTACTATTGCCTTTGCTTTTGCAACTGCTTCTTCTTTTTTCACCAGATCATTTATAAATGCCCGGTAATGGGCTTCCAGTTTATCAATTGATTTTTTTGCCGATTGCCTGTCGCCTTTTGCAATGTAATCCCCGATTTCCACCAGCACATTGGTGGTACCCGACAAAGCAGATAATACAACAATCACCGGTTCATCCTGCCTGGTCACCAGTGATACAATATGGTGCATACCTTCCGGCTTACCCACACTGGTGCCGCCGAATTTCATTACTTTCATTATTTTGATAATTTAATGGATATATAAACCGGCAAGCGAGTCAAAGATAAGATTCAGTAGTTTGCCTTTATAAAATTAGTGGAGGGGTATGTTAAATTTTTGAGCTAATCTCTTTAGATCATCAACTACAACATCTAATAACGGTATGCCGTTTATCATTCTTTCTTCTTCAAACTCCCTTTCCGGATCACCGGGAACCAGCACTTTTTCTTCGCCGGGGATGGTTTTGCAATTACGAAAGCCCTGAATCCAGTGATCCATTGCATCCTTGAATTCTTTTGCCGGACGAAATGCATCCACCCTCATTGCGCCTAAAAAATGACCAATTCCTTTTCCCGGTTGCTGTGCAGGTATGGGTACATAGGCAGGGAATGGCGGCACCCATGGCGCATAATTGGCGCCACTTAACAAAGCAGAAAAAACATCCACAATGGCGCCGAGTGCATACCCTTTGTGTGAACCATGTTCCCTGTCACCACCCAACGGCAATAAGGCGCCTCCTTTCTTTAAAATATTGGCATCGGTGCTGTGGTTTCCGTCTGCATCCTGCACCCAGCCCAATGGTGTATCCGCATTTTTCCGCTGCAATATTTCCAGTTTGCCATTCGCAGCAGTCGTGGTGGCAAAATCAGCCACAAAAGGCGGTTCTTTACCCGCCGGCACTGCAACACAGATCGGATTTGTGCCCAGCATTTTATCTACGGAAAAGGTTGGAGCAACTAAAGGACTTGCATTCGTCATCGCCATTCCGATCATATCATATTCCAGCGCCATCATGGCATGATGCGCTGCAATGCCGAAGTGATTACTGTTTTGCACACTTACCCAACCGGTGCCCGCCTGTTTTGCTTTTTCAATAGCAATCTTCATGGCAAAAGGCGCCACCACCAATCCCAGCCCGCTGTCGCCATCTACAACGGCTGTTGACGGGGTTTCATGAATTACTTTTATATCAGGTGTTGCATTTACCCGTTTCACTTCCCAAAGACGTACATAACCCCCTAATCTGGCTATACCATGTGAATCTATTCCCCGCAGATCGGCAGATAATAATGCCCTGGCAGCAGTTTCAGCATGTTCATCACTGCTACCGATTTTTTTAATAATCAAAAAAGTAAAATCAAATAATTGCTGATAGGAAAACAGTTGTTCTGGCATGCAACAAATATAAGCCCTCACTTCAATTTCATTGCATCCGCATCCCATTTAATCACTTTCTTTTGAAAATAACTTTCATTACAGGCCAGACATGGAGCTGCGGCCCGAAAACCAAAGACCGCATCTTCCACCACCGGCTTTCTGGTTCTTAGTGATTCAAAGAAATTGATGAAATGGTCATAGCGGTCATCATAACTTTCCGGCGGAGCATAGGTAATGGCGGGTAAATCCGGCACTATTTTTTCTCCGGCAGTAAATTTTTTATTGTATTGTTCCAGGATTTCTTTTTGCATGGCAGCAGGATACGTATCCAGCGCATCCCATCCGCCGATATTTGGCGCTTTGGAAAACTTATTGCGCCGGATGGTAAAATCATTCCAGCCAAAATCAATAACACCTTCGGTTCCATAAAATTTCACTTTGCCGCTTTCCACTTTTTCAGCGCCACTGGCCAGGTTTACCTTTAGTAATACCTGGAAAGCGGGATGTTCTTTTGTGGCCTTGTATTCCATCACTCCCGTCATTACATCGGGCACATTACGTCCGTCCTTCCAGTAACTCAGATCGCCTGTGGCAAATATTCTTGAAGGGCCTTTTGAATCTGTAAGAAAATGAATGCCGGACAATAAATGAACAAACAGGTCGCCTGCCACACCGGTTCCATATTCTTTATAATTACGCCACCAGAAGAATCTTTTTGCATCAAACGGAGTACCGGGATTTTCTTTCAGGTAATTTTTCCATGCGATGTTATTTTTATTCGCATCCAACGGCATGGTGTATTTCCATGCACCCAAAGCAGTATGCCTGTCAAATGATGCTTCAATACAATTCAACTGGCCAATCTCACCTGCTTTGTATAATTCTTTTGCCTTAGCATACGCAATACTGCTGACCCGCTGGCTGCCTACCTGGAATATTGCTTTGGTCGCTTGCTGAACCTTTATCACTTCCCATCCCTGCGACAACTGATGCACCATTGGCTTTTCACAATAAACAGCCTTACTGGCTTTCATGGCGTCAATAGAAATTTTATCATGCCATTGGTCGCTGGTGCAGATGATGACAGCATCCATATCTTTTTTAATCAGAACCTCTTCATAGAATTGTGTAGTGAACAATGATTGACCGTGTAATTCTTTAGCTCTTTCCAGTCTTCCTTTGTATAAATCACAAACAGCTGCTAATTCAGCTCCGGGAATTTGCAAAACCGTTTTTGCATTGCGGCTGCCCATGATGCCGAAGCCGATAATGCCCACACGGATTCTATCATTGGCCGAAATTTTTCTTTCATAAGCCAGAATAACTTTTTCCGGGCCCTGGCCTGCCAGGGATGATAATGGTAGTGCCGCCGATGCGGCGCTTAACTGGTGGATGAATTTTCTTCTTGTTGACATAATCTTATGTTGTGGCGGGCTATCCCACCCCTCTCGTAAAATTCTATACATGCAACCTCTGCTTCCCCTCCAAGGAGGGGAAGCAGAGGTTGCAATGTTTAATCCAACTTTCTGATTTTGCTTTTATAAAATTCAATATTGTTCCGCATGTCTTCCATATTATTATATTCATTGGCTTCATATTCCATGGAAACAACACCTTTAAAATTTTGACGCTTCAGTTCTTTCAGCACAGTGGGCAGATCACAAACTCCCTTGCCAAATAAAGTATCTTCTGTTTTTACATTATCAAACTCTTTTACATCTTTAAAATGCAGCCCCCATATTCTCCCTTCTAATTTTTGCAACCCCTCCATAATACTCACTCCATTTCTTGCCCAGTGTCCGATATCCGGCCAGGCGCCGATATATTTTCTTCCCTGCATGGCTTTAAGTGTGGAGTCAGGATGCCAGTAATGGCTGGCGGGTTTGGGATGACAATGCAGCGCTACTTTCACTTTATACTTTTCTGCCAGCCTGTTGAATTCGTCCAGGTCTTCCCATTCGGGTTCGGCTGTGATGAACGGAATCTTCATCTTTTGAGCAAATACAAACCATTTTTCAATACCCTCCCTTGTTTTATAATGTTCTTTGACCAATACACCCATCGCCACAATTTTTATGTTTCTTTTCTTCAGATATCCCAGTATCATTTTTGGGGTAGGATCGGGCATATCCGGGCCAAAGGGGTAAACTGCATTTTCTATTCCCCAGGGTTGCCACGGATATACTTCCAGATACTTAACTCCAAGACTATCGGCTTTATTGATTGCCTGGTACAATGGAAATTTATGAAATGTCCATGTCTGAATAGCCAATTGCCAGTCTTTTTGAGCAGTTACACAAAAAGCGGAAAGCAAAAAGTAAAAAATCAAAAAATGTTTTCTCATAATTAAAATTCACTGTATTTAAATCCCATTTTGCCGTTTATGTCCATCGGCAGGTTCTTACTGCCGAAAAGTAAAATACAATTGTCCAGCATGACACATAGCTCTTTTCTTGTAATAAACCTATCCGGGTTAAAATCTTTTAGCCCCCAACTTTCCCAGTAAGGTTTCAAATCCTCAACTGATTTTGTTAAAGCAAATTCTTTTTTCCGCCAATAATTTAATCCCTTAAGTTTACCAAATATCATAGAAATCTTTTGTTCATTTCCAGGAGGAAGCCATCCATAACTTTTTCTGGTGTATTGAAATAATCCATATCTGAATTCTTGCCCCATCACCAAACTATCCGGATAAAAAAACATCTTATTCGCCCAGCCTTCCGCTTTTCCCTCTCCTTTTAAAATACCTGTAGCACTCACTTTCTGTATCGCTTCCCAATGCGGGTCATCCGGCTTCACATCCGCAAAAGGCATCAGGTAAGTCTTTGCTTTCAGCAGTTCTTCCTGTACCGTTCTCACCGGCACTTCTCTTATTTTCTTTTTCAGTTGTACCGCCTTTGCCGCCAAAACACCGGCCGCTTGCCCTGTCAGCAAGACAACCGGTTGCAATCTTGTTGTTCCGTTTACTATATTGGTCACCGATATTCCTTTTTCACAAACAATCAACCCGTCAGTTTTCTCCGGTATCAATGTTCCCATCGGCACATTGTATGCAGGTATCGGTGGAAATTCTATCTCCGGCACTTTGCCCGGGTAGCGGGCATGGTGATGATCCACCGGGTAATCACCCACTGCTATGCCGGTTCTGTACAAAGTATAGTCATACGGATGCTTAATATGGTTGATATTCATCCGCACCACTCCTTTCACTCTTCTTCCCTCCCGGTTATATGGTATTAAAGCCATGCCGCCGTCCAGTTCATCATCGGCAAGGCCAATATTTTTCATTCCTAATTCCGTTTGCATAAAATAAATAAACCCGAGTGTATGATTCTTCGTCAGCTCATAACTCTTAACCCTCGACTCTGAACTCTCTTCCACCACATTCAGGTAAATATCATTGCCAAACGGCGGCCAGTTGAGCATATACTTATCCTGCTGTGCGCCGGGACTTCGGGGCAGTTTTCCATAGTGCAGCATTTTCATTTTGTCACCATTCCATGGCTTCCCTTCGCAAGGGGCATCAGTACAGGTGCAATAATATTTTTTTGCATCGTAGCCATCCGGCTTTGCAATGGTTTTATCAGCGCCGGGACCATTATCCTTCAATACGGCTGCCCATGTAAGGTCCTGTATGATATTATTTTTCTCTCTTGCTTCTTTTTCTCCGCATATGGCCGGGTCATCCATTCCCAGGTCATAAGCAGCGCCGGTAGCAGCAAATACATCGCCGAGCTCTGTTCCGTCAATCACTACTCCGGCTTTTATTTTTATAGCCTCGGTATTATCTTTTTTTCTGAGCGTGGCGCCGGTTACTTTGTTCCCCTCTTTCCCTACCGATTCAAAATCATACCCGAAATAGACCTTTAAATTCTTTTCCTTGGCTGCCCAAGCCTTAAAAATGCTGTCACCTACTTTTGGCTCAAAGTTGGTATTGCTAACCCAGCCAGTATTAAGGCGTTTTCTTCCGTAATGTTTGTACAAGGCCTGCCGGAACTCTTCCCACATACCACTTGGTAACTGGTCATTTCCGTCTGTGCAACTTACTCCTGCAGCGGTGAGCATTCCGCCCAGCATGTTCGTTGGCTCCACCAGTATTGTTTTTACCCCCAATCTTGCTGATTGTATTGCAGCAGCCGTACCACCTACCCCGCCCCCAATCACAAGAACTTCCGTTTCGGTTGTTATAACTTTTCGCTGGGAAAATGCAACAGATGCCAAAAGAAAAAGAGGGAATAGACAGATTTTTGTCACCCGTTCAATTTACAGCTTTCACGCTATAAAATAAAAATGTCCCGTTGTTTACGGGACATTTATCTGAATTGTTTTACATACTCAGAATGGCAAATCATCCACCGGTTCCGTAATATCACTTGGCGAAGGGATATTACTGTTCGGTGCAGAAGCTGCAGCTGTGTTTTGCTGATAAGAGCCGCTTCCGCCTTCACCCCGGCCGCCCAGCAGTTGTACTTCCCTTACCCGAAGTGACAATGAAGCGCCGGGTGTGCCATCGTTACGCTGGAAAGACCTTGCTTCGGGCTGACCCTCCACATACACCTGTTTGCCTTTGGTAAGGTACTGGGCCACGGCGGTGCGGTCGGTCCAGTAGGCGCAATCCACCCAGGTGGTTTTTTCCTGCTGGTTGCCCTGGCTGTCTTTGTACTTTTCGGTGTGGGCCACAGTGAAGTTGATAACATTTTTTCCGTTGACTGTGTTGACCGTGCAATCTTTCCCAAGATTTCCGATCACCTGCATTTTAATCATAGTGCTCAAATTTTAAGTTGACGTAATTGAATTAAGACGGGCAATTTAGGATTATTTGTCCAATCCTGCTAAGACATTTAGCACCGGAATCTTAAATGTGAATAAATAATCCTATTCTTCCGTTCTGGCTGAAGCCGCATCAATGATTCTTCCGAAAAATATGGCATTCATGAATAGCTTGGCGCCCCCCAGCCAGAAAGCCCTGAAGTTCGGATTATCGGCAATACTGATCACCCTTCCGTTTCCAACCGTGTTCACTACTACGGCTGCTGAGTTTTTAATCGCATCAAGGTTTTCTTTGCTCACCCATCCGCTTTGCAATGGTTTGCTGCCGTAATAATATGGTGTAGCGTATGGATTTTTACTTTTCTCCATAAATACTTTGTTGGCTTTAAAAAGGCTCACTGTTTTGGTATTGTATCCATACGCCAGCGGATGCGCCAGATCAGCATCAGCGCCGAAGATGGCGCCATTCATCTGCTGTGCCCCGTCAATCTGCTCCCGGTCGGTGTAGGAAAGTTTTTGTGTACTGTCAACCGGTAATCTGGCCCTTTTGAGTTTTACATCGGTAATACCGTTTTGCGAAGCCCAGCTGACGGCTTCTTCGGTTAGTATCAGTGTGCCGCCGCTTTGCACCCATGTTTTCAGTTTGTCTTTATTGATATCGGGATAGTTGCCCCCCACCATAATAATGGTGTTATATTTATTCAGCTCCACCCGGTTGAAAACAGAAGGTTCCAAATGAGTGGATGGAATATTCATCCGCTGATCCAACAGGTGCCATACTTCGCCGGCATCGGTGGCATTTACTCCCGGGCCGGTTATCAGGGCGATGGAGGGCTTGGTAATTACTGCAAATTTTGAAGAACCAAGATCAATGCCTGCTGTCGCACCTCCAGTCTTCACTGCATATATTTTCAGCCGGTATTTTTCTGCAACAGTATTTATTTTCTCAGCAATAATCTCTGCATCATCTTTCTGCATCGAAACCGGGATAAGAATGGTACCATAATCAAATTTCTTTGTAACCCCTTCAATCGGTATTTCAAAACTATTGACAGCCACTTTTGCCAGTAAGCCGGCATGACTCAGCTCATATAGCGCTGCTGGGGCATTGAACTCATCCCATTCCATCAAATAGCCATAAGATGATTTTTTGCCGGTTGCTTCACCACGGGGAAATAAAACTTTATCTATAATCTTGCCATAAATACCGGGGCCAATACTATTTATTTCCCTGAATGGAATTCCAAAAGCCAGCGGCATAGTCCAGCTTGTTATGTCATAAAACAAACTATCATTGTAATCTGACTGCCTTTCAAATATTGTTTTAATAAGAGTTTGTTGTGGCTGATTCAAAGAAACTATAAAAGCACTGCCTCTTTCAAACTCTTTATCTTTCCATGTCTCGAATAAATCCCTCACTTCTATCTGGTGACGCTGCAACATTTCCACAAACAAAAGTGTTTTCGTAATGTCATTCTTATCTCCAAAAACATATCCCTTTGGCAAGAGAAGTATTTCACTTTTCTTATAAAACTCCCGCTGCCACTCCAAAAATTCCTTCCGCAATACCTTCGCCCCTTCAAGTGTTGATAAAGCCGTTACAAACTGGTTGCGGATGGTAAAGGGAAAACTCAGCAGCCCGTTATTGGTTTGCTGCAAATGTCCTCTTGAACTCGCCTGCTCAAATAAAATTCCGATAGCTCCGTTAATGTCAGGATAAGTGGAACCCTTGCCGTAATAAAAATCATCATAATTCTCTTTGGTGAAATACAGTGAGCCGATGCTGTCCAGATATCTTGCATGAAATTTGCCGAGTTTGGCCGTTAGTTCCTGGTTTTTTTCCGGCGTCAATGGATTTACCCTTGAAGGCACCCCCGGCTGAAAGAAAAAGGTAGCATTACTGCCCTGCTCATGATGATCGGTTAAAACATTCGGCTTCCACAGGTGGTACCACTTCAGCCGGTTCTGGCTTTCCACATGCACGGCAGGCAGCCAGTCTCTGTTTAAATCAAACCAGTAATGATTGAACCGGCCGCCGGGCCATACTTCATGAAACTCTCTTGAATTAGGGTCACTGACCAGGTTTTTGCTTTTATGCTGATTAGCCCAAGTGGAAAAGCGTTGCAGGCCGTCAGGATTAAAAGATGGATCAAAAAGTATAACCACATTTTCCAGCATTTCCTCAATTTGCCTGCCCTGTGCGGCAGCGAGATAATAGGCGCTCAGCAGCGAAGCATTGGAGCCGCTGGCTTCATTGCCATGAATGGAATGGCCGATCCACACCACCACCGGCATGTTATCAATATTTACTGAGGCAGATTTAGCCGGATCGCTCAGCAGTAAATGCTGTTGCCTTATTTCTTCCAGTTTCTTGTGATTACCGGGTGATGTTATTATCAATAAAACCTGAGGGCGGCCTTCATAAGTATAGCCCATTGTTTCGAATTTTACCCTCTCTGGTGCTGCCTGCGCAATGGCTTTCATGTAATTCACCAGCCGGTCATGCGTAACATGCCATTCCCCTACTTCATGATAAATAATGTCTTTGGGTTTGGGGATGGCGGGATTATAAGAAACATCTTTGGGCAGATAATAGTTTAAATCCTGGGTAATTGCATAATTGCAAATAAGAAAAAGACCACCAGCAAAAAGAAGTTTTCTCATAGCAAGAAGTTGATTTATATGGGAAGATAAGACAATAATTACCTCATTTCGAAATCGGCAAAAAGGCAGATTGATTGTATATTTGCCGTTCAGTTTTTTATGAGTAAAAAAGGAAAAGTATTAGTGGCTATGAGCGGCGGTATTGACAGTACCGTCACCGCTTTGATGCTTCATGATCAGGGTTATGAAGTAGTAGGCATTACCATGAAAACTTGGGACTACGCCCATAGCGGCGGAAGCAAAAAAGAAACCGGCTGCTGCAACCTCGATTCATTTAACGATGCCCGGATGGCGGCCGTACAGCATGGCTTTGCCCATTACATACTCGACATAAGAGAGGAATTCGGCGATTTTGTGATTGACAATTTTGTGGAAGAATACCTGGCCGGCCGTACCCCCAACCCCTGTGTGCTTTGCAACACACATATCAAATGGCGGGCATTGCTGAAAAGGGCTGATGCGCTGAACTGCGATTATATCGCAACCGGTCATTATGCAAAAATCCGTCAGCATGATAACGGCCGCTATGTTGTCAGCAAAGCTGTTGACGACACCAAAGATCAAAGCTATGTGCTTTGGGGCCTGCAGCAGGATTTACTCAGCAGGACTTTATTGCCGCTTGGCCCATATCGCAAAACAGCAATCAGGCAAATGGCACATGACTACGGCTATCCTGAACTGGCAAAGAAAAATGAGAGTTATGAAATCTGTTTTGTCCCTGATAATGATTACCGTGGTTTCTTAAAAAGAAAAGTGGACGGGCTGGAAGAAAGAGTGGCAGGTGGAAATTTCGTTGACAAGATTGGAAATATCCTGGGGCAACACAAAGGCTATCCTTTCTACACCATCGGCCAGCGCAAAGGGCTGGATATTGCCCTGGGTCGCCCGGTATTTATAACAAAAATTGATCCTGTTACCAATACCGTGATGCTTGGCGATGAAGATGACCTGGAGCAAAATGAAATGATGGTGAGTAAAATCAATCTGATTAAATATGATACCATCACACCGGGCATGGAGGCTGTAACGAAGATCAGGTATAAGGATAAAGGGGCATTGTCCAATATTTACTATGAGAACGGAAGCATAAGAGTTCGTTTTTATGAGCATGTCAAAGGCATTGCCCCCGGTCAAAGCGCCGTGTTTTATGAAGGGGATGATGTGGTTGGCGGCGGCCTTATCCAGCGGAGTGAACTCGTTTAAAATCAGGCAATAAAATAGAGGAAAAGGCGTTTTTTAAACGGGGAGTTTTCGTTCCCCGTTTTTGTTTGTAGCTTTACTTGTCCACCGGAGTTTTAACGAAGGTGGAATAATCCGAATACCCTGACAAACAATATTTAACCGGAAAAACATCTATCCGGGAAAGCAGAAAAACCACTGATGAAAATCCTGGCTGTTCCCTGTTTTTTTGTGCTGGCCATTACTACTCTTATAATGACGTCATGCGACGAGAAAGAAGAATTTACACATCTTCCCATAAAAGATGGTTTTAGCTGGAAAGGCAACCGGTACCTGCCGAATGATCCTTATGGCCCGCTTTACAACTTCAGCAATGATGATAACATGGGGGATTGGGATTTTTATTACAACGGAGGTCCCGCCTCTTTTACCTACCGGGGAAATAATTACAGCAATGTTTACTCAGTAGAACATATTGACGAAGCATTTAATGTCCCTATTACCAGCCCTACATCCTACGCCGCCAGAACCAAGTCAGTGGACAAATTCAGCAAAGGAATCGGATTGGTGTACCGTGAATTTGAAATCTGGGAATACCAGCCCAATACCGGCGGCTCCGGCGGCCCTTATAAAACCGGGTTCGGCATCACCATGTGGATGATTGATCATAATTAATCAGTGCATAATTGTAACTTTGAAGGATAACCATTTACATGAAAAGATTTTTACTCCTGATTGCCATTACATCAGTAACTGCTTACTCAGCACAGGCGCAGTTTACCCGGTATATAGTTAAGCTTAAAAACAAAGGCAATAATCCTTTTTCACTCAGTAATCCCCTGGCTTACCTTACACAAAAGGCCATTGACAAAAGAACCCGTTATGGCATTGCGCTTGACAGTACGGACCTGCCGGTAACCCCATCCTATGTTACCCAGATCAGAAATGTACCTAATGTAACCGTACTTAACGTTTCCAAATGGCTTAACTCCGTTACCATTCAAACCTCCGATGCCAATGCCATAACAACCATTAACGGGCTGCCCTTTGTACAATCTGTATCCGGTATTGCTGCCAGGAGCAGCGGAAGAGGAAACACAGATAAGTTTGAACAGGAGGAGCCCTTCATTCCTTCCCCCAATCGCCTGGAGGGGACTGCTGCTGACTATTTTAACTATGGCACTGCTTCTTATAATGAAATTCACCTGCACAACGGCGAGTTTCTGCATAATATCGGTCTCAGGGGCCAGGGTATGACCATTGCCATGCTGGACGCCGGTTTTTTTAATTATACGGGCCTTCGTTCTTTTGACAGCGCCCGGATTAACGGGCAAATTAAAAGCACCTGGGACTTTGTGTCCCGCCATGCCAGTGTTACTGAAGATCATCCGCATGGAATGCAGTGCCTCTCTACCATTGCCGCAAATATTCCCGGTCAGTTTATAGGTAAAGCACCAAAAGCCGATTTTCACCTGTTCAGAACAGAAGATGCAGCTACTGAGTACCCCATTGAAGAACACAACTGGGTATGCGGGGCCGAAAGGGCAGATAGTCTCGGATGCGAAATTATATCCTCATCACTTGGCTACTATGACTTTGATAATGCAACCTTTAATTATGTTTATGCCAATATGAACGGCAATACAACCATTTCGGCAATCGGCGCCGATATGGCGGCCAAAAAAGGAATGATGGTTTTTAATGCGGTGGGTAATGAAGGCGGCAATGCATGGCGTTTTCTTATCACACCCTCTGACGGGGACAGTGTGGTGGCTGTAGGCGCCGTAAATGCTGCTGGTGTTGTTGGCGGGTTTTCCAGCTATGGCCCCTCGTCTGACGGCCAGATAAAACCCGATGTGGCATCCGTTGGTGTATCCGCATTAATACAATCAACTTCCAATACGGTTGGAACCGGCAATGGCACTTCTTTCGCCTGCCCTAATATGGCAGGACTTGGCACCTGCCTTTGGCAGGGTTTCCCGGAATTTAATAATATGAAGATCGTTAATGCCCTGAGGCAGGCGGGTCACAGGGCAACTAACCCAGATGACCGGGTGGGATTTGGAATCCCCAATATGAAACTGGCATTCTCCAACCTGCTCGTTGATTATGCCATATCGTCTTCTTCAGTAAATAATTGTCGTGTTACCGTCAGCTGGAACAGCAAGGATGTAAGCGCCATCCGATATGAAGTAGAAAGAAAGGCTCCGGGAGAAACCAATTATTCTAAAATTGGTGATGTTGCTGCACAGACCGGCGATATACTGGCCAACAGAAGTTACCAGTTCAATAATGATCTTACTGCAGGTTCATCGGGAAATTTTTCTTACCGCATCCGGCAGATCATTGATACCGCTGCAGCCACTTTTACAGCTGTGTTCATAGATACAAGCCAGGTTACTGTTTCCACCTGTACAGTTACGGCAACCAATGATCCGAATGCTTTTAAAAGACAGGTTTGGGTGCAGCCCAATCCCGTAAATGACAATACAGCAATCCTGGTAGTGGAAACATCCGACGCCATTCCCAATATGACGGTGGTGATCTATGACGGTAAAGGAAGTGCTATGATGCGTTTCAACGAATCAAAGGGTACAGGCAAAAAGACATTCAGCCTGCCAGTAGAAAAATTATCAAAAGGCAAGTACTATATTAAAGTACTGAAAGGAAATAAAACCATAGGCACTGCAGAAATGCTCCGGCTATAACGATTTTTTCAGCAAGGCAGCAAACATTGTATCAGCTTTTCCTGCCTTACCTTCAGACAGGTTATCATAACCTTTTAGCAATTCCATCTTTACAAGCTGAAGATGGAATTGTTCTTTAATAAACGAAACAATTTCTTCGTTCTCCTTTTTAAAAACGGAACAGGTGATATAAAGGAAGAACCCACCGGGAGTCAGGCAGGTAACAGTATTTGATACAACCTTTTTCTGAAGATTTGCATAGTATTCAATACTGTCGTTGTTAAAATAGCAAAGTTGTTCGGGAGTCCGGCCCCAGGTTCCGCTTCCTGTACATGGGGCATCACAAATGATCAGGTTGAATTTTGCATCGCCTCTGAATTTTGCAGGCCTCTTACTCAGATCCGCCAATACTATTTCATACTTTGGTATCCCATGTGCACTGAACCTTTTCTTTAGATTTCGCAATATCGATTCCCTGCTGTCTGAAACCGTCAGATCCATTTGCTGGTAAATATCATACATCAGCAGGGACTTGCCGCCGCTGCCTGCACAGCAATCCCATACGGAAATAAAGGGCAGATGGAGGCTTTCCGCTGCAATCCGCATGAACTCGCCGGTTCGCTGAGAGTTCAGGTCCTGTATCATGGCTTCATAATCCAGCGCCAATACCTCACTAATCTTTGATGCCGATGGAAGCGCAAGGCAATTTTCCGTTACTTCTTTGAAAAAAATATTTTTTTGCTGAAGTTTGTCTTTCACAATTGCCCCGCAACCATCATCCCTGAGCCTCAAGAATACATCGGGCCGGGCGAAAAAAGATGCACAGAATGATTCGTAATCTGTTCCTTCGCTTAATTCTTCCTGCCACGGGAAAACAGACGCAAGGTCATAATTTAAAAGTTTAAGTTTCTCATGCAGGGTCAGCCCGGTGTGTGGGCTCCATTCAGGTTTTAGTTCTGTAAGAATTTCATCCGGTGAAATTGCACATAAGAATAAACCGGTCAGTATTGAATTTTCATCTGGTTTGCAGGATCTGAGTTTAGCAGTCCGGAAATAAGAATAACAAAACTGCTCAATATACTTCCGGTCCTTTGAACCGAATTTCTTTTCTGCGGCAAACCATTTTTTCAAATAAGAGGAAAATGGTTCTGTTCCATTATAGGCTAAAAGAATTGATTTAGCAGAATTCAAATAAGAATGAAAACGACTCATTCTGCAAATTAAGAAACGAAAGGCCGATACAGTAAACCACAAAAACGATTACTGGTAAAAATATTTTGTGGCTGTAATTGCACCTCCCGGGGTCCGGGTTCCGTATGAAGAATCTGGTTTGTTATTAGTGTGGTATTTATAGGTGTAATCCATGGTAAAATCCTGCGACGGATCAATGGTATTGGTTAAAACAGTCCGTGTGGCATTGTTGGCGTTGAATAGCCCTGTGCGGCCTAACAATATGGCTTCTTGCAAAATAATAAGCGGGTTAATCTTGCTGTCAAAAGTAAACGCCTGGGCGGTTGCCGGCGATAAAGGTCCGCCCGGGGCGGTAGCAGCATCCTGGGCCACAGTTACCAGGTTTTTGCCATCAGCAGTATAGGTATAAGTGTTTTTAAGAACCAGTATCGGGGGTAGTGGGATAGGTAAGCCTCCAATCTGCAGGTAATGCTCATCTGCCGTTATTCTTCCGTTGGCATCATAGGTATAAACAGCACTATCAGTTACCGGAAAGCCCGGCACCGGTAAATTAAAAACTGCTGAAGTATATTTTGATGTGCCGGTGTTGTAATTATAGCGGGTAACAACACTGTCAATACCCAGTAAAACCAGGGCTGCCGCTTTTTGAACCGTGGTAGTAATAATACCGGCGCTATTCCTGTTAATGATAAGGTCATTGTCATTTATACCGGCCCCAACTTCCGTGGTTTTTTCTCTTACCAGCCTGCCGGAAGCATCATAGGTATAATCAATCTGCGTGGTATCGGTACCGGTTTGTGATTTTATCCTGATCAGTTTTTCAGTAGTGCCTCCGCCGCCGGTGCCCCAGTCAATCTCTTTTTGGCAGGCGATGAACGTCAGTACAAACAGAAAAGCGAGGGTAATAATGATGTTCTTTCTCATAAATACGCAATTAAAGCTCCAATAATGTTTTTACAGGGTCCTTGCCCATCAGCAACTGTTCGGGGTTTTCCAGCAATTCTTTCACTCGAACCAGGAAACTTACAGATTCCCTTCCGTCAATAATCCGGTGGTCGTAACTCAGCGCCAGATACATCATCGGCCTTACGACTATCTGTCCGTTCACCACCACTGGTCTGTCCTGTATTTTATGCATGCCCAATATAGCACTTTGCGGAATATTGATAATAGGCGTACTCATCAACGAACCAAATACGCCGCCATTGGTAATGGTAAAGGTTCCGCCGGTAAGTTCTTCTGTCGTCAATTTGCTGTCCCGGGCTTTGGCGGCCAGTTCAATCACTTTCTTTTCAATTTCTGCCATGCCCAGGCTTTCCACATTACGGATTACCGGTACGGTTAATCCTCTTGGAGTGCTTACTGCAATGCTTATATCCGCATAATCATGGTAAACTAGACTGTCTCCGTCTATATATGCATTTACTGAAGGCCACTCAGAAAGAGCCAGGGCACAGGCTTTGGTAAAAAAGCTCATAAAACCAAGACCCACCCCATGTATTTCTTTGAATTTATCCTTGTACTTGCTTCTTATATCCATAATCCGGCTCATATCCGCTTCATTGAAAGTAGTGAGCATGGCCGTGGTATTTTTGGCTTCTACCAGTCTTTGGGAAATGGTTTTCCGCAAGCTGCTCATTTTCTCACTCCGTACGTTCCGGCTAAAGAGTTCAGCGCCTTCAAAAGCCTTCTTACCGGGATTGGACAGAGCTGCCAGCACATCATTTTTTAAAATTTTGCCTGCGGGGCCTGAAGGGGTTACAATCTTTGGGTCAATCTTTTTATCCTCAATAATGGCAGAAGCAACCGGGCTTGCCTTGATGCCGGAATCGCTGGCCGGCAGTTCATTGGCCAGGGCAACGACGGGGGCGGCTGAGGTAGTTTTCGCTGCCTGTTTCTTTTTGGATTCTTCTTTTTTCCCTTTTGGTTTTTCTTCTGTTTTTTCTTTACCGTTCCCCGAAGGTTTTGCAGCCGATTCATCAATACTGGCCAGCAGGTCGCCTATTTTAATCGTATCCCCTTCGCTGATATTTCCAAGTTTAATAATGCCTGACTGTTCGGCATTTACTTCAAAAGTGGCTTTTTCGCTTTCCAGCTCAGCTATCACCTCGTCTCTTTCCACAAAATCTCCGTCCTTTTTATTCCATTTCAGCAGGGTCACTTCATTGATGGATTCGCCTACTGCTGGGACTTTTATATCAATCATAGATTCCTGTTTCAGGTTTAAATGCTAAATGCTGTTTCAATCAGCTCAGCCTGTTCTTGTAAATGCACTTTATTGTACCCGGTAGCGGTTGATGCCGATGCCTGCCGGCCTATTATTCCAAAATTAATTGACTTCAGATTCATCTGCAGAAATGAGGCAGCCCCCATATTTAGCGGCTCTTCCTGTACCCAGAACCAGGTGGCTTTCCTGTATTTATTATACAATGCCTCCAATTGTTTGTAAGGCAGCGGATAGATCTGTTCTAAACGAATTATGGCGATATCTGCCCGTTTTTCCTTATGCTGCTTTTCAGCAAGGTCAAAATACATTTTGCCGCTGCAGAGAAGCACTTTTTTTATTTTGCCTGCATCGGCCATTTCATCATCAAGTACTTCTTTAAACCCTCCGGATATAAATTCATCCATAGAAGAATAACTGCCCGGATGCCGCAGGTTGGCCTTCGGTGAAAAATTAACCAGCGGCTTTCTAAAAGGCCACGCCAGTTGTCTTCTCAGGGCATGAAAAAAGTTGGCAGCAGTGGTTATATTCGTCACTATCATATTCAGTTCAGCACATAACTGCAAAAATCTTTCAATTCTTCCGCTGCTGTGCTCAGGCCCCTGCCCCTCATAACCATGGGGCAATAAAAGGGTCACCCCGTTCATCCGGTTCCATTTCTGTTCTCCGGCTGCTATAAACTGGTCAATCATCGTTTGGGCGCCGTTGGCAAAGTCGCCAAACTGTGCTTCCCACAGCACCAAAGTGTTGGGGTTGGCCAGCGCATATCCATATTCAAACCCAAGAATGCCGTACTCACTTAGCAGCGAATTATATATTCTGAATGTACCGGTTGCACCCGGAATATGGGAAAGTCTGTTATAAGGTTTTTCATTATTTTCATCCCGCAAAATGGCGTGCCTGTGAGAAAAGGTTCCCCTTCTCACATCCTGTCCGCTCATCCGTACATCTTTCCCGTCCAGCAGCAGGCTTCCATAAGCCAGTAACTCGCCGGTGGCCCAGTCAACTTTTTTCCCGGTTTCAAACAGTTTTATTTTATCCTGCAATATCTTCTCCACTTTACCAAGTGGTTTGAAGTCTGCCGGCCTCCCGATAGCTATCGGGAGCATCAATGCATCAAATACTTTCCGGAAATTTTCAGTACTGATTGCTGTTACCGGGGATTGGTCGAAATCACTGATGTTTGCTTTCCGGAGTTTTTTCCATTCCAGTTCCGGCGGCTGATAATGATAAGGCAAAGGGTTTTGTTTTACTTCATCCAGTCTTTCCTGCAAATCAGCCCAGAATTTTTTCTCCATTTCCTTTGCCAGTTCCTGTGCACCTGCCTGTCCGGTAGGCAGGTCCGGTTCCCCGTTTTCCAGCAAATATGTTATATATACTTCCCTCGGGTTGGGATGTTTGTCAATCAGTGCATACAAATGCGGCTGAGTGAATTTGGGGTCATCGCCTTCATTGTGACCATGCCGGCGGTAGCATACCATGTCAATAAACACATCTGAGTTAAACTCCTGCCTGTACCGGGTGGCGATTTCGGCCGCTTTTACCACAGCTTCCGGATCATCTCCATTTATATGAAACACCGGTGCCTGTATGGCTGCAGCAAGTGAAGTGCAGTAGTCAGAACTCCTGGCATCATCAAAATCGGTAGTAAATCCAATCTGGTTGTTGATGACAAAATGAATGGTTCCCCCGGTGTAATAACCTTTCAGATAACTCATCTGCAGCACCTCATACACAATTCCCTGTCCGGCTATGGAAGCATCGCCATGAATGAGTATAGGCAATATTTTATCAAAATCACTGTGATACATTACATCAGCCTTGGCTCTTGAAAATCCCACCACCACAGGGTTTACTGCTTCAAGATGTGATGGATTCGGCATCAGTTTCAGATGAACAGTTTTGTTATCCATTGTCTGTACCTCGCTTCCATAGCTCATGTGATATTTTACATCGCCGCTCCCCATCGTCTGGTCCATCCTGGCCGTACCCTCAAACTCGCTGAATATTTGTTCATAGGTTTTACCCATGATGTTGGCCAGCACATTCAGTCTTCCCCGGTGAGCCATGCCTATCACCACTTCCTGTACCTCATTTTCAGCAGCCGTATTGATAATGGTGTCCAGTGCAGCAATCGTTGTTTCACCTCCTTCCAGGGAAAATCTTTTTTGTCCCACATACTTTGTGTGCAGGAATTTTTCAAACATAACGCTCTGGTTCAGCTTTTCCAGGATCCTTCTTTTTTGGACCAAGGGCAATGGCTTCTGCATGGTATGTTCAATGGCATGTGTAAGCCAGTCCACTTTCTTTTGATCGCTGATATATTTAAACTCAAATCCGGTATGCTGTGCATAGCACTTTTCAAGATGACTTAAAATGTTGCGGAGTGTGGTGGTGCCAAGTCCAATTAAGTTCCCGACCCGGAATTCCCTATCCAGGTCTTCCTGACCAAAGCCGTAAAAAGAAAGATCTATATTGGCGCCCCTGTCTTTTCTTTCCCGTATGGGATTGGTTTTGGCAATCAGGTGACCTTTATTCCGGTAGCCAAGAATCAGACGGTAAGCCCCAAGCTCTCTCATCCACCCTGCATCCGTCAGGTCTGCATCCGTAGTTATGGGCTTACTTCCTGCGGGAGAAGCTGTAACAGCAGGTGATGTGTTTTTACCGTTTCCATTCGCAACGGCATGACTTATGGCGAAATCAAATCCTTCAAAAAATTTCCGCAGTTCCGGGTCCACACTTTCCGGGTTTTTTACAAAATCCCGGTAAAGGTTTTCAATAAATGCCGGAGAAGAGTTTGTTATGTAAGAAAAATCCTTCATGAAAAGGAGCTATTTGAAAACTTTATCGCTTAGGGGTCACAAATATCGTTTAAAAAACCAGAAAATATAGGCTCATTTTGAGTGATTTATGCAGTACCTGAGGGCGTCACACAATTATGTTGTTGGTGTACAAGAACTGCCATAAAAAATCGAATTAAATAGCTGGATATTTGGCGGTTTACACACTCAACCCTACCTTTGCCGTCCTTAAAATTCAGATTAAGAATGGCTAACCACAGCGCTACAAAAAAAGATGCACGGCAGGCTGCCAAACGTCGTGAAAGAAATAAATACTATGGCAAAACAACCCGCAATGCTATCCGTGAACTGAGGGCCTTAAAAGGCAAGGAAATGGGTGAAAAATTCCCGGAAGTAGCTTCTATGATTGATAAACTGGCCAAGAGAGGCACTATCCATAAAAACAAAGCTGCCAACTTAAAAAGTAAGTTGGCCAGAAAAGTGAACGCTGCCAAATAACACTGTTCAATAATTTTATCAAAGGCATCCCCTTCTGGCGGATGCCTTTGTATTTTTATACTCCAACTGTTTTTTATGAGAAATATCCTGCTATTAACCTGCATCAGCTTTGGCATTGCCTCATTTTCCCAGGGACCTCTCACCCGGTTCGAGCTTTCCGGGGGCTCACAAACCCCAACCTATTTTGAAATAATTGACTGGTGGAAAAAACTGGATGCCCAATCCCCCTATATTAAGATGCAGCCAATGGGTATGACGGATGCCGGTTACCCGCTGCACGTAATATTAGTTTCTTCCGATAAAGACTTTAATGTCGCTTCATTAAAAAGGAAAAACAAAAGAATCATTCTGATTAACAATGGTATTCATCCCGGCGAACCTGATGGCATTGATGCCAGCATGTTATTGGCAAGGGATATCGTTTCCCCTCCCCCAGGGAGGGGCAGGGGTGGGCTTATCTTACCAGACAACATTGTGCTGGCCATCATACCGGTTTATAATATCGGCGGGTGCTTAAACCGCAGCGCTGATTACCGGGTTGACCAGAACGGCCCTGAAGAATTTGGTTTCCGGGGCAATTCACAAAATCTTGATTTGAACCGTGACATGATAAAATGTGACTCAAAAGATGCAAGAGCTTTTACCGAAATATTTCATTTGCTCGACCCCGATGTATTTGTAGATAACCACGTCAGCAACGGGGCCGATTACCAGCATGTGATAACCTTACTCACCACCCAAAACACAAAATTGGGTGGAGTAATGGGAGAATACCTTAAAAATGAATTCGAGCCGGCGCTTTTTAATCTGACGACTGAAAAAGGATTTGATCTTGTTCCTTATGTAAATGTATGGGGCGATTCGCCTGACAATGGCTGGCCTGAATACTGGGACAGCCCCCGCTATGCCAGCGGTTACGCCGCTTTATGGCATACGTTTTCATTTGTCCCTGAATCACATATGCTGAAGCCCTATGATCAAAGGGTAAAAGCTTCTTATGCATTAATGCAGTCTTTTGTTGAATTTACAGCCCGTAACAGTGAGAGAATAAAACAACTCCGGGAGCAAACAAAACTCGAAGTAATAACACAGGCGCAATTCCCCGTTAAATGGACGCTTGATAAGTCAAAATTTAAGGAGGTGATCTATAAAGGTTATGCCTCCGGAAACAAACCCAGTGAAGTGTCCGGATTATCAAGATTATATTACGACAGAAACAAACCTTATGAAAAGCCTGTAAAAATATTTAATTATTACCCGGCGAAAGAGTTCGTCAGCAGGCCAAAAGGTTATATCATACCGCAGGGCTGGTGGAAAATAATTGAACTGCTGCGTCTAAATAAAGTTCAAATGATACAACTGAAGAGAGACACGACCATTGAAGTAGAAGTGTACAAAATTGAAGATTACAAAACTATGCCCCGGCAATATGAAATGCATCATCTTAACAGTGATGTAAAGGTCAGCGCCGGTGTTAAATCAATCAATTTCAGAAAAGGCGACTGGTATATTCCGATGAACCAAGTTGCAAACCGGTTTCTTATAGAGACACTGGAGCCTCAGGCTGAAGATTCTTACTTTGCCTGGAATTATTTTGACGCCATCCTGGGACAAAAAGAAGGTTACTCAGCGTATGCCTTTGAGGATATTGCAGCAGATTATCTAAAAAAGAATCCTGCCCAGAAAGAGAAATTGGAAAAACAAAAAGCGGCTGACTCAGCTTTTGCAAAAAACGGAAGGGCACAATTGAATTTTGTTTACCAGAATTCCCCCTGGTTTGAGCCGGCTTATATGCGTTATCCTGTTTACAGGGTGAAATAATCAGGTTGTAGTTACTTTGCGGCTTTCTGTTGCATTAAATAAATACCGCCCAAGAAAAAAACCAGCCAGTAACACAAGCACCGAAATATAACCCACCCATTCATATCGTACCAGCTTGCCATTTTTCTCTTCTGAAATAATATAGCCTGCCAGTAAAGAAGCAGCGCCTGTTTCAAGATGCTGTACACTGCTGTTAAGGCTCATAAAGCTTCCCCGCTTATCAGAATCCACCACATTGCTCACCATGATTTGAGAGCTCACAGCCCGCCCTGTAGCCAGAATAAACCAGATAGCAAAAAAGGCAAGCACTACTGAAAACGGAAGGGCAGGCAGATTAGTAAGAAGTATGACCATTATGAAAGAAAGCGGTACGCAATAACTGAATACCGTCAGTTTACCCACCCTGTCAGAAAGCCTTCCCAGAAAAACTGCCGCTGCAAAGGAGGCTATGCCCCCAACTAGGTAAACAAGTGGTATTACTGATCTTGAATATCCCTTATTAAATTCCATGTAGGGATTGATAAAAGGGATAATCAGAAAATGGCCCATCATTATCAGGCCCGAAAAAGCAATGCAAGACCGGTTTGTCTGTCTGTAACTGTTGCCTGTAGTTGTTTCAGCTTTTTCTCTGCATGGTTATTATTAAGATGTCCCTTTACAGCTGGAAGATAAGTAAGGCAAAGAGGTAAAAGTGCCAGTGCAATGCCCGCTACAAGTAAGAAAGGAACATGCCAGTCATCTTTAAAAATATCAACAAGGTATAGAGAGAAGGTAACGCCTACTGATGATGCAATAGCAAAGGCACTCATGACTGCACCCATCGCTGCACCCCTTCTTTCATAAACAAACAGATCGCCAATAATAGATAAAATCTGCCCGCCAATGATTCCGCCGAAAATCCCGGCAACGATCCTTGAAAAAAGCAGAAAATAATACGAATTGGCAAAACCGCAGGCAGCAGTCCCGATAATAAATCCGGCGTATGTAACAAGCAATAACCTCTTCCTTTCAAACCTGTCCGCAAAAAGTGAGATTAAAATACCCGAACAGCAGGCGCTAATGGGATAGGATGCAACGAGCAGGCTGAATTCTTTGGGAGAAATAATTAAAATGTGGCATCAGGTAATTTCCCAATGGCATCATGATCATAAAGTCAAGGATATGGGTAAAATTCAATGAAGCAAGAAGAGTAATAATTATTTTTTCTTTCCTCGACATGAGTTGAAGGTAAAAAGTTTCCGGTAATAAAAAAGCCCCGACAAGATTGTCAGGGCTCTTAATAAATATGGCAGCTACCTACTCTCCCGCATTGTGGTGCAGTACCATCGGCCATGAGGGGCTTAACTTCTCTGTTCGGTATGGGAAGAGGTGAACACCCTCGGCAAAACCACCATAAGACGTTTCTCATTTCCCTCTCCTTCAGGAGAGGTTAGGTGAGGTAATAAAATTACATATTGGAAAATGTTAGAGAGTATCTTTCTTGTTTTGCTCAGCCTTTTAAGGCAGAGTAAAAAAATTAAAGCGTACGGGCAATTAGTACTACTCAGCTTTGATGTTACCACCTTTACACCTGTAGCCTATCAACGTCATAGTCTTTGACGGCCCTTAAAAGTAAACTCATCTTGAGGAAGGTTTCACGCTTAGATGCTTTCAGCGTTTATCCTGTCCGTACATAGCTACTCAGCATTGCACCTGGCGGCACAACTGATACACCAGCGGTACGTACGACCCGGTCCTCTCGTACTAAGGTCATGTCCTCGCAATTTACTTGCGCCCACCACAGATAGGGACCGAACTGTCTTGCGACGTTCTGAACCCAGTTCACGTGCCACTTTAATCGGCGAACAGCCGAACCCTTGGGACCTTCTCCAGCCCCAGGATGTGACGAACCGACATCGAGGTGCCAAACCTCCCCGTCGATATGAGCTCTTGGGGGAGATCAGCCTGTTATCCCCGGAGTACCTTTTATCCTTTGAGCGACGGCCCTTCCATGCAGAACCGCCGGATCACTTTAGCCGACTTTCGTCCCTGCTCGGCTTGTGTGCCTCACAGTCAAGCACCCTTTTACTAATGCGCTCTTCGTACGATTACCAACCGTACTGAGGGTACCTTTGCAAGCCTCCGTTACTCTTTAGGAGGCGACCACCCCAGTCAAACTACCCACCATGCACTGTTTCCCGTTAGGGATTAGATTCTAAATCAAAGAAGGTTGGTATTTCACCGACCGCTCCACCCTACCTGGCGGCAAGGCTTCATAGCGTCCCAACTATCCTACACATCCGTAATTCAAAATCAATGCAAAGTTGTAGTGAAGGTTCACGGGGTCTTTCCGTCCCGTGGCGGGTAACCGGCATCTTCACCGATACTACAATTTCACCGGGCTCGTGGAGGAGACAGTGTTCAACTCATTAGACCATTCGTGCAGGTCGGAACTTACCCGACAAGGAATTTCGCTACCTTAGGACCGTTATAGTTACGGCCGCCGTTTACTGGGGCTTCAGTCAGGAGCTTTGACTTGCGTCGAACACCCTTCCTTAACCTTCCAGCACCGGGCAGGTATCAGGCTCTATACGTCATCTTTCGATTTTGCAGGGCCCTGTGTTTTTGTTAAACAGTTGGTTGAACCATTTTACTGAGACCTACCGAAGTAGGTACGCTTTATCCCGAAGTTACAGCGTCAATTTGCCTAGTTCCTTCTCCACGGCTCACCCAAGCGCCTTAGAATATTCATCCCGTCTACCTGTGTCGGTTTGCGGTACCGGCTGCTATACTCGCTTTTCTTGGAAGAACTTTCATCGATGCGCTTCACCCGAAGGATCCACTCAGCTATTCCGTCAGCTTATTCGACTAGCATTCTCCGTCACTTTTAGTGTATAGCAGGCGCAGGAATATTAACCTGCTCTCCATCATCTACCCCTTTCGGGTTTGACTAAGGACCGGGCTAACCCTGATCCGATTAACGTTGATCAGGAACCCTTAGACTTTCGGCGATAAGGTTTTTCACCTTATTTATCGTTACTTATGCCTACATTTTCTTTTGAAACCGCTCCAGCATACGTCGCCGTACACCTTCGATGCAGTTTCAATGCTCCCCTACCGATATACCACGTAAGTGGCAATCATAGAGCTTCGGTTCATAGCTTGATGCCCGATTATTTTCCGTGCAAGACCTCTCGACCAGTGAGCTGTTACGCACTCTTTAAATGAATTGCTGCTTCCAAGCAAACATCCTGGCTGTTATAGAAGTCCTACCTCGTTTGATCAACTTAGCTATGTATTGGGGACCTTAGCTGCTATTCTGGGTTATTTCCCTCTCGGCCACGGATCTTAGCACCCGTAGCCTCACTCCCGGAGATATCTGTTAGCATTCGGAGTTTGTCAGGGTTTGGTAGGCGGTGAAGCCCCCTAGCCCAATCAGTAGCTCTACCTCTAACAGACTTCATAATCCGAGGCTGTTCCTAAAAACATTTCGGGGAGAACGAGCTATCTCTCAGTTTGATTGGCCTTTCACCCCTATCCACAGGTCATCCCAGAACTTTTCAACGTTAATGGGTTCGGTCCTCCAGTTGGTTTTACCCAACCTTCAACCTGCCCATGGATAGATCACAAAGTTTCGCGTCTGCCCCCACTGACTAGTCGCCCTATTTGGACTCGCTTTCGCTACGGCTCCGTTAATTTCGAACTTAACCTCGCCAGTGAGGAGCAACTCGTAGGCTCATTATGCAAAAGGCACGCCGTCATCCCGATAAATCGGGACTCCGACCGCTTGTAGGCGCACGGTTTCAGGTACTATTTCACTCCCTTGTTTAGGGTGCTTTTCACCTTTCCCTTACGGTACTGGTTCACTATCGGTGTCTGAGGAGTATTTAGCCTTACCAGATGGTGCTGGCAGATTCAGGCAGGATTCCTCCGGTCCCGCCTTACTCAGGATACTGCTCGTCCTCATCAATTTTTGTTTACGGGGCTATCACCCTCTTTGGCTCAACTTTCCAGATGATTTTACTTGATGATGATTTCTAAATGCAGTCCTACAACCCTCAAGCGGCACGCCGCTCAAGTTTAGGCTATTCCCTTTTCGCTCGCCACTACTTAGGGAATCACTATTGTTTTCTTTTCCTCCCGGTACTTAGATGTTTCAGTTCCCGGGGTTGGCTCTCTTTCGAGTGTTATACCTTCAGTATAACAGGTTGTCCCATTCGGAGATCCAGGGATATAATGCTTGTGTGCAGCTCCCCCTGGCTTATCGCAGCTTACCACGTCCTTCATCGCCTCTCAGACCCAAGGCATCCACCATGCGCCCTTAGTTGCTTTAAAAAAAAATAGAAACTAGAATTATTATTTCGACGAGTTGAAACTCGTCGAATGAACTTGTAGTTGTTACCCGACCACATTTCTTCAGACCAACCATAAAATGGTGTGATATTTCAAAATTGTGATCGAATTTGTTAGATACTCGTCTAACATTTTATTTTCCAATATGTCAAAGAACTTATCACGTTCGTGAATAGTAGATGTGTTGGGCTTGAACCAAATGATTCACCTGAATGAATCACATCTAAAGAACTTTTGTGGAGGATATCGGAGTCGAACCGATGACCCTTAGCTTGCAAAGCTAATGCTCTAGCCAACTGAGCTAATCCCCCATGGTATAAGCTCATAGCTATAAGCAAATAGCTATTAGCCATTTTTTGAGTAGACCCGAGCAGATTTGAACTGCTGACCCCTACATTATCAGTGTAGTGCTCTAACCAGGCTGAGCTACGGATCTGTATTGTAGCCCCCGTGTACGGATTACTTTTTGTAAAAGAACTAAAATTGAAAGTTAAGGGAAACAATAGCAAGTAAGTGCTTGCTCTAAAAAGGAGGTATTCCAGCCGCACCTTCCGATACGGCTACCTTGTTACGACTTAGCCCCAGTCACCAGTTTTACCCTAGGCGGCTCCTTACGGTTACCGACTTTAGGTACACCCGGCTTCCATGGCTTGACGGGCGGTGTGTGCAAGGTCCGGGAACGTATTCACCGTATCATTGCTGATATACGATTACTAGCGATTCCAGCTTCATGAAGTCGAGTTGCAGACTTCAATCTGAACTGAGAGGAGTTTTTTGGGATTAGCTTCATATCACTATGTTGCAGCCCTTTGTACTCCCCATTGTAGCACGTGTGTAGCCCTGGGCATAAAGGCCATGATGACTTGACATCATCCCCTCCTTCCTCACGTCTTACGACGGCAGTTTCACTAGAGTTCCCAGCGTTACCTGATGGCAACTAGTGATGGGGGTTGCGCTCGTTGCGGGACTTAACCCAACACCTCACGGCACGAGCTGACGACAGCCATGCAGCACCTTACAAATTGTGTATTGCTACAAAGAGAGCTTTCACCCTCGGTCAAAATGCATTCTAGCCTAGGTAAGGTTCCTCGCGTATCATCGAATTAAACCACATGCTCCACCGCTTGTGCGGACCCCCGCCAATTCCTTTGAGTTTCAACCTTGCGGTCGTACTTCCCAGGTGGGATACTTAATGCTTTCGCTCAGACACACACAGTGTATCGCGTATGTCGAGTATCCATAGTTTAGGGCGTGGACTACCAGGGTATCTAATCCTGTTTGATCCCCACGCTTTCGTGCCTCAGTGTCAATATTCGGGTAGCCAGCTGCCTTCGCAATTGGTATTCTATGTCATATCTAAGCATTTCACCGCTACATGACATATTCTGCTGACCTCCACGGTATTCAAGACTGATAGTATCAATGGCAGTTCCCGAGTTAAGCTCGGGGATTTCACCACTGACTTACCAACCCACCTACGCACCCTTTAAACCCAGTGAATCCGGATAACGCTTGCACCCTCCGTATTACCGCGGCTGCTGGCACGGAGTTAGCCGGTGCTTATTCATATAGTACCGTCAGTTGAGTTAGAAAACCCTTTTTTCGTCCCATATAAAAGAAGTTTACAATCCAGAGGACCTTCATCCTTCACGCGGCATGGCTGGTTCAGACTTTCGTCCATTGACCAATATTCCTTACTGCTGCCTCCCGTAGGAGTCGGGCCCGTGTCTCAGTGCCCGTGTGACTGGTCGTGCTCTCACACCAGTTACTGATCGCAGGCTTGGTGGGCCGTTACCCCGCCAACTACCTAATCAGCCGCACTGCCATCTTCAAGCGTATTACTACTTTAATATAAAAGTGATGCCACTTCTATATATTATGGGGTATTAATCCAAATTTCTCTGGGCTATTCCCCACTTAAAGGAAGGTTCAGTACGTGTTCCGCACCCGTTTGCCGGTCGCCATCGAATGTATTGCTACACTCATGCTGCCCCCCGACTTGCATGTATTAAGCCTGCCGCTAGCGTTCATCCTGAGCCAGGATCAAACTCTCCATTGTAAATGAAGTTTGATACTGACATTTAAAATTCTCAAGAGAAAATTAACGTGTCAAATCGAATTTGTTTCGCTTGACTTACCTAAGATTTTATCAAGATTACTCCTGATAAAAGTGCTATTGTTTCCCAACTTTCAAAGATCTTGGCCTTATTTGACCACCCCGTTTTTTTAAACGGGAGTGCAAAGGTAGGCGCCTATTTATTTCTACCAAATTTTGCAGATTTTTATTTTTAAAAACCTGATTGTTTTGGAGTGAAAATCAAGATGTTTTGTGAAGACCTCCTTCGCCTTTTTGGAGCGGACGGCAAAGGTAAGGCATCATTGGCTAACAACAAATTTTTAAGATGCGTTTTGTTCACATTTGTCTCACACACAATACACAAGCCTGATAGGGTAGCGGCCTCCATCTTATAATATTATTTCACAATGAAGAAAATCCTATCTATAAATCAACACTTTAGAGGCCTGTTGATCGAAATATGATGGCTTTTGAAGACTACACCCCGTCAAAATATCCAGAAGGGTAATTAACAGAAATGAGAAACAAGCCCTGAGCAGGAGCAGAAAAACTGGCTAGCGTGCAATCTCTAGCTTCTATAATTTCCCCAAATTTTTTTATAGTGGTTTTTTCACGCCCAACTTTGAGCATTGTAGCAACCAATCCCCTTACCATGCCCCTTAAAAAACGATTTGCCGTGATATTATATACAACGGTATTACCCGATTGTAACCACTGGCTTTTTTCAACTGAACAAATAAACGTTTTGACCTGTGTATTACGTTTTGAAAAAGAAGAAAAGTCCTTATATTCCAATATTATTGCAGCAGCCTCCTGCATCAGGTCTATATTCAGCCGATACGGAAAATAAAAAGCCCTGTCATTCAAAAAAGGGTCTTTGCTGCGGTATATGAAATATTTGTACTCCCTGCTTATTGCATCGAAGCGACAGTGCGCTGCTGGCGGCATTTTCAAAATATTTTTTACAACAATATCCGCCGGCAAAACTGCATTCAGCTTATACAGATGCTTAGATGAGTCAATCTTGCCTGCTTTTTCAACGGGACTCAAATCAAAGTGAAAGAAATTCTGGTGTGCATGCACCCCGGCATCTGTTCTTGAAGAACCCGTAAGTTCTATTTTTTCTCCCACAATAATTTGCAGGGCTCTCTCTACTTCTGATTGGATGGTATTGGCATTATTCTGAATCTGAAAACCACGATACCTTGTCCCTTTGTATGCAACTTCCAGAAAATAGCGGGGCATAATCTAATTTATAGGACCACAGATGGTTTATATTATAACCGCAGCATGGCCTTGAACCTGTTAATATAATAAGCCTCTTTTAATTCTGACTGAAGTGACTGAAAGTTGTCCAGATCAGAAACATAACTATACGACATATCAAAAAACCGGTATTTACCCTCATCGTTCAGGAATAATGTGCTGAGATTCTTCAACTGCCGGAAAGTAAAACATTTGGTCTTAAAATATTTTTTTGCTTCGTTTATCATATTGTCGTCCCCCGTTTCTGCAGCCATTTTCTTTCTTAGTTTAAGGAAATCATTATCATCAGCAATGGCAGGGCAATTATTTTGGATGCCAGTTGTTGTAATTTTATTTTCAACTGATCCGGGTTTCATTTCCTGCTTTTTTACAGTGTCGGCAGGAGCAATATTCAGAAATTTTTTCTCCTCCTTTGGCTCTTCTTTTACTACCGGAAATTCGGTTGATTTTGCAGAATTAGGGATTACTATTTTTATGGTATCAGTTAAGCCATCCGGATATTCATCAGTAAAAACAAGGCCAAAACCCTCTGTGGTTGAGCTTTCTGATTTTCTTTTTACCAAAGACTTTTTGAATTCTTCCGTTACCGGTTTGCTTTCAGGTTGAGGCTGCACTTGTCCGGGCTTGTCAGGTGAACTTACCTTTTCGTTGTTTGTCGCTGTTGGTTGTTCGGCTGCAATTATGTCTTTAGCCGGCTCTTTAATGTCTGTCTCGGCAGTAACAACAGGGGCTGTACCCGCAAGTTTTGCCGTAACAGAATCAGTCTTTTCTTTCTGAATCTCCGGCTTCAAAGAAGTTTCTTGAACGGCAGGTTCCGGTTTTTTCTCTTCTTTTGGCGGCTGTACGGGTCTTTCTTTCAAGGTTGGGTCATCCGTCGCTTTTGAGAGCACATTTGTAAAATCAGATACTTCCTTGTTTGCTGGCCTGACCGGTCCTTCATTTTTTGATACACTCTTTTCAGGCATTAAAACAGTCAGGCTTTGAAGGTTAAATAATCCCCAGCCATTATCCCCAAAATTTTTAACCAGAAAACCATGATCTTTTTTATTAACCGGTACAGTATAGTTTTGTTCAGGCCACTTATTACCGGGGAATCCAAGACTGAATGAATAGCTGCTGTCTTTCAGTTTTGAAAGAATGAGATAACCGGATGCTGTGGAACTCTGTATCTTATTATCCAGTTTTACAAAAAAGGCCTGCCCGGATTCCGTTTGCAGGTAGATAAAATAAACCTTTTGTGACCTGGCCGGGAGTTGGGTTAGCAGTAAAAAAAAACACAGAAAAAATCTGCTCATTGTTACACAATTGAGTGATAAGACAAATTTAATTCAAATATTGTTACTTCATAATGCCGGATCAAATAATCTAATCTTAATGGCTTATTTGACCTGCTCAACATTTGGGCATATCTAGGGTTTATGCCGTGTTCACTTCTGCCTTCTGACACCTGTTTATTTCAAAAAACATTTACCAGCACGGGTGACTGATAATAATGGAAATTTATATAATAACTTTAGGGTATGCGGGATGATGAACCCATAGTTTTTTTTGATGGTGTATGCAACTTTTGTAATTACTGGGTGATTTTTGCCATTAGGAGAGATCGGAAAAAGCAGCTCAAATTCGCCCCCCTGCAAGGTGAAACGGCAAAACGGATCTTACCGGAATATTCTATCAATTTTACCTCACTCAGTTCAGTCATTCTTATTGAAAAGGGCAGGGTCTGGAAGCAATCTTCTGCAGCTATTCGTATTTGTAAACATTTGAACGGCGGATGGAAGTTTTTTTATAGCCTAATAATTGTCCCCAGGTTTATACGGGATTTTTTTTACAACATACTTGCCCGCAACAGGTACAAATGGTTTGGCAGGAAAGAGGAATGTATGGTGCCGACACCTGAGTTAATAGACAGATTTATCCACTGAACTACCGTTTTCATTTCAGTTTTATTGTTCCCTTCATATAGAACACACACTTACCGCCCATGACCACCCTGTCTTTGTTTTGCCGGCAATGTAATGCACCGCCCCTGCGGGAAAGCTGCCGGGCAATCAGTTCCTTTTTCCCCAACTTCTCACTCCAAAACGGAATAAGCTGTGAATGCGCCGATCCGGTAACCGGATCTTCATCAATGCCCGCAGTTGGTGCAAAGAAACGGGATACAAAGTCCACTTCTTTACCAGGCGCTGTAATGATGATCATTTTATCTACTTTCTTCATCAGGGTAAAATCAGGGCGGCATTTTTTTACAGCTTCTTCGCTCATTAACTCCACTATGTATTCCCGGTTTTGGTATACACCGGCGATTTCCGGATTGCCGAGAGAAGGCAATAGTTCAGCCGGATATTCAGTAACCCGTTCAGGACGCCAGGAAGGAAAGTCCAGTTCCAGCATATTTTTCTTCCGGGTAACAGTCAGCAGACCACTTTTAGAGTTAAACACTATTTTTTTCTTTTTTGCCCGTAACTTTTCAAATATCACATACGCAGCAGCCAAAGTTGCATGCCCGCAGAGATTTATTTCCATCGCAGGAGTAAACCAGCGGATATCGTAGTCGGCCTTTTGTGCATCAGAGGAAACAAAGAAAGCAGTTTCTGCCAGGTTATTTTCCATGGCCAATTGCTGCATCAATTCTTCAGGAAGCCATTTTTTTAACGCAATAACTGCGGCCGGATTTCCTGTAAAAAGCTTTTCTGCAAATGCATCGACCTGATAAAGTGTCATTGATTTATCTTAAGCACAAAATTAAAAAAGGCAGCGTGTACAAAGCAGCACAGATGCGCCAAAAATAACTGTATCAGTTTTTCAAGTATCCCTGTAGAACAAAAAAATCCCGGCAGACCGGGATCAAATTACCAAAATCATACAACAGCTCATTGCCCATCTTTGTCTTTATGCTTCTTTTTTTTCTTGTCTTTTTTGCCCTGCTTCTGATCATCGAGGCGGAATGAAACTTTGCAAATAACTCCATAGGAAATTACTTCGCCATTCTTTACATGCACCTTTATATCCTTGACTCACACGGAATCAATATTACGGATGGTTTTGGAAGCTTCTTTCACTGCCTCTTTTACAGCATCATCAAATCCCTTGTCGGATGAAGCGATAAGTTCAATAACTTTTACGACGGCCATGGTTTTGGTTTTGTGGTGAAGAATCGGGTTTGGCCAATAAGTTACTACTATTTTTCTATATTCCAGCAGAACGGTTGACAAATGAAGGAATTATTCCGACATCATTTGCCTGATGACTGTTTGAATTTCTTCCGCATTGGGTTTGCTGAAATAATCACCATCGCTGCCATAAGCAGGACGGTGGGCTTTCCCGGTTATGGTGCGGGGGGCCACATCGAGGAAGCGGTATCCCCCCTGTTCTTCCATCACTTTATTAAACATATGGGCAGCAGCGCCACCGGGCACATCTTCATCCACAAAAACAATACGGTTTGTTTTTTTAAGCGATTGAAGTATGATATGATTAAGATCAAAGGGCAATAAAGTTTGTACATCTACAATCTCGCAACTGATGCCACCAGTTTCAAGTACCTGCACTGCTTCCTGAATAATCCGCAACGTGGAGCCATATGAAACAATGGTTACATCATTTCCTTCTTTAATTATTTCAGGCACTCCGAGAGGTACAGTGAATTCAGTCAGGTTCGAAGGCAGTTTTTCCTTCAGCCGGTACCCATTCAGACATTCAATCACCAGTCCCGGATCACTTCCCTGAAGCAGTGTGTTGTACATTCCTGCAGCCTGTGTCATATTCCTTGGCACACATACATACATACCCCGAAGTGCATTGATAACAACCCCCATGGGTGAACCGCTGTGCCAGATACCTTCAAGCCTGTGGCCCCTTGTACGAACAATGAGCGGGCAACTTTGCTGGCCTGCCGAGCGGTAATGAAGTGTGGCCACATCATCACTCAAAGGCTGAAGCCCGTAAAGAAGGTAGTCGAGGTACTGAATCTCAGCAATCGGACGAAGCCCTCTCATAGCGAGGCCTATCCCCTGGCCTATGATAGTAAGCTCCCGGATGCCTGTGTCGAATATTCGTTGCTCGCCATACTTTTGCTGCAAACCACTGAAACCCTGGTTCACATCGCCAATAAAGCCCAGGTCCTCGCCAAAAGCCACTATTTTGGGGTTGGAGGTAAAGAGTTCATCAAAGAATTTATTCAAGATTTCAAACCCGTTCACCATTGGTGCATCAGTTGCAAACCGGGGTTTTACATCCGGCACTTTTAATGCACTGCGGGGGCCTTCGTTGTACAGAAAAGAATTATAAAGTCTGCAGTTCTCGTTGATGAGGTCATTATAGTAATCTTTTGTCCAGAAGGCGGCATCGGCATTACCTGAAAGCGAAATGGCAGCATGCAGGGTTTTCATTACATCCCTGCGAAGCGGTTCCCGGATGGAGGTAATATCTGTGGCCAGATTTTCAAGTGCGGCTGACTTTTCCGGCAGGGCTCCGGCAATGGAACGGATCAGATCTGCTGTCCGTGTCACCTGTGCTTTAACTGGGGTAATAAATTTCTCCCAGGCAGCTGCTTTGCTGTCACGAACAAAGGATTTCGCATTTTCAGCTATTCCGTTTAATTCTTCTTCTGATGCAAGGGCATTTTCAATGATCCACTCTTTCATTTTTTTAATCCCATCCCACTCCCTTTCCCATTCCAGTCTTTCGGGGCTCTTGTATCTTTCATGGCTGCCCGAAGTGGAATGACCCTGCGGTTGTGTTATTTCTTCAACATGAAACAAAACCGGCGTATGCTCTTTTCTCGCCGTATTGATTCCTTCTTCAAAAACTTCACACATACCTGCATAATCCCAACCTTTTACCTTGTAAATGATGATACCGTTGGTATCATCCGTTTTTTGCATGCCGCTTAGTGCATCAGAAACAGAGGCTTTGGTTGTCTGGTATTTCCTAGGAACAGAAATACCATAGCCGTCATCCCATACAAATATTGCCAGCGGAACCTGAAGTACCCCGGCTGCATTGATGGTTTCCCAAAAATGTCCTTCGCTGGTAGAAGCATCGCCGATAGTCGCAAAGCAAACCTCATTGCCATTATCAGACAGGTTTTTGAAAGACTTTAGCTGTTCAATGTTCCGGAAAGCTTTTGATGCAAATGCAAGACCGAGGGCCCGTGGCATTTGACCCGCAGTGGGGGCAATATCGCCGGAAATATTTTTTAGTTCTGCAAGGTTCAGCCAATGGCCATTTTCATCCACCATCCGGGTGGCAAAATGGCAATTCATCTGTCGGCCTGCACTGAAAGGGTCACGGCTGATGTCGGGGTCAGCATACAGTTGTGCAAAAATCTGCTCCACAGATGCAAGGCCGGCAGCCAGCATAAATGTTTGATCACGGTAATAACCGCTTCGAAAATCACCCGGCCGGAAAAATTTGGCCATGGCCACCTGGGCTATTTCTTTGCCATCGCCAAAAATGCCGAATTTAGCCTTTCCGCCAAGCACTTCTTTCCGGCCTAAAAGACTGGTTTCTCTGCTGATACAGGCCATGCGGAAGTCGTTCAATACCGTGTCCCTGAAGTTTTCAAAAGAGAGTTTTCCGGCATCTGACATAATGGGGGAATTCAGGTTTTCCATTGCACAAAAATAAGGAGAATGGCAGGCCCGGAATTTTTTGTTAAAAAAAGCGATAATAACAGTGCAACCCCTCTGGTAAATGTGCCATCTTTACCGTACATTTGACCTCTCAAACCTGTATGCGCAAATTCTTTTTTCTTCTTGCTTCAATCGCAGCATTTCATCTGGCAGACGCCCAAAACAGCCAGCAGGGTGAAGATGTACTGCAATTGAAAGAAACGAGCCATGATTTCGGAAAAATACCCCAGGGCAAACCGGTTTATTACACTTTTGAAATCGTAAACGCCGGAAAAAGCCCCTTAAAACTGGATGATGTGCATGCAACTTGCGGATGCACCACCCCTGAATGGAGCCGTGACCCGATTGCTCCGGGTGCATCAGTTCCCATTAAAGTAGGGTATAATGCAGCTGCGGAAGGCCCTTTTGAAAAACCAATTACGATAACCTATAACGGAAACCAAAGCAAACTATTAACCATCAAAGGCACAGTGTGGAAGGCGCCGGAAGGTTCAGCACCGGCCAATGCCTCCATTAACCTTTTAAAAAAACAAACTTTTTAAAACTTATAAACCATGAAGAAAATCCTTTTACTCGCAACTGCTTTTATGTTTGCACTCGGCGCTATAGCCCAGCCGAAACCTGATGATGTGATTAAAATGAATGAAGAGACACATGACTTTGGCAAGATTAAAGTGGGTGAACCGGTTACCTTCGTATTTGAGATAAAAAATATTTCTGACAAACCCGTGGTTGTGGAAAACACCAGCGCCTCCTGCGGCTGTACTACTCCTGAAAAACCAACTGAACCCATTATGCCCGGCGCTGTTGGAAAAATAAAAGTAGTGTATAATGCAGCTGCCGTATCGCCATTTACCAAAGACGTATTCATTAAACTGGCGAGCATTGATGCTCAAAAAATTGTTCATATTACCGGAGAAGTACTTTCTGCTGAAGCATATGAAGAATATAAAAAAGGTAAAAAAAGCGGAATTGAGCCCCAGGCGGTAAAACCAGCGGTGAAAGATGAGCATGCCGGCCAGTTAGTACCAACACCAAAAGCAAAAACAACAGCAAAACAATAATATTATTTCATGCTTTTAGCCAGGCCTCCTTTTGCAGGAGGCTTTTTTGTCCCCTTTGATGTGACGCATTATAAAGTTGTGTTTTCATGACAAAAGGAAATGCCTGGTTTTCAAAAAGGTTATTATGCACCTGTATCATTCTGGCATGAATCTTTTTGCTTTTCTGAAAAACCAGCGGTTATGGCAACTAACCTGAAAAGTGTAGGAAGCCCGGACGTATTGACTGAAAACATGCTGACAATACATCAATTTCTCCGGGAATCCTATGAAAAGGCAAGGCAGGGTCTCCAGGATGGTATTTCCTTTTTTAAGGAAGAACTGAATATGATCCAGTCAAAGACCCGTGAGTAGGTTAACCGGATACTGCCGCCGGGCATGAATTTTATCAAAAGTTCTGAGCCTGGTTCCCCTGTATGGTAATTGTCCGCCATGCCTCTTGATTTTACGGTGTCTTCCCTTGCGCCAAACATGGCCTCGCCTACCAGCGTGGTGCATTTACTGAGTGGAAATTTCTGCGCCAAAGAGCTGCCGGCCATAAAACCTGATACCAAAGTGAGTAATAAAACTTTCTTCATCCTGATCTATTTAGAATTTAAAGCCGAATATAGTGCGGTTTGGGTTGTAATGATATACCGGGCAGAGGGTATATCAGGTAAACCCCTTTCACGGTTTTGAATCAATTTGGCATTTGCTGCCATTAATCTTTATTTTTGCCTCCCCTGAAGGAGAGGTGCCTGAGTGGCCGAAAGGGCCGGTTTGCTAAACCGTTGTACGGGCTTAAACCTGTACCGAGGGTTCGAATCCCTCCCTCTCCGCCCTGCCCTCCATAGCCCTGTCTGCCGACAGGCAGGTTTAGCGACGGAGGGCCTTATTTTTTAACGGAATTAAAAAGGAAACAACATTGCGGCTGTAGTTTACATAGCCGCCAGTTGAACTTTTTGCTGGAGTTCCAGCACATTTTCCCTGAATACGCCGTCGGTATCCATCAGGTCTTTTACCGTTTGACAGGAATGGATAACGGTGGTATGGTCACGGCCGCCGAAATGTTCACCAATTGTTTTAAGTGAGTTTTTGGTAAAGGCCTTGGCGAGGTACATAGTAATCTGGCGGGCCTGAACGATTTCCCGTTTACGGGTTTTTTGCAGCAGTTTGTCGTAAGGCACATCAAAATATTCGCAAACCATCTTTTGAATGGTTTCGATAGTTATTTCTTTACTGGATGATTTGACAAAATTGCGTAACACTTTCTTGGCTAAATCAAGGTCAATTTCTCTCCTGTTCAGCGAAGATTGTGCCAAGAGTGATATTAAAGCCCCTTCCAGTTCCCTTACATTATTACTGATATTATAGGCAATATACTTCACCACTTCTTTCGACATCTCAAGCCCGTCATTTTTCATCTTCTTTTCCAGTATTTCAATGCGGGTATCATATTCAGGAACCTGCAGATCGGCACTCAACCCCCAGCGGAAACGGCTGAGTAATCTTTCCTGCACGCCTTCCAGGTCTTTGGGAGATTTATCAGAGGTAAGCACTAATTGTTTATGCGACTGGTGCAGGTGGTTGAAAATGGCAAAAAAAGCATCCTGCGATTTTTCGGCCTTGGCAAAAAACTGCACATCATCCAGTATCAGTACATCTATCAGCTGGTAAAAATGAATAAAATCATTAATGGCATTGTTCCGGCTGTGATCCATGAACTGGTTGATGAACTTTTCAGAACTCACATACAATACCACCTTATTCGGAAGCAGCCTTTTTACTTCATTTCCAATGGCCTGTGCCAGGTGGGTTTTACCCAAACCCACTCCGCCATAAATTACCAGGGGATTAAAAGAGTTGGCACCCGGTTTTTCCGCTACTGTTTTGCCGGCGCGGCGGGCCACCCGGTTACAATCGCCTTCCACAAATGTTTCGAATGTATAGATGTGGTTGAGTTGCGGGTCAATCTGCATTTTTTTGAGACCCGGAATAACGAAGGGATTTTTTACGGGGTTATGTATGACTAAAGGAAAATCCATTTCGTTATTTGAAAATGATTTGAATCCCTGTCCGCTTACATCCATGGTAACAGGTTTGTTTTTGCTGTTGCCACTGTCAACCATGATGCGGTATTCAAGCCTTGCCTCTTTACCCAATTCCCGCTTCAGTGTTTTCGCTAATAAATTTACGTAATGTTCTTCGAGATACTCAAAAAAGAATTGGCTGGGAACCTGGATGACAAGAACATTATTTTTGAGTGATACAGGTTTGATGGGTTCGAACCAGGTTTTGAAGTGCTGCCATTCCACAATGTCCCTGATGATCTTTAAGCAATTGGTCCAGATTTTTTCAGCGTTCTTCTCCATCAGATTAGTAAGCAGTTTATGTCGGGTTAACTATAGTTGTTCTGGTTAAACCGTCCAAAAAAATCTTCACACCAAATCAATAAAAAAAGTTGGACGGGATGGCGAATATCACCAATTCTTTTATAAAAAAAAATTTTTACCCGCCTGTTTTTTGTGAAACAGGAAGATTATGATTTTTGACCATTTTTTTCCCTGAAAATTTGGAAAATTCAAAGTCCAGTCTCCCTAAAATAATACCGGCCCAGCCTACCTGGTTTACTATAACATCGTTTCCGTTTTTATTCTTATATTTTAGCGGTTCATCCAAAAAAGTATGTGTGTGCCCGCCGATAATCAGATCAATATATTCTGATTCCTTTGCCAGCACTTCATCGCTCACTTTTTTATCGCTGTATCTGTTTCCAAGATGCGATAAACAAATTATCATATCACAGTTTTCCGTACGCTTCAGGATGTTTGCAGTTTCGTTTGCCTTTTGAACCGGATCAAGATATTTTGTGGCGCCAAACAATGTGTCAGGTATCAAACCCCGGCCTTCAATGCTCACACCCAACACGCCGATTTTTAATTTACCTTTTCTGAAAATTTTATACGGCTGTGCTTTATCTTCCATCGGTGTGCCGGAAAAATCATAATTGGTCACCAGCATCGGAAAGGTTGCATGCTTCGTTAACTGCGCTGCCAGATTTTCCATACCTGCATCAAAATCATGATTGCCGATGGTACAGGCATCATATTTCATTGCCGACATAGCTTTGATTTCCGGCTCACCTTTATAAATATTAAAGTAAGGTGTGCCCTGGAAAAGGTCTCCTGCATCCAGCAGTAAAACATGGTCTTCTTCGGCCCTTATTTTTTTGATTATTTCCGCCCTTGCAGCTATACCACCCAATCCCTGGTTTCGGCTTCCGTCCAACGGAAATGCCTCCATCCGGCTGTGGGTATCATTTGTGTGTAAAATGGTCATTTTCAACGGGCTGAGGTATTCCGCAGCCTCCACTACAGAAGGACCGGCCACTACCGCCCCCGCTGATAAAGCAGCCTGTTTTATAAAGCTTTTTCTACTGAGCATAGCTAACTCTGTTTTCCAGTCTGGCATTAATGTTTTTGCCCTCGCTTTTCAGTTTCCTGATATAGTCAAACAAGGCATCCCGCATCAGGTATCCATTGGTTATTTGCGGCACAGTTCTGAGCATTTCCGCATTGTCGCCACCATTGGCCACAAAGTCTGAATTGACTGTTGTATACGTTGCGTCAGGATCAAGGGGCTGGCCGCCAATCATTACATTCGCCGCTTTTTTACCTGTCTGTCCGGCAGGCAGGTCTTTTATCTGCAGGGTGATCCCTGCAACCGGCCATCCGCCTCTTGATGCTGTAAGATCGAGAAACTGTTGCAGCACATCACCCTTTAGCTTTTGAAGTATCAGCAAATTATCAAAAGGCATCAGTTCAAAAATTTTTCCGGTAGTAACATTGCCGGCGGGTAACTGCGTTAGCCTCATTCCTCCAAAATTTAAAAAAGCGGCATCCACTTTGGTATTATATTTTTCCCCGGCCATGATGAGGAAAGCATCCGCCATAAAATTACCGAGTGTGCATTCAGGCTGCTTTTTGTCAAGGCTGATGTCGGCTATTCCCACCACATCATTCATGGTTTTATTTACTTCCTCGCTGTAAGGCCGGAGAAATGCCCGCATTGCCGAATCCTGTGGCCGGGTTTCATTAACCCTGTACGACTGGTATTGCAGTGATTGGGTTTGATAAACTGTGTTGCAGGAAATCCCAATAAGCAGGAAAAAGAGGATAACAGGTATGGCGAACGGATTTCTTCTCATACGTTGGTGGCAAGTTTGAAGGTATAATATTTTGCCGCTGCAACAAAGAATTCTCCAAATTAAATAACCAAATTTTCTTTGCATCTTTACAACACCTTATTTCAGGATAAATACCTGACCATGCAAAGGACCTTTACATTTACACTGCTGCCCCGGGAGGCCGCAAGTGAGGCTGTTATAAAAGAATGTATTGCCGCTGCGGCAGCCTTTCCGGCTGCTGCCGTTACAGGTTATCATATCCTGAAACATTCCATTGATGCCCGTGGCAGACAGCCCCGGGTTCAAATTTCCCTTAATGCCTTTATTCATGAGCCTTTTCGTTACAGAGAACTGATGCCATTTAATTTCAGGGATGTAAAAAAAGCGCAGCGCAGGGTTATTATTATCGGAGCCGGACCTGCCGGCCTGTTTGCCGCCCTTAAGCTAATTGAATCGGGCATCAAACCTATTATACTGGAAAGAGGAAAGGAGGTAAGGGCAAGGCGGCGTGACCTCGCAGTACTGAATAAACATGGCGAAGTGAACCCCGAAAGCAATTATTGCTTTGGGGAAGGCGGGGCCGGCACTTACAGCGATGGAAAACTCTATACCCGCAGCACCAAGCGGGGCGATATCAACCGTATCCTGAATTTGTTTGTTCATTTTGGCGCCGGTGAAATGATCCTGTATGAAGCCCATCCCCATATTGGCACCAATAAACTACCGCAGATCATTACTGCTATCAGGAAGCAGATTCTGGATTGCGGGGGCGAATACCTGTTTGAGAAAAAAGTGGTTGATTTTATTATTGAGAATAATGAAATAAAAGGTGTGAAAACCGCTGATGGCGGTACTTTTGAAGCCAATGCAGTCATCCTCGCAACGGGCCACTCCGCCAGGGATATTTTTACCCTGCTGCAATCAAAAAAAATACTGATTGAATCAAAACCATTTGCACTGGGAGTAAGGGTGGAGCATCCCCAGGCTATCATTGACGCAGCGCAGTACCATTGCGCTGTCAGGGATAAATACCTGCCACCCGCCGCTTATAACCTGGTACAGCAGGTGGATGGCAAAGGAGTGTTTTCCTTTTGCATGTGCCCCGGTGGCATCATAGCCCCTGCCACCACTTCACCCGGTGAACTGGTAGTAAACGGCTGGAGCCCTTCCAAACGAAATAACCCCTATGCCAACAGCGGGATTGTAGTGGCCATTGAAGAAAAAAACCTGCCTGCCGGACAGGGAGGCTGGCTGCTTTATAAGAAATATGGTCCGCTGGCGGCCATGTATTTTCAGCAGGAAGTGGAAAGGAAGGCCTTTAAAGCCGGCGGAGGCAAATTTGCAGCTCCGGCCCAGCGGCTGGCGGATTTTTGTGAGAATAAATTGTCTCCTACACTGCCGGATTGTTCTTATCTGCCGGGTATTAGTCCGGCGCTGTTAAAAGAAGTGCTGCCTGCCTTTATTTATAAAAGCCTGCAGCAGGGTTTTAAAGAATTTGGGAAAAAGATGAGCGGATATTATACCAATGAAGCTGTGGTAGTGGCCACAGAATCAAGAACCTCTTCTCCCGTAAGAATACCGAGAGACAAAGAGACCCTCCAGCATTCTCAAATAAAAAACCTGTATCCCTGCGGAGAAGGCGCCGGCTATGCCGGCGGTATTGTAAGCGCTGCCATGGATGGAGAAAAAGTGGCAGTGCAGATGGCGTTATCAACCTGACGGCTTACGGCCTGTATGTGCAATTCACCCCGTAAAAAAGATCATTCACCTTTTTCCTTATGTCAATTCATCAGGAGAACTAATTTTGACTAACAATACCAGAACATGGCATTACTCGAACTTCAGCACCTGAAAAAATATTTTGCTTCCCAAAAAGCGGTGGATGATATCAGTTTTTCCGTTGAGAAAGGACAAATATTCGGACTGCTGGGACCCAACGGCGCCGGAAAAACAACCCTCATCCGCATGATTACCGGCATTTTTTACCCCGATGAAGGACGAATCATTTTTGACGGGAAAAAATTTGAACCGGTTAACGACGTTTCCATGATCGGGTATATGCCGGAAGAAAGGGGACTATATAAAAAAATGAAGATCGGGGAGCAAACCATATACCTGGCGCAATTAAAGGGCTTAAGCCGGGCTGATGCGCAGGCACGGATTAAAGAGTGGTTTGTAAAATTTGAAATGGAAAGCTGGTGGAACAAAAAAGTAGAAGACCTCTCCAAAGGCATGAGCCAGAAACTGCAGTTTGTCACTACCATCCTTCACAACCCCAAACTGATTATATTAGATGAGCCTTTCAGCGGGCTTGACCCGGTGAACACCAACCTGATCAAAGATGAAATATTCAAACTGGCGCAAAACGGCTCTACGATCATCTTCAGCACCCATCGTATGGAGCAGGTGGAGGAAATCTGCGATCATATCGTACTGGTGAATAAAGGGAAGAAGATACTGGACGGCTCCGTTACACAGGTAAAACAGGATTTCAAGGAAAACCTGTTCAGTATCGGCACCAGCCAGCTGCCTGCTGGTAACGGGCATGCTCCGTTCGATGTAGTTGGGGCAAAAGACCATGCTTTGGTTGTACGCATCAGGGAAGGAAGCAGGCCAAATGATGTATTACAGTTCCTGCTTCAACAGGGGGCCAGCATTCAGTCATTCAATGAAATCCTTCCTTCTCTCAACGATATATTTATAAAACTGGTGGAAGGAACACCCACAGCCCGGCAGTTTCAGACGGTAAAAGCATAATTCAAGCATAAAATATTTCTCATGCACAAGATATGGCTCATTATAAAAAGAGAATACCTGACAAGGGTCAGGAAAAAAACTTTTATTATTTCTACCCTTCTTTTCCCGTTGCTCTATGTGGCATTAATCTTTGGCATGGGCTATATCGCAAAGGAAAGTGTACAGAACCTGAAAATAGCCGTTATAGATTCATCCGGGTACTTCTCCGAATCCATGGTGACCAGAGAAAATAACGCAGATAAAAGTTCCTCCTTAATTCTGATAAAGAATAGCCCTGAGAAAATAATTGCAGATTATAAAACAGCCGGGTATGATGGTTATATTGTCATTCCCCCCATTAACTGGAAGGAAGGAACAGACAGTTTATTTTTTAAGTCGAATAAATCATATGGCTCATCTGCAACCGTATTAGTTGAAGCAAAACTTAACCGGATTTGGAATGAAATCAAAAATGACAGCTTACAGATAGATGCAGACAAGCAGAAGATTCTTCTTGCCAGCCATCTTGGGTTAAAATCAAAAAATATTAAAGATGCAAAAGCAAATGCCAAAACAGCCGAAGGTATTGGGTATGTTGCCGGGCTTCTTATTTATTTAATACTTCTTATCTATGGCTCGCAGGTAATGATGGGTGTAATGGAAGAAAAAACAAACCGGATTGCCGAAGTAATCGTTTCATCCGTCAAGCCTTTTCAGATGATGCTGGGAAAGATTTTGGGTATCGGTCTGGTTGCCCTTACCCAGTTTTTTATCTGGATTGCCTTTGTATTGGTTATTTATAATATTGCCAAAGCCACAGGCTCAGGCGGTGGCGCAGCCAATGCCATGGTGGGGCAGATGCAAAATATGTTTTCCAGCGTGGATGTGCCGCTTATTTTATTCTGCTTCGGGTTTTATTTCCTGGCAGGTTTCTTTTTCTATTCTTCCTTATACGGGGCCATTGGCAGCGCAGTAAACGAAGATATGCGGGAGGCGCAGTCGCTGAGTTTTCCCATCACTATGCTGGTCATTCTTTCTATTGCCCTGATGACTTCTACAATCTCTAACCCCACAAGCCCGATAGCTGTATGGGGCAGTATCATTCCTTTCAGCTCACCCATTGTCATGATGGCCCGGGTTCCGTTTGGTGTTCCCAACACGGTACCCTGGTGGCAACTGGGACTTTCGATGCTGATGCTGATACTGGGTTTTATCTTTACGGTATGGTTTGCCGGCAAAATTTACCGTACCGGTATCCTGATGTACGGTAAAAAGCCAAGCTGGAAAGAAATGCTGCGCTGGGCTTTCAGGAAGAACTGATTTTCGGGCATCAATTTATTACAACTCCCGAAAAAGGGTTTATTTGTTAAATTTTTCTTTATACCATGGGAGCCTGTGATAAATACGAAACTAGTCGTATATTTGATACGAAATGTTTCGTTGATATTGCTAATCAAAACAAAAAAATGAACCCGGCGATTTTTAAAAAAGGAGCCCTCCTGCTGGCATTATTTGCGATCCTGTTCACAGCAGTTCTTGTATCGTGGGGGCAAAAGCAAACACCAGACAACTACGGGCACCAGGTAAATGACACGACACCCAAAAAGCCTGCCCGGCCCGGTGACGGGAAGGACCCGGACAGGCATAAAAAAGTCCGTGACCTGGATGATGTGCTGGATGAGCTCAATGAAGCAGCAATTGATGTGGATATGGACAAAATAAAAGAGGAAATTTCTGAAGCACTGAAGAAAATTGATGCTGAAAAGATAAAGATGGAGATTGAAAAAGCCCCGAAAGAAGTGGATATAGCCAAAATTCAGAAAGAAGTGCAGGAGTCGCTGGCCAAAGCGGATTTTGAAAAAATAAAAGCAGAGATAACTGAGGCCTTGAAAGAACTGGACATAGCAAAAATCCAGAAAGAGATTCAGGAATCAATGTCAAAAGTGGATTGGGATAAAATGAAGGAAGAAATGCAGCAGCTGAAAGAGGTGGATATGAAAAAACCGGATGAAGACATGAAAAAACTGCAGGAGGAGATGAAGGAACTGGGCCCCAAAATGGAAAAAGAGCTGGTCAAAGCAAGGGAAGAAATTGAAAAAGCAAAAAAGCAGATCAAAGAATTCAAAGGATTTGTGGATGACCTCGAAAAAGACGGCCTTATCAGTAAAAAAGAAGGTTATACCCTGAAGCATAGGGACGGCGAACTCTTCATTAACGGCAAAAAAGCAGCAGATAAGACTTATAATAAGTACCGCAGCTTTCTGGAAAAACACAGGAAGTTCAATATGGAAAAAACTGATGACGATTTTGATATGGACCTTGACTAAGGATAATTCAAACTGAAACAAACCCTGAAAAAAGCAGTCCCGCTTCGGTTAAGCCAAAGCGGGACTGTTTAATTATGATTTATCCGGGATAAAAATCACATACCGCTGAAATGCCCCGGGGAAGGCATAATATCAAAATCGCCGTACCCGGTCATTTCAATATCCATCTGGAAACCTTCATCGGTTTTTACCACCAATTTTTCACGGGTGGCCTTGCGGAAACCTGCCTTTTCAAATACAAACTTATAAGTACCGGGTTTCAGGTCATCAAATGAGAAAGCGCCATCCTCATCAGTAAGCACTACCTTTTCCTTTTTGGTAACATTGTAAGCGGTGATACTTACATCCTTCAATGGCTTCCTTGTTTCAGCATCCACTACCAAACCACCGACACCTTCTTTTTTACCATTGCCAGGCCCTATACCGTTTGCCCTGGCAGCAACAAACCCCAACAGACAAAATCCCAGCAGGAAAAGTTTTTGTCTCATCGTTGTGTTTTGAATGGTTTACAAGAACCCTTTACACATATTCCTTTATTGGTGGTGCAATAAAATTAAAGCTTTTTCAGGGGTTCGGCCAAACCGTTCATAAATTCCTGCCATACTTTTTTTACGATGTCGCCGGCCGGTAAAATACTGTTCAACAGAGCGCCTGCCTGCCCTATTTCCAGTTCACCCTCTTCGAGGTCGCCTTCAAACATTCCTTTTTTGGCCCTTGCCCTTCCTAATATCATTTTCAACTCCTCGGCGGTAGCCCCCCGGTGTTCGGCTTCCTGTACCTGCTGAAAGAATTTGTTTTTGATCATCCTGACCGGGGTGATCTGCTTCAGCGTAAGCTGTGTGCTGCCCTCTTCCATATTTATCACCGCCTGCTTAAAATTAAGATGCGATGAAGCTTCTTCACTGGCCACAAACCGGCTGCCCATTTGTACCCCTTCTGCCCCCAGCACCATGGCCGCCAGCATCTGTCTTCCGTTTACAATTCCACCGGCAGCTATCACCGGTACTTTTACAGCCTCTGCCACGGCGGGAACCAGTACCAGGGTTGTTGTTTCCTCTCTTCCGTTATGTCCGCCTGCCTCAAAGCCCTCAGCCACCACCGCATCACAGCCGGCTTCTTCTGCTTTTCTTGCAAATTTTGAAGAACTGACCACATGGACCACTGTAATTCCCTTTTCTTTTAAAACACCCGTCCATGTTTTGGGGTTACCGGCTGATGTAAAAACTATTTTCACTTCCTCATCCAGAATGATCTGAATATGCTTATCAATATCGGGGTACAGCAGGGGTACGTTTACACCGAAGGGCCGGGTTGTTGCAGCTTTGCATTTACGGATATGTTCCCGTAAGACATCCGGATACATCGAACCGCTGCCTATAAGGCCCAACGCCCCGGCATTGCTCACTGCACTGGCAAGCCGCCAGCCGCTTGCCCATATCATTCCTGCCTGAATGATGGGGTAGCCGATACCGAAAAGCCGGGTGCTACGATTGGAAAATTCAGTCATGAGTCGTTAGTCTTTAGTCACTGATGTTGGCGGGGTAAAGATAGTTACTGACGACTCACTAATTACTTAACCTATCCCAGATCAATGCTTGTATTATCCCCGATGTTAAGCGACCGGCTGTCACCACGTAAATTGGTATCGCTGCCAATTACAGATTCATTTAGTACTATATCAACCAGGTTGGAAAACGAACCGATAATGGAGTTCTTTACAATGGAATAATAAATAGTGGTATTGTCGCCAATAGTAACATCTGGCCCGATAATGGAATTTTTGATATTACAGCCTGAGCCAAAACTTACGGGCGGGATAATAACCGTGTTTTCATATTGAGAAGCATCCGTCGCAGGTGCAAACTTTTTAAGCAAAGTGGCGTTTGATTCCAGCAGGGTTTCTTTTTTGCCGCAGTCAAACCAGTTTTCCACTTTAAATGATTTAAACTTTGCACCCGTCTGCAACATGCAGTCCAGGGCATCGGTAAGGCTGTATTCACCATGGCTTCGCAGCCCCTGGCGGATATTACTTTCCAGGCACTGAAACATCTGCTCGCTTTCTTTTATACGGTATACACCCACCAGGGCCATATTCGATTTGGGTATTTGTGGTTTTTCCACCACATGGCTTATAAAGCCGCTTTCTTCAATTTCCGCTACGCCAAAATCACGGGGATCATCCACCTTTCTCACCCCAATCATGGAACAGGGGCTTTTCACCACTTCCTGTATATCGTATTCGCAAATGGTATCACCCAGTACCACAAACACTTCATCATTGTTTACAATGTTCCGGGTAAGGCGGATGGCATGGCCTACACCTTGCCTGTCTGTCTGGTGCACAAAATGGGCCTTTATTTCCGGGTATTTGCTTTTTACATAATCCTGAATCTTTTCTCCCAGGTAGCCCACAATGAAAATAATTTCTTTTATGCCCGCCTGTTTCAGCTGATCAACGATGATACTGAGTACCGTTTTGCCTGCCAGCGGAATCAATGCCTTGGGTTGCGTGTAACTGTGAGGACGCAGTTTGGTACCTGCACCGGCAGCCGGAATGATAGCTTTCATTATAAGCTAAGTGGTTTGGTAACTAATCAAAAGCCAACGAAAGTAAGACTTTTGAATTAAACGTTATCGGAACGGTTTATCGGCCATTATTGCCCCTGCTCTCCTAATTTTGCGCCATGCAAAAAGACAACCTCGTATTTGACCTCATTAAAAAAGAACTCGAGCGTCAGCGCAACGGAATAGAACTCATTGCCTCGGAAAATTTTACCTCACTGCAGGTCATGCAGGCCATGGGCACTGTGCCCACCAATAAATATGCGGAAGGATACCCCGGCAAAAGATATTACGGGGGTTGTGAAGTAGTGGATGAAATTGAAAACCTCGCTATTGACCGGTTAAAGAAAATATTCAACTGCTCTTGGACCAATGTGCAGCCGCACAGCGGGGCCTCGGCCAACGCAGCCGTCTTTCTTGCCGTGATGAAACCGGGAGAAAAATTCATGGGGCTCGACCTGAGCATGGGCGGGCACCTTACACATGGAAGCCCCGCTAACTTCAGCGGCAAAACTTATCATGCCATTCATTATGGCGTTACCAAAGAAGGTATTGTGGATTATGATCAGCTTGAAGCCAGGGCAAGGGCTGAAAAACCAAAAATGATTATTTGCGGCGCTTCAGCTTACAGCCGCGACTGGAATTATGAACGCATCCGTGCAGTGGCTGATGAAGTTGGGGCCATCGTGTTCGCTGACATTGCACATCCTGCTGGATTAATTGCAAAGGGCTTACTAAACGATCCGTTTGAACATTGCCATATCGTTTCATCCACCACGCATAAGACATTGCGGGGGCCAAGGGGCGGTATCATCATGCTCCGGAATGATTTTGAAAATCCCTGGGGCATCAAAGACCCAAAAGGAAATTTGAGAATGATGAGTTCACTGCTTGACCTTGCCGTATTTCCCGGCAGCCAGGGCGGACCACTTGAACATGTAATTGCCGCCAAGGCCGTTGCATTTGGCGAAATACTCAGTAATGAATTTGCTTTATATGGAAAACAAATCCTTGCAAATGCGCAGGCGATGGCCAAAGCTTTTGTAAACAGGGGGTACAACCTGATCAGCGGGGGCACCGACAATCATTTAATGCTGATTGATCTGCGTAATAAAGGAATCACCGGAAAAAAAGCTCAGGAAACGCTTGACAGGGCTCATATTACCGTGAACAGAAATTCTGTACCTTTTGATGATAAATCACCCTTCGTTACTTCGGGCATGCGACTGGGTGTGCCTGCAGTTACCACAAGGGGTATGAAAGAAGAACACATGGAAATGGTTGCTGCCATGATAGATAAAGTGATACTGAATGTTCATGATGATAAAACAGTGGCCGATGTCCGTGTAAAAGTTAAAGAAATGATGCAACAATTTCCCCTGTATCCTGAATTAGGTTAACCGGAAATATTTTTTTTATGATTCAACGCCAGCAAACACTCTGGCTTTTACTGGCCAGTGCAGCAGCTTTACTAAGCTTTATGTTTCCCTTTGTAACCGGGAAAGTGATGGAAAACGGAGTAGAAGCGGATAAAGTATTAAAAGCTGACAGTAGTTTTCTTTTGCTGATTTGCACCGGAGCTTCGCTTATTCTTTCAACAGCCATAATTTTTTTATACAAAGACCGGAAACTGCAGATGCGGCTTTGTCTTGCAGGTTTGTTGCTTGCTGTCATTATTATCGTTCTTTACATCACTCAAATGAACAAGATAACCAAAAGCACCCTCGCTTTATTCTGCGTATTGCCCTTTGCGGTACTGGCCGGTTATTATATGGCTTTCCGCAATATCCGTAAAGACGAAAAGCTGGTAAAATCGCTGGACAAACTCAGGTAATCAGAGATACCTGGCTGTATAACTTTCTTTTTGCTTTTTGAGATCAGCGGGTTTGCCTGTAAAAACAATGTTTCCTCCGCCATCGCCTGCTCCAGGCCCCAGATCAATTACCCAGTCTGCTGAGCGGATCACATCGGTATTGTGTTCTATAACAATAATAGAATGTCCCTGTTCAATCAATGCATTGAAGGAAGCCAGCAGTTTTTTTATATCATGAAAGTGAAGTCCGGTGGTCGGTTCATCAAAAATGAAGAGAATCTTGTTTCCGCTCCTTCCTTTTCCAAGGAAAGAAGCCAGTTTTACCCGTTGCGCCTCGCCGCCAGATAATGTGCCCGATGATTGTCCCAGTTTTATATAACCCAATCCCACATCACTAAGCGGTTGCAGGGCATGACTGCAGGAAGAAGGTAAAAAAGAAATTGCTTCATCCACACTCATTTCCAAAACATCATAGATGCTTTTGTCATTAAACTTCACTTCTAAAACTTCCTCTTTAAATCTTTTTCCCCCGCAGCTTTCGCATATCAGGTGCACATCGGCCAGAAATTGCATCTCCACTATTTGTTCGCCCTCTCCTTTGCAGGAATCACATCTTCCCCCGTCTACATTAAAAGAAAAATGTTTGGGCTGTAAACCCCGCATTTTACTCAGCGGTTGTTTTGCAAACAAATCCCTTATTTCGTCATAGGCCTTTATATAAGTAACCGGATTACTGCGGCTCGATTTGCCGATGGGGTTCTGGTCCACCATTTCAATTTGTGCAATACTCTCCACATCGCCGCTGAGCTGCTTGTGATACCCTACTTTCTCACCGTATTCGCCTTTTATCTTTTGCAGGGCAGGATACAATATTTGTTTAACCAATGTGGTCTTGCCGCTGCCGCTCACTCCGCTTACCACGCAAAGCACATTCAGCGGGAACTCAACTATGATGTTCTTTAAATTATTATGCCGGGCCCCTTCCACCTTAATGGAGCGGTTCCATTTACGCACTGTTTTAGGCGGCTCAATAGTCAGCTCATGGTTTAGGTATTTGCCGGTAAGGCTGCCGGGGCTTGAAATAATTTCATCATAATCACCTTCGGCCACCACTTCACCGCCAAGATGGGAAGCCAGCGGCCCCATGTCAATGATATGGTCGGCTTCCCGCATCATCATCTCATCATGCTCTACCACAATCACCGTGTTTCCAAGGTCTCTCAGCTCTTTCAATACTTTAATAAGATTAGCTGTATCCCTTGAATGAAGCCCGATAGAAGGCTCATCCAGTATGTATAAAGAATTGGTAAGGTTGCTGCCCAGGCTTCTTGTCAGTTGTATCCGCTGGCTTTCGCCCCCGCTCAGTGAGTTGGCAAGACGGCTCAGCGTAAGATAACCCAGCCCCACTTTGATCAGTGTGCCCAGGCGGTTGTGCAGTTCAGTTAAAATTCTTTTTGCTATTTCCAGATCCTGCCGGCTGAGGGTAAGGTTATCAAACCATGCTTTCAAATCTTTTACCGGCATGGTGCTGAGCTCACCAATATGTTTTCCGCCCACTTTCACATACAAGGCTTCTTTCCGCAGGCGGTAACCATTGCAATCCGGGCATTCTGTTCTTCCGCGGTACCGGCTTAATAAAACCCGGTACTGCACCTTGTAGAGCTGTGATTCCACATCTTTAAAAAAATCGTTGATGCCGATACCATCCACCCCTTCCCAAAGCTGCCGGTATTGTTTTTCTGTCAGGTCGGCGATGGGTTTATGAACCGGGAAATTGACTGCCACGGAACGCTTGATAAAATTCTTCCGCCACCAGTCCAGTTTCTCGCCCTTCCATGGCGCTACGGCGCCTTCATACACACTCAGCCGCCTGTCCGGTATCACCAGGTCGGGATCAATGCCCAGCACCTGAGAAAAACCTTCGCAGGTGGGGCAGGCCCCAAAAGGATTATTGAATGAAAATAAATTGGGCTGCGGTTCTTCAAACTGCATACCGTCCAGTTCAAAACGGTTGTTGAAATGCAGCAGTTTGCTTCCATTCACTTCAAGATACACATCGCCCTCGCCTTCATAAAAAGCAGTACTGATTGAGTCGGCCATCCTGTGCCTGTCATCTTCATCAAACTCTTTTACAATTACCCTGTCAACAAGTATATGTGAAATCTTTTTTTGCTTCAGCTCTTTATCATTTAACTCTGTCAATTCCTCGATTCTATAAACAACTCCCTGTTTCTGACTATTGACTCCCGACTCATGACTATAGACTCTGCTAAACCCCTTTTGTGTCAGTATGTTCAGTTCCTCCCTTGTATCCCTGTTCCTGTGTTGTTTAAAGTTGGCAAGAATAAAAACTTTATCCCCTTCATTTAATTTAATGATTGCATCCAGCACATCTGTCACATCATCTTTCTTAACCTCCCGGCCTGAAACAGGTGAAAGGGTCTTTCCGGCCCTCGCAAACAGCAGCCGGAGGTAATCATATATTTCCGTCATGCTCCCAACAGTGCTCCTCGGTGTTCTGGTAATTACTTTTTGTTCGATGGCGATGGCGGGGCAAAGGCCTTTGATGTAATCCACATCAGGTTTATTCATACGGGTAAGGAACTGCCGGGCATAAGCGCTGAGGCTTTCGGCATAGCGGCGCTGACCCTCGGCATATAATGTATCAATAGTAAGCGATGACTTGCCGGAACCTGAAACCCCTGTCACCACAATCAACCTGTTCCTCGGTATCGCTACCTCAATATTCTTCAGGTTATGCACCCGGGCGCCTTTGATGAGGATGTTTTCTGCGGAAATTACGGTCTTCGGTTTGGCGGGATTTTTCCCTTTTATTCTCGTCTCCATCGTATGTCACACAAATGTAAACCCTTGAGGGGCTTGGTTTTCACCCGAAATCATTAACAATTCTTTGGCAATTAAAGTTACACCAGCAGGTTACAAATCTTTGGTTTTTTCACAGAAAATTCTATTTTTAAACCTCCAATATCCGAAATATGATTAACCCAAAACTTTTCCAGCCTATCGCATAACTTCTACGTTGTTTTTTTAACCGTTTTTTTGTAACCAATATCCATGAACCAATCCCGGACAGTGATTGCTTTTCGGGACGCAACCCAAATCTGCAGGAGTTATGAAAGCTTTAGTAAAGAAAACCGACCATGAACTCATCCATCTGTTCCAGGATGGAAATCTTGATGCCCTGGAAACCCTGGTGCTGCGGCACAAGGATAAGCTGTATACGTCAATTCTGTTCCTGGTAAAAGACAAATACCTGGCCGAAGACATTTTTCAGGATGTTTTTATCCGCATTATTGACACTATGCGGGGCGGCCGTTACACCGAGGAAGGAAAGTTTCTTCCCTGGTCCATGCGTATAGCCCATAATTTATGTGTGGATCATTTCCGCAAAGTGAAACGTTCGCCCACCATCCGCAACAGTGAGGACAAAGATATATTTGAGGTACTGAACTTTTCGGAAGAATGTGCAGAATCAGGGATGATCAGGAGACAAAGTCATGACCGGGTAAGGGATATGCTGCAAAGCCTGCCCGATGACCAGCGGGAAGTGATCATATTACGTCATTACGCCGATATGAGCTTTAAAGAAATTGCTGCCGCCACCAATTGCAGTATTAACACGGCATTGGGACGTATGCGATACGGATTAATTAATTTACGCAAGCTGATGACACAAAAACAAATTGCATTGTAAGTTGAAAATAATTTGCTCCTCCCCTCTCCACAGGGTGGAGAGGGGCAGGGGGTGAGGCTCTTGTCATTCTGTATCTCCATCCGGAGAAAAGATTTCTCTTCAGGGATCTTTTGTTTGCTTGCCAAACCGGAAGGCTGGTACAGAATGACACCAAACTGAAAATCCCGGTATGTCACTGGCAGACCGGGATTTTTCTTTTATTACAGCGATGTGTTTATTTTTTACTTTTCTTAAATGCATCCAGTCCGCATTTAAGCCACTTAATAAACTCTGACGAGTTGGGGGTATAGAACTTTGTTTTGACCAGCGCTTTCTGGTCTGATGATAAAATAGCATACTGCGGCTGTGAAACGGCTTCAAAATTCTCTTTCTGAAAGGCGGTCCATTTATCACCTATGGTAACAATCGTTTCCTCATTTCCGGATGAAGCAGCGTAAGTAACCCTGTCTTTAACGGGCAGTTTTGTTCTTTCATCCACATACAGGGAAACTACAACGAATTGCGTTCGCATAAGTGAATCTACATCCTTATTGGTCCATACTTTTTCTTCCATTCTCCTGCAGTTAACACAGGCCCAGCCCGTAAAATCAATCAATACCGGTTTATTCTCCCTTTTTGCCCTGTCAAGCGCTGCCTGCAGGTCATTAACTATCGGTGCTACTCCTTTTGCATGTAATACATGATGGGGATAGATGCTATAGGATAACGGTGGCGGAAAACCGCTCAACAGTTTCAGGCTTGCCCATTTTGAATTAAAAAGCCCCGGTACCAGGTATAAAGTAAACGCCCCAAACAATGCGGTGAATAAAATGCGGAAGAAAGAATATGTGGGTATTACATGTTTTGCCTTTTTTGAAAATACTCCTGCCAGGTAAAGCGTCGTCAAAAGCCCAATAATTATCCAAAGTCCCACAAAAATTTCTCTTTTAATAAGGCCCCATTGGTTTACATTATCAGCATTAGCAAGAAACTTTACGGCAAGAGCCAGTTCCACAAATCCCAGCACGACTTTTACCGAAGTCATCCAGCCCCCGGATGTGGGCAGTGACTGGAGCCAGTTGGGAAACATGGCAAATAATGCAAAGGGCAGACTTAATGCCAGACCAAATCCTGCTGCACCTGCTGTTAGCGGCCACGGGCCTTCCTGCAACTGGCCAACCAGCAACGTTCCAAGTATAGGACCAGTACAGGAAAAAGAAACAATGGTGAGGGTAGCAGCCATAAAGAAAATACCGCCCAGATTTCCGAGTCCCGATTTCGATCCTGCCCTGTTGGCAATACCGGAAGGAAGTGTGATTTCAAATAAACCAAAAAAAGAAAGGGCAAAAACAACAAAAATCACAAAGAATAAAAGGTTGAGCCAGACATTGGTTGAAATATTATTAAAAATCTCGCTTTTGGTACCGTCAAGAAAATGAAACGGAACAGTGATCAGGGTGTATATAAGAAAAATAAAAAGCCCGTACATCGTCGCATTGAAAATACCCTGCTTCCTGTCCTGTGATTTTTTGGTAAAAAACGTAACAGTAACAGGAATCATAGGAAAAACACAGGGGGTGAGTAATGCAATAAGACCTCCCAGAAAGCCCAGCAGAAAAATGCCCAAGAGGCTTTTGCCGGAGGTTCCTTCATCACCGCATTGATTTACCGGGTTATTAATATTTATCGCCTCCACCTTTGGTTTCCATTCCGATTCCACACCTCCCTCCAGGGGCACATTAAAATCAAAAATAGAAGAAGGTATGTATTCCTCATCTCTGCCATAAGTATAAAGCATAGTGCCCTGCAGCCTGGCCGGAACAGAACCCTTTATGACAATGATACTTTTCCAGGAAGCCTTTCCTTCAAATACCAGTAGTTCTGCTCCGAAAATAGAGCTTTTGATTTTTTGTGGCTGTCCTTCTGTAATAAAACTTCCTTCTTGTGTTACAGAAGAATCCGGAAAACTGAGACTGACTGAACTGACGTCACCCGGCGCCTGGTTGGGAGCATACACCTGCCAGCCCTGTGCGTCCGGAAGATTAAATGACAGTTCATATTTGCCCTCTCCTATCTTTTTGCTTTGCACCGTCCAGCCCGGCAGCCCGGAACTATCCTGTGATAATACAGCCTGCGATACCAGTAAAAAAGAAAAAACAAACAGTTTCCGAAGTTGGTTACTAAAACACATATTCATTCTTTAAAAATAAACGAGTTCTTGAGGGAACTCGTTTTCATATTATTTTATACGCCAAATATTTATTTTATTTCTATAGAAATATTTACCGTTTTTGGCGGCAGGCATTTCTCGTCATCACAGGTCTGGTATTCCACATTGCCGTTAAGTTTTGTTTTGGCGCTTGCTTTCAGTTTCACTTTTTGAACAAAGGTGACGGTATTCGAATACTGGTTGGCCGAAACCCCAAGCGTCTTATCATAAAACTTTTCCATTTTGCCCACCTCTTTCACTTTCCCATCCAGGACCAGCAACGGATTGGCATTAAATTTAAAGGTCGTAGGAATGGCAATAGCATCTTCCGGCTGGCTTTGCGAATACAAATGCCATTTGTTCTGAATAGTGGCTATCATTTTTACTTCATAGCGCTTTTCGCCGATTTTATTGGCACTGAAAGACCAGGTAACAGGATTCAGCTGTGCCGTTGCTATCAACCCGTTCATTAAAATAACTGCAGATAATATTCCTTTTCTCATTCTGTTCTTTTATAATACTTACGCAAATATCCTGCTCAGGGAGCATACATTCTGTTAAATATGCTGTGCAAATATACAACTGGTCTCACGGCCTTTCTGTAAGGAAAATGACGAAATCTGACAAAATAATGATAAGATGACCGGTTCAGGAAACAAGTTGCTCAGCCATTAGCAGGTTTTTAATGATTTCCCGGCCGTCTGTATTGCCAAGGGCTACTGAACAGGCTCTTTCAGGATGCGGCATCATGCCAAATACGTTACGACTGGCATTACAGATACCGGCAATATTACGGATGGCTCCGTTAGGATTTACTTCAGCTGTTTTATTGCCGTTTTCAGCGCAGTAAGAGAATAGTACCTGGCCATTGGCCTCCAGTTCATCCAGCGTTTTCTCATCAGCATAGTAGCGGCCCTCGCCGTGTGCTACAGGGATTTTATACACCTTCCCGGTTTCATTTGTAATAAACACATTCTTGCACACAAACTGCTGGTTCGCATTTCTCAGCAAGGCACCTGGTAATAAATGAGACTCACAGAGGATCTGAAAGCCGTTGCATACACCGAACACTTTTCCGCCTGCATGGGCAAACTCAATCACACTCTGCATCATCGGGCTGAAGCGGGCAATGGCGCCGCAACGCAGGTAATCACCATAAGAAAACCCGCCGGGCAGAATAATGCAGTCTTCTGTATTGAATTTACTCAGATCCCGGTCCTTGTGCCAGAGCAGGGTTACATCCTGGTTCATCTCATATTTTAACGCATCATACATGTCCCTGTCGCAGTTAGAGCCGGGGAATACCACCACGCCGAATTTCATAGCAGAAGAATTTGTTATAAACGGCACAAAGATAAGAAAAGCCGCAGCCACAGCCCTTTGCTTTATCCCCAACCGGCAATATAGTAATACTGGTAGCCAATAATAAATGCCACGGTAAGCCAGAATAGCAACAAGGGCAAAATGCGGAATGACGAGTACAGATAGGTGCAGGCATGAAAAGCTGCCAGCGGTATGGCTGCCATAATCCAGTTTTCAAAATTGTCGGTACTGTTTACAAAAGGTATAAAAAGACCCCCAAACAGGTACAGCAGCAGCAGGCTCCATCCTTTTCTTACCTGTATCAGCATCCTTCGAAGGCCTTCCTGAACATAATAGCCGCCTGCCAAAAAAGGAACAGCCAGCAGAAAAACACTGCCGGCGAGCCAAACAGATTGCTGCACTACCGGAAGATTGATGGAAAAATATGGCCACAGCCGGCTCCAGCTCCAGTTATTGGTCACAAATAAATAAACAGTGTAAAAATAAAATGGCGTAGTTACGCCTAGAATACAGACAAGCCACTCATTCAACCGGAAAGACCGCATCACGGCAAGGGCAAGTAATATCCATATAATAAAAGTTATGGAAGGAAAAAAAACAAAAGAAGCCACGCCGAGAGCAATGCCGATATTGAATACCGAACCCAGTGCCCGGGGCTGATTGTATATTTTGAACAACCTTGACAATACAAGTACAAGTATAAAGTTTATCAGTAACGGGGCTGAAAAATAATTCCATTCGGGAAACAGGGAAGTAATAAGCATATAAGCCATGCCGGGAAAATAATTGGCCCGGCTCATCATACGCTGGGTGTTAATAAAGCCGGTAAGCATTACCGCCTGCAGATAAAGAAAAGTAAAAGAAAGAAAAGGGTAGATAATGGGGTTGGCTTCACCGTAAGGTTTCAAAAGGTCAAGCAGCGCTTTAAAAAGAATACCATCGGTTGGCTTTTCCACCGGAATGTGGGGATGAAGAAACGCCGGAAGCTTCAGGAGCGACCCGAAGACCAGCAGCAAAAAAATATTTGCCGGATTTTTCTGTTTAAATATTCCTGTCACAGATAAAGAGGGCCGGTTTTATCAGTTCTGGCTGTAATCAACTTTGGCAAAGCAAATATAAGTACGATAGATGCACGGTATGATCATTTGCTTTGCACTTACCTGTTTGCCGTATTTGGGCATAAACTCATAACCTTTATCAAGGTTCTTTAAAGTGGGGTTGCGGGTCAGTTCTCCGGCCGGTGAAATGCTGTAGTCGGTAAGCAGGTTGATTCTCCTTTCCTGCAGGTTAAAGAGAAAATGCAGCTGGTCGCCGGTATTCATCAGGTGGTAGGAGACCATGTCATCAGTTTCATCATTAAACTGGCTTTTACCCACCACATTGCTCCATTCCAGTTTTCCTGTTGCATCAAATGAAAAAACGGCTACATTATCTGCATGATAACGTACTGCCTGGCTGCTGCTGAAGCGGTTGTTCCAGTATGCGTTGGTAAAATAGGGTGAATAGTAATAGATATTATCGTAATAAGGTGAATAAAAAGGCGAGTTGTAAAGGTAATTCCAGCGGTTCCAGTTGTTGAAGCGGGATGTGGTATAAAAGGCTTCACTGCCAATGATAAATCCGCCGTCCCGCCGGATGATGATCTGCCGGATAAAATAATCGTTGAATGCCATTTTAACCGAAGCATCTCCCCTTGCTTCACGCCTTATTTCTTCACTGAAGGTGACTGTATTCTCATATACCGGCCGGGCCGTTGTTTTATCCCATACAAAAAAATAAAACCCGTCAATATTCCCCTTTCTCTCCTTGTAAAAAAGGGAAGTAAGCAGGTAACGCCTGTTGAAATTATCCACTTTGATATGCACCTCATCCAGCAACGTTTTTTCAATATCCAGTTCCTTTTTCATCAGAGAATCGGCCATAGCGGGCTTCATCATCATGGCAACCTTGCTGATATTGTCATTACTGTTGCGGAAAAACCAGGAAAACACAAGGTCGCCTTCATTGTCCAGGCTGAAATCTCCAAGGTTTTCATTCCGCTCTTCCATGGGTATTTGCAGCCGGCTTTTTTTCAATAACTGCAGTTTACCATCATACAGCATTGTAGTCATCACAAAAAGTTTGCGGTTGCGGCTGTTGATTTTAAACACACTAATGCGGTTTTTGTCCTCGCTGCTTACCGCAGTGTATATCCTGTTGTTGGCTGAGAACCCGATATGGGTGGTGTCCAGTTCCATGATATCGCCTGTTAGTTTGCCGTTGCCGTCAACACGGGAAGCCATGCAATACACTACATTTTTACGCTGGTACTGGTATATGATATAGCAAAAGTCGGCGTTGGGGAAAAAATCAATATTGATCACCCGGTCATTATTCGGCATATAGCTCTGTTCGGTTTTGGCCACCTGCTGCATATCATTATCAAAAGCTACGATCCAGTGCCTGTTTTTAGTGAATTTATACACCAGGAAGTTGCCGCCTGTCTTGCCGGCCACTTCAAAAGGCATACGCCGGCTGTCTTCCCTTTCGTAATCAGAGTAGATAATTTTTTGTGCGGAAAGAGACATAACGCCGCACATCATTGCCCAACCAAAAGCCCATATCCGGAGTTTCATATCGCAATTTTTTCTGAATAAAGTTACAGGTTGCCGGAATATCCTGCCCTGATTTTGGTACGGATGCGCCGGGTTGTCTGATTACATTAACGACGTCTTAAAATAGATCAGCGCTGCTTTTGTTTTATATAAACAATAGCGGCGGCTGATAAAAGGCAAAAATCCTGCCCTTATTGGTGATACCAGAAATTTGCTTATACCTTTGCAGGCAGTTGCCTCCAGAACCGCAGTTCGTACCTGGCTGATCACACCTGTAGTAAAGAGACGGCGCACTGGCAGGGAAACACAGCACAACCACTGAAAGTGAAAGCACCGACCAACAGAGTTACCGCCGCCGGACTGATCATAGCACTTGGAATTATTTATGGCGACATCGGAACATCGCCGCTTTATGTGTTCAATTCCATTATTGGCGACAGGGTGGTAAGTGAAGAGCTTATCGCGGGTACGCTGTCCTGTATCATCTGGACGCTTACCATTCAAACCACCATCAAGTACGTTATTCTAGTACTGCGTGCCGACAACCGGGGGGAAGGCGGCACATTTGCTCTGTATGCCCTGGTGAGGCGGAGAAAAAAATGGCTGGTGATTCCCGCCATGATTGGCGGGGCCTCCCTGCTCGCTGATGGCATCATTACTCCCCCCATTTCCATTACCTCGGCTGTTGAAGGATTAAAAAAACTTCCGGCGCTGGGCATTGAAGACGGCAGCAATACGGTGGTAATAATTGTTCTTACAATCCTTACGCTTTTCTTTTTCATGCAACAGTTCGGCACCGCCTCCATCGGGTCTATGTTCGGGCCCATGATGTCTGTTTGGTTTACGATGCTGCTTGTCCTGGGACTGGTGCATGTATTTGACGATATGGCCATTTTTAAAGCGCTAAACCCATATTATGCGGTCAGTTTTCTTAAGAACTATCCTGAAGGCTATTGGCTGTTGGGAGCTGTATTTCTATGTACCACCGGTGCCGAGGCATTATACAGCGATTTGGGTCACTGTGGCCGCGGCAATATCCGTTTCTCCTGGATTTATGTGAAAACCTGCCTGCTGGTGAATTATGTGGGACAAGGCTCTTACTTGTTATCGCACCGAAAAGACCTGCATATAACAGAAGAAGTTAAAAGCGCTTTAAGCATAAATGCCTTTTATGACCTGATGCCTCATTGGTTTATTATCCCCGGTGTGGTAATTGCCACTGCCGCTGCCATTATTGCCAGTCAGTCCATGATATCCGGCGCTTTCACCCTCATCAGTGAAGCCATGCGGCTGAACCTTTGGCCCAAATTAAGAATACGGTACCCATCCGAAGCAAAAGGCCAGCTATATATACCCGCCATTAATTTTATTATGTTCGCGGGGTGCACCGGCGTGGTGTTGTTCTTCCGCAAATCATCCAATATGGAAGCAGCCTATGGCCTTGCCATTATCGTAACCATGCTGGCCACAACCATACTGTATGCCAACTACCTGGTGCTGCAGCGGGCGAAATCCTATTGGATATACCTTTTCCTTACTGTTTACCTGGTGGTAGAAACCGGCTACCTCGTAGCGCTGATGGTGAAGTTTACCCATGGCGGTTATATTACTCTTGTTATTGGTTCTGTCATGTTCTTTGTTATGTATATCTGGTACAGGGCAAGAAAAATTAAAAACCGCTATGTGGAGTTTGTACGGCTTGAACATTATATACCTAAGATACAGGAGCTGAGCAACGACAAATCAGTACCCAAATATGCCACCCACCTGGTATATCTTACCAGCGCCAACAATCCCAAGGAAATTGAGCATAAAATCATTTATTCCATTCTTAACAAAAAACCAAAACGGTCCGATATCTACTGGTTTGTACATGTGGATACCCGAGATGACCCTTATACCTGTGAGTACAAAGTGGAACACATTATACCCAACGATATTATCCGGGTTGATTTCAGGCTGGGTTTCCGGATGGAACCCCGCATCAACCTGATGTTCCGCAAGGTAGTGGAAGATCTTGTGGCGAATAAAGAAGTCAATATCATGAGCCGTTATGAAAGCCTGGCCAGCAGCGGTACGGTTGGCAATTTTCAATTTATGGTAATGGAAAAATACCTGAGCCAGGATAATGAGCTCCCCTTTATGGAACGGGTAATCATGAAATTCCATTTCTGGCTGAAAGAACACAGCCTGTCTGAAGAAAAAGGGTTTGGGCTGGATGCCGCCAATGTAACAGTGGAAAAATTTCCGCTCATTGTTGCCCCCGTTACCAACCTGAAACTAAAGAGGGTGAACGAAGATTAGCCATCAGGGCTGCATAAAACGGGTGGTTTACACCAGATAAAGTTTCTTTACTTTCAGGTACCAAAATCAATTTCTTGCCTCCCTTTATCTGGTATATTATTGGCGGTATTGCCGTTCTTTCCCTGGTGGCTTATTTCCTGCAGGAAAAATTCATCTTCAAACCCGAAAAACTAAAGCAGGATTTTGAGTTTAAATACGACGCTCCCTTCAGAGAATATTTTTTTGATATAGAACCCGGCGTTCGTATTAACGGGCTGCATTTTTACCGTGAGAACCCCAAGGGCCTGATCCTTTATTTTCATGGCAATACCCGGAGTATAAAAGGCTGGGCCCGCTACGCCAAAGATTTTTACCGGTATGATTATGATGTGGTGCTGGTGGATTACCGTGGCTTTGGTAAAAGCACCGGCAAACGAAGTGAGAAAGAAATGCTGAGCGATATGCAGTTTGTCTATAACCGGCTGAAAGAAAAATATACCGAAGACCATCTGATTATTTACGGTCGCAGCATGGGCAGCGGCTTTGCCACCAAACTGGCCTCCGACAATAATCCCCGCTACCTGATCCTGGATGCCCCCTATTACAGCTTCCGGAAGGTAGTGGAAAGGTTTTTACCGGTTTTACCTGTACGGATTGTGCTCCGGTTCCAGCTGCGGACAGACAAATGGATAGCAGGAGTAAAATGCCATACCTATATTATACACGGCACCAAAGACTGGCTGATACCCTTCCGCCACAGCGTGGCGCTTCAAAAAATCAATCCGAACAAAATCACCCTGATACGGATACAGGGAGGCGGACATAACAACCTTTCTTCTTTTGATGAATATCATAATTTCATCAGGGATATTTTAAAATACTGACCGACCATGAAGAATCCGGGTTTTGCAAAAGGATGGAAATGGCTGAGGATGATTGCCAGCATTTATGTACTGGGAGGTGTAGCCTTGTATTTCCTTCAGGATTATATTCTTTTTCACCCGGTAACACTTAAAAGAGATCACCCGTATAAATTTCCTGAACCCCACCGCGACATCAGCATTCCCGTAAATAATGAAGATACCCTGAACCTGGTTGATTTTTTTTCAACTGATACCATTACCCGTGGTATTGTGCTGTATTTTCATGGCAATAAAAAAAACATTTCCTGGTACTCCAAATACATCCCGTACTTTACCCGGCATGGCTATCAGGTACTGATGATTGATTATCCCGGTTATGGAAAAAGCAGGGGCAGGCTTACCGAACAGAAACTGTATGACTGGGCACTGCAAGTTTATAAACTGGCCATCAGTCGTTTTCCTGCCGACAGTATTATTATTTATGGCAAAAGCATGGGAACGGGTATAGCGGCACAGCTTGCTTCGGTAAGAGACTGTAAAAGGCTCATATTGGAAACGCCGTATTATGATTTTCCTGAAGTGATCAGGCACTACCTGCCTGTGTATCCCGTTCGCTGGATGCTTCATTATCAACTGCCTACCTGGCAGTACTTGCAAAATGTTTCAGCTCCCGTCACCATTTTTCACGGCACAAAAGACCGGGTCATAGTATATAAAAATGCAAAGCGGCTGAAACCTTTTTTTAAAGACCCGGATGAGCTGATTACCCTCAAAGGCGGGGGCCATAATAACTTATTTACCTATCCTGAAACCATACTCAAACTGGACTCCCTGCTGCATCTGCCATAAATACCTCAAAAGTGGTATTGACCCCCGCTGAAGGTTATTCTACTTTTGTACCATGAAACACCTTATCCTGGTCGGACTGTTGTTGGGCAGTGCCTGTGTATTTTCACAGGAACCCCTCTCCTACAGCCGGATGCTGGAGAATACAAGGGAAATTGATCTGGCAGACAGTCTTCAGTTTGATACCAGCCCGGCAGAAGTAGTTGCCCTTGACAGTTTCACCGTTAAAAAATGGTTTGCTCATGTGTTGCCTGCCAATGCAGGTAATAAATTTAAAAACCGGAGGTTTTCGCTGGCAGGAAAAATTACACAACAGCCAAATTTTGACCTGTTGCTACTGTTAGAAGAAAAAAAAAGCGACAGCACCGGTATGCAGGTTATTTATCTTATTTCAGTAAAGAAGAATGGCGATTATATTGCTTCACTGAAAGCCGCAGCCGGCGGAACGAAGAAGCGAACAGGTTTTAATATCTCATCCTGCCTGTACAGGGATTACAAGATCGTTCAGGACTCCCGGATCACTATTGACGACAAAGTCTATAATGATATGGCTTATTACAAAATCAACAGCGGTGGCAGGTTTGTCAGTTACCCGAAATTTGATTAATCACACTCCTCCAGTACCACTTTTTTCTCATTCACCTTAAACCGGTGCCTTACGCCTACTTTAAGGGCATAGTTTTTATCGGAATGGCTGACAGGAAAGTCAAAGCAAACCGGGTAATCGTACTCCTTTACAATATTCCATAAAATTTCATGCAGGGGCAGGCCAAAGGGCCTTTCCGTATCTTTATTGTCCGTGAATATGCCGAATATTAATCCGTTCAGTTTATCCAGCTTGCCCGCTCTTTTCAGTTGCCGCATCATCCGGTCAATATTGTAAAGATGTTCGCCCACATCTTCAATAAACAGGATCCTGCCCTTTGTTTTGCAATCAGAACCGGTACCCACCAAATGGGCCAGTATGGCCAGGTTACCTCCCACCAGTTCACCTTCTTCACCGCCCTTGCGGTTAAACTCATTTCCGGAAACAGTATAGGACAGTTTCTTTCCTTCCAAGGCATCTTTTAACGACAACACATACTCGTTGCCGGCGCCCCCGTTATTAAAAGCGACCGCCATGGGTGAGTGCAGGGTGGAAATGTAATAATTGGAATAAATATGCGAATGCAGCACGGTAATATCGCTGTAGCCCATTATCCATTTGGGATTTTTCCTGAACTTTTTAAAGCGGATGCTCTCTATGATCCTGCCTGTTCCATAGCCGCCTCTTGCACAAAGCACGGCATTCACTTCATCATCGTCCAGCATTTGCTGAAGATCAGTCAGCCGCTCTTCATCGGTGCCCGAGAAATAATTCTCCGAATTACTTTTTACCGTTTTGCCAGCTTTTATTTTATATCCCCATTCCTGCAAAGTATTGATGCAGGCAAGGGTCTTTTCCTCATCCATATAACCGGCCGGGCAAATAAGGCCAATAGTATCTCCTTTTTTCAAGTAAGGCGGTGTTTCGATCATAACATTATTTGAATGATAAAGTTATTGTAAATCACTCATTTTGGGAATGGCCTGCATTACGGTATTTTTGCTGGCTATTAAAGAAAGGTTGTATTAATGATTAATCCCAAACGATATTTGGTTACCGCCGCCCTGCCCTATGCCAACGGCCCCCTGCATATCGGCCATATCGCCGGCTGTTACCTGCCTTCGGATATTTATGTCCGCTACCAGCGGGCGCAGCAAAGGGATATCAAATATATCTGCGCCAGCGATGAGCATGGTGTACCTATCACCATCAGGGCCCTGAAGGAAGGAGTAAGCCCCCAGCAGATAGTGGATAAATACCATGCGCTGATGAAGGAAACTTTTTCACAACTCGGCATTTCCTTTGATATTTATTCCCGTACTTCCGGTAAGACACATCATGACACCTCATCTGCTTTTTTCAAAAAACTGTATGATGATGGTTTGTTTGAAGAAAAAGAGACCGAACAGTATTATGATGAAGAAACAAAAACCTTTCTTGCCGACCGTTATATAACCGGCACCTGTCCCGTATGCGCCAACCCCAATGCGTATGGCGACCAGTGCGAAAAATGTGGTTCATCATTAAGTCCTGAGCAACTGATAAACCCCCGCAGCATGCTGAGTGATGCGGTACCGGTGAAAAAGAAAACCAGGCATTGGTATTTCCCGCTGCAGCGGTATGAACCCTGGTTGAAAGAATGGATACTGCAGGGGCACACCGAATGGAAGAATAATGTATTTGGCCAGTGCAAAAGCTGGCTGGAAAGCGGGCTGCAGAGCAGGGCTATGACAAGGGACAGTAACTGGGGCGTGAAGGTGCCGCTGCCGGATGCCGAAGGAAAAGTATTGTATGTGTGGTTTGATGCGCCCATCGGTTATATCAGCGCCACCAAAGAACTGACTGATCAATGGGCGGATTACTGGTGCAGGGAAGACCTGGCTGCCGGACAGGCAGGTACAAAGCTGGTACACTTTATCGGAAAAGACAATATTGTTTTTCACTGCATCATTTTTCCTGCCATGCTGAAGGCGCATGGCGGTTTTGTGCTGCCGGATAATGTGCCGGCCAATGAATTTCTGAATATCGAAGGGGATAAAGTGAGCACCAGCCGCAACTGGGCCGTATGGGTGCATGAATACCTGAAAGATTTTCCCGGATGTGAAGATGTGCTGCGCTATGTGCTTTGCGCCAACGCACCGGAAACCAAGGATAATGATTTTACCTGGAAAGATTTCCAGGACCGTAACAACAATGAACTGGTGGCTGTGTTCGGCAATTTTGTGAACCGCACATTTGTGCTGATGCACAAACTCTGCGGCGGTAAAGTACCCAAACTGCATGAAGAGATACTGGATGAGGCTGATAAAGCCATGATTGCTGAATTTCAGAATACAAAAGCAGAAGAGCAGTCAGCGCTGGAATTTTATCATTTCAGGGATGCCCTGTTCCAGGTTATTGAACTGTCAAGAAAAGGCAATCAGTATTTGCAGAAGAAAGAACCCTGGAAAAAAGTTCCGGGCGGTAAGATACAAGCCACAAGCGCCGAAAATCAGAAACTGATAGATAATTGCATCCATATTTGTCTGCAACTGACGGCCAATCTTGCTGTGCTGATCAACCCATTCCTTCCGGGCACCGCAAAGAAAATGCTGTATATGATGAAAGTGGTGGATAAAATGCTGGATTGGGAAAATGCCGGAAAACCCAACCTGCTGCGTGTGGGTTACAGTCTTCGTCCCCCTGAACTGCTTTTCAGGAAAATTGAAGATGAGGAAATAAAAGCACAGGTTGAAAAGCTTAAGGCTGGTCTTGTAAAACCTGCAACAATAAAAAAAATGGAAGAAACAAAATCAACAGGTAATCCTTCCTCCGATAAATCTTCGGCAGGCAAGCCAGAGATCGTTTATGACGACTTTGCCAAACTGGAAATGAAAGCCGCTACCGTCGTTGCCTGCGAAAAAGTAAAAAATGCTGATAAACTCCTGAAACTGGAAGTTGATCTTGGTGCAGAGAAAAGGACCATTGTTTCAGGTATTGCACAACACTATACGCCCGAAGAGATGGTGGGAAAGCAGGTGATTGTAGTTACCAACCTTGCCCCCCGCAAAATGAAAGGCATCGAAAGTCAGGGCATGATATTGACTGCCGAAGACAGTGATGGCAAACTGCAATTACTAAAACCGGAGAACCCGGTTAGCCCCGGGTCAGTTGTAAGCTGATGGATGAACAGAATATTTTAACCGCTCTGCCTTTTTTCACTACAATGTTTTTAGCATCCGTGGCTAAAGTGGTTAAATAATGCCTGCCATATCGAAGGCATTGTATATCTTTTACCTGCCTTAACCTTTCCGTATGATAACAGCCTGCCGGTACCGGAAATATTTTTCCCTGTCTTTGTTTTTCTTTTTTTATTCCCTGACCGCAGTTGCTCAAACCCAGGAAGAGTTTGATCAAAGGCTGACGGAGATATACACCGTTAATACTACCGATAAAAAAAAGGTGCTGACGATGGCCAAAGAGCTTTACAACATGGCTGAAAAGAAAAAAGAGCTTCAGACCATCACCAACTATTACATGCTGAAAAACCTTTTTGAGAATATAACGCCGGATGCGGCGCTGGCCAAAACCTGCGCAGAAAGAGCCGACAGGCTTACCAGGGAATCAGTAGGTAAAGAAGTACCCAAAGCCGATTACGGAAGCGACAGTATGAATCTATGGTATAACACCCTGTATCCCGGTCTGTACGAAACCAAGAACCCGGACAATGCCAAAAAAGCCCTTGCCTTCCTGGATACATACACTTCTTTCCGCACTATGGCCAACTACACCGGCATTGCCTATGCCTTTGAAAGAAACGGTGATTTTGAAAATGCCCGCAAATATTATTTACATGCACTCAGCTTTGCGGGTGATGAGAAAAATGAACATGTTTCTTATCTCTACTATATTCTTTTCCTGACCCGCTCAGGCGATTACCTGAAAGCGGAGGAACTGATAAAAAAGATTGAGGGTCTGGCTCAAACCGCTTCTACTGATATTCTGAGGATGTCGTACCGCAATGAGGCTTTATCGGCGCATACATTATACTATTATTACATCGGCGATTATGAATCGTATGTAAAATCATCTGAACTGCAAAACAGGGAGCCGTGGAGTTCTTCCGCAGCGCTGTTCCAGCCTGTTAAATTAAACTGAAGGTCGGTTTGAATAACCACATGCTGGCGGGTCGTAAATACCTGTGGATCTACTACCGCCCGGTGGGCAACGGATAAATAATCAGCGTGTAATCCCTTTACAAAACGTAAAGCGTTTGCCTGGTTCATAGTATTGGATTAGTTGGTTCTACATAATGCCGGCTTAAAATAGAAAAAATACAATTAAAAAAAATCTATGGTATTGAAATGTTACGGGAGTTTCGTAAAACCCCGGGGCAAAAATCGTTTTTTTACGGCTGGCTAATGGTATCCTATTACCGGCCAAAGAAGCCGGTTAACTTCCTTACTGTCAAGAGGAAATATCTACTTTAGTAAAAACTACTACCTTCGGACAGTAAATAGTTGCATAACTAACTAATCAAGGGTATGTCAAAAAGGACAATTAAGAAAGTTGCCGTTCTGGGAAGCGGTGTGATGGGTTCCAGGATTGCCTGCCACTTTGCAGGCATAGGGGTTCAGGTTTTATTGCTTGATATTGCGCCGAAGGATTTACCGGCAGAGGCAAAGCCTGCTGAAAGAAACAAGATTGTGAATGATGCGTTAGCCGCTGCAATAAAATCCAATCCCTCTCCTGTTTACCATAAGGATGTTGTAAAGAAAATAACCACCGGCAATTTTGAAGACAATATGAAAGATATTGCCGGCTGCGACTGGGTGATTGAAGTGGTGGTGGAGAGATTAGATATCAAACAGAAAATATTCGAACAGGTTGAAAAATACAGGAAGTCCGGGACTTTAATTACTTCCAACACATCTGGAATTCCCATCCATATGATGGCTGAAGGCAGAAGCGATGATTTTAAAAGGCATTTCTGCGGCACACATTTTTTTAATCCGCCCCGTTATTTGCGTTTACTGGAAATCATTCCTGCTCCTTTTACAGATCCCGAAGTAATAAACTTCCTGATGAGCTATGGTGATCTGTATCTGGGTAAAACGACAGTGCTCTGTAAGGACACTCCCGCCTTCATCGCTAACCGGATTGGTGTGTTTGGCATGATGGCCATCATGAATGTCAAAGATAAACTCAAACTCAGTATTGATGAAATTGATGCCCTCACCGGGCCAATTATTGGCCGCCCAAAATCAGCCACCTTCCGTACCGGCGATGTAGTTGGTTTGGATACATTAGTGAAAGTGGCAAAAGGTGTTGCTGATAACTGTCCGGGTGACGAAGCAAGGGATGAATTCAATATTCCCGCCTGGCTGGATAAAATGATTGCCAATAACTGGCTGGGCGATAAGTCCGGTCAGGGTTTCTTTAAAAAGACAAAGGGCGCCGGGGGTGAAAAAGAAATACTGACCCTGGAACTGGAAACGATGGAATATAAACCAAGGGTAAAGGCAAAGTTCGCCACTCTTGAAGCCGCTAAACCGGTTGATGATTTATTTGCAAGATTAAAAATGCTGGTGGCCGGGCAGGATAAGGCCGGTGAGTTCTATCGCCTCTTCCATTATGGTTTGTTCTCTTATATCTCTCACCGCATTCCTGAAATCAGTGATGAACTGTACCGGGTGGATGATGCCATGATGGCCGGTTTCGGCTGGGAGATCGGCGCTTTTGAGAGCTGGGATGTGCTTGGGGTTGCAAAAACAACTGAAGCCATGAAAGCAGCCGGATATAAAGTAGCTCCGTGGGTGGATGAAATGCTGGCCGCAGGCAATAAATCTTTCTATAAAGTAGAAGGCGGTACAAAATATTGCTACGAACCTGCGAGTAAAGCATATAAAGTATTGCCGGGTGGTGAGGCCTTTATTGTAATGAGTAATTACACAGATAAACAAATCTGGAAAAACGGCAGTTGCCGTTTGTATGATTTGGGTGATGATGTGCTGGGTCTGCAATGGTTTACCAAAATGGGAAGCATTGGCGGCGATGTGCTGAGCGGTATTCAGACAGCCATAGATAAAGCCGAAAAAAATTATAAAGGACTGGTGATTGCCAATGAAGGCCCCAATTTTTCTGCCGGTGCCAATGTGGGTATGATATTTATGCTTGCCATTGACCAGGAATATGATGAACTGGATATGGCCATCCGCTTATTCCAGAACACCATGATGAGGGCCCGTTATTCCGCAGTACCGGTTGTGGTGGCGCCTCACGGCCTTGCACTGGGCGGCGCCTGCGAACTGAGCCTGCATGCCGATAAATGCTGCCCCGCTGCTGAAACCTATACGGGGCTTGTTGAACTGGGTGTAGGACTGATTCCCGGCGGTGGCGGCACCAAAGAATTTGTGCTGAGAGCATCTGATGAAATGCATGAGGACGAACCGGAGACAATAACATTGAAGAATCGTTTTTTTACCATTGCCACGGCCAAAGTAGCTACTTCGGCACATGAAGGGTTTGGAATTGGCGTATACAGAAAAGGCCTTGATGAAATAGTAATGAACCAGGCAAGAAGAATTGCAGAAGCAAAAAAATCAGTGATTGAAATCTTTGACAGCGGTTATGTGGCGCCTGTTCAGCGAAAAGATATAAAGGTACTAGGCCAGTCGGCCCTTGGGGCTTTGTACTCCGGCATTCATGCCATGAAAACAGCCAACTATGCCACTGAACATGATGCTGTGGTGGCGATGAAACTTGCATACGTTATGTGCGGCGGTGACCTTAGCGAGCCGACTTTAGTTTCAGAACAATATCTGCTTGACCTGGAAAGAGAAGCTTTCTTATCTCTTTGCGGTGAAAAGAAGACTTTGGAAAGAATACAGAGTGTGATGAAAAGCGGAAGGCCTGTCCGCAATTAAATCCGGGTTGGATAGTCTCTCCTCTTAAACTGCAGCAGCTGAAAATTCAGTCAAAAGACTTACTTTAGACATTGCATTAACCAATTTAACCAGGGTCTTATGAGAAGAATATTTCTTACCATCCTGTCGCTTTTGTCCGCCATACTTTCCTTTAGTCAGAAAGATTTAACCGGCGCATATGGTTACACTATTCCGTTATAAAAACCTCAGCCCCCTAAAGACAAAACAGCTATTCCCGGCGGACAACTGGTATTAATCAAAATGGAAGACAAAAAATACCGCTCCTGGCTGGATGTGCTTACAGACCCTCCCGGTTACAACCGGGGCGAAACAGACGGTACCATCACATTTGTAAACGACACTGCCTCCTTCGACAATACTTTTGAAAATGCTGAAAATCCCTGCATACTGAAATTCAAATTTACCGGCAGTACCATTAACATCAACAGCCAGTCCACTTCTTTTAACTGCGGATTCGGTAACGAGGTAAATGCCGATGGCGACTACTCAAGACAGAAAACACAACCTGTACTGGACAATAAATGGTTGCGCAAAGAATATCCCAGCACACCCATGGCATCCGTAACTGCCAATAAAGCCGAACTCTTTCAGAATGAGAATTGCCTGGTACCCTTTGCCCCTAAAAGATTTTTTAATAAAGGTGACAGTTTTCTCAGCATCGCAGAGACCACAAAAAGTATTTACACCGAATACATTCCTTCCCCGGGAAAATTCATCTGGGGCTGGATAAAGAAATCAGATGTAAAAAAGTAAGAAGCGAGGGAAACTGGGGAAAGGAGAGATACGAGGTGACCAAATCACCATTTACTCATATATCATTACTTATGGCAACGCTGCCACGCCGGAGCTGACGGAAATGATGCGGGAGGAGATTGAGACCCTTTGGAATGACCCAAAGGGAAGTTTATATATTGATGGAGAAAAACGGGATGTTGTTTTTTCCATCGCTGCCTCGTTTCTGCCGCTAATTACCGACATAGAGATTTACCAGAACCTCGATCCCCGCAATAATTTTTTCCGCATCGAAGAATTTGCATATGGCAATATTTCTTTCGTTGATGGCATTGGCTGTAACAGCGGCTATTTCAAGCTGGAAAACCTTTACAAAGGTTCCACTACCGCAGCGCATGAATACGGCCACACACTGGGACTTGACCACCCTGATGATCCCGACCTCCGGGGCAAGGGTGTACCGGGCATCATGTACCCGAGAGGAACCCTGGTTGACCCGCAGTACCAGTATGATGCTTCCAAACCAGCCGGTGCTGTGGGCGGTACCCTTCATCCCATGCACCGGAGGGTTTTGAAAAGCGATATTGAACAGTTAAACCTGCACAAACTCCGTTTTGAAAACGGGAAAGCAGCGATTGGTGAGTTCACCAACTGCTGGCACTCCAATCATTCAGATGTTGACCCGCATGATTTTTTGGCTGATTATATTTTCTTTAAGGCTGACTGAATATCCGGGTACTTAAACTGAAAACCGGTTTGTTGAATTTTGCAGCAGCTTACAGTTGCACTTTTCAGTATTTCAGCACTCAGTTCACCCAAAAACAAGCGAAGAAAAAAAGAAGGGATCCTGAAGGGAATAAAAAACCGCCTCCGGCTCCGGGCAAGCGCCAGCACCAGTTCCCTGTTAGAAACAGGATTTGGCGACACAGCATTATACACACCATTCATGTTTTCATTTTTAATAGAAGCGATGAATATATTTACCAGGTCGTCAATATGTATCCAGCTCATCATTTGTTTGCCTCTGCCCGGTACAGCGGCAATGCCCCATCGCAACGGTTGTATAAATTCTTTTAATGCCCCGCCCTCCCTGCTTAATACAATTCCGATGCGGAATATAACGAGGCGTATTGGCAAAGTTGCTACAGGTTGGATGCTTTCCTCCCATTGCTTACAGGTGTATCCAATAAAATCAACGGCGGAAGGCATTTCTTCTGTAAAGGGATAAGGTGAAGGCACGGTTGTATCTGGCCCGTACCAGCCGATGGCTGAAGCGCTGATAACCGCCCTTACTTTATTCGGTATCTCCCGTAAACTTTTTACCAGCAATTGACTGCTTTGCACCCGGCTGTTTACAATTTCGTGTTTTCTTTTTTTTGTCCATCTTTTTTCAGCTACGCCTTCGCCGGCCAGGTGAATAATATAGTCGGCACTGCTGACAGCCCCTCTATCAATCATTTGCTTCCCCACATCCCATCTGGCATATGAAAGTGCCGGTTCGGATGATTGTGCAGGGGTTTTTCTGCTGACGATGATTACTTTGTAACCTCTTTTCAATAATGCCCGTCCCAGCGCTTTGCCAATTAAGCCCGTGCCCCCGGTGATGAGTACAGTTGACATAATCGTTATTGCAATTTAACAACCATTCACCGTTATTGTTTGGTCTGCATCAAAGGAAACCCATATCTTCAAACCGCAATATTATCAAACAATGAGTATAGTTCTATCTGTAAAAAATCTTTCTAAATCATACAGTACCGTCAGGGCATTGAATGATGTGTCATTTGATGTGCCGGAGGGCAGTGTGTTTGGTATTCTTGGCCCCAACGGCAGCGGTAAAACAACTTTACTGGGTGTGGTGATGGATGTACTGAAGGCCAACAGCGGCAGTTTTTTATGGTTCAGCAGGCACGGAACTTCTGAACAGCGAAAAAAGATCGGATCGTTACTTGAAACACCTAATTTCTACAGCTACATGTCCGGTTCTGACAATTTAAGGGTTACTCAGGCCATCAGCGGCCGGGGCGCTAAAATTGATATTGATGCCGTGTTGAAAAAAGTGAACCTGTATGACCGGCGCTGGGCGCCGTTTAAATCCTTCAGTCTTGGTATGAAACAGCGGCTTGCCATTGCTGCCGCTTTGCTCGGTAATCCAAAAGTGATGGTGCTGGACGAACCCACAAACGGGCTGGACCCGGTGGGCATTGCAGAGATCAGGCAACTGATCGTTGAACTGAGGGAACAGGGCCATACCATTATTATGGCCAGCCACCTGCTGGATGAAGTGGAAAAGGTATGTACCCATGCAGCAATTTTAAAGAACGGACATCTCATCACAACCGGTGAGGTAGAAGATATCATGATGGATGATGATGATGTGGTAGAAGTCAGCGCTGCTGACCTTAATGCCCTTGCAGCCGTATTAAGCAAACTGGGCAAAGAAATAGTAACCGACGAAAAAAACCACACAGTACAAATCACTTTACCCAGAGGTTCAGCAAGGCTTGATGAAATAAACCGTTTTTGTTTTGACAATGGCATTGTATTGTCGCAACTGGTATTAAAAAAGAAGCGCCTTGAAGCAAGGTTCTTTGAACTGACCAACAATTGAAATTTATGAAAGCGCTGATTTATACCGAGTGGCTGAAGATGAGGAAGTATAATGCCTTCTGGTGGATCATGGGCATTACCACCCTGTCCTATCCGGGTATTAATTTCATTTTTCATTTTGTATATCAGCAGATCGTACAGCAGCAAAGCCAGACGGGACAAATGGCAAAAATACTGCTCGGCAACCCCTTCAGTTTTCCTGAAGCCTGGCATACCGTTGCTTATTTTTCTTCCTGGTTTGTATTTATCCCCGCTGTCGTAGTCATCATGTTAATCACCAATGAATACGGTTTTAAAACGCACCGACAAAATATTATAGATGGCTGGAGCCGCAACCAGTTTCTAAGCAGCAAGCTGATTGATGTGATGCTTATTACCTTGATTATAACGCTTCTCTATTCCGTTATATCATTTGTTACCGGTAACCTGAACCAGGAACGGCTCATCAAAAGCACCTGGGAACAGGTGCATTATGTCGGGCTGTTTGCCCTGCAAACTTTCTCACAGCTCTCCCTTGCATTTTTTATCGGTTTCCTTGTCCGTAAGGCTTTTATTGCCCTCGGCATTTTTATATTCTACTTCTTTCCCTTTGAACCCATCATTGTTGCTCTCTTGAAAGAATACGGCAATGATTCGGGCCGCTTTCTGCCACTTGAAATTTCCGACCGGCTGATACCCAGGCCTGCTTTTCTTGCCAAACTGGATGAGGCCGGTTACAAGGAATCGCTGAATGCAATTCCGCAGCATGTGCTCTACACCCTGCTTCTTACCGGGGTTGTTTGGGGGGTTTGTTTTTGGGTGAATAAGCGGAGGGATTTGAAATAACAAAAAACCCTCCGGTAGAAACCGGAGGGAACAACTAAAAATCACTAGCTAAATGCTCAGTGGCTTCATTGGAACGAACTTTCTTCGATATATTTATGGCTGCACAGGGCGGCCTGCCCTGGGCGCAGCCGAAGGGTCAGTCGGGTTTTTTCCCTTCTAAAAATGTATTGATGGAACTGATGTGGCTTTGATCTTTGTCGTCGGTCTTTACTTCGTAGTTGCTGTAAAAGTTTTCGACCTGCGAATTGTTATTGTATAATTCCATATTGCGGCGGATATAAGCCGGCACAGTCTCAAACTCATTATTGGGGTCAGCAGCGTTAACATTGAACGACAAGTTGCGCAACTTGTGTAACCGTTCAGCCGCCCTACGTTTTTGCTCCTCTGTTTCGTCCCGCATTGCGGGATCCTCAAAATCAGTGAACAAAGGTTGCTGAGCCTGATGGGCCAAGGGCATATCCGCCGCAGGAATGTCATCCCTTTCCACCAACTGCATTTGCAGGTCAAGGAGTTCCTCCTCTTCCTTGCTGGCAGTAACCGGTGCAGGGACCGGTTCTTCAGCAGAACGCTTTGAGGTGTTTTCCTCTGCTTTTGATTCTGCGTAGATATTGGACGGTCTGGCCAGGTAGCCCCCTGATGCTGCAGACACCGAGCTACTATCTTTACTGCTGCCGATCAGCGCAGCATCTGTATCTTTAATAAAGGGGGAAACGGCCCCGATAGCTATCGGGGGTTTCTTCGCCGAATTTATACTTTCATCTTTCCCCGCTGTTGACATTTTGCTCACAGTAGTTGCCCCATCCTTTTCAGCCGTAGTATTACTAAGTATTTTCTCCTCTTCCTTTATCACCGGCCCCAGTTCAAAATGAATGATGGCATTTTCATCTTCCTTCATATCAGAAAAATCAATTACCGGCGCCCGCACAACAGGTATTTCTTCCACCATTTTCGGCATTAAATAATCTTCCCGGGCTACTGGTTTCAGTTTTCCCTCTTCCGCCTCTTCCTTCTTTTCTGCCACTGGCTCCTCTTTTACTGCTTCCTTTATATTCACCACGGGAGTTTCCTCCTCCGTCTTTCCAAGCACCATCACAATCTTTTCTTCAGGTTTTGGTTCCTCTTTTTTCGGAGCCGGTTTGGCAAACGGATCTTTATGATCAAATCCGGTAGCGATCAGGGTAATACCAAGTTTATCACCCAGGCCACTGTCGTAACCCATACCCAGAATCACATCAGTATTGTCGCCGGCCTGTGTCAGCAGGTAATTTTGTATCACTTCCACTTCATCCATGGTAAATTCATGCTCGCCGCTGGCCGATGTGATATTGATGAGTATCCATTTGGCCCCGCTGATATCACTATCGTTCAGCAGCGGTGAATTCAATGCTTCCTCAATGGCCTTCTGTGCCCGGTTCTCCCCTGCTGCTTCTGCATTGCCCAGTATGGCAACACCGCCGCTCTTCATCACGGTGCATACATCGGCAAAGTCCACATTGATCTGGCCGGTACTGTTGATCACATCCGTGATACATTTGGCCGCCGTGGCCAGTACATTATCGGCCTTGGCAAAAGCCTCCCGCATTTTTAAGTTGCCGTATTGGTGCCTCAATTTGTCATTGCTGATGACAAGCAGCGTATCCACATATTGCTTCAGATTTTTAATCCCCTCTTCTGCCTGCTGCTGGCGTTTTTTACCCTCATAAGCAAACGGAGTGGTAACGATGCCTACGGTGAGAACGCCAAGGTCTTTGCATACTTTGGCGATTATGGGCGCCCCGCCGGTTCCTGTTCCGCCACCCATTCCTGCTGTAATGAAGGCCATCTTGGTGTTGACCTCCAGAATCCTTCTGATTTCTTCCAGAGATTCTTCAGTTGCTTGCCTTCCGATGTCGGGATTGGCGCCGGCCCCCAGTCCCTGTGTAAGATGGGGTCCCAACTGAACACGGTTAGGTATTCCGCTGCTGGCCAGGGCCTGAGCATCCGTATTACAAATGACAAAATTCACCCCGTCAATCTGCTGGCTGAACATATAATTCACAGCATTACCGCCGCCGCCGCCAACTCCTATTACTTTCAGTATGGATGATTTTTCCTTGGGCAGATCAAAATGTATCATAAGTACTCGTTTTGTAGGTTAGTTTTAGATTCAAAAAATTATAAGTCAACACTGCATAGCTGGTCCGGAGTGTTTGATTTTAATTTTCATTTTACCGGTTTTTATAGGTGTTTATCCTCCTCTTCCTTAAAGAGGTCAATAATTCTGTCTTTAAACTTGCTCCAGAATCCCGTCAGGTTTTTTCTTTTCACCATTTCTTTCTCGCTTACTGAAGTTTCTTCTTCCGGTATTGCTTCCTCCTGCGCTTTTTGTTTCAGTGCATCCGGCACTTCCACATTTTTGAAATCCATTTCAAACTGCTTGCGGTTGTGCTCATAATCATCGTAGCCTTTCAGTATAAGCCCGATGCAGGTGGAGTAGGTGGGCCTGGCCAGTTCTTCGATATGTCCTGCCGCCAGGTGTTCATTCGGGAAGCCGATTCTTGACGGAAGACCGGTTGCGTACTCAGTGAGCTGAATAAGGTGTTTCAACTGCGAACCGCCTCCGGTAAGAATGATGCCGCCGTTCAGCATACGGTTATCCAGCCCCACCTGCTTCAGGTGATAGGTAACAAAGTCCATGATTTCACTCATCCTTGCCTGAATGATGTTGGCCAGGTTCTTTACACTGATCTCCTTGGCAGGCATTCCCCTTAAACCCGGGATGGTGATATAGGCATTGGCTTTGGCTTCGTTTGCCAGGGCGCTGCCAAACTGCACTTTCATAGCTTCTGCCTGTGTTTTGAGTACACCCAACCCGGTTTTGATATCGTTGGTTATGTTCTCTCCGGCAAAGGGAATAACAGCTGTATGTTTTAAAATGCCTTCATAGAATACAGCCAGGTCCGTAGTACCTCCGCCAATGTCCACAATGGCAACACCAGCTTCAAGGTCTTCCTGCCCCATAACGGCTGAAGAAGAAGCCAGCGGCTGCAACACTAAATCTTTTGTATGCAGACCCGATCTCTCCACACTGCGGTTGATATTCCGGATGGCATTTTTATCGCCGGTGATGATATGAAAGTTGGCGCCGATCTTAACACCACCATATCCGATGGGATTCGGAATGTTCTGAAAATTATCCACGGTAAATTCCTGCGGTATTACATCTATGATCTGGTCGCCTGCAGGTATATAGGTTTTGTACTGGTCGTCAACCAGCTGATCAATTTCTTTTTGGGTGATCTCCGTATCTGTATGCTGGCGTACAATATCGCCTCTTGTCTGCAGGCTTTTAATGTGGTGACCGGCAATACCGACATACACTTCGCTGATGTTAAGCCCGGGATTGGAGGCAAAGCAATTGTCCAGCGCCGCCCTGATGGCCTTGATGGTTTCATCAATATTCAGCACCTGTCCGTGCTTTACTCCATTGGAGCTGGATTTACCGAAGCCAAGTATTTCCAGTTTGCCAAACTCATTTTTGCGCCCGGCAATGACCGCAATCTTGGTAGTCCCGATATCGAGACCGACAATAATGGGTTGTTCGTTGTTCATAGTTGTTGTTTTTAGTTGTTGTTTTTAGTTGTTGTTTATGTCGAAATTTTTATTTCAGTTAATTATAACCTCCGTTTTCATCTGCCTCAGGTTTCTTCGGCATCACTGCTTTGGGAACTTTTTGCCCCGGCTTTTTGCTGTCTGTTCTCTTTTCTGTTTGTTGTGGTTTATCATCCTTTTTCGCCGTTTTGCTTACAGCCTGCCCGTCTGCATTTTTAGGTGCAGACGGGGTTGAATTTCCCAGGCCGGGGTCAGGATTGGTTTGCACTTCAGGGTTGCTTGTTCGTTCATCGGGTAACGCTTCGTTTTTCACAGAGGATGAATCCGGTTCAAGTTTTACAACCGGAGACAGTTTTTTCACAACAGTGTCCGCAGCAGCTTCCATGGATTGCTTTAATAGTTTCTCTACATTTTTTCTTAACTGCACTGAATCCACTTTGGGATCACCGGCATACCGGGATGCCACCACCTGGCCATTGTACTGCACATCAATCAGTTTGTATTTGTCCAACCCGGTTTTACTCAGTACCTGCCGGTAAAAAATCATCAGCCTGTTGAACTTGGCAGGCATATCCGCACCATCACCCAACCTTACCAGGTGGTTGCCTGCAACCGGAATCATTTCAAATTTCCGGTCGGGTGTAATATCAATCTGGGCTATTTGCGCCAACCAAAAGGGATTATTATTGATACAGGCAGCAGCAGCCCTTACCTCATCTAATAATACACTGTCCTTAGCGCTGAGAACTTTCTTTTCCGGGAAACCGGTGAATACCGGAACCCTGGCACTCAGTTTATCAGACAGGGGCATTCGTCTTCCTTCATTATCGAGATAGAAAGAATTACCCGCCACAGTAAAAACCCTGGCCACAGGTTCTTTTCCCGTTACTGTTACATGCAGCACATCCCGGTTATCAAAATAGAGTTCCGCTTTACTGATCCAGGCATTTTTTTCCAGCATTTGCTCCAGGGCATTCAGGTTAAATGATTCAACAGCCTTCCCCCTGATGGCTCCATTGTTTGCTTTTGCCAAAAGTTCTTCCACATCTTTTTCATTGATGAAGAAATTATTCTCGGGCCCCTTTAGGGTAATAACATAATCTCTGCACTGTCCGTTCTTCTTGCTGCTAATGGCTGCCAGCAGCAGAGTAAACATGCCCCCGCCTATGCAGAGCCAGACTGCTATAAATAAAATTCTCCGTATTGTTGTTTTTGCGTTCACTTATATTTCCTTTAATACTTCCTTAATTGGTTCAACCAGCATATCAATATCCCCCGCCCCGGCTGTTATCAATACTTCGCCAAAATCCCGGTTTACTGTTCGGATAAAATCTTTTTTTAACCATTTCATCAAATCATCATTGCTCTTTACATTCTTATGTTCACTGTTCATCCTTTCCAGTATCATTTCGCTCCTTACGCCTTCCACCGGCAACTCTCTTGCAGGATAGATGGGCAACAGGATGATTTCATCAGCCAGATCAAGTACTTCAGCAAATCCATCGGCCAGGTCTTTTGTACGGGTGTACAGGTGCGGCTGAAATATCACGGTACACTTCCGTTGCCTGAACAGGGCCTTGGCCCCGCTGATTAATGCCCTTAGTTCTTCGGGGTGATGTGCATAATCATCAATAAATACGAACCGTTCGTTTTTGATGATATACTCAAATCTTCTCTTCACCCCCCTGAAGCTTTCCACTGATGCCTTAATCTTATCGTTATCTATTTCCAAAGAACTTGCTGCCGCAATAGCCGCAACTGTATTCTCCACATTGTGCATTCCGCCCATATTTAACCTCACATTTTCTATTTTATCATCCCCCATTACCACATCAAACTCATAACCGCCCTGCATCATCCGGATATTGTCGGCATATACATCAGCGCTCTCATTCTGCAGGCTGTAAGTAAGCTGCTGATCCCCTTTCAATTCCCTTCCCCGCTTCAGTCCAAACTGGCGAATAAGAATACCCCCTGTTCTTACTTTGCCGCTGAAATCAATAAAGGCCTGTTCCATTGCTTCCGCCGTACCATAGATGTCCAGGTGGTCCGCATCCATGGCGGTTATAATAGCGATGTCAGGGCACAGTTTCAAAAAACTTTGGTCATACTCATCCGCCTCTATTACACATACATTTTTTTTACTGCTCCAGAAATTAGTTCCGTAATTCACAGCTATACCACCGAGAAACGCATTACAACCGAAACCGCTGTCGCGAAGCAGGTGGGCCACCATGGTGGTAATGGTTGTCTTACCATGTGTGCCCGCTATACATATATTAAAAGAACTTTCTGTTATTAACTGCAATACATCACTTCGTTTCACCACTTTATATCCGTTGTTCCGGTAATATGCCAATTCCCTGTGTTCTGCCGGAACAGCCGGTGTATACACTACTAAATCCACCTGTTGGGGTGCCAGTTCCGGATTCTCTTCATAATGCACCGGTATGCCCATCTGCTCCAGCTCTTTTGTCAGCGCCGTTGCTGTTTTATCATACCCGCTCACTTTTACCCCTGCCTCATAAAAGAACTTTGCAATGGCGCTCATTCCTATGCCGCCGATCCCGATAAAATAGACAGCTTTCAGTTTGTCAATCCCTGCCTGTCCGGCAGGCAGGCCCCCAAAGGGGGTATTCATAAGGACAGTATTAACTTGTACGTTCATGATATCTCAGATCGCTTTCATTATTTCCTCCGCAATTCTCTCATCAGCATTGGTAATGGCCAGCATTGAAATATTTTTCTTCATTTCCTGCTGTTTCACATCATCTTTTGCCAGTTCAATCGTCATAAATATCAACTTATCTTTCGCCTCACTGTCTTTCACTATCAATGCTGCATTTCTTTTTACCAGTTGCATTGAATTTACCGTTTGGTGATCCTCGGCTGCAAACGGGTAAGGCACAAACAAAACCGGCTTTTTTGCAACACAGAGTTCTGCCACTGTCATTGCTCCCGCACGGGCCACTACCAAATCAGTTGCTGCATAAGCATACTCCATACCCGTTATAAAATCATTAGCCCATACCGATGGATTGCCTTGAGCTCTCTTTTTCGCTCTTGCCGCATAGGGCTTACCACTTTGCCATATCAATTGCAGCCCCGCATCCACCAGCTTTTCCAGGCCCGCATCAATGGCCTCATTAATTGACTGGGCTCCAAGGCTTCCGCCCACCACCAGTACTGTTTTTTTCGACTCATCCAGAGAAAAGAATTTTATCCCCTCATTCCTCGTTATTCCCGAACCGGTAATTTGCGGCCTCATAGGATTTCCGGTAACCATTATTTTATCAGCAGGGAAAAATTTTTCCATACCAGCGGTACCTGTAAAAATCATGGTGGCTTTTTTCCCGAGCATGACATTGGATTTGCCGGCAAAAGAATTCGATTCATGGATAAAGGTTTTTATCCCCTTTGCCTGTGCAAACCGCACTACCGGGAAACTGGAATAACCACCCACGCCTACTGCTGCATCCGGTTTAAATTGCCTGAAGATGCGGCGTACCTGCCAGAAACTTTTTATCAGTTTGAATGGCAGTCCAAAATTTTTTATCAAAGAACTTCTGTTGAAACCTGCTATGTCCAGCCCTTCTATTTTATATCCTGCCTGCGGCACTTTTTCCATTTCCATCCTTCCTTTTGCACCCACAAACAATATTTCTAAATCCGCATCCAGTTTTTTTAGTGCACCGGCAATCGCAATCGCCGGAAAAACATGACCTCCTGTGCCGCCCCCCGCTATAATGATCCGTTTGCCCATGCACAGTTTATTTTACATGCCTGCTGATGCTTTTCCCTCCAGCTGCTCCACATTTCTCGCCACACTTAATATGATACCAATTGCCAGGCAGGTGAATATGAAACTGGTGCCTCCCATACTTACCAATGGCAGTGTTACTCCAGTTACCGGGAATAAATTCACTGTTACTGCCATATTTGCAACAGCCTGTATCGCCAGGGTAAAGCTCAGCCCCAATGCCAGGAAAGCGCCAAAGGCATAGGGGCAGCGTTTATATATTCTGATACACCGGTATAAAAACACCAGGTAGATAAACATGATAAATGCACCGCCTGTCAGTCCATATTCTTCAATGATGATTGCATAAATGAAATCATTGTAAGCCTGGGGCAGGTAATCCCTTGTTTCGCTGTTACCCGGCCCCACACCGAACACACCTCCTTTTGAGATGGCGATCTTTGCCTGGTTCACCTGGTAAGCATCATTATCAGCATCATGCTTACTTCCGTAAATAAAACTTCCCACCCTTCCGATCCAGGTATCCACCCGGCCGGTGAGTGTGGAAGAAGCTCTTTTTACACCAGCGTCCTCATTTTTTGTTTTCCCGTGCCGGATAACTGCCGCCGTTATCAGGAACAGCAGCGGTATTAAAGCAATACCCACAGTTATCATAATATGTTTTGTACTGACCCTTCCGATAAATAGCAGCACCAGGCAACTTGCACCCAACAATAAGGCGGTAGACAGATTGGCCGGAGCAATCAGTGCACAGGTAACAGCAACCGGGGTAATCAGCGGCAGGAATCCTTTTCTGAAATCCTTAATAACATCCTGTTTTCTGCTTATCAGTCTTGCGAGGTACATGAACAATGCAAGACGGGCCAAATCAGAGGTTTGCATGGTCATGTTGATCAGCGGCAGCCTTATCCACCTGCTCCCTTCATTCATTTTCACGCCAAAGAATAATGTATACACCAGCAGGGGCAGCGACAGGAGAAAAACAATCTTCGCTGCTTTTGAATAAAATGTGTAGTTGACAAGGTGGGCAAAATAGATAACCATAATGCCTGCGACTATAAATGCTATTTGCTTAAAGAGATATATCTCCGTATTGCCCCGGTAATTTTTATATGCCAGTAAACCTGTAGCACTGTATACTGCCAGCAGAGACATCAGTGCCAGCAATATCACCAATGCCCAGATCACCTTATCTCCCCTGGTCCTGCTGATAAGATGTTGCGGGTTGAATGTATTTTTTAATCCGCTGAATCCTATGTTCCTTGTTGCTTCCATTTATTCTATAGTTCCTTTACCGCTTTTTTAAACTGGTTCCCCCTGTCTTCATAGTTTTTAAACAGGTCGAAACTGGCGCAGGCAGGGCTCAGCAACACCACTTCCCCTTTGCCGGCAAAATGAAATGCTGCCTGGGCTGCTTCTGCAGCGCTGCCTGTGTCCACAATAGTGCTTACCATTCCTTGAAAGGCATCATGAATCTTTTTATTATCCTTTCCCAAACAGATGATGGCTTTCACTTTTTCTTTTACCAGATCATTCAGTAAGGAATAATCATTTCCCTTATCGACTCCGCCCAATACCAGTATCGTTGGCTTCGTCATACTCTCCAGCGCATACCAGGTGGAGTTTACGTTGGTGGCCTTACTGTCGTTGATAAACTCCACTCCCCTTACCGTGGCGATAAACTCCATCCTGTGCTCCAGTGCCTGAAAACTCTGAACAGCGTCTCTGATTTTTTCCTTCCTGATATCAAGAATCGTTGCTGCAACACAGGCGGCCATAGTATTGTAACGGTTGTGTTTCCCCTTCAGGGCAAAATCAAAAACACTCATACTGGTAAAATCTTGTCCCGTTCTGACATACATGTCTCCGTCTTTTATAAAAGCTCCATTGGGCAGTTCTCTTTTCATACTTATTGGTAGTTGGTTTGAGAGAATATTGATCCCGATTTTCATCGGAAGGTTTATATTTTTCATAGTTACTTCATCATCGGCGCAGTAAATAAAGGCATCACCTCGCTGCTGGTTCATGGCAATGCGGAATTTGCTGCGTATATAATTTTCGAAGTTGTATTCGTAGCGGTCCAGGTGATCTTCGGTGATATTGGTCAGTAGGGCTATATCCGGTCTGAATGTTTTTATATCATCCAGCTGAAAACTGCTTACTTCCACCACATAAAGCGGTTTGGGATCCAGAGCTACCTGCTTTGCAAAAGAATTCCCGATATTCCCTGCGAGGGCGCAATCCAGCCCGGCTTCCCTGCAGATGTGATATATAAGCGCAGTGGTAGTCGTTTTTCCGTTGCTCCCCGTAATGGCAACAACCTTACTGTTGCCTTTAAAACGGTAAGCCAGTTCCACTTCGCTGATTATATCAATCCCCTTTGCCCTGATCTTTTTCACAATGGCTGCTTTCTCCGGAATACCCGGGCTTTTCATTACCTCATCGGCATTCAGAATTTTATTTTCGGTGTGCTTCTCTTCTTCAAAAGGGATACCTGCTCCTGTCAATTCGTTACGATACTCATCCTTCAAAGAGCTTTCGTCAGACACAAATACCTCATAGCCTTGTTGCTTCGCCAGCAGCGCCGCTCCTACACCACTCTCACCACCGCCTAATATGACAAACCTTTTGGCCATGCTGCTTTCATACTTTCAGCATAGTGTACGGAAGATGGTTCTTCACAGGCATTAGTTTTCAATACAACTGCACCACAATTCGGTTAGTCAAAAGCCATAGTTTATTGGAGTGTTTCAATGGGATTGGATCATGGGTTTTTCAGCAAGAGCCTCACCCTCAGTCCCTCTTCCGCCAGCTGGCGGAGAGGCCGGGTTTTATATCTTTAATCAGCTGTTTGCTGACATATCATCTTCGGTACTACACTCATCTGGAATTCATTTTCATCATTTCCTGTTATCTCAGTTTCAGTGTCACAATACTCAGTACCACCAGTAATACAGTCACAATCCATAATCTTGTTACAATTTTCACTTCATGGTACCCCTTTACCTGGTAGTGATGATGCAGCGGTGCTTTTAAAAACACCCTTCTTCCTTCCCCGTATTTCCGCCGTGTATATTTGAAATAACCCACCTGCAGCATCACACTCACTGTTTCGGCAAAGAATATTCCGCAGAAAATGGGTATCAGCAATTCTTTGTGTACAATTATGGCCAATGCAGCAATTACGCCTCCCAGCATCAGGCTGCCCGTGTCTCCCATAAAAATTTGCGCCGGGTAGGAATTGTACCATAGAAAACCGATACAGGCCCCAATCATTGCAGCGATATAGACAGACAGCTCGCCGAGGTCAGGTATGAACATGATGTTGAGATAATCTGCAAATACCATGTTGCCGCTGGCATAAGCGAATATTCCCAGCAGTGACCCTATTATTGCTGATGTACCTGCCGCCAGACCGTCTAATCCGTCGGTAAGGTTGGCTCCGTTGGATACAGCCGTGATGATGAAAATCACCACCAATATGTAAAGAACCCAGGTATAATCCCTCCACGATGCCGGTAACAGCTTGGAATAATTAAACTCATGGTTTTTAACAAAAGGAATAGTAGTTACCGGTGTTTTTGTTTCTACAAAATATTTTGTCGTGTCATTAACTTTTTTCTCAATAATATCAGGGTTCCTTTTCGCCTCATCAACTGTTCCCACATACTCCCTCCATATTTTCACATTGCTGTTGAAATAAAGCGTGGCGCCAACCAGAATACCCAATCCCACCTGACCTAATATTTTAAACCATCCTGCCAAACCATCTTTACTTGTTTTCCTGTACACTTCTCCTTTTTCCTGCGCCAGTCTTTCTCCTTTCAGCTTCAGGTAATCATCAATAAAACCGATGGCGCCCATCCACACAGTACTGATCAGCATTACCTGCACATATATCTCTGTCAGGTCAGCGAGTAGTAACGTGGGAATCACAATAGAAAGGACTATGATGATGCCTCCCATGGTAGGTGTGCCGGCTTTGCTTTCCTGGCCTGCCAAACCCTCTTTCCTGATACTTTCCCCTATTTGCTTTTTCTGCAGGAACTTAATCAGTTTCTTTCCATAGAATGTTGTAATGAACAACGCCAGCAATATCCCGACCAGCACCCTGAAGGTGATGAAGCCGAACAACCTCATGCCCGGAATATCGATATCTTCCTGTTCAAGCCATTTGTATAAATGGTACAGCATCGCTGGTTATTGGTTTATTATTTTTTTGTCATCGCCTGTGCTGCTATCATCGTCCCTTCCGCCAACTGGCGGACACTTCAACATCCTGTCCTTTTATCATCAATATTGAACCCCTCCGGGGTTCTAAAACAACTTTTGTTTCACTCAATCCCCGGATTTCATCCGGGTCTGCCAACATTCAGCCCCTCCGGGGCTGTACACTCATTTCAATCGCTTCCCACTCACCATTCGTTACTCACCCTTTCATTTCCCCACCAATTCAAACATCTCCTTTACCATCTCCTTATCATCAAAATAGTTTCTCACTCCGTTGATTTCCTGGTATTTTTCATGCCCTTTCCCTGCTATCAGAATGATATCTTCAGGTCTCGCCAGGCTGATCGCCGTTTTGATGGCCTCCTTCCTGTCCACAATTGAGATATACTTTCTTTTATACGCCGGCGCCAGTCCCGCCTCCATATCTTTTATGATCTCCACCGGGTCTTCTGTTCTCGGGTTGTCGCTGGTGAAAATGACTTTATCACTATGTTCACAGGCTACTTCAGCCATGATGGGCCTTTTGGTTTTGTCCCGATCGCCCCCGCAGCCCACTACCGTTATCACCTGCTCAAAACCCTTTCTTAGTTTTTTGATAGCTGCCAGCACATTCAGCAAGGCATCCGGTGTGTGAGCATAGTCAACAATGGCCATTACCTTGTCCTTCACCGAAATGATATAATCGAACCTGCCTTCCGCACCGGATAAATCACTCAACGCTGTCAGCACCTGCTGTTTATCTTCTCCCAGGCAAACTGCTGTACCATATACAGCCAGCAGGTTATATGCATTGAACTCACCAATCAGCCTGAAATGCACTTCCACATCATTCACCGTCATCAGTAAACCGCCAAGGCTGTTATCCAGAATCCTGCCTTTAAAATCGGCCGGTGTTCTAAGACTGTAGAAATATTTTCTTGCCTGTGTGTTCTGCAGCATCACCATCCCTCTTTTATCATCTGCGTTACTTATGGCAAAAGCAGAGGATGATAAACCATCAAAGAAGGATTTCTTCACCCGGATATATTCTTCGAAAGTTTTATGATAATCCAGGTGGTCATGTGTGATATTGCTGAATATCGCCCCACTGTACTGCAAACCGGTTATCCGGTGCTGGTGCAATGCATGCGAACTGGTTTCCATAAACACATGGCTGCATCCGGCATCTGACATTTGCTTCAGCAGTTGGTTCAGACTCACTGCATCGGGTGTGGTATGCGTGGCAGGAACCACTTCAGCGCCGATCATATTCTGTACGGTACTTATCAGCCCGCAGGTATATCCCAATCTTGTAAAGAGCTTGTATAATAATGTTGCTATTGTTGTTTTTCCGTTGGTGCCGGTTACACCTATCAGCGTAATCTTTTCAGAAGGTTTTTCAAAAAAATTGTGCGCCATCTGCCCGGCCGCGGCGGCGCTGTTTTCAACCTTTACATATACCACATCTTCTTTTACCACTGCAGGCATCTCTTCACATACAATTACAGCTGCCCCGTTTTCAATTGCTTTATCAATGAACTGGTGGCCGTCAGCAGCTGCACCTTTTACAGCAATAAAGACTGTTCCTTTTCTTACTTTTCTTGAATCAATCTGTATGTCGCTCACTTTCACTGATGTATTTCCCGCTACCGACCTGATTGCCACCCCGTATAATGCATCCTGTAACAGCACTTTTGCTTTACTTTTTTAGCTCAATTCAAGAAACACTGTGATTCCCTTTGCCAATGGTGTACCCGGCGAAACAGACTGTGTAGCCACTTTGCCTTTTCCCCTCACCGATACTTTTACTCCCATATTTTCCAACAGGTATAAGGCATCTTTAAAACCCATACCCCTAACATTCGGCATTATCATTTTACGAACGGTTACAGGTTTTATAACCGGCTGGTAGTTGCTTGCATAAACCATACTCCATTCCTGCTGTACAGCAGAGTCAGAATAGCCTATGCCCAATGTGGCCAGTACATTTCTGATATCCTTTGAAGCGCCTGCATAGAAATAAGCAGCGCTGTCTTTTACTGCTGCATATTGAGATGGGGTTGTTGTTTCCACATACATGGCATACAACTTTGTTGCTATCTCCCTGAATACCGGGGCAGCCAGCGTTCCGCCGTAATGCGAAGCGGCATGCGGTTTGGTGCGTATCACCACAATGCAGGTGAACTGCGGCCTATCAGCAGGGAAATATCCGACGAAGGTGGCCTGATAAACCCCGTGGGCATATTTGATGGCGCCATCAGATACATGGGCCGTGCCGGTTTTACCTGCTAAAGAAAAAGGAACTCCCTTAAATGCCCTGGTGGCTGTTCCTTCAATCACAGTTGCTTCCATGGCGCTTCTTGCAGCCTTTATCACTTCCGGCCTGCAAATGCTTTCTTCAATTACAACTGGTTTAAACTCCCTGATAAGAATTCCATTTTCATGCAGACTGTTTACCAGGTAAGGTTTCATCATCATTCCGTTATTGGCAACAGCATTATATAATGTAAGTGTATGAAGGGGACTCACCTGCAGGCCGTAACCAAAACTCATCCACAGCATATTGCCCTCGGCACTCCCCTTTTGATCTAATGGGGCCATAGAAGGTTTTGGAACATCAGAAAGATCAACAGGTGACCTGACATCTAAGTGAAACCTGTGCAGGTATTCTTTCAGTTCGGCCGGACGTTTTGCAAATGCCTTATAGGCCAGTTTGCTCATACCCACATTGGAGCTGTGAGCAAAACATTCCTTAACGGTGAGCACCGGCCACGGCGATCTTTCTGCATCCGTTACTATTTTACTTCCCACCTGGGCCCTTCCCGCACTTCCAACCTCCACCCTGTCATCAATGTTACTGGCACCCTTTTCCAAAACAGATAATAAGGTTGCCAGTTTGATGGTGGAGCCCGGTTCAGTCGCCCGTAATGCGTAGTTATCATCCTCCTGGTAAGAGCCGTCTTTTTGCCTTCCCAGGTTTGCTATGGCCTTGATCTTGCCGGTTGAAGATTCCATTACAATGGCGGTTCCATAAGGGCCCTCGCATTGCTGCATCATGCGCAGCAGGGCCGTTTCTGTAATATCCTGGATGTTTACATCAATAGTGGTGTAAATATCTTTTCCGTTTACGGGGTCAGTTTGTGTCCCTTCCACCGGTATGGCTGTTTGTCCTGCTATGTACCTTACAAGGCGCTGCCCGTCACGGCCGCTGAGCAATGAATCATAACTTCTTTCAAGACCAACATTTTGCTTTTTTGCTTTCCCGTTACTGGCAATATGTTCCCGGGAAAGACCGATGGTTCTGTTGGCCAGCAAACCAAACGGAAGCAGCCTTTTGCTGTTCACTTCCGTAATCACACCGCTTTTGTTACGCCCCAGCCGTACCAGCGGAAACTCTCTGAAAGCTTTATAATCTTCAAAACTCAGTTTCTTTTTCAGCGGGTAGTAGCGGTCGCCCTTATGAAAAGCAAGGGTGAGTTCCTTTTTATATTGGGAGGCTTTCTTATCGCCGAAATAATGGGACAATGCAAGGGCAAAAGAATCAATGTGCTCGTAGAAGCGTTTTCCTTTTTTCTCCCGCAGGCCATCTGCATTAAAGTCCATATAAATATCGAAAGTGGGAATAGAAGTGCTGAGCATCTGGCCATCCTCACTATAGATGGTTCCTCTTTCGGCAGTAAGGGGGACAAACCGCCGGTGGAGGCTGTCGCTCATACTGCGCCAGTGGCTGCCCTGGAAACGCTGTATGTAGAAAGCCCTGCCGAGTACAACCAGGCTCAGCACAGTGATGCCGAGAAAGCTGATGTACACCCTCCACAATATGTCTTTCTTAACGTCCAATGTTCAATTTCATCTGCCTGCACCCGTCCCTGGTACCGGCAAATTTTTTTTAGTTGTTTTACCCTCCATAATCCCTCACAAACAGGAGCGAAGGAGGTTGCCGCTGATTAATCAGGAGCCGCGGTATTTTTTAATACAGCCGGTGAGCCGGTCAGCTCTTTCAACCCGAGCGGCTCCACTGCCTTCACCAGTTCACTTTGCTTGCTTTTTCCCATCACTTTGCTCTTCACATCAATGTATTCGTATTGCAGTTCCTTTACTTCTTTACCGGTGCGATTGATGTTGCGGATGGTTTTATCCGCATAGTGGCCATTGTAGATATAAATCACTGCCAGCAATGCCAGAAACAAAAAGAACGGCACCTGCTTTACCACCGAATGGTAATTCAGCCAGCGTTTCCACCCGGTGGCTGCCGGGTTTCTTCGCACCGTCCCGGTTACCGCTGTATCTATTACCTGTTTTTTTTCTTTTGGAATGAGTTGTTCCTGCATAATTGGTCTTTGGTGGTTTTTCATTTTGCCCCGCACACAATGCAAAGGCCTTTGGTTAAATCAAGGGATATAGATTTTCCGTTTTTATACCCTCTATATTTACTGCTCTTAATTCATTGTTATACCATCATCACCTTTTCCGCCACCCTTAGTTTTGCACTTCCTGATCTTGGATTTTGCTTCATTTCCTTTTCAGAAGGCAACACAGGTTTTCTTGTAATTATTTTTAGTTCATTCACCTGTTCTGTATTGATAAACGGATTTTCATCCGGCTCTTCCAATGAACCGCGGCGAAAAAAATTCTTTACCAGTCTGTCTTCAAGGGAATGAAACGTAATGATGGCCGCTCTGCCACCCGGTTTTAACAAGGATGGGACTTGCTGTAGCATCTCTTTCAATGCGCCTAATTCATCATTCACTTCAATACGCAACGCCTGGAAAACCTGGGCAAAGTACTTTTTGGGGTTTCCTTTCACTGTTTCCCGGATGGCATTTTTGAAGCCTTCAATCGTTTTAAGTGATGTCGTTTGCCTTACCTCAGCAATCTTTTTAGCCAGGGTTTTGGCATTGGTCACTTCGCCGTACTGCTCAAAGAGTTTGTGCAATCGCTGTTCGGTGTATGTATTCACCACATCAAAGGCTGTCAGGGATTGCCGCTGGTCCATCCGCATATCCATTTCAGCATTGAAACGGGTGGAGAACCCTCTTTCCGCTTCATCAAACTGATGACTGCTTACCCCGAGGTCCGCCATGATGCCGTCAACAGCAGTGATGTTATTCAGGCGGAGAAAACGCTGCAGATAGCGAAAGTTTTGCGGAATAAAAGTCACTCTTTCATCATCAGGCAGGCCTGCCTTTCCGGTAGGCAGGTTTTTTTTGGCATCCGCATCCTGGTCAAAGGCGATCAATCTTCCCTCTGTGCTCAGTTTTTCCAAAATGGCCCTGGAATGCCCGCCGCCACCGAAGGTGCAGTCAACATAGATACCATCGGGCTTTATATTCAGTGCCGTTATTGTTTCCTCAAGCAGAACTGATGTATGGTAGGGATTGGGTATTTGCTTAATTAGGTTATTAGGTTCTTGTGCTTTTGGTTTCTTTTTGCTCTTTGGTTTTTTCATCCCAATACCTAATTAACTATTTACTAATTAACTTTCTCCCTTTCTACCCAACACATCCTTTCCCAAATCACTTAATGCATCCGAAGAAATTGAATCAAAGAACTGTTTGTACTTATTACTATCCCAGATTTCCAGTTTATCTCCTGTTGCCATCAGCACAATATCTTTCTGCAATTCCGCATACGCTTTCAGGCTCGGTGGCAACAGTATCCGGCCTGCTGTGTCGGGCTCCACATAAGTGGCCCCGTTTAAAAAAGCCCTTCTGAATTCCCGTTGTTTCGGGTCGAATTCGTTCAGACCATTGATTTTTGCAAAGAGCGGTTCCCATGTTTTCATGGGATAAAGGGCAAGGCATTTTTCAAATCCCCTGTTGATAACAAAGCGGCCGGCTTCTCCGTCCGGCAATTGCTTTTTGAATCCCGCCGGGAGGAGGAACCGACCCTTGGCGTCCAAGGTAGCCTCGAATTCTCCGAGAAAGCCTGTCATTATCAGTGGATTGAGTCAATTTTGAAATAATTGACACAAAATAACACTTTTTCCCACTTAACTACCAAATTTTTCTGATTTTCTTTTTTCCCCACTTCTTTTTACTCCGAAATCCTCTTTGGACAAGGCTTTCGGCGGATGGCTGGAATTTCTTTTAAAAACTGCTGTGGGTTGGTTGTGGATTACAGTGGAAAAGCTGTGGATTGAGAGAGATCAGCCATGAATGCTGGCGTCTGATGTCGGAAAAGAACTCTTACTTAGCTGAAAGTATTTTCCAATGGCTACTGCCGGATATTCGGGCACTCCTCTTTTAAAAAAACTCGGCATTAAACCGGAGATAAAAGTGTTGCTGATAAATCAGCCGCTTGATTATTATGATTTACTGGAAGTAAATATCAGCAACCCGTTGTGCAGCAAGAATGATGTCCCTGATCTTGTGCACCTTTTTGTAAACTCTTTGAAAGAGTTTGAAGATGAGATGAAGAAGCTGAAAGCTCTTATAAAAAAGAATACCTCTATTACTATCTGGGTGTCCTGGTATAAGAAGTCAGCCAAAATTCCTACAGATGTGACTGAGGATGTTATCCGCAATTATGCGCTGAAGAATGACCTGGTGGATGTAAAGGTTTGTGCGGTGAGTGAGATTTGGAGCGGTTTGAAACTCATAGTACCACTCGCAAAACGGTAGTATATTTGAAGCCTGATGAATACAACAGTTGGTTGTGTTATGAAAGACCCCAGAAATATATCTATCCGGGACTTTACTTACTCCCTCCCGGAACAACGCATCGCCGGATATCCGCTGGCTGAAAGAGATGCTTCCAAACTCCTTATTTACAAAGAGGGCCTGATAACCGAAGACCTTTACAGAAATATCAGCAATTATATTCCTGAAAATTCCCTTCTTGTTTTTAATGATACAAAGGTTGTGGAAGCAAGGCTGCTCTTTCAAAAACCCACCGGAGGCGTAATTGAGATTTTTTGCCTGGAGCCGCATGAGCAATATCCCGACATCACCACGGCTATGCTGCAGACCTGCCTGCCGGCAGGCAAGGAAGAAAAAGTATGGTGGCATTGCCTGGTAGGCGGCGCTTCCAAATGGAAACACGGCCAGGTGCTGGAAAAAAGGATCACACAGGAAGGATATGAAATTGTATTGCAGGGAAAGTATGTTGAAAAGAAGCAGGACTCATTTATCATAGAACTATCCTGGCATCCCGTTCATTTAAGCTTTGCAGAAATACTTCATTACGCCGGAGCAGTGCCGCTTCCCCCGTACATCAGAAGAGCTGTTGAGGAGTCCGACAGGGAGAGATACCAGACCGTGTATGCCCATTTTGAAGGATCGGTGGCGGCCCCCACGGCTGGTCTTCACTTTACAGAAAAGATTTTTAATGCCCTGAAATCAAGAAAAATCAAAACTGAATTTGTCACCCTGCATGTGGGAGCCGGTACTTTTAAGCCCGTGAAAAACGAAACCATGGCTGAACATGAAATGCATGCTGAATGGATAGATGTGCGCCGTTCTTCAATCGAAACGATCTTGAACAGTCTTGACCGCGACATTATTGCTGTCGGCACCACTTCTCTGAGAACGATAGAAAGTTTATACTGGATGGGGGTAAAAAGTCTGGAGTCATCTGCCGATAGTCAGGAGTCAATATATCTTTCACAATGGGATGTATATGATTTAAACAAAGGAAACATTTCAGTTAAAGACGCCTTGCAGGCATTGCTTGAACGAATGGCAGAAAACAATTTGGAGCGGCTTGTTGCAAAAACACAAATACTGATAGCACCGGGTTACTCTTTTAAAATTGTAAAAGGCCTTATCACCAATTTTCATCAGCCGCAATCCACTTTGTTGTTACTGATAGCATCATTTATTGGTGAAAACCTGCCTACCGGACAGGCTGGCTGGAAAAAAGTATACGACTATGCACTGCAAAACGATTTCCGGTTCCTGAGCTATGGAGACGGGAGTTTACTTTGGAGGAGTACCGGTTAATTTCGTATCAGCGGCAGGTCAACAGTAAAGGTGCTGCCCTTGCCTAAGGTACTTTCCGCTTTTATATCACCATCATGCGCTTCCACCATGGTTTTTACATAACTTAAGCCAAGTCCAAAACCTTTTACATTATGCACATTGCCGGTGTGTGCCCGGTAAAATTTTTCAAAAATCCTTTTTACCGTATCCCTGTTCATGCCAATTCCATTATCCTCAATCTTCATGATAAAATGTTTATCGTTGGATTGGGTGGAAAGTTTTATCAGCGGTGGGGTGTTTTCCCTGGCATACTTCACTGCGTTGTCCACCAGGTTATTCACCAGGTTATTCAAATGAACTTCATCTGCATTAATAAGATCTGTTTGAGCATTTAACTGCATTTCAACCTTGCCCTGTTTTTCCTGTAACTGTAAGGTGAAATTGTCCACCACATCTTTTATCACATCATGTACATGTACCGGTTTCAGGTTCAGGTCCACTTCCTGTTTTTCCAGTTGCGATGCTTTTAAAATGGTCTCTACCTGCCGGTTCATCCGCTGGTTTTCTTCCTTAATAATAGCGCTGAAATAACCGAGTTTATCCCGGTTCTGCACTACTTTTTCATTGCGCATGGCATCTACTGCCAGCGAAATGGTGGCAATCGGGGTCTTAAATTCATGCGTCATATTATTAATAAAGTCATTCTTTATTTCGGCCAGTTTCTTCTGCCTCAGCATGGTGCGGACGGTTACATAAAAAGCAGCCACAATAATAAGTGTGAACAGGATGGAAATTGCAATTCTCCAAAACAACGACTTTAAAGCCAGCTGCCTGATATTGGGTACCACCACAAAAAGCATTTCATTTACACTCAGATTTTCACCTGCCGTACCGCTCAGCGCCTCCAGCCCGCAGTTGGCCGAGTAGTTATTCAGTGTATCTTCAAAAGCAGCCACAAAACCCGGTGACGCTTTTTCAAAAACCGGGTTACCGGTCCTGTCAAAAGAAGCAATGCCAAATTCAAAATCTACATTTTCAAGATTGTTTTTCTTAAATGCGGCCTGAATTTTCTGGCGGATGGTTTCCACATCAAACCGGCTGGCAACAGTTACGGGTTTAAAAAGATCAATTGAAAAATCATCGGGCAGAATCAGGCCCCTTTTACTGTTGTTCATTAAATTACTTCCCTTGTCATGTGACAGCTCCTGCCCCACCATCTGGGTGCTCAGGTTCACATTGTGCTTGATCTGCTCCCTTTTCAGGGAAATCATATTCTTCAGGGCTGAACTTTGGTTAATGATCACCCCTACCAGCGACAGGCTGATGAGCAAAGTAATTATGGTAAATATCCGTTTCAAAACCAGGTATTAACAGCGCCCAAGATAATTGCTTTTGACCAGCAGGGCCAACCCCGCAAAAATACATTTCCCCGGCTGATTGCTGTACCCCGAAGCGGGTATGCCGTTTTTTTTAATGGGCTTTTAGCTCCCCGGTGTTCTCAGCCTGTATCGCTGGTTCAACAACCTGTGCTGATTTTCAAAAAAGATTTTATATTGAAGCATGATTGAACCGGCCCCGGGTATATTATTGATCGCCGACCCCTTTTTGAAAGATCCCAACTTTCTGAGGACGGTTGTTTTTTTATGCGAACATAAGGAGGAAGGAAGCTTTGGTTTTGTGCTCAACCGACAGTATGAAAACACACTGGATGAACTGGTACCCGAACTGGAAGGCCATAAACTGCCGGTTTATTATGGCGGCCCGGTGCAATTGGATACACTTCATTTCCTTCACCAGTTTCCAGATGAAATACCCGGTGGTCAGGAAGTGCTGAAAGGTGTGTACTGGGGAGGCGATTTTGATTCCCTGATCAACCTTATAAAGAATGAAGATATAGACACCGGCAAAATCCGTTTTTACATTGGCTATTCCGGCTGGGACAGCGGGCAGCTGAATGATGAAATGAACGAAAAAACCTGGTTAACGGTAAAAGCAACCCGTAAACTGGTTTTTCATACCGATCACCGGGAAATATGGAAAGATTCGCTGAAGCATCTTGGCGGGGATTATGAAATGATGGTGAATTTCCCGATTGACCCGCTACTCAATTAAGCAACCAATCTTTTATCCATCACATCTGTCCGGGTCAATACAAAGAAATGAAACGAACAATCTGCATTGTAACAACAGCCTGCATCCTGCTTCTGTCACCCGGCTGCAGCACCATGAAAAAACTGGGGCTGGTTCCCACCGAACTGGAAATGATCATGGGTTTGAAGGATGCCCTGTCACAGGGACTGTTTAAAAGCCTCGATGCCTTTGCCAGCCCCGAAGGCAATCCGCTGGTCCGGTTTGTTTTTCCTGGCGAAGCCGAAAAGATAGAAAATACCCTGCGGGACCTTGGCTTTGACAAAACGGTTAACCAGGTAACAGGAAAATTCACCCGGGCTATGTCTTCAGCAGTCAAGGCAGCAAAACCGCTTTTTTTTGATGCGCTAAAAAATATGAGCATTAAGGATGCCGCCAAAATACTGGTGACGGATAACCCCCATGCCGCAACGGATTATTTTAAACAGGAAATGAAGCCAGGGCTGATGACGGCTTTTAGGCCCATTGTGGACAGTACCATTAAAATAGAAGGCGCCGATAAAGAATGGAGCGGCATCACTAAAATTTACAACAGCATACCCTTTATAAACAAACCGCTGGAGAACAATCTTACGGATTTTATTTCAGCACGGGTTATTGATTTAATGTTTCTGATGGTGGCCAACGAAGAAGAACAGATAAGGGCAAAATATGAGTTGAGAAAAACCGACATGATGAGAAAAGTATTTACTTGGGCGGAAAAAGAATTACAAAAAAGACTGCAAAAGAATTAAAATAAGAACCCCTTTTCAATGAAAAGGGTTTACCAGCTGTTTTCACCTACGGATCAGGTTCTCCGTCCTAATCTATTGCTGTGGCGCCTTCCACCAGCACCGTTACTTTATTGTTCAGCACTTCTACAAACCCGCCCTGAATTTCAAAATGGACAAAATGATTTTGCTTGTCTTTCAAAACTTTCAGCTTACCGGCTTTTAGGGCACTTACCAGCGGGGCATGTTTTTCGAGCACTTCAAAAGAACCGCTAATGCCCGGCATTTGCACGCCGTACACATCGCCGCTGTAGAGTTTTTCTTCAGGGGTTAATATTTCTAAGTTCATAAAATCAATGTGATAATGTGATACTACGCTGATTTGCTATTAAAAATAAATTAGCAGGTTAACACATTAGCTAATTATCCTTGAGCAGCTGCCAGCAGTTTTTTGCCTTTCTCAATTGCATCATCAATCGTACCTACCAGGTTAAAGGCCGCTTCGGGATATTCATCCACTTCACCATCCATGATCATATTGAAGCCGCGGATGGTTTCTTCAATCGGAACAAGCACCCCTTTCAGTCCGGTAAATGCTTCGGCTACATGTAAAGGCTGAGAAAGGAAACGCTGTATTCTTCTGGCACGGCTTACAACAAGTTTATCTTCCTCACTCAGTTCGTCCATACCAAGAATAGCGATAATATCCTGGAGTTCTTTATATCGCTGCAGCATCAGTTTCACCCGGTTGGCGCAGTTATAATGAGCTTCGCCTACAACAAGGGGAGACAGTATCCTGGAAGTAGAATCCAGCGGGTCAACTGCAGGATAGATACCAAGGTCGGCAATCTTTCTTGACAATACGGTTGTGGCATCCAGGTGGGCAAATGTAGTGGCAGGCGCCGGGTCTGTCAGGTCATCCGCAGGTACGTACACGGCCTGTACCGATGTGATAGAACCATTTTTGGTAGAAGTGATGCGCTCCTGCATGATGCCCATCTCGGTAGCCAGCGTAGGCTGGTAACCCACGGCTGAAGGCATACGGCCCAGCAGGGCTGATACCTCAGAACCTGCTTGTGTAAAACGGAAGATATTATCAACGAAGAACAAAATGTCACGACCCTTGCCTTGCCCGTCACCATCACGATAATATTCTGCAATGGTCAAACCAGACAATGCCACCCTTGCACGGGCGCCTGGGGGTTCGTTCATCTGTCCGAATACGAAAGTTGCTTTGGAATCAGAAAGTTCCTTCATGTCCACTTTGCTCAGGTCCCAGCCCCCCTGTTCCATGCTATGTTTAAATGCATCTCCGTATTTCATAATGCCTGCCTCAATCATTTCCCTCATCAGATCATTTCCTTCACGGGTTCTTTCACCCACACCGGCAAAAACCGATAACCCGGAATAAACTTTGGCGATATTGTTGATCAGTTCCTGTATCAATACTGTTTTACCCACACCGGCGCCACCGAACAAACCAATCTTACCCCCTTTTGCATAAGGTTCAATCAGGTCAATTACCTTGATTCCTGTAAAGAGTACCTCGGCAGCCGTACTCAGGTTTTCAAAAGTGGGGGGCATATTGTGGATAGGACGTCCGCCCTCTTTGCTCACAGCGGGTAATCCGTCAATGGGATCGCCGGTTACATTAAACAGCCTTCCCTTAATGGCTTCGCCGGTAGGCATGGCTATCGGTTTGCCGGTATCCACTACGGGGGTGCCCCGTACAATACCTTCGGTGCCATCCATGGCGATGGTTCTTACGCTGTCTTCACCGAGGTGCTGCTGTACTTCCAGTACCAGCGTATCGCCATTTTCTCTTTTCAATTCCAGTGAGTTATAGATTTCGGGGAGTTTGCCGTCAAACTGAACGTCTATTACCGCTCCGATGACCTGTTTTACTTTACCGGTGTTAGCCATATTAAGATTTTGAAGTATGAGGTCTGAAGTCTGAAGTCTGAGGGGTGTTTTTGAGAACGGCTTTTCCGGCCTCATACCTCTGACCTCGGTCTTCTTTTTTCAGGCCGCAAAGGTAAGGGTGAGAGGGTAAACAGCCAATTACAAAAAAGAAGATTTTTTAAATGTGGAAAAGGAATACAACAAGCCTGGAAAGAGGACTTTAAGACCAGAATTAACCCTGGTTTTTCCGTATAATCAAGCCCATCGAAGTAACCACAAACTTACCCACCTGCAGTTTCAAATGTATCTTCTGCTGATACGGAAATGTGTCCACAATGAAGCTCCCAGAGGCAAGCTCTCTGGGTATCTTAGAACAGTCTCAACTGTTTTGAATATACCTTTTCATATTCGTTTACCCTACCTTGACTTTCCACATATTTCCTGATTACATCTTCCGTCCCATGTTGACCTACTGT